>Ga0209403_10000104_pt1 | contig 127088 bp, 129 predicted proteins | sample ArcticOcean_MG_C_8_FD_187440 | JGI IMG/M metagenome (GOLD analysis project Ga0209403, IMG submission 187440) | Marine microbial communities from western Arctic Ocean - ArcticOcean_MG_CB11_86 (SPAdes) (version 2) | ecosystem: Environmental > Aquatic > Marine > Oceanic | place: Arctic Ocean... | reverse complement strand
CGGAGGACGCCATGAGTGTCCTGCCAAGCGCCGGAATCGAGGCCGTGGTAATCGAAAACATACACGACATGGTGGAGAGCGATGAGCAACTGGCGCACCGTGGCTACTACGTGGACGCCTGGCATCCAGACCGGAGCGTCGGAACGCTGAAGCTCGACGGTGTGTTACCAAAGTTCTCGAAAACACCGGGAGAGGTGCGTCGGGCTGCTCATACAATAGGAGAGCACAATGAGTATGTGTTCGGCGAAATTTTAGGCCTATCCAGCAAGCATATGAAGAAATACCAGGAGGACGGCGTCTTCTTCGAGTCGGATATGCACCAGTACAACGTGGACAAGCGGAGTTCGGGCCGGAAAAATTGTTGAGATGCGCTGCCTTGACTGAAACGGCGCAGATACATCACAATCGATCAGGCGCAGTGCCGGGTCGTGAAATGATCCGTCCACGCCAAATCTCTCGTGAGTCCGGAGGACCGACTTAATGACATCGCCTGATCTGCACTTTGGTGCCGCTGTGCCCTTTGGAGAGGCGGACACCGTCTCCAACGCCCGGTGGCTAGAGAATTTAGGGTTCGAGTACTTCTCGGTTGGCGAACACTACATGCAGGGAAGCCCACCATTGCCCACATCGGCGGCCCTTCCGCTTCTCGGCGTGGCTGCCGGAGCAACGGAAAATATTAGACTGCTATCGTCCGTTATACTGGCGCCGTTTTACCACCCTACGGTGTTGGCCAAGCTGGCTACTACTCTGGACAATGCCTCTGGAGGACGGCTGACATTAGGTGTCGGCATAGGTGGTGAGTTCACCGAGGAGTTCGAGGCTGCGGGATTGAACGTCAAGCAGCGAGGGAGCCGCACAAACGAGTGCCTTGATATCGTGCGTCGTCTCTGGAGCGGCGATCGCGTCACTTTTCAAGGTAACCACTTTCATTTGAATGAGGTTGCCCTAAATCCAACACCCACTCAGAAACCGCATCCGCCAATCTGGGTGGCTGGGCGTCGCGACGCCGCCATGCTTCGAGCGGCCCGCTACGGCGACGGATGGTACCCCTATTTCTACAGCCCCGAACGTTACAAAGACAGCGTTGAGAAGATCACCCAGTTTGCTCAAGAGGCAGGCCGTGATATTTCTAGTTTTCAGTGGGCGTTCCTTCCGTACATCTCCATATACCCGACGGTGGAAGAGGCGGCGAGAGTTGCCGTCAAAGCAGCCGGTGCCCAATACCGCGGCGACTTTGAACGTGTAGTACCCAATTACTGGGCGTTGGGTCCTGTAGAGAAATGCGTCGATCGACTCGTTGAGTACGTGGAGGCCGGTGCGAGACACATCATATTTGGAGCGTCATGCCCTGCAGAGGACTGGGCCAGGCACATGGAAACAATCAGCAGCGAGATCATACCCAGATTGCGAGAGCGAGTTATACAAGGAACATAGTCGCAACCGGAGATTCCTTTTACCTCTACCGATGCAGTGATGTAAATGCATTTATCGGGTGGATGGGCCAGTTCTTCCAACCACTTACCAAACCACTAGACAGATGCAAAATGCGTCAGCTAGTATCCGCCCTCCGGGTTGACTACTGACTTGTCAGGGCTCGACAGGTTGTATTAAACGGACAGCCAAGTACTATCGGACTATGCTTTCCTTTGCTCTTCAGCGTCCTTCTGCCTTCAAGTGTCTTCTATCGGAATTAGCTGAGAGCGGGCATTACCTCTTCAGAGAGAAGGGTGAGGTAGCGAGTCGTCTGCTCCCGGGTGGTCAGTCCTCTGTTAGTCAGCATTAGGTTTTCCACGCCAAGGTTCCGCAAAAGCTTTAGCTGTTCTATCACCCTGGCAGGTGAACCCACCAGCAGTTCACTGGCTTCAGGATCAGGAGAGCGACCGTAGGCAGAACGAGGAAGGGGTGGCGGTGGAGAGGCTGAGACTTCTTGATCCTGGGGGTTCCAGGTCTTCCTCATGTCCAAGACGTACCTGTTGGCTCGCTCCATGGCGGGCAGAAACTCATCCCAGGCCTGCTCATCGTTTTCGGCCAGGTGGGCCTCACACCAGACCCAGCACTGTTGCATGGCGTCGTTCACCTGCTCTTCGTCGAAACCTTCAGCGATCATAGTGTCCCGAAAGAGCCGAACGGATTCGCCCACTTTGCTTATTTCACGGCCTCGAAATAACACTGGCCTGCTGCTGGACAACACGGCATTGGAAAGCCTTGGTCCCTTCGCCAAGATAGGTCCGCCTATACGTTCCGCCGACGGATTGAACCGGAACGCCTTACAGGAAGGCACGGCCAACGACCATATATCAACCATCGGTAGCGATCACGCCCCGGGGAATACTGCCCCAAAGGAGCTTGGATGGGATAATATATTCCGGGCGCCAAATGGCGACTCTATGCACTTTGGTGCAGCCGTGATCGAAACTATCATGCGTCAGACCACCAGAGCACAACAGGCTATAATCCTTACGAGGACTGGGAAGTATTGGGCAAGCCTTGGATGACTTTGCTCCGAAGCAACGGCCTGTTGAATAGTGGTAAATTGGAACAGGAGCCTGGATCAGGCAGTTTCATACGGGCGGGTAGCCCTCTTCCTCCGGTTGCAGGAAGAGTCGATTAATAAGATAAGTTTTCACACATACCGAAGTAAAATTAAAATTGAGGTTCATTATGTTCATACGCATGTATACAGGCGACGACAACAAAACCCGTCTCGATGAAATGGATATGGATAGCGGTCAGTATGCCTTCATGTCAGTTCAGGGGGCGTCAGAGCTGGAATTCAGAAATAATATTCAGGAGGACCTAGGAGTATGGCATAACGCGCCGCGTCGACAGTGGGTCATCATGTTGGCTGGTTCTTCGGTAACAATAACTGCTGGCGACGGCTCAACACGCACGTTGGTAGCGGGTGATGTGCTGCTTGCCGAAGATGTAACCGGACAGGGACATAAAACTGTGGTGAACGACGGCTGGCCCAGGGTGATGATACCTATAGACTAATGACCGGCGTTAACCATCGGAAGAAAAAAAGTCTTCATCCCAGACAAAGGCTTCTTTGTCGGATTTTCAACCAGATGATCCTGCTGAAATCCTCATGATTGCACGGTGTTATATTTCTCCAGGAATTTAGATAAGAGGCAATATTCTTTAGATGAAATTCAGTAACTTTTTATTTCCCGAAAACCGCTCGAAGTCCAGTGATTTCAGGGTCATTGACGAAGCCCTCGTCCCGGGCGACGGCGAGCATGAACAGAATCCCATTGGTGTGTCGCAGGCTTCCGTCCAGAGATAGCTCACCGAGGAAGAGCGATGAATCAGGTATGGAAGGTATTTGACCGGAGCTAAGCAGAACTGAGATGGCAATGGGAAGGTCGTAGGCAGGCCCAGCTTTGGGTAAATCGGCGGGAGCAAGGTTGACCGTGACGCGGCGCGGACCCGCTCTCGGGACTCCTGAACGGCAGTGTCAGGCAGTCCGACTATATTGAAGGCTGGTAGCCCCTGGGATATATCTACCTCGACCTGGACAATATAACCGTCCAGACCGACTACGGCACATGTTGTGGATTTCGCCAGCAATGTTATGACCTGATGATGTGGGAATCGCTAGGCCGCTATGGTAAATGTCGGCAAGAACTGAGTCAACCGACGATTCCTAGTCAAGTCGGCAGAATCGCTTAAGTGCTGAACTTCGAAATCCCTCTGGAACACCTGCGACACTCCCGGACAAGTTGTAGTCAATCAGTACTGATTGCTATACTCGCGGGATACCAAGACTTACAACAGGAGATATGTTTATGCCGCGATTGACGCCGATCACCAAAAGAGAACAAGTAAGTGGAGATGCCTTGACCTCCTTCGACGCTATCATCGAATCCAGGGGCAGCATTAACGGTCCCCATTCCATGATGCTGTACGCGCCGAAGGTCGCCGAATGTTCTATCGGCCTAAGCGATTCTCTGCGCTTCGGCGGCAATCTTTCCGATCATGACACCGAGCTTGCGATCATTACAGCCGCCCGCCACTGGGATTGCGAATACGTATGGGCTGCCCATGCCGCTGCAGCCTTGCGGGCAGGCGCTCGGCCCGAGGCGGTGGGGATCGTCGCCAACGGAAGTGGTTTGGAAGGTCTGACTAAAGAAGAGGCTGTGATCGTTCGTTACGGACGAGAGTTGATGGACGGCCACCAGGTTTCCCAGGAGTCATTTGACGCGGCCATGCAGCAATTTGGCGAGGCCAATACAATTGTCCTGGGTGCTCTGATGGGCTACTACTCTTTCATTGCCTGCACCCTGCTTGCCACCGACATGAAGCCTGCCGCAGGCACTCCTGTATTGCCGAAGCGGGCATAGACCAGTTCGCAAATGCGCGACTGAGAGCGGGTATTAGATAGAGTTACGCTGACCATCAAGGTGGCCAAAAACGCTATTGCTACGTCGTCTTATCGAACAGCCTATGGACTACTGTCCAAGGGCTGTTCGGCGGTCTGGTAAGTTTTGCGGGTAACGCTGTCAGAGGCTTTGGCCATGCCGCCAGCATTCCCCTCTATGACATGATTGTCGAGGATCAGTACTCGCTCAGCAATCGACCAAACCCGTAGAGCTTATCTTCTATGCCGTTGTCTCGTAGTGCCATCCACCACGTTACAGCGTTGCTTGCGAGAACCGGCTTGTTAAGCCAACGCTCGGCTTCTGCAGCGAGCTTTAGAAAATTGAGATTGGTTCCGGCCTGCACAATCGCTTGCACATCGTCCGTGTTAATTTCCAGCAGTGTTTTGCGGCATTCGTCTTCACCGACCTGCGCGATTGACAGAGGGCTTGGGCATTCCAGGTCATTGTGGGCTACGACATCGAATCCCGCTTCCTCGAAGTAACGGATAACGTCGGCACTAGCGCTGGACTTGTATGGCGTCAGCACGCCGATTCGCCTGACCTGCAAGGTGTTCAGAGCTCGTTGGCAGGCTTCGGCGTTGTTTGCTATACCCAAGCCTCCGCTGTACTCGCTCATACGCTCTTTCCACTGGCGATTGCCCTCAACTCCCCCGCGAAAGGTTGGGCCACTTATGCCCATAATCAAGTAGTCCGGATGGGAAGTAAGCAGTCTCTCTACCGCTGGTTGAGTCTCGGTGGCAGGCGTTCTAGGTTGTCGGCCTGAGGCCTCGACTTCCCCTGGCGCCTCGTCGATCCAAATTCGACAGCCGTGCGCAGTTACACCGGGCACCGCCATAGAGTAAAAATCTGGCTCCACTATGGTATTGGAACTGGGCAACAGAACTCCGAACTTCTTTCGCCAACCTAGTACATCAGGCATATTGCCTCCCAAAGTTGATAATTAACACAAACTAATCTATCGGCTGGTCTAGTTTAGCAAGCCGTTATAGACCGCCACATTCTATTGTCGAGCTTTAGAGGCGTGAAATTGTGGCTTAGTGGAATCGCCGGAGTCATTCACGTTGCAGCCTGGGATATATCTGCATTGTCTGTCCCGCCGCTAAGAACATGCCGTGGGACAATTTTGGAGCGACCTCCCGCAAGAAAGCGAAAGCCCGAGACTTAAAGAGCCCCGGGCTTTTCCAAGCTTAATTCGCAAGCATAGAATTAATTGTCGTCAGCTGTAACCAAAGAGCTAAGCTTCTCATTGAGGACGGCTCGCATCTGTTTTACTAGAGTCAGATCGGGATATTTCCCATCCTCATCAGCCCTGTCGAAAATCTTCTCACCATCTAAGAACACCTGCAGGATCCCAGATACTCCTGGTGTGATCTTAATGGCTACATCCTTGCCACCTTCAGCAAAAAACTCGTTGGCCATCCAGGCCGCTGTAGCATGATACTGTCAAGGTACGCAGTAGATGATCTCCATTTCTACTTTTCCTTCTCCAGCCATATGCCCCCCTATGTAAATTAATAAAAGATCGATATTAAGAAGTCAGTTTACACGAATCACAAATCTCATGTTTTAACCAGTAGACTTTTGTGACGCCGAGTCAGCCTTAATAGACGGCATACATTGTTCAGTGCGTCAAAGAACCTCACCATGACATCCCAAAAGTTAGGTGTGCTTCTTCAGGCGTGGTCCTGAGATCGGCTACAGGCGCCCCATAGATCATCAACGTCACTACCGCCCTCTCTGAACTTTGGCGCGCCGGCTGATAATATTGGTATCGGAAGCATTCCTAGTTCGTAAGAGGAGAATCGATTTGGTATCCGAGATATTGAGCAACGACGAGATTATTAAGATGGCCAGGCGCAACGTCTCTCAGGGTGCCTGGGACTACATGGTGGGCGCGTCAGAATCCGAGACGGCCATGCGGCGCAATCGGCAGGCCTTTGACGAGGTGGCGTTTCGTCCCCGGGTGCTGATCGATGTATCGCACGTTGATCCTTCCACGACCTTTCTTGGTCAAAAGATGAGGATACCAGTGATGCTCGCCCCAATTGGCCACATGCAGTCGTTCACTCCCGGTGGCGCAGCAATCCCCACGGTAGCGGCTACGGAATTCGGAACCATTCACGTCATCAGTTCCACGACAGAACCCAGCATAGAGGATATCGCGGCGGCGGCGGACGGCCCCAAGGTATTTCAGCTTTACGTCCAAGGCGACTGGGAATGGACTAAAGAGATCGTAGGCAGGGCGATGGATGCCGGTCACGTGGCTCTTTGCCTCACAGTCGACACTGCGCGCTACAGCCGCAGGGAGAGGCCTATGCTGAGGGGCTGGGTTCCTCCTTCAAGAGGCAGGTCCGTCGACCCTTATTGGCGAGCGTCCGTCACATGGGAAATTATGGCTCGAATAAAGGGGCTATCACGAGGACTCCCCTTTATGGTCAAGGGCATAGCGACGCCTGAAGACGCGGTGATGGCTGTGGAACACGGTGTCGATGTCATATGGGTATCAAATCACGGCGGTCGGCAATTGGATCACGGCATTGGCACAATGGACATGCTTGTGGAGATACTGGAGGCCGTGGACGGTCGTGCGGAGGTCGTTCTTGACGGCGGAGTCCAGCGCGGAAGCGACGTTGTGAAAGCCGTCGCTCTGGGGGCTAAGGCTGTCGCCATTGGGCGACTCCAGGCGTGGGGGCTTGGAACTGCAGGAACCGCTGGCGTTGTGCGCGTGCTGGAGATATTGGAAGAGGAGATGCTGGTGGCAATGGGTCTGGTAGGCGTCACGTCCATTGACCAGCTAAGCCCGGCCTACCTACGTCCGGCCAAGGCCGTCACCCATCCGCACGAGATGAGTTCGTGGGTGAATATGCCAATCGACCGAATAACCTAATCTCGCTGAATTCTATTAGAGCCAGTTTGGTCCCATGGAGGCACTATGTCGGTCATGATTTTAGAAGAGTGGTGGAACACGCAGTCGGTGTCGTGGCCAGTTGACTGAGGTCATACGGTTGCGTGTATAGATAAGCTCTGGCGTGAGGCTCTTCAGGCATTAATGCAATGAATGCCAATACACTGGATTTACAATAAAAATAGTGGAATACGATTAAACTCCTGTTGAAAGGTGGAGCCAGTTTGATTAATCACAAGGTCGATGCTAGGTTCAGGTGTGATGCGTCCCGCTGTAAACTTAAAGAGGGGTCCACTCGCTTGCCCGACTGTCACGGCCAGATGTGGGATCTTCCGTATCAGTCCAATTGATGGGTAGCTACAGTGGGGCTTCACCGCTACTTTATATGCTCTCATGAGAAATCTGTCAACCGAATATTATTATTTTTGATTAATTCACCAGGAATTTATTGGGTTCTGTCCTGCTCTTTTCCTCGCATTTATTTTAGTCGGATACAACTTTAGCTTGGCGCTATTTAGCACCCCGATTCTTGAAGTGTTCCTTGAGGCCAACTAACTTGTTTTTCGCCTCTGTCAGGGCAGAACCATCAAATGGGTCCGGGTTATAGGCCGCTCTCCTTGCTGACACCTGTATCCACTTCAAGTCTTCCTTTTCAGCATCGCTTCCGTTAGTCAGGAGCAGGTTGTATTCACCTACCGTTTGCGAAGGTTCGCGTGCCGGGACACCTTGCTTTCTTAGCATTTTCTCTGCTTTAAAGTAGACTTTTAGCATATCTTGGCGGGCGTCACCAGGAAGTCCTGAGTAAGCCATACACGCCCTGCCTGATCGAAGCATTGGTGTGTATCGCTAAGCGGCGAAAGCCATCATCGAAATACTTAGGACGGCGATCACTGGCCCGAGGATCTTGATCAGTCGCTCCACTGAACCTTCGTCAAGCAGATCGCCTAGCATTCCCGGCGTGGAGCGCACAGAGCTGTAGATGTCTTCTGAAATGTCCGCGCTGAATATGGCTCCTATGGGCGATGAGTCGAAGAAGGTGCCACCCTCTCCATATTTGGTAGTTGAGGGTCACGGGGCACTGTCGAAGGGAACCCATCCTGAATCGCTAAAGAAGACCTCGGCCCATGCATGTCGGTCGCTCTCGCGAACCATGTAGGTGCCTGACAAGGGGTCGAATTGGCCTGGAAGGTAACCGGTAACCAGTCGCGCAGCGATGCCAGCACCTCGCGCTAAGAGCACCGTTGCGGTGGCGAGGTCCATGCCTGTTCCCTTGCCTTGTGATTCTATGAATGCGGTAGGCGTTAACGTGAGAATCCCGTGGTCGATGGCCTGCAGGTCGTATTCATAATTTCTGTATGCGATCTATGTCCGTGTATACGCCTTCAGTTATCTGACTCGCCACAGACTGGATGCTCTCAGAATCTGCGGGCAACCGACGGTAACGCTGCTCAATTCGGTTGGCAGGATCAGAGTTGCGAAGGTTACGCATACTGAAGTCTGGCAGCGCGGATATTACTCTGTATGTTTTGCCAGCAGCAACCGTGCGGGACCCGTCCTCAGCCAGAGGAATGGATGCCAGCAAAGGTGAGTAGCCGCTGAGGAATTCCTTATAGCCGAGATCCTGCTTAATGAAGAAGTTCTGGTTGTATAGAGGCCCCGATCGCAGATTCTTCGGCTGGGGCGCGGCGTAGATCGCTGTCGATACTTTCGAGCGTCGTGTTGCCCAGGCAGTGCGATCCTCGCGCCAGTCGCCGTTTGCGAATGTGTCGTATGTCTTATCACGCCAGTAGGTCAGCACTGGACTGCGGACCTGAATAACTAGTGGATCAATGACCGGACCAAGCATCTGTCCTTCAGAGCCTGCTTCGGTGTCTAGTTTGGTCGTTTCCGGAAGGTCCGGGTTGACCGGTCCGAGCAGCGTTCTTCCAGTGGATATGATGCCACGGGTCCCCTGCAACGTAGCCTCTGGACCCGGTGATCAGGTCGCCCACTCGCGCTCGCAGCATATGGTTGGAGTTCGTCCCCGAATTGTCCAGAAGCTCTAGTCCGGTAACGGGGTGGACCTCGGGCAGAACGAGAATTTCAGTAGGATTGTTTGTAGACTTGCGCCTGCGAAACATGCCGAAGGGCAAGCTGGTCTCCACCTTGAAGCTGGACAGGCGGTACAGCCCTCGCTTCAGGAAGGTGCATTGAGTCGTTACTGTGTGAGTGCCGTGACGGCCCAGCCACGCGAGAAATATTCCCCGCTTTTCAGACTCGATTCCTAATTTTTCGAAATCGTAGGCTGCGGCAACAAAGACTGCCGGCAGAATAGCACGGTTTTCCAGGTGGATTTCGAGGTCACAAAGATCGCCCGCCATGGGGCCTTCATATTTGCCTTTGCCCTGCCAACCTGTGAGCCTTCGATGAAAGCCTATGTTTCCGATAGCAAGCCACGGCAAGATCATGGAAATGATGATGATGCCCCAGAGCACAGCGTCGAACAGCAATAACCAGCCGACACGGGTAAACCCGGTAAGGGCGAAGAGCATTACTGCGACGACTATCAGACCTATGCCTCGAGGTCGTACCGAGATATGCATGGAGTTCTCCTAAACTGGCACTGTTACGGTGTCTAGGATTTCATGGATGATGTCGACGCTACTCATGTCAGAGCCTGGGTGGATGGCTATCCGATGAGGCAGAACCATAGGTACGGTCTTCTTGACGTCCTCAGGAATGAGGAAATCTCTGCCTTCGAAGGCTGCCCAGCCTTGAGATGCACTTTGTAAGAGCACAGTTCCCCTGGGGCTAACCCCTCTTGAAACCTGTGGGTGCTCTCGCGTGGCCTGGGATATGTTCACCATGTATTCTTTGACCGGTAGAGCGACCTTCACCCCCTTCACGGTGGCCTGCAATGCGATGACATCCTGTGTCTATAGCACTGGGGAGACACCTTGTAATGAGGTATCTGATCTCGAAAGTATCTCGATTTCCTGTGCAGGAGATGGCAGACCGAGGCTCATACGAATCAGGAACCGGTCTAGCTGTGAGTCGGGTAGTGGGAATATTCCATGGCTCTCCACCATGTTCTGAGTGGCGATGATTATAAAAGGCCGATGCAGCAGGTAGGGCTCGCCATCGGCGCTGACCTGGAATTCGGCCATAGCCTCTAGGAGCGCGGCCTGAGTCCTTGGGCCGGTTCGATTGATCTCGTCTGCAATGAGAATATTCGAGAAGACCGGCCCTGGCTTGAACTCAAACAGGTTTTGCTGCATGTTAAATACAGACGTGCCTGTAATGTCACTGGGCAAGAGGTCGGGCGTGCACTGCACACGGGAGAACCTACCCTGGATGGACTGCGCCAGCGTCTTGGCCATGAGTGTCTTGCCAACGCCTGGTGTGTCTTCCAGAAGTATGTGTCCCTGGGCGACCAGGCCCAGCAATACGTAACGAATTGATTCTTCGGAGATGACGACAGCACTAAAAATATTGCCGATCAGGCCTTGCACCAACTGCTGAAAGTGCTGCGGATCCAAAACGTCCGTCTGAGTGTCGTCCCCCGTGCTCATCACCTGCGTCGATGTGGACATCTGTCTGTCCTCACTGGAGATAATATTTGGACAGGCTAGCTGCCCCGAACTGTTCCAATAAGATCGGATAAACCCCATCCGAACTCCTGGAATTAGTAAGTCGTAATCAATGTAATCTGGACGTCCTAGTAAATCCACGTAGGCGATACGTGACTTGGTAGGCGATAACACCCACTGTGGAAATATGGGGCTACGTTGGGTCGTTTAGCGGCGGAGGGGGTTTTCGTGTTGCGGCAGGTAGCGAGGCAGATTATGTCCCAGGCTGCTCCGGTACCGGACACCACACGCCCAATCCGCCAGGGCCAACCATCGATGGGCGGCTCTCCTGGGCGATTGAGAGCGTGTACACCTGCGACGACCTGGTTTCGGGCAACCTGGAGCGCACGGCCCTTGCTCCCAGTCGTCCAGCGAATATGAGGCTTCGGCTGTCATGGGACCATGGCGAGTGGGACTGTCCATACTGGTCAAAGAACATGAATATGTTCAGTTGCTCCCTAGTGGGTTGGAAGTCGGTGAGGTAGTAGCTTTCTCTGGTATTCACGTTGAGAATGGCCCACCTAATGGAGCCGTTTCCCTCTTCTGACGGCGTGACGTAGGCCACGAAAGCGCCGTCTGGAGACCAGAAAAAGGACAGAAAGCGATCACTAAGTATCTGCTCTTCTGTCTCTTTCTCAGTGTCTACCATCCACAAGCTGTTGTAGAAACCAGAGGCCCTGTCGAGGTCTTTGGCCAGGCCAATATGGCGACCCGCCGGGTGCCAACTGAAGGTTGCCGAGCCAGCCACCTCCGATATCATTCTTGCGCCGTATCCGTCGGTCTCCGCCACGAGAAGCCCCTGCTCGTGTTCGCTTAGCTCCCCGCAAAAGGCCATGCTGTTGATAAGGGGGCTCCATGATGGGCTCATGTACTGGGCCGACACTACCGGAATCTGCGCTGGCTCCAGGTCGTCTGACCTGATCAGGTAATGCAATTGGCCGGAGTGCACCAAAATGTACTTAGAGTCTGGTGACCAAGATGCGAATAGCGGTCCACCGCTTATTATTTGCTTGGGTTCGTCTCCCGTGATGACGCCGCGAACGAATAGCGTAAGGCCATTCTTAGGCATCTGGGCGACAAAGGCGAGGTTCTCGCTATCAGGAGACCACATGGCGTAGTGCGGCGTTTCCTGAGCGATGGCATCCGTTCCCGGCATATTGGCGTAGATCTCGCTCAGAGACTCGTCTGCGTGATCTGCGAGGCAGATTCTGAGACCACCGTGGCCGTTCTCGCCCGCGCCGTACCTGGATACGGCAACGAATTCGCCGCTCGGTGACCAGGTCGGCCAGGTAAACCTCATGCCGGCTGGCGTTATAGACCTTGGGCGACCGTTTGATGATGAGGTCAGCTGTACCCTGCCGTCGGGATCTACGAAAGCTATTAGTGTCATGCCATGAACCAGCTGGGCCTGCGATTGGCCACAATCTGCTCAATTACGTCTTCATCGTAAGGCAGGTCTATATCATGTCTGTGAAGTGGAGTGAGTGGTTCGCAGTCTATGGGCAGTCGCTCAGCAAGCTCGTTGTAGGCAATTTCAGCCAGCGCTGGGAGGGAAGCCACGTCCTCGGCGTTGTAACGAATCAACGTCTCTCTGGCTCCATGGTCGCCTTTCCTCCATTGACGCCAAAGAGTTATGGCGTCGTACCCGGTAAGAGCGGTCAGGCTGGTTGGCCTACCCACTTTCAGGCGAGACTCGATTGACTTAAGGCCACCGCTGTAGCCAGCCCGCTTTAGGGCGAATCGTAGATCTATGTGGGCCATGTCCTGGAACATACGGCCGAAGTAGTGCTCGACGTAGGGTAGGTCGAAAGACGTCCCGTTGAAGGTAACTACCAGGTCGTATTTCTCCATTGCTTCTCTGAGGTCATCCAGGTTTTCGTCATAAACGAAGGCGGAGTAGCCCTCAGAGTCCAGAATTCCTACCATGGTGATGTGGCTGCTGTCTGGCGAAAGACCAGTAGTCTCTATATCCAGAAAGGCCGCATTCGTTCGGAAGTCAGCGTACACGCGCCACATATCCCTGGAGGATAGACAGGAGTTGAAATATCGGGCGTTCTTCTCTTCCAACCTCTCCTGAGATTCCGATATCAGCGACTTCAGATAGTCCCGCTGCCCATCTATGCGGGAAGTTATGGAATCGGCAGCGATGAAGTCGTCCCAAGTCTGAACGCCCGATTGCCAAAGCTCCATCTCGGTGACTTTGCCGACTCTGGGCAGATGAATGAAGGTGTTAGTAAGCAATTAGTGGCATTCGACCCCGCAGGTGTATTTCAATCAATACTACGATTCGAGTGTAAGCAAACCTATTCCTCGTGTCTAGCAATAGAACAGGTAATTAGAGCCCTGCGCGAAAGTTTTAGTACTCGAAAAAAGGGGCGGAGCCGATACGACCCTGCCCTTTTTCACGAAAAGATCCTTATTTAGGAAACGTTAACACACACCGGCTTTACGCCATTGATGACGTAACCGAACTTGTTCCAGCGGGTTTCCATGGGCTGAAGGTTACCCTGCTCATCTTCAGCTCGCGCCACGATGGTGTAGTGTCCCTCGGAGGCTGGCGTCCAGCTGTAATTCCACTGCTGCCACGCGAACTCGTAGCGAGGACCCACCAGCTTGGCATCTTCCCAGGTATCGCCACCGTCACTGCTTACCTGCACGCGGTTGATGTGCCCGGAGCCTGACCATGCCAATCCGGAAACATTATGACTCTGCTGTACGAGGGCTCCACCGTCCTGAGGCCAGCTAATAAGCGACTTTACCTGTATATCCTCGACAGGGGTCTCCGTGCCGTCATCTTCCTCAATAAAGTAGCGCTCACCCTGGAAGAAGCTACGGTGTTTCACGGTAATCAACGATATGCGCTTCAACCACTTCACAGAGGCCATACCATACCAGCCCGGGACTACCAACCGAAGGGGGTATCCATGCTCAAGAGAAAGTGGTTCGCCGTTCATTTCATATGCCAAGAGAACGTTGGGGTTGTTGGCCATATCCAGAGTTAGGCTTCTGAGATACTGCTCTTTAGCAACGCTAGGTACGGGTTCACCGCCGTCCATACCCTCAAATAAGACCTCAATTGACCCGGACTTGATTCCGACTTTGGCGAGAATCTCGTAAAGCGGTACACCACCCCAGATGGCAGTGCTAATTGCGCCATTCTGGAAGGGATTGCCAGGTACTCTGGGCTGCAGGTCGCTGCGATTGTTGCCTGCACACTCCATGGTGATGGGAAGGGTCTGTTTGGGATATTGCCTGAAATCATCAAGAGAGAGTTCTAGTTGATTAGAAACGTTGCCATCAATGACAAGTTTCCAAGAGGCTGTCTCTTCAGGGGTTGGAAAAGAATAATGATTACGAACGTAAAAAAGAGGATTCGGCGTCAGCCAGCTTTGCAGGGTGCCTTGGGGCGTCTCGCCAATGAGGGGGTCTTCTTCGATTGGAACCAGTCCAATCTCGTCTGGCTGGGTACACAATGGCTCTTTTTCAGCCGTCGCGATCCCAGCCTGGGTACATGTACACTGTAGCATCATGCCCTCCAATACTAGGTATTTTGGACAAAGAGTCCTTGCGCATAATGTACCCCAGAGTCGCCTAATTTTCAAGGTACGACGCCATGAACGCCAATATGGGCATCGCATCCCCATATTAGTAACAGTCCCATGACACAAGAAAGCGCTGGCATTATACTTGTGCCGACTTTCTGGCTATTACTGTCGAGCCGCTAACAGATATCAATAAAACAGGAGGACCACATGCCTGCAGACATTCCGTCAGAGGAAGAGGTACTGACCTATTTCGATAAATTGAGCAACTGGGGACGTTGGGGCGAAGAAGATGAGCTAGGCACACTTAATTTCCTATCGGAAGAGAAGACCAAACGAGCAGTGGGACTGGTGCAGGAAGGGAAGACCATATCTCTGGCTCGCACCATATCGTGGGAGGCCGCTCCAGACGTCTCATCCATGCCGATTCACTACATGGTCGAGAGCGGAGAGGGCTGGGCCAGCGGAGATAAGGTATCGGCCAGGGCAAATCAGGCATCAACGGATTTCTTTGGACTGGTGTTCCATGGCCAGACTATTACCCACATCGACAGCCTTGCCCATTTCTTCTGGGAGGGAAAAATGTACAACGGCCGCCCGTCACACCTGGTGTCCACCAGCTTGGGAGCGACAGTAGAGTCGGTTGAGCTAGCTAAAGACGGCATCATGAGCCGAGGCATCCTGGTCGATGTGCCGATGATTCGCGGCATTGACTGGGTGGAGAGAGGCGAAGGCGTGATGCCTCAAGACATCTTGACCGCAGAAGAGCGATGTGGTTTCAAGATCCAGGAGGGCGACGTATTGTTCATTCGGACGGGCAACCTGCGTCGGCGCAACGAAGAGGGGCCGGTCAACCCAAGAGAGATGGGTTCGCCAGCCTGCCAGGCCGCCTGCCTTCCGCTGTTCCACGAGCGTAGCGTTGCCGTGATGGGCAGCGACACCGGCAACGACGTCATGCCCAGCCAATACCCCAGCATGTCCAACCCCATCCATCAGGTAGGCATTACGGCCATGGGATTGTGGATTCTGGACAATCCTAATTTGGAGGAGCTGGCTGAGGCTTGCAAGGAAAGAAACCGTTGGGAATTCTTCGTAACCATAAATCCGCTGCGCCTCTATAACACTACTGGCTCTCCCGTTAATCCTGTGGCCATTTTCTAACGCCAGCATTAGTAGAGAGGATCCAGGTCTTAGAAATCTCAACCCAATTCACCTACGTATAAAATAATGGGCTTCGGATATGATGTTGGTGTGGAACCCAGGAGTCTGCAAAAGGTATCCCCATCCGAAGTCCAAAGGAAACTAGGGTTAGGGCACAGGGCAGATAAAAGTACACGTAAGTAGCAAGGCTAAAAACTGGTGTTGAAGTAAAGAATGAGATTCAAAAATCGTCCCACGCTGGTTGCCGTTGTTGTCGTAGCTGCATTGGTATAGCCGCTTGCAGCAGTGACCCATCTGCCGCAGTTGCGCCCGCTCAAACGATAGAGGTGCCTCCAACGACCGTTGCCGCCGGATCAACAACAGTGCCCCCGACTTCGATATCAGTACCAGTGCCGTTAGTCACCACACCCACAAAATCACCCGATCCTACCAGCACATCAGTACCGCCAACAAAGGCTCCTGCGCAGACGCCTACGACTTCAGTGCTAACTGCCGCAACCGCGGTACCGTCGGCCACCGGGGTACCATAAATTTCAACACCGGAGCCTGAACCTGAGATTGAAGCAGTAGCTTCAGACATAGAAAAGTTCGTTCTTGAAAACCTGACCAGGCGAATGAAGTCTGTCGCAGCGGCACGCTAAATATGGGAGATGCGTATACTCACCTTCAAGGAAGCCGGGGAATTTGCTTAATTCTGTGAAATACACCCAGGCATGACGGCAACAATTACGGTAACTGAAAACAACTAATAGTCCGTGAAGTCCTGTATGGGCGCGAATAGATAAGGAATTTCGAGCATTCAGGATGCCTTGACACTGTTTTTCTGGCTATGTTACGTTCGTGCCACCTTACACATTGACGATTCTAATGCGCTGTTTTGGAAGGGCGGGGCTCTCCCAATGTCCATCCACGAGGTACAGTCAGCAGTGCACTTTGGATAGGTTAGACCCTTTTATGCTGGAGGAATTATGGTAGCAGTCCACCCTAGGGACTCCAGAAAAGAAGAACTAGTAGAGCTATGTGAAAAACTTGTCCAGGATCGGCGACTGATCATCGTCAGCAACCGCGGTCCTGTCGAGCACCAGTTAGCGGCCAACGGTCAGTTACACGGACGTCGCGGCACAGGCGGCGTGGTAACGGCCTTAAATACACTGACCCAGAACATAGACTTCACGTGGATAGCCAGCGCCATGGGCGAGGGCGATCGCGCAATCACCGAGTCCTCTGAAGGCGCTAGCATCAAGTCCCCGATTCCTCTCGCAGCATGGATTACGAGCAACGCCTGCAGCCCCTTTGCCTTGAAAACACAATCGTCAGAGTAGATAGGCTGGAGCCTAGCAAGAACGTGGTGCGAGGCTTCAGCGCCTATCATCTTCTACTGGAGCGCCACCCTGAGCTACACGAGAAGGTTACCTTCCTGGCATTCTTAGCGCCGTCCCGCGAGAGGGTACGCCAGTACCAGCGCTATGCCGAAGAGGTGGAGCAGCACGTTCAGAACGTCAACAAGACTTACGGTACGGATACATGGACGCCAATCCATACCTTCTATGAAAACAACTACACCCAGGCGATGGCTGGCCTCCGGCTGTACGACGTATTGCTGGTAAACCCGGTGATTGATGGCATGAACCTGGTGGCCAAAGAAGGGCCTGTCGTCAACACAAAAGAGGGAATGATGGTTCTGTCCGAGTCTGTCGGCGCGCATGACCAGTTGGGAGATAGTGCCCTATCTGTCTCTCCCACTGACATCGAAGGAACGATGCAGGCCATAAACAGCGCCATAGCAATGTCACCCGACGAGCGAAACAAGCGCTCGACCGACATGATCGAAGTGGTGGAGACAGAGGACGTGACGTATTGGCTCAGGCTTCAGATTGTGGACCTGCTGAACCTGAACTAATCCGTGATTCGATCAAGCAACTTTAGAAACTTGGCAACCTCTGGGACGCCTTCCAAGGTGTAGTCCGAATTCTCCAGAACAGTAAATGGAATGCCGTCCTGAATTACCGCCACCCCAATTCCCACTAATGCCTTTGTGTTGTTAAGGTTACGTAAGGCCTTCAGAGCGTCTACGTCCGTCGTATCGTCCCCCAAGAATATCAGCGTCTCAAGATCGTGCTCTCTGACAATCTTATCGATGGCGGAACCCTTGTTCACAGAGTTGCTGCCACGAATCTCCAAGACCATGTTCCCGGACAGTATCTCCATGCTCTGTATTTCCGGTACGGTTGCGACAGCCTGGTTCAAGAGGAGTCGGGCCTGTCCCTTGTCGGACGCCATGCGGTAGTGGATGGCCAGACTAAATTCTTTTGTCTCCCACACGATGCCCTGGTCATCGCCCAGCGGTTTGAGTCGCTCCACCATGGCCTCTGGGCTTATCGCAAGCTCCCTATCCTGAGGCAAAAGAGTGAGGGCTTCCTTATATAAGAACTCTATGCCGTGCTGTCCCACGTAAAGGATGTCGTCCATACCGACTCGGCTCTGGATGTCCCGGGCGGGTCGTCCAGATAGTATGGCAACGGTGTCCAGCTTGGAGGTTAGGTTCCGCAACGGAACGGGTATATCGGGGTGCATCTGGGCTGCGTCCGGCACGAGCACCAGTTCTGCCATGGTGCCATCGAAATCTAGCACCAGGCCTAGCTTGCCTGCCTTGATACTGCCGGACCAGGCATCTGCGTTGGCCAGCATATTGGGCGGCTGTTTGCTCATCGGATTTGACCTCGAAGGTTAACATGGCCGTCGGTTAGCGCCATTCTGAAAGCAGTGTATCGACTGCGCGACGAGTTAGCCCTGCGGTCAAACGGACCTTGTAGCCATTATGCTCAAGAGCCTTCGCACGATGAACGGCTGCCTCGCCAACTTCCTTGAGGTCAACGCCAGTCAAGCTCTTGCCGATTAGGACCGACTCGGCAGCAACTGCTCGCCAGGGAATCGGCGCTACGCCTCCAAGGGTCACTCGCACCGAGGTAATGGTGCCGCCTGAAACTTCCATGGCTATCGCGACGCTAGACGAGGCGAAGTCCATGCCCTGTCGTTCCTTGGCCTTCAGGAAAATGCTTTTGGTGTTGCCAGTCGTCGCGGGAATGGTCACCGAGGTAACTATTTCACCGGGAACCAGTACATTTTCGGCGGTGATATCGACGTCTGGGCCAGTGAAGAAATCTTCCACGGCCAGGTTTCGTGAATCGCTAGCAGACGTCAGTGTTATCGAGGCGTTCAGCGATATTAGCGCCACCGCCATGTCAGAGGGATGGACGATTACGCAGTCAGAGCCGCCAAGAATCGCATGGAACTTGTTCTCGCCTACCTGCGCATAGCAGGTGCTTCCGCCTTTCTTGCGGCAGTCGAAGTTGATGCTGCGGTAGTACCAGCATCGTGGCCGTTGGCAGAGGTTTCCGCCCAGGGTGCCTACGTTACGTATTTGCGGCGTCGCCACGGACTCGGCGGCCTGTAACAGCGCCGTATAGTCTCTGACAATGTCCGGATGAGACGCAATGTCAGAGAGGGTCGTACCAGCGCCAATCTCAAAGCCAGAAGAGGTGAAACTTATACCCTGCATTGCTTCCAGTTCGATGAGATTGATTAGCTTGTCGGGTCTCTCCACACCCTCTTTGATCTCATCCAACAGGTCAGTGCCGCCAGATATCAGAAACGCTGACGCATCCTCAGGCTGCACTAGCTGAGAGGCCTCCTGAATGCTGGAGGGATTTATAAACTGAAGTGGCTTCACTATTATTCACCCCTCTCTTTGCGATCCAGAGCGTCAAGAATCTTGTCTGGGGTTGCGGGTAGGTCGTGTATGCGTACACCGATAGCGTCGTATATAGCATTAATGATCGCTGGGGCCACGCCAATGTTGGGCGGCTCACCCAGGGCCTTCATACCGAAGGGCCCCACGGGGTCGTATACGTCTGCAAAGATGACATCGATATTGGGGAACTCCTGAATAGTCGCCCCCTTATGTTCCAGGAAGCTGCCATTCAGCGTGGCGCCGCTGCCGGGATCGGTGATCATCTGCTCGATCAGAGCAAAGCCCAACATCTGCGAGACCCCGCCTTCGACCTGGTTTATGGCCAACTGCGGATTGATAATGTTCCCAGAGTCGTGGGCCGCGACGTAATGGATGACGTTCACGTTTCCAGTAACCGTATCCACTTCAACTTCTGCGAAGTGCGCTCCAAAGGAGTTAACTATGTAGTCGGTGCTGCCGGGCGTGAGAGATGCTTCCGTTCGTATTTGCCCAGTCTTGGCGGCTACCTCAGCCAACGTCATCGAGGCTCCTCCGGTCTTGGGGCCTATGACGCCGTCTACTATCTGAAGATCGTCAGCGGACACGCCAAGCTGGTCAGATGCCGCTGCCAGGATTTTGGACTTGAGCTCTCTAGTGGCGTTCAGCGCGGCCTGTCCCGTAGAGAAGGTTGCTGTAGAACCAGAGGTAATAGGTGCGTCCGGAGTTACCCCTGAATCGCCGAATAGGACGCGGATTTTTTCGTACGCCACGCCGAGTTCCTGCGCGACCATCTGCGGAATTGCTGTGGAGTTACCCTCTCCCACATCCATGGTGCCCGCCGTGACCTGCAACGTGCCGTCCTCGTTCAGCGTCATCCACGCGTTGGTGGCCGTCCCCGGGCCTCCTCTATAGATGAACATACCCATGCCAACACCGCGACGCATAGTACCCGTCTGGTCGGCGTTTCGCTCGTGCCGGGTAGCCCAACCGATTGCTTCCGAGCCCAGATCCAGACACTGCCGTAGGCCATTAGATGAAAAGGGGATGCCACCTTCGATTGGCTGGGTATCGATGATATCGTCTGCCGGCGTGATGCGCTCGCCCGGCTGGCCCTCTAAACCCACGTGATTCATCTTACGGAACTCCAGGGAATCCATGCCGAGAGCATCTGCCACCTTCTCCATTGTGGACTCCAGCGCGAATTGCCCCTGAGGCGCACCCAAGGCCCGGTACGACCCCGCCGATGGCTGGTTGGTATAAGTCAGGTAGCCGTCGTACTGCACGTTGGCGCATCGATAAAGGTAGATCGCGCCCTGCCCTGCTCGCCGGATAACCCTGGGACCCGACGAAAGGTATGCGCCGGTATCCATGAGCGTCGTGGCATGGATGGCCGTGACTGTTCCGTCGTTCTTGACACCTACGCGTATGGTCGTCTCCGTGGAGTGGCGTTTGCGACCAGCCACGAACTCCTCTTCCCTTGTGAGCTCTATCTTGACGGGACGCCCAGCGTTTTGGGCCAGCGCCGCCACAATGGCAGCCAGCCTGGTCTCGTCCTTGTTTCCGTAGCCTGCTCCCATGGTAGCTCCGATGACTCGGACGTTATCGGGCTCTACTTGCAGCGCTGATGCCAGGCTCATCTTATCCGGGTGAACACCTCGACTGGTCTTCCAGACCGTAAGCTTATCGCCCTCCCAAGATGCGATGGCCGCCCTGGGTTCGAGGGCTGCGCTGGCGTGGGCAGGTGTTGTAAAAGACTCTTCAACGATGATGTCCGCCTCGGCGAAGCCTTCCTCTATGCTGCCTCGGCTCAGGACCATTGGCTCTCCACCAATCAAGTTTCCCTCTGGGTGAATGGCCGGAGCATACGACTTGATCGCCTCTCGGGGGTCTGTCACAAAGGGTAAAACTTCGTATTCGACCTTGAGTGCAGCGAGAGCCTCTTCTGCAGCGTGTTCACTATCTGCAGCAACAGCCGCCACCTCGTCGCCTATATACCGGACCGTGGTGCCCAAAATGGGAAGGTCAGGTGCGACACGTCCAGAAGGAGAGTTGAACGGCGTCAGGACAGCGTGGACATCGGGCAGTACCTCAGCCGCTGAGGTGTCGATAGAGAGGATGCGTGCATGGGAGTGAGGGCTGCGTAGTATCTTGCCGTGCAGCATATCAGGCACCTGAATATCGCTGGTGAACTTGGACGAGCCACTCAGCTTTTCCGGTAGGTCATACCTGCGAACGGACTTGCCAACGATACTGTATGTCATTGGACTAAGCCTCCGCTTGCAGACGCGCTGCTTCTTTTACGGAATCGATAATGCGTCCGTATGCGTTGCACCGGCAGAGGTTGCCAGACAGGCCGCTGCGAATTTCAGTCTCGCTGGGATCGGGGTTGGAATTCAGCAGTGCTTTGGCGCTCAGAAGGAATCCCGGCGTACAGAAGCCGCACTGCCCTCCGTCCTTATCCAGAAATGCCTGTTGGATAGGATTGAGGTGAGAGGCGTCGCCTAACGACTCAACCGTGGTGACCTCCCTGCTGCCGACCTGCATCGCCAGCATTTGGCAGGAGCAGACTGGTTTGCCGTCCACCAGCACGGTGCATGCGCCGCACTCGCCACGGTCGCAACCACGCTTGGCACCGGTCAGGCCCAGCTCATCACGCAGAACGTGAAGCAGCGTCCATCTATGGTCTATCTCAATATCATGGGAAGTGCTGTTTACATTAAGGGTTACATTCGAATTAAAACCGGACAAGTTTGGACCTCACTGAGCTGTAATACCGCCGTCAATAACGAGCTCTGAGCCCGTCATAAAGGACGACTCGTCGGAAGCGAGAAAGAGAACGCCGTAGGCCACATCGTCAACAGTGCCCACCTTGCCCAGGGGGATGCGAGAGACTGAATTCGCCAGTCCCTCGGGCGTGCCGATGTTTCCAGCAATCATCTCGGTGTCGATAGGTCCGGGATGAACAGAGTTCACTCTTATGCCGTCCGGGGCTAGCTGAATGGCAGAGTTCTTGGTGAAGAGGCGAACACCGCCTTTGGAGGTTGGATATGCGCTTCCCCTGCGACTGCCCACCAGGCCCGCCGTCGATGACAGGTTAATGATGGACCCGCCGCCAGCATCCCGCATGGCCTGAATGGAAAGCTTTGTTCCGAGGAAAACGCCCTTCGTGTTGACCTTCATAATGCGGTCCCATTCATCCTCGCTGGTTTCCTCTATAGGTGTGTTGCTGTATATGCCAGCGTTGTTGATCAAAATATTTAGCTTGCCAAAAGTTTCTATGGCTTTGGCTATAGCGTTCTTCCAGTCGTCCGAGCTAGTTACGTTTAGCTTGACGAAAAGGGCCCTGCCACCTGACTCATTAATTTGCGATTCGACCTGTCGGCCTTCAGCCTCTAGCAGATCGCCTATGACTACTGCCGCGCCCTCTTTTGCAAAAAGGATGGCCTCAGCAGCGCCCTGACCACGGGCTCCGCCACTGATCAAAGCTACTTTGCCTTCTAGTCTCATCATTCCTCCTATCATGCACGGGGCACGTAGATTCGGTGCCGTCGTGATTCTAGCACTTATCGCGGAGCAAACAAAAGTACGGTTATGCAAAAAAACCTAATGCAAATTATTGGAAAAGTATGAATGGGCTTGACTCGAACAGTCGTTCTGTTCTAATATGTTCTAAACGGCAGACTTGAAACGCGAGGTTGAAGTCATGACCCAGGTTCTAAAGAATAACATCACTGCACAGATGGCCATGCCAGGAATGCCTAAGCCGGTAAATAATACTGTTGCGACCTGCTGTGAATTGACTCCAGGTCAGGTGGTAGTTTATGTCGGCAAGATCATGGGCGGGCCTGGATTCGGCACCCGCGGCATCGTCAAGCAGGCGCTACAGCGCAAGGCCGTCATAGACATGGGCAAGCATGGCACCTGGAACGTGCCCTACTTCTTCCTCACGCTTCCGCAACCAGAAATTCAACAGGCCCTCGCCGCCTAAATTAGCATTGTGGTTCGACTGGAAGGTCCGGGCAATCTTCGGTCTGATGTGTGCGAACTTTTTCGCATGATTCCGAACACGATTCACACTTAATTTTAATCGAACACTTCAGAATTCGTCTGTAATCTCTTTCCCAAAATCAGTTAAGGGGCCGCTGCATTGAAAAAAATCCCAACCAGTTCAATTAACGTTAAAATCGTTGGCGTAGGCGGTGCCGGTGGAAATGCACTTCTTCGTATGCTGAAGGGCGGGCTGACCAATGCTGAGGTCATTGCTCTTAATACTGACGTTCAAGCCCTGAAGAAACTGAAGGAAATACGCTCATTTGCCATAGGGCCCAATGCGACCAAAGGCCTCGGCTCAGGCGGCCATCCTGATATTGGTAGAAAGGCCATACGGGAAAGCATCGAACAGATTGGGATCATGCTCAAGGGCTCTGACATGGTCTTCATCGCGGCTGGCATGGGCGGCGGAACGGGGACTGGGGCTTCTGCCACGGTTGCCGACATCGCACGCAAGCAGGGCGCCCTCACTGTGGGAGTCGTCACCCTGCCCTTTTCCTTCGAGGGTCCAAGGCGAAGGGCCATAGCAGAACAGGGCCTCTATAACTTGCAGCAGAAGGTCGACACGTTAATTACCATCGAAAACGACAGGCTATTGCCTTCACTCACACGTAACTCGTCCCTTGAAAGTGCGCTCACGGCAGCGGACGAGGTATTGCGCCAGGGCGTGCAAGGCATTACCGACATCATTACTGTACCGGGCATGATCAATGTCGATTTCGCTGACGTTAAAGCAATCATGAGCAATGGCGGCCCCGCATTCATGGCGGTCGGCGAGGGCAAAGGCAAGTGGGCATCCGCTGAGGCAGCAGAGATGGCCATATGCAACCCTCTCTTTGACGCTCCTGTGAAGGGCGCGTCAGGAGTTCTATTCAACGTTACGGGTGGCAATGACCTAACCTTGGCGCAGGTACATGAAGTGGCAGATGTCATCCGCAGAACCGCCAAGCCTGATGCGAACGTCATTTTTGGCGTAGTGCAGGACAAGAAAATGAAGAAGCGCGTAAGAATAACGCTTGTGGCCACCGGCGTAGAGTCGCCAGTCACAAGCGAGGAGCCTGCTGCTGTAGATCGATCGTCAGAAAAAGTGGCCCCTGCCATTAATGATGGCGTGCAGAAGCTATTGGACTCAGTAGTAACTAATGGCCACACGCTGGTTGGAGTAGGCGAAACTCGTAAGCTGATCTAGCCGAAGAAGCCGTTCTCGATGTGCTCCGCGATTACGCCGGCTACCAGTTCAGGCCTCTGGATAGGCACGTCGTGAACGCTATCTTCCATCCAAACGGTCTTGCTGTTCGGGATAAGTTTCGACGCCTTTGCTATAGAGTCTTCCCTGCGATTGCGCCTGTCGGCTACGGAATCGTTGTCCTTTTGCCGCGCTGGCATTATTAGCACTGGACAGCTCACCTGCTTGTACAATTCGGGGGGACTGTGATCCCATAGCGCCTCTATAATATGAATGTGATTAGCCCGGCTGAGTCTGGACGTAATGGTGCCGTCATCTTGCTGCCTGAAGTTCGAGCGCAATATCTCGATGTGCTGAGGAGTTAACATTTCCGGGGGTCGCCAGGTTTTTGCGCGCTCCTCCAACTTCTCGAAGGTCATGCTTTCCCACACCGGGGGCGCCATGTCTATCTTGGCCTGTTCCAGCGTGTTACCAGGGCGGCCTGCAATGTTGATCGTCCCGCCGTCCACAAAACCCAGACCCTTCACCTCGTCTTGATGAGCCACAGCATATTCCAGGGCAACGTCGCCGCCCCAGGAATGGCCAAAGACTAGCGGCTGCTGAAAGTCCAGGAATCCGATGAACGCATGCAGGTCGCTGACAACCGTAGGGAAATCATAGCCGTCGCCGGGCGTGTCACTTTCGCCGTGACCTCGTTGGTCCAGGGCTACGACCCGATTGTTGTTCACCAGGATTGGCGCAACCATGTCCCAAATGTGTGATGTGGAGGCCAGGCCGTGAAGCAGGACGACAGGTTGTCCCGTTCCACCCCAGTTGCGGTAGTGAAAGCTCAGGCCGTTTAGCGTGACCGTTTGGTCGCGCGGGGACTCCGACATAGTTATCTCCAGGAAACGTATGCTGCAAATAGTTTGATGGGGCCGTGAGTGTCAGTAGCTGGTCATTCCTCTTCGGGGCCCTGCCGTTGGCTCTTGAGGAACTCTTCTAATTCTTCGACCATCGCATCGGGGTCTGGAATTTCGTCTGAAGGCGGACTGGAGTGCGCAGCGTCGTGCCTCTGCTCGAGGCGTGTCACGTAGGACGACACGTCCGGCTGCTTCGCGATGACCTTGTTCACCTCTTCCAGGTAGGCATCGCCAGCTAAGCGCAACTCTTCCAGATCGACTTCGACATCGATGAGACTGCGTAGCCTGGTTAGGAGGGCGCTGCTGACGCGAGGGTCCGGCGTCGTGTTCACATAGTGCGGGCAGTGTCCCCATATGCTGGCGTAGGGAATGTCGAGCTTTGAACAGGCGTCCATGAAGGCCGTATGAATGCCTGTTGGACCCTGGTATCCAGAGTTTCTAATGCCAAGCCATTCAGCCTTCTGCGTAAGCTCCGGGGAACTGGCGCGGCCGGTAATGCGTGGTTCGCGGGTGTGGGGAACGGCGTCCAATAGCGCCCCTAAAGAGACGATCAGCTTCACGCCATACTGCTGGGCAATGCCCGTCAATATATCCGAATAGGCCCGCCATTTGAGGTTGGGTTCTGTTCCAACAAACAGGATGAACCGGCGACTCTCTTCTTCCGGTGCGTAATAATAGAGGTCGTTTCGCGGCCAACGGATGATGCGTTCGCCTTGCCGGTTGGTCCGAGTCTGGGGCCGAACGTCCGTGAAGTCGTAGAACTCCTCGGGATCGATCTCGGCGAACTTCTTTGCTGGTAATTTGCGTACCAGGTAGCGAACGGCGCGTGTCGCCGCCTCAGCAGCATCAGGCCAGCCAGCGAAAGCTACAATCATGGTTGGGAAGTTCTGCTCAGGGGTCTCGTGTACTATCAGGCCATCCATATTCATCCCCTTGAGGTGGTTATGATAAATCTTAACATCTACCCGCGTTTATGCCAAGTCTGCTTGGCTTGGCACTGCGACGGATAACATTCAATTTTGCTTCAAAGGGTCGTGATATACTGCCCGTGCATTCCCCTTGCAATCAAAGATCGCTGTTTTCAAGACCGCCCAACTTAGGAGCATTGTTTTGGCAGATAAAATTATTGGCGTAGCTATTCCAGCACCTGATCCGCAGTCGGTACTCTCCTCGATTCGCAGAGCCGAGGAGATGGGCGTGAATGCGGCTTGGATGACCTCCGGTGGAGATGTCGGCGATGCGCTTACTGTCTTTGCGGCCGCAGCGGCTCAAACAGAATCAATACTGCTGGGCACTTCCATTATGCGCTCGTGGACCAGACATCCTATTGTCGCCGCGCGTCAGGCCCAGACCATTGCAGGAATCGCTCCAGGCCGCATTAGATTGGGCATAGGTCCAAGCCATAAAGGCAGTATGACGCAGACCTTTGGTGTGGACTTTACAGAGCCTCTGGGTCACCTGAAAGAGTACATTCAGATTCTCACAGGGCTTTCTCATGAGGGTAAGATCGATTTCGACGGCAGGCACTACTCAGCACACTTCGCCATGTCTGCCCCTACCAACGTCCCCGTTATGGCATCGGCATTGCGCACGGCGTCCTTTGAGGCTTGCGGCGAATTAGCGGACGGGGCCATCAGTTGGGTCTGTCCGCTGTCCTACGTCCGGGATGTGGCACTGCCTGCCCTAAAGGCTGGCGCAGAGAGAGCCGGCAGGCCAACACCGCCTCTTATCGTGCACGCCCCCGTCTGTGTAACAGAAGATTTGGAGGCTGCTCGTAACGGCGTAAGAGAGCAGCTTGGCTATTTCCCGACTACGCCTTTCTACGCCCGCATGTTTGAACGCGCAGGTTTCGCCGAGTCGGACCAGACGGGATGGACGGATGAGATGCTGGACTCGGTCCTAATAGCAGGCAGCGAGGAACAGGTTGCCGAGAAGCTGAACGAGATTTTCGCATGGGGCGGCTCAGAGGTACTGACCAGTGTTATCACCGTAGGCGATTCTGAGGCCTCCCGCGAGCGAACCATGAAGCTCATCGCGGAGGTATCGGCGTCTTGACCGGCCATAGCATGGAGGAAAAAGTCTTTGAGTGAAAGTGTAAGATTTGATGGTCTTGAATTCGCCTCTGTGGAGGTCACCGAGCGCACGACGTGGATCTTTGCGGAGCTTACGGACAAGAATGGCCTGAAAGCGACGGTCGAAATCACCAGCGGCCCCGAGACGGCAATGGCCGTGAAATTGCTGCCGGAAATGCTTCAAGCTCTCGCAGAAGAACCCATATTCAAAGACGAGGACGTGCAATCGCGACTTGGCCTATCTGACGGCGAACTGCAGCAAGACAAGGCAAAAGCAACTGCCATCAGCGGGTTGCGTAGCGCGGTCACGGACGTACTGGCGCAGAAGCACGGCCAGTCGATCACCGAGTTCCTCTGTGGCAACGTGCAGGACAGCGTGCCTCTATATGGCAATATTAATCGGCATTTACTGACGCGGGAGCGCACACCGGACGCGTTCGCCAAGGCAGCTTTGATGGCTGTCGAAACCGGATTCACTACAATAAAGTGCGCGCCGTTTGACGAGGTTAGTCCGCCTTCGACTACAGATGCCATACTAGGCATTGCGAACGTTGGCATACGCCGTGTAGCCGCCATTCGGGCCGCCATCGGACCTGACGTTGCGATACTGGTTGACTGCCATAGCCGTTTTGAACTTCATACAGCTCCCCTGGTTGCGGAGGAGCTAGCCAAGTCCGGCATAGGTTGGTTTGAAGAGCCTGTGGAGCCCACTGACGACATGGACGTTCTGATTCAAATCGCCGGTATTGTCAGCATGACAGTCGCTGGCGGTGAGGGTGGCTACGGCCAACAGTGTTTCGATGAGCTCATCAAGTCGGGTGCCGTCAAAGTCATAATGCCGGACATTAAATACTGCGGCGGTGTGGCCGAGGCCCGGCGTGCAGGCATCTCTGCATTGGCTCTGGGAGGGCAGGTCTCGCCCCACAGTCCTTCGGGGCCGATATCCCTTCTGCAAAGCGGTCACGTAAGCGCTGCCTTGCCAGGTTCAATGCCTCTGGAGCACGCAGTGTACGAAGCGACTTGGCGGTCAGAGGTGTTATCCCCGTCTGAAGTTGTCAAAGACGGCCGACTAACAATCCCATCAGGTCCAGGGCTGGGAGCCACGCTGAACCAGTCGCTGATCAACCAACGTGGCAAACGCTGGAAACCGTAGCTCTGGTTAACCTGTCTACGTTAGCAGGTCTATCGCCAAGGCCATCATTATCTTCGTGCCACTGAGCAGGCTGGCAATGCCCACGGACTCATCTGTGCCATGAACGTGGCTTAGCATGGGATCGTCGTCCGGATGTGATCCAGAGAAGCCATAGGTAACCGTGCCAAGCGGACGTGTGAAGCGCGAGTCAGTGAAGCCTGTGCTGATGGCAGGGACCCACTGGATGTCATTTCGTCCCAGAGCCTTGGCGGTGGCCTCTTGTATACCCCGCGAAAGGTCCGTATCAAATTCTGACGAGTTTGGCACAGCCATATAGTCAATCTCATAGCTGACTCCAGGTATGTCCTTCAGAATCTCATCAAGCTCTCCCCTTAGATAATCCTCGCTCTGGTGCGGCAACGTGCGCACGTCGCAAGTAAGCTTGATGGTTTCCGGAACGCTGTTGGATTTTATTCCGCCCTGAATGATGGTTGGTGTGACGGTCATTCGGGACAGCGCTCGCATTATTGAAGCGAACCTGGGGTTGTCAGGCTCTAGCTCAGCAATGATCTCATCAACGTTGGCCGCCGATGGTTTATGCTCAATGGCGAAGTTAGACAGGTAATCGAATAGGCTGGTGGAGGTATCGCGCTGGGGTTCGTAGCTCTCCATGCTGCCAAGCACCTGGCTTAGGCGGTACATGGCGTTGGTGCCCTGCCACGGCGTCGAAGCGTGGGCGCTGGTGCCCTTAATCTCGATTTCGACCTGCAGGCGACCTTTCTCTCCGACTCCCAATATATAGGTTAATCCGCTGGGTGAATCAATCGGCGTTCCCCCGCCCTCGTTCACGGCGAAGGGTGCCTTGAGCTTTTCGGGATGGTGCTCGGCCAACCAGCCGAAACCGTATCCGCCTCCGTGTTCCTCATCCGCTCCAGAGACGAATCCAAGTGTGTCCTTGAGCTGAATCCCGTTTCTCTTCAGCAGGCGCATGGCGTATAGCTGCGCCGTGAGGAGGCCTTTGCAGTCAGATGCGCCGCGGCCGTAAATCCTGCCATTGGCTATCGTCGCGCTAAATGGCGGATAGGTCCACTTATTTTCCTCTTCTACCGGGACAACATCGGTGTGTGACATGAAGAGCAGGCCCGTGTCGCCGGAGGTGCCAGGTATGCTTGAAATAATGTTACCGCGATTTGGGGAAGCCTCCAGAATTTCGGACTCGATGCTATCTACTGCTAACCAGTCTCGGATGTATTCACAAACCGGCGTTTCGTTGCCGGTGGGCATAAACCCGGTGTTGACTGAGGGGATTCTCACCAATGCCTGCTCGAGAGCCACGATCTCGTCGCGCTGAGCATCCACCTGTTCAAATAACTCATCTAGTGTTGGCATCGAAAGCTCCTCTTAGAATAAAGCGTTTGAATGGCTGCCTAGGGTTTATCGAAAAGATAGGTGGCCATAAGTAGCGCTGCGATAGTTTTGGCGTCTTGAATCTCGCCGAGCCTGATTAGCTTGTCGATATTGGCAAGGGGCGTTCGGATGATTTCGATGGACTCGTCGTCGTCCGCGCTGAGCTTGCCGGGCACCAGGTCCTTGGCCAAGTAGGCGTAGAGAAACTCGGTGCTGAATCCGGGTGCAGACCAGAAACCACCCATGGTACGCAGATTTCTACTGGCGTAACCAACCTCTTCCTGTAGCTCACGCTGCGCGCTATCGTCAGGTGACTCACCCTCCTCAACGCCGCCAGCAGGAGCCTCCAGAATGAACTGCTCCGTGGGGTAGCGGTACTGGCGCACCAGCAGCACGTTGTCGTCTTCATCAATCGGTATGATGACTACCGCCGCGGAATGCTCCACGACTTCGCGTACAGACTGGCGTCCGCTGGGGAGCAGGACCGTGTCAGATCTTATGTTAATTATCTTGCCCTGATATATAGACTGCGACTTAATAAGCTTTTCAGGGTCCATGCTCATCTCCGCTTCAATAGATTCTTATGTTGGTTGGCTTTAGTTAAAGGTTTTCCAGGCCCAGGCGTCGAGTCAGGGCAGCGTAGAAAGTGCTGGGTGCATGAGCTCTAAGAAACCGCGTCGTGTATGGGCTGCGCTTGATCGTAACTACGTCGTCTGGTTGTAACTCCATATCTGCAAACCCGTCCACGCTCAAGACAGACTCGTGCGAATGGCCCGCGTGCAACTCTATGACCGAATAGTCCGGGAGGATAACGCCGTTACTGAGTCCTGTGTGTGCCGCGACCGGTTGAATCAGCATGGCCCGGGTTTCCGGGTACATTATGGGGCCGCCCGCCGAGAGCGCGTAGCCTGTGCTGCCCGTAGCCGTGGAAACGATGACAGCGTCCGCCCTGTAGCTGGTGAGAGCCACGCCATCGATGGTGGTCTCAATGTCGAGAAGTCCGCTGACGCCCGCTCGCCCAACGACAACCTCGTTTAGTGCGTGCAAAGTAAGCCGAGGCTCAGAATCCGAAGGCCCTAAGACCGTCGTCTCCAGCATCATTCGTTCTTCTACTCTGAGGCCGTCGTTCAAGTAGTCGGGGAGTTTTTCAATCACATCCTCGACACGAATCTCGGCCATAAATCCTACTCGGCCCATGTTGATGCCGACCATAGGGATGCCATAAGCGGCAATGACCCGCACAATTCGAAGTATGGTTCCGTCGCCGCCTGCAACCACAATCACGGACGTATCCGACAGAACATCGCTCTTGTTTTCCAGTTCGCTGGCCGCGCATTTCCAGTAGTCCTTCGGCAAATCAATGGACTTCTCAATCGTCTCAAGCATTTCAGCAGTTCCTGGCGATTGGGAATTATAAACAAGCCCTATCATGGAGCCACGTGCCGTTGCAAGAGATGATAAACGAACTGATGATAAGGGGCAGAGGTCATTTTAGAGACTATTCGATTGTGAGATATTGGCATAGTCATAAGGATTATTTATACACTTTCGCGGACCCAGAGGCAGTCTAGCATCGGGTCTATGGAGTGTCAACGAACTAGGAAATCAGTACGTCGGCTGCGGCTCTGGCCAGGTTGAGAAGTGGCGTTGGGTATATGCCGAAAAATAGCGTTGCCGCAAACGAGACGCCTACCGCCAGACGCATCGGAAATCCAAATCCGATCTTGGTATCGGACTCTGGCGCAGACAGGTACATGGCTTTGACCACTCGCAAGTAATAGTAGGCAGATACCACGCTGTTGATTACGCCTATGACCACAAGCCATGCCAGTCCGCTGTCTATGGCCGCGCCGAACAGGTAAATCTTGGCCCAGAATCCAACGCTAGGTGGTATGCCAGTCAGCGACAGCATAGACAGGGTCAGGACGGCGGCCAGCAGCGGAGCGCGCCTACCAAGTCCTGCGAAGGCATCAATATGGTCGCTCTTGGTGTGATGGGTGATGGCTATGATTGCGGAAAAGGCTGCCAAGTTGGTTGCCGCGAAGCCTCCAAGGTAGAAGAGCATTCCGGATGGCCCAAGGGTAGCGTCGCCTGACCTTGCCGAAACTGCTGCTAGACCCATCAGTATGTAGCCAGCGTGGGCCACAGTGCTATAGCCCATCATTCGCTTTATGTTGTCCTGCTTGATCGCTACCAGGTTGCCCAGCGTCATGGAGAGCGCGCTGAGGATGGCGAATATGGCTCCCCAGTCCAGGCTCAGGACATCTAGTGGGAACGCTACATAGAAGACGCGAAGTATAACTGCGAACCCGGCGGTCTTGGATGCTACGGAAAGAAATGCCGTAATTGGGGTAGGTGAACCTTCATAGACATCTGGGGCCCACATCTGGAAAGGCACGCTGGCAATCTTGAAGCCGAAGCCAGCGATGATCAAGACGATGCCAAACAGCATAGCGTTGCTGCCGAAGGGTGTGCCCGCTGCCAGACCCATTTGCGAAAGGTGTTCCGCTATTTCAGGTAGCGACGTGGTTCCTGTGAAGCCGTATACGATAACCATTCCGTATAGCAGCACCGCAGAACTGATCGCACTCAGGATCAGGAACTTAAGTCCAGCCTCAGTGGATTTGACGTCCCGATTGAACGCCGCCAGAGCCGCGATAGGCAGGGCCGTCAACTCTAGCGAGATGTAGATCGTTATGAGGTCCGTCGTAGATGCCAGCAGCATCATGCCGGTGGCTGAGAACAGAATAAGGGCATAGTACTCGGCCTGGAATCTCTCGAACTTCTTTACGTAATCGGTAGACGCCAGAATGACCACAGCTACTGCCGCCAGCAGCACGAACTTTAAGAACAGGCTGAACTTATCCACGACCAGCGTATCGAACAGCCCTGGCATCTGGTCCGGGCCGGTGCTGGCGAAGCCCATCCACAGCGATATGCTGAAGGTTAGAGGCACGATCAGCCCTATGGCAGCTATGGCCGGGATGACGCCCTTCCGTTTGACCACCAGGTCTACGAGAATTATCAGCGCGCCAAGAGCAGCTAGGCTTAGCTCAGGTGATAGCAGGTAAAGGTCGTGAATACTCATTTAGCTAGTTCAACCTCGCCTGCGCCACGCGTTCCAGGGAGTTAGCGATAGGCTCGATGCCGCTGGCGAAAACGTCAGATATTATGGACGGGTAGACGCCCACGACTATGATGGCAATGATAAGCACGGCGATGGGAACGAACTGCATGCCTGTCGCGTCAGTAATGTCCTCGAACCTCTCCTTGATAGGCCCGAACATCACCCTCTGAATCGTCCATAATATGTAGCCAGCCGCGAAGACGACGCCAGTGGCGCCGATTACAGTAGCCAGTGTCCAGACCTTGATAGTTCCAAGGAATACCAGGATCTCCGCGGCGAAACCACTAGTGCCAGGAAGACCAAGAGAGGCCAAACCAGCGACCATCAGTGCGAGCGTAATAAAGGGCATGCGCTTGGCCAGTCCGCCCAGGTCGGGAATGTAACGTGTGTGGGCCTTGTCATAAATGAAGCCCACCAACAGGAAAAGCAGTCCAGTGATGGTGCCGTGGGTAAACATTTGCATGGCAGCGCCCGTCAGGCCCAACGGCGACACGGTTCCAGCTACACCTGCCACAGAGGCTAGCCCCAAAACCACGAAGCCCATGTGACTTACGCTGCTGTAAGCGATGAGTCGTTTCAGGTCCGTCTGCCTGAAGACTACCACCGCGCCGTAGACGATGTTAATTACGCCAGCCGTCGCCAGTAGCCACGCAACGCTGGTGACAACTTCCGGGAACATGCTAATGGACACACGTATCATTCCGTACGCGCCCATCTTCAGCAGTACGCCAGCAAGCATAACGCTTCCAGCGGTCGGTGCGTCTGTGTGCGCGTCGGGCAGCCATGTGTGGAACGGCCATAGCGGCAACTTCACTGCAAAGGCGACAAACAGAAGGGCGAACACTACACCTGCTGGAAGCAAGAGGTTCGCACCCGCAATGGCGGCAGGCAACTCAGTCATGTCGAAGGTGCCGGTGGAGAAGAAAAGCACAAGGATACCCACCAGCATTAGCGCGCTGCCAAACAGGGTGAATATTAGGAATTTCATCGCTGAGAATTCACGCTTGCTTCTGGGCTCACTTCCCCATATAGATATGAGGAAGAACATGGGCAGAAGCTCAAGCTCCCAGAAGAGGAAGAAGAGCAGGAAGTCTAGAGATATGAATACGCCCATGACGCCGGTTTGCAGCGCCAGAAGCCACATGAAGTATTCGCGAACTCGAAGACCAATTCGCCATGACGCAAGCACCGCGACAAATCCGAGAAGGCCGGTGAGCAGCACCAAAGGCACGCTTAAACCGTCCACTCCCATGAAGTATTGCACAGCGAAATCTCCGCCGCCACTTCCAGGAATCCAGTCGCGAATTCTGTCGATCATCTGTACCCCACCCTTGGCGGAGTCGTATTTTGCAAAGATGACGACCGTTAATATCAGGTCTGCTGAGACGATAAGGGCGGCGAAGGTTCGGATCAGCTTATCGCCCCTGAGTAGTAGGGCGATCACGATTGCCCCTGCCAGAGGCAGGAAAACCGTTAATGTTAACAATCCGGAAAATTCCAAGCTAAATCCTTATTACCTGATGAACAGGAACACCCCGAATGTTAATAGAATACCGATTGAGATGGCCATGCCATAGGTCTGCAGTTGGCCGGTCTGGGTCTGACGAATGGCCGAACCCGTGTTGGCTCCGAACCATCCGATTAGTCGCACCGTACCGTCCACGATGGACCGGTCGAACCAGTCAGTGACGTAAGCGATGCTGCCGTAAAAGACTTTGCGAACGAGGATGTCCTCGTAGAGTTCGTCGAAGTAGTACTTCCGCGAAAGCAGAATATACAGTGGTTTGAATGCGCGCCCCACAGCCTCTGCCGATATCACCTTGGTCTGGTACATCAGGTAGGCAAGAAGAATTCCTGACAGTGCTACCGCGCTGGAAAATGCAGCCAGCGGTTTGTTAAACGCCGCTGTCCCATGCGCTCCTTCGTGGAACGCAGGACCCGATTGCATAAACTCTGACATCCAGTGCATGGGCACTATGCCCAGGTCGGTCAAGGGATTGGCTACGAAACCAATTACGACTGCGGGCACTGCCAGAACCAGTAACGGCCATGCCATGACAGCAGGCGACTCTCCGAGATGAAGGCCGCCGCCATGAGCCTGAGCTTCAGGATCTGCCTCTGACCCACCTCTGAAATCACCGTGGAATGTCATGAACAGCGCACGGAACATGTAGAAGGCTGTCATGAAGACCGCAATAAGGGCCAGCCAGAAAACCAGGGTTCCGATGAAACTACCGGCACCAAAAGCGTGAGCGAGGATCTCGTCCTTGCTCCAGAAACCGGAGAAGGGGAACATACCGGAGAGACTCAGGCTGCCTATCATGAAAGTGGCGTAGGTTATGGGCATGAACTTGCGAAGGCCGCCCATATATCTCATGTCGAAAGTGCCGGTGGCATGGTTGACGCTGCCTGATCCCAAGAAAAGCAGTGCCTTGAAGAATGCGTGCGTAAACAGGTGGAATATGGCCGCGCCGTATGCACCAACGCCCAGGGCCAGCATCATGTAGCCCAACTGGCTTACCGTCGAGTATGCCAGCACGCGCTTAATGTCATTGGAAACCAGTCCCATAGATGCGGCAAAGATGGCAGTGATGCCGCCGATTATAGCGACCACTCCCATGGCGACTGGGGCCATTTCAAAAAGCGGGAAGAACCTTGCCACCAGGAAGACTCCGGCGGCTACCATCGTCGCGGCGTGGATCAGTGCGCTGACCGGCGTGGGACCCTCCATGGCATCTGGAAGCCATGTATGCAGCGGGAACTGGGCCGACTTGCCCATGGCCCCTGCGAAGATGCCCAGGGCAACCCACTGCGCCATGGTAACCGAGATTAACCCGGCATCAACGGCGTGGTAGATATCTGTGATAACAAAGGGATTTAGGCCGTTAGACGTGAATATCTCTGAGTTGAAGAACAGGAACAGAATCGCCAGCAGCAGTCCCAGGTCCGCGAAGCGTGTGATGATAAAGGCCTTCTTGGCAGCAGCAGCTGCCGATGGTCTCTCGAACCAGAACCCGATTAACAGGTACGAACCCAGGCCGACCAGCTCCCAGAACACGAAGATCTGCAAAAGGTTGTTGGCCAGAACCAGGCCTATCATGGCCATGGTGAACAGGGATAGGCTGGCGTAGTAACGTGTGAAGCCGCCGTCGCCTTTCATGTAGCCGATGGAGTAGATGTGCACCATCAGGCTGACGCTGGTAACGACCATCAGCATCACCGAGGTCAGCGGGTCCATCAGAATGCCGACCTTGAACTCGAACTCGCCAGCAGTGAGCCAGCTATACAGACCGAATTCCAGGTGGCCATGGCCGCTGATCGTGCTGGACAGCGCCCATAGGGAAAGTACGAAGGACGCGCCGACGGCCAATATCGCGACAACGCCTGCCAGCTTCGACGCTGCGCCAAGCATCGGCCTGATCACGACAGCGATCAAGATAAACGACGCCAACGGCAGGATTAGTATTAGCCAGGCTGCGAGTTCAGGCATCCCTTATAATTTCCTCAATATTTCGTCGGCCACATGTTCGCGGCCTTTAGGAACCAGGACTCGGAACGGCACCCGCTCGCCCCAGCTCAGGATATCGCCCTCGGGAATGATTTTTGTGGGCAAACCATCGCCCTCTAAGACGTCTTTCCACATCTCAGCAATCATAAGGTTAGGGGCTTTTCTGTAATCAACCCACATTTAGAAAGTTCGTCCTAACTTTTCAAATCAGCAGCGTCAGTCACGTAAATGCTGGAACGCTGTCGGAATATTGCCAAAACTATGGCCAGACCCAGAGCAACCTCTGCGGCCGCCACTGTGATGATGAAGACCGAAAATATCTGACCGGTCAACAGGAATCGTGCGGCAGTGTCGGCGGTGGTCTGCGGATCGTTGCCAAGTGAAAACGGCACCACGTAGCGCGAGAAAGCTACGGCCGAAATGTTAACTGCGTTGAACATAAGCTCGAGCGACATGAGAACGGTAATGGCGTTCCGCTTCGTCATGGCACCGTAAAGACCTATGGCGAAAATAATCGCTGAGACTATCAGGAAGTTTTCGAGATTCAAGTTAATCCCTCTCCCTAATAAGGGCTAGCGCGCCGATAATGGCCGCCAGCAGCACAACGGACGCTACTTCGAAAGCGAGAACGAAGTCCTGCAGAAGCAACTGTCCTATCCAGGGCACCGTGTTGGAAAAAACAGTGGCGATGCCGTTCACCGTGGCTGTGGTGAAGGTCCCGGCAGCCACCGCGTTATCTAGCATGTTCCAACCGGTGTCTTTGATGACGAAAATAGCGACCGCCGCAAACAGTACGGCGGCGATGGCCATGGGCACTCGCAGTGTATTAGACGGGCTGCCCTCTTCGACATCCCGAGTCATAAATATCGCAAATATAATAAGGACGGAGATCGCGCCGACGTATATAAGGACTTGAATGACGGCGAGAAATTCCGCTCTAAGTAGAATGAACATTCCTGCGACACCAAGAAAGGCGACGATCAAAAACAGCGCGGACCTGAACAGGTCTCGAAGCTGCACGACCGCAAAAGCTGCCACAATCGTGGAAACGGCGATCATCCAGAATATGATGTCGACTATTAGCGTCGACTCTGTTCCCTCACCTAGCATTATCGCTGGGTCCACCTATCTTGCTGTTCTTCTATGCTGGGCTTTTCGTGTCGTCCGGCCTTGGTCCAGTCCATCACCTCTTCAGACTTGGGGTCGAATCCCTGCCCTTCAAGTTGGGGCCGGAACCAGGTGCTGGGCCGTTTCGGTGCGTCGTTCAGGTGTTGCTTGTCAATCACAAGGTCTCTGCGGCTATACTTGCCTTCTTCGAAGCCGCTACCCATGTGCAGCGCGTCGTAAGGGCAGGCCTCGACACATAGACCGCAGAACATGCAACGGCCCATGTCGATATCGAAGACATCTAATACGTACTTATCGCCCTCATCGACGGCCTTTTCGCTGGGGTGCGTCACGATGCGAATGATGCCCAACGGACAGTACTTGGCACAGCTGGCGCAACCGGTGCAGCGCTCCTCGTACCAGCTGAACTCCTCGCCTCGGAAGCGCGAGTGCTGCGGCATGGAGTCGGGCACTGATTCCAGACTCAGCATGGCCCTGATGGCTTTCTTAGGCTGTTTTAATGCGTAAGTTATTGGATTAGTTCCTGCCATCTTGGCCAGCCCAATGAGACCGATCTTCCGGTCCGGGTACTGGTGAAGCGTGAACATGCGACCGGGCTTGAGCATGTTCTTCATGGTTATGGTTAGACCTTTCGCAAGTCCTAATCCGTACATGCTAATCTGCCTCCGCGTACATGTTGGCCAAAGGCGACGGTGTAGGAACGGGCCGCTCCCACTGCTTACGAGCGAAAAGTTTGACCATGGCGACTATCGTTACGATGGCGACGCCCCAGTTGATGACGCTCATGAGCCACAGGTCGCTGCTGGTCAGCGCCCCCGTCTTCTGGTCTTGCAGTAACATGACTTCTATTGCTACTGCGAAGATGTTTATCAGGGCCATGGCAAACAGGCCCTTCCACGCAAATCCCATAATCTGGTCGATGCGGAGCCTTGGCCAAGTGGCCCTGACCCACAGCAGAGTGAACATTATTAAGAAGACCTTTGCCAAGAACCAGATCTGTCCGGGAATCGGCCCCCAGCCGTTAGTGCCGCCCAAGAAAAGGACAGTGGTCATGATGCTGGTTACCAGCGGAGCCATAAATTCGGCCAACTGGAATATGGCGAACTTCATGCCGCTGTATTCGGTGTGGTAACCGGCTCCTAATTCGGATTCGGCCTCGATCTGGTCAAAAGGCGTGCGGCTCATCTCGGCAGACGCCGACGCGATGAATACGAAGAAACCCAGCGGCTGAACCAGCAGGAACGGCACCGATTGCGCCCGCACAACTTCGAATAGCGATAGTGAGTTGGCAATCAACACGACGCCAATTAAACCCAAGGCCATTGGAACTTCGTAGCTGACTAGCATGGCCACACCGCGCATGGCGCCCAGCATGGCGTACTTATTGCGGGAGGCCCAGCCGCCAGCCAGGACGGCAATGGTGTTCACCGACGTTACGCCGATGATAAACAGCACACCGATATTTAGATTGCCCAGGGAAGGACCCGTGCCGTCGGTGCCGAAAGGAATAACGGCTACAACCAGCAGGGCCGGTACAAGCAGAATAACCGGAGCAATATTGAAGACAAGCCGATCTGCCAGGGCCGGAACGGTGTCCTCTTTGACCATCAGTTTGAGCACGTCGGCGATAGGCTGTAGCAGTCCGTAAGGCCCCCATCTGTTGGGACCTAGTCGTGCCTGCATTCGGCCTATTACGCGCCGCTCAAACCAGGTGTACAGACCAGTGCCCATTACCATAACGTTGATGACAACAAGGGCGATGAGTCCGCCAGCTAGCGTGAATGCCAGCCAGTCCAGCGCATCGGGCAGTAACCAGTCAAATATGCTGTAGACGTTTTGAAAATTCAGCAAGCCGTTCTGGAAAAGGTCCATTAGCGGTCTACCTCCCCCAAAACAATGTCGATGGAGCCGAAGATGATAATCAGGTCACTCATTTTCCAGCCGATCAACATGTCACGCAAGGTTGTGATGTTAATAAAGGAAGGCGCACGCACGTGGCACCGGTATGGCGAGATGCCGCCGTCGCTCACGAGATAGAAGCCTAGCTCGCCCTTGGGAGACTCGACTGATGCGTAGGCCTCTCCCACAGGGGGCCTGATGAAGAACGGCGTCGCAGTTCGAATCGGACCTTCAGGTATGTCTCGGATGCACTGCTCAATAATCTTGACGCTCTCGCGCATCTCTGTATAGCGCACCATGTAGCGGTCGAAGGTATCCCCCAGTGCGCCTATGGGTATGTCGAAATCGAGCCTATCATATATCTCATAAGGATGGGCCTTACGTAGGTCCCACTGCACACCCGACGCTCTGAGCATAGGTCCAGTTATGGAACCGTTTATAGCCTGTGCGTCAGTTAGCAGACCTACACCACGGGTGCGAGTCAACACGATCTCGTTATCACTGATCATGTTCTCGATCTCATCCAGGTAGCCGGGCAGGTCCTGTATAAAGGTGTTGAGAGCCGGCCAAAACTCGGGAGGAGCATCCTGGAGAACGCCGCCCGGTCGCATGTAACTCAGGGTAATACGAGCACCACACAGCATCTCGAACAGGTCGAGGATACGCTCGCGCTCCCTAAAGCAGTACATCAGGGGAGTTGCCAGAGCACCTAGGTCGTTCAGAAGGAAGCCCGTTGCCATCAGGTGGCTGGCTATGCGCTGCAGCTCTGCGCTAATCACGCGGATGTATTGCGCGCGCTCAGGCACTGCAATGCCAGCTAGCTTTTCCACAGAGCTGACGTAGGCCAGGTTATTAGACATGCTGGCCGTATAATCCATCCGGTCAGTTAGCGTGACGATCTGCACGTATGTACGGCCCTCGGCTAGCTTTTCGGAACCGCGATGAAGGTAGCCCATTATTGGCTCTACATCCACAACAGTTTCGCCGTCGAAGGTTACCCTTAGCCTGAACACACCGTGGGTGCTCGGGTGCTGCGGGCCAATATTTAATATTACTGGTTCTACTTTAGGATCAGGCATCGATGTCCTCTGGTCGGTGCAGACCTTCGTCCTGACCCAAGTAGTCTTTCCGCAAAGGATGCCCTGGAAAACCCTCCCACAAGAGGATGCGCTTTAGGTTGGGGTGACCATCAAAGCGAATGCCCATCAGGTCCCAGATCTCCCGTTCCTGGAAATCGGCTCCCTGCCAGATGCTAACAACTGATGGCACCGCTAGTTCATCCCGTCCGTAACAGCGCGACTTGATGATCACGCTATGGTTATTCCTCATTGACAGCAGGCGGTAAACCAGCTCGAAGGACTCTATATAGTCCACAGCAGTTACCGATGTGAGAAAGGAGAAATCCAGAGTGTCGTCTTGATTGAGGAAATTCGCGACGTCCAATATGGATGCAGGAGTTATCCTGACATCGGTCTGATTGGAGTCGATAACCGCTCCGGGTACCGATTCATTGATGCGGCTTGCGACTTCGCTGCCGAGGAGGCGCCTAGTCATGCTGTAAAGGCCACCTCAAGGCTTCCTGGAAATGCTGTAGCGCTTGATCTTCTCATGCAGCTGCATGATGCCATACAAAAGAGCGTCGGGCCTCGGCGGGCATCCCGGCACGTAGACGTCCACAGGAATGATGTGGTTCACACCAGGCACAACACTGTAACTGCCGTAGTAGGGTCCGCCGCTGGTAGCGCACACACCCATGGAAATTACCCACTTGGGTTCTGCCATCTGCTCATATACGCGCATGATCGCCGGTGCCATTTTCCAGGTAACGGTGCCTGCGATGATAATAAGGTCCGCCTGTCGGGGAGAAGGTCGAAAAGCCTCCATACCGAAGCGGGATATATCGAAACGGGACATGGCGCTGGCAATCATTTCGAAGGCGCAACATGCCAGACCAAAGGACAGCGGCCACAGCGCCGACTTACGTCCCCAATTCACTAGCGCGTCTATAGAGGTCACGGCTACGTTGTGCTGCAGATTATCCGGTACCTCTATGATCGGCTCAGACAGAGCGTCCTGATGCGTTGTTTTGAGATGGTTGATGATCTGACCCTCATCTCGGTCAACACCCCAGGTCTGCTGGTGCAGCGGGATAGTCAGGCTTGGGCTCTTGGGAAGATTGCCGCCCTGCATTAGGTCCATTCCAGCGCCCCTTTCCTCCAGGCATAAAGCCAACCAACGATAAGGATAGCTATAAAGACGACCATCTCTAATAAAACGAATACTCCGAATGTGCGAGACAAGTAGCCGAAGTTAGCGGCCCAGGGGAACAGGAAAACCACTTCTACATCAAACACTACGAATATTAGTGCAAAGCCGTAGAACCGGAAATTGAATTGGCTCCAACGGGTGGTGATTGTCTCGAAGCCGCACTCGTAAATGCTCGACTTTATGGCACTGGGTACTCTTGGTCGAATATTGACCATTGAGAGCATCCAGGACATCATCAACATCCCGGTTGGAACTGCTACTGCTAATGCTGCAAATATGGCTATAAGCCCGTATTGCCGGAAATAATCATCTATCATAAATCCGCACTTGAGAAAGCCGAATTAACCGCGCTGAATATAGCATATGGCAGGAAACTAATGCAAGTGAAAAATACCACAATCAGAATCCTCTCGACCCCTTAACAGGCGGCTGGGAATGCTTCCAAACTTCCTTTCGGTCTTGTTGACACCAATGTTCCAGAATGCTAGGATTTGCCATCGCAAAGCTATGCAGCCCCATTAAAACCGTGTGCAGAGCCTTACAGTGGGATGCATACGATCATTCCAGCAGGTTGCTTGGATGACCAACCCTTCTATAAATACATCTGAATATCAACCCGATAGCCTCCCCGGTCTATTCCTACGCTATAGGTCTCAGATCGCGGCCGCGCTGCGGGAGGAACTACAGCCTCAAGAATCCTCGGGTGACGTCACCGCCGTATATGACATGTTGCGCTACTACATGGGGTGGGCGGGCACCGATGGCAAGCCCATAGTCGCCACCGAAGGCAAATTCCTGCGGCCAACCCTTTGTCTTTTCGCATGCCAGGTCACCGGCGGATCCGTGGAGCAAGCCATGCCTGCGGCCGTTGCCTTGGAACTCATTCACAACTTTTCACTAATTCACGACGATATTCAAGACCAGGACGAGACTCGCCACCACCGCAAAACGCTCTGGCCACTGTGGGGCATTCCCAAGGCGCTGGTTGCAGGCAACGTTCTCCGGGTGGTCGCCGACTCCTCCTTGAAAGAGCTGGTTCGCAGGGGAGTTGAGCCTGACACGGCGTTAGGCGTAGCAAGTCTTCTTACCGAAGCATACCTGGAGATGATCGAAGGCCAGTACCTTGATCTCTCCTTCGAAGGACAGCCAGACCTGGGCATGAATGACTACTTGGGCATGATCGCCCGCAAGACCGGAGCACTAATACGCTGCGCCTTCACCATGGGCGCGCTAATCGGCTCTGGGGATAAGGCAACAGCCGACGCCTTCCGTGCCAGCGGCAAAGCACTGGGGTTCATCTTTCAGGTGCGTGACGATGTTTTGGGCGTCTGGGGCGACGAGGATACGACGGGCAAACCGGTCGGCGCAGACATTCGCCGTAAGAAGAACTCTTTCCCTGTTGTTCACGCCATGTCTCAGGCCAAGGGCGCGGAGAAAAAATCCCTTCTGGATATCTACAACCAGGACGAAGTCGCGGAGAGTGACGTTGACCGCGTGCTGCAGATCATGGAAAAGGCTGAGACTCGTGGCTTCGCACACACCATGGCCACGGAGCACGGCAAGGATGCGACTGACGCACTGAAATCGATAGAACTGGAACCCACCGCGCGAGCGGAAATAGACGAGATGATCCACTTTTTGCTGGTACGCGAACACTGATGATCAGGGAATCAGGACTTGGGAGTGTGTGCTATGGGTAGACCACTGGAGTTGGCCCTTCGAACAGGTTGGTATATAGTTAAAAACAAGGTCAGGGGCAGAAAGCGCTTCCCGCTGGTCACCATGCTGGAGCCTCTGGAGAAGTGCAATCTGGCGTGCGAGGGCTGCGGGCGCATCCGCGAGTATGAGCGCGTGCTGGACAGGACTCTGTCTGTCGAGCACTGCCTGGAAGCGGTAGAAGAGTCCGGCGCACCCATCGTGTCTATAGCCGGTGGTGAGCCCTCTCTGCATCCGCAGATCGATGACATTGTGAAAGGCATCATAGAGAAGAAGAGATTCGTATTCATGTGCACCAACGCTCTTTTAATGGAGCGCATGATGAAAAAGATACCGCCTTCGAAATACTTCTGTTTCGTTGTGCATATGGACGGCATGGAAGAGGCCCACGACAAGTCGGTATACCGCAAAGGTGTGTTCCAGATTGCCATGCGCGGAATTCGGAAGGCGCTAGATGAGGGGTACCGGGTCACAACAAACACCACAGTCTTCAATGGCGTGGACGAAGAGGACATCGTAACCATGTTCAAGATGCTCACGGACATGGGTATCGAGGGCTGTATGGTCTCCCCTGGTTACCAGTTCGACACCGTCCCCAACCAGAACCTGTTCATATCACGGCAAAACGCTCGCAAGGTTTTTAGGAACATCTTGGACCCCGCGAGAAACATTCGTTTCTACAATAATCCGCTGTACCTGGATTTCCTACGAGGCGACCGGGAGTACAGCTGCACGGCATGGTCCAACCCCACTTATACGGTGCTGGGCTGGCGTGAGCCCTGCTACCTGTTGGGCGACCGGCATACGCAGGACATCAATGACCTCTTTAGCGAAGAGATGTGGTCGGAGCGCTACGGCGTGGGCAATGACCCTCGCTGCGACAACTGCCTTATGCACTGCGGCTTTGAATCGGCTTCTATATTCGGCGTGTTCGACAAGCCCACGGACGCACTGCGACTAATAAAGAAAGGTGCCGTGCAGAACAGCGGCATCGGGACAGCTTAGCTTGGAGTACCTCCATAAATGATCGCGATTGCAGTCGCTTTCGAGCGAGAGATTGAGGACTACCTGATTGCAGGCGGCTTTCGATCGGTCGAAAATCATGATCGCCTTCGCTTTTATCTTTCGCCGACGATACGTGACGTGGTTGTGGTGACAGGCGGATGCGGTCCACAACTCTCCAGCGAAGCCGCAAAGCTTGTTATCGAAAAGTATCACCCGAAACTTCTGCTATCAGTTGGATACGCGGCAGGTGCCATGCCGGACATGGTCCCCGGGGATGTGTTCGTCTGCAAGAAGCTTATGAGTCTCGCAGGAGAGGCCTTGTATTGGGGCGCCGATACGGTTCTGGAAAAACAGGTAGCTGAATCGGTCCTGCCTTATGACCAGTGGAACGATATCGATGTCCGTTGGGGTTCATGCATAACGATCCCTATGCTGGTCTCGGGAAGTTCTATGAAGGAGTGGCTTGGAATCAATTTCGACGTTGACTTGATCGATATGGAAAGTTACGGCATCAGCGAGGTAGCAGAGGCGCGTGGCATTCCAGAGCTTATCATCAGGGGCGTATTCGACCCTATGGAGCAGACGCTGCCTCTCTTTGTGGCCCAGTCGCTGCATGATTCGGTGACCAGGACAGCAATTAGGGCCGCCTCGTACACCATAGCCCATCCCTTTTCCTTTCGAAGCACCCTGGCGCTGAAAGATCAGGCCAAGCGGGTCACAGAATCGCTGAGCCTCTTTCTCAATCAGGTCACCTGCACCGGTGAATTGGCGGATGCGATTGATCTTTCGGCGGTGGTGGCAGCCAGTTGAAAGTCAGCGTAGATACGTCTTCAGAAAGCGTCATAGAAATGCAGAGTGCCATTCTTGACAAATCAATCCAGATTAGTCACGACTATCTGCTCGACGCGCAACACCCAGATGGCTATTGGTGGGGAGAGCTTGAGACTAACCCTACTATGGAAGCTGAGTTCATTCTCCTGAACTTCTTTCTGGGCATCGAGGGCAAGTGTCGAAATCGCAAACTGGTCAATCATATTCTCCTGAAGCAGCGGGAAGATGGGACATGGGGCCAGTACTTTGAAGCCCCTGGCGATCTGAGCACTTCAGCGGAGTGTTACTTCGCTCTGAAGCTGTCTGGTGTGTCTGCCGACGAACCCAACATGATCAAGGCCAGGGACTTTATCCTGTCCAAGGGCGGCATTCCTAAAGCCAGAGTGTTCACGAAGATATGGTTCTCTCTTTTCGGCCAGTGGGAGTGGAAGGGCGTGCCGGTTATGCCGGCGGAGCTCATGTTCATTCCGGACTGGTTCCCTCTTAATCTCTATGATTTTTCCAGCTGGGCCAGAGCCACAATAGTACCGATGCTTATTCTCATGGACCGCAAACCAGTCCACGAAATCCCGGACTGGGCAGCCGTCGATGAGCTGTTCCCTCTCTCAAGAAGAGACACCGACTACTCGATCAAGAGGCCTTCCAAGCTGATCGGTTGGGAATCGCTTTTTTATGCCAACGACGTAATCCTGCGCCAGTGGGAACGCATCCCCTGGAAACCCACCCGAGGGCAGGCCGTTCGGCGCGCCGAAAAGTGGGTCGTGGACCATCAGGGGACGGACGGAAGCTGGGGTGGCATACAGCCTCCGTGGGTCTATTCGCTCATGGCGCTGTTCGAGCTGGGATACGATCTTGATCATCCCGTGATGAAGAATGGGCTTGAGGGGTTTGAGTCTTTTGTCATCGAAGAGGAGGACACCCTGCGAGTTCAGGCCTGCGTGTCGCCTCTGTGGGACACGTGCCTCACTATGATTGCGCTGCTGGACTCGGATGTAAGTCCTGACCATCCATCTCTGGCCAAGGCTGGCAGGTTCCTCATCAACGCCCAAATTCTCAATGGAGGCGACTGGCAGGTCAAAGCCAAGGGTACTCCTCCGGGCGGCTGGGCCTTTGAATTCGCCAACGAAAAGTACCCGGACCTGGACGACACCGCCGAGGTCGTGATGGCCCTTAATAAGGTCAATTTGGGCAGAGATGAACACGGAAAGAGCGAGGCCATTGACCGCGCGCTGAAGTGGCTAATGGTAATGCAAAGCTCTAATGGCGGCTGGGCGTCCTTCGACAAGGACAATTCCAAAGGTCTGATAGCCAAAATACCTTTTTCTGATTTTGGGGAGACAATCGATCCTCCGAGTGTGGATGTGACGGCCCATATTTTGGAAATGCTGGGGCAGTTAGGTGTCCGTTCAGACCAGCCTGCTGTCAAAAAAGCCATGGCATTTATCATGAACGAGCAGGAATATGATGGTGCTTGGTTTGGACGCTGGGGGGTTAACTATATTTACGGTATAGGCTCAGTGCTGCCAGCTTTGGAGGCGTTGGGCACAGATATGACCCAGGAGTTCGTGAATGGAGCTGTGCAATGGCTCGTTGATCATCAGAACGAAGATGGCGGCTGGGGCGAAAGCTGCTCTTCGTACGTCGATGCCGCATACCGAGGGCGAGGCCCGAGCACCGCGTCACAGACGGCATGGGCTTTGATGGCACTGTTGTCCGCCGGCAAAGGCAGCAGTCGCTCTTCAAAAATCGGAATTGAATATCTGCTATCGACGCAGGATTCAGACGGAACATGGAGCGAACCCTATTTCACAGGAACAGGATTCCCGGGTTATGGTGTTGGTCAGGCTTTGCCAGATTACTTGAGACCTGAAGACCCTGGATATCAGGGGAATGAGCTTTCCGCAGGCTTCATGATCAATTATCATATGTACCGTATCTACTGGCCTCTGACGGCATTGGGTCGGTACAGAAGACACCTTAATGGCGACGACCGGGCAACAGAATGCGGGATTGTTGCGCCAGTCAAAGATACTATCGGCATAGAAAAGCCTAAGCGAAATAGATTGAAACAATTCATACCGATGTGGTAACGTTCACTTTGACCGTTCTTCACACGGCGGTCAGGAGAAATTGGAAATGAAGGTACTACAAGAGGCATTATTCAAGGCGTGTTTATTCACGCTGGAAGTCGACGTTAGATCGGCGGCGATGCCAGAATTCTTCGATATCACTGACGATGTGGAAGAGTTCGTTAAACAATCCCAAGTGCAAAATGGGTTCGCGGTTGTGTTTTCAAAACACACAACGGCGGCTATTGTCATACAAGAAAAAGAGCCTCTGCTGTTGCAGGACATGACCAGCGCAATCGAACGATTTGCGCCGCGCAACCAGCATTACAGGCACAACGATTTCGAAGTGCGGACTGTTCACATGCACGAAGATGAGTGCCCCAATGGTCACTCGCACTGCCAGCACCTACTTTTGGGTGCCAGCGAAAACGTGCCGTTGGTGGATGGTAAGCTGACGCTTGGTGAGTTCCAGCGCATCTTTATGGTAGAGCTGGACGATCAGCGCGAATATCGCCAGGTTCTTGTACAGGTAATGGGCGCATAGGTCGGTTCCTGACACAGGCTAGTCCATAGCAGTGATTCTTAGCTAATGCAGGCCTCGTCTGAAGCGGCGTTTTCGGGGGAGATATGGGCACCGAACTGGAACAGGCCTACGACCACTGCCAGGCAATCGCCAAAGAGCACGCGCGTAACTTCTACTATGCTTTCCGCACGTTACCGGCTCAGAAACGCAAAGCCATTTACGCAGCATATGCCTTCTGTCGTCTGTGCGATGACATCTCTGACGAAGAGCAACCTCGCGACGAAAAGGACAGGCAGTTCGCCGAGACTCGCCAGAGCCTCCTGAACTCACGGGCTGGCACTGCAACAGGCCCCACCTTCTCTGCCCTGGGCGACGCTTCTGACGTCTTTCACATACCCTTTGAGTACTATGAAGAGGTCATCGAAGGCGTGGAGATGGACTTCACCAAGACACGTTTCGCTGATTTCGAAGAGTTGCGGGAGTACTGCTACAAGGTCGCTTCCGTGGTTGGGCTCATCTGCCTCGAAGTTTTCGGATACGATGATGATTTGGCGAAGCAGTATGCCATCGAACTGGGACTTGCCATGCAGATCACCAACATACTACGTGACGTCAAAGAAGACGCGGAGCGAGACCGAATCTACCTGCCTCAGGATGACATGGCTCGATTCGGTTACACTGAGCAAGACCTGATGAACGGTGTCGTCAACGACTCATTCAGGGCACTCATGGCCTTCGAGGTTGATCGTGCCAGGTCTTTCTTCGACAGTTCTGAGAGGCTATTTCCGCTGATTCATTCCGATGCCAGGTCGTGTCCCACCCTGCTGCACGCTACATACAAAGGGCTTCTTGACCGCATCGAGGCCTCTGGCTACGACGTATTCGAGCGGCGCATCAGCCTGAGCAAAGTAAAGAAGCTCTCACTGGCTGCGAAACTCTGGGCCGCTACCTATCTGCCTTCGCTTCCGCCGTCGCTGAACCGGAAGTAGGCGCGGAACTCGTCCTATGACAGCCGCCCATGCACTGATCCTCGCCCCCTTTACTGAAAGCCAACTAGCCCAACTGCGTTCGGTTATCGAGGTTTCCCACGAAAGCTGGATGGACACTCGTCGGCTATACGATCCCGACGAGTTGGCGCAACGGCTCTTGAAGGGAAACTCCTCTATCCTCGTCATTGAGTCGGACTTCGCTTTCGAAGAGATGTTCCAACAGGTGCCTGACCTCAGATTTGTCGGCATATGCAGGGCGGCGACGAATCATGTCGACGTTGAGGCTGCGACCGAAAGCGGAATACTTGTGGTCAACGCACCGGGGCGGAATGCTCGGGCAGTCGCTGAGCACACCCTGGGCCTGATGCTAGCGCTGGCACGAAAAATACCACGATCACATGAATACGTGGTGGGTGGCCGATGGCAAGACCCGACGGAGCCGTACATGACTCTGCGCGGAGTTGAACTTTACGGACGCAACGTTGGCATTTTCGGTCTGGGCGCAATTGGCCTCATGGTCGCGGAAATATGCCATGCTTTGGGAATGAACGTAATTGGATACGACCCTTATGCCGATGTTATTCCGGAAGGGATTCGTAGAGTTGAGCTTGACGAACTATTGATGAGTTCGGACTTCGTAAATGTGCATATGCCGTTAACTCCGGAGACTGAAGGTATGCTGAATTCGGCGCGCATAGGAATGATGAAACCGACGGCATTTCTCGTTAGCGCATCTGATGCAGGCGTGTTTGAAGGAAACTCCCTTGTGGACGCCCTAAAGCGAAAGAGTATTGCTGGTGCCGCTCTCGACGTTTTCGAGTCGCATCCCATTTCGCCGCAGAACCCGCTGCTGGCCCTGGACAACGTGGTGCTCACTCCCCACATAGGCGGCGCAACGGAAGAGACAATCGAACGCCATTCCCACATGATGACGGACGACATTCTTCGCTTCCTGAACAATGAAATTCCCGTTAATCTGGTTAACCCCGGTGCCTGGAAGTCGAACCAGAAGCCGAAGAGGTCTTGAGAAGGTGAGCAACGGACCAGTCCTGGTAGTTGACGCCGGCTCCAGCAGGTTGCGCTGTCACCTGTTCGATAGCGACGGCTCAATCGTCTCGACGTCCGCCGCTGAATGGCCGTACCTGGTTGAGCCTGACGCCTCTTCGATGGCCAAGGCCTTTGACACCCGGTTGTTGTGGCAGGCTGTGGTCATGGCCATCAAGCAGTGCGCCGATGACGCACCTGACCATATGGAAGCCGTGGCGTGCGTAGCTGTGACAAGTCAGCGGCAGGCCGTAGTCTTTATGGACAGCGAGGGCAAGGAAATATACGCTTGCCCCAACATGGACCTGCGGGCAGTATTCGAAGGAGCAGCCATAGATAAATCCCACCGTGAACAGGTATATGCGGTAACCGGTCACCTCCCTTCATTTCTTTTTGCGCCAGCCAGGCTGCGCTGGTTTCAGGAACAGCAGCCAGAGGACTACGCCAGGATAGCCAACGTTTTGACGCTGGCTGACTGGCTAGCTTGGCGACTCACCGGTGTTCTCACTAACGAAATGACGTTAGCCGGCGAGGCTGGTCTGCTCGACATCGGCGGTCGCCACTGGTGCAACGGGCTGTTAGGTGAACTGGGGCTGGATAAACAGGCGAATAGGCTTGTGAATGCTGCCGACATTATTGGCCACGTTATGCCTGATGTAGCCCAGCAACTTCATTTCAAAAAAGAGGTGCCGGTAACCATTGCAGGTGCTGACTCCCAGTGTGGTCTGCTCGGCATGGGCGTAGTGCTACCCGGCCACATCGGCATCGTAGCTGGTTGGAGCGCACCAGTTCAGATGGTGACAGCCCGGCCGGCATTTTCACCGCAGGGCCGCACATGGGTCGGTTGCCACCTGCTGAGCGACCTATGGGTGGCAGAAAGCTCCGCCGGCGCGACGGGCAGCGCATACCAGTGGCTAGCGGATACAATATACGGCGATACAAAAGACCCATTTGCCAAGATGAGTATTGAGGCAACTGAAGCCGGACCTGGTTCCAACGGAGCGGTCTCGATGATGGGAAACGGGGCCATGAACATGAGCGACTTGGGTATGACCTATGGAGGAATAATATTCCCGGTGCCGCTGACATCGGCAACTGGCGGTATCGGTAGAGGGCACCTGACCCGTGCCGCCCTGGAATCCACCGCCTATGCCATACGGGCCAACATGGAGCAGCTGGAAGCCTTGACTGGCGACAGGGCGAAAACGATTTCGCTGGGCGGCGGTATGACAAAATCTGAGCTATTTGAAAGAATACTCGTAGATGTTCTAGGCCGGGATATTATGGTTGACCCAGTGCCAGACATAACGGCTCTGGGCGCGTACCTTTGCGGGAAGGTGGCCGTCGGTGATCTCGGCAGCCTGTCGGAAGCTGCCGAGTGGGCCTCGGGCAGGATGCGAACGCTGAAGGCTAACGTTCGCGATGCCGCTGAATACGAAGAGCTTTATCAGGATTGGACCCGGCTCTCTAATGCGCTTGGCCAAATTGAGCTTTAGCCTATCTGGTTAGGGGAGACATGTCGGCATTATGAGCATTCGTTGGGAGCAGGAGAGGCGCGCCGTGGTATCGGCTGCAGAGGAAATGGCATCGCAGGGTCTGACCAGCGGCACCAGTGGCAACGTCAGCGTCCGCCTTTCCTCCGATGAGGGCGGCGAGAGTATTGTTGCCATTACGCCGACCGGCGTGCCCTACCCTACCCTGACGCCCGAAGACATTGTGGTCGTGGACCTCGATGTGAATCCCATAGACGGCGACGGCATTCCATCCTCGGAGACTTTGCTGCATACGGAGATATACCGGAGCAGGCCCGACGCTGGCGCAATAATCCACACGCACTCAGTGTTCGCCAGCGTGGCGGCTGTCAGTGGTATGGAAATCCCTCCCATTATCGATGAGGCGATCATCTTGCTAGGTGGCCCCATAGAGGTGTCCGAGTACGCTTTTCCCAGTTCGCAGGAACTCGCAGACAACGTGCTGGCCGCACTGGGACAGCGAAATGCCGCTCTTATCCGAAATCACGGTGCCGTTTGCGTAGGAGTCGACCTCAAAGAGGCCTTAAATGTCGGCGTCCTTCTGGAGCGACTGGCTCAAATATATTATTATGCAGCTGCCACTGGGGAGGTGAACACAATCCCGTCTGATGTGGTCGAGGCCGAGATAGCGATCTTCAACATGCGTCGACAGGCTTATTTAAGCAGCCTCGATTCAAAACTGTGAGGAATACAATTGGTTAGTGTCCCCGGATTTTTGCTGCGGCGGCTCTACGTTAAGGGCAGCCTGAAGAACACACCCACAGGCTTCGAATTCAAGCTTATGAACAAGCTGGGTTCTGGCTACGCTCACGGCATGGCGCCGCTGATAGTTGACAGTGTGGAGCAAGAACCTGGCAATGTCTACTTCATAACAGATGGTGTGGAGACGGCCTTCGATCAGGTATCCAAGGACAACACATTCACTCTGGCTATGAATCGAGACATCACGGTCTGGGTAGATGGCGTGACGCTGGAGACCGGCAACAGAAAAATCGGAATGGGATTTGCCGTGCCGGGACTGGGCACTCTTAAGTTCGACTTCACGGATGTGATCGAGTAATGACCGCAGGCGTTAGGCGTGTGGCTGTGACGGGGGCTTCGGGCTATATAGGCACTCAGCTAATTCGATATCTGGACGCCCAGGACGAGGTAGACCACATCTTGGCCACGGATATCCGGCGTCTTCGGCAAAAGTTCTCCTCCAAGGTCCAATTCATAGATCATGATGTTACAGAGCCCTTTCAGGAACTGTTTCAGCGGCACGACATTGATGCCGTCGCACACCTGGCCTTCGTGCTCCAACCTGGTCACGATGCCGATCGAATACGCAGCGTCAATGTCGGCGGCGCGATGAACGTAATGGGCGCCTGTGTGGGAACCGGCGTTCGGCAACTGGTCTGCCTTAGCAGCACGACCGTCTACGGCGCTCATGCCGACAACCTTCCCCTGCTCACCGAGGAATCACCATTGCGGCCCGTAAAGGGCTTTATTTACGGAGAAAACAAGGCCGAAATAGAGGCGCGGCTGCAAGACTTTAGGACATCGCAACCAGAACTCTCGGTTTCGGTATTGCGCACCTGTCCAGTCTTGGGTCCCAACGCGGACAACTACGTAGCCCGATCGCTCTCGCGGTCGAGGCTGGTAGGATTCCGAGGCCATAATCTGCAGATGCAATTCCTGCATGAAGACGACATGAGCCGCATACTTGCCTACTGCCTCTTGAACGGAGTGGACGGCACCTACAACGTGGCCGGTGTCGGAAGCGTGGGCTGGGAAGAGATGGCCCAGCTTGGCGGCCAGCGGCTGTTGAAATTACCCGGGCCGTTGCTTCGCGCACTGACCGGACTTACCTGGGCGGCGCGTCTGCAAAGCAGCTCTGACGCCAGCGCCTTGGAGCTAATACGCTATCCGTTTCTTGCGTCAACAGAGAAGCTGGAACGTGAGCACGGGCTGAAGGCTAAGAAGTCGTCGCGAGACACATGGCTGGCATTCGTTGAGAGTAACGGGAGGCAAAAGCAGTGAAGGTGCTTATAGACACGGACCCCGGCACTGACGATGTGCTGGCCCTGATTCTGGCGTTGAACTCGCCTGGCCTTGAGATCTTAGGGCTTACGTCTGTCGCGGGTAACGCCTCGCTGGCCCAAACAACGCGGAACGCATTTCGTGTTCTGGAGTACATGGGCCGCACGGACATTCCTGTGTATAGAGGGGCGTCTCGTCCTCTAAAAGGGAAATTCACCTACGCTTACTACTATCACGGCCCGGCTGGACTGACGGTTCGGCTACCCATACCTAGGACCAAACCATCTCCTACCTCGGCGCGACAGGCACTTGTGGATGCTGCCAAGGCAGACCCTGGCGAGGTGACGCTGATCGCCCTGGGACCGCTGACCAACGTCGCCAGAGCCATTCAGGACGAGCCATCTCTGCCAACGCTGCTGAAGGAAATCTACGTCATGGGCGGCGCGGTCAACGTGCCGGGTAACGTTACGCCCTTTGCCGAGTTCAATATTTACGACGACGCTGAGGCCGCCAACGTAGTGTTCTCTTCAGACGCCAACATCACGCTGGTGGGGCTGGACGTCTGCCACGAGCCGTCAGTCTGGCCGGATGAGGCAGGCTGGTTTAATGGCAAATCCATAGGCGAAAAGCTCGTCGCCCGGATCATACGTAACTGGTTCAAATTGCACCCTGAAAATGATCGCTATAACCTCTGCGACCCTCTCACCGTGCTGGCCGCTCTGGCTCCGGGACATTTCACCTTTGGTCAGGCTGAAATACAGGTTGAAACCGGGGGAGAACGTAGAGGGCAGACAGTTGCTCGTTTCGGTTCAGGGCAGGTTCGCGTGGCAACTGACATCGATATAACGGCAGCAAAAGCCGCTGTTCTCGAAGGCTTGCGCTAGTCAACGACCTTATTCCTGCCAAAATACTTTTTATCAATTCATAAACATTAACTGTTGACCGCACCTAGTAGTGGTGCTATATTATCGGTACCATTGTTGACTAAATTCATCAACAAACCTTTCACTCGCAGGAGAAGTTCCATTATGACCGAACAAAAGGTCATTTCGCGTGAAACCGGAGTCGAAGACCGGGAGTACAAATGGGGATTCGATTTTGATATCGAATCTGACAAGATTCCCAAGGGTCTAAGCGAAGACGTAGTACGTCTAATCTCCCACAAGAAGAACGAGCCGGAATGGATGCTGGAATGGCGTCTGAAGGCCTACAAGCATTGGCTTACCCTCAATAATGGGGCGCCGACTTGGCCCAACCTCGATTACCCGCCTATCGACTTTCAGGACATCATCTACTACGCTGCGCCGAAGTCACAGAGCGACGCACCTAAGAGCATGGACGAAGTCGACCCTGAAATCAGAGAAGCCTTCGACAAGCTGGGCATTCCGCTGATTGAGCAGCAGCGCCTGAGTGGTGTCGCCGTGGATGCGGTGATAGACAGCGCCTCTGTGGCCACGACTTACCGCAAGATGCTTGCGGATGTTGGCGTCATCTTCTGCCCAATAAGCGAGGCGGTGAAAGACCACCCTGACCTCATAAAGAAGTACCTGGGTTCCGTAGTTCCTTACACGGACAATTTCTACGCCACCCTTAACTCCGCGGTTTACAGCGATGGCTCTTTTGTCTACGTGCCACCAGGTGTGCGCTGCCCCATTGAGCTCATGACCTACTTCCGCATTAACGAACTGGATACCGGGCAGTTCGAGCGCACCCTCATCATCGCCGACAAAGGCAGCTACGTTAGCTACCTTGAGGGCTGCACCGCTCCCATGCGCAAGACCCACCAGCTTCATGCTGCAGTGGTCGAGCTGATCGCGTTGGACGATGCAGAGATCAAGTACTCCACATTACAGAACTGGTATCCCGGCGACAAAGAAGGTAACGGCGGGGTGTATAACTTCGTCACAAAGCGCGCTATTGCCCGAGGAAAGAACTCGAAGATATCGTGGACCCAGGTTGAAACTGGCTCCGCCATTACGTGGAAGTACCCCAGCGTTATCATGCAGGGCGACAACTCCGTTGGTGAGTTCTACTCGGTAGCCCTGGTGAACAACTACCAGCAGGCCGACACCGGCACCAAGATGATCCACATTGGCAAGAACACCAGGAGCACTATCATCGCCAAGGGCATATCGGCGGGTAAGGCTCAGAACACCTACCGAGGGCAGGTCAAAATTATGCCTTCGGCTAAGAACGCTCGAAACTTTACTCAGTGTGACTCGCTCCTTATCGGAGATGAGTGTGGAGCGCACACAGTGCCGTACATCGAGGTTCGCAATCCGACGGCGCAGATGGCCCACGAGGCCACCACCTCCAAGGTCGACGACAGCCAGCTGTTCTATTTGCAGCAGCGCGGCATCGACATGGAGGAAGCCAACTACATGATTATCAACGGCTTTTGCCGAGGCATCTTCAAAGAGTTGCCGTTTGAGTTTGCCGCTGAGGCGTCTCAGCTGCTTAGAGTTAATTTGGAGGGGACCGTAGGGTAAATGACTGAGGACATCAAGAGTAACCCAATTCTGGAGGTAAAAGACCTCCATGTTTCCATTGAAGATACAGAAATTCTAAAAGGCGTAAATCTAACCGTTAATATCGGAGAAGTTCACGCTATCATGGGCCCTAACGGCTCTGGCAAAAGCACATTGGCCAACGTACTAGCGGGACGTCCGGAGTACAAGATCACCGGCGGGGAAGTCATCTACAAGGGCATGAACCTTCTCGCTATGCTTCCGGAGATTCGCGCTCGTGAGGGTGTATTCCTGGCATTTCAGTACCCGGTAGAGCTTCCTGGAGTTCGTTCGTGGCAGTTCCTGAAGGCCTCCGTAGACGCCATGCGTAAACATAGGGGCGAAGATGCCCTCAGCGTCCGAGAGTTCGACAAGCTTTTGGACGAGAAGCGCGCATTCGTCCAGATGGATGGGGACCTGGTCCGGCGCTCCGTTAACGAAGGTTACTCAGGCGGCGAGAAGAAGCGTAACGAGATTATGCAATTGGCGCTTCTGGACCCTACCCTAGCGCTGCTGGACGAGACAGATTCTGGCCTGGATATCGATGCGCTAAGGATAGTGTCCGAGGGCATCAACAAGGTGCGTTCCGACAAGAACGCCTTCGTTCTGGTGACGCACTACCAGCGGATTCTAAACTACATAACGCCAGACTACGTGCACGTGTTGCTCAACGGCAGCATAGTCCGTTCTGGTGGCAGCGAGTTGGCCATTGAACTGGAAGAAAAGGGCTACGAATGGTTACGCGAACAGGTCACGGCGTAGGTTATAACCAAAAATGACACAAACAATAACCAGATACCAACAGTATGATACTGATTACAAATCTTTCTCCGAGTCCAAGGCCCAACCAGAATGGGTGCAATCGCTTCGAGAAAGTGGATGGGCGCGTTTTCAGGATCTAGGCTTGCCGACTGCTCGGCGAGGCAATGAGCCCTGGAAGTACACCAACATCGCGCCGATCGCTGAGGCCAGCTTAACGTTAGCTCAAATGCCAGGTCGCATAACCCTCGATGAAGTAAAGGCCGTGGCTCCTTGGGATGATGGCTGGACGAATATGGTCTTTGTGGACGGTATTTACGTCTCAGACCTTTCCAGCGGAGCATCCAGTGGTGTGGCGGTAACCAGCCTTGCCGAAGCTATAGCCACCAGCGACGAATTGGTAAGAATCAATCTTGGCCAAGCGCCTCATATGGAAGAAGACGACGGGTTCGTATCGCTGAACAATGCATTCCTGCGTGACGGGGCGGTACTCCATATCAGGGAAGGTAAGACTGCTGAACGGCCAGTACATCTGCTATTCATCTCTACGGCTACTGAGCAAGCCACGGTCTCCTATCCCAGAATACTCGTGGTGGGAGAGGCCAACAGCAAGGCCACGATCATCGAAAGCTACGTGGGTCTAAGCGACTCAGTTTACCTTACCAACGCGATGACTGAGATTACTTTGGCTCCAGGTGCAGAGCTTGAGCATTACCGACTGTTGATCGAGAGCGAAAACGCCTTTCATGTCGGGTACGCTCGAGTAGACCAGGCAGCCAATAGCATTTACAAGTCTAAGGTCTTTGAGAGGAATGTAGGCCTGGGTAGGTTCGACCTTTACACAAGGATCAATGGCGAAAATTCCAGTTGCGAGATGAAGGGGCTCTACTATACATCCGGCTCGCAGCACATGGACAACTACATAAACATCAACCACGAAAAGCCGCACGGCACCAGTCGCCTCTATTACAAAGGCATTCTGGACGGGCGATCCAGGGCCGTATTCGGAGGCACGGTATACGTGCAGCCCGGCGCCATCAAGACGGACTCTCGCCAGGAGGACAAGAACCTGGTACTGTCCCCTAATGCCGAGGTAGACAGCAAGCCGGCCCTGTTCATCTGGGCGGACGACGTTGTCTGTGGTCACGGTGCCACGGCCGGCAACATAGATGAAGACACTGTGTTTTACATGCGGGCCCGAGGCTTGGATCTGGAGGCGGCTAGCCGTCTGCTGATCTACGGATTCGCCGGTGAGATTATCGAGGCTGTGGAGGAAAAGGGTCTGCGCAGCTACTTGGAGCAGCTTTTCCTGGAATCTCTCCCCAGCTACAAGTTCGAATTTTGATTTTTGAATAGAGTTTTCGATTGGCTTTAATGCGGCACCACTGAGTTGCTTATTAAGGCCAGCTCAGGTTCGGGCCATATGGAGAGTTGGAGTGCGTAAGAGTTTGCGGTCCGACAAGCCAAGGCATCGAAAGAAATTGAGCTTCAGTTGGGTCCTTAGAAAAACCGGAAGATTTAAAAATAAATGAATGATTTGCAAGAGCTTTATCAAGAAGTCGTGTTGGACCACAACCGTAGTCCACGCAACTTTCGTAAATTGGAAGAGGCCAACCGTTCCGCAGAAGGCTTTAATCCGTTGTGCGGCGACCAAATAACGCTTTACCTGGAAGTCGACGACGACGATAAGATAAAGGGCATCGGGTTCCAGGCTATGGGATGCGCTATTTCGAAGGCATCGGCCTCCATGATGACTGATGCGGTCAAAGGCCTCAGTGTTAAGGACGCGGAGAACGTCTTCGATAATTTTAGACATATGCTAACCAACGAAGAATACGACGCTGAGATATTGGGTGATGCAGAGATACTATCCGGTGTATCGCAGTATCCTGCTCGGATTAAATGTGCGGTGCTCTCGTGGCATACACTGAAATCTGCCCTCGACGGGAACCATGATCAACGAGTTACCAGCGAATAGATAACAGGCTAAGGTTAAAGGTACTCTCATGAATATTCCGATCAAAGTCGATTATGGAGTCCGAGCACTGGTGGACCTTGCCATGAACGGCGAGGGTAAACCTGTGCGCGCCAGCGAGATATCTGCCCGAACGTCAATTCCAGAACCTTACCTGGCTCAGGTGCTCCATGGTCTAAGCAAGAACGGCATAATCAAGAGCGTGCGTGGCCCTCAGGGCGGCCATCTGCTGGCCAAAGAGACTTCCGAGATCCGCCTCAGCAAAGTCATGGCGTGCCTTGGTGGCTCCGAGGCGCCGGTGGCTTGCTTGGAGGACTCCTCCTCGTGTATCCATGTGCCTGCTTGCGCCCAGAGAGAAGTCTGGCGCAGCGTGGCCGAAACAGTTTTCAAAATCTTAGACTCTACAACCATCGAGGACCTGGTAAACAGGACTCGAGCGGCTACAGCACCAGTTGAAGTCGTAGTGTAGTAAATAGACAATATATTTTAGGGAGTAACAGTGGCATTTCAGAAAGTGGGTAAAGTAAGCGAAATTCCCGAGGGGAAGTCCAAGGTATACGAGGTCGGCAATATGGCCATCGCCGTTTGTAACTTCGAAGGTACACTTTATGGCATAGAGGATGTTTGCACCCACGACGGGGCTTCCTTCAATGCAAGCTCCCTCATCGGATGCGAAATCGAATGCCCCCGACACGGCGCACGCTTTGACGTAACCAACGGAAAGGTCACTGATCTTCCCGCCGTTATGCCCGTAGACACTTTTGAGGTGCGAGTCGAAGGCGACGACATAGAAGTAAACATATAAAACCCGGCAACTTATGGCGCAATTTCCTGCCGCCGCTCTTGCTTAAGGAATAGTGGAAAATGCTCGATGTTAATAAGATAAGAGAGGACTTTCCGGTCCTCTCTAAAAAAGTGTACGACGGCCAGCAACTGGTCTGGTTGGACTCTGCAGCCACGTCCCAGAAGCCTCGTTCAGTAATTCAGTCCATTGTCGATTACTACGAGGGCTATAACGCGAACGTCCATCGCGGAGTGCACGCCCTGAGCGTCGAATCCACCGCTGCATTCGAGGACGCCCGACAAAAGGTCGGCAACCTGATTAACGCCGAGAATTCCGAGTGCATTATCTGGACCCGGAACGCCACGGAGAGCATCAATCTCGTGGCGAACACCTGGGCACTGGAAAACATTAAGGCCGGTGAAGAGATTCTCGTAACGGCTATGGAGCATCACAGCAACCTTGTACCCTGGCAAAAGGTGGCTCGAGACAAGGGCGCGACGCTTCGAATTATTCCTCTGGCCAAGGATCATACGCTGGACCTCAGCGAGATCGATTCGCTTATAAACCAGCGCACTAAGCTTGTGGCCATGGTGCACAAGTCTAATTCCATTGGCACAGTCAACCCAGTGAAGGAGTTGGCGGTTAAGGCTCGTGCGGTAGGCGCAGCAGTGCTGGTGGACGGCGCCCAGAGCGTTCCGCATATGCCAGTAGATGTCGCTGATATCGATTGCGACTTCTTCGCCTTCTCAGGCCACAAGATGCTCGGCCCAACAGGCATTGGCGTACTGTACGTCAAGCACGACGTCCTGGAGCGCATGCAGCCTTTCATGCGTGGCGGAGATATGGTCCTCGAGGTCACCTACGAGAACGCATCTTGGAACGACCTTCCCTGGCGTTTCGAGGCTGGCACTCCAAACATCGCCGGAGCAATAGGACTTGGTGCCGCCGTGGATTACCTCAACAACATTGGCATGGAAAATATACGTGACCACGACATCGAGCTGACCAGACATGCTCTGGACTCTTTCAAGGAACTGGAAGAGGAGCTGGAGATATATGGGCCTGCCGATCCGGCGTTACGGGCCGGTGTTGTCTCTTTTCACCATCCAGATGTACACCCCCACGACCTGGGAACGGTGCTGGACAGGCGCGGCATAGCAATACGCAGCGGCCATCACTGCACCATGCCTCTCGTGCGTTCGCTTGGCGTTCCCGCTACATCAAGGGCAAGCTTTTACCTGTACAATACCTTCGAAGAGATAGACGCTCTCGTAGATGGAATGAAAGAAGCCTTGAGGTATTTTGGCAATGGCGTTGGAACGGCTGGATGATCTTTACCGCGATGCTATTTTGGACCATCGCCGCAACCCAAGAAACGCCACCAAACTAGAAGACTTTGATACCACTGGAGACGCCGTAAATCCCTTTTGCGGGGACGAGATTCACCTGCGGCTTAAACGGGACGACCAAGGCCGTATTACGGCTGTGGGACTGCAGGGCGAAGGCTGCTCCATCAATCAAGCATCAGGCTCCATGCTTACGGAGGCTATCAAGGGTAAGACTCCTCAGGAAATCCGCGAACTCACCGATCAGCTCCGCAAGATGATGCAGGGCGACCCCGACGCCGAAGCCTACTTGAACTCCGCGGGCGATCTGCGAAACCTCGTTGGTGTTCGCGAGTACCCAATACGGATAAAGTGCGCCCTTCTGCCCTGGTCCGCTATGGGTGACGCCCTCTCGAAGATTTCCGAAAAGGAATTGCCTTAGCTCAGTGTGCACCTGGCTTGTCAACTTCTTACGCCGCTCTTCAACAGGCTGCTGACTTTTTTTGACGGTATTTAGCGCCTGGGCAGTTACACCCTAATGCCTATAAAATGGTTAGACGCGCTGGCGCATCTAAAGGGCAAGTCCGATCTTTTCAGTAAAGAGGATTGCTAGATTGAAAGATAACCCATCCCTCGAAGTGAAACAGATTAAGGATATGGAATCATCCCCTTCGACGAGCCACTTTGAGATAGGCCTATACTCGTTCGCCGAACTAACGGAGGATTCTGTTACAGGCACGAAAATTAGTCCTGTGGAGCGCTTACGCAATCTGACCGAGTCAGTTGAACTAGCGGAGCAGGTGGGATTGGACGTCTTCGCGCTAGGAGAGCACCACCGTCCGGACTTCCTGTCATCATCGCCCGCCGTCATTCTGGCCGCCGCGGTAAGGAACACCGAGTCTATTCGCCTTAGCAGCGCGGTGACGGTTCTGAGTTCTGACGACCCCGTGCGTGTGTTTCAAAACTTCGCCACTCTTGATATCGTCTCAGGAGGTCGCGCGGAGATCATGGCCGGACGCGGCTCCTTCACAGAGTCCTTCCCTCTTTTCGGATTCGACCTGAACGATTACGATGAACTCTTTGCTGAAAAACTAGACCTGCTTCTGCGGATTCGCAATAATGAACGGGTTAGCTGGAGTGGTAATCACAGGGCCCCTCTGAATGATCAACCCGTATACCCGAGGCCTGTTCAAGAGCCTCTGCCTGTGTGGATTGCGGTGGGCGGGAATCCCAATTCCGTGGTACGTGCGGCCGCTCTGAACCTACCTCTGGCCGTAGCCATCATCGGCGGTATGCCCGAAAAGTTCGCTCCTTTAATAGAGTTGTACCGGGAGTCGATAGGTCGCGCCGGGCATGATCTGACCAAGGCAAAAGTGAGCATAAATTCCCATGGGTACATAGCTGACGACTCGCAACAGGCGATGGATGATGCCTTTCCTCCATTTCAGCTGGTCATGGGCAGGATCGGAAGAGAGCGAGGCTGGCCGCCTATGACTAGGGAGCAATTCGATGCCTCAGCTACGCTCCGAGGTGCCAACTTCATAGGCAGCCCCGAGCAGATTATCGAAAAGATTCTTTTTCAATACGACCTATTCAAACATGACCGGCTTCTGCTTCAGTTGGGCGTAGGTACAATGCCCCACGAGAAGATAATGCACGCCATAGAACTTCTGGGCACTCAAATTGCACCCGTGGTCTGCGAAGAGATCAGGAAGCGTGAAGCGAAAACACCCTAAGTTAACAAGGCTGAGATTTCGGCAAAATCTATTACCTTCCTCATTTCATATCTGCAGGGCGACTATCCACTGGTTACTAAAAAAACCACTAGATGCTCCATGAGCATAACCTAGAAATTGTCACCTCTGATTTTTACTAATTATGTGCAAGCAAACCGCATCATTCTCTATGCCTCTGGGCTCGTTTTCTTTAATTACGTGCTCGCAAACTACGCAGGAACCTGGCGAAGAAGCAGCCCAAGTCGTTTCTGGTGGAGACCGGCTTCAGCAGATCAAGTACGAGGGAACTCTTACTTGCGCAGGCCGCACCGACCTTGCCGGATTTGGATACCTTGATGACTCCGGTGCAAGCGCCGGTTTCGACATTGACCTCTGCAAGGCAGCAGCAGCAGTTCTTGGAGATGCCAACGCAATAGAGATTCGCCCTATATCTGCTGCTGAGCGTGGCCCTACGATTCAATCCGGTGAAGTCGACATTCTCACAAGGAACGTGACGTGGACCAGCTGTCGTGAAGCCCAATAGGGCAATTTCACCACGGTTATGTTCTACGACGGCCAAGGATTCATGGTCAGGTCTGATTCTGGGTTCAATAGCGCTCTCGACTAACGGCGGCATACTGTACCCGCCTCTGCTAAAGTAAATTCACTATAGATTAAGAAGCTCACAGGCCAATCCGGCCTGTGAGCTTTGGCATTTCACATGCGAACCCAACGACTGGCTGAACTACTCACCTACCAGGGCATCCCCTTATGGCGTGACGTCCGCGTACTTCGCGCCGTCTCTCAGATAGTGTCCGCGATCATCGTTGTAAGCCTCATAGCATTCTTCGTCAGCAATCTCTTTCTAGGAACGGCGGCCGGGTTCCTATTGTCAGAGACTGTCCTCCCGTATCACGAGTCGAACTCTTATCTATACGCTTTCGGCTTGGGTATTCTAAATACTCTGAAGGTTGCTCTAGTCGGAATCGTTTTGACAACGGCTCTGGGACTTGTCACAGGCATTGCTCGACTGTCATCGAACTGGCAATGCGAACAGTTGCCGGGTTCTATATTGAGACCATCCGAAATGTACCCCTACTAGTACAGCTCTTCTTCTGGTATTTCGGCGTGTTCCAGTTGCTGCCACTGGTGTGCGAGAGCATAGCCTGGCCTGGGTCGATCTTCTTCAATAATCACGGCTTATACCTTCCCTGGGCCAGCCAGTCGCCCACCTTCGCCATATGGTTTTGCGCGCTGCTGGCATCGATTGTTATTACGATAGCCATTTACCTCGCTCTAAGCAAACGCCAGTCGCCGATTGGCCGCCCTTTATATACCCTTTTAAGTGGTGTCGTTTTCGTAGTAGCGCTGTCGATCCTGACCTGGTTTGTGTTACCCGAAAGTCCGTTAATCAAAGACGTACCAACCCTAGGCCGTTTCAATTTCGAGGGTGGCATGCGACTCTCTCCTGAGTTTTCGGCACTGCTGGCCGGTCTCGTTTTTTACACGGGCACGTTCATCGCCGAAATAGTGCGCTCTGGCATACAGTCGGTTAACCGGGGTCAGGTCGAGGCCGCAAAATCCCTTGGTCTAAATAACTTGCAGGCCCTTCGCTTGGTAATTTTTCCTCAAGCCTTGCGAGTCATAATTCCTCCACTGATTAGCCAGCTGCTTAACCTCATGAAGAATTCGAGCCTCGCCATCGCAATTGGATTTCCGAACCCAATCGCCGCCGGACGAATCATGATAAATCAGGCGGGCCGGGCGATACCCATATTCGTGCTTATCATGATCTGCCACCTCGTGATGAATCTGACTTATTCGATCATAGGCAACATCTACAACCGCCGAGTAAAGATCACAGAACGCTAGAATGCCTACTGATACATTTCAAGCAGAGGTCCCAAAGCCACCGTCTACACAGGTGGGCGTTTTGGGTTGGCTGAGAAGAAACCTTTTCAGCAATCTGTTCAACTCGCTGTTCACGATCATCGGGGCGGTTGTAACATTCTTCTTCCTACGCACCGTAATTACTTGGGCTGTTTTTCTGCCGACTGGTCACCCATGACTAGCCACCTCAAGCTATTTGCTGTTGGACAGTACCCTGAAGAGTAGCTTTGGCGGGTAGGAGTGGCCCGAACTATAGCCATCGGTATAGCCATAGGCTTCACTGCCTTAGCTCTCCTTCCCTTGGGGATGGACAAGCTTAGTTTGACCGGTCGCCTCTGGATGCTAGGGAACACCATCTTCCTGGCGGGCGGCTATTTTGCCGGCAAAGCATTCCCCATTCCGGAAAAGCGGATAGTCATGTCCTGGATAGGGGCGTTTGTTTTCACCATAGTCATCCTGATGTCCTACGCCAGTCGCAAACTTGAGGACCACCTGGGCGTAAGAACCAGGTAAGAAATTCGGAGCGGTCAATTACCCAACACATGGAGAAATGTTGATGACAGAGCAAATAACCAAAAGCCAGGACGAGATCATCGTATGCCGGGACGTGCACAAGTGATTCGACCAGTTTCACGTCCTAAAGGGCATCAACACCACGATATACAAAGGGGAAGTCGTAGTGGTATTCGGGCCATCTGGTTCGGGAAAATCAACCTTCATACGCACGCTTAATAAGCTGGAAGACCACCAGCAAGGCCCAACAATCATCGATAGCACCGAGCTGACGAACGACATCAAGAACATTGAAACCATTCGCAGTGAAGTAGGTATGGTCTTCCAATCGTTTAATCTCTTCCCTCATCTGAGCGTTCTTAGAAACATCACCCTGGCCCCCACAAATGTACGGAAGTGGTCCAAACAGCAGGCCGAAGAAGTGGCGCACCAGCTTCTGGAAAGGGTTGGAATTTACGACCAGGCAGACAAGTTTCCGATGCAGCTTTCTGGTGGTCAGCAGCAAAGGGTTGCGATAGCCCGCGCGCTTGCCATGCAGCCTAAAATCATGTTATTTGACGAACCCACTTCAGCCCTGGACCCGGAGATGATCAAGGAGGTGCTGGACGTCATGCAGGAGCTATCCACCTCCGGCATCACAATGATCGTGGTCACCCACGAGATGGGTTTTGCCTGAGAGGTCGCAGACCGCATGATGATGTTCGACGAGGGTGTGATTGTGGAGGAGGGGTCGCCTGAGCAGATCTTCGATAATCCCCAGAGCGACCGAACCAAGTTGTTCCTGTCACAGATACTGTGATTTTTGAATAAATGAGCACCACTGAGAAGAATATTGATGGCAGTTGTCAGCGCACTATTTCCAGGTCACCGAGGTCTCACTGCCTAGCTAGAAGACGACGCGTTCCAACGGGCTAACAGGTTTCTAGCTTTAGGCTAGGGCTTTCCTGTCTGCAAGAACGTCTTTAGAGTCTCAATGTCCATTCCCTCGATGCCAAGGCTCTCCGGCGTGCGCGCAGACTCCCAACCGTCGAATCCCATCACTATGGAACCGATGTCTACGAAAGAGCGCATGAGCGGGGTGTCGACGCCGAACTGCTTGCCCACAAGGCTCCACGTGGCGATGCCATAGGGGATGTCTTCTGTGAGCCACCGGCTGTCCAGCGACCCCGGCGCCTTCAGCCTTGTGAGCATGAGACTGCCGTTGATCGTCGCCCATATGTCGCCTTGCGGCCCGAAGCCCGCCTTGTGGAACCCCTCACTGGCAGCTAGCAGATCGTATCCAAGAGCACTCCCGACGGCGCGGCGTTCCTCGTCAACCTGTGTGATGACTTTGGCCACAGACGGCGAGACTCCCTCTTCATAGAAGTAGAACTCACCTCGGGAATACTCGATGCGGCCCGCGTTCATGAGGACGCCTGCGGGATGTACCACGGGGTTGATGGCCGATAGACCTGCGGCCATAACGTCGGGATACAGCGATACGCCAGGAAACAGAGCATCCACCAGCTGACGAACACGTTCGCCGTCGGTGGCTGGAAGCACTCCCATGCCCAAACTAGTGACGATACCCCATATGGTAGCAGTGTCTGGTGACGTTTTGCGGCAAACGTACGGTGCGGTGTCTACCTCTGCCAAAGTAACACCTGAAGTCCCAGCCTCGCGGAGCACCTTGGACCACTCCAGCGAGCCCAGAGTGCCAGGGACGATGACAACAGTGTGCTCCGGGCGCAGGTGCGGCGCGCATACTTCAGCGAATAGCTTGTGGGCATAAGATGGGACAATCAGCAGCAACAGGTCTGATGCAGCCAGGGCCTCCTCCACATCCGACGTAACCTTGTGAATCTTGGCCGCGCCCTCTTCCGCTACACCCACCAGATTGATGATCTGCGAATCGCGAATCGGTGCCAAGGACTCTGCGAACTCGGGTAGCTCGTACAGCGTTATCTCATGCCCTTGAAGACTGAGGTTAGCGGCTACGGCAAAGGCGGTATTTCCTCCACCCAGAATGGTTACAGAACTGTTGCTCATGTTCTCCCTTTCGACAATGTGAACGCAGTTATTCTCTTGGGCTAATTATGGACCTAGCTAAATCTTGTAGGACTGAAGGGCTCCACGGGAAAATCGGTTTCCCTATTTAAGATAAGATCGGCGGTGGCCTTACCCATTGCCGGGCCAAGCAAGATTCCCTTCCGCCCTGCCCCGGTCGACAGGAACGCGCCATCGAGTTCCGTCACTGCGCCCATGATGGGTATGCCGTCGACGGAGAGAGGCCGCAAGCACGCGGTGTGCTGAACCAGTTCTGCATCCAGCAGGGAGGGTATCATCTTGAGCAGCGACGCCATCACCTGATCGCGGGCAGATGTTGTCGGGTTTTCGTCGAAGCCCGCCTCTTCCTCTGTAGTTCCGGTCCACAACAGCCCATCCATCTTCGTGTTGGCGTAATTACCCGCCCAGCCAATGGAACAGTCAAAAGGCTCCCCCGGCGCTTGCAGGCGAAGTATCTGACCTTTCAAGGGCCTGATCGGCACATCAAGGCCGGTCCAAGACGACACGTCGGCGCTCCATGGACCCAGTGCCAGCACAAGCTTGTCACAGGCCAGTTCGCCGCTCTCCATAAAGAGGCCTGTGACTCTGCCATTTCCCTTTTTTATTCCATTGACGTTGCCGTGGCGCACCGTGACGCCGAGCTTTTCTGCAGCCTGTGTCAGGGCGAGAATAAATTTGTACGGCTCTACCTCTGCGCCGCCTTCCACATACACACCGCCCAGAATCTCATCCGATATGCGGGGCTCTATATCCTTGGCCTTCGCGGCATCCAGCCAGTCCACACGATAACCCTCCTGTTCCTGTTGCCAGGCCAGAGGCTTCTTAGATTCGGTTACCTCTTCCTCCGTGAAAGCCAGGGACAGCGATGGGCGGACGCGATATTCTGTGGCGACGCCTGTCTCTTCAGGAAGCAGTTGCGAAAACTCACGATGAATTCGCATGCCTTCATTGGCCAGGGGGAATACTGGTCCTGGAATGCCTGCTCCGGCCAGCGGACTCAGCCCGCCGTATGCGAAGCCAGACGCGTGACTCCCAACGGAGTCGCGTTCAATCACAGTGTTGGGCACTCCGGCCTTGGCTAGGAAATAGGCTGTGGCGATACCAACAACACCCCCGCCAACTATGACTACATCATTACTGCCTGCGTTCATCAAATCCTCCAAGAAATATTACGTAGACAACCTGTCCAATGCTCTGGTTGACGTGCTTACGGGCCCGACCCAGACGATCACAATGTTACGTCATAGTCTCCGTCAATGCACCACCTCAAAGACTATGTGCAAATCTTCACAAGAACCTCACACCCAATGACGAAACCTCACGCTTTCTTCATGTCCTGAAGGTTAACTTCTTTTACGTGCAACAGTGACAGCGCCGAAAATTGTGGCGCACGTAAGGACAATTCGAGTCAAATTTCAGACCAATGTATGGGAGCGGAAATATGACCGATCACAATAATGGATTGAACTTCAACATCTCGCGCCGCGGGTTCTTAAAAATAAGCGGGGCTACGGTAGCCTCAGTGGCGGCGGCCATGGCATTTGAAAGGGTGGCGTTTCTACAGTCCATAGATTCGGTCGACAACCCTCTCGCCTTCTACCCCAACAGGAGTTGGGAAGCCATCTACCGAGACCAGTTCCGTAGCGTCTATGGCTCATTCATTCGCACGCTAGAGGCCATGTCAGACGCCAGGGAGGTGGGACTTTCGTTTCAGGTTAACACCACCGTCAGCAATCATTCGGTCAAGGATCTGCCCGTCATAGAGGCGCTGGTTGCGTCCTCTGGCGCAGATGTGAGGGACGTCTTCTTACTTGTGCCCACGGGCCGAGCGAAAACATCGGACGCCATTTCCACAGACGAACACGAACGGCTATTTCACTGGCTGATTCAGAAGTCCAAGAGCGCTCCTATGCAGATCAAGACGACTTTGGCCATGCACTACAGGCGCGTGCGAAGGTCCAGGAAAAGCTTCAAGAACTTGGACAGGACATGTCGTCGCTCACTTCCGACACGGTGAAGAAGTTATACAGAGGAGTGGCGAGCAACGACGGCAAGGGCATTCTGTTCATATCTCATCTGAGCGAGATATACCCGAGCGGCTTCCTGCCGATATCCGCAGGCAACGCAAGACGTGACTCTGTAGTAGAAATCTATCGCGATTCCGATCTGTTCAAGTCTCTGCGGGACCCCGGCGAGCTAAAAGGCAAGTGCGGCGAATGCCCGTTTAATGTCATATGTGGTGGCTGTCGTGCGCGTGCCTACGGCGTCACGGGCGACCTCTTTGCCGCTGAGCCTTTCTGTATTTTCCAGCCTGCTGCGGTGTAAGACAGCCAACGTGATAAAATCGCTCGCATTGGCCCAACAATGAGCAATGCGAGCGAGCGTGATGCACCCTATTCTATCCAACAAAACTCAATCTAAGTCAGATATCCCACTTACTCCGCAATACACAGAAAACTCTGTCGTATTCAAAGGCGACGGCGAACCCCAGTCGCCTGAGCAACTGCTGAAGAACCTGTCCACGGCCTACAAAGCCGGACTGTTGCAGCCAGACTCCTACGCCAGAGGCGGTAGCGTGGCGGCCTTGGAGGAGCGATTCGCAGAGATGCTGGGCAAGGAAGCTGCGGTATTCTTTCCCACAGGGACGCTGGCCAATCACATGGCCATACGCTCTCTGTGCGAAGGCAAGCGCCGGGCACTGGTTCAGGAACAGAGCCATCTGTATCAAGACACCGGCGATTGTGCGACCAAACTGAGCGGAATCAATCTCATACCCCTGGCCAGAAATCACGCCCACTTTACATTAGAAGAAGTCCGGAAGGCGGCCACCGAGTCCCAGGCCGGACGTGTGGATAATCCCATTGGTGCCATGATGATCGAGAGTCCTGTCCGGCGGCAGATGGGACAGGTCATGTCGCTGGAAGAGATGCGGGCCATCACCGAGTACTGCCGAGAGCAAGAGATCGGGACTCACCTCGATGGCGCACGACTGTACATGATGACGGCGGCCACAGGCATTGACCCGAAGCAGTACTCCCAGATTTTCGATACGGTTTACGTATCGCTATATAAGTATTTCGGTGCTCCGTTTGGTGGAATTCTCGCTGGCGACGCTGACCGGCTTAGAGACATGTACCACGAAAGGCGGATGTTCGGTGGCGCGCTATCGTCTGCGTACATGGCAGCGGCCCTGGCCCTTCAAGGGTCCATTGGCTTTCAAGCGCGCTTCAACGAATCTATTGCCCAAGCCCACGACCTATTCAGCAGGTTGAATCAGCTTCAAGGCATAGAGATAACGGAGCTGACTAACGGCTCTAACATCTTCCCCATAGCCTTAGAGTCCGAGGCTATTGAACAGCGTCTGGTAAGCGGACTGTGGGACAGAGACGTGTTTCTGTCTCCAGACGAGGGCGCAGTCAGGGTGACAAGGCTCACCGTGAACACGACTCTCTTGAGGCAATCCAATCAGATGCTGGTGGATTGTTTCAGGGACGCTCTAGCAGGAGCTTAGAGGCTTCATGCAAAGCTTGCCTGCGCGACAACGGACTTGCCCCGCAGAACCTCTGTGCCTATAATCCGCTATTGGAGCCCCTATATTGCTTAGAACTAATTGCAGCGGTGCCCTGCCCTTTTTGGCACGTTAAGCGACCAGTATCTTGAACCGATTTACAGGAGATGCAATAGGAATGACAGAAGTGTCTGGTGATTTCGAACATTATATGAAGGTGGCCGAGGAGCTGTTTCCCAAAGTGAAGGCAGCGTCCAGCCAGATTCACAACAATCGGGAAATACCACCTCCATTAGTACAAGAAATTGCCGACAAAGGAATGTTCCGACTACTCCTACCGAAGAGCTTCGGTGGGGCAGAGCTGAACTTCATGGGTTTTCTCAAGATAATCCAATACATGGGTCAGGCCGATAGCAGCACGGCCTGGTGCATGAACCAGAACAACATTCTTGCCACCAACTCTGTGCGAATGCCCGAAGTCGTGGCCAAGGAGATTTGGAAAGAGCAGCGCGCTGTCATGACCAACGGCCCACCGACCTCGTCTGCCAAGGCAGTGCAGGTAGATGGCGGCTATACGCTCTCCGGACGCTGGAACTTCAGCAGCGGTATACGTCACGCGACGTGGGTGGCAGCCATTGCCCCCGTAACCAGGGACAGTCATGAACAGGACAGTATTACTTCGAGAAAAGATGCCAGGATTTTCCTGCTGCCCAAAGAACAGGTCAAAGTCGATGATGTCTGGGACGTGCGTGGACTTCGCGGTACCGGCAGCTTCAGCTTCGAAGTAGATGACGTCTTCGTACTGTCGGACCACAGCTACAGCTCATCGGACCCCTCACGGGTGCGCGGACCGGTCTACGCCATACCCACGGTGCTGACTTTCGGCGCTGGATTTGCGACGGTGGCTCTGGGTAACGCTCGTGCTAGCCTAGACGCCATAATTGAACTTGCGGTGACCAAGACGCCCGCATACGGCTCAACACGACTTCGAGATATGTCTACGATGCAGCGTCAGTTAGGACAGGCTGAGGGCATGTGGCGCTCCTGTCGTGCTTACCTTAGTGAGGCCATCGACGCAATCTGGACCAGCGCTTGCGAACGCGGTACCCTGACGCTGGATGACCGCATCGACCTGCGTTTGGCAGCGACGCACTCCATACGAACGTCGTGCGAGATCGTAAATATCGCCTACAACCTGGGTGGCTCCGACGCCATTTTCGAGAACAGCCCTCTTCAACGACAGTTCCAGGACGCCAACGTCATGAGCCAGCAGGGTCAGGGACGCATGATGCATTTCGACGTTGCCGGAGCTCACTTCCTGGGCTTAGAGCCTGAAGGCCTTTTTTAAATTTTAGGCTACTGCTGACACGGTAGCTAACGAGACTGAATAGCATATTCACGGAGTAGCGTCATGAGTTCTTCGGATTGCCACGAGAGATGTAATTCCTTATTACGGCGGCCTGGTTTCCTTTTTTAGGCTGCCGCCGATTGAGTTTGAGGATATTAAGGAGTGCACTGCTGTCGTAACTGGTGTGCCGATCGATAACGGCATCTGTGGCGGGAGGCAAGGAGCGCGATTCGGTCCCAGGGCAATTCGCGAGGCATCCATGTTCTTCCGTACTGGCTACGATCTGGCCCCGGACAAGACTAGGGTCGATCTGGATTCCGAGGTTGCGCTGAGACTAAAGGACACGCCCAACATTGGAGATATGGGCGACTTCAACATCTATCCGACAGACCTGATGAAGACCACAGAGTCGGTGACGCAGGGTGTCGCTGAGGTCGTCAGAAGAGGCGGCTTCCCCGTAGTCATGGGCGGTGACCACTATGTGGCGTACCCGTCCTTTGAGGGTTTTGCCAAGGGAATGGCGGAGAGAAAAGAAGGCGTGCGCCTGGGGTTCATTCACATAGACGCGCATACCGATTTTAATGACGATAATGCGCTGGACGGGCGATATCACCACGGTACCATGGTGCGCCGCATCAGCGAGAACCCCGCTATTGCTTACAAGAACCTGGCTTGGATTGGACTAAACAGTCCGGTAACAGTCGACCAGTTCCAGCTCAAACGCGAACACAACCTGAACATGATGACAGCCCGCAACGTTCGAGAACAGGGCATCGTAGACGTGATGACCGACGCGATGAATACGGCATCGGACGGCGTGGATGCGGTCTAGGTGAGCATAGACATCGACGTTATTGACGCGCATCAGTCCACAGGCACCGGGTCTCCTGAGTTCAATGGCGTCCATACCGCCGATTTCTTCGAGGCAATGGATATACGCTTAGCAGTTTCGACAAAATGGCGGCCTTCAATCTGTGTGAGGTCTCGCCTGAGTGGGACCCGTCCGGGCAGACGGAGCGCATCGCGGTGAACGGCATGCTGAGAATATTACGCCCTCGACTCTTCGATGAAGTAAGTTTGGACTGAGGCTGCTTGATGTCACAAGAATTACGCATAACGGCAGGGCCATACGTCTTTAGGGCAAGGCTGGAGGACGCTGCGCCGGTGACGTGCAAAGCGTTCCTGGAGTTGCTACCATTTCGCAACAAGATCATCCACGTGCGCTGGAGCGGAGAAGCGGTCTGGGTGCCCTTGGGTGATGCAAAAATCACTTCTGAGTACGAGAACCACAGCACTTATCCATCCCGTGGAGACATACTGTTGTACCCCGGTGGCATAAGCGAGACGGAGATCTTGATCGCATACGGGTCAACGTCCTTTGCCAGCAAGATGGGTTCCCTGGCCGGTAACCATTTCCTCACCATTGTAGATGGCCTGGAAAACCTGACAGCACTGGGCCAGCTGGTGCTCTGGGAAGGCGCTCAGGACATCTTGTTCGAGCAGCTATAACCTTTCGTATATTTCCTGTAACTGAGGTACTTTAATGTCGCTTCCACCACATAGAGTTGACTACACGCCCATCATCGACCGGCCAGAGATCACGTGGCCAAATGGCGCCAGGGTTGCCTTCTGGGTCTCCCCTAACGTCGAGCATTACGAATACGTTCCGGAATATGACGGAATAAGAAATCCTTGGCCTCGAACACCGTACCCCGACGTGCGGGAGTATTCCTATCGTGATTACGGCAACCGCGTGGGCTTCTGGCGAATGCTGGAGGTCATGGACCGATACGAAATAAAGTGTTGCGTGTCGCTCAACATGGCCGTGCTGGAGCATTACCCTGAGGTGGCCGAGGCCATGATGAAGCGCGACTGGGACTTCATGAACCACGGCATCTACAACACGATTTTCCTCAGCGGTTATACAGAGGAACAGGAGCGGGCGTTCTACCAGGACTGCATCGAAACCCTTCGCAAGCACACGGGCAAGCAGCTAAAAGGCATGCTTGGGCCTGCGGTCTCCAACACGGTGCGAACGCCAGACTTGATGGCTGAAGCTGGCCTGATCTACCACACCGACTGGGTGCATGACGACCAGCCTGTGCCTATCAACGTGGCGTCGGGCAAATTGATTTCAGTACCCTACTCCTTTGAGCTTAACGACGCTCCGACCTTCCGAACGCACTTCGACGGCGATTACTTTGTTCGCATGTGCAAGGCGCAGTTCGACCAGCTCTACGAGGAGGGCGAGGAGAGTGGCAGAGTGATGTGCATATCGTTGCACCCCTACGTCATCGGTCAGCCGCACCGCATCAAATACCTGGACGAGGTCCTGAAATACATCATGTCGCACGACGCCGTGTGGCAGACTACGGCTGACGAGATCGCGGAGTACTACATCGCTAACTACTACGACGCGACAGTCGCCCACGCCAAGAGCATCAATTCCTAGCCATGCCCAAATAAGTCCACAAGACGGAGTAACACTTATGCCCACTGAACGAGCATACGGAATGGACCACCCGCACTACACCTGGTCGGCCATTGTTGACAGACCGGCGCTTCGCTGGCCCAACGGCGCACGAATGGCGCTGTGTGTGATACTGAACCTGGACCATGTGGAGTGGATCGCTCCAGAGGGAAGCTTTGGCCTGGCCGTGCCACCTGGCGGACTGGGTCGCGTAAACTTCCCTGAGTACGCTCAGCTATCCCATCGCGAGTACGGTCATCGCGTAGGCATTTTTCGTCTGCTGGATGTCTTGGAACGCCAAGGCATTAAGCCCACCGTGGCCATGGACGCCATGACTGCCGAGCACTACCCTTTCCTAGTCAAGTACTGCCTGGAACGAGGTTGCGAAATCATAGGCCACGGCATATCAGCCAGCCAAATGATAACCAGCAACATGAGCGAGCAACAGGAGCGGGAGTATATCAGCACGTCCATAGCTGCGCTTACGGCGGCGACCGGGTCTGCGCCTTCGGGTTGGCTGGGGCCGGAGTACGGTGAGTCTACAAGGACACCAGCGTTACTGGCAGAGGCTGGCATTCGCTACGTTTGCGACTGGGCCAATGACGAGCAGCCCTACGCCATGACCACGCCATCAGGAGACCTTACAGCCCTGCCCATCATGTGGGAACTGGACGATGTCATCTCCATGTGGGACAGAAAGATTCCTTTCGACATGTATGCGGACACCATCCGCGAGAGCTTTGTGACCATGCACGAAGACTCGGCCGATAGTGGCAGGCTGATGGTGCTCAATCTACACCCGTGGCTGGTCGGACAGCCGTATCGCATCCGTGCTCTGGACAAGGCGCTAGGTGAGATAACGAAGATGGACGGCGTATGGGCAGCATCAGGCTCTGAAATCACTGACTGGTTTACTTCGAATAGGCCAGGAAGTTAGCCAAAATTATTGGCTCGCACTCCAAGCAGGTCTTGCCCACGACCCAAAACTAACGGACGGAGACCCTTGACCAGTGGTCGTATTCGAATCCAGCAAAATTTGGGTGGAACGACTGCACTCTAGGCCACCAAGTCCAGACCGAAACGCCGCCAGCAGCCATGAAACGGTGTGAGTCGGCCATGGCCCTGCGTTGGACCTCCATGAACAGCTCTTTGCGTTTATCCGGATCGAACTCCTGGGCCTGCGACTCGATTAGGCTGTCCAGAGTCGTATTGTAAATACCTGTGGTGTTCCACTGACCCTGGCTATGCAGAACAGACAGCAAATAGGCGTTGGGCGCCAACACAGGGGCCACGGGGCCAACAAACATCTGGTAATCGCCGCCCAGCCAGACATCCTCGCCAAAGTAGCGGCGGTTAACGATCACTATCTCAGGGTCGAAGCCAACTGCTCGCATTTCGTCAGCGATTCTTGCTGCGTGGTCGAGATAGGCTTGGCCGAAGTCACCGACCTTTATTACGATGCGAATCGGGTCCGAATTGCTGGCTTCCGATACAAGTTCTCGCGCCTGATCAGGGTCGCCAAAATACGAACGCATTTCCATTTCAGGCAACAGCCAGTCCGCTGATGGAGCAGGCAAGCCCTGTCCGACAGTGGCGAAACCCAACCACGCCTCTTCTACCGCAGCCCACGGATCCATGGACAACATTGCGGCACGACGCAAGCGAGCGTCCTGGAAAGGTTCGGAGCCAGCATTTAGCGCAACCTCCAGACCGGTGCCCTGCTCAGAAGAGAAAAGGACTGGCGCATCGGGAATACGCCTAACATGCTTTTGCCACTGGGCAGGGGACATCTGCTGCACATCGATGTTGCGCACCTGAAATGCGGCGTCTCTCGTTCCTGCGTTCTCCAGAACGTGGATGTTGAGCCTGTCGAGCAGCGGGTACCCCTGTTCGTAATAGTCAGGGTTGGCCTGGAAGAAGTGCCTTACTCCGGGCCTGCTTTCTGTCAGCATCCACGGCCCTGAGCCTACAGGCGGCCCGCTGGTCAGGTCGCCTGTTATGCTTAACGCCTCCGGTGCGACTATTTTGGAGTGTCCGTCAGCCAGCGCCACCATGAAATCGGCGTCCGGTGCCTTCAGGTTCAGCCTGAGCGTCTTGTCGTTCACAGCCTCAACGCTCTCCAGCATGTGCAGTAGAGCTGCGTTCGGCGACTGGCTTTGCTGCTGTCTTAGGTAGCTATAGACAACGTCGCTAGCGTTGACACCCCTTCCGTTTACCGGGTCGATGTTCTGCCACTTGGCGTCTTGTCGCAGCTCAAACTCAAAAGTAACGTCGTCCACCATGGTCCACTCTGAGCACAAATCGCACTGGCCCTGCAGGCTTGGAAGATCAACTTCTGGCCCTGCCTGGAATTTCATGAGCCGGCTGTAGGCGATGCCCGGACCCCACGTGGACAGTGCTGGGGAGATGTCATTGTGGACATCGTAGTGAGTGATGGCCTGCCTACTGGCCAGGTTCAGCGCGCCGCCTCTGCGGTCCTCGCTGGGTGTTACTGTGGGCAGAGATACAGCCGATGGCACCGCTGTGGGGATCTGGGTGACGACAACGGGCCTTACGGTAGGGGTTGGCTCAGCAGGTGCTGAAGTGGTTGGTGGAGAGACCTCGACTGTGGCCGTGGCGGGCGCAGAGATAGTCGGCAAGTTGGTTGCCGTCGCTGCTGTTGGAGTGTCGTCCAGTTGGCCGTCTTGTGTACAGGACAGGACAAAGAGCAGCACTAAGACAGCGCTCAATGCTGACAGTTTCACATCTAACCGGGGACTAAAATTCATACAGATAACTCGCTATAGATGGTCTCGGCCATGAGATAAATTGACTCTTCATATTTAAAAGAAACTCTGGTGCCCAAGGGCTGCATGGGCCAATTAATCTCTCTGTAGTATAATCATAGCCGCTCATCAATACTACGTAAACTCAACTGTCGCACTTCGCAAAAGGCGCAAAGACTAAAGGGGCAAAATATGCTGATTGACTGCCATGTTCATCTGGACTCATATACGAATGAGGAGGTCTCCGAGATTCTGGAGAGGGGTCGCAGAGTAGGCGTTGGTTTCGTTATTTCCGCAGGCACCACCTTGGAATCCACCCGGCGATCTCTGGAGCTATCTGAGGCATTTCCAGACTTCTTTTCCGGCGTTGGCATCCACCCTATGGACATCCTAGAGCCCTTCGACGACTCCACGTACCTGGCGCTGAAAGACATGGCACTGTCGACGGATAAAGTTCTGGTAATCAGCGAGACCGGTCTGGACTTCATGGAGGGCACACCAGATCGAGCGATGCAGTACACCGCGTTCAGGCAGCAGATACGCCTGGGCCGTGAACTAGGCCTTCCGGTGGTTTTCCACAGCCGTGAGTCACATGCCGAGGTGTTCCGAGTTTTGCGAGAGGAGCGGGTCTACGAGGTTGGCGGGGTGATGCACTACTTCCAGGGCACGATGGAGGACGCCCAGCACGTGATGGATATGGGGCTCTATGTTTCGCTGGCCAGGCCTCTGCTCAGACTTCCTCATCTGCAAGAGGTTGCCGGGAAGCTGCCTCTAGAGAGCATCGTATTGGAGACAGACTCGGCGCCTCAGCCCTTCAAGCCCAAGCGCGAGAACTGGACTGAGCCCAGGTACACTCGAATCATTGCCGAAAAGCTAGCCGACCTTCAGGGTCGGGATGTAGAAGAAGTTGTGCAGGCAACCACGGCCAACATGCGCAAGCTCCTTGGCAACGGCTGGAACGTCGTCGAGAAGTACCTTCCTGCTACCTCATGAAAGTAATCGTTCTTACTTTGTTACGAAGATTTACTCTTATGAAAAGCGCCCTGAATTACTTACCCTGAACTGAAAGGTAGTAACAGGGCAGGAACAAGAAATATTGCGACTGGCCAAGACACGGCGTTGACTACAATTGCTTTGTACCAACTAATCTCGTGAGTCTCTTTAATGGCGACCAACCCTGCTGGGAACAACCATATGAATGACAGTGGATATAAGAATTGTCCGGCCCACGGAACTTCTAACAGAATGCCTAATACTCCTGGGCCGAAAGTGAAGCCCAAGTTTCTGAGCATTTGCCTGAATCCAGCCTTCCCGCCTAGAACTGAACCGATCAAAAACGCCAAGCCAGACCATATTACCCAGCTTGTTACCTTGGAACTCGCAGCCATTGCCACGATCATTGAACTTGGTGCGCCTTCATAGTTCACGATCACGGTGTTCTTCAGACCTAGGCCGAAAGCTGCCGCAGCTATAAGCACAATAAACAGGGAGTTGAACATCTCCTGAGGTTCATCCCCGATTTCGTGATACAGCTTACTATCCAAAATTATTGCTCTTAACGCTCTGGCAAGCACCTGTGCTGGCCCTCCTGTCTAATGTCACTTGGTTAGCCTGAAGGATTCTAACAAATAGTGCCGCACTTCATAAGCCCGCCACCTGACATGATGTACTGTTCTGGCGGAAGTGTACCGGAAGTGTCAGGGAAATCTAACTGCCGTAACTGTATAATGTGAATTAAATTAATACCTATTACTTCATAAGCTACAAATTATGACAAACACAAATTTTCACCAGCTACATATCTTTCATACCGTTGCCAGACTGGGTAGCTTTTCGAAGGCCGCCACGGACCTGTCGATCAGCCAACCGGCGGTATCCATACAGGTGCGCGAGCTGGAAAACAACATGGGCGCTCCCCTTCTGCATCGGCTGCGACGAGGATTGCAGCTGACTGACACAGGCGAGGTGGTATTTGCCTACACCCAGCGAATATTCGCGCTATCCGAAGAGATGCACAACACGGTGCAGGACATCCAGGGGCTAAAGGCCGGTCGTTTGACCATTGGCTCATCCAGCACGCCTGGAGAGTACATATTGCCCTGGGCCATTGGCAAATTTCGGCAAAAGTATCCCGGAGTTGAGGTGTCCCTGGCCATCACCAACACCAGCTCGATTGTAGAGCGCATCATCAATCATGAGCTGGATTTGGGCATGGCCGGAGCTACGGTTGATCTTCAGGGGCTGGCTTCCTTCCAGTACGTTGAAGACGAGATAGTGGTTATCGCGTCGCCCAAACACCCGCTTTCGCTGCTCGACAGGGTCTCGTTAAGAGACCTGGACGGCCAGGAATTCATACTCCGTGAAGAAGGCTCCGCCACTCGACGGACGGCTGAAGAGTGTCTGCAACAGGGCGGAGTAACGGTGAAGGTCAACATGGAGTTGGGCAGCAACGAAGCTGTGAAAAGGGCCGTATCTGCCGGACTTGGCCTGGGAATCATTTCTGGCTTTGCTGTAGAGCCCGATACCCTGGCGGGCTTTCTCAAGGTACTGGATGTGGCCGGTTGGGACTGCCGTCGCCCCTTAACGGTATTCCACAGGGACGACAAGAATTTGCCACCTACGCAAAAGGCCTTTCTAGAGTTCCTGCAGGACGAGAAGCCTCTGCCGTGGGACGCCTCCTGAGTATTGAAGGCTCATCCGTTTTCAGTACGTAGATGTGGTTATTAATGGCTCCAAGGAGACGATATTACTCTTAGTAGGTTTTTGATATTGTTGAATTTTGGACTGCCTAGTATTCGACTGTGACTGGCATACTTGGGTATAATGAAGTCGAATTTTGCAATATAAACCCGCATGTAGAAAAGCATTACTGGAGGTGCCGCTGATGCTACCACCAAGTTCAGACTTAGCATTAAAAGAGTGGGCTGTCGCAGTCAAAACCCTGTCTGAAGGTAAGCAGATACTCATTCTTCGCAAGGGCGGAATCCACATTGACGACAAGGAGTTCCGCGTCGTGCATCCGGAGTTCCTGCTCTACCCTACATATGAGCATCAGAACGGCGGACTGATCAAGGACGCATATCAGGGCGACCTTCAGCAGACTCTGGATGAGAACGACGTTCCCGGTCTGGTATCTCTTGGCTACTGGTGTCAGGTGACGGACAAGTTCCAGGTGAGCGAGCACGACCTTCTGGACAACATAACTCCTTACCACATCTGGACCAGCGATTATGCCAACCAGCGCTTGCACTGGCGCCCCAAGCAGCCGGTAACAATTGCTTTGCTTCGCGTTTACGAGCTTCAGCAGCCTCAGGCCCTGCCCGTTCTTGATGAGTACGGCGGGTGCAAGTCCTGGGTGGAGTTAGGGCAAGACGTACCGCTTAGCGTGATGACGCCTGTATTGTCCGACAAAGCCTACGAAGAGCAAGCAGAAGTGCTCAGGCAGGTGTTGGACGGAGCCCCATTGGCGGTATAGAGACCCGTTTTAGTAACAGTTCAATTATTAAATTTGCATACTTATAAAGGCAGGTTAGTGTGAAATATAGGCAGCTAGGAACCACGGACCTCAGTATTTCCGAAGTCGGTTTTGGCGTCTGGACGGTTGCTACCAACTGGTGGGGCAAGATCGAGGAGGCCGATGGAATCAACCTCCTCACCAAGGCCATGGATTTGGGTGTCAACTATTTCGACACCGGCGACACCTATGGCGAAGGCTATGGCGAGGAAATTCTGGCCAAGGCCTTGAGCAAGCATCGCCACGAAATCATCATTGGCACCAAGTTTGGATACGATTTCTACACTAACGTCAAGCGTGAAGGCCACACGGAGCGCCCGCAGAAGTGGACTCCTGGTTTCATTCGCTACGCCTGCGAGCAGAGCCTAAGGCGTCTCAACACAGACTACATCGACCTCTACCAGCTGCACAATCCCAAGATGGATGCACTGGAAGACGAAGAGCTATATGGCACACTGGATGAGCTAGTCGCCGAGGGGAAGATCAGGAACTACGGCTTTGCCATAGGTCCGGACATTGGCTGGGAGGAAGAAGGCGAGACGGCCATAACGGAAAAGCACGCCAAGGCCATGCAGATCATCTACAGCATTCTGGAGCAGGACCCAACTCGTAAGTGGTTCCCTTCTGCCGAGCGCGAGAAGACGGGCTTCGTAACGCGAGTGCCCCACGCCTCAGGGATGCTAGACGGCACGTACAACAAAGACACGGTCTTTGAGCCTAGCGATCATCGCAGTCACCGCAAGCAGTTGTGGTTGGACAACACGCTACAGAAGATTTCACAGCTGGACTTCCTGATGGAGAACATGGATTCGACCATTGGTCAGATAGCAATCAAGTTCGCATTATCAGGCCCCATGGTGGCCTCGGTCATACCGAACTTTACGAATATTCCACAGCTTGAAGAGTTTACCGCTACTTCTGAAACCAGTGACATTCCGCAGGACTTCCTGGACCGCATAATTGAGCTCTACAACGAGAACTTCTACGTCGAGGAATTGCCCGTAGAGGAGTCATCAGTCGCTGGCTGATCTTCCTGGTGATCGTCAGCAATTGAGACCTGAGGAGCGTCCACTCGGTCCGAATTAGCGTCGGTAGCCATTGGGGAATTCGAGTAGCCAGCTATAAGCCTTGACGTGTCTTGTCGACTTTGCATATTCTCATCAGGATGCTGCTCTTCGGCTGGCTTTTCTTGTGCCACTTTAGAAGCACCAATTTGCTGCTCGTTCAGTGGAGCAACAGGTGGCCTTTGATTGACCGGGTTGACACTTGGGATAGCCTCACGTTCGTCTCTCGGCTGTGAAGTCTCTTGTTCAACCGGTGTTACGGGCGTCTGAACCTTCGGGCCGTTTCTCCAGTCGTTGTTCGAACTGCTGGGCCGACGGCGGTCCTGCTCCCATCTCTGACCCTGACCCTGGCCGGAATTGCGGCTGCGGACGTTGTTAATGCCATTCACTGGCGGGCGACGCCTATTGTTGCGCGAGGGCGTCACGAACCGGTTCATCTCCGCCTCAATGAGACGAAAGTCCTTTTGGGGAAGTAGGTGTAGGCTCTCGAAAAAGGCGAGAGGCCAGTCCTCCGGCGCCCATCTCTTGAGGTAATCGAGTCTCGGTGCCAGCAGCAGGGCGTCGATATAATCATCTTCCTTTAGGATGATCTCAGGCTTGGTCTTCACCCTAAAAGGGTATACCTCGGTCCTTCCATCTACGTTCCAGATCGGCGTACGGTCTTCGAAAAAACCTGAGGTTATGGTTGCGGTGGCGGTCCATTTACGTAGGCCGGTGACGTAAAAGAGTATCCTGTCCTCGGGCTGCATGCGCTGGGCGCGGCGGCGGTATTTGTTACGGACGCCGTACACGGTAAAGCCGTGTTGCTTAGTTATCTCATAGTCTTCTGGAGATGCAACCATCATCCAATAGTTCTTGCCCATATTGGTCTCTCTTCGTAAATTAAGAAGCGTCACTTCCTATTTTACCACTTATTGCCGCTGATGAACCCTGGAAGTAGGCCCCAATTGCGCATTCTCATCCGACGCAGCCTTTGAACCGAAATCTTAATGGCCAGATTTGCCTAGTTTTTCGGGTGTTATTCACATATCTATGCCTAAGATAGCTCCCGAAATACGCCGTATAGGTGCCAGTAAAGCTTTACCGCCTCCATAATGAAGGTCAGCTTACCAACGGGCCTGGTCGGATCGAGGTGTTGAAAAAAGGCGAATGCGGTATAACGGGATATCTGCTCTGGATCTAATGCGTCGGCGAGGCGCCTGGACTCATCTGACGGCACCAGGGAATCCTGGCGGTCGTGCATGATGAACACCTGCGCCTTTAGGTCGCCGATGCGGGAACTCGGGGAGATCATTTCAAGAGACTTCAGGGTATCGCCGTGCAAGTCGCTGATCAGTGCTGGCACTTCAACTAGCTCTGGTTCAGCCAGAAGCCCATAAACGGCCTGGGCGTTCTTGGACAACGACAGTAGGGCCTCTTCTGGAATGGCCACTCTCTGAGAGAAGTCCGTCAGAATGTCTCGCTCATGCTGACTGGCAACGCCCTCAATTAGCTGGGCTGCCACTACGGCCCGCGTAAGCTCGTTGGGTGTCCAAGCCTGCGTTTGCCCATTGTAGGTCCGTGTGCCTGTCGTCGCTGAGGCTATCAGATCAGTGGCGCGGTAGTAGCCGCCGAAGAAATTAATAAACCGGACGTTATCGCTAATGCTGTCGTCCTGCGCCGCCACCATAGCCAACGAAGCGCCGACGCAAAACCCGGCCATGCCTGCACGTTCCGGGTCCACCCGCTCATGCTCCAGCAAAAACTGGTAAGCCTTAACCAGGTTGTCGATCTCATCAACGTCAATGCGCTTTTGCGTCATACTGTCCAACCAGGGAATCATAGTCACGATTCCCGTGCGGGCGAGCGCGTTGCCCAGACCCACCACACGAGGGTCGTTCCTTCCAGCCGGATTCACGCCTAGAAACAGCAGAATCGCGCCGTGATTCCGACCCTCACTGGGCAGATACAGGTCTGCGTCGGCATATCCAGCGCCATTGGAATACTCAACAGGTTGCCTAACAGGGTCTCCGGTTACCCATGAAAGTGGTCTGATGGGCGCGTTGGGTAATACCTCGGGAAGAAAAGACAGCGTCAGTAATGCAGTTCGGCCGGGAGGGCTTGAGATACCCATCAGAGCCATTGCGAATACAAAAACTGACAAATATAAGAGCACTTTTCTCGCAGAAAAACTTAACAAGGTCGCTCGCTAAAATCCCTTTTGCTGGTGAGTGTCCATAACTTATAAAGAACCATGCACCCCATAATTAAGGGATAACAGGGCTCTTCCTCGTTGACAGGGGAGCTTGCTGAATGCTACTGTTCAAATTATATTAATGGTAGCAGTCGCACGGGAAGTCCGTTAACACTTGGCTGCTGCCAAAAGTTCCAGTTCCCCCTATCGAAGGGGCTTCTGAATCATTGATCGTTTTACCTTGTGTTAGCCGGTCCGACCACGCTAAGTTTAACGCTATCCAACAGGACAGCGATTAGCTAATATCTCAGCAATCCGTGCTGGATTCGCAGTTTAAGATTTGTTACTCGTAGGCCGGTATATTGAGGCAGTGAGATGGTTGCAGAGATTGTAGCTCGTCTAATAGGCGCGGCTATCCTGGCCACCGGAGGGTGGAGGCTAGGAGAATACGTAAGCGAGGTCTGGGGACCTCAACTTTACGTACCGTGGGTTTTGGGCCTCACGACCCTTGGCTTAGTGATCGGTCTTCTGGCCGCCCCTTATCTCTCAGTACGATTTGCCAAAAACCTCGTAGGTCAGATCGAAAGCATACCCACATCTCGTATCCTGTCCACTATTTTAGGTGCCGTGCTTGGCCTGCTGGTCGCCCTCTTACTCTCGATTCCACTGTCCCGACTATCCGGCTGGCTAGGGCTGATACTTCCTGTCGCTATTAGCATTGCTTTTGCGTACATCGGAGGTTTTCTGCTTTCCCGACGGGAGCGCGACGTCTTTTCAGGAGTAATATCTGACGACCTGAGTGGCGACGCTGCTGTTGGGGGCAACATACTGCTGGATACCAGCGCCATCATAGATGGCCGAATCGCGGACATCACCCAGACGGGTTTCCTGAGAGGCACCATAGTCATCCCAAGCTTCATTTTGGATGAGCTGAGACACATCGCCGATTCCAGCGATTCGCTAAGGCGCGCCCGTGGACGCCGGGGGCTTGAGATGTTGAACAGGCTTCGTCAGGAGACGGAGATTCCCATTAGAGTTTTTGATGTCAGCCACCGGAACGGCCTGGAAGTCGATGCCATGCTGGTGGACGTAGCCAAGGAAATGAATGGCTCAATAGCGACCACCGACTATAATCTGAACAAAGTGGCCCAGATTCACGGAGTCCCTGTACTGAACGTTAATGATTTGGCGAACTCCCTGAAGCCAGTGGTCTTGCCTGGAGAGGGCATGACGGTGAGGGTCGTTCAAGAGGGCAAAGAGCCCGGGCAAGGTGTTGGGTTTCTTGATGACGGCACAATGGTCGTCATTGAAGGCGGGAACCGGTACGTAAACCGAGACCTTGATGTGCTGGTCACTCGCATGCTTCAGACAACAACGGGCAGCATAGTGTTTGCCCAGCCCAAACGAAGTTGAATATTTGAATAATTCTGCAGCTCACGAAGAATTCCGAAGCCCCCACCAGAGAGTGGGGGCTATTGTTGTCGCGGCTGGGGAAAGCCGACGCATGGGAGAAATCGACAAGATTTTCACTGACCTGGGCGGCAAGCCACTAATTCTGCACAGCCTGGAAACGCTGCAGGCATGCCATAGCGTTACAGACATCGTTCTGGTCATGTCAGAGAGTCGGTTTAAGGAAGGCGAGGCGCTGATCGCATCCAGTGGACTGTCCAAGGTTTCGGCCATCTGCGCTGGCGGGCGTAGAAGGCAGGATTCGGTTATGAACGGACTGGAACTGCTCGCCGAATGCGATTGGATCATCGTTCTGGATGGCGCGAGGCCATTCATTCAACGGCACATCGTCGAGTTTGCCCTGCTTGAAGCGCGACACACAGGCGCTTCGGTGGCTGGCGTGCCGGTCAAGGACACTATTAAGACCACGGACGCTCGTGGCCACGTCGTCGACACGATTCCTAGAGAGAGTCTCTGGGCCATCCAAACGCCTCAGGCATTTCGTCGCGATCTGCTATTGCAGGCCCACACCGAGGTCACCGATGACGTTACCGACGATGCGGCCATGGTGGAGCGCATCGGAGTCAAGGTGAAGGTTTTTCCAGGCTCGTACGACAACATTAAAGTGACCACTCCCGGTGATCTTCCCGTTGCTGAGGCGATTTTGAAATCGCTATCGAAGTCTGCCCAAGAAGCCGGGCGATGACCTTTCGTACCGGCATAGGCATCGACGTTCATCCTCTTGTGGAAGGGCGGCCGCTGGTTCTAGGCGGTGTTGTCATCCCCTTCGAAAAGGGCCTGGAGGGCAACAGCGACGGCGATGTACTGATTCATGCCGTCATAGATGCGCTGCTTGGCGCGGCGGCTCTTGGGGATATCGGAACCCACTTCCCGCCTGGAGATGAGCGCTACCTGGGAATCGCCAGCGGCGTGCTTCTGATCGATACAATGAAGATGCTGGAGACTGCTCTCTGGCGTGTCGAATATGTTGATGCTACAATACTTGCCGAGCGTCCCATACTCAGGCCGTTCATGGGCCAAATGAAGCAGTCTATGACCCAGTTGCTTGGTCTGAGTGAAGGCTCGCTGAATCTGAAAGCGACGACGACGGATGGTCTTGGTTCTATAGGCCGAGGAGAGGGCATCTCCTGTACAGCCGTCGCAAGCATCACACAGACTGAATGAAACTTTACAACACACTTACCGGAGAAAAAGAGGAGTTCACTACAGCAGACGGAAAGGTCAGAATGTACGTCTGCGGTATAACTCCCTACTCGGCCTCACACATTGGTCACGCCATGTTCTCGGTAGTCTTTGACGTAGTGCGCCGCTACCTGGAGCACAAGGGCTTTGACGTCAAACACATACAGAACTTCACCGATATTGACGACAAGATGATCGCCGCCGCCAACAGTCGGGGCATCACCGTGGAGGAGCTGGCGGAAGAGAATATTCAGCAGTACCTGGGGGAAACTGACGCCCTGAATGTTCGCCGCGCAAACGAGTACCCCCGTGCAACAAAAGAGATTCCCAAGATCGTCAGCATGATCGAGGGCCTTGAGAAAAAGGGCTACGCCTACTCCAAAGACGGTGACGTGTACTTCCGGGTCAATCGCAACGAGGACTACGGCAAACTCAGTCATCGCCACACGGAGGACCTTCTGGCGGGCGCTAGGGTCGAGGTTGACGAGCTTAAAGAGGACCCTCGTGACTTCGCATTATGGAAGTCGCAAAAGCCAGGCGAACCTGCCTGGGACAGCCCTTGGGGTCCCGGTAGGCCTGGCTGGCATATTGAGTGCAGTGCCATGTCCATGGAGTACCTGGGCGAGACCATCGACATCCATGGCGGCGGACAAGACCTGATCTTCCCGCATCATGAAAACGAAATAGCGCAGAGCGAGTCCTATACGTCGCGTCAGCCATTCGCAAGATTCTGGATGCACAATGGCCTTCTCAGTATCGGCGAAGACAAGATGAGCAAGTCCATCGGTAACGTCATTTCGGTGAGGCAGGCACTGGACGAGTTCTCGCCACCAGCCCTAAGGCTGTTCTTCCTGAGCTCCCACTATCGCAACCCACTGGTCTACAGCACACAGAACATTCTAGCGCAGGAACGCGCCTTGGAAAGGCTGCGCTATGCGGCCAACGAAGACGCGGAGTCAGCGCAGGGAGAAGTGCTTGAAGGCGGACCTTACATGGACCGCTTTACTGAGTCTATGGACGATGATCTCAACACGGCGAGAGCGCTGTCTGTAATGTTCGATCTTTCCCGAGACATCAACCGAGGCAGCGAAGAGGGTAAGAACGTCTCCCCTGCCCGCCAGGCTTTGCGGGATATGGCTGAGATACTTGGCATAGACCTTTCTGAGCCGGAATCGCAATCAGGCGGTGATGTTGCTCCGTTTGTTGAACTGCTCATTGAGCTACGCTCCGATCTGCGAAAGGCGAAGCAGTTCGAAATGGCAGACCAGATCCGAGACAAGCTGGCTGGACTTGGCGTGACTCTGGAAGATTCTGCCGGTGGAACTGGCTGGAAAATCGGCTAATAGCGCAAGCTTTCTTTGAATCAGACCAGTCTTCAGGTTGCTCATGAATAACTCCCTCGCAACGGACTTGGCTCGTCTTGTTGGACTGTGTGGTGTCTCCACAGACCAGGAGCAGATCAACCGATACTCCGGCGACGCTCTGGGCGTGTACCGCGCCTTTCGCGCAGCTCATCTTATGGGCGGCAAGGCTGCCGTTGTAGTCTGGCCCGAGTCCACCGAACACACCTCAGCCATTCTTAAGTATGCCCAGTCCCATCGTGTGCCCGTCGTGCCTTACGGAGGCGGCACGGGAGTGATGGGAGCAGCGGCACCCATCGACGAATGCATCATCCTGAATTTGCAGCGCATGAACGCCATTGTCGACGTTAGCAGCAAGGACATGACGGCCCAGCTGCAGCCAGGTGTTGTCTTAGAAGCAGCCTATACCGCTTTTGCTGACCAGCGCCTGCTGATGGGCCATGATCCTTGGAGTAGGCCTATCGCAACCGTTGGCGGCGCAATCTCAACCAACGGTATGGGGTACATGGCAGCAAAGTATGGCTCCATGGGCGAGCAGATCTTGGGACTAGAAGCAGTCCTGCCCGACGGCGAGATAGTGCGTTCGCAGGGTCTTCCCAAGCCCTCCTATGGCCTGTCGATGAAGAACCTTATGATTGGCACAGAAGGGACCTTAGGAGTAGTTACTGAGGCCACTCTGAGAGCCTTTCCAGTCCCCGAGAAGCAGATCTTGCGGCGCATAGACTTCCCCGATTTCGAGTCTGGTTTTAACGCCGTGGCTCAGCTATACGCAGAAGGCGTCAGGCCAGCTATAGTCGACTATGGCGAGGAGTTCTGGCCGGACAACGATGGTGATGAGGGAGTTCCTCTGTATTTGGCGTTCCAGGGCTTCTTGGAAGATGTAGACGCCCACTTGCAAAGAACCCAGGAAATCTGCCAGCGGTTCGATGGCCGCCCCGGTGACCAGAATGACGCGCAGGAGTACTGGGAGACTCGACACGCCTCCGGGGAGCGCTACCTGAGCGAAGTATTGCAGAGCGACGACCCTGCGAAGGCGAGACGCAATCGTTCGTCCTATCGCATGGACTACCTGCACGTCGCATTGCCAACGTCGCAGGTGCTGGATTACAGGAAGCGGTGCCAGAGCATCTTTCAGGAGACCAACGTTGTCGTGCGAGAGTGGTCACTTTGGGCCAGACCCGAATTCTTCTCATTTATTATCATGCGGGAAGACGATGCAGAATCGAGCACGACTGATATGGCTGACGTGGTGGACCAAGTGTTGCGGCTTGCTCAGCAGATGGGCGGCTCAATGGAGTACTGCCACGGCGTAGGCCTCAAGCTCGCGCACCTCATGGGCGGCGAGCAAGGCGCTGGGCTAAAGGCTGCCCAGGTGATCAAGAAAGCACTGGACCCCAATCTCATACTCAACCCCGGCAAGCTTATGGGCGGGGCTTAGCCGTCTGAAGAGTCGAATGATACGGTAACTTTCGTTCCTACCGACGCGCCCGTGTGTTCTGAAGCCTTGTCGTTTGCGTACGCAATTTCCAAGAAACCATGGCTGCCTGTAATGGCCAATAGACCTTCGCCACTCTGGTAGTTACGACTGATTCCACTAATGCGGTGGCCGTTGATCTCAACATCAATGTCCACGTCGATTGGTTCTTCAAGAACAAGATTAGTTATCAGGTTCCCGAACCGGTCTATTTGGATGACGCAGCCTTCTATCTGACCTGATCTTGCCTCCGGATAAGGAAAATAGAGCATCTTCAAACTGGGTATCGGCGGTCCTAGCTCTTCGGCCGATACTCCATTTGCCAAGTGCCCCTCTACTGGCGCAAAGATGTCACGACCATGAAAGGTGTTGCTTACGGTCTCAGCCCAGTATTCAGACCTGTCGAGAATAAATGCCTGACAGGTATCGGGAACATCGGCTTGAACGTCATCTAAGATACGAACGTCCGCTGGGAGAGGCTCACTTAACGTAGAACCATATGCAGTTAGCACGTGGGAAAAAATACCGTTGTTCGGGCCATTGAAGGAATCGTGCGGAGTTACCAGCAGGATAGGATATCGGTCCGTGCCTACACCGGGGTCTACGACGGTAAGGTGGATTGTCGATGCAGAAAAGTACCAGAACGTGGTGCCCAGCACAAAGGACGCATGATTAATGTCTTGAGGTCGTACGTCGTGGGAAACATCGATCAGGCCTGGATCAGGGCAGATGCCTAATATGACGCCCCTCATCGCTGCGACATACCCACCGCTCATGCCAAAGTCAGAGGTGAGAGTGACCAGTGGTAGTGGCAAAGCGAAATTCACCTGAACCAGTCAGGCGACTTAACCAGGGCTAACGAATCTCACGCTGGCGATGGACACGCCAATGAAGACCAACACCATGAAAATGGTGAACTGGAACAGCGTTTTTTCCATTCCTCTGCGGGTGTGATAGGAACTCTCGGCTGCTCCGAAGAATCCCGATCCCTGGCCCTTCACCTGAATCAGTATGACTGACATCAGAATGAGGGAGATCACAATCTGAACTATGTTCATTATGGTCAACGGCTTGCCCCTTGCCGGTCGTAATTAATTAAATAGGCTGGATTTCATCAGTGACTGCAACCTACTACCATTATCATACACATCCATAATGGCCCGCGCTAGCCTATCCGAGTCGTGCCGCACAGGATGTTCGGCAGAAGTAAGCTCAGTGAGCACCAGCCGCGCGTGCGTGAGAGCCTTGCCATCATGCACAACAGGCGTTCCGAAGAACTTTGGCCCCAGCTCTACAGGAGACTCGTTGGCCACTACAAAGTCGACCAGACCAGCAATTGTATGCCTCTTGAGGACCTCATGATGCGCAGCAACTGTGTAGCCTTCTGTTTCGCCTCTCTGCGTCGCCACGTTGCAGACGTAGACCTTGTTCGCCGGGGCTTCTGCAATAGCCTCAGTCAGTCCCTTTACCATCAAGTTGGGCAGGATGCTGGTGTACAGGCTGCCCGGCCCAATCACGATCAAGTCAGCGTTACGGATTGCCTCCAATGCCAATGGATGGGCAGCGGCATCTGGCGGATCAATCATCAGTTGGTCGATCTGCCCTCCTGCCTCGGAGATGTTGTGTTCGCCCTTAATTACGGTGCCGTCGGCTAGTTTTGCAGACAGTTGGAGATTGGCTGTGGTTGTCGGAACGATGCTGCCATGTACCGCAAGAACTTTGCTTGATTCGGAAAGCGCCTGCACGAAGCTTCCGCTGACCTCTGCCATCGCAGCGATGAACAGGTTTCCGAAGCTGTGTCCCTTCAGGCCATCGCCCTGAACGAACCTGTACTGGAACAATTCCGACACCAGGGACTCGTCCTCGGAGAGAGCCACCAGGCAAGCGCGGAAGTCGCCCGGAGGTAGCACGCCTAATTCTCTGCGCAGGCGACCAGAGCTGCCGCCATCGTCGCCTACGGTCACGATGGCCGTGATGTTGTCGGTGTACGTCTTGAGGCCGCGCAGTAGAACGGAAAGTCCTGTGCCGCCTCCAATGGTCACGATGCGCGGGCCTCTGCTAAGTGATCTACGGGTGTAAATGGTGTTAGCGATACCGTGCAAAGAAGAGGAGTCGAGGATGAGAGGTCCAACAGAGCGGTACAGACCGTAAACGGCTAGCAGCATTAATAGAATGCCGCCACCCATCAGCAGTACGCCCTCGAAATACCCCGGCAGGAAATCAGGAAAGCCCAGCGCCAGAAACTTTCGTAGAAGGTACGCAATTCCCATTGAGCATATTGATATACCCGCCGCGCCAAGAAGCATCCAGCGTTTGATGCCTAAGCCGGGGACGAGCAGCCTTAGAATGTTTGAAAGGCCTGCGGGTGCTGCGTTGCTGTTGCGTCCGGCGGGCGTCTGGCTGTTTCCGTTCATCACGCTATCTCAGCGACTCCAGTTTCTCTTTGAGAAGCTCATTAACAAGCTGTGGGTTTGCTTTTCCGCGGGTAATTTTCATAATCTGTCCCACGAGAAATCGAATGGCCTGCTCTTTGCCGTTCAGGTATTCCGCCACGGGACCAGCATTGCCGGCTATGGCATCGTCTATGGCCTCGCCCAGCGCGCCCTGGTCGCTTATCTGAACTAGGCCCTTCTCCTTGGCTATGTAACCAGGAGTTTGGCCGGTGTTAAACATCTCTTCAAACACGGTCTTGGCCATGCTGCTGCTCAGCTGGTCCGAATCCACCATGTCGATAAGCTCCATCATGTGAGCGGGTTCGATTTTGACGGACCCTATGTCATCACCGGTCTGATTAAGCAGTCGCCCCATTTCGACGACCAACCAGTTGCCAGCGGACTTTGCGAAGGTCGCTACCTCTTTTCCGGATGGATTCTTCGCCTTCAAAATGGACTCGTAGTAGTCAGCCGTCTGCTGAGTGGTTGTGAGTAGTTCAGCGTCATATTCTGATAGACCCAGGTCGTTAATGAACCTGTGGAACCTGGCCTTGGGCAACTCTGGAATGGTGTGTTCTATCTGGTCAATCCAGGAACTGCTTATCTCCAGGGGAGGCAGATCGGGCTCTGGGAAATACCGGTAGTCGTTTTCCTCTTCCTTGATACGCTGCGAAAAGGTGCGGCCGTTGGCGTCGTCCCAACCGCGGGTCTCCTGAACAATGCGCTCCCCTTCTTGAATGGCGCTCAACTGGCGCTTTGCCTCGTACTCCAGTGCGCCATGAACGGCCCTGAAGCTGTTCATGTTTTTGATCTCGACTTTGGAGCCTAGCTTCTCCTGTCCAACAGGTCGTATGCTGATATTGGCGTCGCACCTAAAGTTTCCCTCTTCCATGTTGGCGTTGCTCACACCTATGTAGCGAAGGATCGACTGCAGCTGCGTGAGGTAGGTGCGGGCGTCATCTGCGCTGCGCAGGTCGGGCTCGCTTACGATTTCCATCAGCGCGACGCCTGCACGGTTGATATCCAGTAGGGTATAGCCTTCGCCGAACTCCTCGGCCCTGTGGAATAGCTTGGCGACATCTTCCTCCATGTGAACCCTGGTAATACCGATGGTTTTCTCGCCCTCATCGGTTTCCAGCGTCAGGTGGCCGTTGGACGCCACAGGAAGGTCGTACTGCGAAATCTGGTAGCCCTTCATGAGGTCAGGATAAGGGTAGTTCTTGCGATCGAACTTGGTGTGGTGAGCTATGGTGCAATCCAAGGCCAGACCGGTCTTGATAATGAACTCAATAGCCTGCCTGTTGATAACTGGAAGCACGCCAGGCATACCCATGCAGACCGGACAGACAGTGGTATTGGGGGAAGCGTCCTGGTAACCAGCCTGGCAAGAGCAGAACATCTTACTATTAGTCAGTAGCTGAGAATGGACCTCTAGTCCAATAACAATCTCGTAATCCATTTATGTAGTTCTCACATTTTCAATTGCAGCTTAGGCTGTCGGTGTAAATAGGTGTCGCACGCTCAGGGAAGGTGCAGGCGCGGACACGCTACACCATGATACAACAAGGTGAGTTGAATTCACCGGTCAAAACGACGATGTCTTTGGGCTTTCTGTCGGCCATGCGTCCTCGCCAATTAAAGGCACGAAGCGGCATGCGCCAAGGTTTTGTGCTGTGTAGCCCTCCTTTGATTTGACCACTTTCATCAGGTCTTGACCTTCGAGAGAACCAACGGGCACGACCAGTCGACCGCGATTGGCCAACTGCTCTGATATAAGTTTTAGCGGTAGTTTGGGAGCGCCGGCGGAAATAATGATGGTGTCGTAGGTCGCATAGGGCATGTATCCAAGCATAGCTTCCGCTTCGTACACAGTGACGTTGTCGTAGCCCATGAAAACCAGCCTGTCTCTGGCAGCGATTGCCAAGGAGGGTATCCTCTCTACGCTTAACACTTCGCGCGCAAGAGTGGCGAGGATAGCGGTCTGGTAACCACTGCCCGTGCCCATCTCCAGCACCTTGTCCGAACGACGTATCTCAAGAGCATCGAGCATCAGGGAGACCATGGTTGGCTGTGATATGGTCTGACCCTCGCCTATGGAAAGCGGCACGTCATCGTAAGCGGCGTAGGCTACTTCAGGGGCGATAAAGGACTCCCTGGGAATGTTGTCCATTGCCTCGATGACCCGCTTGTCTCCAATGCGATTGGACAGGTCTTTAGAGAGTCTTTTTCTTTGCTGTTCCGACATGCCATCTTTATTTGCAATATTGATGCGAAAATCAGGATATTCGCACCTGAGAACCGTTTATACTAATTGTACAAGTTCGAATTCAGAAGACAGAATCCCCTTGTGACACCCGTATTCATTGACCCATTTATATCGCCATGCTAACCTGAATTTAATGCGAAATATATGGCGAATATCAAAGTAGTGAGTGTTCAAATGACATCCACATTGGAGCTAACAGACAGGCAAATTCTTAACATCATTCAGAAGAATTTCCCGGTGGTTGAACGACCCTTTAAGGACATCGCAAAACAGCTTGATTCGACTGAAGAAGATGTTATGACGCGCATCAAAGATCTAAAGGCGCAGAACGTTGTGCGTCAGATAAGCGCGATCTTTGATACGAGACGACTCGGCTACAAGACTACCCTTGCGGCCATGCGCCTCCCGGAAGATAAGCTGGAGTCCGGTGCGCAGATTGTGAACCGACACCCTGGCGTAAGTCATAACTATGCACGTAACGGCCACTTCAATCTTTGGTTCACCTTGGCGGTCCCACCCTACGAGGATCTTAAGGAGACCATTGACCAGATGGCCGAGGAGAGCGGTGCCGAAACAGTCCGATTGATGCCGACGATAAAGTTCTTCAAGATTGGCGTTAACTTCGACATGGTTAAGGAAGAGGGCAACGCCAAAGAGATTTACAGCCCTGACGGGTTCAACAAGCCCATCGACGAAAACTGGAACAAGGCGGAAGAGGTTTCCGAGTACGACATGCAGGTCATTCGGGAGTTGCAGGAAGACGTCGAAGTGGTGCCGGAGCCGTTCGCCGCCATGGCTGAGCGCCTGGGCATCACGGTAAAAGAGCTAGCCGCCGCCGCCGTTGCCCTTCAGGATCGCGGCATGATGCGACGGTTCAGCGCGGTGTTACATCATCGTCGTGCTGGGTTTAGCTCCAATGCCATGGTCGTATGGAAAGTGCCATCCGAGCGCTCTGTTGAAGTCGGCAACATCATGGCTCAATCCCGTTGGGTGACACACTGCTACGAGCGCCCGACCTTCCCGGACTGGAACTACACACACTTTACGATGATTCATGCTACCTCTCAGGACCAGTGCGAGGAGGTTGCACAAGAAATTTCGGTCAGCACAGGAATTTCGGAATACCAGTTGTTATACAGCACGCGAGAGTACAAAAAGACCCGTGTAAAATACTTCGTTTAAGAAAGCATCGGAGGAAGAATAGTGCCAACCACTTATTACCCAGTTTTCATTGACGTAAAAGGTCGCAATTGCGTTATCATCGGCGGTGGCAACATCGGCGAAGAGAAGGTCCACAAGCTTCTTGATTGCGAAGCTAAGGTCGTGGTCATCAGTCCGGAAGTCAACCAGGGCGTGCAGGAACTGGTAGACAACGACAGGCTGGTATGGCACAAGCGCGAGTACCAGGAAGGCGATCTTGACGGCGCATTTATCGCCATCGCTTCCACGGACAACAATGAGGTTAACCGACAGATTGCGGCGGATGCCGAGGACCGAAATGTTCTGCTGAACGTTGTCGACGTAACGCATCTTTGCACCTTCATCGCACCGTCCATTGCGCGACGTGGCGACGTTACAATCGCTGCCTCCACCGGTGGAGCTAGCCCTGCTCTTGCACGCAAGTTCCGAGAGCTTCTTAATGGCAGCGCCATCGAGGCGAGCCACGCGCTTATGGACTATGCCGAGTTGTCTCCTTTGCTGGCAGACGCTCGTGCGGAGATTCGCGGAAAAGGCATCAACCTTCTCACGGATCACTGGCAGTCATGCATCACCGATAGTCTGGTTGACATGGTGATGGACGGCAAGTACGACGAGGCCAGGAAGATTCTAATGGCCGACCTGATGAAGGGCACTACCTGCGACTGCAGCGATGGTGTCTGCAGGATGTGGGAAGAGAAGAAGGAAGTAGTCCTATCCCTAGACGGCGCTGACAAGAAGGCCAAGGTCTAGTTTAGAGAGTCATTAGTGACAGCAATTAAAAGGTTGGTCGTTGTAGGTTCGAGATCGAGCCCTTTGGCGCTGGCACAGACCGAAGAGGTCATTGGCCTGCTCAACGCCGCACATCCGGATACTCAGTTTGAAATTGTACCCCTGTCCACGCGGGGGGACCGTGATAAGACGAGTCCCCTCCTGAGCATGGACAGGGGTATGTTTGTTAAGGACATTGAGGCCGCCCTGCTGTCCGGCGAGATAGACTTCGCCGTCCACAGCGCAAAGGATCTCCCCGCCGATCTGCCAACAGGACTCACGATCGCCGCGCTTACCAAACGTGAAGACCCACGGGATGTTGTCGTTAACAGATGGAACGTCTCTTTCGACGATCTACCAACCGGCGCGATATTGGGAACCAGCAGCCCGCGTAGGGTAGTTCAGCTAAAGTCCCGACGGCCTGACCTTGAGTTCTTTGCCGTAAGAGGCAACGTAGGGACTCGGCTGGAAAAATCAGGCACAGATGAGTACGACGGGGTCATTCTGGCGGCGGCGGGCATTATTCGGCTGGGCCGCGCTTCTGAAATAAGCGGATACCTGGATCCTCAGGTCTGCATCCCGGACGTCGGTCAGGGGGCTCTGGCCATAGAGTGTAGAGAAGACGATGCTGCTACTATGAACCTACTGTCAGCAGCAGAGCACACGCTCACGAGTATTGCGGTACGCGCAGAACGCGCTTTCCTGACGGCCATAGGCGGCGGCTGCACAGTTCCGGTTGCGGCACACGCCACGGTTGATGGCGATTCGCTGCGTATGTCTGCCATGGCTTCAAGCCCTGACGGTTCCGAGTTGATACAGCTTGAGGACACCTTCAACATTGGTGCCCCTGAACTGGCAGGCGCAGCCTTGGCGACACAGCTTCTGCAGCGCGGCGCCAGGAAAATCTTATAGAAACAACCATAGAGATAACATGACAAAAGGAATTGTTTATCTGGTCGGCGCAGGCCCTGGTGATCCTGGCCTTATTACGGTCAAGGGCCTAAGCCTCATACAGTCAGCAGAAGTTATTGTTCACGATCGCCTGGTAGACAGGCGGTTGCTGAAGCACGTCTCCCCCACTGCCGAACTTATGGACGTTGGCAAGATTCCGGGCAGACGCGACAATCGCCAGTCTGATATCAATGCGTTGCTTGTCGACCTGGGCAATAAGGGCAAGCGCGTGGTCCGGCTCAAGGGAGGCGACCCCTTTGTATTTGGCAGGGGCAGCGAAGAGGCAGGCGAGCTACGCCAGGCCGGTATTCCGTTCGAAATAGTCCCCGGCATAACCTCGTCGATCTCGGCGCCTGCGTATGCTGGGATTCCAGTGACCCATCGCGGACTGTCTTCGCATTTCACGGTGGTGACAGGAAACGAGGACCCAGATAAGCCCGAGTCTGTTATCCAGTGGGACAAGCTGGCGCAGATTGGCGGCACGCTGGTTGTTCTAATGGGCTGGGAGAACCTCCCTGGCATTGTGGAGAAACTTCTGGCGGCCGGACGAAAGCCAAGCACGCCCGTTGCCATGGTCCAGTGGGGAACGGAGCCACACCAGAAGGCCGTCACAGCTACTTTGGAGACCATTGTCCGTGTGGCCAAGGAATCAGACTTGGGCTCGCCTGTCGTCACGATTATTGGAGAGGTTGCCAGTCTGAGGGACGGATTGGCCTGGTACGATAACAGACCTCTCTTCGGCAAACGCATCTTGGTCACCAGGACGAGAACGCAGGCTGGAGCACTCTCCGACCTGCTGGTCCAACGCGGCGCAGCTGCAGTAGAGCTGCCCACAATCGAGATTCAACCGCTGAACGACTATCCCGAACTGGATATAGCGCTGAGCGAGTTGAGCAAGTTCGACTGGGCCATTTTCGCCAGCACCAACGCAGTGGACGTCGTGTTCCAGCGCCTGGAACTCGCGGGCATGGACGCTCGCGCTTTCGGCACGGTCAAGCTGGGCGCTATTGGTCCGGCGACAGCAGGTGCGCTGCGCAGACGTGGGTTGAATCCGGATTTTGTACCGGAGTCATTTGTCTCTGAAGCCGTAGTGAGCGGTCTGAAGGACCTGGGCATGGCGGGCATGAAGGTGCTATTACCTCATGGCGACATCGCGAGGGACACACTTACCAATGGCTTAACAAACTTGGGCGCAGTCGTAAGCCGAGCGCTGGCCTATCGCACAGTGACACCTGATGATTCGGAGAATTTGGCCAAGGAAATTTTAGCGGAAGGTGTGGATGTAGCAACCTTCAGCAGCTCTTCCACTGTCACGAATCTTTGCAAATTAATAGGCAACGTAGACAAGCTGTCCAAGATCACAATTGCCTGTATTGGGCCAATTACGGCTGCCACCGCTAGAGAAATGGGCCTGAAAGTTGATATAGTGTCTGAAGAGCACACTATCCCTGGAATGGTTGAGGCCATAGAAGAATACTTTTCGCAGGAGGACTGACGCTATGAGTAGCTTTCCTCAGGTGCGTATGCGGAGGCTGAGAGAGTCCCCGGCTATGCGTAAGATGACACTGGAGACTCGTCTCTCAGTGTCCGATTTTATCTATCCCATATTTGTTACCCACGGTCGAGACGTTCGCAAAGAGATCGACCCTATGCCAGGTATGTATCAGCTTTCGCTGGACCATCTACTTTCAGAGGTCGGTGAGGTTGAAGCTCTGGGCATCCCAGCTGTATTACTTTTTGGTATTCCCGCAACCAAAGACGAAATGGGCACAGAAGCCTATGAGGAACATGGCATAGTTCAGGAGGCCATTCGCGTAATCAAGCAGGCCGCCCCGGACATGATGGTCATAGGTGATGTTTGCCTTTGCGAGTTCACTGACCATGGCCACTGCGGCGTCGTAGAGGATGGCCGCGTGGACAATGATAAAACGCTGGAGCTTCTGGCAAAAATGGCGCTCTGCCAGGCTGAGGCTGGCGTGGATATGGTGGCACCTTCCGCTATGATGGATGGTCAGGTTGGCGCAATTCGAACCGCTCTGGACGCCAACGGTTACGAGAACCTGCCAATTATGGCCTACGCCGCCAAATTCGCCTCTGCCTTCTACGGGCCCTTCCGCGTTGCGGCTGAGTCCTCACCGCAATTGGGCGATCGCAAGGGTTACCAGATGGACCCGGCTAATACCCGCCAGGCCCTTCGAGAGATCGAACAAGACATCCAAGAGGGCGCAGACATAGTGATGGTCAAGCCCGCGCTGTCTTATATGGATGTCATCTCGACGGCTAAAGAGACCTTCGGCTACCCTGTGGCGGCTTATAACGTCAGCGGCGAATATGCCATGGTAAAAGCGGCGGCGGAAAACGAGTGGATCGACGGCCAGCGTATTACCCTGGAGATTCTTACGTCCATCAAGCGCGCCGGCGCAGACATGATTATCAGCTACCACGCAAAAGAGGTTGCCCGCTGGCTTGAGGGCTAGGCTTACCTACTTAGCCACTACAGACCAAACATAAGCGACGCATATTCGAAGGTGCCCCACCTTGCTGGCGGCCATATGCGTCGGCTAATTCTTCCGACAAGTGCCTCTTGCGCCACTGGGCCGTAGTCGCGGCTGTCTGTGCTGTGCACCCTGTTGTCCCCCATGAGGAAGTACTCATCTTCGCCAATCTGCCACGAGTGATTACCAGTGCCCAGGTATGCCGGTAGCCCATTCAGGTACGGCTCCGGGAAGTGGTTGTCGTCAATCAGCAGCAGCCCGTCTTGCAGCGACAGGCATTCTCCCGGCAGGGCCACGACCCGTTTGACGAAATGCCTTCCAGGCTGTCCCGAAACCCTGGTTACGACAACGTCGCCCCGTCGCACTGTTGCCCTTCCAGTCGCCAGACGATTCACAATAAGAACGTCACCGTCACTAAGAGACTGTTCCATGCTGTCGCCTTGGACTGTGAATATCCTGGTCATTCTGAATATATGCAAAGCAGCCAATCCATGTATTAATAGCGAAAAGACGCTAAAACTTGCGCCACGTTAGCGATTATTGTATCTTTTTTACACTCTTTGATTAACACTGAAAAGGACGGTACTTCCATGAAACTACGACAACTCCTACACTTCAAGATAGCCGAAGCGCACTGTGACGTTCCCTGCGGAATATACGATCCCATTTCTGCCAAGATCGCAGCGCAGACCGTATTGAAAATGACCATGAGAATCCAGGGGCTTGAGGCCAACACCTCTGACTCGGCTGGCGATCGGCAGACCTACGCAAACAATGTGGGCCGCTACGTCATCGTAAAGGAAGAGCACGCCACTATCGCCAAGAGAGAGCTGGACATTCTTTGGCACGACTACTTCCGGCCAGACCACCTGGAGACCTACCCGGACCTACACACCAAGTTCTGGAACGCCACCAAGCTGGCCTCGCAGACCAAGCAGGCTGTTAACCTGGAAGCCGCCCAGCAGCTGGTAGCCGCAGTGGACGAGCTTGCCACGATTTTCTGGGCCACCAAGGGCGTGACTTACAGCGACCCTAATTCGGACGTTCGCTTCGGCGCCTAGTCCAAGTCAGTAGACACTATGTAAAAGGGGCGCTTACTTAAGCGCCCCTTTTATTTACGCACCTCTTTTGTAAATTTCATTGTTACCCATGTCTGAATTGAAGATCGCAAGAAAAACCGTCCACCCATCAGATCCTACTAGGGTTAGCTCACCACCTTTTGGTATGAAATAAGCATCTCCCTGATTGACAACTATCTTATCGCCATCGATAGTGAGTTCCATGCTCCCCTGTAGCACGAACCCACTCTGTTCATCCGTGTGCCTGTGTATAGGCATTACGGCATGTGGCGCCATCTCCACGAGGCGCATGGTCTGACTATGCCCTGACATGACGCGGACTGTGATACCGGGTGCGACATTTATCCGTTCGACATCATCTGAATGGATGAAATACTGCACATTGAAACCTTTGAGATTCCTGCTTTAATCTGATTTATTGTTGGTTCTCAAGTCTTGTAGTCTTCTCTTGGTGGACTGAATATGTCGACGCATAGCGCCCAGCCATCAGAACCGACCAGGCTGTGCGGAACGTCACCGGGTATCATGTACGCGTCGCCTTGCCGCATAGTCTTGGTCTCACCACCGATAGTGAAATCGAACTCACCCTGAAGTACTACGCCGCCCTGTTCATTTGAATGACTGTGGGTTGGCAGCACCGCATTCGGGGCGATCTCCACCATGCTCATCATGATGTTTTCGCCGGACATGATTCGCAAAGTAATGCCTGGAGCAAGTTCACGCCGCGATATTTCGTTCGGGTTTAGGAAATATTTCAAAGCTTTATCCAATTTGAATCTCCACTAGCGCGTTACACTACTTAGCTTCACGCGCTTTTTTGTCAGCAATGCGTAAACATGAAGTTATGAAATCGTTGGCTGGCGTAGGTACGCCCAACTCATGGCCCTTTTTCGAGACCGCACCATTTAATACGTCTAGCTCCAGAGGATTGCCAGCTATCAGGTCCAAGTACATCGACGATAGAAAGTCCTTCTCCTTGAGAAAACCGGCCAACGTGTTCTTTACAAGATCGCTGTCTAGGCAAACTCCAGAGGCCTTGCCCACGCTGTAAGCCTCCTGCATCACCTGCTCAGTCATTGCCAGCGTCTCCGGCGCTCTCAGCACGTCTTCGAATGACGCGCGAGTTATGCAGCTCATCCCACTTAAGGCACAGATGTAGACCAATTTGTTCCATAGCACTTTTAAGACGTTGTCGGACAGGAGCACATCGATGCCGGCGTTCTTCATTTGGCCTTCGATTTTCACCGCTCTGTCTGTAATCTCGCCGTTGGGTTCGCCGAAAGATATTCGCAGGGAATTGCCGACGTCAGCGATGACTCCGGGGGCCTTGCGCATGGCGTCGATATAAGTTGCCCCCAAAAGCACCTTGTCGGACCCAAACCGGCTCGCCAACTGATCACCGCCTCCAATGCCATTCTGAAGGGTGAGGATCGCGGTATCGTCTCCTACAGCAGGTGCGATGACGTTCATTCCTTCTTCATTATGATAGCCCTTGACGCAGAACAGCACTAGTTCTGCCTTCCAGGTGCCGTCTGGTCGCTCCACTGCCTTTGGGTGCACAACAAAATCGCCCGCTGTGTAACTTTCCACCCTAAGCCCTTTTTCGTTTATGGTTTCAAGGTGTGATCCTCTAGCGACAAATGTTACGTCTTCACCTGCTCTGGACAACAGACCTCCATAGCAGCCACCCACTGCGCCAGAGCCCATTACGAGAATCGTCATTAACTTCGTCCTCCGGTGTGTAATATTAGTCCGGTTTGTGCCTTCCTGCAAAGGCGTTCGATAAGACAATTGTTTCTTTTCATGAATTTGACATCCCATGCCTGCGAAACTAGACTTGTGCCTACTCATTAACTAGTGGATGAACGGCCATAAAGGAGACTGATAATGAAATTCGGACTGCTATACGAAATGCAGCGGCCCCATGGGTATGATTACAAGATTGACTACACTACTCTGATTGAAGAGACGTTGGAGCAGTGCATACTGGCAGACGAAGTGGGATTCGATTACCTGTGGTTTGTAGAGCACCACTTTCTGACTAGCTTTTCCGGTTCTTCAGCACCTGAGGTTATTATATCGTCGCTGGCCAAATTAACGAAAAGGATTCGCTTGGGCTTCGGCGTTGTAGTTCTGCCACATCACCATCCGGTGCAGGTTGCCGAGCGTCTTGCCATGGTTGATCACCTGTCTGGCGGGCGCGTCGAGTTCGGTGTGGGTCGTAGCAGCCCCTATGAGCAGTTAGGTCTGGGCGTCGATCCAAGAGATACTCGAGAAATTATGGAAGAGGCCTTACAGCTTGTGCCAAAGATTTGGCAGAGTGAGGGCAACTTCTCCTATGACGGCAAGCATTTCAACATTCCAGAGCGAGAGATTCTGCCCAAGCCAAAACAGGACCCGCATCCACCTATCTGGATGGCCTGCACTCAGCCAACTAGCTACGAAATGGCGGCTGAACACGGCGTAGGTGTGCTGTCATTTGGCTCTGGAGCGCCAGCTGGCATGAAGCAGCACATAGACAACTATCGTGAGAACATCAAGAAGGCCAATCCCGTTGGCGGCTTCGTGAACAACCAGTGGGCAAACTTTACCCTGGGCCACTGTGGAGACAACAATGCGGAGGCACAGCAGTTAGGTGCCAACGCTATCAAGGAGTTCTTCGGGCCGAACAGGCCATATACTGCCGACCGCAAGGATGTGTACGATCGGCTGCTAGAGGCTTGGGGTGGTGTTCCCGATCATTTGCAGGCAAACTTCTCCCGCTTTCAGGGCGGCGAAGAGGACCTGGGAGGCGGCGGAGCGTCTAGGAATGCGCTGGGCGAGCTTCCACCAGAGCTTCTGGCCGAGCGCGGCGTTATCGTTGCCGGCGACCCCGATAGCTGCATCCAGTGCGTCAAGCGCCATGAGGAAATCGGTGTCGACCAGACGCTGCTCATCATGCAGAGCGACCAGATTCCGCATGCCAAGGTAATGAAGTCCATCAAGCTCTTCGGCGAGCAGGTGATACCAGCCTTCAAGAGCTAGACTCTTCTAAATAAAAAGCAAAAAATCCCGGGTGCTTCGATATCGAGGTCACCCGGAATTTTTTATTGCTTTCGAATCGGCGTGTTTAGCTGTTCAGTCATAACGGCGTGCTAGTGTGTGCCAATTGATTCTGATTATGCGAACTAGACGCGACCGCTGATTGGCTTACGCAGGCCTGACTTACCGCATATCGTTAGTGCTTCATCTCAACGATGGCGTTGCTGTACAGCTCCGTGCCGACGTTGGTTACCTTGTGAAGCGAGCCCTGCTGCCCCATGACCACCTGGCCCAACGCAAGGTCGAGAACAGACTCAGAGCCGTCCTCGTACTCAGCTTTTAGCTTTCCGGCGCGGGTTACGATGAAGGTGTAGTGCATGGAATGGCGATGCCACTCGCTGGACTGCTCTGGCTCCAGAATCAGGTCCCAGACCCGAACATGCTCGTTCTCCCAGACCATTTCCGTACCTACGTCGCCTAGTATTCGTTCTGTCATGATTCCCCTCCAAACATTATTGAACACAAATTAAACGAGGGAAGGCTAAATGGCAAATTTCGAGTGGTAGTTCGGAAGCGATCGAAATGAAGATGAAGCTGTTAATTCATAGTAGGCATGGCCCGCAAGGTTAGCCATGCCTACTATTCAAAATTAGTCGTTGCCAGTAGCTTGGACCGGCACTGGTGACGCGGACCTATCTGACTCGTCTTTCTCCCAATCTGGGATGAGCAGGCGCTTGGTTGGCTCCAGCATCAGAATGCCGACAAAGCCGAACAGGCTGGCACCGATAGAGATCATCAGCGCAATATTGTAGCTGCCGGTGATGTCATAAATCGGCCCACCAATCCAGCCACCTAAGGCCATTCCCAGTCCTGCGCCAAGCATCTGGGTGCCATGAGCTGAGCCAATGGGCGCCAGCCCGAAGTAACGCCGGTTCAGAATCGGGAACCCGCCTGACTCGCCGCCGTAGCCTATGCCGAAGGTCGCGGCGAAGACGTAGAAGAGCCATAGGTCGTGAGTCCAGAACAGCATGATGACCGGCAGCGCCTGAAGCACGTACGCCGTCGCCATAACAGGCTTAGATCCAAAATTATCGGAGAGTATGGGTGTCGCCATACGTGAGAATACGCTTACGCCGGACATTACAGTCAGAAGTCCGGCGGCGGCTACAACAGATACTCCTTCGCTAACCGCTAGAGGCACGATGTATATGATGATAACGGCGTGTCCGACGCAGCCCAGGAAGTGTATGGAGCACATGTTCCAGAACACTGTTGTCTTGCGCATGTAAGAGGAGTACCGCTTGACCTTCTCGGGGTCGGGCCTTCCTTTTCTCTCCACAGGGTCGCCAGGCCGGGAGCCGTACGGTAACACTCCAACGTCTGATGGACGGTTGCGGAAGAACACCGTCATGACGGCCATGATGGCCCCCCCGCCCAATGCTATGACCAGCACGCCATTCTGCCAACCAAGGTTATGCACCAGCATACCTATGATAAGCGCGCCGATGGCTGGCCCCATACCCCTGGAGCCCATGATGATGCCCATGCCAACGCCCAGGCGACGTCGGAACCAGGACATGCCGGCAGGTATAAGTGGGACCAGGAACAACGCCTGTGCTACGCCTAAAATTAGACCAAAAGTTACATAAAGATGCCATGGCTCTCTCACCATTGCGGTCAGAGAGGCGCCTATGACGAACAGGGCTACTCCCAGGGCCATGGAGCGACGTGCGCCGTAGCGGTCGCCAAACATTCCGGCGAAAGGAGACACAAGGGCTGTGGTAATCGCCGTGATGGCGTACGCCAAGGTAATAGAGCCCTGACTCCAGTCGAACGTGGTGCTGAGGGGGTCGATAAGCACGCCGAAGGCCATTCGCAGTGATGCGCCCACCATCTGCATGCCTGCGATGATAGCGACTACGACCCAAACGTAATGGACGTATATCGCCTTGACTTGGGTTACGGGGTTGTCGGAGGGTTCTTTTGATTCAGTATCGTTGGCCAATTAGTAGGCTTCCCATCGTTGCTGAGGCTGCGGAGAACTATATGCCGCGCAATTACTGATGATACCATACTGAATCGTATTACAGCTATGCTCCGGTTGAAACCGAAATTTGGACTCATTTGAGGTTATCTTTCAAATGTAATTACCATAGTTGTCTTATTCAACTGCTCTCCCATATCCATTCCAAGGATAAATGCTTTAAACGGACCTATAAAGAGGCCACTTCTTCATAGCATTCATCACTGTCAGCTTCATCAAGGTACTCGCCAATTAGGGAAGCCAATTCGCCGACATTGAGGTAGAGGTAGAAATCTTCGCCCCCCGTCATTTCCTCCATTAGTCTCGTAAACACAGGAGAATCATCCAGTGACTCAATTTCACCGTTACTTGCATCAATGATCTTCAGCAATGTTTTTTCAGTTGTGCCGATGGCCATTCGATCATCATAAAAAATGTAACCATGTAACCAAGGTTGTAGCCCTCTCCGCCCGGAATTACCCGGTCCCCCAAATATGATCGCCTCCATTCCTCCAACGTCCTTCGGCTCAAAGGAAGCTCCGGCCAAGATGAGGAAAACACCAAGGTCTTGGACAGTGGATTCGGGAGATGTAATGTCGTCAAAGTCAATTAGGCCAGCGAATTGAATAATAGGTTCGCTGCCCGGAACCGGTTCTCCACCCATCACAGCGAAGGTCGCCTCTCCTGCCATCCACTCAAAAATCCCTTCTGCATAGTTAAGTCCCACCATTAATCCAACGGCTATTTCGGGATCTAGATCGGCACCTGCGAACGAACCTACACCTTGATTTTGCATCTCATCCCGGATCGTATTTTCGATTTCTGACCACATCTGATTTAGGCCAAATAAGGACATCATGAATACGGTGTCTGAAGGCAAGTAAGTGGCTGATATCAAGGTGTTGCTTTCTGGGAAATGCAAGGTATCTTAAGCAACGTCACTAGTAATGGTGAACTTGACTCCCATGTCTAAGAACGAGGCTGACCCGCCTGAAAAGTCGGCAGGTCGTCCTGAAATAAGGCGAACTGGCTCCTTTCATCAGCGTCTAATGTAGATGGGACGGAATTTATGACTTCGTCCACATTCAGATAAAATGATGCGAAGCGCGGGTACTGCGAGGTTAAAAACGTCCTGTGGAGAACGAATCACCGCCCGGTCTTCAGGCTGCAGCGATGTGAGCCGACGACCTAGCTCCAGCGCAGCCAGCAACGGGCATGCCTTCGCCTCGCTAATGCTGTGCAGGTTGCATAGCGCCCCGTACGTCGCTTTGCCCAGACCACCGAGGCCATTGAATGTGGACAACACTCTGGAGGCCAGAGTCAGGACGTTTTCGCCTTCAGATCCAATCCGTAGCAGGATTGCAATGAGTTCGGAATTGCTCAGATAGCTGGGGCCGTACTCTCGCAAGCGCTCCCTGGCCGCTCGCGCTGCGGCATATCCCGGATCATTGTGGCGTAACGCGGTTCGATATCTGTGGCCAAATCATCACCTATAGATGGTATGCGGTGGAGATGCCCATAGTTTAATTCCGACCATAGCGGATGCCAACCCTAGCATTATATCGGAGGTCGTGGCGCTATATCCACGGTGACGTTCGCGGTGAAGTTGTTATGAGAGCCCTTGCTGAGTTGCCCGGCTTAACTCCAGCGATTAATGATTTCGTCCGTCAACCTGACCCCTAACCCGGGAACGGTGGGCACGTGAACGAAACCGTCCTCAATGACCAGAGGCTCAATGAACAGCTCTTCGTAGATGGCCGTATGGGTAGGGTCGAACTCCAGCAACTGTGTTTCGGGAAGCGTCGCCATTAAATGCAGTGTGGCCGCAGTTCCAACGCCGCTGGAGTAGTTGTGCGGGCTGGGAATGACGTTGTTGGCAACGGCGTCGTTGCAGATTTGCCGCGCCTGTTCAATGCCACCACAGCGCAGGATGTCCGGCATGGCGAAGTCGCAACCTTTGGCCGCAAACATCGGAGCAAAGCCTTGAGTGGTGTAGAGATTCTCTCCTGTGGCGATCTTCATTGGCAATGCATTACGCAACTGGGCGTGGCCTTCGAAATCCAGAGGCGACAGCGGCTCTTCATACCAGAACAGGTCTGAAGAAGACACTTGCCGACCGAACTCCATTGCTCGATCACGCTGAAATGCCGTATTGACGTCCACCATGAATCCGATACCAGGGCCAATGGCGGCTCGTACAGCCTCAATTCGCTCAATGTCCCGTTGCTCTTCTCCCGGACCGCCGACGTGGGTCTTCATGTACCGAAAACCCCGCTCGACGTAGCTGTTGGCCGTCTCAACCATGCGCTCGACCTCTTCCCAATGCAGGTCACTAGCATAGGCTTCAATCCGGTCCCGTGTCTTGCCGCCGAGCAGTTCGCAGACAGGCACGCCCTCCGCCTGCCCCCAGATATCATGGCAGGCCACCTCAATGGCGCTGATGCCGCAGAGTACGGAACCGCCAGTCTCCCAGAACGCTCTTGAACCGAATAGCTTCGTCCAGAGCGCCGGTATGTCGGTCGGGTCCAGTCCGATGGACATCGGCCCCAGGCGATTGGCCACGATACCTTCCATCAGCTGATCGTCGCCGAAAGCGTCGCCGACACCTGTAATACCAGCGTCGGTCTCTACCAGCACAAATGTAAAGATACGCTGGTCCCTTCCACCCTGGGCGTTACGCTGGGGTCGATCCAGAGGGCGTTTCAACTGGACTGTCCGAACATTTGTGATTTTCAAGAGAAGCCCGCTCCTTGATACTTTTCATTAGCTGTTCGCCGCCGATCACTATGGCAGCCACACAGGGAGTCTAGTCGACCTTCCAAAGAACGTCCATCTCGCAGGCATGCTTGACGAAATCACGAGGCAGAGCCAACTGGGTTATCCATTCGGCAAAGGCATCCAGATGTTTTTTAAGAAGCCCCTGAATATCGTCGTCGACAAGATTGCCATCTGAATCGAAACGCATGGGTGAGAACGCCGAGATCTGAAGTCCTGGTTTGATCATCACTATGGAGCCCGTTTCACAAGGGGTTTCGAGAAGCTGCATCTGGGCCCGCGCCGTACCTGCCCGGCCTCCAGCGCCAATGATGGTTGCGGGCTTGCCCATTAGGCCGCCCTGCTCCCTGTCCCTGGAAGCCCAATCGATAGCATTCTTTAGCACGCCAGACGTTCCCCAGTTGTATTCTGGAGTTGCGAACATGACTGCATCCGCCTCGCGCACGGCGGTCTTCAACGCCACAACAGGCGTTGGGTCTCCCTCTGATTCGAGGTCGCCGTCGTAAAAGGAATGTCCCTGATGTCGAAGATGCTGACTTCCATTCCATCAGGCGTAACCTCTTGGGCCGCACGTAGCAGTCCGCTGTTGAAAGACGCCTTGCGGAGGCTCCCGGATATGCCCAATACACGAAGGTTAGTGCTGTTCATATCTTTTCCCTTAACCTGAAACATTACCTGCCGAACAGTACCTATTTCTCATTTATTGCATAAAATGAGTCTTATCAATGGATGGACCTCAAAACCAGTCCAGGTCAACAGCCTTTCCCGTCGCCAAAGTTCTTCGTAACCAGCAAAGTGTTGAGGCTGCTTTCAGAGTGTTGGGCATGGAACTATCAGCCGCCAATGGCCTGCAATCTACATAACAGTGTTGCGCTATTGACGAGGGACACTCGGTAGGGTTGAATGGTCGCAGCATGTACTAAGCTGGCGAAAGGGAGGTGGTCGTATGGCAGAAACCGATTTGAAATTTGCCGGGTCAATACCCGAGATATATGACGCGTACCTCGTCCCGATGATCTTCGAAACATATGCGACAGACATTGCCAAACGCGTCGCTGTTCTTTCGACAAAAGCCGTACTGGAAACAGCGGCAGGAAGTGGCGCGGTGGCTACATATCCGGAAAGATTCGGGTTCACGTTTTCACGGCTACGCGCTGCGTAAATTTCGCCTTGCCTATAAAAATTTAATGAAATAAAAGGAAGATAAATTGATTAACCGAAACCGCCTGGTGAAGACATTCATGGACCTGGTCCAGATCGACAGCCCCTCTGGTGAGGAAGAGGCCATGGCTCAGGAGATAACGCGCCGCCTGGAGGGCTTCGGCTTCAAGGTGATGCGAGACGAATATGGCAATCTGGTCGCCAACGACGGCGGTGAGAACCCCATACTACTCTCGGCGCACCTGGATACGGTGGAACCCGGTCGGGGGATTAAGCCTTCCATCGATGGTGACCGGATCGTATCCGATGGCACGACCATTCTGGGCGGTGACTGCAAATGCGGTATCGCTGCCATTATGGAGGCCCTGGAGTCGATCATCGAAGACGGCATTCAGCACATCGGTCTCGAAGTGGCCTTCACCCGCGAAGAGGAGATTGGCCTGGTGGGCGCGCGCAACCTCGACCTATCGCTGATCACCTCCAAAGAAGCCATCGTATTTGATGGCGAGGGTCCCGCCAGCCAGATCACCTCAGCCAGCCCGACCTACATCGGATTCGACATCGAGATCACAGGCCGGGCAGCGCACGCCGGCGTAGAACCTGAGAAGGGTATCTCAGCGATTCGCATTGCCGCGGAGCTAATAGTTCGTCTTCCCCAGGGCCGGCTGGACGATCAGACGACCTTCAACGTAGGTTCCATCGAGGGCGGGACCGTCCGCAATGCTGTCGCAGAGACGACTTTGGTGCGTGGAGAGTTCCGCAGCCGTAGCATCGAGTCGCTGGACGAAATTCGTGCGCAGATCTCTGATGCAATTACAGAGGTCAGTGCGATGTTCCCAGAGGCCGCCATTGAAAACCACCTGCACACCGAGTTCGAGACCTACACTCTAACCGACGACGATCCGGCCACAGCCCGGGTTAAAGCGACGCTGCAGGAATTGGGCATGGAGCCAGTTATGCGACCGTCCGGAGGCGGTACCGACGGCAACGTCTTCCGTCTCAATGACATCAGCGCCGTGGTAGTGGGCATGGCCGATCACGGCATGCATACGGTGCGGGAGTACGTCGTTATCCCGGAACTGGTCGATACGGCTCACCTCTGCGAAGCCCTACTACGGAAGCCGTAAACGTTGGCCGCAACATTAACCTACTACGGTCATTGCGCCTTTCTATGGGAAGGAGAGAGCGGCTCAAGGCTGCTGATCGACCCCTTCGGCAACTCGGAGGAGAAGCTCTGGTTTCCCGAACCCTTCCCGTCACTGGCTGCCGACGTTGTCGCGGTGACTCACGACCATTTCGACCACAATCACTTTCACAGAGTGCCCGACTGCCCTACGGTGCTTCGTGGGGAAGGCAAATTCACCTTCAATGAATTCACGATAGAAGGTGCCACGGACATTCACTCTGGTCGCTCTGGTCTGCTGGGCATGAAGAACACTGTTTTCACTATAGATGTCGGAGGAGTCATGTATTGCCATATCGGCGATAATCGCCACGACATGCCGGACGCCGTTGCTCGTTCTGTCGGTGACATCGATGTGCTGTTGATTACGGTGGACGACTCCAAGCATCTGCTCAGCTATGAGCAGGTCGACGAGTTAGTTGCCCGGTTGGCTCCGCGGGTTGTGATACCAATGCATTACTACATTCCCAAATTGACCTCCGTAGAGTCCACGCTCGAATCGGCAGAAGGCTGGCTGGAAACGCAGAACAACGTCCGATACTTAGGTGCCGACAGCTTTACGCTAGGCCAAGACGATATTCCGACCTCGCGACAGGTCTGGGTGATGACTTATGCCAGCGAATGACTTGATTGATGTACGGTTGGCATACGGCAGGGAGGGCCTAACCGTACGGCTGCCGAGAGACAGGACTACCGTGATCCAGCCGACATACGTTCCCGGCCTCCCGGACCAGCTCGGAGCGTTGCAGGCGGCATTGCGCAACCCCATGGGAACCAAGCCTTTAAGGCAACTGGTGCAACCGGGGCAGACCATTGCCATCTCGGTATGCGACATCACAAGGCCAATGCCAAGCAGAGTTGTATTGCCCGCAGTCCTGGCGGAGCTAGGCCACATACCGAGTACCGACATATCCATACTGGTAGCAACAGGGACACATCGGGCAAACTCTGAAGATGAGCTTGCGGGAATGCTCGGTCCTGAGGTGGTCGAAAACTACCGGGTCATTAACCACACTGCTTTCGACAAAAGCACACTCAAACGTCTCGATGACACGCCTACAGGAATTCCCGTTTACCTAAATGAGGTCTGGGCCGACAGCGATTTCCGAATCACGACCGGATTTGTTGAGCCTCACTTCTTTGCCGGATTCAGTGGTGGCCCCAAGATGATCGCCCCTGGTCTGGCTGGCTTCGAAACCATCATGAAGCTGCATGATGCAGAGATGATTGGTAACCCAAAGTCCACGTGGGGCATTACGGTCGGCAATCCCATTCACGACGCTGTACGAGGTATCGCCAAACAGACCGGGGTAGACTTTAGCCTGGACGTGACGATTAATCGCGATCATCAGATTACCAGTGCCTATGCAGGAGAGATGTTCCAGGTGCATGGCGCTGCCTGCCAAGTGGCCAAGCACTCAGCAATGCAAGCCGTGGACGCTCCTTTCGACGTGGTCCTCACCAGCAACAGCGGGTATCCCCTGGACCAGAACCTGTACCAGGCCGTCAAGGGTATGTCTGCTGCAGTTCAGGTTGTCAGGCAAGACGGCACGATTATTTGCGCTGCGGAATGTTCGGACGGTGTGCCTGTTCATGGGCAGTACCAGGAAATTCTAGCGTCAGCTGCAGGGCCATATGAGTTGCTGGACATGATTAACACGCTAGGTTATGACAGGCATGATCAGTGGCAAGTGCAGATTCAGGCCCAGATACAGACCAGGGCGCGAGTGCTGTTCAAGTCGTCATTCCTATCCGTAGATGAAGTCCGCGCAGCACACCTGGAGCCTGTATACGACCTGGCCTCCGCTGTGACGGAAGCCTTGGCCGGATATGGTTCTAATGCCCGTCTATGCGTGTTGCCCGAGGGACCGCAGACCATTCCCTATTTAAAATAGGCTGGCCGGTAGTTCAGTAAGAACAACAAAAACCCAAACCTGAAATCAGACCTGGGTTCTTATTATTGTCGAATTACCTTATCTCATTTTCCAAGAAACAAGGATAACTGAGGAATCTAGGCGACCTGTACGACGGCGCCTGCTGCTTCGAGTTTGCCCTTGACCTCATCGGCCTCGCTCTTGCCAATGCCTTCCTTGACAGCGGTAGGGGCGGCCTCAACTAGCTCTTTGGCCTCTTTAAGGCCCAGAGTGGTGACCTCACGAACGGCCTTAATGACGTTAATCTTGTTAGGACCGATCTCCTGAATGGTCACGTTGAACTCGGTCTGCTCCTCGGCGGCTGCCTCTGCGGTGCCAGCTACACCCTGAACGGTGGCCATGGTTACAGGTGCGGCTGCACTAACGCCGAACTCTTCTTCCAATGACTTAACCAGCTCGGAAAGCTCCAGGACAGATAGGCCCTTAATGGACTCTAAGATCTCTTCTTTTGTTGCCATTTTATTATCTCCTCAGGAATACTTAGTTTACGAAAATCGAAATATTAGCTTGCTTGCTGCTCCAATTTGGTTACCTGTCCCTGCAGTACTCGCGCAAGTCCAGATAGAGGACCGTTTAGAACATTTGCCAAACCAGTGATTGGACTCTGTAGCTGACCCAACAGTTGGGCAATAAGTTGGTCCTTGCTTGGCAGACTGGCCAGTTGCTCCACCTGTTCAGGACTCAGTATTCGGCCATCCAGCACAGCGCCCGTAATCGAAAGTGATGAGCGGCTGTCTTTTATGAAGTCCGACAGGGCCTTGGCTGGCTCAGTTGGCTCGCCGTAACCAAAGGCAATTGCGCTTTGTCCCTTTACGATTTCCTTGATCTGCGACTGACCAGCTTCATCCGCGGCACGGTAGGCCAGGGTGTTTTTGACCACCCTGTAGCGAACGTCTTTGGCTCGCAAGACGCGTCGCAGGATCGTCATGTCACCAACGGACAAGCCATTGTAGTTCGTGGAAATGACGATAGTGGATCCATCAAGCCACTCCTTGAATTCCTTTACTGCATTTATTTTCTTCTCAGTCGGCAATATTCACCTCACCTATTTTAGTCAAACAAAAAGCCCTGAGCCGCAGACTCAGGGCCTGAACGTAATCAAACGTCCTGACTAACTTAATTTCCTAAGAGTCTGCCTAGGCGGGCCAATGATTTATCTGCGATTCATTTATGAACTGCAGACCCGCTGTCTGTGGCGACTAAATTATTCTGCTTTAAGTGCTGTTGCGCTGGCAACATCCATCTGTATGCTTGGTCCCATAGTCGTCGTTATGAATGCGGACCTTATGTAAGCGCCCTTAATTCCACCGGGTCGGGCTCTTATGACATTTTCCATCAGTGTGCTCAGATTTTCAAGGAGCTGACTTTCGTCGAAGCTTACTTTTCCGATTGGTACATGGATGATAGAGGACTTGTCTACCCTGTATTCCACTCGGCCTAGCTTGGCTTCACGGATTGCCTGGGCCAGATTCTCAGGAGCTACAACGGTTCCCGTCCTAGGATTTGGCATAAGCCCTTTTCGTCCTAGAACACGTCCGAGCGTTCCGACCTTACCCATCATGTCAGGAGTGGCTATAGAAACGTCAAATTCGGTCCAACCATCCTGGACTTCTTTGATAAGGTCATCAGAGCCGACGAAATCTGCACCGGCCTCTTTAGCCAAGGCTTCACTCTCGCCCTGGGTGAACACGGTAACTCGTACCGTCTTGCCTATGCCATGTGGCAGAAGAGCCACACCGCGAATCATCTGGTCGGCATGACGCGGGTCAGAACCGGTCCTGAGGTGCAATTCAACCGTTTCGTCGAATTTGGCTGGAGCGACTTTCTTGGCTAAGGCGACTGCTTCGTCGGGCTGATACTCCCTTTCGGACTCAACCTGAGCTGCGGCCTCTGCATAACGTTTTCCTGGCTTTGGCATTCGTAATCATCCTTTGCATAGAAGGCCCATGAGGCCATGTATGCTGATTGAGTTATTCTACTTCAATACCCATACTGCGAGCTGTGCCTTCAATGATCTTGATCGCACCATCGATGTCCGCCGCATTGAGATCATTCATCTTCATCTCGGCGATCTCCTGGATTTTAGCCCTGGGTACTCTGCCGACCTTGTCGGTTCGCGGATTGCCGCTGCCCTTTTCGATGCCGGCGGCCTTTCGCAAAAGGTCTGAAGCGGGAGGGCTCTTTGTAATAAAGCTGAAAGAGCGGTCTTCGTATATGGTAATTTCCACTGGAACGATGTTGCCAGCTTGAGAAGAAGTCTTTTCGTTGTACTCCTTCACGAAGCCCATGATGTTAACTCCGTGCTGGCCAAGAGCAGGACCCACCGGTGGTGCCGGTGTTGCCTTTCCAGCCTCAATCTGGAGTTTAACCGTTGTCATTACTTTCTTTGCCAATTAATGCTTCCTTTGGGTTATACCCGTTCTATTTGTAGGAAATCCAATTCCACAGGAGTTTCGCGTCCAAAGAAGGACACGAGCACTCTGACCTTAGAGCGTTCCACATATACCTCGTCAACAAGACCCATGAAGTCTACGAAAGGCCCGTCTGAGATGCGTACCATCTCGCCTTTGGCGAAACCGATTCGCACTCGCGGTTGATAAGTTGTCATAAGGTTCAGTATGGAATCTACTTCCTTCTGTTCCAGCGGTACCGGTTTCGGGCGAGCATCCCGCTCGTCTTCTGCGGATACAAACCCCGTTACACCTGGGGTATTTCGGACCACGTGCCAACTTTCGTCGTCCATGAGCATTCGCACAAGAATATATCCTGGGAAAATACGCTGTGGCACGGAAACACGCTGGCCGTTCTTGATTACGATCTCTTCTTCAGTGGGAACTACCACCTGAAGAATTTTGTCTTGTACATCCATGTTGGAGATCCGCTGTTCAAGATTTTTCTTGACGCGGTCTTCTTGCCCGGAATAGGCATGCAAAATATACCAACGTGGTTCTATTTCTTCACTTTTACTGACAGTCATATATCAACCGCCCAGAATGACACTGAAGATACGAGAAAAGAGGAAGTCAATGGCGCCCAAGAAGACACCGACCGCCGCCGCAACGCCAATCACCATTAGTGACAGACGAAAGGTATCCTGGCGTGTAGGCCAAGTCACCCGGCGCAACTCAGATACTACATCACCTAAAGCACGGATCCCCATGGCGCGTCTTACCGCTTGGGATCCGAACCTACGTGGTGCGCTAGGATTACGGGCCATATATATTAACGAACCTCTCTATGCATTGTGTGAGCTCTGCAACGTGGGCAGAACTTCTTTAACTCAATACGTTGAGGATCGTTCCGTCGGTTTTTCGACGAATGATAGGTTCGTTCTCGGCAATCAATACAGCCGAGGTTAACAAGTATTCGATTTCCTGCTCTGCGTGCCATAATCGCTTTCTAAAAGAAGGCCGCGAGATAATCCCGCGGCCTTCGCATTCATTTCGTTCAGACCTAGTCGTTGACCTTTGTAATAACGCCAGAGCCAACCGTTCGGCCACCCTCGCGTACTGCGAAGCGTAACTGTTCAACGACAGCTACAGGCATGATCAGTTTCACCTTCATCTCAATGTTATCACCAGGCATCACCATTTCGGTGCCCTCTGGCAGGATGATTTCGCCAGTGATGTCGGTGGTCCGGATGTAGAACTGAGGCTTGTAACCGTTGAAGAACGGCGTATGCCTTCCACCCTCATCCTTACCGAGTACGTACACCTGCGCGTCGTAATCGGTATGTGGTGTTATGCTGCCTGGTTTGGCAAGCACCTGTCCGCGCTCCACGCCTTCGCGCTCAATACCGCGAAGAAGAAGACCAACGGCGTCTCCTGGCTCTGCCTCGTCCAGAAGCTTGTGGAACATCTCAACACCGGTGACTGTGGTAGTGATGGTCTCCTTCATGCCGACGATCTCAATCTGATCGCCAACCTTGACGATACCCTGCTCGACACGTCCCGTAACAACGGTTCCGCGTCCCTTAATGCTGAAGACGTCCTCAATGGGCATGAGGAAAGGAAGATCCTTCGGGCGATCAGGAATAGGAATGTAGCTATCTACAGCATCCATAAGCTCCCAGATACCCTTGCCCCACTCGGAATCCTTGGACACATCGTCCGCCTCTAGGGCCTTAAGAGCACTTATGCGAACAAAGGGAATGTCGTCTCCTGGGAAGCCGTAAGAAGTGAGCAACTCGCGAAGCTCCATCTCGACCAACTCCAGAAGCTCTTCGTCCTCCATGGCGTCAACCTTGTTCAGGGCAACGACGATGGCTGGCACTTCCACCTGGCGGGCCAGAAGGATGTGCTCTCGGGTCTGAGGCATAGGGCCATCAGGCGCGCTAACGACTAGAATGGCCCCGTCCATCTGGGCGGCGCCAGTTATCATATTCTTAATGTAGTCAGCGTGACCAGGACAGTCCACGTGCGCATAATGCCGACTTTCGGTCTCATATTCCACGTGCTGAATGGCGATAGTTACGCCGCGTGCCTTTTCTTCAGGCGCGTTGTCAATCGTGTCGAAAGGCCTATAGTCGGCCAGACCAGCTGCGCCGAGCACCTTTGTTATTGCCGCCGTCAACGTTGTCTTTCCATGGTCTACGTGACCAATTGTTCCAACGTTTAGATGTGGCTTAGTCCTCTCGAATTTTTGCTTTGCCATTCCTGACATCTCCTCCAATTTATGGAGCCCACAAGCAGATTTGAACTGCTGACCTCGTTCTTACCAAGAACGCGCTCTGCCAACTGAGCTATGTGGGCCTTTAATTAGGTTACTGATCCGATATATAAACGATAACTTAACTTCGATTTAAACGATAATTGTGGTGGAGGGAGTAGGATTCGAACCTACGTAGCCGCAAGGCGCCAGATTTACAGTCTGGTGGATTTAACCACTCTCCCATCCCTCCGGGATATAACTTTTTTACCCAATGCGATTACCACCTGAAGTCAACTATTTAAGCTGTCTCCAGTGCAATAATCCAGTCTATCACAGGGCACTACCCAAACCAAGGTATTGTCATAATTTGGGCGCACGGACTCTATTGTTAAACGTCCATATCAGGGAAAGGGTAAGCCCCAGAGGGGACTCGAACCCACTAACCTGCCGATTACAAGTCGGCTGCGCTACCGGTTGCGCCACTGGGGCACCTGTCTCAAATGGCCGTTGATACCGGATGGACTAATCACTTCGGCCTACAACAAAGGAGGCTAGACGCCACATAGTGTTGGCCACTAGCCTGCTTCTAATTTATTGTAAATGATGTCCAATACTCGGTCAACCGATATTTCGCACTTTGCACGTCAATAAAAGTAGCCGCGACGTGGTTGATGGAAGTATCGGCCGCACCTAGTTCCGCTTCCGGCAATTCCCCTAAGCCCCAGAGGGTTCAGGACTCCAGCAACTGATCATCCGCTTCACGCTGGATGGTGCGATAAACCTCTTGAAGTGGCAAGTTTTCGGCAGCAGCAATTCGCTTGGCGTGCTCATACTCGGGAGCCACGCTGACGGTCACACCCTCCAGACGTTTGACCTTTACCGAAACGGTTCCATGTGCTGTTTCGATGTCCACATTCTGGCGTTCTGCTTCGTAACGCTCCAGTGGCCGCACCCGAACTCCCAGCGTCGACGTCTCTTTCATGACCATGTTAATGGCCATGGCCTCAAGGTCGCTGTGAACGATGGCGCTCAACATAGTCGCTGGCCTGTTCTTTTTCATCTGTATAGGGGTGAACCAGACATCTTTGGCGCCTAGTTCGAACAGCTTCTCCTGAACGTACCCCAGCATCTCGCCAGTCATGTCGTCCAGGTTGGTCTCTATCAACCGCATGTCGGCGTTGTATGTCGCGCCGGTCTCGTTGCCAAGCCAAAGGGCCAGAGCATTCGGGTACTGCGAGGACTCCCGTGTTCCAAGACCGTAGCCTATTCGGTCAACATTTAGGCTCGGCTGCTGGAACGTGGCAAGCGTCGTCAGAATAGCCGCCCCTGTTGGAGTGACCATCTCGCCGGTGTTCGTGGCGTTACCTGGGGGCGGTACCACGGGAGCTCGCGCCATGGCGAACAGAGCAGCCGTTGCAGGAGCGGGAACGGGCATGAGGCCGTGCTCCGTCTTGACTATGCCGGAACCAGATGGGAATGGAGAGCAGTAGAGCCGCTCAATCCCCAGTAGCTCGAGGCCGACTACTCCGCCTACGACGTCAACCAGAGTGTCGACCGTGCCCAGCTCGTGGAGATGAGTCTCGTCCGCGGGAGTGCCGTGGACGGCTGATTCCGCCTCGGCCATACGTCGGAATACCGCGCAAGAGCGCTGCACCACCTTCTCTGACAGGTCTGATGCTTCAACGATAGCTATGAAATCTGAGAAGTTGCGCTTGCGGTCACCGCCGTTATTCAGTTCTACCACAAGGTGGGTTCCATCAAGTCCGCCTCGCTGGGACCTCTGCTGAGTCAACGTGTACCCGTCGACTTTTAGCTTGGCCAGTTCCGTGTTTAAATCGTCCAGCGAAACGCCGGAATCTAATAGAGCGCCCAGAATCATGTCACCGCTGGCCCCGCCAACACACTGTATGTAAGCACTTCTCATATTGGTCCCCTTGAGCAATTTGACCTTACAGAATTCTTGATTTTCTAACTATTGTCGCTTTGGTCCTAGTTGTTAATTAGCCGTACCTTGTCGTGCCATGAGCCCTAAACCAATGGCCTGCCTTATGTGGCTCACTGATATTGGCTTTAGTGCATTCAAGTTGGTTTCCAAATCGGATGCTTCCCCTGCATGTAAGCACCGCTGAAATCCTAATCGTGAGGCTTCCTGTAGACGGCGTTCCAATTGAGGAATACGCCTCACTTCTCCGGTCAAGCCCAGCTCACCGACGGCGGCCAGGCCTGGGTCCACTGGCTCGTTGCGATGACTTGACGCTATGGCCAGTGCCACCGCCAAATCAGCGGCTGGCTCACTTACCTTCAAGCCGCCAGTCACGTTCACGATGACATCTTGGCTGGCTAGCTGAATGCCGGCACGTCTACTAAGTACGGCACAAACCAGAAGTAGCCTGTTATGGTCGATTCCCGTAGCCACTCGGCGAGGTGTGGGCAAAACAGACGGACTTGTTAAAGCCTGCACTTCAACCAGCAGAGTGCGAGTGCCTTCAAGCATTGGCATGACGGCAGACCCTATGGCCCCGTTAGCACGTTCCGCCAGCAGGCTCCTGGATGGGTCGGTCACGTCTTGCAGTCCTTTGCCCGTCATCTCGAAAACGCCCACCTCGTTAGTGGAGCCAAATCGATTTTTGACACTTCTAAGGATTCGCCAAGAACTGACGGGGTCTCCTTCCATGTACAAGACAACGTCCACCATGTGCTCCAGGACTCGTGGGCCTGCAATGTCCCCACCCTTTGTGACGTGGCCGGTCAGTATCACCGGCACATCTTTAGCCTTGGCCCAGTCCAGCAGCTTTCGGGCGCACTCACGAATCTGTGTGACGCTGCCCGGTTCGGACGAAACATCTCGATCGTATAATGTCTGAATGGAGTCAACGACTGCCAGAGCCGGCACCTCATCGTCCAATTGAGATAGGACGTCCCCTACCTCAGTCGCTGGTGACAGATAAAGGTTATTGCCGTCCACACCCATTCTGTCCGCCCTTAGCTTTATCTGTGATGCAGACTCTTCTCCGGATACATAAAGGACTCTATTCCCCGTCCGGGCCACATCTCCAGCTAAGCGAAGGAGAATAGTCGATTTGCCAATTCCAGGATCACCAGCCACTAAGATTAGTGAGCCTCGAACGATACCTCCGCCGAGAACTCTATTGAACTCATCTGAAGAGGTAGTCATCCGCGGAAAGTCATCTGTGGAAATGTCCGCCAGCTGGAGTGGCTTATTTTGTCGCCCATCAATCCAGGACCGGCGCTGCGCACTCGCAGGCTGTCTGACTTCACCCAATGTATTCCAGCTGCCACAGGAAGGACATTTACCTTCCCATTTAGGCGTGTCGTTACCACATGAGTCACAGACGAAGATCGTCTTTTCTTTTGTTCTTGGCATGTCCCTACTATCCCACAGCGTAAGCAGTGAATATTCAGCGGTTATAGCAGGTGCCATCTTAGCAAAACCCATATCAGAACAATAGTACCAATTTAAGAATTTAGTACCTTCTAATGCCGCCTTAGAAAAGAGGGGCGTCTATTTAATCAATAAACAAAGGCCTAGACACGTCAAACGCATCCAGGCCTTTGTAAACTAAATCCTGTCTTATACGATTATGCTACAGGCAGAGCTTCTTTCTTTTTAGCGTTAACGGAGATGCTTTCGTCTTCGACATCTACAACCGCCGTATCGCCAGGGTTTAGCTCTCCGCCTAGGATTGCGTCAGATAGCTTATCTTCGATCTGATCTTGAATCACTCTACGCAACGGCCTAGCGCCGAACTGCGGGTCGTAACCAGTCTCAGCTATCCATTCTTTTGCGGCATCTGTGACTTCCAGGTTAATGCCCTTCTCAACCAGGTTTGATGACACATCAATAAGCATGAGCTTAACGATGTCAATCATGTGCTCCCGAGACAGGGCATGGAAGACCACCTGCCCATCTATGCGGTTTAGGAACTCGGGCCTGAAGAACCGTTTCACCTCATCTGTCACGTTGTCACTCATTCTCTGGTAGGCATGCTCTGCATCCTGTGCGCTGTCGGCCAACGACGAGAATCCGATTGCGCGGTCCTGCCTAATCAAGTCTGAGCCAATGTTGCTGGTCATAACGATGATTGTGTTTCGGAAATCTACCTTACGCCCCTTGGCATCTGTTAGGTGGCCGTCATCGAAGATCTGCAACAGAATGTTGAACACATCAGGATGAGCCTTCTCGATCTCGTCCAATAGGATTACCGAGTAAGCCTTTCGCCTAACCGCTTCAGTTAGCTGGCCACCCTCGTCGTAACCGATGTAACCAGGGGGTGCGCCAACCAGTCTTGCCACGGAGTGACGTTCCATGAATTCCGACATATCAATTCGGATCATAGCATCTTCGCTACCGAACATGAATTCGGATAGCTTCTGAACCAGATAGGTCTTGCCGACGCCTGTTGGTCCTAAGAACAGGAACACTCCTGTTGGCCTCTTAGGATTCTTCAGTCCGGCCCTGGCCCTTCTTACTGCCTTAGCTATTACGTTGATGGACGCGTCCTGGCCCACGACCTGTTCGTGCAGGACCTCTTCCATCTTTACCAGTCGCTCAGTCTCGGTCGCGGCCAGCCTGGTTACCGGAATTCCGGTCCACATGCTGACGACTTCGGCGATATCTTCTTCTCCAACGCTAGGAGTCTCATCGCCTCTCTCTGAATGCCAGTTGGTCTCTACCTCTTCTAGCTTCTCTGAGAGATTCATTTCACGATCGCGAAGCTCTGCGGCATACTCGTACTGCCGACCCGATATGGCTTCGTTTTTCTCTTTACGTACGCTGTCTAGCATCTTCATTGACTCTTTTACTGACAGCGGAGCGGTCGAGAAATTGATGCGGACCCTGGAAGCAGCCTCGTCAATCAGGTCGATGGCCTTATCAGGCAAGAACCTATCCGCAATAAAGCGAGATGACATGCTAGCTGCTGCAGCTATGGCCTCATCAGTAATAACCAGTTGATGGTGCTCTTCGTACCGGGTCTTGATGCCGTGAAGGATCTCCACCGTCTCTTCGACAGATGGCTCTTCGACACGGACCGGCTGGAAGCGCCTCTCTAAAGCGGGGTCCCTCTCGACGTACTTACGATAATCATCGAGTGTGGTTGCTCCAATAGTTTGGAGCTCGCCCCTGGCCAGTGAAGGCTTAAGGATATTGGCCGCGTCTACTGCGCCTTCTGCAGCGCCTGCGCCGACCATGGTGTGAATTTCATCAATAAAGAGGACACAGTTGCCTGAGGCGCGGATCTCATCCACGACCTTCTTCAGGCGCTCCTCAAATTCACCGCGGTACTTGGTGCCCGCCACCAAAGCGCCCATGTCCAGAGTAACTAGACGTTTACCCTGTAGAGTGCTTGGTACATCGTTGCTGGCGATCTGCTGGGCCAGAGCTTCAACGATTGCCGTCTTACCCACGCCAGGCTCACCAATAAGGACCGGGTTGTTCTTCGTCCGGCGGCTGAGAATCTGCGTTACACGCTGTATCTCTTTGCTGCGACCAACGGTTGGGTCGAGCTTGCCGGCTCTGGCAGCCTGAGTCAGGTCAATGCCCAACTGATCGAGTGTGGGAGTCCGCGTCTCGGTGCGCGCGCTTCCGCTTCCACTACTACTACTACCCTGAGGGCTCTGGGAAGACTGGGTAAGAATTCGGCTAGTCTCGCCGCGGACCTTATCCAGGTTTACTCCCAGGCTTTCGAGAACGCCGGCTGCTACGCCTTCGCCCTCGCGCATGAGACCTATAAGGAGATGCTCAGTACCGATATAGTGGTGGTTGAGACGGCGAGCCTCATCCACAGCTAACTCGATAACTTTCTTGGCGCGGGGAGTGAGGCCGATTTCTCCAGGGGTGGAGCGCTCACCTCTCCCGATTATAAATTCTACAGCTGAACGTACCTTATGCAGTTCCACGCCGAGGTTGGAAAGCACTCTGGCGGCCACGCCATCTGTCTCTCGCACTAAACCGAGAAGGATGTGCTCCGTTCCAATGTAATTATGATTGAAGCGCTGCGCCTCTTCTTGGGCCAAAGAAAGCACTCTGCGTGCCCTCTCCGAGAACTTTTCGAACCTACTTGCCATTTTTTCACTTCTCCTGGAAGGAGTTTTACGTCAGCGGAATTACCTGGGCTATATGATTTCCTCCTCCGCCGCCTTTAGACTAAGCCCCAACCGTCTTCGCTCCGGTTCGATCCTCAGGATCTTGAGCTTAACCTCATCCCCTTCTCCCACAACTTCCTTCGGGTGTTGAATCATCTGCGAAGCCAGTTCTGATATGTGTATCAGGCCTTCTATATTGCCTTCAACGCGGGCGAATGCGCCGAAGTTAGTAAGTTTCGTGATGGTCGCGTTAACTAGATCGCCAACTGCGTACCTGTCGTTGATCGTTTCCCAAGGCTCAGGCTGCAATCGCCTGAGGCTCAACGCGATTTTTCTGTTTTCAGTATCTACTCGCAAGACGAATACATCTACGTCTTGCCCCACCTGGACGATATCCTCGGGTGAATTGACGGGTCCCCATGACATTTCTGAGATGTGGATGAGTCCGTCCGCACCGCCGAGGTCTACAAAAGCTCCGAAGCTGCTTATTCCTGTTACCTTGCCTTTGCGGGTTTCGCCCTCTTGTAGCTCTTCAACTAAGCGCGCTTTCTGCTCGTCACGCCATTCTTGTACTGCTTGACGTTCGGAGAAGATTGCTCGATTGCGTCCGCGATTGATCTCAAGGATCTTGAGTTGCAATTCCTTGCCAATCTCTTGCGCGGCGTAATCTATCGGTGGGGTACTAGGTTGTTCAGGTGCTTCAACAGCAGGGGCATCTGTTTCCCCGTTTTCGCCTGTTATTCCAGAGGCCTGCGGCGGTTCTTCCGTCTGCATGAAGACTTCTCGGGAGACACTCACCAGCTGCGACATGGGTACGAAGCCCTGTATCTTTTGGACTTCTACAATGGCGCCACCACGATTAAACCCGACTACCCGCCCCTCGACTGTTTCGTTTGCTTCGAGCGACTTCTCAAGATCGTGCCAGCCTGTCTCTCCGACCGCCCTATCTACCGATAGTATGGCTGCGTCATCTGCAGATTCTGGCCTGACCACGAAGGTAACTATTCCGTCGCCCTCGTTGATTGCTGCGACCTCTTGTTCATCTAGAGTCCGCATTTCCCTTGGAGGAACAATGCCTTCGGCCTTATGTCCTATATGGACAACAATACCCTCGGCATCAACACGCATAACCACGCCTTCGACTACATCACCTCTTCTCAGAGGCTTCAGCGTCTCCATAGACTCAAGGAGCTGTTCCATATCCTCGGAGGGATCCAGCTCTTCGTCGTAGTCGTCGATGGAATCCAACTCGTCTTCCGGAGCGTTCGATGTCACGGCTATAAAGGCTTTCCTAAAAAGATTGGTGAGATGTCTTCATTATAGGTATATCGGCTAATACTGTAAAGTCGTAAACATCCGCAAAGAACGTAGATAATCAGGCACTTATCCTACTACTCATGTGGCTACTATTGCTATTAACCAGTCCGGTGTGTTGCATTGGCCTATTAATGACCGTAAGTAGCGGGAAATGGCGTAGCCTAGACTGTGTCGGGGTTAGCCGAGCGAGCGTGTTATGAAGGTGCTTTTGCCGGAGAATACAGGCCTCCGGTTGCAAATACAATAGGGTGAAGGGCTATTTTTAGAACACTGAGGCTGTGTGTCAAAAAAAGCCCCCTGGCGGTGACTTATTTTCCCACACCCTTGCGGATGCAGTATCGTCAGCGCTGAGGTGTTTCACTGCCGTGTTCGGGATGAGAACGGGTGGGTCCACCTCGCTAGAACCACCAAAGGACTTATTACATTTAGTATATGAACCGAGGTACACGAATGTCAATAATTTTTTACACAGAGTCACCAGATTGCTCACCAATTGCTTATCAGGTCTAGGCGAGTGATTAGGGGGCCAAACACCATGTTTTTTAGAACATACGGGATATTCATCAGCAGTAGGGAAGCCTGTATGGATATCAGTAGCATGATGTGGTTTCCAGCGTGGTTATGTCCCCTACCTGGCGGCGCGGCGGATCCTGCCTTTAACGGCGTGGCGCATCCTGCTGCGGGCTGAGCTTTCAAGCAAGACAAGGGCCTCCAGCCAAGAATGGCCAGGGGCCCTTTGAGAACTACTTCATGCAGAAGTGCCGTTTAACATCGATTTCCAGATGTAGGCTTAGTTACTGAGGTGCTTGTGGATGAATACGGTCATCACCTCAAGTGTCTCATCAGCAATCGGCAAAGAGAGATCTTTCAACAGGCCTTCGCCCGCGTACTCATCACCGAAGAAGGTCACATCGATCTCGCCACCCGCCTTTCGATACTGCACGATGAACTCGTCCAGGTCCGGCCGAGGATGAGACGCCTCGTACTCGCGTGCCACGCTCAGCATAGGCGGCAAGGATGTGCGCTCGCCACTAGCCAATATTCGAGCGGGCCCGCCCTCTATCATTGCCTCTTCTGTCAGCCAGTACTGGTCATGAAAAGCTGGTACGCGGTCGGCCATCCCTTCCGGAGGGGTTAGGCCTTCTCGCAGGCCCTTGGCATACCGATAGCGGCCTAGCGGGTCAGTCAATGGGGACACCAGGATTGCGCAGCCCACGGTTCCGTCCACATCATCGGAGCCCGCGGGAAGAGGCAGAGCAGAGTAGCGTGAGTCGTTTGGTCGAAGTCCCAGCAGCATTGACTGGTGGCCGCCGGTAGAGGTTCCCATTACACCGACGTTGTCCGCGCTGCCGTTCCAGCCCGCAGCCTGGGTCTTGCACCAGCGAATGCCATAGTGGATATCGGCCAGGGAAGCGGGGTACGATGCGACTGGGGGTACGCGGAAGTCCAGCGCAACCACAATGATGCCGTTCTTGGCCAGCGCCTCGTTTGGCACGTCTTCATCCTGGCGGCCGCCGTTGACCCAGGCTCCACCGTGAAGCTCAACCATAATAGGGAACGGTCCTGTCCCGAGGGGCCTGAAAACACGCGCCAGAAAGGCTGTATCGCCATGCTGCAGGTACTCCACTTCTGCGATGTCGACTTGATAGGACTGTGTAATAGTCATGTAGCTCTCCTATTTCGGTAATTTGTTAGGATAGGCGTGCGCCCAACTTACAGGCGACAGCCTTTTCGGTCAAGATGCCTCGTTTTCAGAATCGATACTCCACAGGCGTTGCTTGCCGAGAAATTAATCTGTTTCATTGGCTTTCTTACTTAAAAGAGCCATGGAGCAACGTACAGTTTTCCTAGCCGGCGCTGTATTAAAATCCTACACCAAATTTGCCTAAACATAGGATTAACGCTATTCGGTTTGCGTTTAAGGCCCTTTATAGCCCCAAAAGAGTAAGAATTCCCACCGCTTATTGGCACAATAAGTTGTCTAGGGATTTGACATCAACGGCAAATAGTCATAGAGTGGCTCCCGTCCCTTCGCTAATTGCTTTTTCTGTTCGTGTTGAAATTGAGGGGAAGCCGAATCCATGTATGCCTCGTGAGTATCATGAGTTGCGAGGCTTTGAGCAATGAGGAGTTATTTTGAGAGTTCT
>Ga0209403_10000102_pt1 | contig 127616 bp, 116 predicted proteins | sample ArcticOcean_MG_C_8_FD_187440 | JGI IMG/M metagenome (GOLD analysis project Ga0209403, IMG submission 187440) | Marine microbial communities from western Arctic Ocean - ArcticOcean_MG_CB11_86 (SPAdes) (version 2) | ecosystem: Environmental > Aquatic > Marine > Oceanic | place: Arctic Ocean... | reverse complement strand
TGAAATACTTGACTCAGAAATTCGGCGAACCATGGGAGTTATGGGCTTATCGGATATTCAGTCTATTAACCGTGATCATGTTATTTTACCTGGTCAATTATGATAGCTAATACTCTTAATAAAAAAAAGCATCAGGCCCTTAGCTCTATTGCGTATAGATAGATTAAGATATTTTTATGTTTTATTGACGTTAAAAATTGCTTCTAACGGCAATATTTATAAAAATTTATAACTAGTTATATTATATAAACATTTGCAGGGTTTTCTATTAGATGAATCTATTTTCTTCTTCACTTTCATTCGTTCTTAAACATTACCCGGTTCTTCCTACTACTTGTTTGAGACCGCAAGCGGCTATCGTTGCTTCGGAATACTTTCAACATAATTTTCCCGGTACGGTACTTTATGCAGTTAAGTCTAATCCTAGGTTTGAAATTCTTGATTCAATTTATAGATCAGGAATAAACCATTTTGATGTAGCTTCGATATCCGAAACGAGACTAGTTTCTTCTCGTTTTCCAAATGCTCGTTTATCCTATATGCATCCAGTCAAGAGTAGAGAGTCAATCTGTGAGGCGTATTTTGAATATGGTGTAAGAGATTTTGCATTAGATTCATATGAGGAATTAGAAAAAATTTACTTTAGCACTAACAATGCATCAGATTTGAATTTATTCATACGTTTGTCTGTACCAAATGATTATGCAAAGCTGAATTTATCAAATAAATTTGGTATTCAGCTTGATAAAGCAACAAGTCTTTTAAAAAGCGTACGTGCGATAGCCCAGAAAGTCGGTGTTTGTTTTCATGTTGGATCACAATGTATGAATCCAAAGTCATTTGTGATTGCAATTCATAGAGTTGGTGATCTGATAAGATCATCAGGTATAATGCTGGATATTTTAGATGTAGGTGGTGGCTTTCCCTCGAGCTACATTGATTTAAATCCGCCTCCACTTGATACGTATATCGAAGAAATATCTGGTGCGCTTATGGATATTCCCATTAGAGATGATTGTGAAATATGGGCCGAACCTGGTAGGGCACTGGTAGCTGAGGCCGCTTCTACTCTTGTTCGTGTTGATCATAGAAAAGACAATTATCTTTACATAAATGATGGAATATACGGTAGTCTTTTTGATGCGGGTTTATCTGGTTTTATCCATCCAGTACAATCAATAAATATACAAAATAAGTTATCTAATGAGCTTATACCTTTTTCATTTTTTGGCCCAACATGTGATGGTATGGATTTCATGAAAGGTCCATATATGTTGCCAGATAATATAACAGAGGGAGATTATATTGAGATTGGTCAGACAGGAGCATACGGGTGTACTATGAGAACTAAGTTCAATGGTTTTTACTCAGATGAAGCTATACTTTTAACTGATCTACCAATCGTATCACTATATGGGCAGAAAAATGGGTTTGGTCAATCAGTTAATGAAATAGCGCTCTAGAAAAAAGATTGAGAAGTTTTCAATGACCGTAACGTCGAATATATATAAAAAAAATAACTTACTTAGTACACAAATAGAGCATATTGATATGACTGCTATCGATGCTCGTGATTTAATGAAGCAAATGTCGAAGATGTCTTTCACATCCCGGGATTTAGCTCGGGCATCTGAAATATATAATACAATGTTAGCAGATAATGACTGTTCAATTATCCTAACCTTGGCCGGTTCGACTTCCGCCGGTGGTTGTATGCAGGTTTATTCAGACCTTATTAAATATAACATGGTTGATGCTGTGGTCGCGACAGGTGCTAGTGTTGTTGATATGGATTTTTTTGAAGCCTTAGGTTTTCATCACTACAAGGGAAATAAAAATATTGATGATAGTTATTTAAAAACTCTCTCTATTGATCGCATATATGATACTTTTATTGATGAAGATGATTTGCAATTATGTGATGAAATAATAGCAGATATAGCTGATGGATTGGATTCGCGGCCCTATACATCGAGAGAATTTATAAAAGAAATGGGATTATTTTTGGCAGCCGGAAAAGCAAAAAAACCAGCCTCTTTGGTTCAAACTGCTTACGAAAATGAGGTGCCAATATTTTGTCCCGCATTTACAGATTCTTGTGCCGGATTCGGATTAGTTATGCATCAAGAAAGAAATCCAAAATCACACATGACTATTGATTCAGTGAGAGACTTTCGAGAGCTTACAGAAGTTAAAATCCAATCGGATGTCACAGGTCTTTTAATGATAGGGGGTGGTGCACCTAAAAATTTTGCACAAGATACTGTAGTCTGTGCTGAAATGCTTGGCAAAGAAGTTGGGATGCATAAATACGCTATTCAAATCTCTGTTGCTGATGTACGCGATGGCTCTTGTAGCAGTTCTACGCTCTCAGAAGCCATGTCTTGGGGAAAAGTAGATAATTTAATGGAGCAGATGGTATTTGCTGAGGCTGGTAGCGTTGTACCACTAATAGCAAGTGATGCTTATCACCGAGGAAACTGGAAAAAACGCAAGCCACGCCGTCTTTCCTCTATATTTGTATAGAATATAAAATTATGAATACAGTTAAACCTCTTCATGGATTTCTTGGACTAACCGATAATGAGTTTGCCAGTACACTTGGTAAGCCTGGAGTCACTATAGTACCATTTGGACTAGAAGAAACAGTTACTTACGGTAGGGGTACATCAAGAGGTCCACAGGCAATTATAAATGCATCAAAAAAAGTAGAGTTTTTTGATGAAGAGCTTTGGGTAGAGACGTTTCGTGATTATAATTTAAAAACTTTGGAACCATTTACTTTAAAAAAAGGAATTAAACCAGCTTTAGAACAAATAGAATATATTGTTGAAGATATTTTAGCTGATGGCAGGTTTCCTTTAATTCTAGGCGGTGAACATTCACTTACCGCTGGTGCAATTCGTCCATTTATAAAGCGTTATAGTGAAATTGTTATTTTACAATTTGATGCTCATACTGATTTAAGAGATAGTTATGGTGAAGAATGTTTTTCCCATGCTTCTGTTATACGTCGTTGCTTAGAAGAACCGGGCGTTAAGGTAATATCAGTTGGGGTGCGTAATATATCGGCAGGAGAGGTCGATTACTTTGAGTCTAACCGGGACCGAATAAATATTCATTGGGCTAAAGATCGTAGTACTTGGAATATTAAAAATATTATTTCTCCCTTAAAAAACAAAGATGTTTATATATCGTTTGATTTAGACGGATTTGATTCGAGTTTAATGCAGGCTACTGGAACCCCAGAACCTGGTGGAATATTTTGGAATGACGCAATTAATATTATTCAAGCCGCAAATAAGGAAGCTAATAATATTATTGGAGCCGACATTGTAGAGTTGGCGCCTATGATAGGATTACACGCTTGTGATTTCCTTGCGGCAAAACTTGCCTATAAAATACTTGGCTATAGGTTTAGTAACTCGCATTTAAGTTTTTAGCTATCGCTTTCAATCACTCGCCATCCAATGTCTCGTCTGTAAAATCCTTGGGGCCAGTCAATTTTATCAATGGCCGCATATGCTTTTACCTTGGCTTCTAGAATAGTATCGCCGCAAGCACAGACATTAAGTACTCTACCTCCATTAGCTAGTAATTTATTATTCTCAGTCTTTGTACCGGCGTGAAAAATAATTGCTTCATTGGAACTAATGTTTTCTAGACCACGAATTTCACTATCTGTTTTATAGTATCCTGGATAACCATTAGCGGCCATTACAACGGTAATAGCCACATTATTATACCAACGTAAATTGAATGTATTGAGAACACCGTCGTTTGAGGCTAATAGAGCTGGTAAAATGTCCGAGCGTAACCTGAGCATTAAAACTTGGCATTCAGGATCACCGAATCTTACATTATACTCAAGTAATTTTGGACCTTCCTCAGTAAGCATCAGTCCAGCATAGAGAATTCCTTTAAACGGTATGCCTTCTTTAGCCATACCGGTAACAGTTGGATATATAATATTATTCATTATTTCAGTTTGCAAACTTTCTGTTAGAATCGGTGCAGGCGAATATGCTCCCATGCCACCAGTGTTGGGGCCAATATCCCCCTCACCGACAGCCTTGTGGTCTTGAGCTCCTGTTAGTGGTAGAGCCGTTTTGCCATCAACTAGTACAAAAAAACTAAGTTCCTCACCGGTTAAAAACTCTTCAATTATCAATGCTTGCCCAGCAACTCCAAATGCCTCGTCAGTCATCATGGTATCTACTGCCTGTAGTGCTTCGTTTATTGAATGAGCTACAGTAACACCCTTTCCAGCAGCTAGGCCGTCAGCTTTAATTACTATGGGAGCACCATTGTCTTCAATATAGCTTTTGGCCTGATTAGGATCCGTAAATCTGCTGTATTTTGCCGTGGCAATATTGTATTTCGTGCAAATTTTTTTCATAAAGCCTTTTGAACCTTCTAACATAGCTGCAGCTGCACTAGGTCCAAATGCTTTAATTCCATGATTAGTAAGTTGGTCAACTATACCTTTGACCAAAGGAGCCTCAGGACCAACAACAACAAAGTCTATTTGTTTTTTTATGGCAAAAGACACCAAACTTTCAGTATCGTCTGCAGAAATTGGAACACATTCTGCAATATTTTCAATGCCTGCATTGCCTGGCGCGCAGTAGAGTGATTCACACAAGGGGGAAGCAGAAATCGCCCAGCATAGAGAGTGCTCTCTTCCTCCACCGCCAATTACTAGTATCCGCATTTTAAATCCTTTGGTATATATACTAAGCTTTATAACAAGTCAGATGATTCTATGACCCTATCTAAATACGATAAAGGCCAGGCAGGCCATGAAGAAGTTGGCCTTAAAGGTAATAATGAGCTTCCAGTCTATAGTATTGGCGAACTGAATGCTGCATTAAAAAGTGTAGTAGAAGAAAAATTTAGTTATGTGAGAGTTCGAGGGGAGATAAGTGGTTTTAAACGAGCAGCCTCAGGTCACCTGTACATGACACTTAAGGATGTTGATTCAAATATAGATGCTGTTTGCTGGCGTGGAACAGCAGATAAGATTATTATTAATCCTGAGGACGGACTGGAAGTAATAGTAACAGGACGAGTGACGACATATCCCTCACGATCAAAATATCAACTAACTATTGAAAACCTCGAAATTGCAGGAGTAGGCGCACTTCTCAAGATGATTGAGGAAAGGCGAAGACTTTTAGAATCTGAAGGTTTATTTGAAGAAAAATCAAAAAAACCATTACCATATTTACCAGAAGTTATCGGGGTAATTACCTCTCCGACTGGCTCTGTCTTTCAAGATATTATGCACCGTTTGAACGATCGATTTCCTCGTCGCGTTTTTATTTGGCCAGTTTTAGTTCAGGGCGAAAAGGCCGCTGAACAGATCGTAGCGGCCATCAAGGGTTTTAACACTTGTGAAGTAGGTGGACAGGTTCCTCGCCCTGATTTGCTTATAGTAGCAAGGGGAGGTGGATCATTAGAGGATTTAATGGCATTTAATGAGGAAAGTTTAGTCCGAGCTGTAGCAGCAAGCAAAATACCATTAATCTCTGCAGTTGGTCACGAAACTGATACTACTTTAATAGATTATGCAGCTGATAAACGAGCTCCGACACCGACTGCTGCAGCGGAGCTCGCTGTACCTGTGCGTAATGAATTACTAGTTCAGCTATCTGATGACGAAGCTAGGTTATTTGGTTCTATAAGACGTCACCTCGGTGGAGTAAATGAACGACTCATGGGTTTAGCCAGAGGACTTCCGGAACCACGTCGGCTAATCGAATCTGCTATGCAGAGAACTGATGATTGGTCGGAACGTTTACATCCAGCAATGAATAGAGTGGTTTTTGATAATAGAACAAAAGTTCATGAATCGGCACTTCATCTCGTTAAACCAAATGATTATATGAATAGAAAACGTAGTGATTTAGGAGGAATTCTGAAACGTGGAGAAACTCTCCGTCTTTCTGCAATAAGAACTTTGTTCAGAGAGAATTCAGATATTGAGGAGACGGCTAAACGCTTAGGACGCAGCTGGCAAGTATACTATGAAATAATGTGTCAGCGTCTCTATAATTTAGAAAATCTTTTAGAAAGTTATTCATATAAGGGTGTTCTCGAGCGCGGATTTGCAGTTGTGAGAGAGTCAAATGGTTCTCTGGTTACTGGAGCTGAAATGTTATCTAAAGGCGAAAGTATATCTCTATCTTTTAAAGAAGATGGATATGCAGAGGCCATGATTTCTTTTGTAGAGGTAACAAGTGCTAAATCTTTGCAGCCAAATAAAGTTCTTAAAAAGAAATTAGTAAAAGAGAAAAATAAATCAAAAGATGACATACAGGGTAGTCTTTTGTGAAAAATATTTTTTTAATAATTTTCTTTTTAATATTCAATATTATTCCTTCAATAGGTATAGAACTTCAGGGGCCGCTAACTCAGGGTGCTCTAATAACAGGAAAAGCACCACTAGATACGGCTGTTTTTATTGATGGCCGTAAACTGAGAGTTAACGAGCAAGATGGAATTTTCGTTTTTGGTTTTGGACGTGATCATGGTTTAAGTTCAAAATTAAAAATTATCTATCCAGATGGACGGGTTGAAATACGAACTTTATTGATTAATCAAAGAAAATGGAAAATAGAACGAATTGATGGCTTGCCTCCTAAAAAAGTGTCTCCACCTAAGAGTATGATGAGAAGAATAAAACGCGAAGTTGAAATTCTTAACAATGTTAGATCGAGAGATAGCTTAAGAATTAATTTTGTTGACGGGTTTATACTACCGACAAAAGGACGGTTTAGCGGACATTATGGTAGTCAGAGAATTCTTAATGGCAAAGCACGAAGACCACACTTAGGTCTCGATATTGCGGGCCCTATAGGTACCCCTATATATGCTGCTGCCGGCGGTCAGGTAATGCTTGCTAGTTCTGATTTATTTTATACCGGTGGTACAATTGTGATAGATCATGGACATGGTATAACAACTATCTATTCCCATATGAATTCAGTAGAGGTTAGGGTAGGCGAATATATAGAACAAGGTAATAAAATAGGAACTATGGGTGCGTCAGGCCGAGCCAGAGGATCTCATTTAGATTGGCGTATTAATTGGTTTAATATCCGGTTGGATCCTGAATTGGTACTCTTAGGATCTCAAAAAAACTAAAATAGTTATAATTCTTATTATATTTCTGGGTTGTTGATCTATTTTGTCTACATTTTCCAATCATCAATTACCCTCTCCAATAAAGAATGGATCATCTTGCGGTCCTGCCATTCTAGTTTTACCGGAACTGTTTTTACCATAGGTTTTACTTTACTAGGAAACCGAACCCAATCTTTTTCGGTTGTAACCACAATTGCATCTAAAGCAGATGCCTTTTGACATATATTCATAATCTCTTTTTGTTTATATACATGGTGATCAGAAAATGTATGCTTAGAAACAATACAGCATTGCATACCCTTTAAAGTGTTATAAAATTTATTTGGTTGGCCTATTCCGGCAATAGCTGCAACGCGTTTTCCAGATAATACTTTTGCCTCTAATGTAGGTACTATACTAGCATTTAGCCTGGGTATGGATTTAGGAATTATATTTGAAACACCTAATTTGTCATTACCAATAACAATAGTGGCATCAGTACGAGCTAGGCCATCGTCAACGGACTCTCGTAAAGGTCCAGAGGGTAAAAGGCGATAGTTGCCAAATCCAGTTTCACCTTCTATGACAACTAAACTATAGTTTTTTTTAAGTGATAGGTTCTGGAATCCATCGTCCATAATAATAACTTTAGCACCATCTGAAATTGCTGCTCGAGCACCAGCTACCCGGTCGTGAGCTAGCCAGGTAGGTGCAGTACGCGAAAGTAATAAAGCTTCGTCTCCAACCTGATTAAAACTGTGGATTTCGTAATTAACTTTCATAGGGCCAACAAAACTTCCACCGTAGCCTCGGGTTAAAAATGCCACTGAGTGATCTTTTAATACATTTGCAAGAGACAGAGCGACAAGAGTTTTACCTGCTCCACCGGCAACTAGATTCCCAATACAAATTATAGGGGCGGTGGCACTAGACGGGTTTATAAATTTATTTCTAATACTGCAGCTTAAAGCATAAATTTTTGAAAGTGGTAGTAAGGCTGATGATATTATATTTGGTTCGTTGTACCAAAACTTAGGCGTTCTCATTAGTCATTCGATTCTATTAATTCTAGCAAAGGTGCTAAATTAAAAATAACTTGTTCAAGTACACTATCATCTAGTTTTATGGTCTCCGCAGCAATTTCAGCCATTTTATTTGCATTCTTTGGGTTTACAAGTAGTGACTTAACAGAATCAGCTAGTGCTTCGGTGTTATTAACGACCAAGCTTGCTCCGGCTGATGATAGGCTGTTAGCAATTTGTTGAAAGTTAGTCATGTGTGGTCCGTGCAGAATAACACACTTTAGTAAGGCTGCTTCAAGTAGGTTTTGACCACCGTGTTCTACTAGAGAGCCACCAATAAATGCAATTTTTGTAACTCTATAGAAGAGGCCTAACTCACCAGTTCTATCTACTAAGTAAATATCGGTGTTTTTTGTGATTTTCTCAGCAAGAGATCGACGAGCAACAATCAGTCCTTCCTCTTTAAGTGCCTTTACAATTTGTTTAGATCTCTGTGGGTGTCGAGGAGCTATAATAGTGAGTAAGTTTGGTATTTTTTTTATAATAATGGCGTGGACTTGACCAATTATTGTCTCTTCACTCGCATGAGTGCTAGCTGCAAGCCATAACGGTCGGTTACCTATTGAGTCTTGTATTTCTAAAAGGGATGAAGCATTAGCCGGTAAAGGAGAAGCAGAAGTTTTTAGATTACCAGAAATTATTATATTTTTTGCTCCAAGAATCCGAAAACGTTCAGCGCTTATATCATCTTGAGCTAGCACTAATGTAAATGTTGATAGTAATCGACTAGCTAGTTTTTTAACTTTCTTCCACATAATAAATGAATCGGTAGATATTCGTCCATTTAGTAGAACCATATTTGTTCCACGTGCAGAAGTTTCAAGTAATAAATTTGGCCATAATTCTGATTCTACCCAAATAGCTAAATCTGGTTTCCAATAATCAAGAAAGCGCTTAACCCAGGTAAGTCTATCAACAGGAACAAACTGATGAAAAGCCTGCTTAGGTAGGCGTTCTTTCATGAGATATGCAGATGTTACTGTTCCTGTTGTAACTAGTATATTCATTGATGGTCGTTCGTGTATTAATCGTTCGATAAATATTAAAACCGACTGTGCTTCACCCAAACTAGCAGCATGAATCCATATAAGGGGTCCTTTAGGCCTATATATAGAGGCTACTCCTCGGCGTTCCTCTATGCGAGCTGCTTCTTCCTTTCCCATTATGATTCGCCACTTAAGTAGCAGTTGAATAATAGGTAGCCCCGCTGAGGTTATAAACTGGTATAAAAAGAGCATAGTTGGCATATTATTGAATTTGGTGCTTAAAGACTTGTATATCATGTTGAGTTTTCAGGTGTTTGTTTACCAAGAGTTTTAATATCTGGACTATATTTGTCTCTAAATTGTATTTTACTCAACTTTGTATAAAGTCCACCTTTAGCTAATAGTTCTTTATGGCTACCCTGTTCAATAATATGGCCTTTATCAACTACGAAAATTATATCTGCATTAACTATGGTACTTAAACGGTGGGCGATAACTAATGTTGTTCTAGCGGTAGAGAGATGACTGAGGGCATCGTAAACTCTTTGTTCCGACTCTATATCTAAAGAACTAGTTGCTTCATCCAGAAGTAAAATTGGAGCCTCTCGTAGAATTGCCCGAGCGATGGAAATGCGCTGTCGTTGTCCTCCTGATAGTTTAACGCCGTTTTCACCGGCTAAAGTATTGTAACCCTCCGGTAAAGAACTAATAAACTCATCCGCGGCCGCAGCTTTTGCTGCTAACACGATATCTTTCATCGGTGCATTGGGTCTTCCTAAGCCGATATTGGAGGCTATGGTAGTGTCAAATATAATGGCTTCTTGGCTTACAAAAGCTATCTGAGATCTTACGCTTGCGATGGTAAATTCCTGCGTGTCCGTTCCATCTATTTTTATAACGCCACTTTCAGAATCATAAAACCGAAGAATCATATTTAAAATAGTTGATTTTCCTGCGCCACTTGGCCCTACTAGAGCAGCTGTTTGACCAGGTTTTACCTTAAACGATACATTGTTTAATGCGGATATTACGCTGTCATAAGTAAAGCTAACCTTTTCAAATTCTATAGCGCCTTCACACCTTTGTAGTGGCTTTGCATTGCTGCGATCAAAAATTTTTGGATTTATATCAAGGAGTTCAAAGCTTCTGTTAACCGCAGAAAGACCTTCTTGTATATTAGCACTCAGTGGCCCAAGAGACCTTATCGGCTTATACGCTATGATTAATGCGGTTAGAAACCCAACAAATCCATCAAGCGTTCCTGTACCCGATATCACACGCCAACCTCCAAATGATAAAATAGCAGCGATTGATATACCACCCATTACCTCTAAGATGGGATAGGTACGTGAACGTCCTCTTACGATTTTCATTGCCAACAAATAAACGTTCTCAAATAGATTATTAGCTCTAATCTGTTCGTGATTTTCCATTCTATATGATTTTATTAAACGAATACCTGTAAGTGATTGATCTAAGTTTGCAGTAAGTTCTCCCATTTCTATTTGTATGCTAGTTGCGACCCTTCGCAGTCTTTGTCCGATTCTAATAACCGGCCTTCCTGCCACTGGCAGTAGGGTCACTATTATAGTTGCAAGCAACCAATCTAGATAGAACATGACGCCTATAAGCACGATAGATACTATAGTGTTTTTTGCTAACCCTACCAGAGATTTGGATAAAGTATCACGCATCATATTTACGTCATTTGTGAATCGAGATATCAGTTTTCCACTTGATGTTTTTTCAAAAGAGTTAACATCTGAATACATAAGATGAGCAAACATAGCTTTTTGTATGCGATTAATAATTTTTAAGGCAACGGACTGGCTAACTATGTTTTGGATGTAACCCACTAAACCTCTGAATATTGAAACTGCTATAATAGCTAACGGCATCCAAAAAAAAGTATAATCTTTTTGTTGTAGGAGACTTACAGATTTTTCTATTAATAATGGAAGTGCTCCAGTACTTGCTGCCACAACAATCATCAACGTGACAGCTATAAGTAATTGTTTAAGATGTGCACGCATCCAATCACGCCAAAGTCTTATGACTATTGAACGACTTGATTGATTCAGAGCGGGTGTTTCTTTTTTCAAATTTATAAATAACTCGATCAGCGACTCAGGGTTTATTAGATAGATTATTTTTATACTATGAAAATATATAGCTATATATAGAAGATTAATTTAGCCACTTCCAGCAACTGTTAATCCGTCTATGCGTAAGGTTGGTGAATTGGTTCCATAGCGGAATTTTAAATCATTTGCTGGGACTAATTTCTGGTACATGTTTTTTAGATTACCGGCGATGGTCATTTCAGTTACTGGAAAAGTAATTTCTCCATTTTCTATCCAGAATCCACTAGCTCCTCGACTATAATCTCCAGTTACCCCATTAACTCCCATGCCCATAAGTGAGGTAATATAAAATCCACTACTTATATCCGCAATTAATTCATCTGGTGTTACATTTCCCGCTTCTAGGTAAATATTAGTGGGTGAAGGATTTGGAGGAGCGGATAAGCTCCGTGAGGCCCGACCATTACTATTTAATCCAAGTTGGCGGGAAGAGGCTAGATCGAGCAACCAAGTCATTAATACACCATCTTGAACAAGGCTAATCTTGGTGTTTTCGAGACCTTCTCCGTCGAAAGGTTTTGATCGCAGCCCATGTGACATATGAGGGTCGTCTATAATATTTATACCCGACGAAAAAATATTTTTATCAAGTTGATCTTTAAGAAAACTGGTCCCTCGCGCTACAGAGGATCCATTAATTGCACCGGCTAAGTGTCCAAGCAGACTATTAGCTGTGCGAGGGTCAAAAACCACTGGTACATTGGATGTAGGCATTTTTTTTGCACCCAAATGGCTGACAGCTCTTTTTCCAGCGTTTGCTCCTATAATTTCTGGGTTTTCTAAGTCATTAAAGAATACAGACTGACTATAGTCATTGTCACTTTCCATGTCCGTACCTTTCCCAGCTATTACTGATATCCCTAATCCAAAATCAGTGCGTGAATAATTTCCAGAAAAACCATTCGTTGCCCCTAGAGTTACACCGGTATGACTCCAGCCTGCCTCAGCTCCATCTGAGTTTGTGATACCTTTGATAGCCATAGCAGCCTCTTCACAGGCCTGTGCTATGTTAACTAATACTTCATTGCTGGGTTCCTCAGGATCTTCCATTTCTAGCGCAGGAACATTGCTAGCTAATTGACTTGATTCAGCAATTCCGCACCAAGGATCTTCCGGAACTGAGTTGGCCATAGCTAGGGCGCGCTCCACTAATTCATCGAGCGCTGAGATGCTTAGATCAGTTGAAGATACAATGGCTTGCTTTTGGTTATTTATAACTCTTAGACTAAGATCATAACTTTCTTGGCGTTCAAGTTTCTCTGTTTTCCCCAGTCGTTGAGAATGAGATAGTGATATTGAACGAACTATCATACAGTCTGAGTCGTGAGCTCCTCCTGTTTTTGCTTTTTTAATTAGATCTTCAATCAAATTTTGGTCATCAAAGGAGGTGTGTGGGTTCATTAATCTTTCCTATCTTATTACATAGGTTGTGGAGATAATATATTATTTATCTATAACTTTGAATGTGATTCACATTAATTTAGGTGTACAGGTATAGTATATTTTTTTCACCTGATTTTAGAATATTTTAAAAGTTTAATAATATATTAAGTTTTTCTTTTTTTTGATTATTTTTTAGTTATTTTCATTGCTCCTAAACTAATTAAAGTTAGTTATACCTAACTTGCTGTTAAAGTGTTTAAGTAGCAAAATGGTAGTTATGAATTATAAGCCTTTACAGAATGATAAACAATTATATCGAGCTATTAGTTATCCTTATGATATAACACCAAATTCATTTACTTTCATTAGAGGTGAGTCTGGTCCATTTGATGTTCTCTTAACAAAGGGACGACATCCAGTTATTGGCTATGGATCTAATCAATCTCCTCATAGGCTGCGCCAAAAATATGGTACAGATCATTCCGCTATTCCTGTTCAGCGTGGCTGTTTGGCTGACCATGACGTAGTTTATTCAGCCCATTTTGCATCGTATGGTTCTGTTCCGGCTGCGCTAAGATATGTAAAAGGTACGTCTGTTTCAGTTGCTGTTAACTGGCTTGACGATGAACAGTTAGAGATTATGCATGGAACTGAATGGGATAACTACAACTATGCCCAATTAACGGATATATCATTGAAATTGCAAGAAGGAACGGTTCTTACTGACGCTTATGCTTATTTATGTTTTACGGGACATATAGATCAAAATGGAAGTCCAATAGCCTTGGCTGAGGTGGCTGCAAAGAATCGAATATTTGATTCTTTTAAACAAATAGAAGTATTAACCTTAGTCCGTGATCGATTAGAACCAGAGATGGGTTTAGCTGATTTTTTGCGGGAAAATATTACGAACAATAAAATAAGGCAAGAAAGAACCCAGGAGCTTATGAAAGATGCTATAGATGGAATGAATACTGCACATAGATTGATTAGCTATACTTAATATACTGATATTTAAGTTATCTGGCCAAAAATAATTGCTACGAGAACAATTAGGCCAAAATTACGATTTGACCTAAAATAAAATAGGCAACATTTAGGGTCGTCAAAATTTATAGTAAATGTCTGCCAAATTGCTTGTAAGGCTGCTAATACCAGACCGATATAAAAAGGCCAGCTTAGGTTAGAGAAAAAGCCACAGAGCACTAGTAATAACAAGGATATAGCGAAAAAAATACCAATATAAAACCGTGATTTATTACCAAAGAGTCTAGCTGTTGACTTTATTCCTAATAGTAAATCATCTCTTTTGTCTTGATGGGCATAAATAGTGTCGTAGCTTAGCGTCCAAAAAAAACCTGCGCCATATAATAATATAGTTGAGATTGTAATTTCGTTGTTTATGACCGTCCATCCCAGTATAGCTCCCCAGTTAAATGTCAAGCCAAGCCACGCCTGTGGCCACCAGGTTATTCTTTTCATTAGAGGGTAAGGTATTATTAGTAACAAGCTTAAAAAACCAATAATAATGGAAAGTCGGTTGAATTGTATAAGAATGAGTAAACTAAAAGTAAATAATATTAAAAGAAATATAAATGCACGAGGAATAGTTATAGCGCCAGAGGCCAATGGTCGATTAGCAGTACGAGATACGTTTGAGTCAAATTTACGATCAAATAGATCATTGATAACACAACCCGCTCCCCGCATAAGTATGGCTCCGACACCAAATAATATAAATAGTAAAGGGTCTGGCAAACCTCCGCCTTTGGGTGCTATTGATAATGCCCACCAACCAGGTAAAAGTAATAACCAAGTGCCTATGGGCCGATCTATGCGTACTAGTCTTAGATACGGCCTAGCTGCAGTTGGTGCTATCCTGTCTACCCAGTTGTTTCTTGGTATATCACTATTTTTATGATCAAAATATTTTACCACGATTAATAATAACAGAAAAAATAATGACTCTAAAAGGATCTGTTAAAAAGAAAAGTCATGATGGCTAATATTCCTAAACTACGTTTATATATTCGTGACAATATTGATTCTGATAAAATTATATATTTGAATGAAAAACAGTCTCATTACCTTGTCAATGTTAGGCGCTCGAACATTGGCGATTTTATTGCACTGTTTAATGGCCGAGATGGTGAATGGATTGCTGAAATAAAATCTATTGAAAAAAAAATAGTCAGTCTAAACATAATTAAGTGCTTAAGAATTCAAGAAAAACAAACAAATATATGGTTAGCTTTTGCTCCAATAAAAAGAGGGCGAATTGATTTAATAGCAGAGAAGGCAACGGAACTAGGTGTTTCACGCCTAATTCCTGTAATAACTGCTCGTACGCAGACTACCAGGGTGAATACCGCGCGCTTGCGCGCCAACGCTCATGAGGCAGCACAACAATGCGAACGTTTAACTGTTCCAGAAATTATTGAACCTATTTCTCTGAAAAATTTTCTGTCCTCATGGCCATTAGAACGTAGGATGTTAGTCGCCGATGAAACTGGCGGCGGTGCACCTATTTTGGATGTTGTAAGTAGGCTTGGTAATAAAAAGAATACAGCATGTGCATTATTAGTTGGTCCCGAAGGAGGTTTTTCTGTTGAAGAGCTTGACGTACTTAGCAAACTACCCTTTGTTACAAAAATTGATTTGGGACCCCGCATACTGCGAGCTGAAACGGCAGTAGTGGCGGCCATTTCTGTAATACAAGCCGTTGCTGGAGATTGGCAAAGCGATAAAAACCGTAACGGTTAAAGATTAATAAAGGAGTAAACAAAATGGCAGCTCCATCCACCGGTGGCGGTCCAGTAATCGAATCCAAGGATGCATTAATTGACTGGTTTGAATCTGGTAATAAGCCTCAAGAAGAATGGAAAATTGGTACGGAACATGAGAAATTTGCTTATCGAACGAGTGATCATAGCCCATTAGCATACGATAGTAGTCCTGGAATTAAGGATTTACTTATTGGCATGCAAAAATTTGGCTGGAGACCAATACTTGAAGGCAATAATGTTATTGCCCTTGCTGGCGATAATGGAGCTAATATTTCATTAGAACCTGGTGGTCAGTTTGAATTGTCCGGTGCGCCTCTGGATGACTTGCATGAAACCTGTAATGAGGTACACGAGCATTTACGTCAAATACGAGAGGTAAATAAAGATTTAGGTGTTGGAATGATTGGAATTGGATTTCATCCTGAACTAAAAAGATCAGATGCTCCATGGATGCCTAAGGGGCGTTATCAGATTATGCGAGATTATATGCCCAAGAAAGGCGCTCTTGGTTTAGATATGATGCTCAGAACATGTACCGTTCAAGTTAATTTAGATTTTTCAAGTGAGTCAGATATGTCTCATAAAATGCGTGTCGGAATGGCCTTACAACCAATTGTAACAGCTTTATTTGCAAATTCACCTTTTTATGAGGGTAAGGAGACGAAATATGTAAGTTTGCGGAGCCATATCTGGACAGATGTCGACTCTGACCGTTCAGGCATTTTGCCATTTGTATTTAACGAAGGTTTTGGATTTGAACACTATGTTGATTATGCGTTGAACGTTCCTATGTACTTTGTTGTTCGTGGCGGTAAGTACATTGATGCCAGTGGTCAATCATTTCGAGACTTTCTTTTAGGAAAACTTCCTGCTCTACCTGGAGAAAAACCAACTATGGGAGATTGGATAGACCATACAAGTACTTTGTTTCCAGAAGTAAGACTTAAACAATTTATTGAAATGCGAGGCGCAGATGCAGGACCTTGGAGGCGTATTTGTGCATTACCAGCTTTCTGGGTAGGATTATTATATGATAGTACTGCTCTGGGTGACTCTTTAGAACTAATTAAAGGCTGGTCAGCTGAAGAGGTGATAGAGCTTCGTAACAAAGTACCTAGGGAGGGTCTAGAAGCTAAATTTCAAAACCGAAAAGCAATAGATATTGCGCGCGATCTATTGAAAATAAGTCGCAAAGGGCTAAAGAATCGGGCTCGTCTTGATTCCTGGACTCAAGATGAAACACAATATTTATCTACTCTAGAACAGATAGTTGATTCGGGTATTACCCCTGCTGAAAATAAGGTAGCCGCTTTTCGTGAACGCTGGGATTCTAACGTAAGTCTGGCGTTTGAGGAATATGCATATTAAAAGTAAATTAATTTATTTAGCTACTGCTTTAGGATTTATAAGCTCACTTTTCTTATAAAAGGTTGGCAGGTTTATATATAATAATAGTCTCATTAACCTAATAAAACTGTAGCGCTTTACTAAATTAGCTAGTCTTTGTAGGAAGCATTGACGAGTGATGATGTAGTATGGGTCTTGAGCGTTCGAGATCTAATAAAAATGTATATCGGCTTGGTACAGTTATTAGAGTGCCTTCAACCATATAGGTAAATGTATAAACACCAAAAATAATTTGGCAGTTTGTAGTATTAAGCTCGTCCATTTTACTTTCTTTTACGGTTACACTTATTAATTGCTTAGTGAACAGCTTTGAGAAATAATCCTTAATAGTCTTATTACTTGTAAAATAAATGGAAGAAAAAGTGGGTATTAAACAGGCATTTGTATCGTAAAGTGTTAGTATACCTAACGCATTATATTCGTTAAAATATTTAACCCATAAATTTAACATGTTTTCTGAATCACTAATTAGACGTGTCATATATAGCTCCCAACTGATATTATCTTTTATTTAATTATAAAAATAAAATAAATAGGTAATACCTGAAGCATAAAGTCGCATGGTAAATAGACTTTATTGATTATTTGTTCTTTTTTGAGGGAATTAATAAGAATGCGAAAATGATGCCTGATAAAGAGACTATGGCAAAGAGTATAAAGGTTTCTCTGAAAGCTAGCATATTTGCTTGAGCAGAGATAACTTTTCCTAGATATAATATTGATGTGTGTTGCTGGATTGCTTCAGGCAATTCACTTTTTGTTAGAAGTTGCTGGGTTTTATAAAGAAATTCAGTTGTAATAGAATTAGTTGCCACCTGTGATGCTGCTAGAGCTTCACTGAAAAAGGCAATACGTTGTTCGAGAAATATTGCTAATAAATTAATGCCGAAAGCACCTCCCAGCTGTCGGGTAAAGTTAATTGTACCATTAGCAGATGGAATCTCTTTCGCGGGTATACCTCTTAACCCTGCCGCCATTAGTGGAGGAAAAGTTGCTGAGTGTGCGGCGCGACCAATCATTACAATGATCGCAAATGTCCAAAAAGCTGTATTTGCATCTACATTTCCAAGTGCATAGTTAGACCCTGCAAACCCGGCAGAACCAAGAATTATTGGGATATAAGCAGGTACCCTATCACCAATGCGGCCCATTAGGGGCATAGCCACCCCAAGTATAAGTCCTGCTGGGACTAAAACTAAACCAGCACGAGTAGGAGTATAGCTCTGTACTAATTGTACGTATATCGGGGCTAAATAAAGTGATCCAAAAAGTCCAACTCCAAATAAAAATGACAATATATTTGCCGCAAAAAACTGACGTGATTTGAATCGACGAACATCTAAGAGTCGTTCGTCACAATACCATTCCCAAACTACGAATGCTACAGCGGTAAATAATCCTAAGGCTAAAAGTATAACTACTGCATCAGAATACCAGCCTAACCTTTGTCCATTTGATAGACCGCTTAAAGAAGCAATAAGAGTGATTGAAAGTAGTGCAAAACCTATAATATCAAAACGAGGTAGTGGTCCCGAGCTATCACGCTTTGGTAATATAAAGCTTCCTAGAATTGCGGTGACTACTGCTATTGGCAATGCTACATAAAAAACAAAGCGCCAATTGAAGGCATCTATAGCCATACCACCGAACCATGGGCCAATTCCTGGTCCTAGTACAAAACTAATACCAAATAATCCATTCGCTGTTCCTCTCCTATTTGGACCAAACACTCTGTACATAGCCAATTGTGTGAGTGGTAAAATTATACCAGCGGCAAATCCTTGAACTGAGCGAGCTAAGATAATTATGTTGAATTCCTGTGCTGTACCTCCGATAATCGAGCCAAAGAAGAATAGAATCATCATACCGACAAAAACTTGCTTTTGGCCAAAGGCGCTAATTGCCCAGCTACTAACCAGAAGGCCTACAGTCATCGCAGCAAAAAATGCTGTTGCCATCCATTGGGCAAGATCTTGGCCAATGCCAAATGCACCCATAATATCCGGTACAGCAACATTTATAATTGTTCCCGAAAGAGCGAGAGCCATGCTGGACATTAACGACATAACGACTATTAAGAGGCCATGTGTTCGGCTAAGACTTACTTCTCTAGCGGCCTGGAATGTCAATTTCTATTACCACCAGCATGCCAGGCTTTAACAATTCATCCTCTTGTTTAACACTAATACGGATGGGTAAGCGCTGTGTAACTTTTGTAAAATTCCCGCTGGGGTTTGGATTTGGTAGCAGCGCAAATTCTCCAGTTGCAGCCTGTCCTATCCGTTCCACTTTTCCTGCAAAGTTTTTATCTGGATAGGCATCAATTTTTAACTTAGCCGACATGCCGAGCTTTATATGACGTAGCTCAGTTTCCTTTATGTTTGCTTCGACCCAAATATTATTAGGATTATGTATCAGAATAAGACGTTGGCCAGGGTGGACGTATTCACCTTTATTTATAAAAGTTCGCGATACAACACCGTTTAATGGACTGCGTATAGTTTTATCTTTGATATTTAGTATTTGTCGGTCGCGTAGAGATATAATCTGTTGCTCTTCGTGCTTCAAGTTATTCAGTAAGGCTTTATTAATTAAAATTTGTTGTCTATCAGCCTTAGCTTCGTTCACGTCAGCTTTGGTAGCTAACAGGTTAGCCATTGCAATTTGGTGGCGTTCTTCGGATTGAATAAGTTCTGTTCTTATTTGGTCAAGTCGTTTTTGCGAGATAATATTTATTCCTGATAGGGATTTGAATCTCTTATAATTATTTCGTGCTAAACCACTTTGTTCTTTACTTGCTTTAACTACTGCATTGGCTGCCTTGACGTGCGAAATTGCCGCTTCCATTCGGCTTTGTGTCTGAGCGTCAACCATTTTGGTTTTGGTTAATATTAATGCTCTCTGTGAATCGATGGCCCTAAGTCGCGCAGTGAGTTCATCAAGTTTAAGTCTAGAATCACGTGAGTCTATAGATAAAAGTAAATCACCAGGTTGAATCTTTTGACCTTCGGTTATTGGCAATCTTGTTACCCATCCATCACTCCGACTACTAACTGAGATTTGATCTGTTGCAATTCGTGCATCGGTTTCAGTTATCTTACTCCATTCATCGAAAGCCCAGTCACCTGTAACGTACAAAAGTGCTAAAACTAAAGAAATAATAGTAATATTGCCAAGAAAACGTCGGACATTTCTTTTTTTGTTGCTATGGTCGTTAGTTAGTATGTCGTTGCTTTCCGGCGTATTTGGGCGGCTATCATCGTTAGGCATTATTTATTGGGTGTCCATTGATCGACTAGATAAAATCCAGCAGAATATTTTATTATTAACTCACTATATATGTTTTAATAACAAAATTTTACTATCTATTCATGCATAATATGCATGGCTGGATTGTGTATTAGGTAGAAATAGTGGTTATTTTACTAGACTGCTGTTCCTCCAACTGTAAGACAGTCTAACATCATAGTAGGTTGTCCAACGCCTACCGGAACTGACTGTCCATCTTTACCACAGGTGCCAACGCCATCATCAAGTCGACTATCGTTGGCTATAAGTTTTACTCTAGTAAGAGCGTCGGGACCATTTCCTATTAATGTTGCTCCTTTAACTGGAGCAGTGATTTTTCCATTTTCGATCAGGTAGGCTTCAGTACAGCTAAAGACAAATTTTCCGTTGGTTATATCTACTTGCCCTCCACCAAAATTAACAGCATAAATTCCTTTGGAAACTGCTTGAATGCACTCTTCTGGAGCCGAATTTCCATTTAACATATAAGTATTAGTCATACGAGGCATAGGGCTATGCGCGTAAGATTGACGTCTTCCATTGCCGGTTGGCTTAACACCCATTAACCGAGCATTCAAACGGTCTTGCATGTAGCCCTTAAGTATACCATCTTCAATCAGTACATTATAGTTGCTAGGAGTTCCCTCATCATCAATAGTAATTGATCCGCGCCGATCTGGAATGGTCCCATCATCGACAACTGTTACACCAGGAGCTGCAACTCGTTGACCAAGTAAATCTGAAAAAGCAGATGTCTTTTTTCGGTTAAAATCTCCTTCAAGTCCATGACCGATGGCTTCATGCAAAAGAACTCCTGGCCACCCAGGACCTAAAACTATTGGCATCTCTCCTGCTGGAGCTGGTACAGCTTCAAGATTCACTAAAGCCTGACGCAATGCCTCGTCGACTTGTAATTGCCATTTATCTGGAGACAACCATTGATTATATGATGTTCTTCCTCCGGCACCTTGAGAACCTGTTTCTTGTCTGTTTTTGTCACCAACCAAAATTGAAACACTTAAACGTACCATCGGTCTTATATCTGCAACACGCATTCCTCCAGCTCTACAAATTTGTACAGCCTGCCAGCTTCCTGCTAGAGAAGCAGTGACTTGTCGAACACGTTGGTCAGATCTTCTTGCGTAGGAATCGATATTACTTAGCAGCTCGACTTTTTCTTCAAAATTTGGCGTGCCTAAGGGATTGGAGTCTGTATAAAGGTCTATATTTGTACCAGTTGGTTGATTTGAAACATTGATTGGGTTTCTGCTTTGTATTGTTTGAACGCTATTCCCGGCCCTTGTAATGGCGGTTTCTGTAAGTTCAGTTGAGTGAGCATAAGCAGTGGCTTCGTCAGTAACTCCACGTAAACCAAATCCTTGCGAATTATCAAAGCTAGCATTTGCGACGCGTCCGTCGTCATACGTAATACTTTCGCTCTGTCGGTATTCTAAAAAAAGTTCACCATCGTCACAGTCACCTATTGCATTATCGGTTATGCTTTCCACACGTTTTATATCCATGCCCGTGCGGTTATAGAAAAGGTCGTCTGTAAGTGCTATATCGCTCATGCTATTCTTCCCATAATGAATTACGGTATTTTTATTTAGATTAAGTTGTTTTCTAGATATTATTATTAATATGTATCTTCAGGGTTGATTTGTCAGTATTTCGTTTTATTTTTATTTATTGTTTTTATTTTTTATATACAAGAGACTTATTATAATTGTTTGCGCACATATCTTTTTTGTTCATTCTAATAATTATTTAAGTTCTTTTATTTACGGATTTCCCTAAAATAGGGTAGTGGGGCGCATGTCATCATCTAAAACATCATATGAAAGTTTAGTAGAGAAGTTCCATCGTATTGGGGTGATCGGTGATGCAATAGCAATATTGCATTGGGACCAGGCCACAATGATGCCGGAAGGTAGCGCATCCCAGAGAGCAGAACAGTTGGCTACTTTAAACGTCTTACGTCATGAAATTCTGATAAAAAACGACATATGTGAATTACTAGATAAAAGTTTAAGTATTCAAGTTGAAAAAAACAGTTGGGAATTAGCTAATCTTCGTGAGATGAAAAGAATCCATGAAAACGCAACGGCGTTGCCTGTCGATTTAGTTAATGCTCAGTCTCGTGCTAATGCTAGATGTGAAATGGAGTGGAGAGGAGCAAGGAAAGATGACGATTATCCACGCCTTTTACCAGCTCTGGAAGAGGTTTTAAAACTTGTTCGAGAAGTTGCTATGGCTAAGTCAGAAGCGCTGGGTATGTCTCCTTATGATGCGCTCCTTGATACATACGAACCAGGTGCTAAAAGCAAGGACATAGATATTATCTTTGCTAAACACGCTAAATTTCTACCAAATTTTCTGCAAGAAGTTATTGAATATCAGCGAAATCTGCCAGAGTTAATATTGCCCAAGGGTCCTTTCAGTATAGAATCACAAATGACTTTAGGCAAAAAACTTATGGCCGCAATAGGCTTTGATTTTGACCGTGGTCGCTTGGATATTAGTCATCATCCATTTTGTGGAGGTGGTTCTGGCGATATTCGTATTACTACTCGCTATGATATAGATGATTTTAGTTCATCTTTGATGGGAATTATGCATGAAACAGGTCATGCAATGTATGAACAGGGTTTGCCAAAAGCTTGGCATTATCAGCCAGTTGGTGCTCCTCTGGGAATGGCTATTCATGAGAGCCAGTCATTGCTGATTGAAATGCAGGTGTGCCGATCACGTTCTTTTTTAAATTATGCTGGACCAATTATGGAAAAAGTTTTTGGAAAACAGAATGATGAATGGGGTATTGAAAACCTGCATCGGATTTACACTCGTGTTAACCCTAGTTTAATTCGTGTTGATGCTGATGAGGTAACCTATCCAGCTCATATAATACTTAGATATAGACTTGAGCGTGCCTTGATAAGTGGTGACCTTTCTTTACCTGATCTTCCTGTAGCTTGGAATGACGGAATGAAAGAATTATTAGGTGTTGAGCCTCCAAACAATCGATTGGGTTGTCTACAGGACATACACTGGCCATCAGGTGATTTCGGTTATTTTCCTACATATACTATGGGAGCAATGGCAGCTGCTCAGCTTTATTCTGCCGCTAAGCGCGATCTGCCTTGTCTTGAAGTAGAAATAGAGCAAGGTAAATTTAAAACACTTATGGGCTGGCTTAACAAAAATATTTATTCGCATGGCTCTAGGTTTAGTGCAGATCAATTACTAAAAATGGTGACTGGATCATTTTTAGATCCAAATATATTTCAAAGCCATTTAAAAAACAGGTATTTAAATTAAAGCTATATCGGGAAACGGTTGTTTGTAAGGATTTCATTGGATAGGTTGGTCCATACAATAGGAGCAGATTTGAGTTGCGCTATATTAGTACTAGAGAATCAACAGTATCACTTAGCTTTGAAGAGGTTCTACTAACTGGGTTAGCCCATGATGGTGGCCTGTATATTCCTGAAACTTGGTTGCCGGTGTCAGCTGAAGAGGTTCGTGCAATGGCTGGTATGGATTATATGGAATGTGCATATAATATTATGCGTGGTTATATTGAAGAAGAATGTATTAGTAACGAGAAACTAAGTTCTTTAATTAATGATACGTACGCTATGTTTGATAACTCTGATGTGGCGCCCTTGGTAAAACTTAATAATAATACCTGGCTCCTTGAGCTTTATCATGGTCCAACTCTAGCGTTCAAAGATTTTGCTTTACAGTTTCTTGGAAGAATGTTCGAACATATTTTGGCCAAACGTGATTTTAGGATAACTATCGTTGGTGCTACTTCAGGCGATACCGGATCAGCCGCAATTGAGGCATGTCGAGGTCGAGATAATTTGGATATCTTTATGTTACACCCAGCTGGTCGAATATCTGAAGTGCAGCGTTATCAAATGACAACTGTTCACGAAAAAAATGTTCATAATATAGCTATTAAAGGAACTTTTGATGATTGTCAGGATTTGGTTAAAGGTATGTTTAACGATGAGAAATTTCGTAATAATGTAAATTTATCTGCTGTAAACTCAATAAACTGGGCACGAATATTAGCTCAGATTGTTTATTATTTTACCTCAGCTGCAAAAATAGGTGCTCCCGACCAACCTACTACATTCGTAGTCCCCACTGGGAATTTTGGAAATATATATGCAGGTTATGGGGCATGCCAAATGGGTTTAGCGGGTACAAAATTTGTAGTGGCTTCTAACAAAAATGATATTCTCACCCGTTTTTTTAAATCTGGTGATATGTCAATTTCTACAGTGCGCCCTTCGCTGTCACCAAGCATGGACATTCAAATATCAAGTAATTTTGAACGTCTTCTATTTGATCTATTTGATCGTGATGGAGCTTCAGTTTCTTACGCAATAAAAAAGTTCCGAGAAACAGGTGCTCTTCCTGATGGTAAGCGCTTACGATCAGTAGTTGGAACCCTTTTTTCTGGCTATAGCGTTCCTGATAAAGAGATTTTGGAAGAAATTATTTATATGCACCAAAAAAGTGGTGTATTGGTGGATCCACATACTGCCGTTGGACTTAGTGCTGCGAGAAAATCTGTACCACAAATCGACCAGAGAGTTGTTTTGGCTACTGCGCATCCAGCTAAATTTCCTGATGCTGTTTTTCAGGCTACTGGGGTACGCCCTGAACTGCCACATCATCTTGCAGATCTTTTTGATAGAAAAGAAAAGTTTGTTACTTTAGCTAATGATCTTGTATCTGTGCAAACATATGTGAATGACAATATAAAAAGTACTCTATAAATATTGGTTAAGGTAGTATTTTAATGCGTAATATTCAAATAAACACAATGTCAAATGGTTTACGCGTAGCAACTGACTATATCCCAACAGTGGAATCTGTTTCTATCGGAGTATGGGTTCGCGCTGGTACTCGTTATGAAATACCCGAAGATAATGGAGTTGCACATTTACTTGAACACATGGTTTTTAAGGGTACAAAAAAACGAAGCGCTAAAGAAATAGCTGAAGCTATAGAATCTGTGGGTGGTAACATAAATGCGTATACATCGCGTGAAATGACTGCATATTACGTTAAGGTTTTGAAAGCAGATGTTAAGCTGGCCGTTGATGTACTATCTGATATTCTCCAATACTCAGTTTTTGATAACTATGAGCTTGATAGGGAGAGGTCTGTAGTGTTGCAAGAAATTGGACAGGCTAATGACATACCTGACGATGTTGTTTTTGATAACTTTCAATCCACAGCTTTTCCAGATCAACCTTTAGGCCGTCCTGTTCTTGGTAAGTCAGATATTGTTGCGGGGCTATCCCGTGATGCAATAATTAGTTTTCGTGATCAACATTATCAAGCCCCACAAATGGTTGTGGCTGCTGCTGGTAATTTAGATCACGAAAAGTTTGTTGATTATGTAGGGCTTAAATTTGATAAACTAAAAAATGAAAAAAACTCTTTGATACAAGACGCTGTGTTCAATAGTGGTGAGTATCGTGAATCGCGTGATCTAGAGCAGATACATTTAATTTTAGGGTTTGCAAGTGCTGCTATCGGAAGTCAAGAATTCTATGGTATGTCTATACTTTCCAACCTATTTGGTGGTGGGATGTCATCTAGACTGTTCCAGGAGATCAGAGAAAACCGAGGTCTTGTTTATTCAATTGATACATTTATGTCGGCATTTTCAGAAGTGGGTTTATTTGGGATATATGCAGGAACTGGACCTGAAAATATAACAGAATTAATCCCGGCTTTATGTGAGCAATTAAAAGAGCTACCGACAAATCTAAAAGATGAAGAACTAAACAGAGCTAAAATTCAGCTTAAGTCTAATTTGTTGATGGCTTTAGAGTCGACAAGTTCACGTTGCGAACAACTGGCTCAACACTTATTGTTATTTGATCGTGTAATATCAGTGCAAGAAATGTTAGAAAAAACTGATTCTATTAGTTTAAGGCAAATATCCGAATTAGCTAGTAAGCTACTTACAAAAGAACCGGTGCTCTCAGCTATAGGCAACTTAGATAAGCTTGAATCTCACAACGCCATTGCTGAGCGTTTGGTCGCTTAGTGTTAGAGATTAGTACCTAAAATATGCGACTATTTCGAAAGCTTTCATCACCATCTGATCAGGTTTTACTTAGTGGGAATAGAGTTTATCTTAGAGCTCCTATTGAAAAAGATTGGAGATATTATCAACAGATACGCTCCCTAAGTAGAGATTTTCTTGAACCATGGGAACCTACTTGGCCAATAGATGCATTAGCTCGGGATTTGTATTTACGTAACTTAAATCGTTATGCAGCTGAATGGAAAGATAATTTAGGTCATAGTTTTTTTATTTTCCGGAATAAAGATGACTTTCTACTAGGTGGAATTAGTCTTACTAATGTGCGGTGGGGAGTTTCGCAGTGTGGAACATTAGGCTATTGGATTGGAAAACCGTATGCGCGAGAAGGCTATATGACTGAGGCTTTACGCCTTATTACAAGCTTCTGCTTTGATGACCTTCGCTTGCATCGGATTGAGGCTGCTTGTTTGCCTCATAATGAGGCAAGTCAGCGTCTATTGCGTGGGGCTAACTTTACAGAACATGGATATGCGAGGAAGTATCTAAAGATACGAGGTCAATGGCATGATCATCTTTTGTTTTCATTGTTAAATGAAGAGCACAAAAAAAATTAGTTCACTGATTCCAGAAAAAGGGTTGTTTTATGAAATATCAACCTGATGTTGATAAAATTTTAAGACGTAAGCGGTTGCGCGTTATTACAATTTTGTTGACAAGTAGTGTGACATTTATGGCATCGGTCGTAGCTCCCGGACTACCGGCTATTTACCAAGAGTTTTCTCATATACCCGAGGCGGAGCTCTTAACACGTCTAGTACTTACGACTCCTATGCTATTCATTGCTCTATCTGGACCCTTCGTAGGCATGGTCATTGATAGTTACGGCCGCCGAAATACCTTGATCTTAAGTACAATCGGTTTTGGAATATCGGGTTTGTCAGGTCTAGTTCTAGAATCTCTTATTACAATTTTAATTGGGAGAGCATTTCTCGGCGTTTTTTTAGTGGCTATATTAACAAGTGTGACAGCTTTAATAGGAGATTACTATTCCGGAAATGAGCGTAATAGAATTGCTGGTTTACAGGCAGCGTTTATTTCATTTGGTACTTTGATATATACAATAATTGCCGGCTTTTTAACCGAGATTCACTGGCGAGCTGGGTTTGCAATATTTGCTGTAGCTTTTTTATTAATAATTCCGATGATATTAAGCTTATATGAGCCCACTGATAATAATAAAAAAGAAAGAATGAAACCGGCTAAAACATCATCAATGAAAAATGATTGGGTGACGATTGTAGGCGTTTATGTAATCACTTTTGTAACAATGATTATATTATTTATGATACCTGCTCAGACCCCATTTTTTCTTCTAGATATTGGTATTAATAATGCTGCGCGCGCCGGTATAGCAGTTGGTGTCTTTAGCTTAAGTTCAGGTATAGCATCCCTAGCCTTTCCATGGCTTAGAAAGCATTTTAGTGTTTCGTTTATCTTTGCTTTAATTTTTGCGGATGTTGCGGTCGGATATATATTGTTAGGAATGGCTGCGGATTTTTACGACGTGATTTTAGCAATGATAGTTGGCGGGTTTTCTATGGGGCTTTTTTCTCCCAATGCCAATATGGTAATTCTATCTCGCGTTACATCAGCATTTCGTGGCCGAGCACTAAGTATATTAGTAGCTGTATTATTTTTAGGCCAATTTGCATCACCATTTTATAGTTTACCATTAGCTAAAATATCTTCTCTCGGAGATTCTTATTTAATATCTGGTTGTATTCTGGCTTGTATTAGCACTTTATTTATAGTTTTGACTGTTTATAACCGAAAAAAAATATTGCGACGAAACAAGAATTAATCAGGCATTACCGACGTTGCTGGAAAGTTTTGATAAATTTACACCTATCGTTTCGAGAGCGCGTTGTCGTTTACTCTTTATGTCTTTGTCAAACATTATCTCTTTGTTGTATGGAGTATTTATCCAAGCATTTTTACTTAACTCATATTCTAACTGTCCTGGTCCCCATCCAGCATAACCAAGCACAAAAATATTATTTTCTGGGCCGTTACCATTGGCCAGATCAGTAATTATTTTTACACTTGATGTGATTGAAATATTATTTGTATTGAGGCTAGATATATTTTTACACTTTGTTGAATGTAAAACAAACCCTCTCTCAATTTCAACTGGTCCGCCATAATGGATGTTTATATCCATCAGGGCTTGATTGGACATAATATTTAGTTTGCTAAGTATTTTTTTGAAGTTAATTTCTGGAAATAGTTTATTAATTACTATACCCATTGCCCCATCATTATTATGTAGAAAGAGATAAACTACCGACTGATCAAAACGCTGGTCCGCCATGTTAGGCATTGATATTAAAAACTGTCCTTCAAGGTAATGAGATTGTTGCATTTGCCTTCTTTATTGTGGTCGTTTAGTTGCGTAGAAGAATTGTGTTAATTAGAAATAATAATAGATGATTATTTCTTTGTATGTTTATTAAAGATTACATTATTAACCATTTCTAGTGGTAAAATATTACTAAAGTAATTCATTAGTTAATTATTATACTTGGATAGCAGATACATTCTTCATGAAACGGTTATTATCTACTTTATTGGTTGGTTTTTTTGTGCTCTCAGCATCAAATATTTTAGCTGAAACAGCACATAGCAATAATCATACGGGCACCTGGGAAAAGGGACCAAAAGCTAAAGCTCGACTGATATCAACTGTAAAAGCAGTTGGTCAACTTGATAAAATTTTGATAGGTATTCAGGTAAAGCTTCATCCAGGATGGAAGACCTATTGGCGTTCTCCAGGTGTTTCTGGCTTGCCTCCTATGGTTGATTTATCAAAAAGTTCTAATCTTTTAACATCTGTTTTTCACTGGCCTTTACCATCTCGTTTTTTATATTACGACACAGATGTTGTTGGTTACAGGCAAGAAATAATTTTTCCTATTGATTTATTGCTAGAACATGTAGGTCAGCCTTTGTACCTCAGAGCTTTAGTTGAGATATTAGTTTGTGATGATGTCTGCATTCCTCATGTGATGAATTTAACCCTTGATTTACCCAGTGGGTTGGCAAAGTCTACCAACTATACAAATTTAATTAGTAGGTATAGAGCCCAGGTCCCTGGGGATGGAAAAAATTCTGGAATAACATTTGAAGGAGCATCGTATAGCGGATCACTACACAATCCTACACTAGAAGTAAAATTTAGTTCATTTTCGTCGTTAGTTAACCCAGATATTCTAGTTGAGGGGGCAAAACAGCACCAATATTCAAAACCGAGTTTTACATTCTATGATGACCGAAAGCTGACATTAATAAAAATGAATGTTAAGGACGGCTATGGAAAACCTACCTCAGTAAACCTTGATAATGAGCCTCTAAGGCTAACTTTTTTCGATGGCAACCGAAGCATTGAAACACAGGTTGTACCAAGACGAAGTAAGCCTTCAACATATGAAAGTAACTATAATTATTTCAAATTATTATCTATAATTTTTGTGGCATTACTAGGTGGGTTACTGCTGAATTTAATGCCGTGTGTTTTACCGGTGCTTTCAATAAAGATTTTGTCTTTGGTTAGCTATGGTGGAAAAGACCATAAATATGTGAGGCGTAGTTTTCTGGCAACTTCCGCAGGAATAATTACCTCGTTTATGGTTTTAGCCATATTTGTAATTACTATTAAGCAAGCCGGCTTAAATGTTGGTTGGGGTATCCAATTTCAACAACCTGTATTTATTGCTTTCATGGTAATTATTTTAACTTTATTTGCTGCTAATACGTGGGGTTTATATGAAATTATACTTCCTGGCCGGATATCCCATATAGCAGAAAAAGCGGGAAGAGGTAGGACGTTTAAAGCAAGCTTCTTTGAGGGAGCATTTGCAACACTGCTAGCAACTCCTTGCTCAGCCCCTTTCCTTGGCACAGCTGTAGGATTTGCTCTTAGTAGGGGGGTAGTCGAAGTTTTCTTAGTATTTGTTTCGCTGGCCATTGGTATGTCTACACCATTTTTTCTTGTTGCTCTGTTTCCACATTTTGCCTCTAAGATGCCTAAATCAGGCCCATGGTTGAACTGGTTAAAAAAAATTATAAGTTTAGTACTTCTCGTTACCTCTCTATGGCTGCTTAGCGTAATTAAGCATCAAGTTTCTGCAACGGCGGCGTTTATAATTAGTCTTTTGATGATACTAATTATTACTCTATTGCTGGCAAGAAGATTTATACCGTTTCGGTATTTACTGGTGTTTAAAATGAGTATTTGTACTATAATTATTTGTGCTTTACTAACACCACTGCATTTAGCTGTTCCAAAAAGTGGTGTAGAACAAAACAATAATAGTGTTATGGCTGGTTGGGAATTATTTGACCCTGAAAAAATAACGAAATTTGTAAGAGCAGGTAATGTAGTCTTTGTAGATATAACTGCAGAATGGTGTATTACTTGTCAATTAAATAAAAGTAGAGTGCTGCAGACTGATGAAGTAATAGAATTATTAAATGGGCCGAACGTAGTAAAGGTTCGAGGTGACTGGACTAAACCGGAAGATAGTATTGCAAATTATTTGGCGAAATTTAAACGCTTTGGAGTGCCATTAAATGTAATTTATGGTCCAAATTTTACTAAAGGGATCTTACTTCCAGAAATATTAAGCAAAGAATCTATGTTACTAGGCTTTAAAAAGGCTGGGTTTAAATTTAATGCCTCTACAAAGAATCAAAATTTGCTTGTTACGGGTGCGTCTAGTAAAAACTTACCATTGTTATTAAATAATAGAATAACTTATTAAAAAAAAAATTATTAGAGAGTATCAGATGGCAATAAATATTGGGGACAAAATACCAGATAGTTTACTTCGCCAAAAGACAAGTGATGGGATTAACCCTGTGGCTACGAATGAATTATTTAGTGGCAAGAAAGTTGTGCTTTTTGCAGTTCCAGGTGCATTTACACCAGGGTGTTCCGTTAAACATTTGCCTGGATATATTAAGCACTCCAAAACTATAAGAGATAAGGGAGTAGATGTAATAGTTTGTATGGCGGTTAACGATCCTCACGTAATGGAAGCATGGGGAAGAGACCAAAATGTTGGTGATACTGTTATGATGTTAGCAGATGGTTCAGCACAGTTTTCTGTGGAGCTAGGTTTAGATCAGGATTTAAATAAAGCAGGAATGGGCATTCGAAGCAAACGATTTGCTATGATCGTTGATGACGGTACAGTGACCGAACTATTGGTTGATGAACCTGGTCAAATTGATGTAACAACAGCAGAGAGTATTATAGAAAAACTATAAATATACCGTCATTTATATTAATGTTTATAATACAAATTTTATTAAAGCACCCTTATGGTTAAATTTTTAATAAAATCATAAACGTTTGGGTTATTTTAATAAAACCCTATATGAACGTATATTAAATTTAATGATATTTTTTGTAATTATATAGAATCTCGTTTTTGCCGTAAAGCAATACCAGCAAGATGGTCGGCTCGTTCGTTTTCTGGGTGACCGGCATGGCCTTTTACCCAGTGCCACTTGATAGCATGCAACGTTGTTACTGTTTCTAGTCGCTGCCATAAATCTATATTTTTAACTGGTTTTTTTGCGCTTGTTTTCCATCCATTAGCTTTCCAATTTATTATCCATTTCGTGATTCCATCGCGTAGATAGGTGCTATCTGTATGAATGTTTACTTGCTTCATTAATTCTAGGTTTTCTAGTGCCATTATAGCAGCTGTCATTTCCATTCGGTTATTAGTAGTTTCTAGTTCGCCTCCCTTTAATTCTACTTCTCGATCTTGGTATCTTATTAATGCACCCCAACCGCCTGGCCCTGGATTTCCTGAACAAGCTCCGTCGGTATATATGTTAACAATTTCTAAATTATTCATTTGTATTAGACTCTCTTATCAAGTCCATAAGCTTGAAGTCCTGTATTATTTTGATGAAATTGTAGTCGGTATAAAAAATCAATAGGGCTTTTAGGTGTTACATTAGTATTTGAGTTATACGTATACTTGTCGTAGAGACGAGTTAGTAAAAACCGTATCGCACTTCCTCGTGCAAGAATAGGAATAGCACTTAGTTCGTCATTATCCAAAGGACGAAATTTTTTGTATCCTCGTAATAAAGCCTGAGCTTTATTAATGTTAAAACTATAATCTGAATTGAAACACCAAGCATTAAGGCAAATAGCTAAATCATATACTAAAAAGTCATTACAAGCGAAGTAGAAGTCAATCAATCCAGAAAGTTTAGAGCCTAAGAAAAAAACATTATCTGGAAAAAGGTCTCCGTGTATTACTCCTGTAGGTAAATTACGAGGCCAGTTTTTTAATAAATAGTTGATTTCTGAGGTTATAATATTTTGTAAACCGGGTTTTGTATCATCGGCATATTCTTGTGTAGCATTGGCTAGATGAGACCAGCTTTCTAACGACATGTCATTAGATCTATATAACGGAAAGTCCCTTCCAGAAATATGCATTTTTGCAATTTCTTTTCCAAGAGCTTCGCACTGATTTACTGAGTTGCTTCGAGGACAAACACCAGAAATAAAAGACATAATTACAGCTGGTTTTTTGCACAGGTTACGTAAGGCTATTCCATCACGTGCATAAATAGGAACCGGACAAGGAATTCTGTTTTTATTTAAGTGTTCTAGTAAGGCAAGAAAATACGGTAAATCTTTTTGTTGCACCCGTTTTTCATATAAGGTCAGTATATATTTCTTGGATTCTAAGGTTGGATGATAAGTTGTCTGTAAAACATAATTTGTATTTTCGGTGCCTTCTTTTATTCCCTCATATCCATAAATCTCTCCTATATTATATTGAGATACAAAGTGATGTAACTCTTTTTGGGAAACCTGCGTATAGACGGCCATATTATTTAGTTATCTAGGTTAGGATAAGTTCATTCGAGGCAAATTAAATTTTACGTTTTCTTGGCGTACTGTTATTTCTCTTATTTCTAATGTGTATAATTTTCGGCAGGAGGAAATAAAATCTAATACCAAATCCTCAGGAGCTGATGCACCAGCAGTTATGCCTAAGGTCATATTGCTTTGAATAAGACTCCAGTCCATACATTTTGCATGCTCAATTAAGAAGGTGTCAGGACAACCAGCAAGTTTTGCAACTTCAACCAGTCTGTTTGAATTAGATGAATTTGGCGCACCAATAACTACAATCAAATCACAGCAATCTGCTATGGCTTTTACCGCATCTTGGCGGTTCGTGGTTGCGTAACAAATATCGTCGGATCGCGGTTCAATAATATTAGAAAATCGTTTGCGCAGTGAAGTTACTATTTCTGCTGTATCATCAACTGACAAAGTTGTTTGTGTTACTAACGCTAGTTTATCAGGGTCATTAACTTTAAGACTAGCCACTTCTTCTTCTCGTTCGACTAATAAAATTGCTCCTGTAGGTAATTGTCCCATGGTTCCGATCACCTCAGGGTGACCATCGTGACCGATTAGTATGATTTGATTACCAGCTTTATACTGATGTATGGCTTCGTTATGTACTTTGCTAACCAGAGGACAAGTAGCATCTACATAAAAGAGTTCTCGTTTTTCTGCTTCTAATGGAACTGTTTTTGGTACTCCATGTGCAGAGAAAATTACACGTCCGGATTCAGGAACTTCATTAAGTTCATCTACAAAAATAGCACCTTTAAGCTCAAGTCTTTCAACAACCTGCCGATTATGAACTATTTCATGACGTACATATATGGGGGCCCCATAGCGTTCTATAGCGGTTTCAACAATTTGAATGGCCCTGTCCACACCAGCACAAAAGCCACGTGGTTTTGCTAGTACTATAGTTAATAGAGGGTTTTTCATTATTGGTAATCTAATTTCTTAAAGTGTTACTTGTTATGTTAACAAACGAGTATTAAGGTTTTATACACTTAGTATTATTTATATTCTATTATCCTAGCATTATAGTCTCATGCAAGTTATGGAGAAATTTTGTCATGGCCCAAAGAGAAATTGTTCTTAAAGAGCCGATTGCTATTAACGTGCTTCCTGGTCGTAAATACTGGTGGTGCGAGTGTGGCTTAAGTAAAAAGCAGCCATTCTGTGATAGCGCCCATAAAGGAACAGAGTATTCACCTGTTCTATTTGAATCTGATATTGAGAAAACTATATATTTTTGTTGCTGTAAAAAAACTAGTAATCGTCCTCAGTGTGACGGATCACACAATAATTTATAATATAGTTAGATTGATTAACTTTGATTACTCGAAAACACCTCAGGCAGTTGATAAACGTATTTTTTGTTTTTGGTCTATTAACTTTAGTTGGCTGTAATGGAACAGAGATAGATAATTTTCCGCAGTGTCCCGCTGTAATTATTGTTAAGGACACCTCTGAGTTAACATCTTTTCGGAAGGGATCAGAACAACATCAAAGCGATGTGAAACTAAAAGTTAGAATTGATAGCTATAAGGGGGAGTGCCAGACGAATTTAGAATCTGATCGCTCTGGAAAAATAAGTGTGGATTTACAATTGAAATTTGATGCAACCCTTGGATTAGCAAGTATAAATCGTAAGGAAAGTTTTAAATTTTATGTCGCAATTGTTAATATTAGAGGCGATATTTTGGCAAAAAAAATATTTTCCACTTCTCTAGAATTTAATAAAAATATAGACAGACTATTTAAAACTGAAAAAATTATCCAAAAGATATTTCTTAGAAGTGGTGAATCAGGAGTGGATTTTGACATTTTAGTTGGTTTACATCTGAGCCCTGATCAGCTCAAACATAATCTTACTAAGAAATACAGATAATTCACATTTGTCTACATTGTTTATGTTGACTCTGTGTCTTGGGCCGATATTCTAGAAGACTAAGATAGTCCGAGTCGGATATTCTTTAAATGTCATAAGATCCCTGCGGAAGAGATCAGCATTATTTGATGACGCCGAAGGAGCAACCGCCCCGGAAACTCTCAGGCAAACGGACCGCTGGGTAATGACACTCTGGAAAGAAGATGCTGCTGTAATCAGTAGTATCTCACCGAAGGGGTAAACCTTTCCTTTTGCTTTTGTGGGTAGGGTAATTCTCTCAGGTTCTGAAGACAGAGTGGGGCTAGCGGTGCACTTCTAGTGCATTAGGTAGTCAATAGACCTTGTTGTTTACAAGGGGGGTAATATGGCAAAATCCTCTGATGCCCTTAAAGCATCCCTAAAAAATACAGCCCTTAATGCTTTACATAAGCAATTAGGGGCAAGAATGGTGTCTTTTGCTGGGTACCAGATGCCAGTTCAATATAAAACCGGTATAATTAATGAGCATAATCACGTGCGTCAGTATGCAGGGTTGTTTGATGTTTCTCATATGGGTCAAGCAATGATCCGCGGAGATAATCCAGCACTCGCCTTTGAAAGGCTAGTTTCTAATAATATTACAGATCTCGGACAAGATCGTTTGCGCTATAGTCTTCTTATGAATGAATCGGGTGGAATATTAGATGATTTAATTATAACTCGGAGGTCTACAAGTTCAGGGAGAGAAGAGATTAATATAGTGGTAAATGCTAACAGAAAGGACGATAACTTTAAATATATTGAAGAGAGTCTTCATGGACTTGCTACTCTAGAACCTGCAGATGACCTAGCACTCATTGCCTTGCAGGGTCCAAAATCAGCAGCGGTATTAATGAGATTTGACCCTACAGTAACTAATTTAATTTTTATGAGTTCCTCAGAGATTCAAATTAATGGCATAAATTGTTTTGTATCCCGCTCAGGTTACACAGGTGAAGATGGCTTTGAAATATCGCTTCCCTCAAGTGAAGTGGAAAACCTTACTTTGCGGCTTCTTGAAGAGCCGGAAGTAGAGTTGGTGGGTTTAGGTGCTCGTGATTCGTTGCGTTTAGAGGCTGGTCTATGCCTTTATGGTCATGATATTGACATAAATACTTCACCAATTGAAGCTGAATTAGGTTGGGCAGTTGATAAAAAACGATGTGAATTAAATTCTTTTCCTGGCGCAAAATTAATATTTAAACAGATCACTGATGGGGTTAATCGACGTCGTGTTGGATTATTGCCCGATGGTCCTATTCCTCTTCGCGAGGGAACATTAATTATTGATAAAGTTGGAAAAGAAATTGGATATGTAACAAGTGGGGGTTATTCACCAACCTTGAAACGACCAATAGCGATGGGATATTTAGCAGTTAATCATAGTAATCTAGGTTCTAATATATGGGCCTATTTACGTGGTAATAAATTAAGGTTGACGGTTGTTTCATTGCCATTTGTAAAACACCAATACTACCGGGGTACTTAGCGACTAAAGAAAGGCAGAGTATGAACGACAGAAAATATACTAAAGATCATGAATGGATAGAATTACAAGGTGATACAGGTGTTGTTGGTATCACAGACTATGCTCAAGAACAGCTAGGCGATGTGGTGTTTGTTGAATTGCCGGATGTAGGACAGAATCTAACTAAAAGTAATGAACTAGGGGTTGTTGAATCTGTTAAAGCAGCTGCCGAGATTTATGCGCCAGCGAGTGGAAAAGTTTTAGAAACAAATAGAGAGCTTGCTACTAATCCATCTTTAGTGAATGAATCTGCTGATGGAGATGGATGGTTTATAAAAATGCATATAACCGATAAAGATGAATTAAACGACTTGATGGATGAAGTTGCTTACTCTGCCTACACTTTAGGGTTAGAATAAAATGCGGTATTTACCGCTTACGGATACTGACCGTCATGAAATGTTGGAAAAAATTGGTCTATCTTCAGTTGATAGTTTGTTTAGTGATGTTCCGGAGGTAGCACAGCTTAGTTCTGAATTTGGACTACCGGATCATAAAGGTGAATTTGAAGTTGAAAAAATAATTGAATCACTTGCAGATAAGAACGTCTCTACAGCTGATGTGCCAAGCTTTTTAGGAGCTGGAGCTTATCGTCATCATATTCCTGCATCAGTTGATTATCTTATACAACGGGGTGAATTTCTAACTTCATACACTCCTTACCAACCAGAAATTTCACAAGGCACCTTGCAGATGCTGTTTGAGTTTCAGACGCAGGTGGCGTTAATAACGGGCATGGAGGTAGCTAATGCTTCCATGTACGATGGAGCAACATCATGTTCCGAAGCAGTATTAATGGCACGAAGAATTACTCGGCGTGATAAAGTTATTCTGTCTGGTGGATTACATCCGCATTATCGTGCTGTAACAGAAACTCATACTAAGCATCTAGATCTAGAAATTATAAATGAACCGACGGATCTAATAGGGGTAGAAAATTTAAGTAAATTAATTAACCAAGAAGTATCTTGTGTAGTAGTTCAGAACCCTACTTTCTTTGGTCATGTAAATAGTTTTTCTGAACTTGCTCAAACATGCCATGCTAATGGAGCTCTGCTCATAGTAGTTGTTTCGGAAGTTGTTTCTCTAGGAGCAGTTTTGTCGCCCGGTGACATGGGCGCTGATATTGTTGTTGCAGAAGGTCAAAGTCTAGGAAACCCTCTATCGTTTGGTGGGCCATATGTAGGACTATTTGCTACACGTGAAAAATATTTGCGTCAAATGCCTGGTAGGATATGTGGTCAAACATTAGATGAAGATGGACGCCGAGGGTGGGTGCTTACTTTATCAACTCGTGAGCAACATATTCGTCGTGAGAAGGCAACTAGTAATATTTGTACAAATGCAGGACTATGCGCATTAGCTTTTAGTATTCATTTAGCACTTTTAGGGGAATCGGGATTTAGAAAGCTTGCGGACTTAAATCATTATCGTGCAGTTCAAGTTGCTGAACATTTGTCCATTATTAACGGTATAGAAGTTATAAATGATAACTTTTTTAATGAACTATCTGTCCGTCTGCCGTGCCCTGCGAATGAAGTGGTTTCAAAATTGGCCAGTCGGGATATTTTAGCGGGCGTACCGGTTTCTCGGTTGATACCTAGTGAAAAGAGTTTAAATAATATTCTTTTAATAGCCGCAACGGAGTGTACATCTGAATCTGAAATAGAAAAGCTATCGAAAGCGTTAAAAGGTATAGTTTAATGACACATTCAAGAGACCTTAGCAGGACACCTAAAGAACCTTCAGTACCTATTAGCTCTGGTCAATCAGGACATCAGGGTTTATTTATGGAAGAAGACTTACTGTTTGAACTAGACAGTAAGGGAAAGTCAGGGGTTGATCTACCAACAATACCTAATTTTGAAAATAGATTAGGAAATTCTCGAAGAGAATCTAATATTGGGTTACCTGGCTTGAGCGAACCTGAAGTAGTTCGTCATTACACAAGGCTTTCGCAGAAGAACTATTCAATTGATACGGGTATTTATCCCCTAGGTTCGTGTACGATGAAGCATAACCCAAGATTAAATGAAAAATTAGTTCGTTTATCAGGTTTTTCTGGGCTACATCCATTGCAACCAGTTGAAACTACACAAGGAGCGCTCGAACTAATTTACAGAACAGCTAGTTGGCTTAAAACGCTTACTGGTATGCCTGCTGTTGCTATGTCCCCGGCTGCTGGCGCTCATGGTGAATTTTGTGGTATGATGGCTATTCGCGCAGCACTTGATCAACGTGATGGAGGTCAAACCTCACGTAGGCGAGTACTTGTGCCAGAATCAGCACATGGTACAAATCCTGCAACAGCTTCAATTTGTGGTTTTGTTATAGATACAATTCCAGCTAATGAATCTGGGAGAGTTGATATTGAAGCATTTACTAATCAAATGGGTGATGACGTTGCTGCAGTGATGCTTACCAATCCTAATACATGTGGTCTATTTGAATCGGATATAATTGAAATTGCCAACTTGATACATAAAGCGGGTGGCTTCTTTTATTGTGATGGTGCTAATTTTAACGCTATCGTTGGGCGTGTCAGACCTGGTGATTTAGGCATAGACTGTATGCACATAAACTTACATAAGACTTTTTCAACCCCCCATGGTGGAGGTGGACCTGGGGCTGGACCAGTTGTTTTATCAGAAAGCTTGGCGCCTTTTGCTCCGTTGCCATGGGTAGTGTTTGATGAACAGAAATATTCTCTGATAGAAAATGATGTGGATGCTAATGAGAAGTTCTCTATTGGTCGTTTAAAAGCATTTCATGGCCAAATGGGAATGTTTATCCGAACCTATGCATACATGTTAAGTCATGGAAAAGATGGTCTTGCTCAGGCATCTGGCGATGCTGTGCTTAATGCAAATTATATAATGGAGAGTCTAAAAGACTTGATGAATCCCGCGTTTGCAGGCCCTTGTATGCATGAATGTTTGTTCGATGACGGCTTTCTTAGAGGTTCTGGAATAACTACTCTAGATTTTTCAAAGGCAATAATTGATGAGGGTTATCATCCTATGACTATGTATTTCCCCCTAATTGTGCATGGAGCTATGTTAATTGAACCTACTGAAACGGAGTCAAAACGTTCTTTAGATGATTTTATCAGTTCAATTCGGTATCTGGCAAAATCTGCTATTTCTGGTAAAACAGAGAAATTTTTTGGAACTCCAAAATTTACACCGCGTCGTCGACTGGACGAAACTAGAGCTGCTCGATCACCAGTTCTGAGATGGAAATCAGTAGAAATTAAGAATAATAAATCTTAAATTCAAAAGATAATTAATACCTTATAGTTTCTATTATTAATTATTAGGTAAATTTAGCTAGTACATCACTTTTCACGGGGGATAATAAATTGATCCATAATTATTTTACTAGTTAAGTTTTGAGGGAAGGTCCTCAATGGCCTTATCAATAATTGAGATACCTTCATTAGTATCTGCTACCTCTTTAAGTATCTGTTGTGTAGCTTGTATGGCTATATCAGAAGCCAAACCTCGAACATCCGTAAGAGCTTGCGCCTCCGCACTCGCTATCATGTCTAGAGCTTGTTGTTCACGTCTTTGAAGTAACTCGTCCGAACGGAGTTCAGCTGCTTTTTTAATACGTATTGCCTCATTTTGAGCTTCTGCAATTATATCCTCAGCCTCTTTAAGTGCATCCCGTTGTTTTCGTTGATATTCAGCGAGTGTATGTTGTGCATCCTCCCGCAGTCGCTGAGCTTCATTTAGTTCATCTCTAACGGTTTCAGAGCGACCGTCAAGTTTTGTTAGAAACATTTTTTTAACAGGTTTGAAAATAGCAATAATAAAGAAGATAAATGAGACAGCTACCCAAGTCTCTGCATGCTCGAAGAAGCTCTCGCTATGGCCTGTCTTCTCCGCTGCCTTTACCCCAGCAGAAAACATTACAAGAAAACTTAAGGATAAAAGTAACCGATCAATCATGATGTTTGATCCTGTACGGCTTTTGTAACTGCAGATTTTACAGAATTACTATCTGGAATCTTTCCAATTAACCGTTCTACTGCTTGTAGAGTTATCTCCTCAGAAATTTCTACAATATTATTTATCGCACCAGCTGCTTCGGCAGAAATTCTATCACGTGCTACTGATGCATTTTCCGCTAATTTTTCAGCTAATAGTACATTTTGTTTATCAGAATTTTCCATAGCTTGTACAGTGGCCACGTGAAGCTCTTCAAGCGCACTTGCACGAGCATCTGCTAATTTTTTTTCATACGATGCCATGACTTTATCAGTTTGAACTGCTAGTTCATTAGCTTTATCTATATCATCGCCAATCTTTTTTTGACGGTTTTCCAACGTATTTGCAATTCTTGGCAGTCCTATACGCCATATGAATAGGAACACAATGGCAAAACTAATGATCAGCCAAAAAATCTGGCTAGCAAATGTGGTTATATCAAATTGTGGCATATCACTTACCTTCCGATAGATGAGAGGCGGTTCGGCTTGCGAATACCGCCACTAATCAATTAGCTGGCAAGTATTATGAAGGCCATAATAAGAGCAAATAGCGCTATGGCTTCAGTAACCGCAAAACCAATCCAAATAAAAGCTCCAATTTCTTCCTTTGACGCGGGATTACGGCCGATTGCTTCAATATAGCTAGCCCATATACGGCCTACACCGACGCCAGCGCCAACCATACCAATTGCGGCTAGGCCAGCACCAACGAGTTTCAGGCCGTTAGCAATAACTTGTGCTGCTTCGACTTCCATTATATTACTCCTTTAAATATCATAATGCGGATAGAGGGTTTAGTGCAGATGCAAAGCGTCATTTAAATACACGCATGTGAGAATTGCAAAGACATAAGCTTGAATTACGGCAATCATAACTTCTAACATAGTAATTGCCACTAATGCTGCAAATGGGACAAGACCGGGTACAACGAAGAATCCTCCTAATGCGACGACCCCGCCACCAATTACCTTTAATAGTACGTGTCCAACTGTCATATTAGCAAATAATCGTACTGATAAACTAATCGGACGTGAAAAGTAAGAAATTATTTCTATAGGGATAAGTACAGGCGCTGATACAATCGGTGCCCCATGAGGAAAGAAAAGGGAAAAAAACTTAAGCCCATGGGTTATTAAACCTATAAGAGTGACACCAATGAAAATAAAAGCAGACATGGCAAATGTAACGGCTAAATGACTAGTAAATGTGAATGCTCCTGGAATCAAGCCTAATAAATTTCCAAACAAGATGAACATAAATAGGGTAAAAATGAAGGGAAAGTAAGGTCTGCCTGCTGAACCAACGTTATCTCGCACCATGTCCGCAACGACTTGATGAAAATATTCAACCGCTGATTGCAATCTACCTGGTACTAGTGCTCGTCGTTGTGTACCTATCACAACAAATCCTACAAGGGTTATAGCTGTTATTAACATCCATAACGAGGAGTTAGTAAAAGATAAATCCGTACCACCGATTCCAAATTTTACAATTGGTTCAATTGTAAATTGCTCTAGAGGACTAGCCACAGATTATTTCTCCAGTCTTAAACTATTGGTCTTCACTATTGGCACCCGGCGACTTAATAAACTGATTTGCAGTCCTAATAACATTCATTAATCCTGCAATAAAACCGAAAACAAGAAATATTACTAATAATATCGGTTTTGTTTCTAACCACCAATCTAGGCTCCAGCCAATAGCTGCACCAACACCAACACCAACTACTAAATCAACCCCAACTTTTACGCCAACGCCCATACCACTTCCTACGTTTGACGAGCTCGATCTTTTATTTTGTAAAGCTCCAGAATTACGATCCTGTGCAGCCTTCACACGTTTATGTAGCTCTTTTGTCGGGGAAGGTCTATCCGGATCGGTCATATACAGACTTCATCATCAATCATTTCCGCCTCGTTAGATTGTTCTACAAGTAAACTGAAAGGCGGGCGCAAAATAGCCAGCGTTTACGAGCAAGTCAAGATAGCTTTCGTCCCGCGTTAATTGGTCGCAAATAGGCAGAAAACCGTGATTTTTAGTACGCTGTTGCACGTATCTGTTCGGCTTTGCGTAAGTTGACTGAAACCAACTGACTAATACCTTGTTCAGGCATGGTAACTCCGTATAATCGATCCATTCTTGACATTGTCATACGATGGTGGGTTATCACTAAAAAGCGTGTGTCTCCAGCATCAGCTATTTCACTGAGTAAAAGACAAAACCTATCCACATTTGCATCGTCCAGAGCTGCGTCCACTTCGTCAAGAACACAAATAGGGGCAGGATTGGTTAGAAATACGGCAAACAGAAGAGCAATTGCAGTCATAGTTTGTTCGCCGCCAGATAAAAGAGATAAGTTTTGTAGTTTTTTACCCGGAGGGCTAGCATATATTTCCAAGCCAGCTTGCAAAGGGTCATCTGATTCCGTAAGTGCTAGTTTTGCTCGACCACCACCAAAGAGGCGTTCAAATAGATTTTTAAAATGATTATTAACTTCTTCAAAGGATGTAACTAAGCGTTGTCTAGCCTCCTTATTTAAATTACTTATGCCTTGGCGCAGACGCGAGATTGCGGTTGTAAGGTCATTTTTTTCTGTTTCGATCATAGAAATTTTTTCAGTTAACTCTTTAGTTTCGAGTTCAGCACGTAGGTTAACCGGGCCCATATTATCCCTTTCTCTGATTAATCTATCAAAACGTTTCATAGCTGAATCAAGGTCTGGCACTTGCTGGCCTTCATGTATTTGTGCAATTTCTAATAGTTTTGTCGGATCGCATTCTAGACGTTCGGAGATTCGCTCGCGTATGACTAATAAGTTTTGATCTGCTTGGTCTATAGCTGATTGAGCTCGCACTTTATTTTCTCGTGTTTCCACAAATTTTTCTTCTTCATACCGTAGTGTTTTTTCCGATTCAGTTAATAATTTTTCAGCGATAAGGACTTCATCAGCTGACGTTTTTCGGATTTTTTCGGCATTGTTTAAGGCGTTTAAAAGTATATGGCGGCGTTTTTCCAGTTTTATTGGGTAATCAGTAAGAACTTTTAGCTCAGTAATTGCCACCGTATCTCGCTGGCTAAGCTCCTTAACGCGTTCGATAGCACCTGTGTGTCTGTTTTCCCAAGTTTTTTTATCAATTAATATTGCAATCACACGTCTTTTACAGTCTTCAGAGCCGCGTATTAAACTATCATAGTTGTTTTGTATTTCCTGATAGGACTTACGTGTTTCATTTAATGAATTACGACATATGTCTAAATTTTCATGTAATGCCGAAAGACTCCCAATCTGATTTTTTCGTGCTTTTGCATCATCTATGAATTCAGATGTCTCTAGTATTTCTGATTCAATATGGATGATGTTGGTTTCTATTTTATCAATATCTATTTTTTTTGTGCTCAATGTCTTTGACAGTTTATCATAATTACTACGTGCGTCAGCCAGGCTATTATCAATTTCTCGTAAATTATTGCGGACTGAGCGTTCGTTATGTAATGCCTCTATGGCGGCTTTCACAGCTTTATCGTTTGCTGATTTAGCATTGTTAAATGCATCTTCTGCCTTAGGAATATGCGTTTTCAACTCAATTAGTCTGTTTCGTTGTCTAAGTCTGGAGGTCATCGTGATGGCCTCAGCCTTTGCAACAAAACCGTCCCAGCGCCATAAATTTCCCTCACGATCCACTAGACGTTGTCCGTTCTTCAATTCTCTGGCAAGTTTTAATCCAATTTCTACATTTTTGACTACCCCAATTTGTGATAATCGGCGATTTAGATTAGGGGATTTTGAAACAAAATCCAATAATGGCTGTATACCTTTAGGAAGACTAGGTTGGTTACTTAGTGTTTCTGGTTTAAACCAATATCTAGGTGCAGATTGATCAATGGAGGCGTTAAGATCATCACCTAATGCCGCACCGAGGGCTGCTTCATATCCTGGGATTACTTCAATATTATTAAGGATAGGCAACCAGGTTCCTGAATCATCTTTTTCGGAGACAAGTAAATCGCTTAAGGCGTTTAATTCGGCTTTGAGGTGGTTATGTGTTTGTTCTTTAGAAGTAAGCAATTCCCTTGACTTTTCTCTGTTAGAATCTGCCTCGAAACGCAATTTTTCTGATGTATCTAACAATTCACGTTCTTCTGTAAGCCTTAATTCTAATTTAAAAACTTTATTTTGTGTTCGTGATAAAAACTCAGGATCAATTTTTTCTAATTGTAGCTCATCTAATTCTTTATCTTTTACCAACTTTTGTAATCGACGTTGCTCCGCACGCTCTTCTAATGTTTTTAATTGTCTATCAATAACTGCAAGCTCTGCTTCACTACTAGCAATTTGTTCTGTTAAAGTTGAAAGCTCTTGTTCATCTTTTATACATCGTTTGCTGGCCAGATTACGTGATTTTTGTGCATTTTTTATTCTTTGATCTTCATTGTTTTGGCTAAGCTCCATTTTTTCGAGTTCTTTATTTAAACGGTTAAGAGCAGCTTCCGCCTCTCCAAATAGCTCTTGCTCGCGGTTTAGATCAACATTTATTTGATTTCGACGAATGGACCATTGCTCGATCGCTGATTGAATTCTAGTTTCCTCGGCATCTAGTTCACTATTTGCCAAGGTAAGTCTATGTAACTCAGCAGCCGCACTTACCTGAACATCTCTCAAGGGCCCAACTTCTTCGGCCAGCGATTCGCGTTTAATATTAGCTTTACTAACTAGCGTTGCTTGTTGTGTAACTACATCCACCGCAACTTGCAGTAATTTCTTTTGTTTAATCGACTCTTCACTCCCTAACGTCCAGCGTTGATAAAGGACAGAAGCTTCTGTTTTACGGATATCATTAGATATATTACGATACCGTGTTGCTTGCCGTGTCTGTCTTTTTAGTAATGAAAGCTGGGTTCCTAACGTTGTTAAAACATCTTCTAACCTTTCTAAGTTACTTTCGGCAGCACGTAGCCTTAGTTCGGCTTCGTGTCTCCTAGAGCGTAGTCCGGTTATACCTGCAGCTTCTTCGAGTAATAGCCTCCGGTCAGTGGGTTTAGCATTAATGATTGCTCCAATTCGTCCTTGACTGACTAACCCTGTAGATCTAGCGCCTGTAGCTTGGTCTGCAAATAGTACCTGCACGTCGCGGGCACGTACTTCTTGTCCATTCACCCGATAGGTTGATCCCTTTTGACGTTCAATTCTTCTCGATACTTCTAATTCTTGTGTGCCATTAAACTGTGAAGGGGCTTTGCGCTCAATATTATCTAGCGAAATAATTACTTCTGCCACGTTACGTGCTGGACGATCATTTGTTCCTCCAAAAATAACATCATCCATACCAGCTCCGCGCATTTGCTTTGCTGATGTTTCACCCATAACCCAACGTAGACCTTCTACAAGGTTTGATTTTCCGCATCCATTGGGTCCCACTACGCCAGTTAACCCTTGCGCAATCTCTAACTCAGTTCCGTCTACAAAAGATTTAAAACCTTGCAGCTTGAGCTTTTTAAAATGCACGTGATATTACCTTTTCAATTCTTATTCTTATACTATTGTGAACTGCGAATCACTTATCCGCTACCAATGGATTAATAATATAAGCAATTTTTTCTAATTTTTATGAAAAAAACATTTAATATCACTTGTGACGTGATTTTTTACCTAAGATTCCATGTCCTAGATCTCTAAGCGCTTGGCGTAAGTTATTATCCGTTACGTCCTTTAGCAGTAAATCAAGGGCTGCAGTATCTTCTGCAGTTGGATTTTTTTTTATTTTCTTGGTTGGCTTATTAGTAACAACTGGCCCTTGTTGTAGAATAAGTCGATTGATTGCGTGATAGCCAAAATACCCATTAATTCTTTCTATTACCTGTGTTTGCATATGTTGAAGCTCTAGGGCTAACACACCAGTTACTTGGATATATAAGGTTCCGCTGTTAGCATCAGCTCCCTGAGAAATTCTAAGAGGTAAACATTCCTCAGCTAATCTATTACCAATAATTTTTGGCCAATCTGATATAAGAGCTAGTTCCGTAAGACCTCTCTTTTTCCTAATTGGATTGGTAATACGTTCTGTTTCAGCAGATATGGCCTTAAGGCTTTTATTTCGGCGTGGTTTCATTCCATAGATTTTATTAATAATTAGTTGGCAAATTTATCATTAGTTAATGATAGTGTTGGTTATGTTTCAGAGCAACCCAATATATTAAGTGAAAGAGGTAGAAAGCTTGATTGGTCCCAAAACTGCAGATCTTCTTGTATGGTACGATAGAAACGCTCGTCAATTGCCTTGGCGGATCCCGCCATCTAGAGATTTTAGTGCTCATGAAGGTATACAAAAGCCAGATCCTTACAGAATATGGCTAAGTGAAATAATGTTGCAACAAACTAATGTAACTACTGTTATTCCTTATTTTAAATTATTTATAGGGCAGTGGCCGACAATCAAAGATTTAGCTAGTGCCCAATTAGATTCAGTATTACAGGCTTGGGCTGGATTAGGCTATTACGCACGTGCTCGTAATTTACATAAATCTGCTGCTATCATTGTAAAAGACCATGAAGGTAAGTTTCCGTGTACAAAAAAAGAATTATTGGAATTGCCTGGAGTGGGTCCTTATACTGCTTCGGCTATAGCTGCCATAGCATTTGGACAATCAGAAGCGGTAGTAGATGTTAATGTTGAGAGGGTTTTGGCTCGATTATTTGCAGTCGAAGAAAGACTACCAGCCGCAAGGAAAAAATTAAATCAGTTAGCTAAATCTTTAACTCCAAAAACCCGTCCCGGAGACTATGCTCAGGGGGTGATGGACCTCGGTGCAACAATTTGTACTTTCCAAAGCCCTAAATGCGAAATATGTCCATGGATTCTAAGTTGTAGAGCAAAGAAGTTAGGAAATGTTGATAGATTTCCTAGGCGAGCTCCCAAAGTAAAACGACCTTTAAAGAAAGGCATAGCCTTTTGGGTGGTTCGAGGAGATGGCTCTATTTTATTGCGTCGCCGTCCCGAATCCGGACTTTTGGGTGGTATGGTAGAAGTGCCTTCAACTAATTGGGATGTTTCGAGGTCTATGGATTTATTACAGGCACCTCTTATAGCAGAATGGAATGAATTGCCTGGCAATGTAAGTCATGGTTTTACTCACTTTCAATTAGAACTGAAGGTGGTGGCAGCAAGAGTAAATAAGAGTGCCAGGGCTAATGGCATGTGGGTATTGCCGAGTGGTTTTAGTGATCAGGCATTTCCCACATTGACTAAAAAAATCATAAGCCACTCCATTAAATACAATTATTTATTTTAAAATTTATAAAATATTTATTTCCTTTGCTTCCCATCCCAGCCAGTTACATATTGCTACGCCCAAAATTAACTTTTTATCGTTTTCTGATAACCAACGTAATTCCTCAGTTATGAGAGTAAGGCATTCTCTATAACTACTGGTCAATCTAGTAAGATCAGACCCCCAAAACATTCGTGATGGGCCAAAGGAATCAAATATCTGTCTAATATATGGATGTAGCTCATAATAAGGATAGGGTTTGCTTGAATAACAAGGAAGTGAGGTTACTTTCACCACTAAATTTCTATTGGTTGAAAGAGAGAGAAGATACGATAAATCTTCGAAGGCCGCGTCATCAACGGCATTTCGTACTAAGCCTAAATGGTCGATACATAATTTAATGTCTGGATAATTGTTTATTATTTTCTCTACTTCTTGAAGATGTCCTGATACCATTAGCATAACTGGAATTTGGAATTTTTCTGCCTCGTACCAGAGCCATTCCAGGCTACCATCTGTGAGTAATGAATATTCTTTTTCAGTACTAAAAGTAAATCTTAGGCCAAGCATACCAGATTGTTTGTTCCAATTTTCAAATACGCTAGTAGCAACTGGTTTATTGATGTCAAGACGTCCAAGTACAGCTAAACGGTCAGGGAATGCTCTTGCCGCTTCCAAGGCTAAAACATTTGTATCTCCCATCCACATTGGAGGGACAATTATTGCGCGGTTAATACCTGTTTCATCCATCTCGCCTATAAGATCGTTTACAGAGTAGGAAGAAATCTGTCTATGCCACGGGTTTGGTGTTCCTAGATTCCAAATATGGACCTGCGAATCAACAATTAGCATAATGTTATTCTGTGTTATTTATCAAAGAGTATTTTAATTTATTTAGTTCAGTTCTGACCGTACTTTTTGTCTTAAAACGTCAATTGGTATCAGTTTTCCTTCAATATCAATATGCCAAAAAGTCCAGCCATTACATGATTCAGCTCCTTGTACTGCAGCTCCAATTTTATGAATTGAACCCCGATACTCAGATGATATTATATTACCATCAGCAGTTATTTTGGCCGCATAACGTCTACTTGGTCCATATAAAACTTCACCGGTTCTCAATAAACCACGTTCTATAAGCCATCCAAAAGGAATACGAGGTTGTTCTCTTTTGGAGGGCGTCTCTAGAAGTGATTTTTCTCCAATGGGTCGGACCTTAGATAATCTTTTGTTTGCTACTTCAATATATTTTTTTTCGCGTTCAATACCTATGTAGTCTCGTTGTAATTGGATGGAAACAGCACCGGTTGTACCAGTTCCAAAAAACGGATCTAGTATTAAGTCTCCCACCTTTGTGGATGCCATTATAACTCTATGTAAAAGTGATTCTGGTTTTTGAGTGGGATGGGCTTTATGTCCATCCTCGTTTTTTAAACGCTCATTACCGTTGCAAATCGGAAGCAACCAATCACTGCGCATCTGTATGTCGTCATTTAATGCCTTCATTGCATCATAATTAAAAGTGTATTTAGAATTTTCTGAGTGAGCACACCAGATCATGGTTTCATGAGCATTGGTAAATCGACGCCCTCGAAAATTAGGCATAGGGTTGGACTTACGCCAGATAACATCATTTAAAATCCAATAATTTAAATCTTGAAGAATACTGCCTACCCGAAATATATTATGATAGCTTCCGATGACCCAGAGAGTTCCGTTTGGTTTAAGCGCATGTCGGGCCGCACTTAGCCATTCATGAGTAAAGCGATCGTATGAATTGTTATTATTAAATTTATCCCAGTTCTCATCTACACCATCAACGCGCGAATTGTCAGGTCGCAAAAGTTCGTTGGCTAATTGAAGGTTATATGGCGGATCTGCAAACACTGCATCTACGGATCCCTTGGGCAACGCTAACATGTGTTTAACACAGTCGCCTTCTAAAATTACATTGCGCGGAGCCACTTTTCCCGCGCGTTCTGGGCCAGGAGAACGCATAACTAAAGGTAATGGGCAAGTCATGAATCTGGGTCAATAGAAAAATTTAGAAAATTCAATATATTGTGAATAAATATTTAGATTTAACTATATATAGTGTTTTTGTTTATAAGGTTTTTAATTGGCTTAAAGCTTTTTCTGTGATGTTCTGTAATACCACAACGCATTAGCCCTTCTTGATGACGTCGGGTTCCATAACCGGAATTTTGTTCCCAACCATAATCACTATATTTTTTTGAGAGACCTAACATATAATTGTCTCTAGTAACTTTGGCGTAGATTGAGGCAGCAGCTATTGATAACACTAACTTATCTCCCTTAACAATAGTTTGAGAAGGCGCCGGTAACTCAGGGGATTTGTTCCCATCTATTAGAATTGATATAGGTACGAAGGGTAGGTCTGCAACAGCACGCTGCATAGCAAGCATTGTTGCCTGTAATATATTTAAGGAGTCAATTTCTTTTACTCCAGCACTTCCTATGCCTACCCATGCATGCTCAGATTTAATTGCATTTAAAAGTTGTTTGTAGATAATTTCGCGGTTTCGTTTACTGAGTGTTTTTGAATCGTTAATCATTACCAGTTCTGGTGAATTTGCTGCATGAGAACTTAAAATGGCGGCTGCTGCAAAAACTGGTCCTGCCCAAGCGCCTCTTCCCACTTCATCAACCCCGGCAACTTTTCCATCAAATGAGGCCTCTCGTGTAAAATCAAGCATCAAAATCTTTTGAGTTTTGGTTAATTGTTTTAGTTTTAGTGTTGGTTCGGTCTTTTGGTTTGACTACTAATCCTTTATTACGAATGGAAACCAGAATAATAGCTTTAGTATTTATTATTAATCTAGAAATTAGAATTCCAAGGTTAGCGATAAAGTCTGTCTCACGTCCGAAAGCTATACGAAAAACATAGCGTACTGATGAGCTTTGGTAGGTATCAATTTTATTTAAACGTCTAACTGCTCCCATCCATATTGGTGAGACAACTAAAGATAAAGCAGCCACAGTAATAATAATACGAAATTCATTTGTTTCAATGATACCACGCTTAAGGCCTACGCTACCTAATAGGAATGAAAATTCTCCTACTTGAGATAATAATAAGGCTGTTAACAAGGCTTGTGCCCAAGGAAGGCGAAGTGCAGAAAGGACGGCTAAATTAACTATCGTTTTACCAATAGTTGCAATTAAAAGCATGGCTATGACGAGGCCCAGATTATTCCAAATCAAATCAAAATCTATAAAAAGTCCTATAGATAGGAAAAATACCATCATCAATATACTTTGGATTGGTATTACAGTATTTAACATGTTAACCCGCAGGTTACTGTTTCCAATAGTTAGTCCTGCTAAAAATGCACCATAAGCCGGAGATAGTCCAAGTAAGCCCGATATTGTTGCAGCTCCAAAGCAACACACAAGACCTAGTAAAGGCGTTAAATCGGGATGGCCTTCCATTATTGCTGGCAAAGGCAATTTGAGACGTCTACGGCGACTAAGAAAAAGGATAAGAAAAATTAATAACGTTATAGAAAGTAGAATTCTGGCCAGGGCTAAATAATTAAACTCACCAATTGCAGCGATATCAAGTAATAATATCATAGGTACTATTGCCAGGTCTTGAGCAATTAAAATACCTACTGTGATGCTACCAGTACGGGTTCGCAATTCTCCTATATCTTGAAGTATTTTAACTGCAACAGCAGTGCTAGATAAAGCTAAAACAAATGCTAATAGTAAAATAGAAGCCGTTGACCAGCCAATAATATTACCAATAAACCATAAGACAATTAATGTGGTCGCAGTTTGTAGTATCACTGTTGCTACAGCAATGCGCCAAATTCGACGGAAGGCTCGTAAACTTAATTCCATGCCAATTACAAACAAAAGCAATAACACGCCTAGATCGGCTAGAAGAGTTATGTTTTCCTGATTTTTAACTAACCCGAACCCCGCTGGTCCTAACACAACTCCAGCTAGTATATAACCTATAACGGCAGGTTGTCGTAATCTTGTAAAAATAACACCGCATGACAAAGCTACCAGAATGACAACTGCTATTGGGATCAACTGTTCGTGGGTGAGCATTATCTGTTTAATCTAACATATTTATAGATAGTGTATATTACTACTGCATCTCTATTAACAATTTAGGTTCAAGCCAATCTTCTCGAGCTGAAATAATTGTTTCAGCCTCAAAGGAATGCGTAATGTGATTGACAATATGCTGTGTCATTACTTTATTTCGAGAAGCGGGATGCTTGTTGTCTTGCCAAGCTACTTGATATCTAGCAAACCAAGTCATTGTGCGTAGCCACGTTAAGCGACGAAAATTTAATGCCCAGGAATAGAATTCGTTTGACTTTATGTGACTCATTTCACTGTGGTAATAACGATAGAAGTTACCGACGTGTTTTGTAGTAATTTTAGTTGCACAATCAGGATCCCATCCGGTTGAAACTGCAAGTGTAGCGTGGGCTAAGTCGATGTAGGGAACTCCGTAAAGAGCTTTTTCTAAATCTACAAACCAGGCCTTTCCATTAGTATCTATAAGAAAATTTCCAGGATGAGTATCTGTACCTACCAAGCATATAGGTACTTCAGGTTCTCCTTGGTTTTTTAATCTTTCCGCCCAAAATAATTCTTCTTCGACTTCTTTGCGTGCTCTTTTGCTTAACGTTGCTTTAGAAAGAAACGTAGCTTGCTCCTCAATAATTTTTAACATTTCGGCAATAGGTTTAGTGTGATATTGAAGGGGTTTTCTTTTATTGGGAGAGGGAAGGGGTAATTTATGAATTGCAGAAAATGCATTTGATATAGCATATAAATCACTTGGTAACCGTGGGGCGTGTCCATTAATAAACTCAACTAAGAGTGCACCCCTTGGCAGCTTTTCACAGATAGGAATAGTGGCAATTAATTCGGGACAATGTCCACTTTTTGAGGCTCGTTGAAATGCAGTAGATTCATAAGCTAACTGATTATCAGGTTTCATACCCCATTGGCTCATTTTTGGAATACGTAATACATAGTTGCTATTACCTATCCGCCAATGATCGTGTGTGATGCCCTTAGTTGAAAGAACAGAAATTTTTTCTCCATGTATTTGGTTTTGAAGGCACTTTCCTTCTAGCAAAGCTATAAGTTCATTAGTTTTTATAGGTAGAATCACAGATTAACATCCAAGAAAGTTTTTATTTATTATCTGCATCTGTTTCACCTAGGCGCGGAAGAAGTTCAGCAAAATTACATGGTCGATGCCTTATATCTAGCTGATCATTTAAAATTTGATCCCATCCATCCTGACAAGCACTTGTTGATCCTGGTAATATAAATATATAGGTGCCACAAGCTACAGCTGCATCCGCACGTGATTGAACTGTTGATGTTCCAATTTTTTGATAGCTTAGCCATCTAAATAATTCGCCAAATCCGGGGATTTCTTTTTCACTTACTTGTTTCAGAGCTTCTGGGGTGACATCTCTACCTGTTACCCCAGTTCCACCAGTAGAGATAATTACATCTACATTTGTATTTTTAATCCATTCACGAAATTGATTGGTTATTAGACTTACATCATCTCGTACGATTGTTCGTTCAGCTAAAGTATGGCCGCTTTTTCTTATTCTAGAGACCAACAGATCGCCTGAGGTGTCATTATCTCTAGTGCGAGTATCTGAAACGGTTAGCACTGCAATACTAAGTGGTTGAAAAGATATGTTTTGATTAATACTCATTGTTTTTTATTTTACCTGCTGTGGAATCTAATTGGTGGTAGCTAGGCCATAAACCTGCTGCAACATCACTTAAAGAATAGGCCTCTTGATTCAATCTACTACGATATAACCATAAATTGGTAAGGATGCGTTCAATAAAAAGCCTTGTTTCTTTTGAAGGCAGGCTCTCGATGAATAATAATGGGTCGGCTTTGTAATTCATTTTACCTTCCCAATTGCGCATATTACCTGGACCTGCGTTATAAGCGGTAGTGATATGAAATAAATTATTTGGTACGGATTTATCGGACATCAGATGTTTAATATATTTCTGTCCAAGTAAAATATTAAGAACCGGATTATAGAGCTCGTCTTTTCCTCGACCCCTCAGGCTTCTTTTTCCCGAGATAAAACTTGCAGTCCTTGGCATTAATTGCATTAGACCTCGGGCTCCTGCTGGGCTTTTTGCTCGCTCATTAAAGGCTGATTCTTGTCGTATAAAAGCATAAATAAGTGCGCGATCTAACGTTAATTTGTTTTGTAAGTCCCACTCGGGAATTGGGTATAGTGCTGTATTTCTTATAGATGCATCAGCTATGTGTGCTATTTTAAGAGATAGAGACGGCAAATTCATATTAATAGCTAATTTAATGATATCGGATTGTAGAGAAGGTTTTGCTGCGGCCAGCGTTAACAATTCTTTTTGTGATTCTTGTTTAAATCCAATTTGTAAGAGAGCTAAAGCTCTGCTCCCATATAAAGTATCTGATATGCGTTGGAATACATATTTATTTATTGGTGGTTGTTCCCAATCGAAGTCTAATTTTTCTCCTAGAGCGCGTTTTGAGATTAACCCATAAAAGGTAAAATGATATTGTGCACCTAATTCGAGCATTTTTGTAACTTCTTCTGGGCGTTGGCTAACCAATAATGTCCTTGCTGACCAAAAAGCACCTGCAGATTTTAACCAATCAGAAGTTTCTTTCGTTTTTGCAAGTGCTGTAAAGTGAAGGTGAGCAGTGTCTATTTTATTAGAGCGCCAAGCTGCTAGTCCTCCCCACCAATGTGCTAATGGCATGTTATTTGGAACAGTTTTAATTGATCGTTCAGCTGCATAAACAGCTTCATGGTCTTTTCCTGCTCGATAGTATGATGCCGCAATATCGCGTAACAATATGGCTATCTTTTCTGAGCTCATAATCCGTTTTGTTGTTGGTTTATCTAATAACTTTAATGCACCAGTTGGCCAACCTTTTCTAATTCGTGATTGAATACTAGATTGTAATTGTCGAGCGCGAGCAGACTTTTCTCTTAAATTTCTAATGCTCTGCGTAGAAACAGATGAAGATGATAGATGTTTTTTTATAGGCTTTTGGGGGTGGGTTGAGTTTTTAGGACGGCGCCTAATAGCTAGTCTGTATATTCGTCTTGCCTGGGGAAGGGAAGCATAATTGCCCATCCAATTTTTTAATTCGCTATAATTTGATCTATATTTGTTAGGGTGTAAATATTTTTGAGCCAATACATAACCCATTAAACGATCATCTTTTAATTGATTTATAATTCGTTTGGCCTCGTTCCAACGGCCGTCTTTCTGTAGTAAAAATATAGTTTTATATCTATGAATGTCGCGAGATGACAAAACCCCTACAACACTTTCTCCGTTAGGAATCTGAATATAGGAAGGGCTCGTAATTTCTGATGAGAGGGGGCGAGGAATTGGTGTTTGTGCCAAGCTAGAACTTGTAACAAAAAATTGTATTAGGGCTAAATTAACTAATATTAAACGCATTAATTATTTCCTTGACCTTAGGCAGGAAGTTTTAAGTTTTTGTAGCTTTATTCATCTAGAGCTGTTTGATGTCCTTGCCCAGTGTAAGTGTTAAGGAGCTCTCGTACGCTTAAGAAATCTTTCCAGGCAGATCGCTTTTGTGCTGGTTGACGAAGAAGATAGGCGGGGTGGAGTGTCACCATAGCTGGAATACTTTGGATTTCAGTATTTTCTAAAGAAGAGGATTTATAATCATACCATTTACCTCTAAGTTTAGTGATTCCTTCTTTGCTTCCCAATAAAGTCTTGGCTGATGTACCTCCAAGAAAGACTAAAATACGAGGTTTTACTAGTGCAATATGCTGACATAGGAATGGCAAACAAGATGTAATTTCTGCGTCAGTTGGTTGCCGATTTCCAGGAGGTCTCCATGGAATAATATTAGTTAGATATACATTTATTTCGCGACTGAGGCCAATGTAACTGAGCATTTCATCCAGTAAATGTCCACTCGGGCCTATAAAGGGAATTCCTTGACGGTCTTCATGACGTCCGGGGGCTTCTCCGATCAACATTACATCCGCATTCTCTTGGCCTTGTCCAAAAACCAAATTTGTTGCTGTTTTTTTCAAAGAACACCCATCAAATGCAGCTAAATTATTTTTTAAGGTGATTAAATCAGAAGCGTCATTCGCTAATGAATTTGCACTAGTGTTGATAGCTTCTTTAGTCATTAATTGTTTAGATAAATTATCTGTGTTTTGCTGATAAGCTTGGGATGATTGAGCTTTCTTATTAGGGCTAGTTGGTAAAACTATGTTTTGTTGTTTTTTTTCATCCTGATTTATTTGATTAAATCGGTTGAATGTTTGGTTGCCTATTGATTCATCTGCTCCAATATCAGTCTGCCACTTTAGTGCAGCTAACAATGTAGAGTGTTTTGAATTTATAATATTATATGGATCAGTCATTTATAAATAATACCAGATTACCAATTTACTAAAACAGTTCTAAGTGAGATTATTCATGCTATTCTATATCTTCCTTTGCATTAGTCTACTATCTCAATATTTTTACAGATATTACTCCAAGAGAATATTTTGAATATAGGATGGGTAACAATGGAGAAAAATTTAGTGGATATAAATGAAAACAATAAAGAGACCATTGAAAGAGAAGCAATGGACTATGATGTAGTTATTGTGGGTGCTGGTCCTGCAGGTCTTTCCGCTGCAATTAGACTCAAACAACTTGCTGCAGAGTCGGATAGTGAAATTAACGTTTGTATTATTGAAAAGGGTTCTGAAGTTGGAGCTCATATTCTTTCTGGTGCGGTTATGGAGACCAGGTCTCTAGATGAGCTATTACCCGATTGGCGTGATAAAGGTGCACCGCTAACCACTGAAGTTATTAAGGAAAAATTTTTATTTCTTGGTAAAAGTAAATCTGTTTCAATACCCACCACTTTTTTACCACCTTCGATGCATAATAGAGGTAATTATATTATTTCTCTTGGAAATTTTTGTCGTTGGCTTGGTGAGCAAGCGGAAGGACTAGGTGTTGAAATTTATCCAGGTTTTGCTGCGTCTGATGTTCTTTTTGATCAAACCGGACGAGTTATGGGTGTAGCAACCAGTGACATGGGTATAGGACGCGATGGAAATAGAACAGAGAATTTTACTCCTGGTATAGAATTACACGCTAAGTATACTTTTTTTGCTGAGGGTTGTAGAGGGCATTTAGGTCAACAATTATTAGAAAAATTTTCTTTGAGATCTAATTGTGAACCTCAGACTTACGGTATTGGCATTAAGGAATTGTGGGAGGTTTCATCAGATAAGCATATGGAGGGACTGGTAATCCATACTGCCGGTTGGCCTCTTGATAACAGCACATATGGGGGGTCATTTTTATATCACCTTAACGATAACCAGGTGGCGGTAGGGTTTGTAGTAGGTTTAGATTATAAAAACCCCTATTTATCACCTTTTGATGAATTTCAGAGATTTAAGACGCATCCAAGTATTCGTTCAACTTTCGAAGGAGGAAGTAGAATTTCCTATGGTGCACGCGCCCTTAATGAAGGTGGCCTTCAGTCCTTACCTAAGGTGTCTTTTCCGGGTGGTGTATTGGTGGGTTGTGAAGCTGGTACTCTTAATGTACCCAAAATAAAAGGTACACATACTGCCATGAAGTCAGGTATGTTGGCAGCTGAAGCTGCTTTTGAAGCTATTAGCAATGATAATGATGACAAGATTTTAGATGAATTAAATGCTTACGATAATTCTCTAAGAAATTCGTGGGTTTATAAAGAGTTGCATCGGGCTAGAAATTTTAGACCAGCGTTTAAATTTGGTCTTTTATTAGGTACCTTAATAGCAGGTTTTGACCAAATTATACTACGGGGTAGGGCTTTTTGGACACTTAAACATGGCCATGCTGATCATGAAACTCTTTTGAATAAAAAATATTTTAAGCCAATCGATTATCCCAGTCCCGATGGTCAAGTAAGCTTTGATAAACTGACATCTGTTTATATTTCTAATACTAATCATGAAGAAAATCAGCCGGCACATTTAACATTGAAAGATATTAATGTACCTATCGATATTAATTTAGAGTATTATGATGCTCCTGAGCAGAGATACTGTCCGGCTGGTGTATATGAAATATTAACTGATGATTTTGGTCTTAACCCACAGTTGCAGATTAATGCTCAGAACTGTGTACATTGTAAAACATGTGACATAAAGGATCCAACTCAAAATATTACATGGATAGCTCCAGAAGGTGGAGGCGGACCAAACTATCCGAATATGTGAATAGTACTAGTCATCTGTACAGTAAGAATAATTTCAAAGATTAACATAATATTTACGTTGTTAATTAAAGTTTGCAAAGTCTAGGTTGCTATTTATGTTTTGGCTAATCTAAGCTCGCTTTGATAGGCTGATCTTCCAATATTAGGACCTGTAATGCGTTTAACACTCCTACTTATTCTATGCATTATAAATATAGTAATTACTGTACCTGTAGGGATTGCGTTATCCTCTAGTAAGACTATGGCTAACATTATAAAAACAGCCCAAGAAAGTCTTCCTCTTATTGGTAATACTTCTTCTGGCAGTTATTTGAAGTCACGTCATGCTGAGAATATTGGAGATTTTGCTTCGGCTGCTTCGTTTACTGCTCAATTATTATCTACCAATCCTCAAATTAAGGGGATTACTAGGCGTGGGCATATATTGATGATTAGTTCAGGTCGTATTAATGAGGCTGCTAAACTTGCAGAAATTATTGTTAGAAACAGTGAAAGTGATCCGTTAGCCAATATTACTTTGGCGGTCAAAGCATTTAAAAATAGAAATTTTCATGAAGCTATTAATCGACTGGATAAAATACCAAGAGAAGGATTCCAGGCTGTTATAGTTCCTTTATTAAGTGGTTGGGCTTTGGCAGGTGCTGGAAGTAGAGATAGGGCACTGGATGAAATAAACAAACTCAGAAATATAGATGGAATGGGACCAGTTATAGGTTTCCACTCTGGAGCTATCTCTGATTTGTATGGTGATTATAGTAGAGCTGAAAATTTTTACTTAAACGGAATATTAGAATCTGGCGATACACCGGCTTTAAAAATTATTGAATCCTATGTTGGGTTTTTATTACGCAGTAAACAATATGATAGAGCTAATAATGTAGTTAAAAGCTTTATTTTGGCTCATCCTAATCAATTATTGATAGAAACTACTAATTTGGCATTAAAAAAACGCGAGGCTCCGGAACACTTGGTGACGGCTTTTGAACATGGTGCTGCTGAAGCTCTGTCTTCGATTGCCTCTATGCTTAATAAAGAAAAACTGAAAGACGAAGCGCTAATTATGATTCAATTAGCTATTCATTTGCGTTCAAATTCTCCTTCAATTCTCTTTCTTTTAGGCCAAATTTTAGAGGAAAAAAAGCAAATTGAAACAGCTATAAAGGCCTACAGAAAAATAGATGTATTAACTCCTTATGGATGGTATGCACGGCTTAACTTAGCAGAATCTTACTGGGGTATAGAGCAAACGCCAAAGGCTCTTGGCATTTTAAGAAGAATGGTTAGAGAAAGACCTAAAAGGTCTGATGCAGCCCGTTTAATGGGTGATATTTTGCGAATAAATGAACGCTATAGAGACTCTGTGATTGCTTATGATAAAGCTATGCATCGAGCAAATAAAAAGATAGATTGGCGTCTCTATTACTCTAGAGGAATTTCATTAGAACGTAGCAAAAAATGGACCCGTGCTGAGACAGATTTTTTAAAGGCTCTTGAACTCGAACCGGACCAACCATATGTTCTTAATTACTTGGGCTATAGCTGGATTGAACAGAAGAAAAACCTAGTACGTGCAAAAAAAATGATAGAAAAGGCTGTCAAACAGCGTCCTCAGGACGGCTATATAATCGACTCTCTGGGCTGGGCTCTATATAGACTTGGTGACTATTTGGGAGCGGTAGTTCATTTAGAGCGTGCCGTGTTACTGGAGCCGGGAGATCCTGTTATCAATAATCATTTAGGAGATGCTTATTGGTTGGCAAATCGACGTGTAGAAGCTCGGTACCAATGGAAACGATCATTATCACAGCAACTCCGGGGTAATGAAAAATTAATAACTCTTGATAAACTTAAGGGAAAGAAATTGCCAACACCACTTCCTGTAAGCTAAAGGAATGAAATTTGAGCGAAAGTCATGACAGAATATTTGAAGTCGCTCCGGCCAAGATTAATCTTTATCTACATATTCAAGGTCGGCGTTCGGACGGTATGCACCTGGTAGATAGTTTGATTGTTTTTGCAGATCAAGGAGACATAATTAATGTATCTCCTAGCAAAGATATTTTAATAGATCGTTGTGGTCCAATGGCAGATGGCTTGCCACCTATTCAAGATGATTTGGTGTATCACGCAACTAAATTATTAGCTAAAATAGCCCGAGTTAGAGTTGGTGCTAAAATAGGTGTAAAAAAAAACTTACCTATAGCTAGTGGTATTGGGGGGGGATCTGCTGATGCTGCAGCCACCATAAGAGCTTTATTAAAGCTTTGGAAAATCACACTTACGCCTTCAGAGCTATTAATCATTACCCAAAAGCTCGGCGCTGATACTGCTGTTTGTTTGCGATCTAGGCCAACAAGGGTAACTGGTATAGGCGAAAAACTTGCAGAAACTAATTCTATGGCTCCACTATTTGCTGTATTGGTAAATCCCGGGTGTATTTTGACAACTAAAACCGTTTTTGCTTCTTTTTTGAGTAATGGTGCAATAAAAAATGTCGAATCATTAATTCCTTTAAATTGGTCAAGAGATCCTTATCTTTTAATTTCACAATTAAGAATGCAACGAAATGACCTAACTGAGGCAGCTATAACGTTGTTTCCTATAATTAACGACGTACTAAATAATCTTCATTCGCAACCGAATTGTTTGTTGCAACGTATGAGCGGGAGTGGTGCTACTTGCTTCGGCCTATTCCCTAGTCTTAATGAAGCAAAGTCTGCGGCTGAGAGTATAAAACATGAAAATGATTGTTGGTGGGTAAAAGCAGTTGCACTTAACACTAATGTTGCTTCTATTTGATGGCGCGAACGTTTGACGCAGGCACTTGCTTCAAAAGGCTTGAAGGAGGATATTGATAAAGTAAAAAATCTAAAGTTGTTGGGGCGTAGCCAAGTGGTAAGGCATCGGGTTTTGATCTCGTGTACCGTAGGTTCGAATCCTACCGCCCCAGCCATTCAATAACCTCTATTCTTTTTCAATACTTTTATTTTGTAAAGCGGATACTCTTTGGTGCAGGTCGTCAATATATTTATCTAGTATATCAAGTTTTGTAAGATAGGTTATTAAATTTTTTAAGTATTCAGCCGAAGTGCCAAGATCTCCTTTTGCGGTTGCCAGATGTTTAGCAATAATTTCGGTTGGTAGTTGGCGGGCATAACGCTGATGGTTTCGATTTATAGTGAAAGTTAGACCAAAGAGAATTTCTTTATCTGTATAAATTTTTACCCAGGTTGGTATATAACTATCTAGAGCCATTTCCCGTGACCATAAAATTGATAGTTCTTCTTCTATTTTTTCTAGACTAATACGAAAAGCTAGTCCATTACATGATCCGCCATGGTCAAGAGCTAGCATTATGCCAGGGTTTTCGGGCGTTCCGCGACCTAGGGGAGTCCACATACAAAAAGCTCTATGATAACCATAAATACGCCCTATACGTTTTTCTATAAAATCAATAGCTGGATTCCAAATTAATGATCCATATCCGAATACCCAAACGCCATTTTTCATTGATCCCATAGGTGCTTTAGATAAAGTCAATTTTAAGGAAGCTTTTCGTTCTTCTAATGTCTTTGGAGCCAAATTAGTTATATGTTGATTTTTTTTTAGTAGATTATAAATCACACCATTCTTTATTGAATTTCTATTTAACATATTCTCGCACTTAAGTTATTTTATCAAATATAGGTTTAAACTAAAATTAATCCAGGATCGATATATAGTGTATAATAAAAAATTATTTTTAGCTGCTATGAAGCGGGTGGTTTATGACGTTGGAATCTGATGAAGTTCTTAGTTTTTGGTTTGAAGAAAACGGACCTGAACAATGGTTTGGTAAAGAAAAAAGTTTTGACGAAGGAATTAGAATACGATTTTATGAATTGATGCAAAGGGCACGAGAAGGAAAATTGAAAAGTTGGAGCAAAACGCCGAGAGCCTGTTTGGCATTAATTGTTTTAATTGATCAATTTTCTCGCAATTTATATAGAAATTCTCCTCTGTCCTGGTCATCGGATTCATATGCACTAGCTTTGTCTAAGCAAGCGATAGAAAAAAAATATGATATAAACCTGAAGTATTATGAAAAAGCATTTTTATATTTGCCTTTAATGCATAGTGAAGTTCTAAAAGATCAAGATCTTTGTGTCACGCTAGTAGAAAGGACCCTTGTAAGCGGTGATGAGTTTAATTTAAAAAACTATGATTCGGCATTACGGCACCAATATATTATTGCAAGATTTGGACGCTTTCCTCATCGTAATGAGGTGCTTGGACGAATAAGTACACCAGAGGAACTGAATTTTTTGCAGGAACCAAACTCTTCTTTTTGAGAAAAATATAATTTACTTATTGAAAATATATTAAAACCGTTGGTCGAATTATGAACTCTAATCCCTCTAATCCAAATATTTTAGCTTCTAGAATTAATTTGGCAAATAAGAACTCTAAACGCGTACCAATAGACTGCGGTCATTTTGATATACGTATTAGTCGCGATGGAACATGGTATTATCGAGGGTCAGCAATACAACGAAAACCATTGGTTAAGTTATTTTCATCTGTATTAAAACGTGATTCTGACGGACAATTTTGGTTGGAGACACCAGTGGAGAAAGGCCGTATTGATGTTGATGATGCTCCGTTTTTGGCTGTCTCTTTGGAGGTATCTGGACTAGGAAAATCTCAAACTTTAACGTTTTATACAAACCTTGATCAAAAAATAACGGTGGATTCAGAACATCCAATTCGAGTTGAAATTGCCCCAATAACTGAACAGCCGTCTCCTTATGTAACTGTACGTGGCAAAATTGACGCCTTGATTGCACGTTCAGTGTTTTATCAATTAGTTGACTTGGCTGTTAGTTGGAAAGACGATAATATTTTAGGAGTCTGGAGTTCAGGGACTTTCTTTGAGTTGGGTAGTTTTAAATCAGGCATTGAAAGTAATTGAAATGAAATTTTCTAGGGATAAACTATTAGAGAAAGTTTTATTAGCAAGTAATCATAATAACATTCGAAATAGCTCCTACTTAAATAACAAGGGGCTATACGATCAAGTTGATTCTACAAACGTTTTGCAACGAAAAGTCCGTGGTGACTATGGTTATGTAAAAAATTTAGTAGAAGAAAAACTTTTGACACCAGCTGCAGTACTTGTTCCTTTGGTTAAACGGGATGATGAATATACTGTGTTATTAACGCAACGATCAGCGGATTTGTCTAAACATGCCGGTCAAATAAGTTTTCCTGGAGGGAGAATTGAAATTGAAGATAAAACACCCACTTTAGCGGCTCTACGTGAGACAGAAGAAGAGATCGGCCTTATGCGTGATTACGTGGAAGTAATTGGACATTTAGATACTTATGAGGTTGGTACCGGTTTTACAGTGTTTCCAATTATAGGGCTAGTGCGTGAAGGGTTCGAAATTAAAATCAATCCGAATGAGGTAGCTGATGTTTTTGAAGTTCCTCTTTCTTACATATTGGATTCAAGCAATCATCATAGGCAAGGCAGGGTTTTTTATGGAAAAATGCGCTATTTCTATGTGCTTCCCTTCCAGGGCCACTATATTTGGGGAGCTACGGCAGGGATGCTAGTTAATCTTAGTGAAATATTAACCAATAAATAGGTATTTGATGATTTATTTGCTGATAAATAATAAGTGATTCTATGATACCAGATTATTATATTCAACCACAAATATGGATGACTGCACCGGAGACTTCTAAATTAATAAATGCTCTTAGCTCGAGTGGTAAAGATAAAAAAATTGCTCTATTTGTAGGTGGATGTGTACGTGATAGCTTACTTGGTCGACCGGTAAATGATATTGATATTGCAACAATTTTACATCCAGATGAAGTATCTAGATCTCTTAATAAAGTCGGTATCAAAGTCTATGAAACAGGTCTGGAACACGGCACAGTTACAGCCATATCGGATGGTAAATCTTTTCAGATTACTACATTACGTAGAGATAATAATACCGACGGTAGGAGAGCCCAAGTAAGTTTTACAGACCAATGGGTTATTGATGCTAAACGACGTGACTTTACAGTGAATGCAATATATGCGGATATTTGCGGTAATGTCTATGATCCTGTTGGAGGGATTGAAGATATAAAAATGAGGCGGGTAAGATTTGTAGGAGATGCACAAAAGCGTATTAAAGAAGATATACTAAGGCTATTACGGTTTTTTCGGTTTTATGCCCAGTTCTCGACTCCCCCTCCCGACCGACAGGCATTAGAAGCCTGCAGGCAGCTGGCGTACAAAATTCCAAATTTATCGGGTGAACGCATCAAAGTTGAGACATTTAAGCTCTTAGAGACTGATGATCCAGCTACGACTTTAAGTTTGATGTCGGCCAATGGAGTATTGAAGTATTTTCTTCCCGAAGTAAAACAGATTGACCGACTTTCGGGTTTAGTTATTGCAGAAAATATTGTTGGTAGTATTGACCCTCTACGGCGTTTGGCAGCAGCAGTTAAAACCGACATAGATGGAGCTCTTGTAGTAGCCAGGAGGCTAAGGTTCTCAAATATGGCTGCAAAACGGCTTGGTAGGCTTGTAGTTAAAGATCAGCGTATCAAGCGTGATATGAATATAGAATTAAGTATGAAATTGATATATTTATTAGGCACTGATTTGTGGCGTGATAGAGTTTTAATTAATTGGGCGGATGATATTGCTTTGGGTCAAAACCAAGAAGGTGTTTTTAACGAGCAGTGGCAAAGTATTTATAGAATCGCTGATAAATGGAAACGCCCAATATTTCCCCTTAAGGGAACTGATGTATTAGATCTGGGTATAGTAAGCGGGCCTTCTATAGGCTCTTATCTTAATAATGTGGAGGAATGGTGGATCGAAAATTATTTTTTACCTAATAAGTGCAAATGTTTATCGAAGTTAAAGGATTTTATTAGATCCGATTGAAACAACTGCAGAGTAGAGTTACTTCCAGGTTACGTTAGGTGGCAGTGACATAAAGATTGCATCTGTATTACCCCCTGTTTTAAGACCAAACTGAGTGCCACGGTCATACAAAAGGTTAAATTCAACATATCTTCCTCTTCGTTCTAATTGATGAACGCGTTGTTCGTCGGTCCACTCTAAATTCATGTGTCTACGAACAATTTTAGGATAAATCTCAAGAAATGCCATACCCACTTCTTTAATAAACGAAAAATCAGATTGCCAGTCACCAGTATTAATATTATCGAAAAAAATTCCTCCCACCCCTCGTGCTTCTCCCCGGTGAGGTAAGTAAAAATACTGATCGCACCATTTTTTGAAACGTTCATAGTAATCTTCCCCGTAAGTCTCACATACGTCTTGAAGAGCTGAATGAAACGATAATGTGTCTTCGTTATTTGGGTATATTGGTGTTAAGTCAGTTCCACCACCAAACCACCCTTTAGTGGTAACTATGTGTCTGGTGTTCATGTGAACGGCTGGAACCAAAGGAGATTGAGGATGTGCAACGACTGATATACCGGCTGCCCAGAATTCTCCGCTTTTACTGGCACCACTGATTTTTTTGCGAAATTCTTCAGATAAGGTTCCTTTGACGGTGGATATGTTAACACCAATTTTTTCAAATACACGACCATACATAATTGACATTTCTCCACCGCCACCATCATCACCAGACCTTTGCCAGGGACTTTTTCTAAAGCGGCCAGCGGGTTCTACAGAAAACGGTCCTTTAAGCTCATCTTCTATGGTCTCGCAAACTCTACAAATTTCGTCACGTAGTGTTTTAAACCAAATTGTAGCCTGTTTTTTCTGATTTTCCTCGTCACTTACCATTTACTGTATGTCCGGAAGTTGATTAGTCTGTCTTAGGGCCTCTCCTAAAACCATGGATATAGCAACGGCTACGTTTAGAGATCTCATTTGGGGTAGCATGGGTATGCATATTTTGTTGTCAACAAAATGATGTACATTATTAGGAACACCCTCAGATTCGCTTCCTACTAATAGAGTATCGTCACAGTTATAAGAGAAATCTACATAATTTATTTTGGCTTGAGTGGTAAGTAATATAATACGTCCTCTTTGTTCTCGCTGTTCTGTATAGGTGGTCCAAGATTGATGCTGCAATAAACTTATGTGATTAAGGTAGTCCATCCCGGCACGCCTTAAATGTTTGCTATTCATAATAAATCCAGCTGGTTTTATTAGGTCGACAGATACACCAAGACATGCTGCTAGGCGAAGAATCGTACCTGTATTTTGAGGAATATCGGGTTGATATAGTGCTATTCGCATATTTGAATTTTATAACTTTTTTTTATAAGAGTTGACGAAATTATTTTCAAAAATTTATGAGACTTGGCAAATCAGTGGTTTTTGACTAAATAGAATTGATTATACAGCTTAGCTACTTATTATAATTTACAGATTTACCAGTATATATCAAATATGATTAGCCGATAGCCTTCATTGTGGCACGGTGTCACATTGTTTTATGACCTAGAGACAGTTATCGATTGAAAATTGAGAACATAAAATGTCATTAGACATTGTGTAAATAAGGGAGCTTCTCGATGACCGATCATGAAAATGAGACGGATGAGAAACTAGAAAGTCGACGAGACTTCTTATACTTGACTACAGGTACTGTGGCTGCGGTAGGTGGAGCATTGGCTCTTTGGCCTTTTATAAATTCCATGAATCCCTCTGCTGATGTTTTAGCGTTATCATCCACGGAAGTTGACCTTTCTCCGGTTGAAGTAGGTCAATCCATCACAGTTATGTGGAGAGGAAAACCAGTTTTTATAAGGCGACGGACTGAAGATGAGATAAAATTGGCATCAGAGACACCGAATGATTTGCCTGATCCACAAAAAGATTCTGACCGAGTTGTTAATCCTGAGTGGCTAGTAGTAGTTGGCGTTTGCACACATCTCGGTTGTGTTCCACTTGGCCAAGGATCAACTGAACCTAGAGGCGACTGGAATGGTTGGTTTTGTCCCTGTCATGGTTCTCATTATGATATTTCTGGAAGAATTAGGAAAGGCCCGGCGCCGGATAACCTTATGGTTCCAGAGTATAAATTCTTAGACGAATCAACTATTAAAATTGGTTAAGGCAGATCTACAGATGAGCGCACACAAAAATCACAGCGAATCTTCTGGTGGGGGTTTGGTAAAATGGATTGATAGTCGTTTACCTGTTTTTACTTACTTACAAAAAGAATATGGTGAATTCCCGGCACCTAGAAATTTCAACTACTGGTGGAATTTTGGTGCAATATTAACATTTATGCTTGTTTTGATGATATTTACGGGTATTTTTCTGGCTATGCAATATACACCTCATGTGGATATGGCTTTTGATTCAGTAGAACGTATTATGCGTGACGTGAATTATGGTTGGTTGCTTAGATATTTGCATGCCAATGGAGGTACTTTCTTTTTTATTGCTGTATATATTCATATTTTTCGTGGGCTTTACTATGGTTCTTATAAAAATCCGCGCGAACTACTATGGATGTTTGGTGTAGTAATTTTACTTTTAATGATGGCTACTGCGTTCATGGGATATGTTTTACCTTGGGGACAAATGAGCTTCTGGGGCGCAACAGTTATAACCAATCTATTTTCGGCCATTCCTTTAGTTGGAGATGCAATCGTAACATGGCTTTGGGGAGGGTTTTCCGTTGACAACCCTACGTTAAACCGTTTCTTTTCGTTACACTTTTTGCTTCCGTTCGTTCTTTTGGGAGTGGTTGTACTGCATGTAATTGCGCTTCATGTTACTGGATCAAATAATCCATTAGGAATTGATCCTAAGGGACCGCAAGATACTATTCCTTTCCATCCTTATTACACAGCCAAAGATGCTTTTGGCTTAGCTTTATGGATTACTGCATTCGTTGCTGTTGTATTTTTTGCTCCTAATTTCTTTGGAGAACCTGAAAACTATATAAAAGCAAATCCTATGCAAACACCGGCAGAAATTGTTCCTGAGTGGTATTTTCTCCCGTATTATGCAATTCTTCGATCTATTGACTTTAATTTATGGTTTATCGACGCAAAACTAGGTGGCGTCATAGCTATGTTTGGCTCAATATTAGTATTGTTTGTAGTCCCTTGGCTTGATAGTTCCAAAGTTCGCAGTGCTAGATTTCGTCCACTATACAAGTGGTTCTTTTGGATACTTTTGTTAGATTGTCTTTTATTAGGATTTGTAGGTGGACATCCTCCAAATGAACACGTTTTTGATGGAATTGATTGGTTAGAGTTTATCGATCTTGGCCATGTTGGTACAGCTTGGTATTTCTTCCATTTTTTAGTGCTGCTTCCTCTTCTTGGAAAGGTTGAAAAGACAAGACCATTACCTACTAGTATAACTGAATCAGTTTTAAATGGTGGGGATGCTCCCTCTGGAAGATTGACAAAATCAGTGGAGGGGGCTTAATGAATACTGGCAAAAGATTTGCTAATTTTACTGATATTTTAATAATTTGTATTGCGGTAATATTATTCATTGTACCGCAGGCCCTTGCTAGTGGAGATGCAAAACATCCGGTATCCCAGGACTGGGAATTCCAAGGAGTATTTGGTAAAATTGATAAACCATCTATAAAACGGGGATTACAAGTATATATAGAGGTTTGTTCGTCTTGCCATAGTCTGGATCAAGTTGCGTATCGAAATCTTCTTGATATAGGTCTTACGGTTGATGAAGCTAAGGCAATAGCTGAACAGTTTGAAGTAACGGATGGACCGGATGGAGAAGGTGAAATGTTTGAGAGGTCAGCGCGGCTCTCGGATAAGTTTGTTTCTCCATTTGCTAATGAGAATGCTGCCCGTGCTGCTAATAATGGTGCCTACCCGCCAGATTTGTCTCTAATTGCAAAGGCTCATCCGGGGGGAGTGGATTATGTATACTCATTGCTCACTGGTTTTAAAGATGAAGCACCAGAAGGAGTAGAATTGAGTGAAGATATGAACTACAACCCATATTTTCCAGGAAAACAAATTGCTATGGCACAACCATTATATGATGAATCAGTTGAGTATCTTGATGGAACTTCTGCTAGTGTAGCTCAAATGTCTTGGGATATAGCTAACTTTTTACAGTGGACTGCAGAGCCAGAAATGGAGCAGCGTAAAAGTATTGGCTGGAAAGTGGTCTTGTTTATGCTTGTTCTGACTGCATTGTTATATGCGGCGAAACGACAGACCTGGTCGAAACTTCATTAGCTGTAAAATAATTTGATTATAGTTATACTAAGCCGTTGGCGTTAGCGTCGACGGGTTTACCTGTTAATATATTTGTTTAATGCAATAGTTAGTTAAAAATAAAATATCAATAAGGAAAAAACAATGGCTCGCGAAACGATAGTTACTTGTGCGGTAACTGGTGGACATATGAATTTTCATAAACATCCAAATTTTCCTATTACTCCAAAGCAAATTGCGGAGGCATGTATAGAAGCACGACAAGCTGGCGCAGCAGTGGCTCACATTCATGTGCGAGATCCAGAGACAGGTGATAGATCAGCAGACCCTGCCCATTTTCGTGAAGTTGTTGAACGTATAAGAGATTCTGGCAGTGATATATTGATAAACTTAACTACGGGTGAGGGTGGTCGTTTTGTTCCTAGTGAAAATGACCCTCGTGTTGCGGGTGAAGGTACAACCCTTAATCCACCAGAAGTAAGAGTTCGTCATGTACTAGAACTAAGGCCAGATATTTGTACTCTTGATATGGGTACAATGAATTTTGGTGAACACGTTTTTATGAATACACCTGGTCATTTGCGACGTATGGCAAGCCTTATAAAAGACGCTGGTGTGAAACCAGAGTTGGAGGTATTTGAAGCTGGACATATTCGTTTAGCTAACGAATTCATCGAACAGGGACTTATAGAATCACCACCTCTCTTTCAGCTGTGTCTAGGTATTGCATATGGAGCTCCTGCAACCCCTAAAATGGTTCAAGCTATGCATGATATGCTTCCTGAAAATGCAAACTGGGCTGCCTTTGGGATTAGTCGTTGGGAATTCTCAATAGTTGCTGAGGCTGTCAATTCAGGAGGTCATGTTCGAGTAGGCTTAGAAGACAACCTTTATTTGGGAAAGGGTGAATTTGGTACGAATGGTCAGCTGGTTGATAAAGCCGTGCGTATTATGCGCGAACTTGATGCTGAACCGGTTGAACCAGCCCGTGCAGCTGAAATGCTCGAATTATTGCCAAGGCAGCAGTAACTTTATATAAAGTTTAAATACTTTTACGTTAAATGCTTTCTAATAAAAGCAATAATGTATTGTTAGTTAACTAGGATTAATAGGGCACTATAATATATGCTCGGTTAATTGATTGTTTAATTAATAACAACCAGAGTATGGGGATCTCTATACTAAAAATTGAGTGTCCATACTTAGCTATTGCTAGATATTTACAAGAAAAGGCTCTATTCTCTTAGATGAGCAATGTGGTTTTAAAAATGACTGACTATAACAATGATACTTTAGAAAGCTTTCGACCGATAACTGGTATTGATCATGCCTTAATCGGAGTTTCTGATTTGGAATCAGCTAGATTATCCTATGAACGCCTTGGTTTTACAGTTACTCCACGTGGTCGACATATTGGATGGGGTACAGAAAACCATACAGTTATGTTTGAGAACGACTATGTGGAACTCATTGGCGTCGTAGATCCTACAAAACAAATACACAATCTGGATAAGTTTTTGAAAAATGGTGACGGACTATTGAATGTGGTATTGGGAACCAGCGATGCTGATGCAACTTCTAGGTGGTTGAAGCAACAAAGCTCTCAAGCCTCAGAGGCTAAAAATCTACAACGATTGCTAAAAATTGATGAGAATGAGGAAATATTAGACTTTCGTTATGTTTTTTTACCACCTGAACTCTCTCCGGGGTTAGAAACATTTGCAAGCCAGCATCTAAGTCCTGAGAAAGTTAGGCGTCCTGCTTGGTTATCACACCCAAATGGAGCGCGCAGTATTTCCGAGGTTACTGTGGTTATGGAGCACTTAAATGGTGTTAGTGAGGCATACTCTAATTTGTTTGGTTCAGAATCTATATCTGGTGATGAGCGCAAAGGCAGTATTACTGTAGATACTGGAAATGATGAACTATGGTTTGTCACTCCAAAAACGTTTTCGGAACGTCACTATGATAAAATATTTAATGATGATTTGCCTTTACCTCGTTTAGCAGCTTTGACACTAAATGTTGCTGATCCTCAAGTAACAGCCTTATATTTATCGGGACAACAGGTAAACTTTGAACGGGATAGCAGTGAAGCAGTTATTGTTTCTTCTGAAGAAGCTTGTGGGGTGTTCCTAGTATTTGCTAGGAATGAATAACGTAATTTTTTAAAGTTATTATATAAATTAAGATAAATGCTCTGCTGCAAAAGCTAGTGTACGCTGCATTGCTTTACTCGCGGATTCTTCGTGATAAGAACCTCGTCTAGAACAGCTAAAGCCATGACCGGCACCTTCATAAATATAACTAGGCATTTTAGGATGGGAAGATTCCACTTCCTTAACACCTTCGAGTGGGATACCGCCATCATCCGCTCCCCAATGAAACATAACCGGGCATTTGGGCGTTTCACTCATACGGTGTTTATTAATATCACCACCATAATAGCAAATAGCAACGTCAATCGGAGATCTAGAAGCGGCAAACCAAGCCACTGAGCCACCCATGCAAAACCCTACTACACCAACTTTTCCAGCTTCTTTAACATGGCTTATCGCTGCATTGACGTCTTGTACGACATCGTTCCAATCTAGACCGCCTTTTAATTCTCTTCCCTTACTCATTCCTGATTCATCAAATCCTAGAATTACGTCAGATTCAATTCGATCGAACATAGCAGGTGCGATAGCATGATAACCCTCTCTAGCGAAGTTATCTACTGTTTCTCTAATATCATCGTTAACACCAAAAATTTCCTGTATGATAACCATTCCACCTTTTGTTTCACCATCCGGTAAAGCTGAATAAGCATTTAATGTATGTCCGTCTGACGTCGTGAGTGTTAAATCATAACCCATGGGTGCCTCTCAAATGTAACTCTATGTGTTCATAATGTATATTTATGATTAGAACATTATATAGTAATTTATTAAATATATAAACTCATTAAAAGATGATCTTATAAAGTGTAGAAATCTATATGATGTTTATGAACACCAGTGTTTCGAAGGTTCATTCATGGGGCAAAGGTTTCCTGCTAACAATATCGCCCCCACTAATCCACAAATTAAGTTTCCTGAACACCTGTTGGCATATCCCTCTATTTTAAATGTACGTCGAGATAACTGTTCGCATTGCAACCTCATCCGGTGGGGTTGAAATGTATTTCTTAGACGTTGAAACGAAATAGTACTACATCACCATCTTGCATAAGATACTCTTTGCCTTCTTGACGCATTTTTCCAGACTCGCGAGCCTGTTGTTCACCGCCATAAGTGACATAATCGTTATAGCTAATTGTTTCCGCTCGAATAAAACCTTTTTGGAAGTCGGTGTGAATTTTTCCAGCCGCTTCCGGTGCCAAAGCTCCATTCGGGATTGTCCAGGCACGAGCTTCCTTAGGGCCAGCAGTCAAGAATGTAATTAGGTCTAGTAATTGATATCCGGATTTAATTATGCGTGATAATCCTGTTTCGGTTAATCCCAGGGCAGAAAGGAACTCATGTTGTTCATTTATACTACTTAATTGTGCTACTTCAGCTTCTATAGCGGCTGAAATAATTACGCATTCTGCTTTTCTGCTTTTGGCCATATCGGATAGCTCATTAGAAAAATCGTTACCTACACCTGCAGAGTTTTCATCAACATTTCCTACGAATAAAACCGGTTTAGCAGTTAATAATTGCAGGTTTTGGTAATCTGATTTTAAATCATCCGGTATATTTAGTGTACGAACCGGTTCACCTTCTTTTAGAGAATTAAGTACTAGTGATAATAATGTTAATTGCTTTTTTAAATCTTTGTCTCCACCACGTGCCTTTTTCTCAATAGACTCAAACCGTTTTTCCACGCTATCTAGGTCAGCTAATAAAAGTTCTGTTTCTATAGTTTCTGCATCACGTACAGCATCAATTGTTCCTTCTACATGGGTTATATCGTCTTCTTTGAAACAGCGAACTACATGGCAGATTGCATCAACTTCGCGAATATGGCTGAGAAATTTATTTCCAAGGCCTTCACCTGTACTAGCACCCTTTACAAGACCAGCAATATCAACGAACTCCATATATGTAGGAACAATTTTACTGGAATTAGCCAGTTCAGCTATAACTTCCAAACGTTCATCAGGTACTGCTACACGTCCGGTATTAGGTTCGATAGTACAAAATGGATAATTCTCTGCTTGAGCCTGAACGGTAGCTGTTAGGGCATTGAAGAGCGTAGATTTTCCGACGTTGGGTAATCCAACAATACCACAATTGAATCCCACTTTAATTACCACGTAATCTTGTAAGAGCTCTATTCAAAGCTTCACCAAATGCTGTCTTCTGTGGTTTTTGTGGTTTTATATTTTTATCTTTAAAACAAGTGGGATTTGGCTTTTGTAAAACATTAATATTTTTGTCCGACATACTTTGTGTTTTAATAGCAATTTGGCTCATAAAATCACTATCTTTACCATTTAATAAAGATGGTAATGCCGTTGCAATTGCAGTTAGTTGTGGATCTACCCATTTTTTATCTTCTTTTGTGAAGTCTCCAAGGACATGTTTTATTACTTCTTCTTTTTGACCTGGATGTCCGACACCAAGACGGATACGTTTATAATTATTAGATCCCAGATGGTCCTGTATGCTTCGTAAGCCGTTATGACCTGCATGTCCTCCCCCTTGCTTTACTCTCACTTTTCCATTGACTAAGTCTATTTCGTCATGAAAAACGATTATTTTCTCTAATGCTATTTGTAAAAAACGGGAGGCTTCGCCCACAGCTACGCCAGAATCATTCATATAGGTATTTGGCTTAAGCATTAGGAGCTTTTCTCCTTCAATAAAACCTTCGTAGGCAATAGAATGAAAACGAGAACGTTCAGGTGATAACTGATAAAAACGGACGATTTCATCTATTGCCATAAAACCGATATTATGACGGTTATATTGATATTTTTTTCCGGGATTACCGAGTCCAACAAGCAAACGCATGCAAAAGAACTCCGTTAGCTAATGTTTTAGCTGTCTTCGCTGTCGTTACCATCTTCACCTTCGGCATCAGTACCTGTTCCATCAGTGCCTTCTTCACCCTCTTCACCTTCGACCATATCTTCTGCTTCTTCTACTGCCGTCATTACACTAGGTGCGGCAATTGTAGCAATTGTAAAATCACGGTCTGTGATTGCGGGAGTTGCTCCTTCTGGTAAGTTAACCTCTGAAATGTGAATACTATCTCCGACTTCACGGTCAGTTAGATCAATTATTATTGAATCTGGAATAGAACCGGCGCGGCAAGTAACTTCGACAGAGCGCCTTACAACATTCAGAACGCCACCTGTTTTTAAACCTGGACTCTCTTCTTCGTTTATAAACAAAACAGCAATTTCAACATTCAATTGAGTGGTATCCGTAACCCTTAAAAAATCGGCATGTATTGGTACATCTGTTACCGGATGGAGTTGGAGGTCTCGACACAGTACTCGCTCTTTTTCTCCGTTGCATTCAATGTCATAAAGAGTCGCAAAAAACCCTGGTTTACTTATTGCCGTACGTAAGTCCAATGGACTAATTGTGACTGGCAACGGATCTTTATTAGCACCATAAACTACAGCAGGAACGTGTCCCTCTCTGCGAGCAGCACGAGCTGCTCCCTTGCCAACTTTTTCGCGCTCATGCGCAGTAAATATAATTGTTTCTGTCATCTTTTAACTCTCCATATTTAGCTAATAGCGATTAAGCATTTATTAGCTAATACATCTAACTGGTTATACTTCTAATGAGGTATAATCACCTTAAAACTTTTACGCAGTTGATTTAATCTACTATTTTTAGTCAAATAAACTCGATACCGAGGCTTCCTGGCTAATTCGTTTGATAGCTTCTCCCAATAGTGGTGCTACCGTCCGTTGTCCAATATTACTTGCTAGACGGACAGATTCAGTAGCCTGGATTGAATCGGTCATAACCAACTGTTCTAATGGCGAGGCAGCAACTCTGCCCACGGCACCACCTGAAAGCACTCCATGAGTAACATATGCATCTACAGACTTTGCCCCATCGTTCATTAAAGCAACCGCGGCATTACATAATGTACCCGCGCTGTCACATATATCGTCAACCATTATACAATGACTATCTTTGACATTACCTATAATATGCATAACCTCAGAAACACCTGCTTGTTCGCGGCGCTTATCAATGATAGCTAGGTCTGCGTCAAGCCTTTTGGCTAAGGCGCGAGCACGAACGACACCGCCTACGTCTGGAGATACGACAACTAAATCTGATCCATTATATATTTTACTAATATCTTCGGAAAATAATGGTCCCGCAAATAAGTTATCAACTGGTATATCAAAAAAGCCTTGTATCTGACCAGCATGAAGGTCGAATGTAAGTACCCGATCGGCACCTGCATTAGTAATTAAGTTTGCAACAAGTTTAGCCGAAATAGGTGTACGTGGTCCTGTTTTTCTGTCTTGGCGGGCATACCCAAAATATGGTATTACGGCCGTTATTCGACGCGCTGAACCTCGCCGAAGAGCATCGAGTGTAACTAACAGTTCCATTAAATTGTCATTTGCAGGATATGATGTTGATTGGATAACAAAAACATCTTCGCCACGAACATTTTCTAAAATTTCAACAAAAACCTCCATATCCGAAAACCGTCGGATAGAGGCTTTGGTTAACTCAATATTCAAATAGGCGGAAATAGCTTCAGCTAAGGGGCGATTACTATTGCAGGTCAGCACCTTCATACGCCAGTCCCTTGAGATTTGGACGTCGAATATTAGCTTAAATGCGACGTCGGTGAAAATATAAAAGTTAAAAGATTAGTATGCTTTTCACTAATCTGACGTAGGCAAACTATCAATACACCTCTTATGTGTAAACCAGCTATATGGAGGATTCTTGACAGAATTTAAATTTATTTTATTTATTACTTAAATGTTGGCTCGAATCTATCTGTCTTAATAGTTCTTGAGTACTAGCAGCGCATGCTAATGCTGCTTCATCGGAAATTAAATTCCATTTATTTTCAAAGTTTTTTTTCATAATCTTATGGGATTGGGTGATTATAGCAATTTGGGCGCCTGAGCTATCTGTAATTAAAGAAGTTATTTTTATGTCTTGTTTATTATTTGGTAAGAGATCTATTTCAATAAAACCTTGTAGAATTAAACTATTGACTGCTGGTTTAGATACAAGGTTTATCCCAATTTTACTAAAAGCTAACTCTATTGCTTGATGTAAACGAAAGTTAGCTTTTTTAGTCGAACCACTTACTGAAGCAACGTGGATAGCTGGCAATGATATGTTAGCTATTCTATCTTTCTGAATAAATGCTACAACTGCCCTTGCAGAATGCTCAACGGAAGAGAGCTCTGTAAAATTATTAGCAGAATCGGTTGATCTAATTGCTGGTTGTATAACTGTACCAATTTTATCCCCTTCAGATGTCCATAATGTCCATACTAAGTTATTAGTTTTACTAGATTTTATAAAACTTCCATTAAGTATAAAGCTTGATTTATTTCCTGCGTAATAGGCTGCTGGTGTATTTTGTTTTTTTAAAGCAGCAACCATATTCTTAGTTAATAAGTCTAGTCGTTTCCCCTGTGAATCAATTATTGGAATTACCATTATTCCTTTGGCATCAGTCAACTTAACTAGTTTACTAGGTGGATTACCAAGGTGACTAAAAGGCTTTAAAGCCGGTTGGCACGAAGTCAATAAGACAAGAATGATGGCTAAACTATAATGCACAGCTTAACATTGTTGCTATGATAGCTAGTAGAATGAGGTTTAATAAATAAGGCATAAAGTAACATTTTTATTTTATGGATATGACAGAAATATTACGACCATAATCTGGTTCACCTTTTAAACAAGAGCGCCGGTAGCTGAATAAGGAATCATCAGAATAAGTGTCTTTCAAAAGAGAGGTTGCTTTTGTAACACCTACAAAACAAAGACGTGATATGAGATAGCTATTTAAGTCGAATTGCAAACGGTCACCTCGTTTTCCTTGTGAGAAAAAACGTCTGTTTGTAATGTCCTGCTTTTCAAAATTATTTATAAAATCAGGGCTAACTTCGTACGATTTTTTACTTATACAGGGACCAATTACAGCTACAATCTGTTTGGCTTCAGCCCCAAGCTTTAACATCTCTGAAATCGTTGCCTCAATAACACCTGATACTGCTCCTTTCCAGCCCGCATGCACTGCACCAATAACATTATTCATAGGATCTGCAAGTAAAACTGGTGCACAATCGGCAGTTAACACTCCTAATGTTATTCCTTTAATATTACATGCCATGGCGTCAGCCATAACTTTAGATGTGTTTAAATTGATGTCTTTTATAACCACTACATTTGCTGAATGGGTTTGATAGGTAGTTCTTAGCGAATCAATAGGTAATCCAATATTTAGCATAGCCCGATTACGGTTTTCTATTACACATTTTTTATTATCACTCGACCCAAATCCACAATTGAGAGATGAATATATACCTTTGCTGGTTCCACCATGTCGTGTGAAATAACCATGACTAATAATACCGATGTTAGCGAGGGGTTCCGCAATAAGTTTTATCAATCTAAATTAGCCTCCTGATAAATAAAACCAGCTGGAGCGCCTAATGTTTTATCACCAATCGATAGTACTTTAAATAAATTACCCATTTGATTATCACTGATTAACCTTTCACAAGCTAATAATATTGACTTTTTTTGTTCTGGTGTTGCCGAGCTAATTAGCTTACAGGCTCGAGCTTCTATGCCTAGTCGTTTTAGAAAGACGCTCTGAGATATTGTACCCCAGCATTTAATATCTCTAATATTTGCTGATTGTACTAATAATTTAAAATTCACATGTGCTGTTAGATCAGAGCTACCAGAATTTTTTAAAACAGATGAATAATTTTGTTTATAAATTGCTTGTAAGCTATTAGCAGTGGACAGATCTTCATAGCCATAATCAATAATTAAGGCTGAACCACTATTAGTATCAATTCTAGCTGCAATTTCTTCAACTATTTTACACGATTCTAATGATATCTCAGTAATAGTACCGTTTTTATTAAATTCTCTTAATGATGGAGGAAATAAATCCTTAGGTTGTGGATTGGATGATAAAGTAAAAATAAACTCTGGTTCTGATTCACTTGAATTAGAATCTAGACATATTAGGCGTTTATACCAATTATTGTTATGTTGAACGAATTGATCAATTGGAAGAGCGTCGAAAAATTCATTGGCTATGAATATTGTAGGATGATGGGGCAGACTATATATAGTTTGATGCCAAGTCACATTTATATGAGCCAAAGCTTTGGCTTGTTGTATCTGTAGATTGGGACTGAATTCAACTAAGTGGACGTTTAATGCTTGGCGGCATTCTGGAACCGTTTCTAAAGCTCGGAGAGCGTCGGCCATTAGTGTACCACGGCCGGGTCCTAGTTCGGCTATAATGAATGGATTTGGCTTGCCAAGGGAAACCCATGTATTTGCGCACCAAAGACCAATCAATTCACCGAACATTTGGCTAATTTCTGGAGCTGTCGTAAAATCACCTGCTAATCCGAATGGATTATTATTTGTATAATACCCAAAATCAGGGTGTCCGAGAGATTGTGACATGTACTCAGCCACACTAATAGGCCCTTTGGACTTTATTTTCTCAGCTAAAATTTGGCTTAGGTTTTTATACAAAGGCATAAAGACTAAATCTTTTTCAATATTAATATGACAGTGTTATTCAAGAATATTTTTACTATTTGCGCTTTTAGAGTTGGCACAACTAATAAAGTAAATACCAGCTAAAACCAGGGGTACTGATAACCATTGACCAATAGTAGTGCTTCCAATTAGGAAACCTATATGACTATCTGGTTCTCGGAAAAACTCAATGATTATTCGAGATGTCCCATATCCAAAAAGGAAAACACCCATTAATAATCCTGGCAGTTTTCTAGCGTTAGCAAATAAAATAAGTATTAAAATAATTAGATATAAACCAATACCTTCTAATGCGGCTTCATACAATTGACTTGGATGGCGAGGGGTACCACCTCCATTTGGGAACACAATTGCCCAAGAAACATCAGTGACTCGGCCGTAAAGTTCACCGTTAATAAAATTGGCGATTCGTCCAAAAAACAATCCAATAGGGGCTGCTGATGCTATCAGATCAGAGAAACATAATAGAGAAATTTTATTGATTTTAGTAAACAAAATAATAGCTATCACTATACCACTGAATCCTCCGTGAAAAGACATGCCACCCTGCCATACAAAGAAAATTTCTATAGGGTTTTGAATGTAATAGCTAAAATTATAGAAGAATACGTATCCAATTCTACCACCAATTATTATGCTAATTATAGCCCAACTCAGAAAATTACTCAGCTGGGAACGAGACATAACGTATGGAGGGTGTCGTAAGAGTTGCAGTATGAAAAACCAGCCACCTAGTAATCCAAATATATAGGCAAGGGAATACCATCGTATAGCTAGAGGACCCATAGAAACGGCAATAGGGTCTATATTAGGGAAAATCACTTGCAGTCCTGCTTAAAAGTATCTGGTTCCATATTTATCAATATCTTTCTAGAATTATCGAAATGGATCTTTGGATTCTAGATAATCTTGTACATAAGAATGAATGCCATCTTCTAGTGAAATAAACGGATTATTATAGCCAGCAGCACGTAAGCGTTCCGTTCGTGCTTCAGTATGATATTGATATTGGGAAAGAATATTTTTAGGCATATCAACATATTTAATATTAGGCTCAATTTCTAGGCTTTTAAAAATTGACTTGGCCAGATCTTCAAAAGTCCTAGCATGTCCTGTACCAACGTTAAATAAACCCGAAATATTAGTTTCATCATACAGCCATATCATAATGCTTATACAATCTTCTACATGAATGAAATCCCGCATTTGATTGCCGTCAGGATATTTAGGATTAAGTGACTTAAAGAGACGAGCTTGGCCGGTTTTTTTTATCTGTTCCCAAAACTGAGGTACTACACTTCTCTGGTTGCCTTTATGATATTCATTTGGCCCGTAAACATTAAAAAACCTAAGGCCCGCCCATTTTTTTGGTGTTTCTGTATAATTACTTAAATAATGAGCTACTTTTCTATCAAAAAGAAATTTTGACCAACCATAAGGATTAAGAGGTTTCAATTTAGACATGCTTTTCAATGTAAAATCGTCATTAAAACCTGATGAGCCGTCTCCATATACTGCAGCCGATGATGCATATATCAACTTTACATTATGCTGCGTACAAATTTCCCATAAATTACAGCTTAGACGGTAATTATTGGCCACTATAAGGTCAACATTACGTTCAACAGTTGATGAGATAGCACCAAGATGAAACACTGTACTTACTGAAGAAATATTTGTAGACATCCAGTCGAGAAAATTATCTGGAGTAATTAGATCTTTAATTTTTCGTTTAGAAATATTACGCCATTTTTCGTCTGTGCTCGCATAATCACAGACAACTATTTCCTCATTACTGTGCTGTTCTAAAGCAGCAGCTAGGTTAGACCCTATAAAACCAGCACCGCCGGTAATGACGATCATATTGACTCTTTTCTTCGTTAGTTTGTTCTTATATATTTCTTATTAATTTACTGTACAATTTGAACATAAATATAATTAAAATTATAGTGAATGTTATAAGTATTGTTGGATAATTAAGGAGATTAGTAATGCAAACACGTAATCGATTTCTTGGAGATATTGCAAGAGTGGTAAATGGCGCTGCAGGTGTAGCGACGGGCATGCGCGATGAAATTGAATCAATCGTACAACAACGGTTAGAGAGAGTGCTATCTAGACTAAATTTAGTAACGCGTGAAGAGTTTGAAGTTGTTAAAGCACTAGCAGTTAAGGCCCGACAAGAGCAGGAGGTTTTGCAGAAACGCCTAGATGAGGTGGAAAAAGAGCTAAGAAAAAGCTAATTAACTCAAAATTTAAAATAATGACCTAACCATACCTCCATCTGCGCGTGGGGCGGAGCCGTTGATTGCTGATGCTAGGGGAGAGCACAGAAACGCGACTACATTGCCTATTTCTGATGGGTCTGCCCAGCGTTGAATTAAAGATGTTTGGCCTTCACCTTCAGAAAAATACTCTCTCGTCATAGCCTCCACTGTGGTTTTTTCTTGATTTGCCATTTGTTCTATAAAGGTTTTAACTCCGTCGGTCCACGTGGGCGCCACCTGAACAGTATTCACTGTAATTCCAGTATTTTTAGTTAATTCAGCAAGACTGCGAGAAATAGATACTAAGGCTGTTTTAGTCATAGCATAGTGAGACATAGAGGGGTTTGGCTTTGAACTTTGATCTGACCCAATAAAAATAATTCTTCCCCAGTTATTGTTTAGCATACTTGGTAAAAACGCTCTCGATAATCTAACACCACTCATTACATTTAGCTCGAATATTTCTTGCCAGTCATCGTCCTCTATCTCTAAGAATTCTTTTATGTTGAATATTCCTACATTATTAATAAGTATATCTATCGGACCCTCTTTTTGACAAAAGTTAACCAATTTTGTTACTCCTTGGGCTCTAGATAGGTCTGCTGCACAACCACTTATTTTAGCTGGGCTTAATCCTTTAGCGTTCTGTATTTCATGTACTGTTTTTTCAACACTATCTTGATGGCGTCCGTTTATTATTACGTCAGCCCCTTCGGTGTGTAAAATTTTAGCAATTGAACGCCCTATACCAAGAGTTGATCCACTTACCATTGCACGTTTTCCTCTAAGATTTAGGTCCATTTTTTACTCCAGTGGATAATGCTTATTGGAAAGTTATTTATTTCAAATAAGAAAAATAAATAGTTTAACTATTGTAGCTAATCTTTACCTTATAAATAGTTAGTCCACTTTAGCAGAAATTATTCATTTATAGAACAATTTGTATAAACTTTCCCACAGCTTTTACTGTTGCGGCGCAATAAGATTATATGACATTTTACATCTGGTAGTATTACGTGGCAATATTTACACAATATTTTGTATATTTTTGTGACATTGAATATTTACGTAAATTATCTAGAACGTGCGTAAACTATACATAGGAGGCTAATAAATGGCTGCCGTTATCAGTGATTACGTCCGTCAAAATGATCATCCTTTAGATCTTGTGGAAACCACTATCGCAATACGCGATTGGCCCCTTGAGAGAGCGGCGAATGACGAATTGTTTGCCGAGGTTACTGGTCGTTGGAGTAATTACCATATTATGTTTAACTGGATGAACGATTTAGGGGCTTTGCAGATAACATGTTCTCTAGATATCCGCTCTCCCAAGGAACGTAGATCATCAGTTCATGAGCTTTTGGCAATTCTTAATGATCGTTTAGGAGTTGGCCACTTTGATATAGGTTTACTTAATGGAACCCCATCATACCGACATACATTATTACTTCGTGGCGGCGGGTTATCAGCGGAACAAATAGAAGATCTCGTTGATATAGCACTTTTTGAGATGGATCGTTTTTATCCTGCATTTCAATATGTGGTCTGGGGAGGGCAAACGCCAGTAGATGCAATTGCTGCGGTTGTATTTGAAACTGTGGGTGAGGCCTGATTGGGTTTCCTCATATTATTTGGTGCTGATTAAACATGACTCAGAGAAAAGAAATATTATTAGTCGGATGCGGTAAGATGGGTGGTTCGTTACTTAATGGATGGCTGACTCAAAAGGTATCTGCTCAGATATCCGTTGTAGAGCCAATGCAGCTTGATTTTCCTGACGGAATAAATTTGTATTCGGAGGTGTCAAGTTTACCTGTTGACTACAAACCATCGGTTGTCGTTTTTGCCGTTAAGCCTCAGTTAATGGACGAGGTTGTTGCGGGTTATGCTCGATTTGTAAGTGAGAATACCTTATTTTTATCAATAGCAGCAGGAAAACCGATAAGTTATTTTGCGGCCTCTCTTATCGAAGGGGCTATTGTCAGGGCTATGCCTAATACTCCTGCCGCAGTTCATAGAGGTATTACAGTGCTTTGTGCAAACGATAAGGTTTCGCAGAAGCAAAAAGATTTTTCTTCACTGTTAATGGAATCTGTTGGCGAGGTGACTTGGATCAATGATGAAGCTTTGATGGATGCGGTTACTGGTCTTTCAGGGAGCGGGCCTGCCTACGTGTTCTACTTAGTTGAAGCTATGGCTGTAGCTGGTGAAGCTGAAGGATTGTCATCAGACATGGCTATGAAATTGGCAAGAGCTACAGTTATTGGTAGTGCAGAGTTGTTGGCGCAGTCAGAGGAATCCGCAGCTACTTTACGCGAGAAAGTTACTAGCCCGGGAGGCACTACAGCAGCAGCATTAGAAGTGCTTATGGACCCACATGGGATGACCTACCTTCTGACTAAGGCAATTTCAGAGGCTACTATAAGATCTCGGGAGCTTGCTTAACATAGTATTATAAACCTATTTGATTTAAATTATTAATAGTTTTATGTGCTTAATAAGGCTGTTTTGAAAATGATTATTTCATTTGAAGATTTTTCAAAAGTAGAAATACGTATAGGAACTATTGTCGAGGTAAAGAAATTTCCGGAGGCGTTGAAGCCCGCCTATAAAGTTTGGGTCGACTTTGGATCTGATATTGGAATCCAAAAAACATCCGCTCAGATTACTGTGCACTATCAACCTGAAGACCTTATTGGTAAACAGGTTGCTGCAGTTATTAACTTTTTACCTAAGCAAATAGGTAAGTTTATGTCAGAAATACTTTTGCTAGGATTTCCCGATTCGGATGGTGAAGTCGTACTTATAGGGGTTGATTACTCAATACCCAATGGTGGCCGCTTGTTTTAGGAATGTAAATTTTTTAATTATATTGGAAGACTGATAATAGCTTTTAATCCTCCTAATACAGAATTATTTAGCCTAATATCTCCACCATGTGATTGAACTATATCACGAGCTATTGAAAGTCCTAATCCTGTTCCACCAGTTGCAACGTTTCGTGATTCATCAAGCCTAAAAAAGGGACGAAACACTTCTTCTCTCATATGTTCAGGTATACCTGGTCCATCGTCTTCAACAATTAATTCAAGGACACTACCATTTCGTTGAGCAGTAACCAGAACAGATTCTCCATGCCTTGCAGCATTATCAATAAGGTTGGTGAGTAAGCGTTTAATTGCATTAGGTGCTAACGGCAAGTTGACCGTCTCGGGCATAACAAATGAAATTGTAATGCTTTTTCGTTTAGCATCGTGGATTACTTCGCTTAAAAGTATTTTAGCATCTGTAGGTATTGGCTGCTCACTACCTTCTCCTCGGGCAAAATTTAAGTAACCCTCTATCATGTTTTCCATAGCTGCCACATCTGAATTAAGCTCTTCTATTTCTGCGACATCCTTTAGCATGGCTAATTGTAGTTTCATTCGTGTGAGTGGGGTACGTAAATCATGACTTACTCCTGCTAACATCTCTGTTCGTTGTTGTATTTGGCGTTGTATTCTATCACGCATAGACATAAAAGCTGACGCTGCTTGGCGAACCTCACTGGCACCCGATGGACTAAAATTTGGTGTATCTCTGCCTTTACCAAAGTTATCCGCAGCTGAAGCAAGTCTTCTTAATGGACTAACCTGGTTTCTCATAAAAATAGTGGCTACACCAAACAAAATTAGAGATGTACCAATCATCCACATTATAAATATTTTTGTTGTTGAGCTAATAAGTCTTTCAGCATTTGCTGAAACGTAAAGAATACCTTTAGGAACTTGTATAGCTATTAAAACACGCTGTGGCTGGGTATTTGAATCAATTAAAAAGGGGCGTTGCACGATTTGCTGTAGAGAACGACCTAATGTTTTTTCTAGGTTACCCCTAGGTGCAACCAACTCATTAGTAAGGATACCCTCTTTTTCATATCGAACTGTCAAATCTAACGCTCTATGAGCCATATCAAAAAGTGATTCCTCTCGAGTAATTCTACCTTTTTCTCGAAGTAATTCCATAATTATAGCTACATCACCAGCAAGCGCGTCTGCGCGGTGACGGCTAACATTTGCCCAATGACGATCATAGAAAACGATTCCGCTAACCACCTGAAGAATGACCAGTGGAACTATTATGATTAGTAGAGAACGGCCCAACAAACCACGCGGTAATGCCCGTTTTATTCCTAGTCTGATTGACCTAAAAAAACTAATATATTTATTTAGTCTGGCCATAGTACATAACCTTGCCCACGAATTGTTTGTAAGTAACGTGGCATCTTAGGGTTTGGTTCTATCTTTCTACGTAGACGTGTTACTTGTACGTCTACGGCCCGTATACTGCCCCTGAGCTGGCTTTTTTCTTTCAAAGATTCTCGACTAATAGGATTTCCGGGATTAGCTACAAGGACTTGCAGTAGTCTGGCCTCTGCATTAGTTAATCGTACAGGTCCATCAGGACCAAGTAATTGTTGACGGAGAGGGTCGTATTGATGATGCCCTAGTATTATTTGAGTTTTTTCTACGTGCGGCGTTATCCTGCGTAGTATTGAACGTATGCGAGCTAAAAGCTCTCTGGGTTCAAATGGCTTTGCTAAATAGTCGTCGGCTCCTCTTTCCAATCCATCAATACGGTGCTCAGATTCACCCATAGCGGTTAGTAATAAAATTGGAACTCCGCTAGTTTTGCGTAATACGCTTGTGAGCTCAAGACCAGATTCGCCTGGCATCATGACATCTAATACTAACAGATCAAACACTAGTGATGTTAATATTTTTCTGGCCTCAGCAGCATTGGCTGATGTTGTGACTCGAAAGTTGTTTTCATTGAGAAATTTACGCAAAAGTTCTCGTAAACGATTATCATCATCTACAACTAGGATGTGTGGAATGTCTTCCATATATCTGTGTGCACTTTGCTATTATTCTAACTTAAGATCAATCTACTAATATTGCAATAATTAGAGCTTAACGGCTAGTGCACTAAATTAGGTTGTTTCTAGCTCTATTTTTTGGTCTTACTAGAGATCGATCTTCCGGATTCATAATACTACTCAATACCCTCCGAAAGCCTTCTACTGCTTCAATACCTGTTTCTTTATAAGCTCGGGTAAATCTGTGCATCTGCGTATTAGTTAATTCACCCTCTAATTCTAATCCTTTTTCAGTTAACGTCATTAATTTTTTTCGCCGATCAGATGGATCTGCACGTTGGTTAATAAAGTTGTCCTCAATTAGCTTTCTTAGTACTCGTGATAAACTTTGTTTAGTAATTTTTAGTATTACTAAAAGTTCTGTTACGGTTATATTGGGATTACGACCAACAAAATAAATTACTCTATGGTGAGCTCTACCAAACCCCCATTTGGCTAAAATGGCATCGGGTTCAGCAGTAAAATCACGGTAAGCGTAAAACAATAGCTCAATTCCTTGACGCAATTCCTCTTCTTCAAAAATAGGTAGATTATTAGGATTAAGGTCAGTCATATTGACATAAATAACTTGTAATGTTACTTTTATCAAGCCTATGTGATAATAATATATCGTAAATAATAACCAATACGAATGAATATGTTAAAAGGTTTGTTAGATGGATGAAGTGCCTTATGATGATCGAGATGGGGTTATCTGGCTCAATGGACAGGTTATTCCTTGGCGAGACGCAAAACTACATGTTTTGAGCCATGCGTTACACTACGCCTCGAGCGTGTTCGAGGGCATGCGTGCTTATAATGGAAATATATTTGAATTAACGGCACATAACGAAAGACTTCATAATTCAGCAGAAATGCTTGGATTTCAAATTCCATATAGTGTTGCTGAACTTGATAGTGCTTGTCGTGAAACATTCAAAACTACGGGCGCCACTGAGGCGTATATACGCCCAATTGCCTGGCGCGGGCCGGAGCAGATGGGAGTTTCAGCTCAGGCTTGTAAAATTAATGTGGCAATTGCTGCTTGGCAGTGGCCGGCTTATTTTACTCCAGAGGCCCGTATGAAGGGAATTAGTTTAGATTGGGCACCTTATCGTAGGCCTGATCCTCGTACAGCTCCGGTTCATGCTAAAGCAGCTGGTTTATATATGATATGTACACTTTCAAAGCATGCTGCCGAAGCAAATGGTAGTTCTGATGCACTAATGCTTGATTGGCGGGGACAGTTAGCAGAAACAACGGGTGCGAATTTATTTTTGATAATAGATGGTAAAATTAACACCCCAACGCCGGATTGTTTCCTTGATGGAATAACTCGAAGATCCGTCATAAAGCTAGCACAGAAGCGCGGGTATGAGGTAATTGAACGAGCAATATTTCCTGAAGAGCTTAGTAAAGCAACTGAGATGTTTGTTACTGGAACGGCAGCGGAGGTTACCCCAATATCCAACATAGCTAAAGAATATTATTTTGAGGTTGGTACTATTACAAAAACTCTAATGAGCGATTATGACGATCTAGTGAATGGACGTAGCATAGCAGCCGAATAAATATAAAGCGCTTTTTTAAAAAAGCTTATTTTTCATAATTATTTAATAAATTATTCTTTATGGTTATTCCACTTTGAAGATGCTAGATAATCTTCATTGCGGTCTTCTACCCAATTTTCGCTCTTAGCTGTTTTCTCTAATTTCCAAAATGGTGCATCGGTTTTTAACCAGTCCATTAGAAAGTTACACGCGTCAAATGCAGCTTGTCGGTGTATTGAAGCGCAGGCAACTAAAACTATTTGATCGCCGGGTTTTAGTTCGCCATATCTATGAATAATAAGACTTGTTTCAAGCGGCCATCGCGCCCTGGCCTGAGACTCTATTTGTTTAAGTTTTATCTCTGTCATTTCAGGATAATGCTCTAGTGTCATTGATTGCAGAGTTTGTACGTTATTTTCAGGAGAAACTAGGTCTCTTACTAAACCTATAAAGCTTGCTACTCCTCCAATTTTTACGTTACCTGATATTAGGGTGTTTAACTCTATAGAAATGTTAAAATCTTCTTTTTGAATCTTTATCATTATTAATCTCTAGTTATTTATCCCCCCGTAACAGGTGGAAAAAAAGCTATTTCGTCTTTGTTGATTAGTTTATGATCTAATGGCACGTATTCAAAATTTACGGCAGCACGAATAACTTTTTTTTGGCTGAATGCCTGGGAATAGTTTTCTCCTTTGGTGGTCAAATAATCTATTAGATCTCCGACAGTATTAACTTCTTCTGGTAGATTAAATTCTTCCATGGAGACCCCAATACGTTGTCGAAGCCATGCAAAATATAAAATTTTCATTAGCTTACTCCTGTAAACGGTAGAAATTCTACCATTTCCCCTTTTCTTAATTGGGTTGTTTCTTCAGGCAATTCAATAATTCCTTCAGATTCAACTAAAGAAGAAAGAATTCCAGCTCCATCTCGTGGAAATTTATGGGCTACTAGGTCTCCCGTATTATCAATCGTTAGATTAACTCTGACATATTCTCTACGGTAGAGCTTTTTCCTATAATCAAATCCTGATTGAACCTTGTATAATCTAGGCAATAAGTCACTTGCACCGGAGAGTTTTAATAGAGCGGGCCTAGCTATAATAAGGAATGTAATCATCATAGCGACAGGGTTTCCAGGTAGACCTATAAAAGCCGTCCGTCCAATTTGGCCAAAAGCGACAGGCCTACCGGGTTTAATAGCTAATTTCCAGAAGTGCAGGTGACCAAGCTCCAATACAACAGAACGTAAATGGTCTTCCTCGCCAACTGATACGCCTGCTGATGAAATAATTGCGTCATGATTCATAGCTGCAGAGTTTAAAGTCTCTTTTATCGAAGGTTTGCTATCTGGTACTATTCCTAGATCTGTTACTTCACAACCAAGGCTACTTATTAAGGCTAATAAACTATAGCGATTAGAATCATAGATACCTCCTGTTGTTAGTGGAGTACCAGGTTCAAATAATTCGTCTCCAGTCGATATAATAGCAACGCGCAATTTACGAAAAACATTTAATGAAGTTAAACCGATTGAAGCGGCTAATCCAACCTCTTGTGGTCTAAGTTGCGTTCCAACATTCAATATTTTTGAACCTTCACTAACATCTTCTCCCCGATACCGAGTATTTGCCCCTCTTTGGATTCCAGGCGGTATAATAACGTTTTCTATATTATTAATAACCTCAGTTTTGCAGTCCTCTTGCATTAATACTGTATCTGGCGAACCAACAACGCCTTTGGGTATTTCTGCTCCAGTAAATATACGTATGGCTTCTCCACGTTTTTGTAATCGGGATAATGGATGCCCGGCAGTTGCTCGGCCTCCGACTATAAGATTAGTATCATTCACTTGTGCGAGGTCATCGTAGTAGACTGCAAAACCATCTACAGCTGAATTATCATCCGGAGGAACATTTCTTTCAGAAATAATGTCTTCTGCTATAATACGTCCTACCGAATGACGCAGTTCTTTTACCTCTGTATTTATTATAGGATGAACACGATTTACTAAAATGTCGATTGCTTCATTTACCAGAAGTAACTTTCCGTCATTATTAAAACAATCATCTCGTAACTGTACCATGAGGTTAGCTTAGGTCTTTTCTTTAGTACGGTGAGTGTTGAGACTAAAAAACGAAAGTATAAAATGCGCAATTTCTTCTGCGTCATTTAGGTTTAGAATAGGTAACTCAAGGTTTTTGATGCTTTTTGTTGTTTCATCAGAAGCGATGGCAATCACTGAATTATCAGTATCGGCAATTAGAGGTTTATTAATAGCGGATCTATTTACTTCAATTTTATTAAGTGCTTCATTTTTATAGCCTTCAACTATAACTAAATCTACATTAGTCATATGGCCAAGCAGTAGATTTAAGTTTGGTTCTACTTCATCAACTAATTCATGCATAAGTGCCCAACGATTTGCTGAAGCAACTAAAACCTCTTTGGCGCCAGAGCTACGATGTCGGTATGAATCTTTACCAGGTTTGTCAACGTCAAAACCATGATGAGCATGTTTAACTGTTGATACTGTATAGCCAAGTTCTGTTATGTATGTAATTAGCTTGACAAGCAGAGTGGTTTTTCCGCTTCCACTCCACCCTGCTAGGCCAATAATGTGCATATATTTATTCCTCAGAATTATTAGTTAAAATTAATATGCTTTTTAGAATTTAACAAATAACTAAAACCCGTGAAAATAGTAAATACTGATACAACCCAAAGCGATACTAATGTGTAATTTAAGAAACTTTCTCCAAAAACTGGACTGATTATTAGTGCTGCGGTGACGAGAAGTTGTAATGCTGTCTTATACTTAGCTTGCCGGCTAGGAGGCATTGTAACATTTCTTTCAGCAAGGTATTCACGAAGTGCAGAAACGAGTAGTTCTCGGCAAACAATTAATACAACTGCTAGTATATCCCATCCTGTAATTACTTGAATGCCAACTAATGCAAAATAAACTGCTATAACCAGCATTTTATCAGCTATTGGATCAAATAGTCGACCAAAGTCACTCTCTTGTTTTAATTTTCTAGCTAGCCAGCCATCAAAAAAATCAGTTAAAGCTGAAATAAGAAATAATATAAAAGCCCACAAAGTTTCGGTTTGTGAAGTTCCATTAATTAGTAACACTAAGATAATTGGAATTATAGCAATTCTGAGTAACGTTAGAATGTTAGGTATACTCATCAAATAACTCAAGCGTTAGTATTAAAGTGATTATATACGGTTTGTGCTACTGTAGTACTAATTCCATCAACTTCTTCTAGATCTAAAAGCCCTGCTCTTGCAACTGCTCGCGCTGAACCAAAATGATTTAGTAAGGCTTTCTTTCTTTTAGCACCTATACCACTTATTTCGTCGAGTGGGTTGTTGGTAATTGCTTTAGAGCGCTTTGCTCGGTGAGAGCCTATTGCAAAACGGTGAGCTTCATCTCTTAGTCTTTGTAAATAATATAATAGTGAATCATCACTTGTAAGAGAAAATGGATTTTTATCGTTAGTGAAAAACTTTTCTTGACCAGCGTTGCGGTCTGGACCTTTTGCAATAGCTGCGACAGTGATCCCTTTAATATTCAACTTATCTAATACAGCTGTTGCTGCCCTTAACTGACCTAAACCACCATCTATAAGTAATAGTTGAGGCCATTGTCCTGATACTTTTTTAGGATCCTCTTTTATGGCACGGGAGAAACGCCGTGATAGCATTTCATCCATCATACCATAATCATCACCAGGTGAGTACTTTAAATCTTTTCCTTTAATATGCCCTTGCATATTAAATTTACGATAAGCAGTCTTTATAAAGCCCTCCGGACCAGCAACTATCATAGCTCCAATCGCGTGTTGGCCTCCTACGTGGGAGTTGTCGTAAACCTCAATTCTTTCTATTGGGTTGGGAAGATTAAATAATTTGGCAGTTTTTTTGATGAGCTCTTCGTTAGTGGCTTTTTCAGCTAATTTCCGTTTTAAGGCTTCTCTGGCATTATCTAAAGCATGGTTTAAGAGCTTTCGACGATAACCTCGCAAAGGAACTGATATTTTAACTTTACGTTTAGCACGAACTGCGAGGGCTAACTTAAGCAGGTCTTCATCTTCTAGCTGGTGGCTGAGAAGTAGTAAACGAGGCGGCGACTTATCTTCATAAAATTGTCCAATGAAAGCGGTAAGTACTTCTTCTACACGCAATGATTTGTCATGTCGTGGAAAGTATGCATGATTACCATAGTTTCGTCCTCCTCTAAAAAAAAATACTTGTACGCAAGTCTGGCCTGCAGTTTTCCATGCGGCTATTATATCTGCTTCAGGTAGTCTAATACTTTCAACATTAATGTCTTGATGTGCTTGTATTTGGGTTAAAGCGCGAATGCGATCACGAGCACGGCCTGCAGCTTCGAATTCTAGGTTTTTGCTAGCGGCGTGCATTTCTTCTGCAATACTTTCTTGTACTGCTCGGGAGTGGCCACCAAGAAATATACGTGCTTGTTTTACGAGATTTGAATAGTTTTCTGAGGATATATGGCCTACGCAAGGTGCACTACAACGCTTTAATTGATACTTTAAGCATGCTCTGGATCGACCAGAAAATACACTATCTGAACAACTGCGCAGCAGGAAAGCACGTTCGAGCGAATTTAAAGTACGGTTAACAGCTCCTGCTGATGCAAAGGGGCCATAATATTCACCTTCTATTGTTCTAGCCCCACGATATTTAGTTATACCAATCCAGTCATCTGGATTTATCTTTGACTTATGCATAGAAGATGCAGTTTTAATTGTTTTTTCATTTATTTTATTATTAACTGCACCGGTTCTTAGTGTTTTTCCATTAAGTTTAGCTGTTAGTAAAATATAGGGAAAACTTTTATCATCTCTTAATAGTACATTATAACGTGGTGCCAACCGTTTGATTAGATTGGATTCAAGCAATAGTGCTTCAGCTTCAGTATGTGTTGTAACAACTTCTAATTTTATTGTTTGTATGACCATTTTCTGCAGGCGCAATGGAAGGTTCGATAGATTGGTATAGTTCGCAACCCTACGTTTAAGATTTCGGGCTTTACCAACGTAAAGCACTTCTCCATCTTTATTTAACATGCGATAAACGCCAGGGCATTTAGGCAAGGTTAAGATAGCCTGTTTCAGGGCTGCTAGGCCTGTATGCCCAAGCCTCTCTTCCTTTATATTTTTTTCTTTTTCGGGTTTATCAAGCTTTGTCATGGCTATTTATATTAATAATCATAAGAATTATAATTTTATATTGTACAACGTATATAAGATGAATTAGCTATGGGAGGTTATTATTTTCAATAAATCATTACAATACTTCTTTAGTAACCTCTCTACGAGTAGAATATACAGGTATATTATCTAGCTTATGATATTAATTATCAAAAAATATTTATTGCAGAAGTTAGACATAGCCTAAAATAAATATCCTAATTAATATATATAAATTAAAACAACAGATTTTTTCTATTATTGCTGCTCTTCAAGTGGCTAATAATTAAAAAATATTTTAAAGAGGATAGAAAATGGTAAAAGCAACATTTGGAGCTGGATGTTTTTGGCATCCTCAGCATGTTTTTGATGGAATCAAGGGTGTTATTAAAACTGAAGTCGGTTATATGGGTGGACATAGAAGTGAGCCTACCTATGAGGAAGTTTGTACTGGAAGTACAGGTCACGCTGAGGTTGTTCATATAGAGTTTGACCCTGAAAAGGTTTTCTATGAAAATTTACTTAATGTATTTTGGGATGTTCATGACCCCACTCAATTTAACCGTCAGGGACCTGATATAGGCACTCAATATAGATCTGCTATTTTTTATCACGATAAAGGGCAAGAGGCTCAGGCCCGTGATTCAAAAAACATTCTAGCTAATTCAAAAAAATACAATTTAGGCATAATGACAGTCATTGAGAAAGCAGAAACATTTTGGATGGGAGAGAGCTACCATCAAAAATATTTTGAACGCATGAAACGTCCTGGGGCTATATCAAGTCTATTTAATAATAACTAAATTAGCTAAATATAATTTATATTTTTGGTTCGAAATAGATGTTGAACCTATAACTATTTGGGAAGTGTACTAGACCCCATCAGATAAGCGTCAACTGCGTGTGCACATTGTCGTCCTTCTCGAATTGCCCACACCACTAGTGACTGGCCTCTTCGCATATCTCCCGCTGCAAATACACCGTCAAGTGAACTTTGATATCTGTTGGTATCGGCTGCTACGTTTCCTCGACTGTCTAGGTCTACCCCAGATTGTTCTAGCATACCATTAGTGCGTGGCCCGATGAATCCCATCGCCAATAATACTAGATCAGTTTTCAGTTGAAATTTGCTACCCTTTATTTCCTTCATTTGAGGTTTTTCGTTGGTATAGTCCCACTCGACCCGAACGCATTCCAATGATTCAATTTTTCCATTGGAACCCAAAGCGCGTTTCGTCACTACTGACCAATCGCGTTCACACCCTTCTTCCTGAGAGGAAGAAGTACGTAGCTTTAACGGCCAGTTTGGCCAAGTCATAGCTTTGTTTTCTTTAATTGGTGGTTTAGGCATGATTTCGAGCTGTGTTATTGATGAAGCTCCGTGCCTTACAGAGGTACCTATGCAGTCGCTACCCGTGTCGCCTCCGCCGATTACAATAACGTTTTTGCCTTTAGCACTAATTGTTCCTTTTGGAGCGGCTAACACTTCGCTATCTCCTGCACCTCGTTTGTTTTGCTGAAGTAGAAAATCCATAGCAAAATGAATCCCTTTAAATTCTCGCCCTTGTATTTCTAGGTCACGCGGAGTTTCGGCACCTCCGGACATTACTAGGGCATCAAATTTTTCTCTCAATTCCTCAATTGTAACGTCTACACCAACTTCTGTATTAGTGCTAAATACTACGCCCTCGTTTTTCATCTGATTTACCCGGCGATCAATTAACCACTTCTCCATTTTGAAGTCAGGAATACCGTATCGCATTAGGCCACCAATTCGATCATTTTTTTCAAATAGTGTAACATCATGGCCAGCTCGACTAAGCTGTTGGGCACAGGCCATGCCTGCTGGTCCAGAGCCAATTACCCCAACTCGTTTTCCTGTACGCTCTTCAGAAATTTGAGGCTTAATCCAGCCCTCCTGCCAACCACGATCTACAATAGCGCATTCTATTGTTTTTATAGTAACTGGAGAATCATCTATATTTAGGGTGCAAGCCGACTCGCAAGGAGCGGGGCAGATTCGTCCAGTAAACTCAGGAAAATTATTGGTTGAATGTAGAGATTGTAGTGCAATTTTCCACTGATCTCTATAAACTAAGTCATTGAAGTCTGGTATTAAGTTATTAACTGGACAGCCGTTGTGACAGAAAGGTATTCCACAATCCATGCAACGAGCTGCCTGGCGTTCTAGTTCTGGTTCTGGTAACGGTTTGATAAATTCTTTCCATGTTTCTCGTCGAAAATCTATGGACTCGTATATACGGTCTTGTCTCTCAAATTCCAGAAAACCAGTGTTTTTTCCCATAATTTTATTCCTTGTGCTTCTAACTATCTACTCAGCTGCAGCCACAGTTGCTTGCTCTTCAGTCTGCAATTCTAGTAGCGCGCGGCGATAATCTTTTGGCATTACCTTAATAAATTTAGTTAGTGTGGTCTCCCATTCGTTAAGTAGATCAGTAGCTTTAACGCTATTAGTAAGTCTTTGGTGTCTTTCTATTAAAATATGAAGACGTTCAGCGTCGTAATTCAGCAAATGACCCATTCCACTATCTTCAGCACTAATTGATAATGCTTGAGGAGGTTTGAGGTCGTCTAAAATTTTATGATTAGTTGGAAGGATAGATTCAAGTTCAACCATGGACATATTACAATTTTCTTCAAATGTATTATTCGGGTCGTAAACGTATGCTATACCTCCAGACATGCCGGCTGCGAAATTTCGACCCGTTTCACCTAGAACAACAACTACGCCTCCTGTCATGTATTCGCAACCATGATCCCCGACGCCTTCCACAACAGCTATAGCCCCTGAGTTACGTACTGCAAAACGCTCTCCGGCAATACCCTCAAAATGTGCTTCTCCTGCAATTGCTCCGTAAAGTACAGTGTTGCCAATTATAATATTTTCTGATGCTACACGTTTACCTGCAGATGGTTGGCGTACCACAAGTTGGCCACCTGATAGACCTTTGCCAACGTAATCGTTGGCATCACCAAATAGTTCAAGACTTATTCCTCGAGCAAGAAATGCTCCGAAGCTACCACCGGCATTTCCTGTAAAATGAATTGATATTGTTTTTTCAGGCAGTCCAGCATGTCCATATTTTTTAGCTATTTCACCTGAAAGAGTGGCACCAACAGTTCTATTTATATTTTGGATATCTTTTTCAATACTAACTGGCAATCCATTTTCAAGAGCTTCAGCGGACAGTACAATTAGTTCATTGTCCAAAGCTTCTTCAAGGTTATGATCCTGAGTCTCGCAATTAAATATAGCAACACCTGGCTTTGCTGGGGCTTGGTATAGAAGTCGTGTAAGGTCAATCCCTTGTGCTTTCCATTGTTCTATACTTTTTCGCATATCTAGCATATCAGCTTTGCCAATCATTTCATCAAAACTACGAAATCCTAGTTTAGCCATCAATTCTCTTACTTCTTCTGCAACAAAAAAGAAGTAATTAATCACATGCTCAGGGGTGCCCGTAAAACGCTTGCGAAGGACCGGATCCTGGGTTGCAACTCCTACAGGACAGGTATTCAAATGACACTTTCTCATCATAATACACCCAGAAGCAATTAGAGGAGCAGTAGAGAATCCAAATTCATCTGCCCCTAGTAAAGCCCCAATGACAACGTCTCTACCTGTGCGTAAACCACCATCAACTTGCACTGCAATACGTCCGCGCAAACCGTTTAGCACCAAAGTTTGTTGGGTCTCAGCTAAACCTATCTCCCAGGGTGAACCTGCATGAGTTAGTGAGGTTAAAGGGCTTGCTCCGGTGCCTCCTTCAAAACCCGAAATCGTTACATGATCTGCCCTTGCTTTACTGACGCCAGCCGCAACCGTACCAACTCCGACCTCTGAGACTAGTTTTACTGAAATTCGTGCTTTTGGGTTTACGTTTTTCAGATCGTGTATTAGCTGAGCTAAATCTTCAATTGAATAAATATCGTGATGCGGTGGTGGCGATATTAACCCTACGCCTGGTGTGGAATGTCGGACAGCGGCAATATTTTTATTTACCTTGTGTCCGGGAAGTTGACCGCCTTCCCCTGGTTTGGCGCCCTGGGCCATTTTTATCTGAATATCATCCGCGTTTACAAGGTATTCAGTAGTAACTCCAAATCTTCCGGAAGCAACCTGCTTTATAGCAGAGCGCATAGAATCACCATTGGGTAGAGGTAGAAATCTATCAACTTCTTCACCGCCTTCACCGGTATTGGACTTTCCCCCAATACGATTCATAGCTATTGCAAGATTTGTGTGAGCTTCCCTACTTATTGATCCAAAGCTCATAGCTCCTGTAGCAAAACGTTTTACAATTTCACTAGCTGGTTCAACATCTTCGACAGCAATGGAATTGTTAGAAAACTTAAACTCCATCAACCCGCGTATAGTTAATAAGCGTTTACTTTGATTATTTATACTATTTGCAAACCGTATATAATTATCAGGTAGGTTACCTCGCACTGCATGCTGCAAATCAGTAACAGTTTCTGGTGTCCAGGCATGATCTTCGCCTCTTAAGCGGAATGCCAAGTCTCCGCCAGCATCAAGCATATTTTGATATATAGGGTTGTTGCCCCATGCATTATTATGGCGAGACATTGCATCGGTTGCTATGGCGTCAATACCTGCACCTTCTATCGTTGAAGGTGTACCAGTAAAATAAGATTCAATAAAATCACTTGATAGACCAATAGAGTCAAATATTTGTGCTCCACAATACGATTGATAAGTTGATATGCCCATCTTAGACATAACCTTAAGCATGCCCTTGTTTACGGCTTTAATATAGTTTTTACGCACTTCATCAGAAGTCAGTTCTATTTCTTCTCTTAATCTCAAACTTTCGAGGGTATCAAACGCTAACCACGGATTGATAGCTTCAGCTCCATAGCCTGCAAGTACACAAAAATGGTGCACCTCTCGTGCCTCACCGGTTTCAATTACCAAGCCTGTAGAGGTTCTTAGACCTTGTTTAATTAGGTGGTGGTGTGTGGAGGCAGTAGCTAGAAGTGCTGGCATGGCCACTCTTTCAGAAGAAGAATTTCTATCAGAAAGTATGAGAATATTATAGCCTGAGATAACGGCATTTGTTGCTTCTTGACAAATTCTATCTACTGCAATCTGTAGGCCTTTTACTCCTTCGGCAACTGGCCACGTAGTATCAATTGTAAGTGTGCGGAATGCATCCCCAACTAGGCTTGAGATTGCACGTACTTTGGCTAGGTCGGGATTAGTGAGGATAGGTTGTGAGACTTCTAGACGATAATGGGATCCAGCATGATGGCCAAGTAAGTTTGGCCTAGGACCGATCATTGTTACCAGAGACATTACCAACTCTTCACGGATTGGATCGATTGGTGGGTTAGTCACCTGAGCAAAATTTTGTTTGAAATAATTATAAAGTAATTTTGGTTGTCCCGAAAGAACCGCAATAGGTGTGTCTACACCCATCGAACCGATTGGATCCTCACCAGTCAAAGCCATTGGTTCTAGGAACATCTGAAGATCTTCTTGTGTAAAGCCGAATGACTGCTGTTTTTTTAGTAGTTTGTCATTAAAATTATGTTCTTCCAACTCGTCGTTTTCGTTAGTAGTATTTATATTATCTAATTCTTCGAGCTGGAACTGAGTATTATCCAGCCATTTTTGATAAGGATGTTCATCAGCCAACTGTTGTTTTATTTCACTATCATCAATGATTCGACCTTCAGCAAAATCAATTAACAGCATTTTACCTGGTTGTAGTCTCCATTTTTTAATAATTTTTTCTTCTGCTACTGGAAGTACTCCGACCTCAGATGCCATTATAATAAGATCATCATCAGTTACCACATATCTCGCTGGTCTCAACCCATTACGGTCTAGAGTCGCTCCAATCTGTAAACCATCGGTAAATGCAATTGCTGCAGGTCCATCCCATGGCTCCATAAGAGCTGCATAATATTCGTAAAAAGCACGCTGCTTAGGGTCCATTGATGGATTACCTGACCACGCCTCGGGTATAAGCATCATCATAGCATGAGCCAATGAATACCCTCCTGCGACCAATACCTCTAGGGCATTGTCTATGCACGCCGTATCTGATTGCCCATGAGGTACTAATGGCCACATTTTGTCTAAATCTGGTCCCAGTAAATCACTCGAAATTGAATGACGACGAGCAGCCATCCAGTTTACATTGCCTCTTACAGTATTAATTTCACCGTTATGGGCAATCATTCGGTAAGGGTGGGCCAATGGCCATGAAGGGAAAGTGTTGGTTGAAAATCTCTGATGAACTAAGGCAAGGGCCGATTTAGTCAATGGGTTGGCTAGGTCACGATAAAAAGTACCAACCTGACGAGCTAGCAGTAAACCTTTATAAACTAAGGTTCGAGAAGAAAATGATGGCATATAGAAATCGGCAAGCTTTCCACCGGTTTCTCTAGCTTTGTTGAGAGTTTGTTTTCGAATGGCAAGAAGTTTACGCTCAAAGGAATTCTGATCTGTAAACTCTGGATTTCGGACAATAATAGCTTGGTAAATGTTGGGCATTGTCTCAAGTACTCTTGTTCCAATTCCTTCTAAATTAGTTGGTACATTTCGCCATGCTAGTAACTTTTGTCCTTCAGCAACAATAAATTTTTCGAAATGATCCATTGCAATTTCTCTAGCAGATTCATCGCGAGGTAGAAAACACATAGCAACAGCATAGTGCCCAGCTTTAGGTAGTGTATGTCCTTCATTGGTCGCCCAGTCTCGAAAAAGTTCATCCGGTATTTGAATTAGACAACCTGCACCATCGCCAACTAGTGGATCGTCACCTACAGCTCCGCGGTGATCTAAGTTAACAAGGATTTTAAGTCCATTGAGAATAATCTCATGAGACTTCACACCCTTAATGTTGGCAACAAAGCCAACACCGCAGGAATCATGCTCATTCAGTGGGTCATATAGACCTTGATCTGACCCTTGTTCTTCAAAAGACGACATACTCACTGCTACTCCTCAACCTTATTCCGTCCGGTAAAAAATGTAAAAAAACCGGCTGGGTATTATCCAACATGAAAGGCAAATCTTGAGATCACGAATCTTATTTGTCCGCTTTCACAAATGATCTACTTAGATTTTAGCGCGAAAGATGCTGAATTTCCAGAGGCTTGCGGACAATAAACAATATGATTCGTTTTTATACCTGTACGTCAAATCAAAAATATACCTTTGTTAACTCGATTTTCACCAAAAAATCTAGCTAAAGGTATAAAAATACATGTATTTTGTAGTATTTGCATTCGTAGAAGGTTTTTATATTAGTATAATTAGAAAGTTATAATTAGGCTAAAAAATCGATTTACTTGACATAATGGCTGGGAAGGATCATTCGTCACCCATATAATTCTTGCGATAGCGCGAAGCGTGATAGATATTTAACGTCAATTCTCGAGAAAATTCTAAAAAGAAGACCGTTCTGGCCGCGCCTGGATTGGGGAAGCGTTAGGCAGCACGTGACTGTGCGATAAGACCTATATTATTTAGTCTGTAAGGATATTTACTTGTATATTAGTCACTTTTCTGAACTCGGTTTAGCAAAACCGATTCAACGCTCATTGGATGAAAAAAAATACCAGAATCCTACTCCGATTCAATCAAAGGCGATACCTGAACTTATGAATGGTAGGGATGTTTTAGGTGTAGCCCAAACTGGGACAGGTAAGACAGCAGCTTTTGCTTTACCAATATTACATAAGCTTTATAAAGATCGTAAAAGTGAAGGGTCAATTAGTCCGCGTGCTTTAATTCTTGCTCCAACCCGTGAGTTAGCAATACAGATTGCACAGGAGTGTAAGGCTTATGGTAAATACCTACATCTTCGCCAAACGCTAGTATATGGTGGTGTTTCTCAGAAACCACAAGTGAAAGCATTATCTCGTGGTGTTGATATTGTTATTGCAACACCAGGACGTTTGCTTGATCTAATCAACCAGCAATGCCTTAGATTAGATCAAGTAGAGTTTTTTGTGCTCGATGAGGCCGATCGTATGTTAGATATGGGTTTTTTACCTGATATAAATAAAGTTATAAGTAAGCTTTCCAAGTCCCGCCAGTCATTACTTTTCTCTGCCACAATGCCCAGTGCTATAGCTAGCCTTGCACGAAAAATATTAGTTAATCCATTGAGTATTGAAATTGCTCCGCAAGCCACTCCGATTGAACGTATTCAGCAGAATGTTTACCATTCGCATTCTGGGGATAAGACGGACTTACTTATTAGCATTTTATCAGACCCTAAAATGTCCAGAGTTTTAGTTTTTACGAGAACTAAGCATAGAGCTAATAGGGTTGCTGAAAAGCTAGCTAAATCAGGGATAAAAGCAGATGCAATTCATGGTAATAAATCTCAGTCTGCTCGTCAGTTAGCACTCAAAAAGTTTCGCGGAGGTAATGTAAGAGTTTTGGTTGCTACGGATATCGCTGCTCGTGGTATAGACGTAGATAGTGTAAGTCACGTCATTAACTATGAACTTCCCAATGAGCCGGAAAACTATATCCATAGGATTGGAAGAACAGCGCGTGCGGGTGCAGATGGGGTAGCACTATCCTTTTGCGATCCATCAGAAAGAGTCTATCTCCATGATATTGAGCATTTAATAGGTGTTAAAATAATGGTTTTAGGCAAAGAGTTACCAGGTATATCTGGTTTAGGAAAAGCTAAGCCAAAGAAATCACGAAAGTATAGTTGGAAGCAACGTAGCAAAAATACTCGAAATTCGAATGGACCTAGTAATCGTAAAAAAATAATGTCTACCCGTGGTCGTAAGCAACAGGCAACTAGTTAAAATAAATTTTATTTACGTGTGAGATTATAAAGCGCTTTATTCTGCTGGCCTAGAACTCCAACCAATATAGGTGGCTATTGTAGCTAAGAGTTGGAATGTAAAAATAACCAAAGCGAGTGGTAAATGATTTGTGGATGGAAGTGAACCAACTGCTATAGTTGCTAGAGCTGCAATTCCATATTGTGAGAGTCCGTTTAGTGCTGCTCCTGTGCCAGCATACTGTGGCTGAACACTAACTGATGCAGCCATTGCATTAGGAAATGTCATGGCGAGACCAATTGTAAAGATAAACATTGGTGCTATTGCGGATAAAGGCGTAAATATTCCTAATAAGGGTAATGCTAAATAAATACTTGCACCACAGAGCCCTACGGATGTACCGATTACTATCATCCTATTCACACCGAGCCTAGCGGTTAGTAGTATTGTACTAGCGTATCCGCAGAAAGCTCCCGAAGTTCCGGTTAACATTAGATAGCCAAATTGATCGGGACTAACTCCGTAACTGTTAATGAGGATAATAGGAACTCCAGCAAACCAAGCAAATACTGCTCCGCTTACAAAACCAATATTTAGATTATAAGCGACAAATATACGTTGGCTGATTAGTACCCGGTATCCTGTGGCCATTGATTTGAAATTACTAACAAAACTTCCTCCTTGAGATTTGTGAGACTCATCCATAAATATTGAGCAATAAGAAAACAATGCTAGCCCTAGAAGCGCAAGGAAAATAAAAGAGGCTTTCCAGCCATACTGGGTATGTAAATAACCACCGATAGCTGGTGCTGAAGCAGGCGCGAAAGCCATCACAGATGATATAATTGCTAGTGCACGAGCAGATTCTTGACGGTTATAAAGGTCACGTACCATTGATCTCACCATGACCATAGATCCTGCTGCCCCAACACCTTGAAGGACACGAGAAAGCATTAACATTGTCATTGAGTTTGATGCGGCACAAGCGAGACTAGCTAATGTATAAATCGCTAAGCCCCATAATAAAACCGGTCGCCGTCCGTATCGGTCTGCAATACCGCCATAAAAAAAGTGAGCGATGGCATAGGCAATCAAAAAAGAGATAAGAGTGCTCTGAACAGCAAATATGCTTACTCCAAAATCTTTTGCTATATCCGGCATAGATGGCAAAAAAACATTATACGCAATAGCGCTGCACGATATTAGTGCTGTCATTAATGGAATTGTTGGAGGCTTGCGAATAATATTAATAAACTCACTATAATAAATTAAATGACATAAAACTCGTTAAATATGTTTAGTGTCTTTGTTATTCATATTTCTTATCCGCTAGATTATTTTGTAGAAACTTTACTAATGGATCCAATGATTTTCTGGTGGTACGTTCTTTTTGATTTATATTTAGTATTTTAATGCTTCCGCCGGCTTCACGATAATTTAGAGCGAAACGTTCCGGTTCATTTAACTCATAAGGTGATTCTGGGTCATGATAGTCATGGACGGGATCTGGTTTTCCTTGTATCCAAATTGTAGGAGGTGTATAAACTCTCTCCCCCGATTCAATTGCTAATAGAGGATTTCCTTCTGCCATCTCTAGTTCGCTAGCCCAATATAAATTATGACGTTCAGGTAGATCTCCTACCCACGCTGGTGTGTTTATTTGTGTCCTTAAAAAACAAATACGTTTGTAACGAGATAGGGGGTTAATAACGGGCCAAAGCATACCTACGCAATTTACAGTAGCATCAATGTATGGGTTGTGCTCTAAACGAAGCGAAGCGTATCTCTGATCATGCGGTCTCATCGCAGATAGCATGGCGAGATGTCCGCCACTTGACTGTCCAATTATGCCGATTTTTTCTGGCAAAATGTTAAGCTCATCTGCATTCGCTTTTAGCCAGCGAATTGCATAATTTATATCAATTAGAGAATTTGGGTAGCCACTAGCACCTTGTCTGAAATCTAATGCTGCAGAAGCGATACCTGCTTCGGCGAGGACTAAGTCTCGGGATAGACATTCTGCCTTACTCCCTTTGGACCAACAGCCACCGTGAAGATCGATAACTAGAGGTAAAGGCCCTTTAATATCAGGATGTATTAATTGCAGTGAAAATGGTTTTTCATCGTGATATAGATATCTGATTTCTTCGGTTTCCAAATTCGATGCTCTCTATAATTAGATGTATTATAAACGACTTATCTTAGATAATTTTATTTAGCATTCTTGTACTTAAACTTACTTTTATGCTTGTTTTTCTTTCTAGAAAAACTGCTTCTCTGAGCCGAAAATTTATTTTTTTTCTTCTCAGAGGAGAAGTTGTTTTCTCTATTCAAAGAGTCTAACTCTTGCATTTCTAGACGTCGGATCTCATCTCTTAGGCTAGCAGCTTCCTCGAATTCTAAATTTGATGCTGATTCTTGCATCCTTTTTTCTAGGTTTTGTATGTGTGTTTTTAGATTTTTCCCAACTAGGTGAATGGTTTTAGAGTCTCCTGTTTCTACAGTTACCCGATCACGTTCAAATACGCTATTAAGTATATTATCTATATTACTACTAATGGATTCCGGCGTAATACCATTTTCTAGATTAAACTCATGCTGCTTTTTACGACGTCTGTTGGTCTCTTCTAGCGCTAATTTTAAGCTGTTTGTAATTGTATCAGCATAAAGAATAACTCTTCCGTCTATATTCCGGGCGGCTCTTCCAATTGTTTGAATTAAGGATGTTCTGGACCGTAAAAAACCTTCTTTATCAGCGTCTAGAATAGCTACTAAAGCGCACTCAGGTATATCGAGGCCTTCTCGCAAAAGATTGATGCCTATCAATATATCAAATACACCTAATCTCAAATCACGTAGTATTTCAATTCTCTCTAAGGTTTCGATATCAGAGTGCATATACCTTACACGCAAACCTTGTTCGTGCATGTACTCAGTGAGATCCTCTGACATACGTTTTGTTAATGTTGTAACCAACACGCGCATTCCTTTTGCGGCGACATCACGACATTCTGCAATTAGGTCATCTACTTGGGATGCTACCGGTCTAATAATACATACTGGATCTATAAGACCTGTTGGACGAACAATTTGTTCAGCAAATACGCCTCCAGATTGTTCAAGCTCCCAATTCCCTGGAGTGGCTGACAAGTAAATAGTATCAGGACGCATGTCATACCACTCTTCAAATTTAAGTGGACGGTTATCTATGCAAGATGGAAGACGAAAGCCAAAATTTGCTAGTGTTGTTTTTCTGGATAAATCTCCACGAAACATCCCGCCTATTTGGGGTACCGTAATATGGGATTCATCAACAAAAAGAATAGAATCGTTTGGCAAATATTCAAATAATGTTGGCGGTGGTTCGCCTGGTTCGCGACCAGTCAGATGACGGGAATAGTTCTCAATTCCAGCACAAGAACCTGTTGCTTGCATCATCTCTAGATCGAATGTAGTACGCTGTTCGAGTCTTTGTGCTTCTAATAGTTTGTTATGTTTATTTAATTCTTCTAGCCGAATAATTAATTCGGCTTTAATCGTTTTAACGGCCTGATCTAATGTAGGTTTTGGTGTTATATAGTGGGAGTTCGCAAATATTTTTATTTTACTGAGATTAGCTGTTTTTTCTCCAGTAAGAGGATCAAATTCATAAATTGCTTCAATCTCATCACCGAATAATGATAATCTCCAGGCTCTATCTTCGAGGTGAGCCGGAAAAATCTCTATGGTATCACCTCGTGACCTTAAAGTTCCTCTATAAAAATCTGTATCATTACGTCTATATTGTAGCTCTGTAAGGTCTCTTAGAATATTTGTGCGGTCTGCTTGTTCCCCAACCCTATAGCTCTTAGTCATTTTTAGATATGATTCTGCATCGCCTATGCCATATATGCAGGATACTGAGGCAACTATAATAACGTCTCTATGCTCAAATAGTGCGCGAGTGGCGGAGTGGCGCATTCGATCAATTTGTTCGTTAATAGAAGATTCTTTTTCTATGTATGTATCTGAACGTGGGACATATGCTTCTGGCTGGTAATAGTCATAATAGGAAACAAAATATTCAACTGCGTTGTTCGGAAAAAAATTTTTCATTTCAGTAAACAACTGTGCCGCTAATGTTTTGTTGGGTGCTAATATTAATGCGGGTCGTTTAGTTAATGCTATTGCTTGGGCAATTGTAAAAGTTTTACCAGAGCCCGTTACTCCTAGAAGGACTTGATCATGATCTCCCTGTGTTAAACCACTAACAAGATCTTTTATGGCTTGAGGTTGATCTCCTGCAGGTTGGTAATCTGACACAAGTTCAAAATTTGCCGGCGTATTGCCAGCGGGATGATCATTAATAAATTTACGGGCAGGAGTCTTGTTTGTTGCCAATAAATAATTTGTTTGAATTTCGGCATTATTGGCCATTGCGTGCATTTGTTCTTTAAGTTGTTGAGAAATAGTTTTATCAGGTTTTTAGTATGGATTACTAGGTTCTATTAAACGTAATTATATAAAAAACTAATCTATAAATTAGCAAATAATACATTTACTTTCTAAATAATACTCAATAATTATTTCACAAAATAAGTGAATATTTGAATAGTTATAAATCTAATAGAAATTTTTTATCTTTCCAACCTTGTATAGATTAGGATTGGATAATAAGTTCGCGATTATATGTTTTGAATTAAGTGGGAATAAGATATGGGATTTCTTGCCGATCGACTAAGTAATATTAAGCCATCTCCAACTATTTCTATCAATACTTTATCTCAAGTAATGAAGGCGGAAGGACATGATATAATAGGATTAGCTGCAGGAGAGCCAGATTTTGATACTCCTCAAAATATTAAAGATGCAGCTCTTAAAGCAATGAATGAAGGCAAGACGAAATACGCCCCCCCTGCAGGTATACCACTTTTACGTGAAGCGATTTGCGAAAAATTTAAGATAGATAATGAGTTGGATTATACCCCTGAGCAGATAAGTGTTGGATGTGGAGGCAAACAGACAATATATAATGCTCTAACTGCAACGGTAAATCCGGGTGATGAAGTAATAGTGATGGCACCATATTGGGTGTCTTACACCGATATAACATTACTATGTGGCGGGGTACCCGTGGTTGTTGAATGTTCGGCGGAAAATAATTTTAAAATAACACCGGAACAACTTGAATCGGCAATAACACCTAAAACCAAATGGTTAATGATTAACTCGCCCTGTAACCCGAGTGGTGCAGTTTATTCATTTAGTGAACTGGTGGCTTTAGGTGAAGTTCTAAAGAATAATCAACATGTTTGGTTAATGCCAGACGATATGTATGAAAAGATTCTTTACGATGGAGTTAAGTTCCACACAATTTCTCAAGTGGTTCCAGAATTAGCCAATCGAACGCTAACGCTTAACGGTATGTCCAAGGCCTACTGTATGACAGGTTGGAGAGTAGGATATGCCGCTGGGCCAATTGATTTGATCAAGTCAATGAATATGATTCAATCTCAGTCTACAACTTCAACTTCAACTATATCTCAGTGGGCCGCTATAGAGGCATTAATCGGCCCGCAAGACTTTATACAAAAGAATAACGAAATATTTAAAGAACGTCGAGATGTAGTGGTGTCTATGTTGAATGAGGTAAACGGAATAGAGTGTGATACGCCACAAGGTGCATTTTATGTCTACCCATCTGTGGCTGGCTTAATAGGTAAAATTACGCCAGAAGGTAAAAAACTCCAAAATGACGCTGACATAGTCACTTATTTTCTTGAAAAAGAAGGAGTAGCTGCAGTACATGGAGAAGCATTTGGACTATCGCCATATTTTCGAATTTCCTATGCCACTGAAACAAAAGTTTTGGAAGAAGCTTGTAAGCGTATCCGACGAGCTTGTGAAATGCTAACAAATTGAGGTCAAAGTGGAAATTTTTGAAAATATTATAGATGCTGTTGGGCAAACACCGCTTGTAAGGCTTAATAAAATTGTACCCGATGGGGCAGCGAGTATTTTAGTCAAATGTGAATATCTGAATCCAAGTGGCTCAATTAAGGACCGTATGGCTTCATTTATTATTGATAAGGCTGAGAAAGAGGGATTGCTAAAACCCGGAGGTACTATTGTTGAAAATACGTCTGGCAACACAGGCCAGAGTCTAGCTATGGTTGCAGCGGTGAGGGGTTATCATTGCATTTTTACTTTGCCAGATAAGATGAGCCAGGAAAAAGTAGACACAATGAAGGCGTACGGAGCAGAGGTTATAATTACACCGACGGATGTACCGGGTGATTCACCTGATCATTATGTCAATACTGCCAAAAGAATAGCAACTGATACTCCAGGCGCTTTCTACGTTAATCAATATCACAGCGAATGGAATATTGAAGCTCATCGGCAATTTACCGGTCGAGAAATTTATGAGCAGACAGATAGCGGAAATTTTGATGTTTTTATGGGGGGAACGGGAACAGGAGGAACTATATCTGGTGTTGGACGATGGTTTAAAGAACATGCACCTAATGTTAAAATTATAGGTGTCGACCCAATGGGCTCGGTACATTATCATTTGTTTCATACAGGAAATTTACCTAAAGCTTATGTTTATCAGGTGGAAGGAATTGGAGAAGATATTAAATGCGATGCAATGGATTTTACGGTAGTTGATGACATGCGTCAGGTTACTGATAAGCAATCATTTGATATGGCTAGAAAACTTTTACGAGAAGAAGGTTTATTTTGCGGCGGTTCGTCTGGTTCAATTATTCATGCTGCGATCGATGTTGCAAAGGAGATTGGATCTAATAAAACTATAGTTGCAACTCTATGTGATTCTGGGACACGCTATATATCTAAATTTTTCTCTGATAAATGGATGAAAGATCATGGTTTTCTATAATTTTTCGAAATTAGAATAATTTATGGGATATACGTAATAATGAAAATATGAAACCAGATCAGGTTTTGAGAATTTCCATTCATTCAAGGTAATACATATTGTAGATAATTATTAAGATATTTAAGATATAAAATGATTGATGCTAAAAAGGGCAATGGCCAAATTAAATAATATAGTTAAATGGCATTTATATTAGTAAGAATGTATTACTAGTTTTAGTAAGCATTAGTTTGCAAAAATGAATTACTAGTATTTTTAATTTTAGATTAAAAGAGAAACTATATTATGACTCAGATTGATACTGATACTCAGATGGAACTAGAAGCGAAAACATTTCGAACTTTAGTACAACATCTAAAAGATAATCCGGAAGTACAGAATATTGACCTTATGAATTTGGCTGATTTTTGCCGTAATTGCCTATCAAAATGGTATAAAGCAGCTGCTGATGATAAAGGTATAGAATTAGACTATGAATTAGCGCGGGAAGTTGTCTATGGTATGCCTTACAGTGAATGGAAGGCAAAGTACCAAAAAGAGATGACGGCTGAACAAAAACTAAGATATGAAACTAAGAAGTCATAAGCTTTTATAGAGAGATGAATATTATATATGATTAATTCCTGATTTTTAATTTACTAAAAGGGATTAATATTAAGCTAGTAAAATTATCTTAGGATAAATTTTACATATTAAATCTATTAAACTGGAGAGACTAACGATGGTCGATACAGGTAGTATTGCTGCAGATCGGTTGCGCGCTTTTATTGAACGTATAGAGCGATTGGAAGAAGATAGAGCAGCACTTAACTCTGACCTAAAAGAGGTTATGTCTGAAGCAAAGGGGGCAGGCTTTGATATCAAAACCATTCGGCAAATTGTTCTTTTACGTAAACTTGAGCCAACAGAACGTATAGAGCAGGAGCAACTGCTAGAAATATATAGATCTGCAGTTGGAATATAAAGTTTTATTAGTAATGTATTCGACCCCCATCAATATTAATCATTTGACCTGTCATAAAATCACTATCTGGAGAAGCTAAAAATAATAAAGCACCGATTAGGTCTTCAGGTTGCATATCACGTTGAAATATACGTAGGCTACGATTCCATTCTCTAACGTCTTTATAATCAGGGTGATCATAAAGACCTTCTGATTCGGTAAGGCCCGGTGCTATAGCGTTGACACAAATATTATCATCTCCTAATTCTCTCGATAACGATCTTGTCATAGCCATAATTGCACCTTTTGAAGTGACATAGTGCAAGAAGTGGGGAACTCCACCTAATATAGTTCCGGAACTTATATTTATTATTTTACCGCGGCCACAGCGTCTCATGCTCGGTACAACAGCTTTAGTAGCCTGAAAGGTACCACGAACATTTACCCGCATCACTTTATCCCATTCATCTTCTTCAATTTTTTCAAATTGCTTTCGTCTTAACTCTACAAATAAAGCCGCGTTATTAACTAATATTTCGATAGGTCCATATTCGGATTCGGACATTTCTACTAAAGATTTTAGAGCCACGTTATCGGTTACATCACAAACTTGCGAAAGTGCTTCCCCACCATTTTTTATGATTGATTTAACTACGGGCTGGCAGTCTAAAATATCAGATAGTACTACTCGCGCACCTTCCGCCGCCATCGCTCTAGCGTACACTGCGCCTAGGCCTTGAGCTGCTCCCGTTATTAGCGCTACTTTTTTATGTAAACGTTTCATAGGTTCATTTTATATGAAGTTATAAAATTTAAAAAAATTAACGTTAAATTATTCTGCTGCTTCTGCAGTTGATGCCTGCGGATTTACAAATACACTCAATAGACTCTGTTCTTCTAATTTAGCTTTTTCAATGTGGTTTTCTTTAACATGACCAAAGCCTCGAATATGTTCGGGTATAGAAGCAATTGCGACAGCTAATTCATAATTTTCGTTGTTTAGCTTACTTAAGACTAATTCAATGTTTTTTTCATAAGCATCTATTAATTGACGTTCTAGTTTGCGTTCTGAAGAATAGCCAAATATATCAAACTTAGTTCCACGTAAAAATTTTAACTTAGCAATTATTGTGAATACAGACATCATCCATGGACCAAATTCTCTCTTGATAAGATGTCCTGTTATGGCATCTCGTTTTCCAAATAAAGGAGGAGCCAAATGAAATTTTAACTTATATTTACCTTCAAACTGATCTTTAAGACTGTTAGCAAAATTACCGTTTGTATATAGTCTCGCCACTTCGTATTCGTCTTTATATGCTAGTAATTTATAATAGTATTTAGCAACTGCCTCAGATAAACCTGTTAAACCTTTTGTTTTGCTTTTTTCAATCTTAATAACTTTTTGTACAAGCTCTATATAGCGATTACTATAATCCTCGTTTTGGTAATTAATTAACATATTCGAGCGCTTATCTATTATGTTTTCTAGAGTAATAGCTATCTTTGGTTCCTTAAGTCTTAATGGTGTTACAGGTTTTGCTATTGTTTCAACTTTTACTTGATTGATGACGGTTCTACGACCCCATAAAAAAGCATTTTTGTTAAAATCAACAGCTACAGCATTTAATTCTATAGCCATTTCCAATGCCTCGGCTGATAATGGAATAAGTCCCTTCTGCCAAGCTATTCCCAGCATGAAAAGATTGGTAGCGATAGAATCTCCTAATAATGCTGTTGCTAGTCTTGAACCTTGGTAATAGCTGGAGGCATCATCTCCTACTGCCACGTCAATTATTTTCGCCATCTCAGCACCCATCAGATTCATATCTGGATTGCGCGTGAAATCACCAGTTATTGTTTCTTGGTTATTAATTACGGCTTGCGTAATGCCGGGTTGCATTTTAGCTAAAACATCAGGACTTGCTGCGACCATTAAATCACATCCTATTATTGTTTTTGCGCTACCGGCGGCGATCCTTACTGCGTGCAGATCTTCAGGTGTTTTTCCTATGCGGATATGGCTGACTACAGCTCCACCTTTTTGGGCAAGACCTGCCATATCAAGGACTGATACACCTTTACCTTCGATATGTGCTGCCATACCTAGTAAAGCACCAATTGTTACAACACCTGTTCCACCGATACCGGTTACAATTATGCCAAAAGGCTCATTAAGTTCTGGTAAAGATGGACTAGGTAATGCTTCACTTGAAAATGATTCATTTTCACCACTGCCCATATTAGTTACAGGTTTTTTAAGTTGCCCCCCATGAACAGTTACAAAGCTTGGACAGAAACCATTTACACATGAGTAGTCTTTATTGCAGCTAGACTGGTCAATTGCTCGTTTACGGCCGAGTTCAGTGCTTATAGGAACTACCGATAGGCAGTTTGATTTAACTGAACAATCTCCACAGCCTTCACATACACCCTCATTAATCATAATTCGTTTTGGAGGATCAGGGAACAGATTGCGTTTGCGGCGTCTTCGCTTCTCAGCGGCACATGTTTGATCGTAAATAAGTACTGAAGTGCCAGGCCATTCGCGAAGTTCTCTTTGGACAGGGTCTAGTTGGTCGCGATGATATATTTTAGCTCTCGGAGGGAACTCTGTTCCAATCGGATACTTATCTGGTTCATCAGTAACTACCACAATTTTTGAAACACCTTCGGCGGCTACTTGTCTAGCGATTGAACTTACGGATAAAGGACCATCGAAATGCTGTCCACCGGTCATGGCCACCGCATCGTTAAAAAGAATCTTATATGTAACGTTAACTTTGGCTGCTACTGCTTGTCGTATGGCTAAATAACCTGAATGGTAGTAGGTGCCATCGCCTAGATTTACAAATACGTGTTTGTCCTTTGTAAAAGGAGCTTGCCCAACCCAGCTAACACCTTCACCACCCATATGCGTATAAGTGGCAGTGTTACGGTCCATGTAAAGAGACATAAAATGACAGCCAATTCCAGCCAGAGCACGACTACCTTCTGGTACCTTTGTAGACGAATTATGAGGGCAGCCCGAGCAGAAGTAAGGTATGCGTTTAACAGTTTCAGGTTGTTGTGCTAATGATGATTCTTTTCGTATAATAAATTCAAGGCGTTCTTCTACTTTATTGGAATTCGGTAAATGACCTAGGCGAGACGCTATTACTTGTGCAATTTGCCCTGGGTTTAACTCACCTGAAGAAGGAAGTAGCCACTCTCCACTTTCGTCACGTTTACCGACTACCAGTGGGCGTAATCCTGGCTGCCAATTATATAATTGTTCTTTGACTTGATCCTCTATAAGGCCACGTTTTTCTTCAACTACTAGTATTTGTTTAAAACCTTCGGCAAATTCTCGTAAGCTTTCTGGTTCAAGAGGCCAAGACATACCTACTTTATATAAGCTTATTCCAATATCTTTGGCTTGCTCATCACTAATTCCTAAATCATCTAACGCCTGTCGAACATCAAGATAAGATTTACCAGTAGTAATGATTCCCAGTTGTCTATTTGAGCTAAGAATTACTGTTTTGTCTATCTTGTTTGCTCTTGCAAAAGCTTTAACAGCTTGCAGCTTATATCTATGAAGACGATCTTCAGAAATGAGAAAATCATCGGGCCAACGAATATTTAAGCCACCTTCTGGCATTAGAAAATCATGAGGATTTATGATATTTATACGATGAGGGTCAACGTATACTGACGCAGAACTATCTACTGTTTCAGCTATCGTTTTAAATCCAACCCAGCATCCAGAAAATCTACTCATTGCCCACCCATAAAGACCGAGGTCGAGGAAGTCTTGTACTCCTGCTGGATTTAAGACAGGAATCATAGCATCTACGAATCCGTATTCAGACTGGTGTGCTGTTGTAGATGATTTACAAGTATGGTCATCTCCAGCCAGTAATAATACACCACCGTTTGGAGAAGAGCCGGCTAGATTGCCATGCTTGAGTACGTCACCTGAACGATCTACGCCGGGGCCTTTACCGTACCACATTCCAAATGCACCATCATAGTTAGCATTTGGAAATAAGTTGAGTTGTTGGCTACCCCAAATTGCAGTAGCCGCTAGGTCTTCGTTTATACCGGGCTGGAAGACAATATGATGTTTATCAAGGAAGGCTTTAGCTCTTTGCATCTGTTGGTCTAATCCACCTAAAGGCGAACCACGATAACCGCTAACATAACAGGCTGTATTAAGGCCAGCCTTTTCATCTCGGAGGCGTTGCATCATCGGCAGCCTCACTAAGGCCTGCGTACCAGTTATGTAAACTGTGCCTGTTTCTAGGCTGTACTTGTCATCAAGATTAACAGCAGATAAATTCAATATTACCTCCGTTGAATAAACTATCGGGTATTTTTTTTTAGTTAATTTTAAAATTAGTACTTTAGCACTCTATGTTGCAAATCTTTATAAGCATAATAGCTATTCTTGTTGTTATGATAGGTTTGGGCAAGACAAATCATTAGACAAGCTAATTATTTAAGAAAGTTTGTACGCTAGAATCGCTAAAATAGGTTAGATGTAAAACTAAATATATACGTATTTTTCATAATAAAATATCTTTTACAGGAAAATAATAGTGTGACAATTTTAGTTACTGGAGCAGCAGGTTTTATAGGTATGCATGTTGCCGAGGCATTATTAGTGCGCGGTGAAGACGTTATTGGTGTAGATAATATCAATAGCTATTATGACGTTAACCTAAAGGAAGCAAGGCTGGCATGTTTATCAAAGTATAATAAGTTTCAATTTAAAAAACTTGATATTGCTGACCAGGGAGCACTTTTCTCACTTAAAGACGGGGTGAATAGGATTGTTCATTTAGCTGCCCAGGCTGGCGTTCGGTATAGTATCACAAATCCTGAAAGCTACGTAAGTTCAAACTTAATGGGTCACCTTAATGTGCTTGAGTTTGCTCGGCATATTGAAAACAATCTAGTCAATATGGTTTATGCGAGTTCATCTTCAGTGTACGGGAATAATACTAAGCTACCTTTTTCTGTTGAAGATAGGGTTGATAACCCTATTTCTCTTTATGCGGCTACTAAGCGGGCAGATGAGTTAATGAGTTATGCATATAGTTACAATTATGGTCTTCCACAAATAGGTTTAAGGCTTTTTACTGTTTATGGTCCATGGGGTCGTCCAGATATGTCAGCGTATATTTTTACATCAAAAATTCTCTCTGGGAAAACAATCCCAGTTTATAAACATGGTGATATGCAACGTGACTTTACATTTATAGACGATGTGGTAAATGGAATTTTAACAGCTCTTGATAGGCCGCCAACAAATAATTCTTCTCATCATCAGATATATAATCTAGGTAATAACAAAGCTGAATCACTTATGAGATACATAAGTATTATTGAAAAGACCCTTGGCAAAGAGGCTATAATTGATTTCCAACCGCTTCAAACCGGTGATGTTCAGGCGACTTACGCTGACATTAAATCTAGTCAACGGGATTTAGATTACTATCCATCTACTACTATAGATGAAGGAATTCCTAGGTTTATCAGCTGGTACCTTGAATACAATAAAATATAGTTAATTCAGTTTTTTTTAGAGCGTTCATATAATTCATTCAGCCGATTACCGTATAGTTTGGTTATCTGGTGACGACGTGGTTTCAAAGTTGGTGTCATTAGCCCGTTATCGACTGTAAAATTTTCATCTGCAATTATAAAACGCCTTATTTGTTCTATTTGTGAAAGGTTGGTGTTAACCTTATCAACGGCTTTTTTTATAGCTTGCTGAAAAAAATCTAATTTCTTTATACTTTCTAAATTAAGCTCAAGATCAGTATTTTTTCGGCATACAGATAGAAATTCTTCGCTAGGATATATTACGGCTACTAGGTGTGAGCGTTTATCGCCGTATACCATCGACTGAGATATCTCAGAGGCAAAGTTTAATGCGTTTTCAACGCGTTGAGGGGAAATATTATCCCCTCCAGAGTTGACAATAATATCTTTTTTACGATCTGTTATTTTAATATAACCATCGCTATCTATTTCTGCTATATCCCCTGTATGAATCCAACCATCCTTTAACACCTCATTAGTCAGCTTCGTTGAGTTCCAGTAACCATTCATAGTAAGTTCGCCCCGAACCAACAGTTCATTATCAGAAGCTAGTTTTACTTCAACACGGGGAACGGGAGGGCCTACAGTATCAATTTTAATGCGATTAAGGTCTAGAGGATTACAGCTTACTATCGGAGCTGTTTCTGTCATTCCATATCCTTGAGCTAATCGCACTCCCAGTGAGTGAAAGAATATACCTATATCGTAATTCAGAGGTGCTCCTCCTGAAATAAACGCCTTTAGTCTTCCCCCAAACCTTCCTGCAACTTTGTCGCGTACTAATTTGCTAAGTAGCCGATTCTGAATTTTTTCTAAGAAGTTTAATTTGTCTAAGCCTTGCTCATATTCTTTTGTTCCCAATGCGACAGTTTTATTGAATAGTTTTGCTGATAAGCCGCCTTTAAGTTTCACACCTGATACAATGCGTTGGTACATGTTTTCATATAGACGGGGAACAGCAGCCATGATTGTTGGGTGTACTTCTACCATATTAGCCGAAAGGCGATCGATGCTTTCGGCATAGTAAATTTCAGCTCCAATGGAGATTGGCATATAAAGGCCGGCGGTATGCTCATATGAATGGCTTAGGGGTAAAAATGATAAAAAAACCTCGGCATTAAGGTCAAGTAAATTGCTCTCCTCGAACAAATAGTGAGCTCCCAGGCAATTACTTAAAATGGCACCATGACTTAGCATAACGCCTTTTGGTCTGCCTCCAGTGCCTGAGGTGTAAATTATGCAAGCGGTATCAGATCTAGAGATATTTTTTGTCAGGTCACCTATGTCATTTGACATTTTGCGATTACTAGCTATGAGGTCATACCAATTAATAATCTCTAACCCATGATCTTCTTCTTGTAGCGTTTCTATAGATATAATGGTTCTAACATTGTCTGCTTTATTGGCAGCTGGGATAACAGATTCAGCTAGTTTTTTCGATGATACTATCACGATCTTAGCACCGCTATCAGTTAATATATGGGTGTTATCATCTACTGTATTAGTTGTGTAAGCGGGAACAGTATATGCGCCAGCTGACATTATAGCCAAATCAGCTATAGGCCATTCTGGACGGTTCTCCGATATTAATACAACACGGTCGCCAGGATTTACTCCTATAGATTTCAAACCTCTGGCGAGAGCTTCTACATCAGACCTTGAATCAGACCATGTTATTGATTTCCACTTATCATTAGACTTACCCCAGAAAAGTGGTTTATTACCTAGTTCATCAGCCTTAGAGAAAAACATATCTGGTAGAGTTTTCCAGGAATCATAATTTTGAGAATAATCCATAGTATTTACCTCTGGCTGCACATATTTAACTTAATGGTTTAAAACTAAGTTATTTGACCTGTTGCTGTAATAGTTAATCAAGCTTATCTGTTACTTCATTCAAATTAAAGTTGTGAGAAAGATTTTGAAAAGATTATTAGCTCCCGCATCCGCTACATTATCATCTAAAGTACTTGGCAATCTTCCCGAATGGAATTTAGATGATTTATTTCCAGGTAAAGATTCTGATTGTCTTGTAGGCTTGATAGAACAAACAAATACCCAGGCAAAGGTCTTAAATAGAAAATATAGCGGAAAAATTGAAAAAATTTCTGCTTCTGACCTAGCTAAAGCTATAGTGGAATATGAAGAAATTGACGAAAATTTAGCACGTATTATGAGTTATGCATCATTAATTTATGCGGCCGATATGTCAGATCCGGAATCCGGTCGCTTTTACCAAAGTATGCAAGAGAAAGTTACGGATATAGCTACTCAATTATTGTTTTTCACTCTGGAGATAAATAAAATTGATGATCTGACAATGAAAAAAAATATTGCTAATAATGATTTAGCTAAATATGGACCCTGGCTACGAGATATTAGGGCATTGCGGCCACATCAGTTATCCGATGATGTTGAGCGGTTATTATTAGAAAAACAGGTGGTAGGGAAGTCAGCATGGATAAGGCTTTTTGATGAAACTATGGCTGACCTTAGATTTGAAGTGGCTTTAACAACTGGTGCTAAAACATTCACCAGTGCAGAAGTGTTTAATTTGCTCTCTGATAAGGATAACTTAGTTCGTAAGGCTGCTGCTATCTCAATTGGGAAAGTGCTAGCTGATAACTCGCGTGTATTTACTCTTATTACCAATACTTTGGCAAAGGATAAGGAAGTTGAGGATAAGTGGCGTCACTTTAAAGATCCGGTATCTAGCCGTAACTTATCAAATTTTATTGAAGATGATGTTGTTAATGCTCTTGTCACATCAGTGCAGGAAAGGTTTCCAGACCTCTCACATCGTTATTATGCTTTAAAAGCTAAATGGTTTGGTAGCGATCATCTTAATTATTGGGATCGTAACGCACCATTGCCAGATGATAATGAGCTTATAATACCTTGGAATGAAGCTGTTGATACAGTTATCGGTTCTTACAGAAGGTTCTCTCCTAAACTTGCCGAAATAGGCAAGAGTTTTTTTGACAATGATTGGATAGATGCACCAGTTCGTGATGGCAAATCCCCTGGTGCGTTTGCCCATCCAACAGTTCCCAGTGTGCATCCTTATTTGCTTTTGAATTATCAAGGAAAAACTAGAGATGTTATGACACTGGCTCATGAACTGGGGCACGGAGTGCATCAGGTTCTTGCTGGATCTCAAGGGCATTTGATGGCTGATACCCCTCTTACTCTAGCCGAGACAGCATCAGTTTTTGGCGAAATGCTAACTTTCAGAAAAATGCTTGATGATACTTCCGGTATATCAAAAAGACGGGTTATGTTGGCATCTAAAATTGAGGACATGATAAATACTGTCGTACGCCAAATAGCTTTCTTTGAATTTGAGCGTAGAATTCATACTCAACGAGCACAAGGAGCTCTTCTTACGGAAGAAATTTGTGATATTTGGATGGAGGTTCAATCAGAAAGTTTAGGGCCTACAATAAGGTTTGAGGATGAGTACCGATACTATTGGAGCTATATACCTCATTTTATTCATTCACCTTTCTATGTTTATGCATATGCTTTTGGTGATTGCCTTGTTAACTCTCTTTATGCAGTTTATCAGGATAAGCCGGAAGGCTTTGAACAAAAATACCTTGATATGTTAAGTGCTGGTGGTTCGTTGCGTCATAAAGAACTTTTGAGTCCATTTGGCATTGACGCTACTGACCCCGCTTTCTGGCAGCAAGGGTTAGACGTAATTTCAAGTTTACTTGACGAACTTGTTAATATGGATAATGAAAAATAGAGAGCTGAATTAATAACTAATACGTATATAATACTAATAATTTTTTTAATTATGCTTTAAAAAAGCATAATTCTTATTTATACAAATTCTACTGATTAAAGTCATGGGTAGGATATTTATAAATATTCATATTTCATAACTAAAACTTGTTTTTGTGTTCTTAAAACATTTGGGACAACATATATCGCATATTTTTAAATTTATTAGTCATTTTTGACTATTTTTGAGGTTGTAAGACTTGTTCTAAGTCATTTCTATCGGCATATTCCGCGCTCACCAGACAATATCAAATTAGTTTTTATTTGATGCCGTTTGTGAAGGTCGCATTAATAAGGTATTTGCATAATGAAGATTGCTATTCCGCTGGAACGCAGAGCACATGAAAGACGTGTTTCAGCTACTCCTGACACAGTAAAAAGATTTGTACAGATGGGAGTGGAAGTTAGTGTTGAATCAGGCGCTGGAGAGAATGCCGCTATTCTTGATAAAGCCTATGTAGATGCGGGTGCAAAAGTTTACCCAACAAGAGCGGAAACTTTCTCTGGCGCTGACATTATCATGAAAGTGCAAAGACCACGAACTACGTCTGATGGAGGTGCAGATGGCTTATCTGAATACCCTGATGGTTCGATTTTAATTGCATTGCATAACCCTTTTGGTGATCCAATAGGTATAGAACACTATGCAAATAAGAGCATTATTTCTTTTGCTATGGAGTTCTTACCACGTATTAGTAGAGCTCAATCTATGGATGTATTGAGCTCGCAAGCTAATTTAGCTGGCTATAAAGCAGTAGTTGATGCGGCAGCGCAGTATGGGCGCGGTATACCTATGATGATGACTGCAGCTGGACGTGTTAATCCAGCAAGGGTTTTTGTGATGGGTGCTGGTGTTGCTGGATTACAAGCAATTGCAACTGCCCGACGGATTGGAGCTGTGGTTTCTGCTACTGATGTAAGAGCTGCAGCGAAAGAAGAGGTGGAAAGCCTTGGGGCTAGCTTCATCATGGTAGAATCCGACGGAGATGAAACAGGTCAAACTGAGGGCGGATATGCTAAAGAAATGTCGGAAAGCTATAAGCGTCGACAGTCTGACTTAATAGCTAAACATATAGCTGATCAGGACATTGTTATTACCACTGCGCTTATTCCTGGTAGGACAGCGCCTGTGTTAATTAATGATGAGATGATTGCGTCAATGCGTGCTGGTTCAGTTATTGTTGACCTGGCTGTAGAGCAGGGTGGTAATGTCTCAAAGAGTGCAGGAGGAGAGGTTGTTACCACTGATAATGGAGTCATAATTATGGGCCACTATAATTTGCCTTCAAGACTCGCTTCGGACTCCTCAGCACTTTATGCGCGTAATTTATTTAATTTTGTTGAATTAATGATTAATAAAGAAACTAGTGAACTTGAGATTGATTGGGAGGATGAAATAATTACTGGTTCGTGTTTGACACGTGATGGTAAAATTGTACATCCGGCTTTATTACCCATAAGTAAAGCTCAAGAAAAAAATTAAACGAAACTAATGTTAGCGAAGAGAATATGATGTCTACGAATGATGAAGGGAACTGAATCAATGGATTCTAACACCCTGGCAGGCAATGCTGTAAAGCTTGCGGAAGAAATACAAAGTGTTTCCCTAAAAGCCATAACACTAGCAGAAGAAGCTAATACATTAGCTATAAAGACAACTGAAGCAGCTAATGAGCCCTTCATCTTTCTTGTTACAATTTTTGTCTTAGCTGTGTTTATAGGTTATTATGTGGTCTGGAGCGTGACGCCAGCATTGCACTCGCCGTTAATGGCAATTACAAATGCAATCTCATCAGTGATTATAGTTGGTGCTCTTATTTCAGCAGGTCCTCTTGAATGGAACCTTGCTAAAATATTTGGTTTGATCGCTGTGGTGTTAGCTTCAATCAATATATTTGGTGGATTTATAGTAACGCAGCGAATGCTCCAGATGTTTCGACAGAAACGATAAGAGGAGCTTTATAGATGTCTGCATCCTTTTCCGCTTTCTTATACTTGCTATCAAGCGTTTGTTTTATAATGGCCCTTCGTGGTCTTAGCTCGCCGAAAACTTCGCGAATGGGAAATATTTACGGTATTTCTGGAATGGTAATAGCCGTTTTAACTACGGTAGCATTGCCCGGAGTGATCTCATTCGGAACTATTATTATTGGTGTCTTAATAGGTGGTGCTATCGGCACCCTAATAGCTTTGCGCATTGAGATGACTGCATTACCACAACTTGTGGCTGCATTTCATTCTCTGGTTGGGTTGGCTGCTGTTTTTGTTGCGGGCGCAGCTTTTTATTCGCCCGAAGCATATGGAATAGGAGTTATTGGTAATATTAAGGTAGGCAGTTTAATTGAAATGTCTATTGGTACAGCGATAGGTGCTATTACGTTCACTGGTTCAATTATAGCATTTGGCAAACTACAAGGCCTTGTTTCAGGAAAACCCTTAGTTTACCCAGGCCAGCATTTGGTAAATTTGTCCCTGGGGGTTTTATTGGCGGTGGCTATAATTTGGTTGTGTATAGCCCAAACTCAGTCCGCATTTTGGGCTATTGTTTTAATTTCTTTACTACTAGGGGTGCTGATCATTGTGCCTATAGGTGGTGCAGATATGCCAGTAGTTGTTTCAATGCTAAACTCATACTCTGGCTGGGCTGCAGCTGGAATAGGCTTTACATTAGAAAATCCTCTCTTGATTATAATAGGAGCCCTAGTTGGCTCTTCCGGCGCGATTTTAAGTTATATTATGTGCAAGGGTATGAACCGTTCATTTATAAATGTGATACTAGGTGGTTTTGGTGGTGAGACGGCTGGTACAGTTGATAATGCTGGAGACCAAGCAGTAAAACAGGGTGCTGCGGCTGATGCAGCTTTTATTATGGAACAAGCCTCATCTGTTATTATTGTGCCTGGCTATGGCATGGCAGTTGCTCAGGCACAACACTCGTTGGCTGAAATGGCAAATTTTTTAGGTGAACGTGGTGTAAATGTTCGTTACGCTATACATCCAGTTGCGGGCCGAATGCCTGGTCACATGAACGTGTTATTAGCTGAGGCTAATGTGCCTTATGAAAATGTGCTGGAGTTGGACGAAATAAACCATGACTTTGCGTCTAACGAAGTTGTTTTTGTGATTGGAGCGAATGACACTGTTAACCCTTCTGCTAAGACAGAAAAATCAAGCGCTATATATGGCATGCCAGTCTTGAACGTAGAAGAATCAGGCACTGTACTAGTGGTTAAGCGTTCCATGGCCTCGGGTTATGCAGGCGTTGATAACCCTCTCTTTTTTCTTGATAATACTATGATGTTGTTTGGGGATGCAAAGAAGATGTGTGAGGATATAGTCAAAGCTCTGAAAGGAACCCACTAACTTTTAGTTTAAATTTGTAGATGTATGATTTGAATACATATTAGATTGGTAATAACGAAAGACTAACGAAACAAAGAACTCGATACTCTTGAGACTTAATGTCGCCATGAGTATCGAGTTATTGTTTAAAGGTGTATATTCTAATTGAAGAATATATAGTACGACATTAGTAGCCTTCCCGTTCTTTGCGTTTTCGAGCTAGCTTACGAGCTCGACGGACTGCTTCTGCCTTCTCCCGCGCACGTTTCTCTGACGGTTTTTCATAACTCCGACGGAGTTTCATCTCGCGGAATACACCCTCACGCTGCATTTTTTTCTTTAGCGCTTTGAGGGCTTGGTCGACGTTGTTATCACGTACAACGACTTGAACTATGGTACTCACCTCCTTAAATGTTCTTAAATATTTTTAATATGATTTCGTCTTTATAGCATACATAATCTATATTACTTGATTAACGAGGACGGCCGGTTCTCTAGCATAAGGTTTAGTATCTGCCAAGTGTTTCTATTGGATTAATAGATTATTATCTAGGCCCCATGCGTATAGCACCATCAAGCCTGATAGATTCGCCATTAAGCATTGGGTTTTCAATTATACTAGTAACAAGCTGCGCATACTCACTTGGTTTACCCGCTCGTCTAGGAAATTGAGCCGCATCTACTAGACGCTGGTATGCTTTGGGAGGCATGGATTGAAAAAGCGGAGTGTCGAATGGTCCGGGAGATATAGTCATCACGCGGATATGTTCTCGAGCAAATTCTCGCGCTAATGCAATGCCCATCCCCACCACACCAGCTTTTGATGCTGCATAAGCTGATTGACCGATTTGCCCTTCATATGCGGAAGTTGAACCAGTATTAATTATAACACCTTTCTCTCCTTGTGTCTTTAATTCTTGTTTGATCATGTCAGAGGCAGCAAGGCGAATCATATTGAAAGTACCAGTAAGGTTAACTCGTATTGTTTTTTCAAACCAGTCTAGATCCACAGGTCCAGTTTTACCAACAACGGCTGCTCCAGGACCAATACCTGCGCAGTTCACTAATATACTAGAAATTCCGTGGGTATTTCTTGCCTGTGTAATAGCTTTGTACGCATCATCTGCACTAGACACATCACACTTTATTGCCAGGCAACCTATATTATCCGCTATTTTTTGGGCACTCTCAAAATGTTTATCTAGTATTGCTACCTTTGCACCTGCAGCTACCAAGGCTTCAGAAGTCGCAGCACCGAGTCCAGATCCACCTCCAGTTACAATTGCTGATTGGCCATCAATATTCATCTATCATACGCCTTTTGCATGTTATGTTCTAAGTTTTGGTTGTTTCTAAATCTCTGTTATTCATCACTTCTCGTAATGCTTTAAGACCGTCGTTAACAGCTGGAGCGCCGGCATAAGTAAACATTTGAAATATGACTTCTGCAATTTCATCAGGTTTGCAGCCAACATTTAAGGCGCCATATATATGTACTTGCAGTTCTTCTGGTTTTCCCATTACAGTTAACGCAGCTACGACTGTTAGCTGTCTAGTCTTATGAGGAATTTTTTCACGTGCATACATTGACCCTGATATAAAATGAGTAAGATCTAAAGCTAATTCTGAATCGAAGGACTCCCATAAATCAAACACTTTTTCTCCTTTAAGACCATTAAAATACAGTTTTTGTATCTTTGCTCTGTCCTTTTGTTGGTTTTCTAATGATTTAGCCATTGATATTATTCTCCATCATGTATTTGCGAAATATGGATAATATTAATGAGCTATGGGGTTAACTCATAGGCTTTTCATTTATCAGCAGGATTTTTTAATTATATTTGGTAGCTATTAGCTATTAGCTATTAGCTATTAGCTATTAGCTATTAAATTTCACGCTTTAGGATTAAATTTAAAAACAATAATTATTTAGTATCATTTGAGAAGGACTATTAAATATTATTAACGAGCTGAATTCTGCCGTATATAATCTGCTATTAATATTTTAAATGAACAGGAGCACGAGAATGATTACTAAAAACCTGAATTTTGCTTTTGCTGTTGCCCCTGTCGGAACTTTAGGTCTATCTGATGCACAACTTTATGAAGAAGTTATAACTGATTGTAGACTGGGGCACTCATTAGGTTACGATAGCGCTTGGATGCTAGAGCATCATTTCTCGGATTATTTTCCCACCCCCAGTCCTCTTATGTTTATGGCCAACCTCGCTCCCCAGTTTCCAGGACTTGGATTTGGTGCAGCGGTTTTGGTGGCGCCTTGGTATAATCCAGTCCGCTTGGCTGGTGAAATAGCTATGTTAAGTAATTTGTGCAGTGGAAATCTCTATTTAGGTCTGGGGCGCGGTACGGCTAAACTTGAGTATGATGTATTTGATGTAAATATGGAGGAAGCCCGCGATCGTTTCAAAGATTGCTATGAGGTTTTAAAAAAAGGTTTAAGTGGAGATGAATTTTGTTATTCAGGAAAACATTATAACACAAACCGTAGAATAAAAATTCGTCCAACTCCAAATTCCGAAAGAATCAATTTATATGGAGCGCTTGGTAGTCCACAAAGTGCTACTATCATGGCCGAGATGGGATTGGCTCCGTTAAACACATGTCAGTTTCCGTTTCATATTCTTGAAAAGGCTATGAATGCTTGGAATCAACAGGCTGCCTTAAGTGGTTATCCCAGTGATACAAGGAGGCCGGTTTTGGCTCATACAATAATAGCCGATAGTGATGATGAAGCTATGGGTTTAGCGCGTATACATTTATCTAGGTTTTTTAAACTACAGTCGGATCATTACGAAGCTGAATCTGATTTTTGGATTAATATTAAAGGATATGAACAGTTCAGCCGATTTTTTAAAAACCTTACTTTGTTATCAAACCCTGATAATATTGATAATTTTTCCAGCCATAATCTTATAGGGTCACCAAAAAAAGTATGTGATCAAATTGAAAAGCTTTTGTCTATTGGCTTTAATCATATAATAGTTCATCCCGCTACCGTCGGTGTTCCGCGAGAGCTTCGCCATCAAGTTTTGAAGCAGTTTGCAGAAAAGGTAGCTCCTGAATTCACATCTAATTTTTCAAAGGCTAATCAATAATTATTTTTATTAATCTATCTATTTTACTATTAAGTTAATATTTTTGAACTCAGTTAAGGTAATTCAAATGACTATTTTATTATATGATTTGGTTGGCCAAGAGGACCGCAGATTTAGCTCTAATTGTTGGCGAACGAAAATGGCATTAGCTCATAAGGGATTGAGCTTTCAAACAATACCAACAAGATTTACGGAAATTTGTGATATTGGTGATGGATCTTTTACTACTGTACCGGTTATAGATGATAACGGTACGTGGTTATCTGATAGCTGGACTATAGCAACCTATCTTGATGAGAAGTATTCTGATCGCCTGCCTTTGTTGGGAGGTAGTGATGGATATCAGTATGCGCTTTTTGTACAGGAATGGGCTGTTAGTAGAATTAGTGCGTTGGTATTTACCATGATTGTTGAAGACATATATTCTCAGTTAACTCCAGAAGATAAAGAATATTTTCATAGGACACGTAGTAAACGAATTGGACGCGACATTAACGGTATACAGGAAGGACGCGAACATCGAGTTTTGGATTTATATGAAAGATTGGAGCCTATGCGAAAAGTTTTGAATAACTCACCTTTTCTGGGAGGTGATTATCCATCTTATTCCGATTACGTAGCTCTTAGTCCGTTTATTTGGGCGCGGACGGTAAGTTCCTTCGCAATTATTAAATCAGGGGACCCTGTCTATGAGTGGTTTCAGCGTGTGCTAGATCTGTATGATGGTTTAGCACGTTCTAATCCAGGATATGATTGGTAACCATTTCAATATAAGAATATGATGGGAAATATACATGACTAACATCGAATTCAAATTAGGAACCTTTTCCAATAATGGCGGAAATTCGTATGTGGGATTGGTTATAGATGAAGAAATTTATAATTTGTCCTTTATAGTCAAAGCTTATGGTAAGAATATTTTATCGACCACAGCGAGTATTCAGGAAATGCTTACTGAATGGGAATTCAACTTTGATGGTCTTCGATATATTACTGAATTTGTTCGTAATGACGGTCGTGATGTAGCTGATTGGGGAGAAATAAAAAAACTATCTGACCTTAAAGTGTTGCCGCCGATATTAAGGCCACTAAAAATGATTTATGCTGCTGCAAATTATGGAGGCCACATTCGAGAAATGCTAAATGCCGGCACTGCTCAAAATAATGATGAACGTGATAATATGCTAGATAGGGACAAAACACGGGTAAGGCCTTATTCCTTCCTTAAATCACCAAGTTCTTTGGTCGGAGCTTTTGACGATATTATATTGCCACCTGAATCAAACAAGGTAGATTGGGAAGTGGAATTAGCACTAGCTATAGGTAAAATAGCTAAGCGTATACCAGCTGAAAAAGCCTTGGAATATGTTGCTGGATATATGACTACAAACGACGTAACTGCAAGAGATGCGCAAAGCCGTCCAGATTGGCCAACATTGCGAACCGATTGGTTTACGGGAAAGAGTCATGACACCTTTGCTCCGATGGGACCATATTTTGTGCCTGCTGAATTTGTCGGTGATTATCGAAATATTCAGCTATCTTTGAAAGTTAACGGACAAATTAAACAAAATGATCCAGCAGGGGAAATGGTTTTCTCTATTGAAGAACAAATAGAACACGCCTCGTCTCAGATTTCACTTTATCCTGGTGATATCATTTCGACGGGCACTCCAGAAGGCGTTGGGCATGGGAAAGGCACTTACCTTAAGGATGGAGACATTGTCGAAGCTAACGCCGAAGGCTTGGGCTCTCAAATTTGTAATGTGTCTGCCGAGGATGTGTGATTTCCTAGTCGCCAAACATTTACAACTAAATAATAATGCAATTAAAATATTATAAGGAGTATTCATTGTGGCAAATGTTGCAAATATAGAAGATTTTGCTTCCTTAGATGATATACCTTCGGCCTATGGTCAGGTTAGTCATGAAGAATGGGAAACACGTGTTAACCTGGCAGCTTGCTATCGGTTAGTTGATCTTTATGACATGTCGGATATGACCCGCACTCATATCTCAGCCAAAATACCTAAAGAGGAA
>Ga0209403_10000100_pt1 | contig 128156 bp, 106 predicted proteins | sample ArcticOcean_MG_C_8_FD_187440 | JGI IMG/M metagenome (GOLD analysis project Ga0209403, IMG submission 187440) | Marine microbial communities from western Arctic Ocean - ArcticOcean_MG_CB11_86 (SPAdes) (version 2) | ecosystem: Environmental > Aquatic > Marine > Oceanic | place: Arctic Ocean... | reverse complement strand
GGGCGCGTCTCATGTTTTGCGGTCGGCGCCGAGCCGCTGAATCTCCCGAGCCGTCGCGACGGACGCCTCTTGCCTGCCGCCGGAGACCTTGCATTTGGGTGCGCTGCTTCCGAGAACGCAAGAACCATCCTCACGCCTCTGGCTTTGGTGGCGAAAGTGAACGCGATTCGGGCCGGGGTTCAAGAAGATCTTTATAGAAGTAGCGCTCCTCCTCAAGCCTTTCCACCCGCCCGCTCAAGTCGGAAATCGTTTCACGGACCCGGTGCAGCTCCTCGGCGTCCATTTGGAAGGATTCACCGGTGAGGGTGGGCGAGCGCCGCCGGCTTTCGATGATCTTAGCCACGCTGGAGATGAGGACCACCGTGATGACGAACTCAAAAACGCCCATTAGGACCCCCTCGACGATCCATGGTTACGTGCACCACGCGGGTTTTCTGAAAGCTCTGCGGTGCTGACCGGTAAGACGCACGCTATAGTAACGCATGGTGACGGACCGTTCGACCCGGGAGATGATGACTGTGGCAAAATTCCTGTTCGTAGCCTTGACCGTCGGTGCCCTTCTTGGTCCGCCGTCCGCTCACGGCCAGTTGGTGGGGGGCGTGTTCGGAGCCCGGGCTCAGGAAAGTTTCGGAGGGACCAACGGATTCGGGGCGGAGGCGGGCGTGAGCCTTCCGATGCTTCCGGTGGACGTGCTTGCTTCCGGAACCTTTTTTACGCCTTCGTGCACCGGATGTGATCTCAAGGGCTGGTCTTTGGGCGTGAGATTTCGGGTTCTTACTCTGCCGGTGTTGCGACCGTTCGTCACCGCCGGACGTTCGTGGGGGGATCTCGAAGATTCCAGTAACGCAACCGTGATGGATGACGACGGTCTGTTCGCGGGAATCGGCCTCGAAATCGCTTTTCCAGGAGTCGGGATGTTCGCGGAGGGCCGCTACGAGTTTTTGTCCGAGAACCTCGTTCTTGCCGAGGATCTCCGGCAGTGGGTCCTCCGGGCTGGTTTGATTCTGCGCTGGGGTCGGCTTCCGAGCTAAGAGGACACGGCCTCGACGATCTTCGGTCCGTGAAGTTTGCCGTTCTCGATGAAGATCTTGTTGGCGTTGTAACCCGCCGCGAGCACGCCGGCGATGTATACACCCGGTATGTTGCTCTCCATCGTCTCCAGGTCGTGCTCGGGAATCCCGGTTTCGTCATCGATGCGGATGCCGAGCGACGAGACGAATTGCCGATCCGGGCGCCAACCCGTCATGGCGAGCACCCAATCGTTGGCGATCTCCACCGTCTCATCCGATTCGAGACTCCGTAAGATGACGCTGGCGGGACTAATCTCCTGGATTCGGTGCCGCCAATAGACCCCGATCTCACCTTTTTCTAAGCGGTTCTGGATGTCGGGAACCACCCAAGGTTTTACACCACGATCGATCTTGTCGAAGAGATGGACCATGGTGACCCTCGCGTCCGCTCTGTGGGCTTCGAGGGCCGACTCCACCGACGAGTTCCCGGCCCCTACGACCAGGACGTCCTGATCGTAGAAGGGATAGGGATCTTGGTAGTAGTGCTTCACCTTTGGCAGGTCCTCGCCCGGAACGTCCAAATAGTTCGGCTCGTGGAATCCCCCGATCGCGATCACGACGGCTTTGGCCTGGACCGTGGCTTCCGCGCCGGTACGCGTTCTGGTTTTTAGCCGGAAGTCCCCGCTTTGGCCCTCGATCGACGTAACTTCCTCGTATTGCCGGACATCCAAGCCGAAATGCTGAACCACACGCCGGTAGTAGCTGAGCGCCTCTCGCCGGGTCGGCTTGCTGGCAGCGATCGTGAAGGGCACTCCCGCGATTTCCAACTTTCGTGCAGTACTAAAAAACGTCATGTAGTACGGGTAATCCACCAAGGAGCTGGTCACGCACCCCTTGTCGTAAAGAGTGGTCCGCAGTCCGGCCGTAGCCGCAGCCGCACCTACGGCGATTCCACAGGGTCCGGCTCCGACCACCGCCAGGTCCATCATCTCATTCATTGCAATCCACGTAACGTATGTTTGGGGTCGTCCAAAATACCTACACCCGCCCCGCTCCCCAAGGATTCGAGTCGTCAGGGCTCGAAGCCTGGCACTCGCCCGCGAGGCTCAGCTTCCGCCTTAGCGAAGCAACATTTTACACCCGATAAGCCTCGACCGGAGGGGAGCGATCGACCACGGATATCACCTCTCTAGCCGAGGTGGCGATTTGAATCGAAGTTGAATGCCTCATCGTCGATGGGGCGGTGGATAACCAGGTAACAGACTGAAGTAAGGACCGGCCAAGACCGTTACTGGAGAAATCGCTGATGGAGGAGTCCGCACTACTACTGGTTGGGATCGAAATCAGCGTTGCGTTCGCGGGCTTTGCCGGAATCGTCGCCACTTTTCAGAACAGAAATGACGCGAGGATCGATCGTGGTCAATTAGTGGGCCTGACGATGATCGTCAATTTCAGTTTGGTGGGTGCTTTTTTCTGTTCCTTTCCCTTGTTCCTCTCCGTTCTTGAAGTCCGTGAAGCGACGATATGGTCGATCAATAGCGCTCTTCAGTGCGTCTACACGCTCAACCGCATGCACTATATCCATAAGAACATGAGCGTCGTTGCTTTGCGCTGGAGCACGCGACTACTCTTCCGGATGCTTCAGGGAGTGGCCTCGCTCGCTGCCGTCGCGCTCGCCCTCAATGCGGCGAATCTAGTATTCCATCGAGGGCCTGGACCAAGCATTGGGGCCATCCTCTTCGCATTGGGTTTGGTCGGGTTCATGTTCGCGCGCCTACTTCTCCGCCCTCTGTGGAGGGTCGTTCGCGAACAAGAGGCCGGGGGCTAGGCCGGCACGGTTTCGGCTCAACGATGTGTGCCGCTGGGCGACCGCCAACGCCGTCTCGGCCGCCACGAGGAACCTTGCGTTTGCGCTCGGGAATATGTCTGACTAATGTCAAGTAATGCATCCCGGACAGATCGCTACCGTGCGGCGCTTCAACCGACTCGCGACCCAGAGGGCCGGTGCGCTGGAAGGGCGCTTCCTCGGGCGTGACCGCCCTCTTGGGGAGTCTCGCGTGCTTTTTGAGATCGGTCGGGAAGGTGCGAGCCTGCGCCACCTTCGCTCGACTCTTGGACTTGATTCCGGCTACCTGAGTCGGCTCGTTCAGGCCTTGGTGGCCAAGGGGTTGGCGCGGTTGGAGCCGGGCGCGGAAGACGAAAGGGTGCGGCAAGCGCGTTTGACCAGGTCGGGCCTCGCCGAGTTGGACGAAATCAATCGCCGATCGGACGAGGCCGCGAAGGCCATCCTCACCCGCCTATCCGAGGGCAATCGGAGCCGTCTCGCCGCTGGAATGGAAGAGGTCCATCTCCTCCTCACCGCTGCCGGAGTCGAGTTTCGCGAGGTGGGTTCGACGAGTCCTGCGGCCAAATGGTGCCTTTCCCGGTACTTCGAGGAGCTGGCTCGACGATTCGATACGGGATTCGATCCCGAGAGGAGCGTCGCCGCTCGCCCGTCAGAATTTAGCCCTCCGAATGGCGTCTTCCTGGTGGCCGAGGTCGACGGTCGGACGGTGGGGAGCGGGTGTGTGACGCGTGTTGGCCCGCGGATTGGGTACATCAAAAGGATGTGGCTGGACGAATCGCTACGCGGTCTTGGACTGGGGCGGCGGCTGCTCGCCGCGCTCGAGCGTGCCGCGGAGGGACTCGGCTGCTTCGTCGTGCGACTCGAAACCAACTCCGCGTTGCACCAGGCAATCCAGCTCTATAAAAATTCGGGCTACGAGGAGGTCGATGCCTTCAACGACGAAGTGTACGCCCATCACTGGTTCGAAAAGGGGTTGGGATGACGCCGCGGCGGTCGCGCGTATCCCTGGTGGACACCATCTTGGCCGCACAGCAAAGTCGCAGATCCGCTTGAAATTTGACCACACCGGAGGCCGTAGGAGCTACAGATGAATCGATCCTCGATGTTGGTACTCTCAACCGCACTCATGGCAACGCCGGCTTCCGCCCAGACGCTCGACGCTACCGCCGACCTCATGAGGGTCCTTACTGAGGCCCCTGGTCCTTCGGCGTTCGAAGAGTCCGTAAGAGAGATCGTCGTCCAGGAGTTCGAGGCCTTGGGAGCCGATATTCAGTTCGACGGTCTGGGCTCCGTGCTCGCTTCGACGCCTGGGGCATCCGATGGTCCCAGGGTCATGGTCACCGCCCACCTCGATGAAGTTGGGCTCATGGTTCAGCACATCACGCCCGATGGCTTCATCCGCGTGAAGACCCTCGGTGGCTGGCTTCGGCAAGCGCTTCCCGATCAGCGCTGGAGCATACTGGGGCGCCGCGGTCCGGTGACGGCGATCAGTGGGATCCGAACGATTCACGTCACGCCCGGGCCGGAGCGCGACCGGGTGTGGGCGCTCGATGAGACGTTTCTGGACGTCGGGGCCGCTTCGCGAGCCGAAGTCGAGGCTTTGGGCATAAGGCCCGGCGATGGGATCGCTCCGCTCAGCGACTTTGCGGTGTTGGCAAACGAGCGGTACGCCGCCAAGGCGTGGGACGATCGCGTGGGGCTGGCGGTGATGTTGATCGCGGCGCGACGCATCAGAGATGAGGGAATCCGGCTGCCCGCCGATGTGGTGTGGGTCGCCACCACGCAGGAGGAAATCGGACTTAGAGGCGCCCAGACCTCCGTCGCTTTGGCCGAACCGGACCTTGGCATTTCGATTGAAGCGGGGGTCGCGGCCGACTATCCCGGAATCGGTCCCACCCAGGCTCAAGAGCGACTGGGAGGTGGCCCCGGGATCTTCTTGTTGGACAGTTCCATGATTCCGAACCGGAAGTTGCGCGATTTCGTCTTTGACGTGGCCGATGAGGCGGGCATTCCCCTTCAAGCCGATGTCCTCACGGGGTACGGAGAAGACGGCGCCGAGATCCAACGCTTCGACTCGGGTCGTCCCTCGGTGAACTTGACGGTGCCGACCCGTTACCTCCACGCCCACACTGGGATCATCCAGCGATCCGATTTCGATCTGGCGGTCGATCTCCTCATCGAGGTGCTCCAGCGCCTCGACCGAGCGACGGTGCAGGAGTTGGCGAGTTTCCGCTGAAGAACCTCTGTCCCCGACGGCTCGAGGCGGGCATCTTTGATGAGAAATGTCCGTTCCCGGCGTCCTGGAGATGGAATGGTAAGATCCACCTACGTAGCTCTGGTCGGCGCGCTCCTTCTGTCGATGTCGGGCTGCGCGGTCACAGATTTTTTTGGGCTCGAGTCCAGACCCCGGCGGATTGAAAGACTGCTGAGCGCGCTTGCCGCCGATTCGATGGCGGGGCGGGCCATGGGAAGCCTCGGGTCTTTGATGGCTGCGGGGCTCATCGCCGAGGAGTTCGATGACGCGGGAGTCGAACCGGCAGGAACCACCGGGTACGTCCAGGAAATCGCGGCTGTCCGCGTGACGCTGCCTACCGGGGATTCTCGGTTTTACACAGCGGCGGCGGCGGAGGCTTTCCCCGACTCGGCGAAGACGTTCTTGTCGGATCGAAATCTGGTTGGGATCGTCCACGGGTCGGACCCGACGGTGGCCGATGAGGTGATCATCGTTGGTGCACACTTCGACCACATCGGAGTGGGACCTCCCGTTTTCGGAGACTCCATCTACAACGGTGCCGATGACGATGCGTCAGGTGTGGTGGCTGTGTTGGAGGCCGCACGAGACCTCGCTTCGGGAACACCGCCCCGGAGATCGGTAGTGTTTGCGCTGTTCACCGGTGAAGAGGTCGGAGGGTTGGGGAGCCGATGGTATCTGGATCACCCGGCCGTGCCTCTCGATCAGACGGTCGCGCAGCTGCAGGTCGAGATGATTGGGCGTCAGGACGATTTGGCCGGTGGCCCGGGGAACGTCTGGGCGACCGGGTACGAACGTTCCACCGTCGGAGCCACCCTTTCGGCCCTCGGAGTACCGGTCGTGGCCGACCCGTATCCGGACGAGAACTTCTTCTTTCGGAGCGACAACGTGAGGTTCGCGTTCGAAGGCATTCCCGCACACACGCTGTCTTCTTTCAACCTACACGACGACTACCACAGCCCCTCCGACGACGTCACCAGGGTGGACTTCGATCATTTAGTTGCGGCGGTGGAAACCGTCATCATGGCGGTCCGAGCCCTCGCCGATGCGCCTGACGCGCCCACATGGAACGAGGGGGGGCGGCCAACGGCGCGAGCTGGTGGATGAGGGGGGAGGCCGACCTTGAAACGTCGCACCTTCATACGGACGAGTAGCTTGGTCGGGGCTGCAGGGGCGGCCGGAGCTCTGGGTTACGGCCTGGCGCGCGACCGCCCGACCCAAGGGGTCGTCCCGGAGGCCACAACCACGAGTGGTTCGCCCGTGACTTCTGGGGTAAGGCCCGACTTGGTGCTGCGCCGCGCAATGGTGTTCGACGGTACCGGCGCGCCTGGAGCGGAGTTGGACGTTGCGGTCAGAGGCGATCGGATCACCGAGGTGGGACGTGTCACGGCGATCGGGGTGGAGGAGATTGACTTGGCGGGGATGGCGCTGGCCCCTGGCTTTATTGATATCCATTCCCACGCCGATCTGTCTCTCTTCGTGAACCCGAACGCGGAGAGCCGCATCCGTCAGGGGGTGACCCTCGAAGTCGTTGGACAGGACGGTAGCTCCGTGGGCCCCACGTCCGAGGCGGAGTCCCGGGCAAGGCGCGACCGATACCGCGATGCGTACGGGGTCGACGTCGATTTCCAGGATCTCGGTGGTTTCCTGGACGCGTTGGACCGCGCTCCCGCGACCGTAAATCTGGCCACGATGGTCGGCCATGGGACCATTCGCGGACTCGTCGTAGGCGGTGGGGATCGACCCGCCACGGATGACGAACTCCAGCGTATGCGCGTGCTGATTCGAGAGGCTTTGGATCAGGGGGCCGTGGGATTGTCTTCGGGTCTCGAATACACACCCGGGTCCTTCGCGGACGTGGCGGAGCTCGTGGAGCTCGCGAGGGAGCTCCACGGCACGGGTTATCCATACGCGTCGCACATGCGCAACGAGGACGATGGCCTTTTTGCGGCCGTCGAGGAGACGCTTCACGTGGGCCGAATGGCGGACGTACCGGTCCAGATCTCACACCTCAAGGCCCAGGGGGAGCGAAATTGGTGGAAGGCGAAAGCCGTTCTCCGTCTCATCGAGGAAGCTCGGGCCGCAGGCCTCGACGTCCACTTTGATCGATATCCCTACGTGGCATACGCTACCGGCTTATCCAATCTCTTCCCCGCCTGGGCTAGGGCCGGCGGGAGCGGGGCGTTTATCGGGCGCCTAGAGGATCCCACGCAGCTTCCGCCCATCGAGCGTTTTGCTCGTGATAAGGTGGCGCTCCTGGGCTCGTGGGACGCGGTTCAGATCAGCTCGACGCGTACGCAGGGTAACGCTTCCGCGAGGGGTCGCCGCCTGGGGGCCCTGGCGCAGGAGAGGGGTGAGGACCCCTTCGCTCTAGCCGTCCGTTTGATCGTCGAAGAGCGAAACAGTGTCGGCATGATCGGATTCGGGATGTCGGAGGAGAACACCGCTGAGTTTCTTGCTCATCCACTCGGCATGGTGTGTTCCGACGGGGGGGCGTACGCTCCTTATGGCGCCCTCTCCGGCGGCTCGCCACACCCGCGCGGATACGGCACGTTTCCGCGTCTGATAGGTCACTACGTCCGATCGAGGGCCCTGTCACTGGAACTCGCGGTGCACAAGGTGACCTCTCTACCGGCGCGGAAACTCGGTTTGACCGACCGAGGAGAGATTCGGCCGGGTGCCTGCGCCGATCTCGTGGCGTTCGACCCCACCACCGTAGCCGATCAGGCGACCTTCGAAGATCCGCATCAGTACCCCGTCGGGATCCCACTCGTCGTCGTGAATGGCCGGGTGACCCTAAGAGATGGAGAACAGACCGGCGAGCGCGCTGGGCGGTCTGTTCGCGGGCATGGGCGCGGGGCGGCCGCGTAGGATGGCCCTCCTCCCTTTCCGATTACCTTTCTAGCCTCGACGCACGGTGTCGGACGTCTTTGCCCGCCTCGCGCGTGATTTGGGAGCGGCTTTCCAAGAAAGCTCGGGGGACCCCTGGCCGGACGAGGTGTTCGCCCTTTGGGCGCAGCGGATTTTCGAGTATCAGGTAGAGACCAACCCGGTCTATGCGGCGTTTGCCCACAAGCGGGGTGTGACGCCTTCGGCGCTGGTACACTGGACCGAGATTCCGTGGGTGCCCTCCTCGGCGTTCAAGGCGCTCCCGTTGGTGTCGGGGGACGTCGCACGTGTGCAACGTGTCTTCCGGACGAGTGGAACCACCGGCTCCGAGCGTCGAGGTGAGCACCACGTGCTCGACCTTGGTTTGTACCGGGATTCGTTGATTCCCAATATGCGCCGCCATCTGTATTGGAGTGGGGCAGGTCGCGACAGCCCGACCGAACCCGCGGCGGACAGTGGGTCGCACAAAGACGGCGCTAGGCTTCCGATCCTGGCCCTGGCGCCGGATCCCTCCGACGCACCCGAGTCTTCGTTGAGTTTCATGCTCGGCGTGGCGCTCGAAGTGCTCTCGGGGGGGAGGGGCGGTTTCTTCATCACTCGGGACGGAGTGATCGACACGCGCGGCCTGGATGACGCTTTGGCGGAGGCCACGGCTCTTGGGACTCCGATCCTCCTGGCGGGGACCGCGTTCGCGTTCGTCCACTGGCTGGACTCGCTCGCGGCAGGGGGTCGTGCGTACGACTTGCCTTCGGGGTCCCTGATCATGGAAACTGGGGGCTTCAAAGGCCGCTCCCGCGTATTGGAGCGTCCGGACTTCTATGCCTCTTTGTCTAAGGCCCACGGTATCCCCGCGGCAGCGATCGTAAACGAGTATGGCATGACGGAGATGTTGTCCCAGTTTTACGACGGCCCGGTGGCGGCGACGCCCGGGCTGGCCCTAGAAGACCGCCGGCACGTTCCGCCTCCTTGGGTGCGAACACGAGTGCTCGATCCGATCACGCTCTCGCCACTTCCGTTGGGCGAGCCAGGGCTGCTCTGTCACGTCGACTTGGCCAACGCGGGGTCGGTAATGGCGATCCTCACCGGAGATTTGGGCTTTGCGGTGGAGGACGGGTTCCGAGTGCTCGGCCGGGCCCAAGGTGCCGAGCCCCGGGGCTGCTCGTTGGCGATGGACGACCTTTTGTCGGGTGGGATGGTGTGACGATCACCTTCGACGCGTGCTGCGTCCCACACCCTTCACGGGGGTCGACGGGGCCGGCCCCAACGCCCGTCTGGGACACGATCGAAGTCTCCGAGGACGCCTCGGTGCGTTATCCGGTGTGGACTAGCGACGAAGCCGAGCGGCTCCTGGAATCACTGAGCGGGGCGGGTGAGCGGCTCGCCGACGTACCGGTTCTCGAGGTGGTGGAGGGAATCGGTAGGGTGGCGGATCGTCTATTGGACAGCTCCGATCCGATTCGCCGAGAGGCGATCGACTTGCTCCCGCCGACCGCGGGCGTTTCGAGAGAGATGGCCTCCGAGATCGTGACGGGCATGGCTCGTGATTGGACCGCTGGGCGCCTTACGGAGCTTTTGGGGCGGGAGCTCGGTGACCCTGGCGTGCTCGATGGATTTCGGCCCCTCGACGCGGGCCGAATGGTCCGTGCCAGAGGGCCTCTCTTGAGCCTTCACGTGGGTGCGGGATCGGTCCCGGGAGTGAGCGTCACGTCGATGATTCGCGCTCTCCTAGTAAAGTCCCCCGTCCTTCTCAAGCCGGGCTTGGGGGACGTAGTCCTGCCGGTGCTCTTTGCCAAGGCGCTCGGCGAAGAGGTCCCGGTTCTTTCGGACGCGGTGGCTGTGACGTATTGGCCCGGCGGTGCCTCCGACCTCGAGAGTCTGGCCCTCGAGAGAGCGGAGGTTGTCATCGGCTACGGCGGCGACGAGGCGATCACGTCGCTCCGGGTTCGAACGCCCGTGAGCTCGCGCTTCATTGCCTATCACCACCGTCTGAGCGTCGGGCTGGTTGGCCGTGAAAAGCTCACGGTTGAGCATGCGCCCCGTGTTGCCCGATCAGCGGCGCGGGCCGTGGCGATGTTCGACCAACGTGGCTGCGTGTCTCCACATGCGATTTACGTTGAGGAGGGCGGAGCGGTCGCACCCGGTGAGTGGGCGGAGGTCCTGGCAGCGGCCATGGCCGAGGTCGAGGTGGAGATTCCCTCCGCACGGCTCACCGCTTCAGAAGCCTCCGCAGTCCACCAGGTGAGAGGGACCGCTGAACTACGCGAGGCTTCCGGGGGCCCTGTCCGTGTTTTCTGGTCGAACGAGGGCTTCTGGACCGTGATCCTCGAAGAGGAAATGCGTTTCGCAGCCTCGTGCCTCAATCGAGTAGTATCCGTAATCCCCGCCCCTGACCTCAACGTCGTCGCTGCATCCTTGGGGGGGGTTCGGCGCTACTTGCAAACCGTCGCGCTCGAGGCGGCCGAAGATCGTCGGCCAATGTTGGCAGAGCGATTGTCGGCGGCGGGCGCCACTCGGGTTACTTCGTTCGAAATGGCGCCGTGGCCTCCGCCTTGGTGGCATCACGATGGCGCATCAACGTTGGCTGGATTAATACGATGGATCGATCTAGAGACGATCCATCCCGCAGCCGAGGGAGCCTGAGTCGGCTGGCTCCGGTAGGGCCATCTTGCGCCCAGGCCGCTACTATTCCTCGTCCTGCTCCTCGGAGCGCCAAATCACCATCTGCCGCTTGCCGTCGGAGGTCTCTTCAACGCGCACGGTGAGAGAGTCCTTGGTCGCCAGGTGCAAATCGTCTCGTAACCCTTGGGGGATGGTGATGCGCCCACCCACTCCGATGGACACATCGGTATAGTAGAGCGTGCGATAAATGGCCATCTGACCTCCTGGATTTGCACGATAGGAGGCGGAATCTACCGCGATTGCCAAGGGCGGCAACCGGTCCAATCGATTCCTGCGTACTCTGTGGAGCGATTTTTCGGGGGTTAAGGATGCATCGGAGGTGTCGTTGAACCACTCTTCCTCGAGCCGCATTTCGGCTTCGGGCCCGGCTGTTCTTCTCGATGGGGTCACGAAGCAGTTTGGCGCGCATATCGCTGTGTCGAACCTGGTGTTGGACATCCCGCGCGGGAGCATCTATGGGCTCCTTGGACCCAACGGATCCGGAAAGACCACGACCCTGCGGATGATCATGGGTATTCTGCGACCCGACCGCGGGAGCGTGACCTTGCTGGGTGAGGACACGAACGGCACGGCGCGCCAACGGGTTGGTTACCTGCCCGAAGAGAGGGGAGTCTACAAGAGAATGAAGGTGATCGAACACCTCGAGTTCTTGGGGGAAATCAGGGGTATGACCCGGGCCATCGCTCGGCAACGTGCGATGATATGGTTGGAGCGGCTTGGCCTTCCCGAGTGGGCGGCAAAGAAGGTAGAGGACTTGTCGAAGGGCATGCAACAAAAGGTTCAATTTATCGGGACGGTGCTTCATGACCCGGAGCTGTTGATCTTGGACGAACCTTTCAGCGGCCTCGATCCGATCAACCAAGATGTGCTGGAGGAGATCGTTCGTGATTTCCACAAGCGTGGCACTACCATTGTCTTCTCCACGCACCTCATGGACCAGGCCGAACGCCTCTGTGAATCGGTTTGCCTAATCTCCAGGGCGGAAAAGGTGCTCGATGGGAACTTGCTGGAAATCAAGCGCCAGGAGCGTAGTGGAGCGGTCGCCCTGGACTACGACGGGGATGATGGGTGGCTCGACGCGTCGGAAGTGGAGGCTGTCGAGCGTACAGACTCCGGGGTGCGCGTGCGGCTTCGGGACGGAGCGGATGCGCAAATCCTTCTCCAACGTGCGATGAGCGCCGGGGTCGAGATCCGGCGCTTCGAGATCGTCGAGCCAACGCTTCACGAAGTGTTCGTACGTCACGTTGGCGAAGCGGCCGCTGCGGAGGCCGGGCTTCCCTCCGGCTACCAGGCCATGGGAGGGGCAGTGTGAGGGTGGTGCTGGCCGTCATTCGACGAGAGTACTTGCAAAGAGTACGCAGCAAGTGGTTCATTTTCGGTACCGTTGCCGGACCCCTTTTCATGATCGCGATCATTGCCGTTCCGATCGTTCTCGGGCTGCGGGACGACGTGGAGGAACGAGGTCTCCTGATCCTGGATCGCACCGGTATTCTATACGAGCGGGTCGCTTCTCGTCTGGGCGGGGCGTTGGTGGTCGAACGGATCGAGGCCGGCGAGAGCGCGGAGTCGACGCTCGAGGGCCGGATCCAGAGCGGCGATATTTCCGGGTTGTTGGTGTTGGACGCGGGCACTCTTTCGGCTGGCCGGGCCGTATACAGAGGATTGGAGACGCCCAGCGCCATCCGCAGGATTTTGATCCAACAGGCCGTGGTCGAATCGGCGCTCGAGGTACGCCTCCTCGACGCTTCCGACGCGGATGGCGCTCGGGCGCTCTTGGACGGCGGCCAGGTCGAGTACCAGAGTTTTCTGGGCGAGAACTCCGATCGGGATGACCCGGCGGCGGCTCTCGCGACCGGCTTTGCCGGAGGATTTCTTCTTTATATGACGCTTCTCATCTACGGGATACAGGTGATGAGGGCCGTCCTCGAGGAAAAAACCACGCGTATCGTTGAAATCGTCATCTCCGTTGTCCGCCCGGGCCAACTCATGTTGGGAAAGATCCTCGGTGTGGGTGCGGTTGGCTTGACGCAACTCGGGATCTGGGCATTGAGCGTCGTGCTGTTGCTCACGTTTGGTCTCCCTTACGTCGTGGCAGCTCGTCCCGAACTGCTGGGACTGGAGGCCGCCATGGAATTCGTTCCCCGCGCTGCGGAGTTGGCGCTGTTTCTATTGTTCTTCGTTTTGGGATACTTCCTTTATTCCTCCCTCTACGCTGCAGTGGCTGCCATGTGCTCGAGCGATGAGGAGGCGCAGCAAACCCAGATGCCCGTCACGATCCTCTTGGTCGTCCCCATGATGATTTTGATGCCGATCATGGAGAATCCCGATGGTCCCTGGGGTACATGGCTCTCACTAGTCCCCTTCTTTTCCCCAGTCCTGATGTTTCCGCGCTACATGGCCGGCGCCCCCCTGTGGCAGGTCGGGTTGTCTTTGGTGCTGATGGTGGTTGCGATCGTGGTCGTGGCTTGGGTCGCAGGCCGGATTTACCGAGTGGGGATTCTGATGCAAGGCAAGCGGCCGACCCTACCGGAAATCGTCCGGTGGGTGAGGGAGGCTTGATCCGATCCCTCGCGAAAGCGGCCGACTACTCCGAGTCGGGGAGCACCGAGCGAAGCAGGCCCTGAAGCCGGAAATCCTCGAACGCGCGCGCCTTACTCACGACTTCCTCGTAAGAAGCTTCGATCAGAATCGTCGTTGTGCGCCAGACGGCCCCCGTCCCGGTGCCGGCCGCGGGGAAAAAACAGAGGAGCCCGCGATAGCTCGCAGGTACTCTGGGGTCGTTCTGAAACTCGAGGTAGACCTCCCAGAAACCACCGTCGTAGCTGATGGTCGCCACGTGCTCGCCGTTCGAGGGCGGCTCCGCGTTGGAAGACCCGTTCGCTGCATTCATCATGGCAACACAGTAGCATCGCTCTGGGGGTCCCGCTACAACCGGTGCCTATGCTCGTCCGTAGGACCCCGCGTTCGTCGTAGCGCCCGTCGCACGTCCGCGAGATCGCTCTTCATTTTTTTGCGTTCCCGGGCGTCCAATTCCTGCCCGCCGAATCGGGACCGAAGATAGGAATGGACGACCGTTCGGGCCGGTTCTTGTGCGGGATGTCCGACACTGGCGAGTTCGTCGAGCAGCGATAGCGGCGCAACCGCCTCGTCCGCTCTGAAGCCGGCACGGCGGCAACTTTCGCGGAGCTTGAGGTAAAGCTCCGCCTCGGGTGGGTGCCCGCGAGATCTCTTGAACAGGAGGAAGGCCGTAAGGCTCATCACCATGATGACGAGCATCGTCCACTTGGGGTCGATCCCCGTGCTCGGTGGTTGATTCGGAGTGACACTGCTCTCGGGCGCACCCCCGCTGAGCAGTTCGGAGAGGCGTTGGTACAGGCCCGACTGCGATTCCATGTTGTAGTCGAGGACCCACTTGTTCCAGCGATGCTGAAGTCCATCGAATAAGAAACGGCCCGGCCAAAGCCAGGACGTAGCCGCGGCGGATACCCCGGCGCCCGCGGGTGTCGGATCGAACTCGACCCACCCGTAGCCGGGGAACCAGACCTCCACCCAAGAGTGTGCCTGGTTTTGTGTCACCGCGAGGTACTGCCCGAAGTCGTTCCACTGACCGCCCAAGAAACCGTTCACCTCTCGCGCGTGGATCCCGACGCTTCTCAGGAGAACCACCATCGCCGTCGAAAAGTACTCGCAGTGGCCTTCCAGACGCTCGAACAGGAAGTGCTCCAGCGTCGCCTCCTGGGCCGAGCGCGGAAGTTCGAGCGTGTAGGCAAACTCCTCGTGGAAGAAGTCGTTGATCGCGCTAGCCTTGTCGTAGTTGTTATCCAGGCCACTAGTCAGCGAGTCCGCGAGTGAGCCCACCCGGGGGGACAGAGTGGGAAGCTGCGTGTAGTGACGGCGGGCGGGTGAAAAGCCGGAGCGTGCCTCCCGCAATGCTTCGGGTGCTGGGCGGTCGGCAACCGACAAAGCTTCGTAAGACGGGGCACCCGAGCCCCAGTAAATGTGGTCGCCCGCGTTGTCGAAGAGCGGCTGAATTCTCGGGTTGTCGGAGCGCGCCGTCAGAAGTGGGTGGAGGGCAAAGAGCACGTCGACGTCCAGCGGGGCGGCGTAGATCTGTTGTCGGACCCTGTTGGTGCCCCACGCCTCGTACCATCGGGCTGGGCCGATCGCAGGTGGGAGCGCGACCGATCGGCTCCAGCGCACGCCGTCGAATCGATCGTAAGAGCGGCCTCGCCAGTGGAGGCTGAGGACGTTTTCCGGTGTGCCGTCCGGGAACTCCACACGGAGCACGATCTCGGGGTTTGCCAAAATAGTGGAGCCGTGACTTCCGAGCGACACCACATCGGAAAATCCGGCGATCGACGTGGCGGTCACCTCGCCACGGGAGGCCCACCCGCGCGACATTCGTGGAAACGTCAGAAAGATCACTCCGCTCATCATCAGAGTGACACCGGAGAGCCCAGCCATGCCGGTGAGGAACCGCCGACTCACGAAGTTCTCCCGAATACGATGCCGTTCGGACTTTCGCCTGAGGTGCCCGACGACGAGGGTGACGGTGGCCAACACCACGTACGTCACAAAAGCCAGGGCGAATAGAACGCCGGGCCGGTAGGCGCAAGAAGCCAGGAGCAGTGCGAAAGTCAGGGAATACAGGCGCGCATCGTTGGGTGCGTCGAGCGACCTCAGCGCCTCCGCACAAAGAAGGAGTAGAAGGAGGTCCACCACCGGAATCACGACGTCGTCCCCGATCAGGAAGACGTGATAAAGGGAGCGCACGACGAGAACGACGGCGATGGGAAGCCAGAAGCGCTCGAGCCTGAGTGAGAGGTCGGCGTCCGGGTGCCAGAAGAGAGCGAGGATCAGCGCGAGCCCGGCCACCACCGCGCTGATCGGCTCGAAACCGGCGCCCCCGGCGAAAGCTGTGAGGGAGACGAGGCCCATGCCGACGATCAAGCGCCGATGCAGTAGCTCGAGGCTCACCCTGTCCTCCGATCCGCGTCACTCGTTTCCGCGTACACGTACGGAAGCGCGCCTGAGCCACCGGCGGGATTGATGTATGCCCCGAACGATCCACCTCGTGTGCCCGACATAGACACGAGCACACAACCCAACGGGTCGCTCGGCGGCGCGAGGGCCGGAGCGGAGGGATCGAAATCGACTCGCGCGAGGAGGTCGAGCACCACCTCCAGTTGACCGGAGCCCACGGCCGGAGCCAGGTCCGACGTACACGTAGTGATTCCGAACCGGCGTCCAGCTCGGTACGCCTGGGCAGCCAGCGCAGCCGCGACTTCGACGGCCGACTCGGCCGCGTCGCCGGGCTCACCACGCGTGTCCAGACAAATTCGCACCGCCTCGGTGGCGTCTTGGTCGTACTCCTTGGTCACCGGCGTCCCCATTCTGGCCGTCGTCCTCCAGTGTATGTCCCGTGGGTCGTCCCCGGCGCGGTACTCCCGCAAGCCCCGGTACTCGCCTCGAGAACCCAGCGCGCCTCCAGTCAAATGGGCGGACTGTTGCTTCCCTCGCCCGCCTGGAGGGGTGGGGAGCTGCACGGGCCGGTCGGATCTCGGCCAGATGATGAGCTCCCCCGGCAGGGGCACGTCACGCTCCTTTGTGAACAGACCAAACGGGAAAGACGTGGAAAGGGTCAGCGTCCGGAGCGGGTATACGCCACGCTGGACGAAGAAATTCTCCGACGCCACGGCAGCGGAATCGCCGGCGCCGACCCGACTGATGAAGGCGGGCACCGGGAGGCCCTCCTCGATCAGGTAGATAGCGAGCGTCGGGAAGCGCCGCTTTCGATTGGTCACGTAGTAGGTGATCCGAGTAGGCCTTCCCGCCGCCACGCCCCGAGGCGTACGCCTCCGAATCTCAAGCTGCCGGAGGGTTCGCTCAGACAGCCAGCTGGACAAACTAATGAACCCAAACATGGCACCGAGCAGAAGAAAAAGCAGGTTGTTGCCGGTGTTGATAGCCGCGAAGCCGATTGCAAGCGTACCTACGCTGAACACGGCCCCGCCCGTGGTAAAACGGACTCGCCGCCAGCCCCGGAGCTTGCTCCACGTCTTTCGCAACACTAGAAAGCGGTCCTCCTCTACCATACGGGTACCGCGATACGGGTACCGCGATGTTATACGGGTACGGCGATGTCCTCGAGTATGTCTTTTACGATCGCTCCGGCTTCTTCATGAGCTTCGTGACTGGCCGCGCTCGCCCCTACCGGAAGGATTCGATGAGCCAAGCACGGGACAGCGAGCCTCTGGACATCGCTAGGCACCAGAAAATCTCGACCGTTGAGAAGCGCGTAGGCTCGGGACGCGCCCAAGAGGCCAATGGCGCCGCGGGGGCTCACACCCATTTGGAGTCGCGGCTCGACACGGGTTCTTCGTACGATGGCCATCACGTACCCGACGAGAGAATCGTCTGCCTCGACCCGCGACACTTCGTTCTGTAAGGAGAGAACCTGCCCCGGTTCGAGGACCGCGCCGATGCGTCGTTCCCACGGATCCTCGGTCGTGGACTCCATTAGAATCCGCCGCTCCGCCGCATCGTCCGGGTAGCCGATCGTCAAGCGCATCAGGAAGCGATCGACCTGACTTTCGGGCAGCGGATACGTGCCGTGGTGTTCCAGAGGGTTCTGCGTCGCCATCACCATGAACGGCTGAGGTAATTCAAGCGTCTCGTCGTCTAGACTGACCCGGCCCTCTTCCATGGCTTGGAGAAGGCCGCTCTGCGTGCGAGGGGGCGCCCGATTGATTTCGTCCGCGAGGACGAGATTCGTAAAAATCGGTCCACGCCGGGTCTCGAACTCCGATGTACGAGGGTTGAAGATCGATACACCGAGGACGTCGGACGGGAGAAGATCGCTAGTGAATTGGATTCGACGAAAGGAGAGACCCAAAGCGGTCGCGAGGGCATGGGCAAGCGTGGTTTTGCCTACCCCGGGTACGTCTTCGAAGAGGATATGACCGCGCGCGAGCAGCGCTGCTACGGCTAAGCGTATGACCTCTTCTTTGCCGTGGAAAACCTCTTCTACCTCGCTGATCAGTCTCTCGAGCAGCTCGAGGGAGGGAGGGGCGCCAGCGGGGGCGTCCGTGATGGTTGCGATGTCGGTCAAGGTCACTCTCCATCCCACCTTCGTAAGGCCCGTCAGGGGCGGGGTGAATAAAACACGTGTACCGCGAAAAGGTTCTTATATATACACTGTTTCTGTAGACTGTAAGAACGTTTTCCTGAGAACGCGGTAGCGTTGACACCTTCTGGAGGCTCAGATACTTTCCTCGCCGTTTCAGACCAACGAATTCTCACACCCAACCACCCCCATCCGCACGGCAGCGCATATGACGAAGCGATGGACAGGTGCATCCGTCGTCGCTCTCGCAATCCTGGTTTTGCCGGCGTTTTTGCACGCGCAGGAGAACGGTGCGGATGAGACGGCTCAAGGTGCGGCCAAGCCGCCTCAGCCGATTGCGTTCCCCCATACCGTTCACGCTGGTGTGGACCGAATCGACTGCCAGTACTGCCACTTCTCGGCGGAGCGGTCGGTCGATGCCGGGATCCCGCCGGTCGCCACGTGTTGGGGTTGCCACCAACAGATCCGGGGGACGGACGCGGCCCAGCAGACAGAGATCGAGAAGGTGGTCGGCTATTGGGAACGTGCGGAGCCGATTCCTTGGGTTCGGATCTACAAGGTGGCGGATCACGTCCACTTCCCACACATGAGGCACATCGCCGCTGGAGTCGATTGTGCGACGTGTCACGGTGATGTCGAAGAGATGACGGTGATCGAGGAGGTCAACCAGCCCCTCTCCATGGGCTGGTGTGTCAGTTGCCACATCGAGCGGAGCGTCTCTCGCGACTGCTCCGTTTGCCACTACTAGATTCCGGAAGCCAACAAGAAATGACTGACGGACTGAAAAGAAGGGATTTCCTTAAGGTCCTCGGTGCCAGCGGTGCGGGTGCCGGCGTCATGGGCTGCTCGACCGAGAAAGTCGAGAGGCTCCTGCCGTACGTGGTGCCGCCCGAGGAAGTCACACCGGGTGTGGCCACCTGGTACGCGACGGTGTGTGGTGAGTGCGAGGCCGGATGCGGCATGTGGGTCCGTACTCGTGAAGGTCGCGTCGTGAAGGTCGAGGGTAACCCCGAGGATCCCGTATCCGAGGGCGCTCTTTGCTCGCGTGGCCATTCGAGCCTCCAGGCGTTGTATAACCCGGATCGCTTCACGGGCCCCATGCTCCGGCAGGGTGAGCAACTCCAGCCGATTTCATGGGAAGAGGCCGAGCAGATGCTCGCTGATCGTCTAGGCGCTGCCGGGGACTACTACCTGTTTACGGGATCCACCGGAGCTACGCTGGCGGGGCTCATGTCCGACTTCGCCGGGGCGACTGGCGGGCAAGTCGTCCGCTACGACCCGCTTGCCGAAGCACCGCTCCGCGAGGCAAGTCGCATCGCCTTCGGGCGGGACGTCGTCCCTTGGTACGACTTGGAGGAGGCCCGTTTCTTGGTTTCGTTCGGGGCGGACTTCTTGGAGAGTTGGCTTTCGCCGGTTCGAGACGGACGAGGATTCGCCCGCATGAGTGGCGTGGACGAGAATGGGGGCAAGGGCCGTTTCGCATTCGTAGGGTCGCGCCTCTCCTTGACGGGGCAAAACGCCGACGAGTGGCTACCGATCCAGCCGGGCAGTGAGGCTCTCGTGGCTCTTGCGATGGCGAATGTCGTAAGCGGCGGTGGTGGCAACGCGGGTCCTTACCGCGACATCGTTGCCGCTTACACGCCCGAGAACGTCGCAGGCGTCACCGGAGTCGATGCGGAGAGCATCCGCGAACTCGGCCAGTTGTTCGCGGACGGCCCGAGTTTGGCCTTGGGTCCGGGTGTGGCCGGTCTACATCGCGGCGCGACGGCCGCCAACGTCGCGGTTGCGATCTTGAACTCCGTGGCTGGAAATGTCGGGCGCACGGTCCACTACGACGCGCCTCAGCTTTCCGCACCCTCCGCGGGCGTGGCTCCGATGGAGGAGGCGATCGAGGCCATGAGGTCGGGTCGAGTCGGTGCGGCGCTCGTTCACGGAAGTAATCCCGCGTATGCTCTGCCGGCGTCTTCCGGTTTCCGAGAGGCGTTCGCGAGCGTGCCGTTCAAGGTCTCGTTCGCCTCGGCGATGGACGAAACGGCCGCCTCGGCTGATCTCATTCTTCCCGATCGGCATTTCCTCGAGTCCTGGGGCGACGCTTCGTCCCGGCCCGGTAAGTGGGCGGTGCAACAGCCAGCCATGCGCCCAGTTCCACATTTCGATTCGAAACAGACGGGTGACGTGCTGCTTTCAGTCGCGACCCGAATGGGAGAAGGCTTTGGATCGGAGACGTTTTACGATCACTTGAGAACTCGTTGGGCGGACCTGGCGGTGGCAGCCGGGGCGGCTGACGCCGAAGCGTTCTGGCACGAGACGCTGCGAACGGGCGTGGCACAGGTCGGAACGACGCCGTCCGGTTCTGCGGAGGCACTTCGACAGCCAGATCGCGGTCTAGTGTTCGATCCGCCGGCCTTCGACGGGGCGGGGGATCTACATCTGATGGTTTATCCGTCCGCTCGCTACGGCGATGGCGCCCTGAACGCCAATCGACCCTGGTTGCAGGAGTTGCCGGATCCGGTCAGCAAAATCACTTGGCATTCCTGGGTGGAAATGCATCCCAACCGCGCTGAAGCCCTCGGCGTTCGGAATGGGGATGTGGTCGTACTGTCGACGGAGCACGGATCGATAGAAGCGCCCGTTTGGACGTATCCGGGGATCCGTGAGGACGTAATCGCGGTTCCCATGGGTGGTGGACACACGAGCGCAGGGCGCTTTGCCGACGGAAACGGCGTCAACGCTCTGGACCTCCTCCCGACCGAGTCGGAAGTCCTCTCGGGAGGGTTGGTCCACTTCGTGACCAAAGTGGATGTGGCGCCGACGGGTCGCCGCCGGCCCCTTGCGACGATTGCGGGATCGGATGTTCAGAGCAATCGACCCATCAGTCCGGCGGTCGCGCTCGCGAGCCTCGGTTCCGAGACCGGCGGTGCGGAGGAGGGCGAGCACGGTCCGCTAAAGGAGCTCCAAGGAGTCGGGGGTTTCGTGCCCGTCGAAACCGACGGCCGCCCAGAAGCCTTTCCCCTCGCGGGTGCTCAACACGGCGAATATGGAGATGAGGAAACACCTCGCTGGTCCATGGCCATCGATCTGGACAAGTGCACCGGCTGTAGTGCTTGTGTGACGGCTTGCCAGGCCGAGAACAACGTGGCCTGGGTCGGCGAGAGCCAAGTCACGATGGGCCGCGACATGGGGTGGATTCGTTTGGAGCGCTACTACGAAACCGTAGAAGCGAGCCATGCCGGGCCGGTGGACGTGCGCTTCTTGCCGATGATTTGTCAGCACTGTGGGAACGCGCCGTGTGAGCCCGTATGTCCGGTGTTCGCTACGTACCACACACCCGACGGCATCAACACGCAGGTTTATAACCGCTGTGTCGGGACGCGGTATTGCCTCAACAACTGTCCGTACAAAGTCCGGGTTTACAACTGGTACACGTATACCGACGAGGAGCCGGTGCGTGAGGGCTTGGGTCACATCCCAGAGCCGCTGAACTGGCAATTGAATCCCGACGTGACGGTTCGTGAGAACGGGATCATGGAGAAGTGCTCCTTCTGCATCCATCGCATTCGAAAACATCAGGACCGGGCCGCGGTGGAGGGAAGCTCGATCGTCGACGGGCAAGTCGTCCCCGCCTGTCAGCAGAGTTGTCCCGCGGAAGCGATCGTGTTCGGTAACATCCGCGACACGCGTTCGCGCGTCGCTTTGGCTTCACATGGAGAGCGAGCGTATCGGGTCCTCGACGAACTCATAAATACCCAACCCGCAGTGACTTACTTGAAGAAAGTGACGTTCCACGAAGTGGAATCCGGGGAGCATTGATGAGCACGGCGACCGAAGTGCCGCGCGGGGCACTTACGCACCCGGATATCCAGTCGCTCGAAGAGGTCAATCGCGACGTTCTGAGGCCGCTCGGCCGACCCGGGAAGGGCTGGTGGGCGCTCTTGGGGCTGTGCATCGCGGGGATTGGGCTGCTCGGCTATTCGTGGAGCATTCAGATCTTCCAAGGCATTGGCGTCACCGGGCTCACGAGTCCGGTGGGCTGGGGTGTCTACATCACGACGTTTGTGTTCTGGGTGGGTATCGCACACTCGGGTACGCTGATTTCTGCGATCCTCTTTCTGTTCCGTGCACCGTGGCGACAGTCGATCTACCGTGCTGCGGAAGCGATGACGGTGTTCGCCGTGATGACGGCCGGCCTGTTTCCGCTCATCCATGTGGGCCGCGTGTGGCACGCATACTGGCTGATTCCTTATCCGAACAGCCGCTTTCTGTGGCCGAACTTCCGGTCCCCCTTGGTGTGGGACGTCTTTGCGGTGACCACGTACTTCACGGTCTCGGCGGTGTTCTTCTACTTGGGCACGATCCCGGATCTGGCGGCGGCCCGCGACGGGGCGATTGGCCTTCGTAAGAAGCTCTATAAGGTCATCTCGCTCGGTTGGCGCGGCACGGACCGCGAGTGGCACCACTTCGGGAAGGCGTACATCTTCTTGGCCGCTTTGGCGACGCCGCTGGTCCTCTCGGTACACTCGGTGGTCTCCTGGGACTTCGCCGTGAGCATCGTGCCGGGCTGGCACGCGACGATCTTCGCCCCGTACTTCGTCGCCGGAGCGATTTTTTCAGGCGTCGCGATGGTCATCACGCTGACGGTGCCGCTCCGGAAGGCTTTCAGGCTCGAAGCTTACCTCACGACGAAACACTACGACGCCATGGCAAAGCTGTGTTTGCTAACGTCGATGATCGTCTTTTACGCGTACCTCTCCGAGTTCTTCATGGCGTGGTACAGCGGTGAAGAGGTAGAGCGGGCCGCTTTCTGGGAACGGCTCTTCGGTCCGTATTGGTGGGCCACATGGACCATGCTCGTTTGTAACGGCATGGTTCCCGTCATGCTCTGGTTCAAGAGAGTTCGGTATTCGATTCCCGCACTGTTTGCGATCTCGATTTTTGTGAACATCGGTATGTGGTTCGAGCGGTACGTCATCATCGTTACTTCGCTCCACCACGAGTACGAGCCGTTCGCTTGGGGCGTGTATCGGCCCTCCACGGTCGAGATGGGCATCATGGTGGGGAGTTTCGCCTGGTTCGGGTTCTGGTTCTTGCTCTTTACTCGGCTGCTGCCTCCCGTGGCCATCGCCGAGCTCAAAGAAGTACTACCGACGCCGATGCGACCCAAGGCGACCGCTGGTTCAGTTGGACAAAGGGGCGAGCGATGAGCGGCAAGGTACGTTTTGGGGTGGGACGCAAGGCTCGATTTATGTGGCTCAGCGTCTTGGTGGTCGGCTTGGGGGGCTGCTCCCCAATGGACGATGCGCTCGCGTATTGGTTCGGCCGCCACATGCGCGATTCGCGGTCCTTCGATCCGTACGAAAATACGATCGCGCCGCCCGAGAATAGCGTTGCCTTCGCGTCGGGGAACAACACTTCGAGGCCGGGCCGGCTCAACACGGGGCAACCCGAACCAGGTGTTATGCCGGCCGCGTTCACTCAGGCCGACCTGTTCACCCCCTTGGTGCAGGATATGCCCAACCCGGTTCCGGCGAATCAAGCGTCTCTCGAACGCGGCGAGGTGCTCTTCAACCGGGTCTGTGCGGTCTGCCACGGGCCGACGGGTGTCGGCTCGGGGGCCAACATCATTGAAAAATTCCCGCTGCTGGCCGGCTATGATATCTCCGGCCCTCAGTCGTCCGCATACACCGACGGCTTCATTTATGGGAAGATCCGTGTGGGCGGCCCGATCATGCCGGCGTATGGACATCAGATCAGCCACTTCGACCGTTGGAACATCGTGAACTACCTCCGTGTGTTGCAGCGCCAGGCCGGGAATACGCCTGCGGGGGCGCAATAGTCCGATGAGTCATATTCACGTCCCCTCCGAGATTCCGATCCAGTATCTCGCACGTTCCAAGAAAGCAGAGACGATATTCCTCGCGATGTTCGGGGTCGGTCTCGCCGGTTTCGTATTCGCTCTGATCGCCGATGCGGATCGAGCGTGGCAATCGTACGTCTCGAATTGGCTGTTTTTTACGAGCATCTCTATGGGAGCGATGCTGCTCGCGGTCGTGACTTGGATGACGAAGGCGAAGTGGAACTGGTCGGTCCGACGGGTGAGTCTGGCGTTTGTTGCGTTCCTTCCGATTTCGTTCGTGATGTTTCTGCCGATGCTCGGGCTCGGAGAGTCCTACTTTCCGTGGATCACTGAGATAGCCCACGATCCGATCCTTCAAAAGAAGGCGGCGTATCTCAATATGCCGTTCCTTTTGACTAGGAACGTGATCGGGGTGCTCGTGCTTTTTGGGATCTCGCTCTACTTCGCGTACCTCGCGCTCAGACCCGACATGGGCCTCACGCAGGGACACGCCGCCGACGATCCGGGCCGTAAGGTCTGGCGCGAGCGTCTTTCGCAAGGATGGCTCGGTCAGGAGAAGGAAGAAGTCGTTTCCTACCAGCGCCTGACCCGGCTAGGGCCGGTTTTCGTGATCATATACGCGATCGTAATGAGCATTTTCTCATACGACTGGGTCATGTCGCTCGAACCGCATTGGTTTTCCACGATGATGGGTCCGTGGTTCTTCATGGGGGCCTTTTGGAGCGGCATCGCCGCCACGGCGATTGCGGTCACCTTCTTGAAGGCTGGGGGTGGCGTCGTGGACAAAGCGATGGGCCGCCAGCAGCTCCATGATCTCGGGAAACTGACGTTCGCGTTCTGCGTTTTCTGGACCTACCTCTTCTTCGCCCAGTATCTGGTCATCTGGTACGGAAAACTTCCTTGGGAGCAGGCTTGGATCGTGCACCGGGCCGAGGAGCCCTGGGGTAAATGGTCGGCGCTGATGGTGGTTCTGTGCTTCGTGGTGCCGTTTGCGGGTCTGATCGGGCGGAAGGCTAAGATGACTCCCGTGATCTTCCGTTCCATGGCCTTCGTGCTGTTGGCAGGATTGTGGCTGGAAAAACACCTCATGGTGGCACCGTCGATCCGCAGTCCCGAAACACCGACCTTGGGCGGAACGGAGTTGATCGTTGGACTCATGTTTTTGGGGATCTTTCTATACGCCGTCCGGTGGTTCCTTTCGACGTTTCCGATCATCCAGGTGTGGCAGCCTATGGTGGATCCGGAGACCTTCGAAGCAGAGACGGCGGCTTCAGGGATGCGGCCGAGCTAACCAGCCGGCGTATCGAGTTAAGCCCCGTTAGCTTTTGGTGGTGTTTGTCTTGTACATGCGCCGGTCGGCGGCTTGGATGAGGTCTTCGACACAGAGGGTTTCTCCTGCCGTGAATTCTGAGATGCCAGAACTCACTGTGACGCCGTGCGCCGCCAAGTACGGGTTCGACTCGATCCCCGCGTAGATCCGCGCTTGGTAGCCACGTGCCGCATTTGCGTCGCTTTCGGAGAGCACCGACACGAATTCGTCGCCTCCGAATCGCGCGACCAGGTTCATGGCCCGGTTCTCCTGGGCGAGCACCGCTCCGAACTCCCTCAGGATTTGGTCCCCCACGACGTGGCCGAGGGTATCGTTGTAGTGTTTGAACCCGTCTAGGTCGAACATGACGAGTACGAGTTCTCTGCCGCGTCCCGCCGCGGCAAATTCTCGCCCGAGGTGAAGTTCGAGATGCCGTCGGTTTGGCAATCCGGTCAGGGAGTCGGTTAGAGAGAGAGCCTGAATGCTGGCGTGTAACTCGGCATTGTCCAAGGCCACCGTAGCCTGCCCTGCCAATCGGACCAACATTCCAACGTCGTACTCGGTGAACCGCCTCACCTGTCGTGAACGAGCTGAGAGCGCGCCCAACACTCGGTCACCCATAACAATCGGTGTCGAGATCGCACTTCCGGCGTTGAAAAATGGCCGGAGGTCGTCTGGGACGTTTTCGTCGGCCGACGCGTCTTCTATCACGAACGGTCTGCCCTTGCCGATCACCGCCTCAGCAAGCGCGTCAGAAAGGACCCAGGTGGTCCCGACCGGAACTGGGACCTCCCCCACGGAAGTACGTACGGTGGCACACCCTTTCTCGTGAGTCCAAACTCCCGCGCCGTCGAGATGGAGAAGGTCCAGCGCCGCAAGCGAGACACGCTCCAAGACCTCCTCGAAGTCAAGCGAACTGGCTAACACACGGCCGATCTCCTCCAGCTTTTCGGCATCACGGGAGCGCCGGCGCAACTCCTCGATATGCCGCATGTTCTCCAACGCGACGGCCGCGACATCGGCCACTCGTCGCAACAGGCCCGCATCGTCCGGGTCGTATGCTTCGGGCCGTCGTGTGTACACGGTGAGAGCCGCGGTCACACGGCTCCGACAGAGGAGCGGGACCGAGAGCGTCGACCGGGCGAGATCGGACTCGTTGTCCTCCGGGAAGAGCACCACACAGGGACCGGTCTGGTGCTCGACGGCGGTAGGGGTACCTCTACGAAGAACTTCGCTATCGGAGCCACGGTATCTGACCCCCGGTTCGGTTTCTTCGCCGTCGACCACGTTCAAGACGACGGTAGCAACATCGGTTTGGGCGTCGTAAAGAGAGAGAAAGAAGCCCGTAAATTCGATTACCTTAGCCGTTTCGGTGTAGATCGCGCGATAAAGTTCCTCTGAGTTGGAACTACCGAGAAAGGTGGCTCCAACGTCGAGTAAAGCGCGATATCGTACCAAAAGCGGCGAGATGACGGCGTGCCCGGCTGAGGGTCATAATATGACGTGATCGACGCGGACAAAGTCTCGAAAGCAACTGTTCCCTTCAGGCGCGATCATATTGTTACGATCCCCAAGATACGCCCGGAGCGCGCCCGTGTTCAAGCCGAAAAAATCCTAGAGGTCGCTCCTCAAACCAAGGTTTGATGCCGGAGTGTACGCTCATGATGGGTTGTGTAGTGAGCGAGCGGGCTCGTTGGCGGGCTCTTCGCGGTCGAAGTAGCGCTCCATTTGGAACCCGATGGCACGCACCATGCGGGCCTCGCGGAGGTCTGGTTCCGCTCGCGACAGGATAGTGCGCAGAAGGCGCATGACGCTCGCCGGGTTGCGATCCCCCCTGAAAAAATCGATTCGATGCAGCCCGCGATCGAGGGCGGAGTACATCTCCTCGAGGTCTCGCTGAGCGGAGGGCCCTTGGTCCCGCTTACCGCGGGGGAGAGGAGCGTCCTCGGATGCCGCGAGGTAGAGCTCGTAACAAAGGACCAGGCAGGCCTGAGCCAAGTTGAGGCTCGGGTACTCGGCGGCGGTCGGCACGACGGCCACCGTTTGACAAAGATCGAGTCCTTCGTTGGTGAGTCCGCGGTCTTCTCTGCCGAACACCAAAGCCACGAGGCCGTTCGCCGTACTTTGAAGGATTCTGGGTGCTACCTCTCTGGGTCTGTCGTAGTTGCGCTGGTCGGTCCGAGGGCGAGCGCTGGTTCCGACGCTCAGCACCACGTCGGCCAGGGCTTCCTGAAGGGTGCCGTAGGTCTCGGCCGCCCTCGTCAATTCCTCACTTCGATGTGCGATACCGCCAATGCGGTGAGTGTCGAAGTTGTCCGGGTTCACGAGACGCAACCGGGACAGACCCATGTTCATCATGACGCGCACGACCCCCGCGACGTTGACGACATCTTTGGGCTGGTCCAACACGATGACGACGTTGTCGAGGACCGTTTCTTCCATCAGGTGCGTTCGCCTGGTGGGCTTCCTCAGCCTATCGCTAGGGCTTATCGGAGTCCGTGGGCTCCTCGAGGGTACGGTCCTTGGAGGAATCGTCGCTCTCGCTGAGTGCACCCTTGAAGTTCCGAATGCCCTCCCCGAGGCCGCGACCGATCACGGGAATTTTTTTCGCTCCGAAAAAAAGCATGACGATCAGGAGAATCAGTCCGATCTCCCAGACTCCGAGACCGGAAATCATCCTAGAAGCGCCTTGGCGATGGTTTGGAGCTGCATATTCGTTGTGCCTTCGTAAATCGTACCGATCTTCGAATCGCGATAAAACTTCTCGACGGGGTACTCCGTTGTGAAGCCGTACCCACCGTAGAGATCGGTACACAAAGAAGTCACCTTCTGTGCCATGCGCAAGGAATGTAGCTTAGCCATCGCCGCTGGCACCAGGAAGTCCTCACCGGCGTCTCTGAGCCGGGCGGCGTTGTACACCAGAAGCCTCGAGGCCTCAAGCTCCGTCGCTACGTCCGCCAACTGGAACTGCACGCCCTGGAATTGAGCGATGGGGCGGCCGAACTGTTCGCGCTCCCGTACGTATCGCAAAGTGTGGTCCAGGGCCCCTTGGGCGGTTCCCACCATCTGAGCGCCGATTCCGATACGGCCTTCATTGAGCGTCTCGATAGCCACCTTGTATCCCTTGCCGACCTCGCCCAGCACCTTCGCATTCGGAACTCGCACGCCGTCGAGAATCAACTCGGTGGTCGAAGACGCGCGTATTCCAGGCTTGTTCTCCTTTTTGCCCACTGAAAATCCCTCGCTGTCGCGATCCACCATAAACGCGGTGATGCCTTTGTGCCCAGCGTCGGGGTCCACTGTCGCAAAAACCACATAGGTGGAGGCCTCGCTTCCGTTCGTGATCCAGAGTTTCTGCCCGCCGAGCACCCAGTGATCTCCATCTCGAGTGGCTCGACAACTGAGTGAAAAGGCATCTGAACCGCTTCCTGCTTCCGAGAGAGCGTAGGCGCCGACCCACCGGGAAGCGAGCTTTGGGAGGTATGAAGACCGTAACTCGTCGGATCCCCACCGTTGAATCGCGTTGATGACCAAGGTGTTTTGTACATCGACCAGGGTGCCCACGGACGGATCGATCCGGGATAGTTCTTCGACGACCAGGACCGACGTGAAGAAGTTGGAGCCAGCTCCTCCGAACTCCTCGGGAATCTAGATGCCCATGAGACCAAGCTCGAAGAGCTGGGGGAGCAAGCCAGGGTCCACCTCCTGTCTCTGATCCATCTGAGATACGAGCGGAGCGATCTCTGAAGTGTCAAAATCCCGCACCGCCTCTCGGAACATCTGCTCTTCCTCCGAGAAGGAAGTTAGCGCAGGATGGATGACGGATTCGGGCTTTGTGATCGTATCCATGTCCTCTATCTTTCGCCGCGAGATCGCTACGGAATCGCCAACGTGTGCCGGTTAAAAAAGCTATCCGAATACGTGGTGTCTGTAAAAGAATATTGCGTCTCGGCGGCTCGCGTACCGTTGCGGCGCTCCGTCGATGCTCCTCTAGATCCAATAATCCAACTCTGAAGTGATCGATTTCAAAGGACACGCGAGCCTGGAGATAATGATGTCCGAATTCCCCGATGGACTGCGGTACACGGAGGAGCACGAGTACTTGGCGCCGGCCGATGAGAGCGGAGTATATCAGGTGGGGATTACGGATTACGCCCAAGGTGAGTTGGGGGATGTGGTGTTCATCGAGCTACCGACCGTTGGGGAGAGCTTCGAGAAAGGTGCCACGTTTGGTACCATCGAAGCGGTCAAGGCGGTAAGCGATCTATACTGCCCCGTGGCCGGGAAAGTCATCGCGATAAACGAGTCCCTGGATGACGACCCTTCGACCGTAAATAGCGATCCTTACGGCCAAGGTTGGATGATTCGGCTGCGTGTCGATGAAGCGGCCGACGTCGATGCTCTGATGGACGCGACGGTCTATCAGGCCCTGGTCAGCGCCTAACTTCTCCAACGGACGAAGGCTTTTGAGGTGGACGTGGAGGAGCTTTGAAGAACACGAATGGTTCCTGAGATGATGTCGCAGGGTCGATTCAGTAGCCGCCACATCGGGCCCGGGCCCGACGAGGTCGCGCAGATGCTGTCTTTCCTAGGTTTGAGGAGCCTGCAGGAGCTCGTCGATCAGACGATACCAGAGTCCATCCGGCTGAAGACGGATTTGGACCTTCCCGCCGCGGTGTCCGAACACGAACTGCTCGCCCGACTTGTAGACGTAGGCGCCAAGAATAAGGTGTTTCGGTCGTATATCGGGATGGGGTATCACGACACGATCGTCCCCGGCGTTATCCAGAGGAACATCCTGGAGAACCCCGGATGGTATACGCAATACACGCCGTACCAAGCCGAGATTTCACAAGGGCGCCTAGAGGCACTCCTGAACTTTCAGACGATGGTCATCGACCTCACGGGACTGGAGATCGCCAACGCCTCACTTCTCGACGAAGGGACGGCGGCCGCCGAAGCGATGACCATGCTCTTCGCTGAGGAAAAGGATGGGGCTCGAACGACGTTTTTCGTGTCGGAGTCGTGTCATCCGCAGACGATCGAAGTGCTTCGAGGTCGGGCAGCGCCGTTGGGCATCGAGCTCTTGGTCGGCGCCCACGACAACGTCGACTACAAGACGTTCGGCGATCGACTTTTTGGCGGCCTTGTCCAGTATCCGGCGACGGACGGCGCGCTTTACGACTACGGCGATTTCTGCGCGACGTTCCACGAATGGGGTGCGGCGGTGGTGGTGGCAGCGGACTTGATGGCGCTGACCTTGGCAACCCCTCCCGGGGAGTTCGGCGCCGATGTGGCCGTCGGGAACACTCAGCGATTCGGCGTTCCCATGGGGTACGGCGGTCCACACGCAGCCTACTTTGCGGCGAAGGAGCGCTTCAAGCGCAGGCTACCGGGCCGGATCATTGGCGTGTCCGTCGACGCGGCGGGAGATCCAGCGCTTCGGATGGCACTTCAGACTCGCGAACAGCACATTCGAAGAGAGAAGGCCACGTCCAATATATGCACGGCGCAGGTCCTCTTGGCGATTATGGCCGGCATGTACGCCGTGTATCATGGGCCCGATGGCTTGCGCGGGATCGCGCAGAGAATCCATCAGCTGACCGCCACGCTGGCGCAGGGAATTCTCGAGCTCGGCCATACGCTCGTCCACCAAAATTTTTTCGATACCCTCCAGGTTGTGCCTTCGGAAATGTCGGGGGAGGAGGTGCTGCGTCGTGCCCTGGATCTGGGGATCAACCTCCGTGACCACCGGGACGGGACCGTCGGCATCGCGCTCGACGAGACGACTCGAGAGGAGGACGTCGACGAGCTGTTGGCGGTTTTCAGCCACGGAGGCCCACGCGGTGGTGGGGCCAAACTTTTGGCGAAGAGTGTGTCCGAACGCGCGTCGTCCGCGATCCCGGCGCGACTGATGCGCACGTCCGCCATTCTCGAGCATCCGGTTTTTCACCGATATCGCTCCGAGACTGAAATGCTCCGGTATTTGCACCGATTGGAGAGTCGAGATATGTCGCTCAACACGAGCATGATCCCTCTCGGCTCATGCACGATGAAGCTCAACGCGACTACGGAGATGGTGCCTGTGACGTGGAGGGCCTTCGGTGGTCTTCATCCGTTTATACCATCTGACCAGGCCGAGGGTTATCACCAAATTTTCTCGGATCTGGAGGCTTGGTTGGCGGAGATCAGCGGGTTCGCTGCGACGTCGCTCCAGCCGAATTCAGGCGCTCAGGGTGAGTATGCCGGCTTGCGGGTAATTGGGGCTCTGCACGCCAGTAGGGGTGAGGCTCACCGAAACGTCTGTCTGATCCCGTCCTCTGCGCACGGAACTAATCCCGCCAGTGCGGTGATGGCCGGCATGACAGTGGTAGTGGTCCGCTGTGACGAATCCGGCAACATCGACGTGGACGATCTTGCAGCGAAGGCCGCGGCCCACGCTTCGGAGCTATCCGCCTTCATGGTCACGTACCCGTCGACGCACGGTGTTTTCGAGCCCCGCATTCGCGAGATCTGCGAGATCGTCCACGATCACGGGGGGCGTGTCTACTTGGACGGCGCGAACCTCAACGCCCAAGTGGGTCTGTGCCGGCCCGGTGACTACGGGGCCGACGTGTGTCACATCAACCTCCACAAGACTTTTGCGATTCCACACGGCGGCGGGGGGCCTGGGATGGGCCCGATCTGTGTCACGTCCGAGTTGCAGCCGTTTCTTCCGGGACACTCAGAAGTGAGCACAGGAGGTGAATACGGCGTCCGGGCGGTGTCGGCGGCTCCGTGGGGCAGCAGCAGCATACTCCTCGTGTCTTGGGCGTACATTGCGCTCCTCGGAAAACTGGGTGTTCGAAGAGCCACGGAAACCGCGATCCTCAACGCCAACTACATGGCGGCCCGGCTCGGCGACCGGTTCGAGGTGCTGTATCGGGGCGAGAACGGGCGTGTGGCCCACGAGTTCATCCTGGATCTGCGTCCACTGAGAAAGACGAGCGGGATCACGGACGAGGACGTCGCTAAACGCTTGATGGACTATGGCTTCCACGCGCCGACGATGTCGTTCCCGGTGGTAGGGACCGTCATGATCGAGCCGACGGAGAGCGAGTCCAGAGTCGAGCTGGACCGATTTTGTGACGCGTTGTTGGCTATTCGAGATGAAATCGACGAAATCGCGTCCGGTGAAGCGGATCCGGACGACAACACTCTCAAGAACGCGCCACACACAGCGGCAATGCTCACGGCGGACGAGTGGGAGCACGACTACTCACGAAGACGGGCGGCTTTCCCCGCACCGTGGAGCCGTGAGCACAAGTATTGGCCCCCCGTCCGGAGAGTGAACAACGCCCACGGAGACCGGAATCTGATGTGCTCATGCCCTCCGATCGAGGATTATGCAGCAACGCCTTCCGAGGGCGACTGAGGGAGCAAGCATGACCGCTGCGGGCGGCAGAAATTCACTCAGACTAGAGAAGTTTGTGGACGCCATCGAGATCGCCAAAAACACCGGCGCCGGCAAGGGATCGTACGAGCTCTGAGCTCCGCTACGCACGCCGCGCCCCCTCTGCTCGACTGGAGGGTACTGGTAGATCCACCCGCTCCCGGTTCGACGAACATGGCGTTGGATCACGCGCTCGCAGCTTGTTCGAGCCCGGGCGAGGGTGTGCTCCGCATTTACAGGTGGAGTGGCCCGACCGTCTCGTTTGGCCGCAATGAGCCAGCTCGCGGCCGTTACGATCCGGCTGAGGCGGGCAACGCAGGTATCGAATTCGTGCGCCGACCCACGGGGGGACGAGCGGTGCTACACGACCGAGAACTCACGTACGCGGCGGTCCTTCCGCTCTCAAAGCGCGGGCTCCGGGCGACGTACGCGCTGATCAACCGGGGTCTGGTGAGGGGGCTTCGCTCTTTGGGAGTTCCGGCCACAATGGCCGAGGGCCACGGCTTACAAGCCCGCTTGGACTCGGGGCCTTGTTTCGACGAGCCTTCCACCGGTGAAGTGACCGTCGCCGGCCGCAAGCTCGTCGGGAGCGCGCAGGCGAGGATCGAGGGAGCGATTCTCCAACACGGATCCCTCCTCATCGCTCCGGGCCAGGAGAGGCTGCTCGGGTTGGATCCAACTTCTGGAGAAGTCTCACAGGGCAAGGGCAGTACTTCTCAGACTCCCACCTGCCTGGAAGAAGTACTGGGCCAGGCACCGCCCTGGATCGATCTTGTAGATGCGGTAGTCTCGGGTGTGAAAGGTGTTACAGAGGGAGATTGGCATCGCGGCGAACTCACGGAGGCGGAACGGGTCAAATCCGTGGCCCTCACCGAGCAGTATGCGTCAGCAGAGTGGACGTGGCGTAGGTAGACGGAGGGAACCATGAGACGAGTTCGACGAATCTGGACGGTTCTATGGCTCTCCATCTTTGGAGTCGGCGCCTGTGGTGACCAGGGCGTTTCGCGGGCTGAACCCGGTGCTTGGAGCCTGGACCCGTCGCGTGATCTGTACAACGCACCCAAGCACCCGTATACCCGAGCGTTGCTTTCAGCGGCACCTCGCCACGACCCGAGAGTTGGTGCCAAGCGCGAGCGCATTCGACTCTCCGGAGAGGTGCCTGGTCCGATTCGACCACCATCGGGATGTGCGTTCTACTCTCGGTGCCCCCACCCCGGCAAGGATGAGGAATGCCGGAAAGTAGCCCCCGTGTTGGAAGGAAAGGCGCCGAACCACCTGGCGGCGTGTTTCAAGAATCCGATGCCGGCGGACGGGGCTTGACAGGGTTGTCGGGCACCGGCAGGTTCGGAATTCTGAAAATTGAGAAGTGTCGCCGTCAGTGGCGGTCCACAACGTTGTTAGAATCTTTTTGCTGGAGGTCCTCTTGGTCGGTGTGACACGGGTGTACGGTGCGCTACTTCAGATTCCTGGAGTAGATGGGCCCGCTTTGACTTTTCAGGAACAGGTCGCCACGAATTGGGACGGCATGGGTTTCATGCGCATGCCCCTGGCCGCCTGCGTGGCCATCGGCTTCGTCGTCATCATCTGGAAATTCTTCGACCTGTTCGTCAAGTCGTCCAAGACGAAGAAAGTTCTGGCTGAGGTCGACGGACTCCTAGAGGAGCACCGGATCGACGAGGCCCTCGAAGCGACCCGGAACTCAGATGCTCCCGCAGCGAAAATTCTTTATGCTGGCTTGGATCGGCATGACGAAGGAACGGAGCGGGTGATGAAGGCGATCGAGAACCAGGGGCTGATCGAGTTGAGTAAACTCGAAAAGGGTCTCGTGGTTCTTGCTACGCTCACCAACGTTGCCCCGCTGCTGGGCTTCCTTGGAACGGTGATCGGAATGATCATCGCCTTCCAATCCATCGAAGCGGCGGGCGAAGTCGAGGCCACGCTGGTTGCTGGTGGAATCAAGGTCGCGTTGCTTACGACCGCAGCTGGGCTCGTAATCGCGATTCCAGTAAGCGTGTCGCACAACTACTTCGTAGCTCGCATCGACAGCTTGGTTATCGATATGGAAGAGTCGGCGCAGAAAATGATCGACATGCTTCATGCGATAGAATCGGGCTCCGCTCGGTCGTAAAGAGCGCTTGGCCGTAAGAGCACACAGCACACGTAGTGTAAAGAGGGGTCGCCCGAAGGGGCGGCCCCTCTTTTTCGACTAGCAAAAATTTGAGTCGCGACGATTGGCGTGGTGGTATTATTGAGAGAGGGCGGTATTATCAGTTGTTCGCCTCTCAGAATTTCTACTTCCGAACCCCTGCGCGTTAAGGTAGTGCTGTTCAGTGAAATTTCTCGGGTCGATTTCGGTATTCTTGGCGATGTGGGCCGGCCTCGCGACGGTTCCGTCTTTGCTGGACTCCCGGCCGACAGCTGAACAGTCCTCGTCCGTTGGCGGACGGCCTCCCGCGCTCCAGTCCTCGATCGGATTCCGCGGCCAACCGAGCATCCCGGATCCCGCGGTCGACTCGGCTACCGCCGAGTTCGAAGCCGGGCGGTATTGGCACGCCAGCCAGATCCTGAAAGAGCGTGCCACGGCCGGTCCCGCCCTTACGCCCTCTGAGGTACTTCTCCTCTCTCGAGCCGAGGCGGGTTGGAAGAATTGGGCAAGTGTGCTGGCGGAATTGGAAGACGTCGAATGGCTGGACGAGATCGGAGGGGGTGAGGGCCGGCTTCTGTTGGCGCGTTCCCTCGAAGCGGCCGAGCGCTGGGCTGAAGCCGCCGAACACTACCGAATCTTCCGGTTGACCGCAGCGATGGCGAAAGAGACTCCGTGGGCAGCCTCTCGAGAGGCTCAGGTCGCGGCGCGGGCAGGACTTTGGGAGCCTACGCTTGCCGCTTTGGAGGCGGCCGGCCAGCGTTCGCCCGAGCTGTCGGCCTGGACCGTGTTACAGATGGCCCGGACCTCGCTAGAGCGTGGCGAGGAAGCGGAGGCTCTAAGGATACTCCCGCTGATTAGAGGAGACTCCGTCGTTTCCGATGTGGCGTGGGACCTCGAAGCTCGAGCTTTGCTCGGGGCCGGGGACACGGCTCGGGCGCTGAGTCTTTTCGAAGAGCTCGTGGGTGGGGATCTCGGGTCCGAGCGACGTGGTGAAGCCATGGAAGTGATCGGCTCGATTGCGAGGGATCGGGGGGATATGGCGGCGGCCCGCGCCGCATACGAGGCTGCGCTGGAGGCGTATCCCCGGGGGGCGAGCGGGGCGAGGGCCGCATGGGGGATGATGCGAACGGGTCCGGTAGACGCGGAGCAGGCTCTACGTTCGGCGGAGATTCTGGATCGGGCCAGGGAGCATCACCAGGCCCTCCAAGCTTACGAACGGCACTTGGCCATGCTTCCGGAGGCGGTTGGGCCCGACCCGGCGGTACAGTTGGCCCGCGCGCGGCTGCTTTCGGCGATCGGGACGCACGACACGGCGGTGGTGGAGTTCCGGAAGCTGGCGGAGACCGACGATCCCGATGACGAGCTCCGAGTTCTCGATCAATGGCTTCGAGCTCGATCGCGGCAAGGGCGTCGAGACGCGGTCCGAACGATTCAGGGGTGGATCATCGAGCGGTTCCCCGAGAGCCGCGAGGCCGTCGATATCGTCGTATCCTGGGCCAACGCTGCTCGAGGGCGCGGCGCCTACCCAGAGGCGGCCGCTGGTTTCGAACGCGCCATCGAAATGGGGCCGTCGCACGCTTCGGCCGGCCTTGCCCGTATGCGACTCGGGCTGATTCGACTTCATCAGAACGATCCTCAGGCGGCTGCGGAGGTGTTCGATGGTTACCTCGGAGAGTTTCCCAACGGCCGGCGGTGGGCCGAGGCGACGTATTGGATGGCCCGGAGCCTGGAAGCTCTCGGCCGCGACGAGGACGCTCAGGACTACCTGAACCAGCTCCGAAATCGAGACGTGCTGTCGTATTACGGGGTGCTCGCATACAACCTTGTCGATGAACCCTTTCTCCCGGACGTGCCCGTCGGGCCGATCTCGGCGCCCCGCATCTGGATGCAGGACGAATTGAGGACGCTCGACTTGCTCGTGGCGGCGAATCTCGATCTCGGTGTCGATGCGCAGATCGCTAGGCTCATTGAGCGGACCAAGGAATCCATTCCACAAAGTCTCGATTTGGCCGATGCGTTGATCGCACGGGGGTTTTCCATCGCGGGGATCCGCCTAGGCCAGTCCTTGGTGCGAGCTGGCGCCCCACAAACGAAGCGGTTGCTACGCGTGTTGTATCCATTCCCGTACCGGGAGCTCGTCACTCGAGAGGCCTCCGAACGCGGAATCGATCCGATTCTGCTCGCTGCCCTTATCCGGCAAGAGTCGGCCTTTACACCGGCCATCTACTCGCCCGCAGGGGCTATTGGGCTGATGCAAGTCATGCCGGCGACCGGAAGGGATCTTGCGCGAAGTCAGGGGCTCAAGGGGTTCACGCCGGAGAGTCTCGAAACCGCCGAGATCAATCTGCACCTGGGAACCAAGTTCTTGCTCGACATGGGCAATCGTTACGCCGACGGTGAACTTCCGCTCGTGCTGTCCGCGTACAACGCCGGCCCCACAAGAGCTCGTCGGTGGAGGGGGCTTCCCGAATTCTCGGATCCCATCCGATTTACGGAGCGTATTCCCTTCGACGAGACTCGTGGATACGTCAAGAACATCACCCGCAACATCGGGCTCTACCAGTTTCTCTACGGAGACGAATAGGGTTTCTGGGGTCTTTCTCGGGGGTTTCTTGACGACGGCCGGGTGGCGCCTATAACCTGAAGACGGGTCGCCAGGCCCTGTCACGGCCCCGTGGCTGGACCGCACCACCTCGGGCGTGACGAACCCGTTTTCCATGCCGCAGAAGGAGAAGGCCGCATGTCTAAAGGGACCGTCAAGTGGTTCAACGATTCCAGGGGTTATGGGTTCATCGCTCGACAAGAGGGCGAGGACCTGTTTGTCCACCATTCAGCCATCGTAGCCGAGGGCTTTCGAACCCTCACCGAGGGAGAAGAAGTCGAGTTCGAGTTGGCTGAGACCGAGAATGGCTACCGGGCCTCAAACGTGGTCAAGGACTGAAACAGTCACTGCCGAGGAAGGCGCTCCGGGGATGAGCACGTCCCTGGAGCGTTTTTTTTGAACGGCCCACGTGGCCACGCCTTTGTGGCGTGTCTAAGTTAACCGATGGACGTCCCACCGAAAAAAGCGCCCCGTCTTTTCCTCATCGACGCTTACGCGCTGATCTACCGAGCGTTTTTCGCCTTCATCAACCGCCCGCTCACAAACTCCAAGGGCGAGAATACCTCCGCTCCGTTTGGGTTTGCGAATTTTTTGATGGAGATCCGAGACAAGTATCAGCCCGATTATCTCGCGGTCGTTTTCGACGCGGGGAATAGCCACCGGGAGATCGTCTACCCCGAGTACAAAGCGACCCGGGAGAAAATGCCCGATGAACTCAGGGCTAGTCTGCCACGCGTGCGGGAGCTCGTTGCTGGATTCAACGACGCCCTCGTTGAACTCGACGGCTACGAGGCCGATGACGTGATCGGCACGCTGGCCATCAAAGCGCGGGATGCAGGCCTCGAAGCGGTGATCGTATCCGGCGACAAGGATCTTTATCAGCTCGTGGGACCGGGTATCCACCTTTTGAACCCGGGGCGGGGTGGACGGTCCGGGGTGTCACCGGAGTGGGTGGACGAGCGGAACGCTCACGAAAAATTCGGCGTTCCAGCCGCCAAAGTGATCGACTACTTGGCTTTGATCGGCGACTCCTCGGACAACATTCCCGGAGCCCGGGGCGTTGGGCCGAAAACCGCCCTTAAACTTCTCGCAGACTACGATAGCGTCGACGAGATTCTCGAGCACGCGAGCGACATTTCCGCGAAACGTGTACGGGAGTCCCTGACGGAGAATGCGGATGTGGTGCGCCTCTCGAGGCAGCTCGTAACGATCATGACGGACCTCGATGTCGAGCTGGATCTCGATGCTCTCAAGGTCCGGGAGCCCGATCGTGCGAGGCTTCATAAGATTTTTGCCGAGATGGAGTTCCGCAGCCTCATGGATCGGTTCGCGCCTGATGGGGCTCAGCGCTCCCCCGAGCCGGTCATCGGAGACGCGTCATCGGGACCGATCCCCGACCCGGTTCCAGGCGAAGGAATCACCGGGGGAGTGCCCGTCGATGCTGGACCTCCGCCCCCCCGGAGCCACCTGATCGTCGCCCCCGACGAGGTGGCATCTTTGGTCGCCCGAGCCCGAGAGGCGGGACGGGTGGCCGTTGCTGTGCACAACACCTTCGTCGATCCCCATCGAGCAGGGCTGGTCGGGCTCGCGCTGGCGGTGGACGTTGGCGAGGCTTTTTACCTCTCATTTGGCCACACGCCGCCGGGCGAACCCACGTTGGCGTTCGAAGCGACCGGAATCACCAATCTTCCGGAGGCAACCGGGGGCGAACTCGCGGCCTTGGTGGATCTCCTAGGGGATGCGGGCATCGACAAGGTCGGGGCCGATCTCAAGACCTCGGCGTTGTCTCTGGCCCGCGAGGGCGTTTGCCTCCGAGGGATGACATTCGATGTGACCATCGCGTCCTACGTGCTCGATCCGGGACGCCGGAAACACGATCTGGACGCTCTTTGTCAGGATTTTCTAGAGTTCTCCATGACCCCGTACAACGAGTTGGTCGGGACGGGTCAGAAAAAAATCGGCTTTTCCGAGGTCGATCAGGAGAAGGCGAGGGACTACGCGAGCCGCGGCGTCGACGCGGCGCTCCGGCTCGCCGAGCGCTTTGCTGAGGATCTTACCGATCCGGGTCTTTCCGAGCTTTTCGAGAGAGTTGAAATGCCGCTCGTTCCGGTGCTCGTCGGTATGGAACGGGAGGGGATACGGATCGATCCGGTGTTCTTCCAAGCCATGAGCGAGCGGTTGGATCGTGATTTGACGCTCATCCGGGACGAGATCTACAAGGTCGCGGGGGTCGAATTCAACCTGAACTCGACACCTCAGCTTCGCGAGATCCTATTCGAGAAGCAGGGGCTTCCTGTGCTCAAGCGAACCAAAACAGGTGCGTCCACGGACTCCTCAGTCCTGGAGGAACTCGCGGCGGAGGGGCACGAGATCCCCCTTCTCATGATGGAGTACCGAGAGCTCGAGAAGCTCCGTTCGACTTATGTAGATGCTCTTCCGCAGCTCGTGCTCCCGCGAACCGGCAGGCTCCACACACGCTTCAATCAAACGGTGGCGGCCACAGGGCGACTCTCGTCGAGTGATCCCAACCTTCAGAATATCCCGATTCGTACGGACTTGGGTCGGGAGATCCGTAAGGGATTCGTCCCAGCGGACGGATACCTCTTCTACGGTGCGGATTATTCCCAAGTCGAGCTTCGTATTCTCGCGCACTTCTCGGGAGATGAGCCCCTGGTTCGCGCATTCAAAGAGGGGATCGACGTCCACAAGCAGACCGCATCAGTCGTTTTCGACATTCCCCTCGACCGGGTGACGTCGGAACAGCGAGGCCAGGCCAAGACCATCAACTTCGCCACCCTCTATGGACAGGGTGCGTTTTCGCTCGCCCGACAGTTGGGTATCGGCCGCGAAGAGGCGAAGTCCTTTATCGATCAATACTTCGAGCGTTTCAGCGGGGTACGGGCCTACTTGGATGGGCAAGTGGCGGTCGCTCGAGAGAAGGGCTTTGTCGAGACGCTCATGGGGCGGCGGCGACAGATCCCTGAGTTGCACGCGAAGAACTGGAACGTTCGACAGTTCGGCGAGCGCGTCGCCCAGAATACGCCGATCCAGGGCACCGCGGCGGACATGATCAAGAAGGCGATGCTCGACGTTGCTAACGCTCTGGCCGAAGTGGACACCGGAGCCCGCTTGCTGCTCCAGGTCCACGACGAACTTCTCCTTGAGGTGCCGAAGGGCGAGGAGGACGAACTCGCCGAGTTGGTGATTACACGCATGGAGAGCGCCATGGAACTCTCCGTTCCTCTGGTCGCCGAGGGGGGCGTGGGAGCTAGTTGGTTCGAAACGAAGGGTTAGTGACGTCACGCGAGGCGTGCGTTGGATGTCGATACACACGACAGGCCCGTTCAGCCATGCCTTGGCCCGACCCCGGGGGACACCTTCCGTCGTCCCATACACAGAGAGGCCCCGTGGACCGTGCTCGATGGAGCCGGCGTACGGGCGGCCCCGAATAGACGCCGGAGGAATGAGATGAGCCGCACCATCAATAAGGTCATTCTCGTAGGAAACGTCGGACGTGATCCCGACGTCTACGAGACGAAGAACGGAACCAAGGTCGTACATCTGAGTTTGGCGACCAATCGTCCGCCGTTCGGAGACGATGCGGAGCCAAGGACCGACTGGCACCGACTTACGCTTTGGGCCGGTCTGGCTCAGTTCACCGAAGAGAACGTAAAAAAGGGTGATCGTATCTACGTCGAGGGGCGGCTCGAGTACGATGCCTATGAAAGGGAGGGCGTCAAAATTCCGACGGCGGATGTCAGCGTACGCGAGTTGGTCTTGCTTACAGCGCGTGAGGCCGAGATTCAAGTCGCCGCCTGAGCCGGCGGGGCCGATGCACCGGAGGGCGGGGCCGGATTCTCACAGCCACTCCCAAAAGCGGCGCTGGACGGAGAAGACGAATTCCCAGTCGCCTCCGTCGTTCAGGCCCCGCCCTACGTCGAAGTGCAACAGATCCCAGCCCAGATCGACGCCCAATCCCGCTGAACTCTTCACCCCGTCCGTGTTCCGGCGAAGCCAGGCCGGGTCGGGTATGCCGTTACGGGCGAAGCCCGTCGCGCCGGCAGTGCCGAACGCTCGGATCGTGAGCCACGGTGGTGCTACGGCTTGGCTCGCTTCGATCCGAAGGAGCGCCATTTGGTTTCCGATGAAGGAGCGGTAGGGGTAACCCGGGAGGGTGTGCCGGCCACCCAGGAGGAAAAGCGTCTGTATTGGGGCGTCCTCGGTCGAGACGCCGATCTGAAGCCCTGCCTCAAGAGCGGAACCCCGGTCCCGCTGCACTCGCCGAAGAGTCGTTGCCCACCAGAGGGACGCATATCGTTGATCCTCCATCTGACCGAGCCGCCCGGTGACTGAGCTTTCGAATCCTCGCCCTGGCGACCGAGCCGCAAGAGTGGCTTCGACGGCCCGATCGTCCCCCTCGTCAACGGCAAGAACCGCGCGGTCGGTGCTGGATTCAATGTCCGAACTCCCCGTGAGGACCCGGTTTACAACGTTCGTTCCAGAGCGATGACGTTCCCAGACGCCTCTCACCTTCAAGGAACTCGACTCTCCCCGGCGCCATTCGTAGCTGAGGTCCGCTCCCGAAGTGAAGTAAGGGTCCGTGTAGTCGCCGTGCACGAGCAGTGCGCTCAACGTGTTGACCGCTCCACTCGACCCTGGGAGTCTCCCGCCGGCGTCTTTCAGGGCGTTCCAATGTACGCCGAGGCCGAAGCCTTGCGGCGCGGGACCCGATCGCAGATCGAGGGCGAGCTGACCCTCGCCGCGTCCGAATGCGTACCCGCCCCCCGACAAAAGCGTCCAGTTCTCGCGAAGCCTGAACGTCGTTCCCGCTCCCGCGAAGGAGCCCTCAGCCCGGTTGTACCGGTACAAGGATGAGACGGAGGGCACGTGGAAGCGGGACCGACTCAAGCCGGTCAAGTAGCGCCGCCTCATGAGAGCCGTCGCTTCTTCACGGATGGCTTCGATCTGTGGGGAAGCGTCGAGGCCCTCCTTCGAGACCTGATCGTACAATCCGGATTCGAAGGGAAAATTCCTGCGTTGGTCCCCCGGCACCGAAGTGATTACTCCGCCCCGAAACAGTGACTCCGGCAGTTCGGGATTGAATTGGTAGTTCCGAATCTCGAAACGGCTACGGATGACGCTGCCTCCCAGAAACTCGATGATCGGAAGTTCCCGTCTGAGCTCGACCTCTTGGGAAAAGGGCAGCCAATATTTTCCGTCCCACATAGAGTTATCCATGGAGATGCGGATGTAATCCAAGCTCCCATCGACGTAGGCAGCGGCGGTAAACGTAAAGCTCAAACGAACGATGGCCCCGGTCCCTCGCTCCAAGAACAGCCTCCCGACGACGCCTGGAACTTCAGGGTCCTTGGGTCGAATCTCCACTTCGTAGACTCTGATGCTTCTTACCGGAGCGGAGATCGTCACGGTCAGTGAGTCCGTGAGGCGGTAGTCGTAGATCGAATCCGCTCCGGGAGCCGCGGGATGCACTACGGCCTCCACTTCATCGCCGTCACCGAGGCGAATCAGATCGCCGAAGTCGTCGGGCACGATGGTGAGATGGTCGAGGTGATACGTGATGTTGGTGGGAAGCGCCTTCGCGTCACGGAGGCCGACCAGCCGCTGCCGAGTCTGGCGCGGGGCTCTCCAAAAAACTTCGAGAGCGACCTGGTCGGTCTTTATCAGGGTACGTTCGTCGCTGTTGGTGCGATCAAGGAAGAAATATACGTAGCCGCGTGCGTCTGCCCGGTAAGCCTGAAGCGCCGCGTCGACGGCCGTGGCCTGGCGGAGATCTCGCGCTTGCCGGACGAGTCCGTACACCCTCTCACCGTTCCACGTCGGCTCGACTTGCGAGCTCGCACCCCGGGGGCAGAGAACCAACACGGTCACGCACGAGATGGCGGCCAGGAGTCCAACGAGAGTACTCCGATCGTTTCCGCTCTGCATGCCGTTGGTACGTCGCCCAACGGAACCCGTTCCAGAGGCGGGTCGCGTGGCCCCGTTACGGCGGGTCACTTGCCGTGGTGAGAAAAAAACAAGCCCCGCCCTCGCGGGACGGAGCTCAGACTTCAGCGGAGAGCCCGCCGCTTCAGTTCGCGCTCCAAAACCCGGACAGCGACGCGCCTTGAGGGCTTTCGCGTAGCTTCTCGAAAGCTCGGTTCCGAATCTGTCGGATCCGCTCGCGAGTCACTCCGAGTAGGGACCCGATCTCTTCGAGCGTACGCTCTTCACCGTCGTCCAAGCCGTAGTAGAGGTAAAGGATCTTCCTCTCGCGCTCAGTGAGGTAGTCGTCGAACATCGAATCGAGGAACTCCCGACGGGCGATGGCTTCCACGTCCGCTTCGATGTCCGTAGCCTCGATACCGGCGAAGCGCTCACCGAAACTCGCGCTGTTTCCGTCGCTGCGATCGATCGGAGCGTCCAAACTCAACTCGCTGGCGGCCACCCTTCGAAGAGCACGAATCGTCTCGATCGGCTCCTCCATCTCCCGAGAGATCTCTTGGATGGTAGGGGAGCGGCCGAGCTGTTGAGTAAGAGCGGTATTGATCCGGGCGAGCTTGGCGAGGTTGGAATTTTGATTAAGAGGGATGCGAACGGAACGCGTCTGCTCCGCGAGGGCTTGGAGCACGGTTTGGCGAATCCACCAGACGGCGTACGAAATGAACTTAACGCCCTTGTCCGGATCGAACTTCTTGACCGCCTTCAGCAGTCCCTCGTTCCCGATACACACCAATTCGGCGAGACCCAAGCCCCGGCCCTGATACTTTTTCACGTAAGAAATGACGAACCGGAGATTGGCCGTTACGAGTCGTTCAGCCGCTTCTTTGTCTCCGGATCGAGCCCGACGTGCGAGCGCCCGCTCTTCTGCCGGATCCTGAATGAGAGGGTATTTCTCGACGTCTTGCAGGTACTGGTCGAACGAATCGAGGCCTCTGGAAGTCGAAAACATTCGTGCGGGGCGCCTCGTCTCGAAAGTCATGAGGGTTTTTCTGACCGCTGCATACCGCTAAACACTCCGCCGTGCCACCACCCAATCACCAGATAAAGTGAGGGGCTTACCGTCCAGTTTAGCGAAGGAAGATAAAATAAAACTTTTGTTTCCGACGTCAAAGGCCTGACTCAACGCCCCACCAGTGGATCGGAGAGGATTCCGGATCCGACACCAGACCGGCGGGTCTGGCGCACTTGTCTGTCTTCGACCCCCCGAATGAGGCCCAGAAGTTCGGAAGAAATGCGAAAAGTAGGCTGCTCGAAGGCGTGCGGTCCGTTGAGTGGGAACGCGACGTCGATGCGGGTCAGGCCTCGAGTTCCACCCGGGAAGCCGATCCTCAACCCCGCACCGGCGGTGGCCAACGAGCCGGTATCCGCTCCGAACGGAACGTCCCCCTCCCAGATTGATCCGACGTCGACAAAAGCGGTCATTCCGAGATCCATGAAGCCGTTACCTGGAGACCCGAAAAAAATTCGATCCTCCAAAGTGGCGATCAGGCGCCTGCCGCCGGGAAGGTCGTCCACGCTGTAACCCCTCAGCCCAGAAGACCCACCGAGCGTCAACTGAAAAGGGCCCGTTACGGACCAGCCGCCGGCACCCGAGACGCGCCCGAAAAGGGTGTGCCGCGACGTCTCGGAAGGTCGCCAGTAGGAGTAGACGTCGAATTCACCGAGTACGTCGCGCCATCTGTTGTCGTTGCCACCAAAGATCTTACGACCTTCAAGGCTGATCGCCGATAGAAGCACCCAGTTGCCGGGCGCGAGTCCCCCAACGAGCCGGACCCGTCCGAACAAATCGGAATCCTCGATCGCGGAGCTGGAATCCAAAAAACCCACACTACGACCGACCACGAGGGCGAGCTCCAGGCCGACTGGAACGTCCTGTACGCCCCTCAAGAAATCGAGGCGGTCGTGTTGTTGAAACGTCAGATTTCTTTGGGCAAGGACGAGGTTGACTCGTGTCGCGGAGTAGTCCCGGATCTGCGGGGCGAGCCGATCCGAAATCTCCGAGGGCGCGGGCTCCCTGTTTTCGAAGTCTCGATCGGTGACGACCTCGGCCCCCTGGGAAAACTTGTTGTACTCCCACTTTTCCATCGAGAGTCCGGCACCGAGGATCGTAAGTCGTCCCGGACTTCCGAACCGCTTGGCTCCTGTGATCTCGGCCGACCTTTCCGCGAAGCGCTGCACCACGTGGGTGTACGCTCCTCCCTCGGGAAGGGTATAGGAAAAGAGATCCTTTCTCTGAACAAATGTTTGCACCGCCGCATACCGACCCACTTCCCCTACGAACGGGTAGGTTAGGCCCTCTCGGTAGGCGCTTCCGACTCGAGTTCGGTTGGCCTCGAGCGCGCCGTTCCAGCGTGTGCCGAAAAGCCTGGGGGTCGAGAACTGTCCGCCGGCCGCAAGGCGCTCCCGATTGCGGCGATAGAACCCGCGGAGGGTCATACCTCTGCCGAGGAGGTTCTTTTCGGTAACGTCGCCCCCATTAAATTCGAAACCTTCTTCGAAGCTCATTCGCACGTTCACCTGGAGCGTCCATCGGTCCCACGTGTCGAACGCGACCTCCATGGATCCATCGGATTGGCGGACGGTGGACACCGCGACCCGAGAAATGAAGGAGAGCCGCCGGAGGAGACGTTCGGATTCGCCTACAAGAAAGGGATCGAAGCAATCACCGACTCCGAAAAGTAATTCGCTCCTCAGAAAGCCCTCGTTCGTGTCGGCATGGACGCCATTCGCAAGGTTGTAGAACCACGGAATCGCGCCGCTATCAGACGTCGGATCGACGTCGAAGACCGAATGCACGTTGATCACGACCGACGACACTTCTCCTTGGGTGCACTCCTGGCCGGCCAGCGCCGCAGCCGAAGTGGTACCAAGGACGGCGAGTAGGGTTAACGTACGAGGGAACAATACAGCCATTAAATCTCTTTTGAGTCGATGCACGCGATAGTTTTCGGTGGGCTAAGCTAACCCCCAACCTGTTCGTGAGGCTCCGAAATGGACGCTCGTAGCAAATCCGCCCTTGAGTACCACTCCACGGGCCGCCCTGGCAAGATCGAAGTCATTCCTACCAAGACGCTCAATACGGAGCGAGAGTTGTCGCTCGCGTACAGTCCGGGAGTGGCGGCCCCGTGTCTTGCAATCTGTGACGACCCGGATGCCGTATTCAAGTACACAGCGCGGGGGAACTTGGTCGCCGTGGTCTCGAACGGGACGGCTGTACTCGGTTTGGGGAACATCGGTCCGAGCGCCGCGAAGCCGGTCATGGAGGGCAAGGGTGTGCTCTTCAAGAAGTTTGCGGGCATCGATGTGTTCGATCTCGAAGTCGGATCCGAAGACCCCGAGGACGTAATCCGTTTTTGCCAGCTCCTTGAGCCCACGGTCGGTGGCATCAATCTCGAGGACATCAGGGCGCCTGACTGCTTCGTAATAGAGAAACGCCTGAAGGAATCTTTGGACATCCCCGTGTTCCACGACGACCAACACGGCACGGCGATTATCGCGGCCGCAGCGTTGCTGAACGCATTGGAAATCATCGGGAAGAAGGCGTCCGAAGTGAGGGTCGTCTTTAGCGGGGCGGGTGCTTCGGCGATTTCAACGGGTGAGCACTTCGTCCGAATGGGTCTCACGCGTGGCAATTTGACTTTCGTCGATCGGATTGGAGTGATCCACGAGGGGCGTGAAGAAGGGATGAACGAATACAAAGCCCGCTTCGCGGTAGCCACCGGCCGGCGCACGTTGGCTGAGGCGTTGGAAGGTGCCGACGTGCTGATCGGGCTGTCCGCCCGAGGAGTCGTTACGAAGGAGATGATCGTCTCGATGGCCGGGTCCCCGGTCGTCTTCGCGTTAGCCAATCCGGATCCGGAGATTACGCCGGAGGAGGTGGCCGAGGTGAGGGACGACGCCATCATGGCCACGGGACGTTCTGACTACCCGAATCAAGTCAACAACGTACTCGGTTTCCCTTTCCTCTTTCGGGGCGCTCTGGATGTTCGCGCCCGGGCCATCAACCACGAGATGATGGTTGCCGCCACGAACGCTCTCTCGGAACTGGCCAAGGCCAGCGTCCCCCAGTCGGTCGCAGCCGCCTATGGCGGCGAGGCGTTCGAGTTTGGGCGTGAGTACTTGATCCCCAAACCCTTCGACCCCAGGGTGCTTTTCTACGTTGCGCCTGCGGTGGCGAAGGCGGCGATGGATTCGGGTGTGGCCCGCGAAGACATTGACTTGGAGCAGTATGAAGGTCGGCTCAGAGCGAGCCAGGGCCCCGGAGGAGAGATGATGAGGGGCTTGATCGAGCGCGCCCGTAAGCACCCCATGAAGGTGGTTCTGACCGATGGGTACAACGAACGTGTGCTCCGCGCGGCGCAGGAGATCGTGGAAGAGGGCATCGCCACGCCGGTGCTCGTCGGGCGTCAAGATAAAATCGATGCGATCGCGGAATTGCATGGGCTGGACCTGAATGGGGTGGAGATCGTTCACCCCACTCTGAGTCATGAATTGCGGCACAAGTACGCCGAGGCGCTCTACGAGTCACGTGAACGGAAGGGCCTCACGCGGGCCGAGGCACGCTCGAGGATGTATCAGGCGAATTACTTCGCCGGCATGATGGTTCGCCAGGGCGACGCCGACGCAATGGTGGGAGGCATCGAGTCCCACTACTCCGAGCTCCTTCGACCGGCGTTGGAAATCACTGGGCGAGCTGAAGGGGTGCGCAAGGTGGCCGGTATGTACGTCGTGGCGCAGCGAGATCGAGAATTACTCTTCTTCGGTGATACCGCGGTGAACATCTCTCCCGACGCGGATACGTTGACCGACATCGCCTTGCTCATGGCCGAATTCGTGGAAAAGCTCGGAATCCGCCCTCGTATCGCGATGTTGTCGTTTTCGAACTTCGGATCGGTCCGACATCCCGAGGCGGACAAAGTCCGAAGAGCTGTGGCCAACCTGAAGAAGCTGCGCCCGGACCTCGAGATCGACGGGGAGATGCAGGTGGATACGGCGCTGAATACCGAGATCTTGCAGTCCCAGTACGCCTTCAGCGATCTAAAGCAAGCCGCGAACATGCTGGTCTTTCCGGTCCTCGCCGCGGCCAACTCGGCGTATAAATTGCTGGCTGAACTAGGGAGCGCCGAGGTGATCGGTCCGATACTCCTAGGGATGCGGGACCCCGTACACTTCCTCCAGAGGGGATCCACGGTTCGGGATATCACGAACCTCGTGACCATCGCTTCGGTGGACGCTCAGGTGGGTTCCACGCAGCGTTAACGGCCCACTCGGCATAGAGGACTTGGACCGCTACATTTTTCGACTGACTTCTCACAAATAGCGGACACATGGCGACGAAAACCGAAGGCGTAGAGCGATCGATCAAAACAGGCGCCCGTGCTGGGCTGGAGATGCACGGTCTCCACCCTCAGAAGGACGTGCATTGGAATTTTTCGCCGGTTCAGCTCTACGAGAAGGCTTTGGAGCGGGGCGAGGGTCGGCTTGTACACATGGGCGCCTTCGCGGCGATCACCAGTCCTCACACGGGGCGTTCCCCCAAAGACAAGTTCATCGTGCGGGAATCGTTGACCGAGGACACGGTGGATTGGGGCCCGGGCAACGCCGAGATGAGCGAGGAACATTTTTTCGCCCTTCGAGCGGAGGTCATCGCTTACCTGGACGGACAAGAATTGTTCGTACGTGACGCCAGAGGCGGTGCCGATCCCAATCATTCGCTGGATGTGCGGGTCGTGACGCAGCACGCGTGGCATAATTTGTTCGCGTACAACATGTTTCTCCGACCCACCCCGGAGGAGCAGGCGGTTTTCCAGCCCGAATTCACGGTGCTGCACGCGCCCGGTCTAAAAGCCGATCCCACAAAGCACGGCACGAACTCCGGCACGTTCATCGTGGTGAACTACAAGGAACGCCAAGTCCTGATTGGTGGGTCCCACTACGCCGGGGAAATCAAGAAATCGATCTTCTCGGTACTGAATTATATGCTCCCCGACCAGGGGGTTCTTCCCATGCACTGCTCTGCCAACATCGGTCCAGATGGCGATTCAGCGCTTTTTTTTGGCCTTTCCGGCACGGGCAAGACCACACTTTCGGCGGATCCGGAGCGCGGGCTCATCGGAGACGACGAGCATGGGTGGGGTGAAGGCGGTGTGTTCAACTTCGAAGGGGGGTGTTACGCCAAGACCATCCGGCTGACCCCCGAGAGCGAGCCGGAGATCTACCAAGCGACGCAGATGTTCGGGACGATTCTGGAAAACGTCGTGTTGAGCGATGGGACGGCGGAAATCGACTTCGATAACGCGAGCATCACCGAGAACACGAGAGCGTCGTACCCCATTCATTACGTTCCGAACGCGGTCATTCCGGGCCGGGGCGAGCATCCGAAGAACGTCGTTTTCCTGACTGCGGACGCCTTCGGCGTCCTGCCTCCGATTTCGAAACTGACCCCCGAACAGGCGATGTACCACTTTCTGTCCGGGTACACTGCGAAAGTCGCTGGAACGGAGCGAGGCGTCACAGAACCCGAAGCGACGTTCAGTGCCTGTTTTGGTGCCCCTTTCCTGCCTCGGCATCCCGGCGAGTACGCGAAGATGCTGGGTGAACTGCTTCGCACCCACGGTTCCCACGTATGGCTGGTGAACACCGGCTGGAGCGGTGGCGCCTATGGCGTGGGCAGCCGCATGAAGCTGTCCTACACGAGGGCCATGGTGCGGGCGGCCTTGGCGGGAGATCTGGACGAGGTCGCGACCGCGGCCGACCCGATCTTCGGGCTGCACATTCCGTCCGAAGTGCCGGGCGTACCGGCGGAAATCCTGAATCCGCGAGACACCTGGGCCGACGGCGCCGCTTACGATGCGGCGGCTACGAAGCTGGCCACCATGTTCAAGGCCAACTTCGGCCGGTTCGAGGGGCAGGTCGGGGACGAGGTGAAATCGGCGGGCCCGAAATAGGCAGCGTCGAGGGATCGCGGGTCCTCCGCCGGGCAACGCTTCGCTCTACGGCTTCGCCGCAGACTGCCCGCAGGAGGACCCGCGATCCCTCTCCTTTTGGGGGCTTTAGCAGGTCGTGTGAAGGTCGGGTCGGGAAGCGCCTCCCCTCTCCGGGACCGGCCACCACGGATCAGTCGGTGCGCAGCGCCTCCATGGGATCGACGGAGAGTGCTCGCCTGGCGGTTCCGAACGACGCGGCCAACGTCGCGCTGAGAACCACCGCCACTGCCGCTGCGAGTACTTTGGGGTCGAGGACACTAGAACCGAGTTCGTTCACGAAGTAGTTGAAGAAAACGCTCGCCATGACCTCGTGAAGGGTCACGACGACAACGAGGCCGACGCCCAGTCCAGCGAGGGACGTCAACACGCTCTCGGTCGCCAGGGCTCCAGTGACCTGATAGGGACGAGCCCCGAGCGCTAAGCGGACCCCTATTTCCCTGGTTCGCCGGGCCAAACCCTCCGTAACGACACCCACGATGCCAATGACGGCCAGGATCAAAGCGATCAAGGTGCCGACTCCGACCAGCCGGCCGGTATCGGAGATCAAGCGCCCGACGGACCCGTTCATGTGAAGGTGGAGCACGCTACCGATCTGGGTGAGGGGGAGGTTTGGGGCCTGCTCAGCAAGCGTGCTTCGAAGGACTTCGGTGGCGGCCGATGTCGACGATGACGCCCGCGCCCCCATCTTCACACCCTCGCAGCCTGCGCAAATAGGGTAAGTACGCCAGCCAACGGGAAAGGCCTCGAATTGCCCGGCTGGCACGAACACGAGGGGCATCGGGCGTCGCCCGTCAGTCGCGAACATGCGGCCGAGTTCTTCGACCCGATGTACGTCCTCGGCGACACCGACCACGGTCATCCAAGGTCCGGCCTGACCCACCTTGATCTGATGACCAATGGGATCCTCGTTCGGCCACCATGATTCGGCCCCACGCTCAGTGACGATGGCGACGGCTGTGCCGCGCCCGTCCGAAGGCGTAAAAGAGCGACCCCTCAGGATGTCTACGCCAAGTACGTCGAAGAACCCAAGTCCGACCTCGTAGTAGCTGGACAGGCCTTCCTGGACACTGAGGTCCCGGGGCCTCCCGAAGTCCGTTACGGCGTCGACATCCGGGCCGCCTGGGTAGTCCTCCCCGACGAATTGCCATGCGGTCATGCCTGATACTTGAGGGGCGCCACGCAGTCGCTCGGCCATACGCTCCGCCAAGTCCCACTGGGCCGCCCGGTCCAACCCGGCGACTTCATAGTCGGGAATCGCCTGGATCACTTCACTCGTATCGTACCCCAGGTCGAGCGCCTCGAGCCTCGAGTAGGCCGACCAAAACACGCCGGCCGTAGCGACCAGGACCACCTGGTCTCCCAAAAAAAATTCGCCGGGTCCTTTTGCGCCCGTATAGGAGATACGGTCATCCGACGTCCGCGCCACCACCGGGACGTCCGCCAAAGCGGTTACCACGAGCTGGGCTCCATAGCGGTGGGAGAGTGAGTGTGACATTTTCCCTCGGCCGTCCGATCGCGGGCGCGCTCCGAGACAGCCTTCTAGGGGAGGAACATCAAATGTCCAACCGCGAACCGTCTGCCCGTTCGCCATTTTTCTTCATGGTCTGGTTCGCTCTTCTAGCGGGGGTCCCCCTAGCGCCGGTTCAGGCACAGGAAGCTCTCGAGATCTACTTCATCGACGTCGAGGGCGGGGGGGCTACCCTCTTCGTCTCGCCGGCGGGAGAGTCCTTGCTGATCGACACGGGAAACGGTGGTGAGAATGCAGACCGAGATGCCGGTCGCATCATGGACGCGATGCGTGACGCGGGCGTCAGCGAGATCGACCACCTCATCACGACCCATTGGCACGGCGATCACTGGGGGTCGATGCAGGAGCTCGCGAGCCGCGTCTCAATAAGGAACTTCATCGACCACGGTCCCAGCGTCGAGTCGAACACATCGGCGACCGAGTTCTTGAACTCGATCTATCCGGGGCTGTACCAAGGTGCCGAACACACGGTCGTTACCCCCGGGGATCGAATCCCACTTGCCGGAGTGGACGTGACCGTGCTTGCGTCGGCCAAGAGGGTCATCGAACGGCCGCTTCCGGGCGCGGGCCGACCCAATCCATACTGCTCGGACTTTGTGGCGCAAGCGGAAGACAACGGTGAAAATGCACAGTCGGTGGGCGTTCTCGCTCAGTTCGGCGAGTTCCGGGTCCTCCACTTGGGCGACTTGACCGTCAACACCGAATTCGAGCTTATGTGCCCGAATAATCCGATCGGCACGGTCGATCTATTCGTGATCTCCCATCACGGACAGCCGATTTCCAACGCGGCGGTCCTAGTGCACCCCATCGGCGCGCGCGTGGCCATCATGAACAACGGCACGCGCAAAGGCGGACAGCCAGAGGCGATGCAGGTGTTGTATTCGGCACCCGGCCTCGAAGACCTTTGGCAGCTTCATTTCTCTGAATTGAGCGGGCAGGAATACACGGTACCCGGCCTGTTCATCGCCAACCCGATCGACGAAGTACGCTCTTCCATGCCGATCGGGCCCATGGCCGACCCCCGGGCAGCAGGGGTCCCTCCGCGGCCAGTCCACAACGGCGATGCCAACTGGATCAAGGTTTCTGGGCACGGCGACGGGTCGTTCACGGTCGAGAATAGTCGCAATGGGTTCGCCAAAGAATATCACTAGATTTAGAACCGACTCGAAATTAGAGCCGACTCGGCGTTACCTTTTTTAGAACGGCCCGCCACCGTCTTTGCCAACGTTAGTGGGACACCACGAGGCGTGGCGCTTTCCGGGTTGATCTGTCGGTTACGGAGGGGAAATGGATCGAAAGTGGGTGTATTTGTTCAACGAACTCGAAGTCGCGGAAGCCTTTGCGGGGGACTGGGAGGAGGTACGTGGGCTTCTTGGTGGAAAAGGTGCGAATCTTGCGGAAATGGTGCGCATCCAGGTCCCCGTACCACCGGGCTTCACCGTAACGACAGAGGCGTGCAACGCGTACCTCCAGGCGGAGGGGCACTTCCCAGAGGAAATCTGGGAACAGCAAGTCGACGCCCTCCATCGAATCGAGGTCGAGACGGGTAGGGAGTTCGGCAACCCTGAAAAGCCTTTGCTCGTGTCCTGCCGATCCGGGGCGAAGTTCTCGATGCCGGGGATGATGGACACGGTTCTGAATCTGGGCATGAACGATGAAGTGGCCGCGGGAATGGTGGAGCTGACCGGCGACCCACGCTTCGTATACGACTCGTATAGACGGTTGATCCAGATGTTCGGTACCGTGGTTAGAGGGATGGGAAACGAGGTGTTCGAGGAGGTTCTCGAAGAAGCGCGGAATATGGCGGGCGTCGCCTCCGATCCGGAGCTCGGAGCTGAGGATTGGATGATCCTGGCACACCGCTTCAAGGATCTGGTCAAGACACACACCCGAGCACCTTTCCCACACGATCCGCTAGAGCAGCTTCAGGCGGCCACCGAAGCGGTGTTCGAATCGTGGAATACCAAACGGGCCACCGACTACCGAAACGCTTCAGGCATTCCGCACGACCTCGGCACCGCGGTGAACATCCAGTCGATGGTATTTGGGAACATGGGAGAGACGTCCGGGACGGGGGTGGTGATGAGCCGCAATGCGTCCACGGGCGAGCCGGGCTTGCACGGGGACTTCCTCGTGAACGCTCAGGGCGAAGACGTGGTGGCCGGAACTCGAAAGACCCTCGACATCAGCGTGATGGCCGACCGGTTCCCCGACGCTCATCATCAGCTCTCTGATATCGCGAAACGACTCGAGGACCACTATCGGAACATGCAGGACATCGAGTTCACGATCGAACACGGGAAGCTGTGGCTACTCCAGACCCGGAACGGGAAGCGCACCGCCCAGGCCGAAGTACGGATCGCCATCGATATGGTCGATGAGGGCCTTCTGGGTCGAGAGGAAGCCGTGCTCCGCGTGAGTCCCGATCAGGTGGATTTCTATCTCCATCCGCAGTTCGACGAGGGCGCCAGAAAAGAAGCTCAGGTCTTTGCAAAGGGCCTGAACGTGTCGCCGGGAGCGGCCGTGGGAATCGTGGCGTTCGATGCCGACACTGCCGAACAGTGGGCGAGGGAGGACGGCAAGGCCGTGATTATGGTCCGGCCCGATACGAGACCCGACGACGTTCATGGAATGCTGGCGGCTGAGGGGATCGTCACGAGCCGTGGTGGGCGGACCAGCCACGCCGCGTTGGTTGCTCGCCAGTTCGGCAAGCCCGCCGTCGTCGGAGTGGAGGACCTCGAGATCGACTTAATCGACCGCGAGGCGCGGGTCGGGGAGGTCACGATCCGCGAGGGCGCCGAAATATCCATCGATGGCATGCTCGGAGAGGTCTACCTCGGTGCCCTGCCGACCGTCGTCCCGAATATCGAAGACCCCTCGCTTTCCACACTGTTGGAGTGGGCGGACGAATTCCGGACCCTCGAGGTCTGGGCGAACGCCGATTACCCGGAGGACGCCCGACGAGCCCGCCACCTCGGAGCCCAAGGTATCGGCCTCTGTCGCACGGAACACATGTTCTTCGAAGAGGATCGCCTCACGATCATGCGGGAAATGATCATGGCTCGGAACCACGTGGAGCGGGACGACGCCTTGGATCGACTGCTCCCCCTTCAGCGTGGTGACTTCGAAGGATTGTTCCGGGTCATGGACGGCCTCCCGGTCGTGGTGCGTCTCTTGGACCCCCCTCTCCACGAATTCCTCCCCGACCATCAGGAGCTCCTGCGCGAATTGTCCGAGCTCAAGTTCAGGCTTCAGCACTTGGACACAATCCGCGAAATCGACGACACGCTCGAGGAGATTCGGGAGAAACAAGACTTTCTCCGACGTACCGAAGATCTGTTGGAAATGAATCCGATGCTTGGAACCAGGGGCGTCCGCCTCGGAATGTTGCTCCCAGAGATCACCCGGATGCAAGCACGCGCTCTTTTTCAGGCGGCGGCCCATTGTTTAGGTGAGGGGGTCGAGGTCAAGGTCGAAGTCATGGTTCCACTGGTCTCGCATGTGAACGAACTCGAGACGCAGCGTCTGCTCGTTGAGGCCGAGGCGCGAGAGGTGATGGACGAGGAGGGGGTGGAAGTTCCGTACAAAATCGGGACGATGATCGAGATTCCCCGTGCGGCTTTGACGGCGGACGACATCGCTGAGACCGCCGAGTTCTTCTCGTTCGGGACCAACGACCTGACCCAGACGGTGTTCGGGATCTCCCGGGACGATGCCGAAAACGGCTTCCTTCTTCACTACCTGGAGCACGGCGTGCTCCCCGACAACCCCTTCGCGACCCTTGACGTGGAAGGCGTGGGTAAGATCATGAGTATAGCCGTCGAACTCGGGCGAAGTGTTCGTCCGGATCTCGAGATCGGGATCTGCGGAGAGCACGGCGGCGATCCTAAGTCTGTGGAATTCTGTCACAACGCGGGACTGAATTACGTGAGTTGTTCACCTTTTCGGGTCCCGGTCGCACGCCTTGCGGCAGCGCAAGCGGCTGTCGAGGACGCCGGCTGGCGTCCCATGCCTGCTGCTCCGAGGGATAATTTTAGGCAGCCCAGGGTTCCCGAAACGGTGCAGGACGCTTTGGAGACGGCAGTTGCTCAGGCCGCCGTAGAGACAGCAATCCCGCAGGACGAGGTAGAAACGGTAGCTTCGCAACAGGACGCAGGGGCTGCGGATTTGCGCTCGGACGCGCAGGCCGCCCTCGCTCGGCCCGACGTAGGCCTGGGTTGAAGTAATGTAGCGCTACGGCCCTCGGGTCCAGCTAGTGATCCTGCGTCGCCAAATGCTCTCTTAGCACATCGCGCCCGAAGTCTCCGTCGAAGTCGCGCCAACCCGAGTGAATGTGATTGGGATCACGGGCGGTGTGATCGAACTCGATCAAGAAGCTCGGGCCCTGCACGCGGAAGTACGACACGTCGCCGAGCGCTGGGCCGCCGGACCAAGCGAAGCTGATGTTCTCGATGCCGCCCTCAACAACTTTTGCGTGTCGGAGCGTGGCGATGTCTCCGGACATCGCAGAGGTGTAGAAGTCGATGATCTCCATTAACAGTTCGCGCTGTACGGGGGTGAGGGCCGAGCCTTCGATCCCCACTGGGTAGAGGGGGTCGGGCGCGAGTTCCACGACCGTCACGATGTTCGTGGGCGCGACCTCATCGAGGATCGCGACCTCCCGTTGCGCCGGGGTCAGCGATGCGAGCAATGCTCGACCGGCGTCTTCCAGTGCACCAAGCGGGCGCAAGCCGGCTCGGGGTCCGTCCTTGACCTCCGCGGGGCTCGCGGCGAAGAAAGTCGGTGCGCTCACGGTGATCTGACCGTCTACGATCGTGAAGTGTGTCGAGAGGTGGTGCCCCTCGAACCGCCAGGCCCAAGTTCCCTCGGCCGACGGCGTTCCGAACACGGCGACGAAGTACAAGTCGGGATCGCGCGAGAATTGTCCACCGCCGTCCAATACCTCCAAGATCGCTTCGAGCTCGATGATCTGGGTGGCGGCCAAGTACCCGCGTTGACTGAGCCCGGTCTGCAGCAGGGCGTGCGCCAACTGTCTCTGGCCGGCATTCATGTCCTCGAGCGGCAAACCGTGGCGCTCGAACGTCTCGGGCGGGACGAAATGAAACCTCACACGTTCTTCAGAGTCGAACGCGAAGGCCGCGCGTCCACGCTCTTCGTCGGAAAGCGACGCAAGAAACTGGTCGGCGCCGTCTACCATCTGAGCGACATCGCGTTGCGAGCTCGCCATCGCCCCGCCGCAGGAGATCGCGGTGAGGTTCGTGGCTGCAGCGAGGCCTAAGACCATCCCCACACGTCCGATAGTGGAGTGTTTCATCTATTCCTCCCTCAATGGAGCCGGCAAGTGGCGTACTGCCCGCATGGGATCGTGAGGCGATAAAGGACTCTAGCGGCGGTTCTGCCCCGCCTGGGCTTCTGCCCGCCGCCTACGCAGGGCCTCCCGTTGGCGCGCCTCCCGGAGGAGATCCCTCGGGATCTCCTCGCCAACCACGATTCCCTGCTTGGCCACAGGAGCGAAATAGATTCGGGCGTTGGCCATCTCATCCGTGGTTGCGGCGCCGTACACGACGTCGACCGTCGGATCGGGGTTGTGTGGATTGGCGGAGGAATTGTCGAACCACCAGGTCATGTGGAGCTTGGAGCCGGCGGGCACGAGTAGTGGTTCCTCAAACTCGTAGAGGAACTGCCAGTTGAAGTCGTAGTTCGGGACCCACAGCAGTGTCTCCATCTCCCCGTCCGGATACTCGATCTCGTACTTCACCGCCTTTCCCCGGTAGTGCATGTGCGGGCCCATCGAAAGGAGATAGGTGTCCACTTCGAACGAACGCTGGTGTTCGACCCTGTAGTTCGGATCACCAGCTGGGATCTGAAACTCTTGCGTGTAGTTGAGGTCGGTTTCGACCACGTAGTCGATGACATCACCGGGCTCGTAGAAGACAAAAGCGGCCTCAGTTACATCGTCCACGCCGCTCCCCGGTCCCGGGTCCTTATGGTAGTGCATGTTGACCGTGATGTAGGGGTCTTCAGGTAGGAGCACGCCCCAACCCTCCGGATAGGTGAATGGCCCCCGGCCAGGTACGCCCACTCCCATGTGACTGGACACGATGTGGTGCACCCACGGTCCACCCGGGCGAAGCTCGGCCTTCGAGACCCACTTCGGCTCTGTATGGTGGCCGGTCGGGACGGGCATCTCGAAAGTTGGTTGCCAGTCCTTCACTTCGTCCGACACGTGCACCGGTTCTGCGAACTTCACGACAAGGTCCGGATCTCCGATCCACCAACCGGAGGGTGGCAGGGACGTTCCGCCCGCTTCCACCTCTCCGGATGCGACCAGAGCGGCCCATGCTTTTGCGTCGTTCGGATCACCCTCAGGTGCTCCGGCGTCTACCCAAGCGATGAGCGTCGCCTTGTCGTCATCGGGGATGTAGCGCTCATCCTTGAACGTGCCTTTGTGTTGTGCGTGTGCACCCCAAGGTGGCATGTAGCCCGTCTCGAGCGCTTGCTTGATCCGGCTGGCCCAAGGACGGGCGTCTTCGTAGGCGATGAGCGACATGGGTGCGGTGAGCCCACCGACCGAGGGCCCATCTGGCTGATGACAAGCGACGCAGTTCTTCTGGAGAATCGGAAGTGCGTCTGCGTAAAAAGTGGGCCCGTGGTCGTCCGAGCGCGAGAAAAGAGCATCGCCCGCGCGGTTTCCGAGAGCGCTCGTCTGCACGTTCGTGCAGCCGCTCAACCCGACCATTCCCACCGCGAACAGCCCGATCGAAGCCTTTGCTCTTCCGACCCTCATTCGTCCCCCTCGGAACCAGTAACCAGGTGACATCCTGACGTGCGGCAGACCAGTGAACAAAACCCAGCTATCCGTCGCCGACATGACCCCAACGTGAGGTTAGCATCGTCCCGTGCCCGTGTGCAAGGCTGGTTTGCTCCCCGCACGGCTTCACGGTCGGGGTGAGGAGGCGCCGCTTTCCGCTCGCATCTCGGTCGACACCGCCTGAACCTCGTCGAGCACGCGTAGCAGGTTGCCGCTCCAGATCATACCGATCTCCTGTTCCTTGTACCCACGGCGGACCAGCTCGAGCGTCACGTTGAACGTCTCCGACGCATCGTTCCAGCCGCTGACCCCTCCCCCACCGTCGAAATCAGAGCTGATGCCGACGTGCTCGATGCCGATCGCGCCGACGAGATAGTCGATGTGGTCCACGAAGTCCGCCACATCAACCGGCGGTGCCACGGCGACGACCTTCAAAGTGTCCGCTTCGGCGGCCGCGCGGTTGGCGTTGTTCTTCTCCGTGTTCAGATAGCCCCGGAAGGCGACCGTCTGGACGACTCCGCCATTCTCCTTCACGGCCAGGAGTTGTTCGTCGTCGAGGTTACGGCTCACGTCGTTGAGCGCGCGTGCCGAAGAGTGGGAGGCGATGACGGGCGCTCGCGTCAGCCGGAGCATCTGCATGATCGCCTCCTTCGAGGGGTGCGAGATATCGACCATGATCCCCCATCGGTTCATCTCCGCGATCGCCTGCCTACCGAGATCGCTCAACCCGTTGTGGAGCCAGACGCCGTCTCGTTCGCCCGTGTTCGAGTCCGAAAACTGGCTGTGGCCATTGTGCGCGAGCGACATGTAGCGCCCGCCCCGTTCGGCAAAGTCACGGATGTTTTCGAGGTCGAGGCCGACTTGATAGGCGTTCTCGATACCGATCATCGCGACCTTTTTCCCGGCGGCCGCAATGCGGCGCACGTCGGCCGACGTCAGCGCGAGCTCGATTCGGTCGGGCGCGATCTCCTCGGTGAGGCGATGAATCGCGTCGAACTTCGCGATGGCCTGTGCGTGGGCGTCCGCGTACCCCTCCGTCGTGAGGGGGCCCTGACCCACGTAGACGATCATCCACGACACGTCCAGCCCGCCGGCTTCCATCTTCGGGAGGTTGACCTGCGTTCCGAGGTCGCTCGTGTAGTTACGCTCCGCCGTGAAGTTGGCCGCGTTGATATCGTTGTGTGTGTCGAGAGTGATGACCCGATCGTGGATGCCGCCAGCTCGCTCGATCAAGTCGGCTTCGGTCTCGCTTGCCGAATTCCCCTGGCATGTGGCGGTCACAGCCACGGACATGGCCAGAGAGAAACTCTGAAAAGACCGGCTCTTGTTCGTACTGCGCATGGGTTACTCCGTTCGTCCGGTGGGGCAGCACCCGAGGTTGATGTCATTACAGTCGCAGCTCCCAACACAGCCGCAGGTCGCAACGTGCGCGGCAGCGGCTCGCAGAATCGGTGAAACAAGGCGTCGCATGGCGATCTCCTAAATGATTATTATGATGGTAATCCGTACGTTATGACGGTCGTGGGTACCTTGGGAATCGAAGTCTAGTGGCTCAGGTGCTTCTCAAGCACGGTTCCGCTCGCCAGCAACGCAACGATCTGGTCCTCGCCATACCCCAACTCCAAAAGGATTTCTCGAGTGTGCTCGCCGGCGCCGGGGGGTATCCGAGTGGTCTCGGGGCGATCCCCATCCCAGCGAATCGGCATGGCAATGTCCCGGTAATCGGGAATTTCGGGGTGATGCACACGTGGAAGCATCCCCGAGGCCTCGACCTGCTCGTCCATCATTACGTCGGCCATGTCGTGAATAGGGGAGCACGGAACGGCGTGGTCTCGGAGAAGTGTGGATAGCGCGCTTCCGGTATACCGGCTCGTGGCTTCCGCAAGGAGGTCGAAAAGTTGGTCTCGGTGCTGGACCCTCGACGGATTGGAAGCGAAACGAGGGTCGGTCGGAAGCTCGATCAGGTCCAGCGCTTGGCAAAGCCGCCCAAACGTGCCGTCGTTTCCGGCCGCGATCACCAGTGTTCCGTCCGACGTCGGGAAAGCTCGGTACGGAGAGATCATGGGGAATCCCGACCCCATGGGCCCAGGCACGACTCCGGTGGCGACATAACCTGTAAGATGGTAAGACACCCATCCGAGCGCCGTGTCGAGCAACGCCGTAGTTACGTGGGACCCCTCCCCGGTCGCGTTTCTTTTGTGCAACGCGGACAAAACCCCCATCGCTCCCCACATCCCGGTGCCGAAATCCACCACTGAGGCCCCGACTCGCGCTGGAGCGTCCGCGTCGTGTCCGGTGATCGACATGAGGCCGCTGTACGCCTGCATGAGGGGGTCGTATCCGGGCTGGTCCTTGAGAGGTCCCGTGGGTCCGTACGCTGTGACCGAAACGTAGATCACATCGGGACGACGCTTACGAACGTTCTCGTAGTCGAAGCCTAGCCGCTCGATGACGCCGGCTCTGGACGCTTGCACGAAGACGTCCGCCTCTTCGATCAAACGCCAGAGGATGTCCTTTCCTGCTTCCGACTTGAGATCGATCTGAATGCTTCGTTTGCCACGGTTGACGGACAGGAAAAGTGGGCTGCGCCCATTCCAGAGGGGGGGGCCCCAGTCGCGCGCCGCGTCTCCTTTCGGAGGCTCGACTTTCGTGACTTCAGCGCCCAAGTCGGCAAGGATTTGGGTGCAGTACGGCCCCGCAAGATTCTGGCTCACGTCCACAACACGTATATCCTTCAGGTGATCCATCAACTGCCTCCGCCGGGTGATCCTTCAGGCCGGCTCTGTTTTTTCGATCCTTTTTCCTTCTGTACCCGACTTGGAGACAGGCGGATGCCGCCCTCGGCGAGCCATCTCTTCGGTGTCGCCGTGCGCTTCAGTTCCTTTGGGCGAAGCTCGAACCACCGAGCCACGAGCAGAATTTCTGCCGCATCGTGGGGCGCCAACGACGCGGGACCCTCTTCGGGTGCACGGTAAACGGAGTCGATCGCCTCATCCACCACCCGACGCGCGCGTTTCGTGGTCGGGTAGGCGAACTCTTGTCGAAGGCGTCCTCTACGAATGAGGTAGAGGCGGCTATCGCCCGCGAACCCGGGCACGCGGTAGAGAAACGTAAGGCTTTCGATTCGGCCTCGGAACGCGGCGAGGCTCTCTTGGAACGTTTGGAGGCGTTCGATCCGGTCACGAAGTCGCGCCGCGTACTCGAAGTCGAGACGGGCTACGGCGCCTTGAATACGGTTCTCCAGCGTAGCGAGTGGTGCCCGGGTGCGACCCTCTAGAAAACGCCGAGCAGTCTGCACATTCTCCCCATAGGCTCCGCCGCTCACTCCGCCACAGCAGGGTGCGGGGCAGGTGCCCAGCTCGGCCCTCATACAGAGAGGGGAGCGCCCTTCACCGAAAATTTCGAGTTGATCGTCGAAGAACATCGGAGTGGCCCCCGCACAATCCCTGAGCCCCACCGCGTGGGCCAACTCGCGAACCGTACGGTTTACTTTGCCAACGGCTGGAAAAGGTCCGAAGTAGAGCGAGCCGTCGGGGACCGCACGCGTGACAGGCAGGATCCGGGGCGCTCGCTCGCGCGTGAGCTTCACGAACGCGTACAGGCGCTTCCTTTTGTGCTGAACGTTGAAGCGCGGTTGCCAACGCTGAATGAGCCTCATTTCATGGACCAACGTCGAAAACTCGTTCGGGATGTACTCCCACTGAATTCGGCCGGTTTCCCCGATCAGCCTGGTTGCCTTCTCTTCCGGCAGCGCCCTGAAGTAAGACAGTAGACGGGTGCGCACCCGGATCGACTTTCCCACGTACAAAGGGCTTCCATCCGCGTCCAGCATCTGATAAACGCCCGGACGATTTTCCGCATGAGTCCGAACGTATTCGCGTAGAGCGGAGGTGGACACGGGTGCTGGAGTTTCTTCGTGGAAGTGGCAGGGACCGGGCGAAGCGCGACTTTCGCCTTTCGTTCGGTAAGTATAGAGCGTCCTGGCGCAAAGAGCCATTGCCCGGGCCAAGGGGCTCCCGCTAACCTCCGCTCATGCCGTCAAACAGCGAAGATCGGATCATCCGCGACCCCCTCTGGAACACGATTCGGCTCGACCCCACGGCGGTTCGCATTATCGATACAGCGGCCTTCCAGAGGCAGCGGTATATCAAGCAGCTCGGATTCGCACACCTCGTCTATCCCGGAGCGACCCACACCCGCTTCGACCACGCGGTCGGCGTATATCACCTGGCTGTGACTGCGCTGCGCCGCCTCCGAGAGCGCACAGACATCCCGGGGGAGCTGTGGGGAGAAGCCGGACTCGTTCCTTATGCGGCCCTTCTCCATGACATCGGGCACTACGCGTTCTCGCACAGTCTCGAGGAGTTGGGCTCCGACATGCTCCCCGGGGACCACGAGGCGGTGAGCGCGCGCTTTTTTGCCTCCCCGGAGTTGCAACAGGCTCTCTCCACGCTGGGCGAGCAGGCCGCGCAGAAGATCCACGCACTGATCCAGGGCCGAAGCGAGAATCCGTTCGGTGGGCTCGTATCGGGCAGCCTCGACCTGGACAAAATGGAGTATCTGCGGCGAGATGCGAGGTTCTGCGGCGTGCCCTACGGGGAGGTGGACGTAGACCGTTTGCTCCAAGGTTTGGTCATCCTCACGGATCCCGAGACCGGTGCTTTCGAGATCGGCGTTTACGAAAAGGCGGTCAGTGCGCTGGAGTCGTTGCTTTTCGCGAAGTACCAGATGTTCAGGAACGTCTATTGGCACCACGGTGTTCGGGCGGCCGCGGCGCTCTACAAGAGGATCATCAACGAGGCGGTAGGAGCGAAGATCCTCGACGCGGAAGAGCTCGTGGGCCCCACCGACGAGGAGTTGCTGTACGAGACGTCGCGGCGGGCCCAGCAGTCCGATACGGCGATCGGAGAACGGCTGGCCACGAGGTGGCTTCCCGCCCTCAGGGCTCGTCGCCTCCCGAAGCGCGCGCTGGAAGTGACGGCGGCTGAGCTCGGCGACCGGGTCGTCGAAGATTGGGTACTCTCGGACACTTCGTTGAAGCGCGCTGTAGAGGACAGCCTCGCCGAAGAGGTCGGCCTTGAGCCGGGTGAGGTGTTCATCGACTTTCCCGCCAAGCAGGCCATGTTCCAACTCAACTTGCTGGTGGAGCGCCGCCACGGGCAGGTCGAACGCCTGGGCCCGGGTGGCCTGCCAGGGCTGATAGACCTGCCACGGTTGGCCGAGGGGTTGTACGCTACGACGAGAGTTCTACGGGTATTCACATTCGAGCGGCGGACGCTCGACCGGGATCGGGTGTTGGAACGGATCACACGGCCGGCAAGGTGAACGGGCACTGAACTCGTCGGTTCGGCGCCGACAGAGGTGATGACAAAAGCGCCTTTTCGCGTCCCAACCGAAACCCGGACCGGGGACATTCTCACCTCCCTAGGTCGATCGCTCCGGCACACTTTCACTAGCCAACATATGAGCGCTCATTGGCCCAGGACGCTAGTCGAGGGGCAGTTTGGTCGCCGTTGCAGGACCCGCTCGCGTGGCGTAGCATGTGCTGAACCCCAAAGTTTTGGGTAGGCGCCCACTTCGTGGCTGCCGTTCATTGATCTGGAACTGAGTGTATGACCGTATCCAAGCCCCTGATCGGGGTCATCGGCGGTAGCGGGGTTTACGAGATCGAGGGGCTGACGAACACCCGCCGGGAGGGGCTGTCGTCTCCCTTTGGTGAGCCCTCGGACGATCTGCTCTTCGGTGACTTGGAGGGGCAACCCATGGTGTTCTTGCCGCGCCACGGACGGGGCCACAGGCTACCGCCCGCCGATGTCAACTACCGTGCCAACATCGACGTGCTCAAACGCTCTGGCGTGACGGACGTCCTGTCACTCTCGGCAGTAGGCTCGTTCAGGGATGAACTCTCCCCGGGGACGTTCGTGTTGGTGGACCAGTTCATCGATCGAACCATCCACCGCGACAAAAGTTTCTTCGGCCCCGGTCTCGTGGCTCATGTTTCCATGGCGCACCCGGTTTGCTCCCGACTGGGTGATGCTCTCGAAGCCGCCGCCCAGAGCGTGGATGTGACGGCGGTTCGGGGCGGTACGTATATGGCCATGGAGGGGCCGCAATTTTCGACCCTGGCCGAGTCGGACTTGTATCGAACCTGGGGCTGCGATGTCATCGGTATGACGAACATGCCTGAGGCCAAACTCGCCCGCGAGGCCGAGATCTGTTACGCCACCGTCGCCATGGTCACGGATTACGACTGTTGGCACCCGGACCACGACAACGTTGAAGTGGCTGACATTATCCGAGTGCTGCTTGCCAACGCGGACCACGCGTGGGCGCTCGTGAAGGCCGTGGCTCGTGTGCTGAGTGATCGCCCCGTAAGGTGTCCCGCCGGCTGCGACCACGCGCTCGACAATGCTGTCATCACGGCGCCGGAGGCTCGTGACCCCGCGCTTGCGGCAAAGCTCGATGCGGTAGCAGGCCGCGTCTTGAACTCATGACAAGGAAGAGTCTGTGCCGCTGAAATCTCGCATTCGTACCATCCCCGACTACCCGAAACCAGGGATCCAATTCCGCGACATTACGACACTTCTGAAGGATCCTTTCGGGTTCCGGAAGCTGGTGGACGACCTGGTGCAGCCTTTTGCGGGGAGACGCATCGATGCGGTGGCGGGAATAGAGGCGCGTGGCTTTATCATCGGGGGTGCGGTCGCCCACCAACTGTCCACGGGCTTCATACCAGTGAGGAAAAAGGGCAAGCTGCCGTGGGATACGATCGGGCAGGATTACGAACTCGAGTACGGTACCGACCGGATCGAAATTCACAAGGACGCGGTGACCAAGGGCGAGACGGTTCTGGTGGTCGACGATCTGATCGCCACGGGTGGCACGGCCCTCGCCACGATCGACGTCTTACGGCTGGCTGGCGCGGAGATCGTGGGCTGCTCGTTCGTGATCGATCTGCCTGATCTGGGCGGGCGTAAGCGGCTGGAGGACGCGGGAGTGTCGGTTCTTACTCTCGTAGAGTTCGAAGGCGAGTGAACGTCGGTTGAACGTCGGGGGCAGGGCTTATCGCACGATTTGGCTTGGAGAGGACGGCCGGGCGGTGGAGGTCATCGACCAGACACGTTTGCCCCACGAATTCGTCACGGTGACCCTGCGAACCCGGGACGATGCGGTGCACGCCATCCGCTCCATGCAAGTGCGGGGCGCGCCGCTGATCGGTGTCACCGCTGCCTACGGGGTGTGCCTGGCGTTGGCCCTCGAAAACTCCGACGAGGCGCTGGACGCCGCCCACGATGCTCTGATGAGCGCCCGCCCCACAGCCGTAAATCTCCGGTGGGCGTTGGAGATGGTACGTACGGCGTTGAGTGGAGTGGCGCACGACGATCGAGTCGCCGTCGCGTACGAAACGGCGGCGAAAATCGCCGACGACGACGTTGTGTCCTGCAAGGCGATCGGCGAACACGGGGCTGAACTATTCGTCCGTCTCGCCACCGAAAAAGGAGGGCGGAAGGGCGTCGAGCCCCTCAATGTCCTCACGCACTGCAACGCGGGATGGCTTGCGACCGTGGACTATGGCACCGCGCTCGCCCCGATCTACACCGCTTTCGATGCCGGGCTGGACGTGCACGTGTGGGTCGACGAAACACGGCCACGCAACCAGGGAGCCTCGCTCACCGCGTGGGAATTGGGCCAACACGGGGTGCCGCACACGGTGATCGCCGACAACGCCGGTGGCCACTTGATGCAGCAAGGACGCGTGGATGTCTGTGTGACGGGCTCCGATCGGACCACGAGCAGGGGCGACGTGTGTAATAAAATCGGCACCTACTTGAAGGCTCTTGCCGCCTACGACAACGGGGTGCCCTTTTACGTGGCCTTGCCCCATTCCACCATCGATTGGCGCCTATCCGATGGCATCGCTGAAATCCCCATCGAAGAGCGGGATGCGAGGGAGGTCACCCACGTTTCGGGCGTGGCGGAGGACGGTTCCGTGCGCACGGTGCGGGTGACACCCGTGGGTAGCCCAGCCGCTAACGCAGCCTTCGACGTGACACCGGCCCGTCTGATTACCGGCTTGATCACCGAGCGGGGTGTGGCGGAGGCGAGCTCCGAGGGGCTTCTAACTCTCTATCCCGAGCGTATCCCATGAAGTCTGCCTGGAGTGACGAAGACGCTGCGGCGTATGTGGCCCGCTACGCCACTGAGGGCGTGAACGAAGATCTGGCGCTCCGCGTGTACACGTCCCGCCTTCTGGGCAGGAACGCGCTGCTGGTCCTGCACGGGGGCGGTAACACGTCGGTGAAGACTACGGTTACCGATCTTCTTGGGGAGGATATCGCGGTCCTGTGCGTCAAGGGCTCCGGTTGGGACATGGCGGATATCGAACCTCCTGGTCTGCCAGCGGTCCGCTTGGACCCCCTGTTGAGACTTCGCTCTTTCGACGTGTTAGCGGACGAGGATATGGTTCGTTTCCAGCGCGGCGCGCTGGTCGATCCCTCGTCGCCGAACCCGTCCATCGAGACTCTGTTGCATGCGTTCCTACCCCACAAGTTCGTGGACCACACCCACTCCGCCGCGGTTCTGGCGCTTACCGACCAACCCACGGACCAAGCGGTGTTGGGCGAGGTCTACGGGGACCGTGTGGCGCTGGTGGATTATGTGAAGCCCGGGTTCGACCTGGCGAAGGTCGCTGCGGCGGTTTACGACGCCCACCCGGAGGCCGAGGGCCTGATTTTGCGCAAGCACGGGATCTTCACGTTTGGTGCCACGGCTCGGGAAGCCTACGAACGTATGGTGGATCTGGTCACTCTGGCGGAAAATTACATTGCAGAGGCGGGCGGGGGCGGGGGCGTCTTCCCGGGCGGGGAGCTGCCCACGGAGATCTCTCCGGTGTCGGAGGTCGCCCCGGTCGTGCGGGGGCTGTTGGCGGTGCGTGGCGCCGAATCGCTGGCGGACCCGGTCCGTATGATCCTCGAATTCCGCACTTCCGAAGCTGTGCTGGAATATGTGAACGGCCGGGATGTCGGGCGTTACTCCCAGATCGGGGTCGTCACTCCGGACCACGTAATCCGCACGAAGGGCGTCCCTCTGGTCGTTCCCGCGCCCGAGGCGGGTCGGGAGGACGCGTTCAGGGATGCCGCAAGCGCGGCCGTGGATAAGTATGTGGCCGACTACCAAGCCTACTTCGCCCGCCACGACGGAGTGCGCGAGCCGGCGAAGCAGGTTCTGGACCCCATGCCCCGGGTGGTGTTGGTGCCGGGGTTGGGTCTGTTCGGCGTCGGAAACTCCGCGGGTGCCGCCCGTATCGCCGCGGACCTTGCCGAAAACACGGTGCGCGTCATTACGGACGCGGAAGCCGTCGGCGGGTATGAGCCAGTGGATGAGGCGGCCGCCTTCGATATGGAGTACTGGTCTCTAGAGCAGGCTAAGCTCTCAAAACTTTCGGAGGGTCCTCTAGCACGCCGCGTGGTGGTGATCACGGGTGGAGCGGGGGGTATTGGAGCTGCCACCGCGAGGGCTTTTTCGGCCCAAGGGGCGCAGGTGGCTGTCCTGGACCTAGATGGTGAGGCGGCCGCGGCGGTCGCGGCGGCGATCGGCGGCATCGGCCTGGCGTGCGACGTGACCAACGGGGCCGACGTGCGGGCGGCTTTCGACGCTGTTTGTGAGGCCTACGGCGGTGTCGACATCGTGGTTTCCAACGCTGGGGCCGCCTGGCAGGGGAAGATCGGTGAAGTGGACGATGGGATCCTCAGGGAGAGCTTCGAGCTGAATTTTTTTGGCCATCAGACGGTTGCGCAGACCGCGGTGCGCGTGATGCTGGCGCAGGGCACGGGTGGTGTGTTGCTGTTCAACGCGTCCAAACAAGCCGTGAACCCCGGCCCTGGGTTTGGCCCCTACGGGTTACCCAAGGCGGCGACACTGTTTCTGGCCAAGCAGTACGCGCTGGAGTACGGGTCTGCCGGCATCCGTTCCAGTGCCGTCAACGCGGATCGGGTCAACACGGGCATGTTCGCGGGTGGCTTCCTGGAGGAACGGGCGGTGGCCCGGGGGCTCACTTCGGAGGAATACCTGCGGACAGGCAACTTGCTTAAGCAAGAAGTACTGGCGGAAGACGTCGCCCAAGCCTTCGTCGCCCTCGCCCTCGCCCGGAAGACCACGGCCGCAACGTTGACCGTGGATGGCGGTAATATCGAGGCCAGCCTCCGGTAGGCCGATCCGTTGTCGTGAGAGCCCGGCGGACCCCTTTGCTTGCTCCGCCCCGATCACGCGAGCATTTTGCCCGTCGGGCCGTTCTCCCGTTCGCGACAGTCGCGAACGCATCGGTCCGTGCGCCTCGATTCTCGCGCGTTGGTTCTCGTGCGTCGGTCCGTGCGCGTTGGTCCGTGAGCGTACCCGATACGGCAGGAGGCCGAAGGCCATGAACAGGATGATCACTTCGATGGGCGTCTGTCTGACTTTAGCAGTGGGCACCTCTGTGGCGCAGGCCCAAGTCGGGGCGGATTTCGACCCCGCCGATTGGGAGTACGGCCCCCGGAACGGGGAGGTCGATGAAACGCCGATCTGGAACCCGGTCATGCAGAAGATCAAGGCGGGGCAGCCGGTCATTGGAGGCACGATCCGCGCTACGGATCCGCGGACGTACTGCGCCACGGCGGCGGCCGGGTACGACTTCACCTGGATCGAAATGCAGCACGAGGCCATGACGTGGGAACAGGTCTCTCGGATGTGGCTCGCTTGTCCGGGGCCGGCGGTGCCGGGCGTGCGAATTCCCCACGAGAGCGAAGGCAACATGCAGAAGCCGGCGGACATGGGGGCGTTGGTCATCGTCGTGCCGACAGTCGATAGCGTCGAGGAGGCCGAACGTGCCGTTGCCTGGACCTACTTCCCGCCGCTGGGACGGCGTAGCAACGGTGGGGGGCAAGCGTTCAGCAACACCATGTGGGGCGACGTTCCGGGAGGATACCGGGCCACGTGGAACGCGAATGTGGTTCTTTTCCTCATGATCGAGAACTTGGAGGGGGTCAAGCACGCGAAGGAGATCGCGAAGATCCCCGGCGTAGACGGGCTCTTCGCCGCCTCAGGGGATCTGGGAAATTTTTCCGGCTTCCGTCAGGACGATCCCGAGTACGAGATGTTGGTCCGCGAGATCGTGGTGGCTGCCCAGGAGGCGGGTAAGATCGCATGTGGTCCGCTGCGCTGGATGGGGGACCGACCCGATTTCATGTGCTTCCAGGGGGGCACCGAGGGAGCCAACATCCGCCGTGGCGCCCAGGCTGAGATCGAGGCAGGGAACCAGCGGTTTTCCAATGCCCCGGAGCGTCCCAGAATCGCCGGCGTGCTCGCCGACCTCACGGCGGCGTGCGGCGAGATCATCTACGAGGCCGACTGCATCAGCGCGGTCCGCGCGGCCGCGAGGGCGGCAGGGGACTTATCTGAGCCCGAGCAGCAAGGCGTCCGAACGAGGTTGACGGAGATCGCTGATGCCAACCCGAGCCAGGCCGCGCGCATCCGTGAAGTGGCCGCCGAGGAGGGGCTCCGACTCTAGAAGGCTGTTGAAGAAGTACAGCGGGTCGCGCACAGGAACAGTCTTCTAGACCGTTTCCGAAATCACGAGGAAACCCAGCGTGACGTTGTCTGGGGCCCCGCGCTCATGGGCGAGGGCAACGAGCTCGGCTGATTTTTCATCCAGTCCCGCGCTCGTGAGGCCTTGAAGCGCGGCTTCCAATTCGCTGTCGGTCACCAAACCCGCCAGCCCGTCGCTGCAGAGCAAAAAGATGTCGCCGGGCAGTGCATCCCCACCGAAGGTGTCCACCTCAACCGCTCCCTCGGTGCCAACCGCCCGATTGATCAGGTGGCCGAGCGGGTGGTCGGCCGTCGCCGAAGGTGAAATGGCCCCCGACTCCACCAAGTCCTGAACGACGGTGTGATCCCGGGTAATCCGCCGGAGCTCACCACCACGAAACAGATACCCGCGGCTGTCGCCGACGTGGCCGATGGTCCAACGCCTGGTATCACGATTAAGCGAAATCGCGGTCACGGTCGTGCCCATTCCCGCCCGCCCCGGTTCGGTGGCTGATGCGTTCCAAACCTCTAGATTTGCCAAAGAGACAGCCTTGGCCATTCGATCGCTCGGTTCACCTGCGGATCCTTCGGGCGAGCACAGGAACCCCTGGACGACTTGCGCCGCCAAGGCGGACGCGTATTCGCCGCCGGGCCGCCCGCCCATCCCGTCCGCAACGATCACCAAGCCCCGGGCCTCATCGAGAACAAGCGTATCCTCGTTCTGGGCTCGCCGGAGTCCGGTGTCGGAGACCCCCGCGGCGTTCCATTGGAGTGTCAAAGGGTCTCCATGCAGCGTAAGCTGTCGGGCAGCTCCATTTTGTGTGCCCTCTTGCGAGTTCGGTCCGACGGCCCACGATGCTTCACGATCAGCCTCGAGTTCAACAGACGGTGCTCGAGTGTCGGGGAAACGAAGCTAGGGTCGAGGTACACGATCGCACAAAGTCGCGTAGGCCTTGGAAAATCGACGCGATTCTTTGCCCGCGCGCTTGTGTAATCGGGGGAACCCGTCGACCGATGAAGGGTTAAGCATGATGTAATCGTCCGGGGGTTGCCAGGAGTGGAAAGCTACGTTAAGTCCCTTCCGAAAATTTATTTTAGAGCGTATGGACAAGCTTGGGGTAAGCGGATACGTTCCATGGCTGTGCACTTAGGGCGTTAGTTGGGACTGCTCATTACAGCTCCAGTAAAGTATTCCAACTTCAAACCAGAACAGGTTTAGGAGATAGATTAGATGGCCACGGCTACACCACGTAAGAAGCGAAAGGGTCGCGGAAACCCCCTCGCCGGTTTCGACGCCAGTATCGAGGAGAAGACGGCTCTCGACCAGTATTTAAGGGACGTCAGCAGGCACGAGCTCATTACTCCGGACAAGGAAAAAGAGTTGGGGGCGCTGGCCCAGTTGGGTGACCAAGACGCCATCCAGGAGTTGGCTCGAGCCAATCTTCGATTCGTCATCAGTGTGGCGAAGAAGTATCAGAACCGTGGCGTGGCTCTTACCGATCTGATCCAGGAGGGCAACGTCGGGCTGGTGACTGCGGCTCGGAAGTTCGATCCGGAGCAGGGCGTAAAGTTCATCAGTTACGCGGTGTGGTGGATTCGCCAAGCGATTCTCGCGTCGCTCGCGAACCACGGACGGGCCGTGCGCGTTCCGCTCAACCGTGCGTCCGACTTGGCGCGTATCTTTCGGGAGAAAGAGCGTCTCAAGCAGGAGCTGAACCGCGAGCCCACGTCTGAGGAGTTGAGTGGTGCGACCGACCTCACGCCGGAGTTGATTGAGTCTTTGCAGACGCTCAACGCGGCGGAGATTCGGTTGGACGCGCCCATCGGCGACAGCGAGGATTCCCAGTTGGTCGAGCGCTTCATTTCCGAGGAAGCCGCCGAGCCCGAGCAGGACGTCGAGAGCCGGTTGTTGACCGAGACCGTTGGGTCCGCATTGACGCTTCTCGAAGCTCGGGACGCGAAGGTGTTGCGCCTGTACTTCGGGCTCGAGGGTGAGCGCGAACACACATTGGAGGAGATCGGTAACATGCTCGGCGTAACACGAGAGCGTATTCGTCAGCTCCGTGATCGTGCACTTCGGCGGCTCCGAGAGGGTGGGAAGGGAACGGCGTTGGAGTCTTTCGCCGCGTGATCTTCCGCGAGGGATGCCCCGCTCCCCGTGAGGCCGATGGCCTTCTCGGGGGGCGGGGCTTTTTTCGTGCGGGTCACCCCGAGGGTAGGACGTCGTGAACGGGATGGTCCGCCGCGTCGGCGGTGGCGTCTATACGGTGGCCCTCGAGTCCGGGGAGATCGTCGAAGCGGCTTTGAGGGGCAGGATCAAGCGCGAAAAACGGGAAGGGGACCAGGTGGTGATCGGCGACCGGGTTCGGGTCGAAGCCATGGAAGACGGAGCACACGTCGTTGAAGAGGTGCTTCCCAGGGTCACCACTATCACGCGCACCCGCTTCGGGGGCCGGGCCGTAAAAGTTCTCGTTGCCAACGCGGACCGGCTGCTCATCGTGGTGGCGGCCGTCAAACCGAAGCCCCACCGGGACCTGATCGACCGTCTTCTCGTGGTCGCCGAGTCCGGTGGCGTTAAGCCAGTTATCGTGGTGAATAAGATGGACCTCGACGGCGCGGCTGGAGTGGCCAAGGGGCTGGAACGGGTATACGTGCCACTTGGTTACGAGGTCCTACCGGTCAGCGCGGTCTCGGGTGAGGGTATGGATCGCCTTGCCGATCAGCTCGGTGCGGGGATCGCTGCGCTTGCGGGTCCGTCGGGTGTCGGAAAGTCGAGCCTCGTGAACGCGCTCGAGCCGGAGCACGAGCTCAGGACCGGGGAGCTCAGCCGGAAGCGTGGCACGGGCAGACACACGACGGTGAGCTCCAGTCTCATCCAACTCCGTGGTGGGGGTTTGGTGGCGGACACGCCGGGCTTCGGCGACGTGGGTGTCTGGGGGGTTGCAAAAGAGGAACTAGACCGCTGCTTCCCGGAACTCCGAACGCTTACGTCTTCGTGTCGCTTCAGGGAGTGCAGTCATCTGCACGAGCCCGACTGTGCGGTCCGGCAATCGTTAGAAGCGGGCACCATCGATCCGGGCCGTTTCGAGAACTACCGGCTTTTGTATGAGGAAGCGTCGGTCTGATCGCGAGTCTCGCCAGGAGTCGGGGCGCGATCCTGACTCGGGTGCGAGGTGGCGGATAGAGGCGTCACGTGAAGCACACCCGTTGCCGGGTCGTTACTTATCGAAATAGGCCATCCGTATACGCGTTTAAGGGTTGCTTCGAGCAAAACCTCCCGGGGCTCGCCTTCTGCCGCGACCCTCCCCCGATCGAGGAGGAGCAATCGATCCGCGAAGCGAGCGGCGAGATCGAGATGGTGGGTGATCAGGAAGATCGTCATCCCGCCGTTGGCCGACGTTCTTAGCAGCTCCAGGATCTCCATTTCGTGGCGGATGTCGAGGCTTGTGGTGGGTTCATCCAGGAGCAGGATGTTCGGCTCCTGTGCGAACGCCCGAGCGACTCTAGCTCGCTGGAGCTCGCCTCCGGACAGGGTGGAGAGGGAGCGATGCGCCAGGTCCCCGACGTCGCACATCCGCATGGCCTCGGTAATCGCAGCCCTGTCCGTGATTCTCTCGGATTGAAGGGCACCCAAATGAGGGTAACGCCCCATCGCCACCAGCTCCCGCACCGTGATGGGGAAAGCCACAGACTCGGACTGAGTCACCACTCCGGCCTCGCGCGCCAAGGCCCGCCGATTCCAGTCCGAGATGGGTTGCCCGGACAGGCGTGCGCGACCCGAAGCATGGGGCACCATTCCCAGGAGGGCCCGAAGCAACGTCGATTTCCCGGAGCCATTCGGCCCCAAAACTGCGTAGAAAGCGCCTTTCGGCACGATCATGTTTACGGAGTCGAGCGCGGGCACGGGCACGTTCGGATAATGGACCGTGAGATCGGTCGCTTCCAGGGCTGGGGACTCCGCGCTGCTCATCGACATTACGATTCGATCTCCGACCCGGACCGGGCCCCCACACTCCGTCGTAGCAGCAGAAGAAACAGCGGTACGCCCACGAACGCGGTGACGACGCCGATGGGCACTTCGGTGGGCGACAAGACGGTGCGGGCCACGATGTCCGCGAGTGTGAGGAAAACGGCTCCAGCGAGGAAGGAGAGTGGAAGAAGCACTCGGTAGTCGGCACCGACCGAAAGCCGGACGCCGTGGGGCACGATCAGCCCCACAAAACCGATCACCCCCGTGGCGGCCACCCCGGCAGCGGTCAGGAGCGACGCGAGGACGTATGCGATACGTTTGACGCGCTCCACGTTGGTCCCGAGATAACCAGCGGTCTCCTCACCAATTGCCAACAGGTTGAGGGGGCGGGCGAGAGCCATCAATGCGATCGCCGCGGGAAGGCTGTACAGCGTGACCATCCAAACGGTGGACCAGTCGGAACTCGCGAGGCTGCCCATCATCCAGAGAACCGCGCTTCGCACCGTTCGTGCGTCCGATATGGAAAGAACGAAGGACATAAAAGCGGTAAAGAAGGCCCCGACGACCACGCCGGCCAGAAGCAACACGCGGACGTCGACCCGATGATCGGCCGAGGAGGCCACCCCGAGGACGAGAAGGATGGCGAGCAGGGCGCCCGCGAGCGCGGCGGCGGGCAACGCCCAGGTGAGGGAGGCGGTGAGGCCCAAAGCGAGGGCGAGAACCGCCCCGGTGGCAGCGCCCCCCGAGATCCCGAGGATATAGGGCTCGGCAAGCGGGTTGCGAAGCAGCGCCTGGAAAACGGCGCCCGAAAGCGAGAGTCCACCACCGACCAAGATGGCCATCGCCGCCCGGGGCGCCCGCAGCTCTATCACTATTTGTCTGACGTTTACGTCCCCCTGGCCGCGCAAGGCGGCAAACACTTGGGCGGTCGTAAGGTCCACCGAGCCCAGTCGGAGGCTGAGCATGAAGACCAGAACCACAGCGAGAGCCAGAAGGCCCGCCCAGGCAAACGGCTTCATCCCGGACCGTCTTCGAAGGCCCCAGGATGAAGGAGGCGCGCGATATCCGTTGCGGCTTGTCCGAGCCTGGGTCCTGGAATTTCCACCGACGGCGGCAGCTCGGCGCTCGGTAGGTGACCGAGGGCGGTGGGTGGTGTCAGTCCTTCGGAGACGAGAATCAGATCGAGTCCCCGATCGAGGAGGGCCTCGACACTCACCGAGGCGTAAAGGGGGCCCAGATCATCGAAGACGTTGTCTCCACCTGCAGCCGAGATGAGCTCATCGATGTACGTGCCGGACCCGGCCACCCAGGGGGGATCACCCCCCAGTAGATAGGCGACACGCGGCTCGGGTAGGCCGGCAACGCGTCGAGAAACGCCCTCGAGGGCGTTTCCGATTTCACCCAGCAACTCGGCGGCTGCGTCCTCCTTACCTATGATCAGGCCCAAGTCGCGAATGATGGTCAACACGTCCTCGATGCCATCCGGCTGGACCGCGAAGTGGGGAATCGCCAAGTCGGTTAGGCGCTCGGCGGTGGCCAAGTCCGATTCACCCGCGAAGCGGATCACGAGGTCGAGATCGAGAGAAACCAGGATCTCCAGGTTGGGCTGTAAGCCCCCGCCAACCGACGGCAGCCCCTCGATCTCGGGCATCCGGTCGTAGTCGGTTCGGCCGACCAGATTGTCGGCTTCCGCCATCGCCAAAAGCGCCTCCGTGGCCGAGGGGACCAACGAGACGATCCGGCGAGGGGCCTCTTCGAAGGTGTGTCGCGTCCCCGCGGCGTCCGTCAGTTGGACAGGATAACCCGACCTCGAGGCTTCGGTGTCTTCAGTGCCATCTGGAGGTTGTTGGCCGGAGAACGTGTCGCAGGCGGCCAGAATCCCGATGACGAACCAGCGGGCTGACCATCGCATGCCTCGCCCACCCCACGGCGTCAGGGCGCCAGTCCACATGGGTCCCTGTACTCCTCCACCCAAGATTCTCCTCGACGTGTTAGGGCAGAGAGCCACATGGAGTCTTCGCCCAGGACCTCCAATAAGACTTCGTCGCTTCCGTCGCCGTCGACATCCAAGTGGTCGAAGTAACGAGCGGCGCCCTTTCCGTCGCGCGAGGCCAGCCGGTAGTCGACGTACGAACTGCTGTAGCCGGTCCCATCGTCGTCGTCGACCGCGAGAAAGACAGAGTAGGCTCCACGGTTTGCCGGCCCAACGACCAGGTCATCGGCGTACACGAACGACGCGACCACGGTCGGCGGGCCGTCCGCCCGCGCTCGAAACATCTGAACGTCTCGCCGGATATTGAGCACGGAGGCGGGCCAAAGCGCCCCGACCGCAGGAATGATCTGCTGCATGGACGTGAGTGAGGTTACCCGCAAGTCGCGGGTCTGGACTACCGGGGAGTACGCACCATACTCGAACGCGCTTCCCTCCCGAGTCGGAAGGGCCAGAAACCTCTGGACGGTGGCGGCGGCGGGGACCAATTCGATCGGGCCTCTGATCTGGGGCCGCACCCGACAATAACGTTGGTCCACCGAGAACCTCTCAGCGGTTAACCTCCCGACTCTCGCCCCGTCGGAGAACAGCGTGAATTCGATGCCAGGCGTAAGGTATTCGGCAATAAACGCCCTGCTGGCTTCTGCCGACCCGGCCTCCTCAATCGGGGAGAGCCCATTGGGTCCTATCTCCGCCACCGGCACGAGGATCGCCTCGCCACCGGCCCGGTGGCCCAAGTAGAGAACCGGCCCGAGCGGTGGCTTGCTGGGAACCGAGTCGTCGGCGACAGCGACGACCTCGGGGGGCGCCTCCGAAACGACGCTTTCCGAGGGCGCGCGCAAGCCGACATAAACTCCGCCCCACGCTACGTTGTCGCAGCTCGTGGCGACGATTACAATCCCGAGCAGCGGGAGCCTCTGGAGGGCTTTGTTCATGCGGAAAAGCTATCTCGGCTCCGTGGAGAAATCAAAGGTATGGTTTCGTCATGGAACGGTCCGTCGCGCTGGGGCTCGAAGGATTAGGGTGAGTTGGATGCGCCGTTGAGGAAGGGTTTGGGGTGGGCACCGGGGTTCGTGGCGGGTCTGGCGGCTGGTGCGACGGCGACCGTTGCCGTCGCTCTTCTCCTGTATTCGGGAGAGGGACTCCTCAGATCGCTGACGCTCATCGTAGCCACCGAGCTGGGTGCGTTCGGTTTGGGTCTTGGCACGAGCGCGCCGCCGACGGACTGGGATGACGCGGTCGAGTCGCTTAGAAAACGTTGGCGTTTTGTCTTGGTGACCTTTCTCGCGGCGGCGGCGTTCGCGCTGTCCTGGGCTCTCTTTGAGGGTTTCGGGGCGTCACCGATGACACAAGCGCTCGGACTTGCTCTGCTTGGCGGCCTTCCGCTCTACGCCTGTGGCCACCTTTTGAGAGGCATAAGCGTTGTGCGGATGATGACTGGCCTAACAGGGGACGGCGCCTACGCATCCCTCGGCGCGGCCGTCGGTGTGTTGGTGACGGGTATTGGTGCACTTTCGGGCATCGGAGTCCCCTCGTTCGTGCTCTTCTTGCTCGTTATGCTTTCCGGAGCGGCGCTTCTCCAGGGGTGGGTCCTGACGCCCCTCGAAGAGAGCCTGGCCGCTGTCGGAGATGATCTGACGCCGATCGTGGATTCTGAGACGGAGCACGTCGGCGGGTCTGAGACTCCGTGATCATCGCGCACTTGTCGGATTTACATCTCGGCCATCGCGCATTCGGCCACGTCGAGCAGGGAAGGAATGTGAGAGAGGCCGACGTGGCCCGCGCATTTCACCACGCGATCCAGCGGCTGCTCGAAATCGCCCCGTCGGCGGTGCTCGTCTCGGGCGACGTGTTCGATCGGCCCGAACCCCCGCACTCGGCCCTCGTGGCGCTCGCCCAGGGGCTGCAGTCGTTGAGAGAGAAGCTCCCGGATACGCCAGTTTTGATGGTGGCCGGCGCGCGCGACACGCCGCCGGGTCGGGCGGACCCGGGTCCCCTCGGGGCGTTCGATACCCTCACCGGCGTCGAGGCCGTCACCGCGACGACGCGATCCGTCCATTACTCTCGGTTGGATCTGAACGTCGTCCTCGTTCCACATCGATCGACGATCCAAGAACCCGGACCGTTGGTGGTGCCCAACCCCGACGCGCGCTGGAACGTGCTGGTGGCTTATGGATCGGTGGGCGCCGAGGGGAGCGCGCTTCTCTCGTTGGATTCTGGCGATTGGGACTACGTTGCGTTGGGCCACGAACATTTCCGCCGCGAGGTGCTTCCCGGGGTCCATTACGCCGGTGCTTTGGAGCGAGTGGGGGCGACCCCTTGGGAGGAGGCAGCCGAAGAAAAGGGATTTCTGACATGTGACCTCGAATCCTCGAGAGTCGAGTTTTTTGCGATCCATGGGCGTCCGGTGGTCTCGCTGGAACCGATCCCCTTCGAGCCCGATCGGCCCCATCGGCTGAGGGAGCGGGTCCGGGAAGTGCTTTTCGAGGTGCCCGGTGGGATCGAGGAGAAGATCGTTCGGATTCGAATCCAGGGGCTCCCACCCGAACGGTTGGACCTCCTCGACGGCGTGTTGCCTGAATATCGGAGGCGTGCTCTGCACCTCGAGGTGCAGCTCGACGACGTCCCCTCGGAGCGGGCTTTTCCCGAGAACAAGCCCTCCGAGCGATTGGCCTCGAGGGTGTAGCGTGGATTCCGTTGATACGGATGGCGGCGGGGCGCCCCAAGAGCCGCTCGATCTCGATGCCGAGCTCGATCTGCAGCTCGGCCCTGGGCTCACCGCTTTGGTCGGCGGCGACGGCCCCCTACGCGCCGAAATCATGGACCAGTTCGCTCGTCGCCTGGCGCAGGACGACGAATGTGTTCAGACGCTGATCGCCGGCCCTGGCCCGGTCGGACCCGCCGTCGCCTGGCGGCGCGCCGTTCGAGTACTTGCGCAGTGGTCGGGCCTCGAGGGGGTGGACCAGGAGGTCGCTGCCCTTCCCCGAGGAGGCACACGAGCCGACGGTGATTCTTCATGGACCGACTCAGGGGTAGACGGTCTGAGGGCGCGGGTTCACGAGTTGAGGCGCCTTCCCGAAGCCCTGCGCGCGAAGGAGAGCGAGCTGCGGGCTTTGCGGGCCGACGCGGTCGAGGTGGGAGGCGACCTCGAGGTGGTGAACATGGATTGGCTGCGCGAGCGACAGGACGCGGGGACGCATTTGCTCGCGTATCGGGATCGCGCCCGCGAACTCAAGCTGCGGCTACAGCAGCTGGAGGAGGGGGGCGCGAAAACGGAGTGCCCGACTTGCGAACGGGTTCTCGACGAGCGGTTCGAAGCGGTCTTGGCCGTTCTCCGCGAGGAGTGGGAGTCGGTGGTGCAGGACGGGATCTGGTGGAAGCGTCGCAAGGATCAACTGGACGTCAAACCCTCTCACGTCAAAGACATCGAGGGAAGGTCCATACGTCTCCACGCCACCATCGAAGCGTGCACGGAAGAGGTGGAGCGGTTGAGGGCTCGGCTTCCTGAACTGACCGAAGCCGAAGACATGCTCGCGATGACTCAGGCCGGTGAGGGCCGCTGGAACGAGAACTTGAGCGAGGAGGCGGAGGCACCGGGGTCGGACGATTCAGAGGATCGTCGTCGTGCGTTAGATGGGTTGCGTCGAGAGCTTCTGGCGGACGCGCGTGATGCGCTCACGGCGAGGACCGGACGTTACCTGAACCATCTGACCAGCGGTGGCGTGCTTGGGGTCGGCGTGACGGGGGACGGCGAACCCACGATCGTCCGGGATGAAGGGGCTCGAAGAATTCACTCCGATGAGGAGATGGCCGCATATTTGTTCGCGCTGCGGCTCGCCCTCGTAGACTTGGCTTCCGGCTGCGGGGTGAACGCCCCAGAGATTCTCCTCGGAGATACGTTTGATCGTCTGGAGCCCGACGCCAAGCTGCGGGCCGTCGGGCTCCTTCGGACGTTGCTCGGCCGAGTGCCTAAAATCCTTCTTTTTTGTCGGGGCGAAATCCTCGACGCCACACCCGAATGGTTCGACTCTATCGTCGAGCTTGCGGTCGACCGGAATGGATCTCCTTTCGCCCGGGTCCGCCGAAGCGGAGTGGGGAAGCTATGGATTCACTAGGGTCGTCGATCGAAAACGCCTACACCCTTTGGTGGTCGGGACGCCAGTTTTTCACCCGCTTTTTGATTTCCTCGCGATCCGCTATGCCCTCGGCGGCCACCGCAACTGCCAACTCGCCGACCTCCGCGTCGGAAGCGAACCGGAGCCCAATAAGTTGTGCGGTGCTCAACTTACCGATGATGGCTTGCTGCTCCGGCGGGAGCAGTTCCTGGAGCCGGAGTCGTTCCTCGAGTCGAATGACACGATCCTGGGCCCCCAAGGCGAAGGTCCGCGCGTAAAACGCGACTATCAGCAGGCCGAAGGCCAACAGTAGTCCGACCACCGCGCCCACAGAGAACGAAGTTACCGCTACGTATGCAGAATAAATCAGGTTGATCATGAGGATTATGAACGCAACGACGTGGTATCCCCGAACGAACTTGCGATGGTTGTCATAACCTTGATCAGTTGTCGCGGTGGCCATGAGACTCTCCTCGAATGAGGAAGTAAAACCGTGATCGGGCGCGTTTTTGGGCTTGGTCCGACAGGACTAAGGACACCAGGATAGGGCAGCGAACGGGTCGTCGCCATGCTTGGCGGGTCGGACTTCCTCGGGCTGGAAGTTCGCGGTCCGATTGAGGCTTGTAGGGGTTACGGTCGCCGCCCCACTGGCTTCCTTTGGCCGGGAGCCCATAGTCCGATTGACATGGTCGCGTGGAAAGTCCCATACTAGCGTACGGCCGCATGTCGGCCACCGATTATCCCGCCCATGGATACCCCGTTTGGAGGATGGACTATGCGGATTCGTCGCATCGTAATGCTTACAAATCTGGTCGCGCTCAGCTTCGTGCTGGTGACGTCTGGGTTGCTTTTCCCCGGCACCGCGTCAGCGCAGAAGCAGGTGCCGATCTACGAAGTAGATCCGTTCTGGCCGAAGACCCCTCTCCCGAACAACTGGGTGCTTGGCAACGTCATCGGCACGGCGGTCGATCCTTCGAACGATCACGTCTGGATCATTCACCGTCCGGCGGCTCTCACCAACAACGAGATCCCGTTGTACCACAATCCGCCGACCGGCGAAGATTGCTGCATGCCAGCTCCGCCTATTTTGGAGTTCGACGCAGACGGAAATCTCGTCGGACATTTTGGTCCTCTCGAAGCGGGCGGACCGAATTGGGCGGATGCCGAGCATGGAATGTTCGTCGATCACCTCGGCAACATTTGGACGGGCGGTGGCGGCACAGGTGCGAGCTCCAGCGATTCGGCGGTCTTCAAGTTTGCCCAGGACGGAACGCTCTTGAAGCGGTTCGGCACGAAGGGCATGCCGTACAGCAGCGCCGACCTGGCGAACTTCGGTCGGCCCGCCGACTTTTGGGTGCAGGAGGCAACGAACGAACTTTGGGTTGCCGACGGTTACACCAACCGACGCCTCATCGTGCTCGACGCGACCACAGGTGAGTACAAGCGGCACTGGGGTGCGTACGGAAACGTCCCGGACGACGCACCGACGACGTATGACCCGCAGGCGCCGCCCTCTCAGCAGTTCCGACCGCCGGTACACTGCGTTGTCATCGCGGACGATGGCTTGGTGTACATGTGCGATCGTGGGAACGATCGGATCCAAGTATTTCAACAGGATGGAACGTTCGTGAAGGAGCGATTCATCGCGAAGAACACCACATCGGCCGGTTCCGTGTGGGACATGGAGTTTTCGAAGGACGCCGATCAGCAGTTCATCTTCCTGGTGGACGGCATCAATCACCGGATTCGCGTTCTCGACCGTCAAACTCTCGACCAGGTCAGCGAATTCGGCCACCACGGCCGCTGGGCAGGCGGGTTCTACGCCGCGCACAGCATCGGCATGGATTCGAAGCAGAACATCTACATCGGTGAGACATGGGAAGGAAAACGGGTCCAGAAGTTCGTCTACAGAGGCATGGGGCCCGCTAATTAAATCAGCGACCGCCTGAAGTTGCGAATCCCTGGAACTCCAGAGTCATCGGAGTTCCAGGGATTCGTTTATCAGCGGTTACGGACTCAGCGGTTACTGACTCAGAATCCGCCAAGCGATCAAGCGGTCCTCGTAGGCAGTTTGCAGACCCTCGTCTCCGGTCTGAAGCGCGCCTTGAGCCAGGGCCGCGAAGACCCAAGCGTAGTAGTTCGGAATTCCGATGGTCGAGCGATCGGGCCAATGCTTCCATTCGTCGGGGATGCCCGTCCGATGAATGAAGACCTCCTGAGCCAATACTCGGGTGCGTTCTGCGTCCAACCAAGGCCCCGTAACCGGCAGAAGTTGCTCGTCCTCTAGAAAAACGTTTCTGGGATTCAGATCAGGCGGACCCGGGAATAGCCGAAAGGCCAGGCCGTGCCGCACCAGATACGGTACGACGCCCAAATCGCGAGCGGCGCTTCCGCTGGATGCGAAGTAGATGGGGCGGTCATCGATGGAGCTTTGAATCAGCAATAAAGCGAACTGCTGCCACGGATAGATCACGGTGCCGCCGCGAATCCTGGCCACCACGGGTCCGAGGGCAAAATCCCGATCTTCGGCGAGTGAGACGTATCCCGCCGGCCCGGCCACTTGCTCGACGACTTCGTCATCCAGAGGGAGGAGCGTTCGGGTAGGCGGCGTCACCGGACTCTCCAACAGGAGAGCGGTCCTCCCTTGCGAACTCGCGGCTCCCGGGTCGGTCGTATAGAGGGGTTCACCGTCCTGAGGTTCGTACGGGCGCTGACAAACGATCGTGGTCCTGCTGTCGCTGGCCTGCACACCGGGCGGGCACGGCGTAGTGAGCTGTCGAAGTTGCTTTACGTACCAGTCTAGATTGAGGTAGGACGTGACGATCACGGTCACGTCGCGACGTATGCCCTCGGCCTCCTGCAAATACCAGAGCGGAAACGTGTCGTTGTCGCCGTTCGTAAAAAGAACGCCGTACGGCTCGACACTCATCAGGAGGTTGTACGCCCAATCCCGTGCGGAGTAGTCCGACCGACGCGACGCCCAGGGCCAGTTCAGCAAAAGCGGGAATAGCGCCAAGAGGAGCACCGGGGCGGCTCGGGACCACGAGCCCCCCATGTACTCCCTGGCCCGTTGCCAGAGCGCCGCGATTCCGATTCCGACCCAGAGTCCCCACACCGAGAAGCTGACGATGAAGAAGTAATCCCGCTCGCGTACCTCGTGAATGTCGTCGGGGCTGGGTGACGCGAGCGAAAAGCCATACGGAAAGTTGAGGTAGAAAACCAATCCTACGGAGAGTGTTGCGAACAGGGCCAGGAGATACAGACCCGTTGCCGCGTCTCTTCGCAAATGTTGGACCCCGCCGTACAGCCCCAGGCATGCGAACAGGAACGTGAAAGGCAGCCGCACGAGGGGAAAGACGGTTTCCGATCCAGCCACGCCTCTTGCCCACTGCCAGTCGAAGTACTGCAGATAGTTCGCGAACTGAGACCACAGGGGCGAGGCCCGTGGTATCACCGGCGGCTTGAGGTACTGCTGTCTAGAGAGCGCCGCCGAGAGTTCGGTACAGCCGGCGCGCCCAAGCGTCCCGATGCTGGTCAGCGCGCTTTTTAGGCTGGAACAAGTCGGGTCGGCCTCGTTAATGATGGGACCGAGTGCGGCACGAAGCGGCAGATAGAGGTGAATGGATAGTCCGAGAAACACGGCGAATACACCCACTGCGTAGAGCCGCCAATTGAGCAATACGCGGGGGGAGACCCAGAGGACGAAGAGCGCGAGGGCCGGGGCCGCCAGGAAGGCCATGAGATGGTTGCCCACCGACAGGGCCAAAACGAACGCGATGAGGATCAGAAGGTTGTCATCGCGGCCCTTGCCGAGGTTTTCACGCCAGTGAAACACCAGCCAGGTGAGCAGCGCGATGGTCATGAGCGAGACCGTGTAGACTTTCTCGTTCACGTTGGACTGATTCCAAACCGTGAACGCGGTCGCGCTCACTGCCACCGCGGCCATCGCCCCGATGATGCGAAAGCGGCGATTGTCGGAGAAGTACGAAAGAATGTGATGGACGGCCAAGAACCAAAGACCGTGGGCCACGCTCCCCATGAACGCGGAGAACAAGTTGATCCGCGTGGCCACCGTGAGGCCGAGGGGAGCCAGAAGAAGCTCCCACGTTCGGGCCATCAACACGAAGAGGGGATTACCCGGTGGGTGGGGGATCCCGAGGATGTGCCCGGTTGCTATATACTCGCTGGTGTCCCAAAAGGCAGTCGTCGGCGATAGAGTGACCGTATAGAGGAGTCCGACGCCGAGACCCGCGATCAGCGCCCAGAGGTAGACCGATTCACCGTCGTCGGGAGCGGCCGCCGCCTGTTCGTCCCCGCCCGGGACGAGCGCGGGGGTCGGGCGGTCTTGCCTCCTTTTCGTCGTTGCTCTGGTTGACATATCGCGCTCGTTTACGTCGCGGAGAGATGCAGGTTCCCCCATTCGTCGACCTCGAGGCCCCATCCTCGCGGGATCCACGTGGTCGAACTGTATTCTAACACCAGGGCGGGCCCGGCGAGTGTTTGTTTAGGGCCCAAGTCACTTCGCCAGACGCGGTCCACGTCGGTCCATTCGGCCTCGATATACGCTCGCGTCCGGTCCATCGAAGGGGCCGCGGGCACCGGCGCCAAACGTTCGACATCGAGTGGCGGACCGGGGGCGGACGCGACCGACCTAAGGGTGACGGCCTCCACGGGAGTCGCAGGTCGCTCATATCCGTATCGCTTTTTGTGCAGTGAGTGGAAGTGTTCGTCCCAGTCTTCTTCAGGGACTCTCAATTCGAAGCTCTGGCCAGCATAACGGGCGTCTACCCACTGCTGAAGGGAGAGCTGGTCCTCGGGCACACCCTCCTCCGCCATCGCCGCGACGGCGGCGCGCTCCAACTCGCCGAACACACGCTCGATGTCCTCCCTTGCGGTTGCCGACGCCGAGGAAATCAACACGGTCCTCGAAAGCTCCCGGGTGACGTCGGCGGCGAGCATGCCGTAGGCGGAAAGTAGTCCCGGGCGAGGGGGCACCATGGCACGCCGGATACCTAACCGTTCGGCCAGATGCGCTGCGTGTAGGCCGCCGGCGCCGCCGAATGCGACGAGGGTGAAGTTGGCAGGATCGTATCCCCGTTCCACTGAAATAACTCGGAGCGCGCGCTCCATCGCGGCGTCGGCGACCTCCAGGATGCCCTCGGCCGCCACTTCGAGGCTGCATCCCAGGCCCTCCGCGATTTGTCGGAGTGGCGCTTCGACGGGGGAGCGGTCCAGCTTCCGTTCTCCCCCCAAGAACGCATCGACGGGCAACCTTCCCAGCCACAAGTGGGCGTCGGTGACCGTGACCCCCGAACCTCCGTTTCCGTAACAGATGGGTCCAGGATCGGCGCCCGCCGACTCGGGCCCCACACGCAAAGCGCCCCCAGGGTCGATTCGCGCCAAGGACCCCCCGCCCGCGCCCACCGTGTGGATGTCGATGACCGGGATCGCGACGGGTTGTCCCCCAATTTCCAACTCCCGCGTGTGGAGCGGCTCTCCCGGACACAAAGAGACGTCCGTGGACGTTCCCCCCATGTCGAACGTGATGATGCGCTCGTGCCCCGCCCGGAGCCCGCACGCGAGCGCCCCGACCACCCCCCCCGCGGGTCCGGAAAGAACCATGTGGACCGGTTCCTGCGCGGCGCGGTCGACGGGAAAAGAACCGCCGTTCGATCCCATGATGCTCACGCGCTCGGCCCCCGATTCCCGGGCAAGGCGCTTCAGATAAGCCGAGATGCGCGGCGCGACGTACGCGTTTACGACCGTCGTGGAAGTGCGTTCGTACTCCCTGTATTCGGGTAACAGCCTCACCGACACAGAGACGGGCACATCGAGTTCCGTCAGGGCATCCGCGACGCCTTCCTCATGACTGGCGTTTGCGTAGGAGTGGAGGAGGACGACAGCGACGGACTCCGCGTCCCCTAACGATTCGGGTAGCGCGTCGAGCTCAGCCGGGTCGAGCTCTTCAATGACGCTACCGTCGGGACCCACCCTGCCGCGGATGCCGAAACGGTCTTCGGGGTCCACGAGAGGTGGCGGACGGTGTCCGACGAGCGCGTAGAGTTGGGGCCGATTCTGTCTTCCGATCTCCAGGATATCCTCGAAGCCCGCGTTCGTGACCAGCTTTACCCGAGCGCCCTTCCTCTCGAGAAGGGCGTTCGTGGCGACGGTTGAGCCGTGGAGAAGAACGAACGTAGCGTCCGGTTGGTGCTCGACCTGGTCCAGAATCGTGCGAAGCCCCTGCAGAACGGCCTCCGACGGATCGGATGGCGTCGAGGGGAGCTTCAGAGAGTGGAGGTGACCCCCTTCGAGGAGGAGTACGTCCGTGAAGGTGCCGCCGGTATCTACGGCGACCACCTTGTGCATCTTTCCCTTTCTCACTTCGCTCATAAGTTTATTGGCCCTCTCTCAACGCCACTTTTTTCCTGCCGGGATCCATGGAACTCAAGCCTACACTAGAGGAATTTCGCGCCCAAGCCACTGGCACGGGCGTGCTTCCCGTGTGGAGGGAGTTCCTTTTCGACGTCGACACGGCCGTGACCGCGTACGCGAAGATCCGTCGTCCGCCTTTTGGTTTCCTGCTGGAATCCGTGGTCGGTGGCGATCAATGGGCTCGATACACCTTTCTGGGGAGTGCGCCCGCGCAGGCGTGGCGCCTCCGTGGGGACCAGGCCGAGCTCTGGACTCCTGACGGGGGATGGTCGGCGATCGCCGCCGCCGACCCCCTGGCCGACCTCGATGAGCGGCTCCGGTCCCGGCGTCCTCTGGCCACCGGGGGCCTCCCGAGATTGTGGGGCGGCGCCGTAGGCTACTTCGGGTACGACGTCGTGCGCCGGATCGAGCGGCTTCCCGATGAACCGCCGGATGATCTCGGTCTGCCGGACGGACTCTTTATGTTCATGGACGTCGTGCTGGCCATCGACAACCTTCTCGGCCGCGCCATGGCGATCGCTACGGTCGAAGTCGAGGATGGCCTGGATGATCACGAACTCCAACGCAGGTACGACGAGGCGGCCGACAAGACCCAACAGCTCGTCTCCCAGCTGTCCGACGGGGTTGCTCCACGACCCCTGAAACTCGATCTCGAACCCGCCGAGGATCCCGACTTTTCCAGCTCGATGACGCGTGACGAGTACGAAGCCGGCGTCGAACGGATCCGAGAATACATCTTTGCCGGCGACGCTTTCCAGGTGGTCCTCAGCCAACGGCTCGCCATGCCCATGCCCTCGGAGCCGTTCGCACTCTACAGGGCGCTGCGTTCCCTTAATCCGTCTCCCTATCTGTATTTCCTCGAGCTCGATGGTTTCTCACTCGTCGGCAGCTCGCCCGAAGTGCTCGTGCGGGTCGAGGACGATGTCGTCACGGTCCGGCCCATCGCAGGCACCCGTCCGCGGGGCGCGACGCCGGAAGAGGACCGAGCGTATGCGCTCGAAATGCAGGCGGATGAGAAGGAGCTGGCCGAGCATCGGATGCTGGTCGATCTTGGCCGTAACGACGTCGGGCGCATCGCCGAGTATGGCTCCATCACCGTGCCCGATCTCATGATCGTCGAGCGATACTCGCACGTCATGCACCTCTCGAGCCAGGTGGAGGGGAAGCTGCGAAAGGGGTTGTCCGCCATGGACGTGTTCCGGGCCTGTTTTCCGGCCGGCACCGTGTCGGGGGCGCCCAAAGTCCGAGCGATGGAGATCATCGATGAGATCGAGCCGGTGCGGAGGGGGCCGTACGCCGGTGCGGTGGGCCACTTCGGCTGGGGCGGGACCTCGATGGACACAGCGATCACGATTCGTACGGTGCTGGTGAAAGATGGCACGGCGTACGTGCAGGCGGGGGCGGGGATCGTGGCCGACTCCGATCCGGGACGGGAGTACGAGGAGACGTTGAACAAGGCTCGGGCGCTGCTGAGGGCGGGTGCGATGCTGGGTTCACGGGAGTGACCCCAGCCCAGCGAGCGTAACCGAGGCATGCCGCGTCAGAACCGTCTTTTTCTCTCTGTTGGCGACCGTTGCCGCAGCCGTGACCGTGCTTCCCGCGGTCGTCGCGGCTCCAGCGGTACGTGAGGTAGGGCGGATCGAATGGGACGACCGGGTCCGTCAGCCGGACCAACCTGCTATCTTTACTTTTCGTCCGTCATCCATCCGCTCACCCCCGCGATAGACCCATGAGCGACCCGTCGAAGCCGAACGTCGAGTTCACGAACCTCGCGAAGGACACCGTCCTCCGTTTTATGGAGATGCAGGGGAGCGAGAGCCTTGCGGTGCGCATTCAGGTCGCCAGCCCCAGCCCGCTCGATCCACGTTACGAGTTCACGATCATCGAGCCGGACGAAAAGAGCCCGGAAGACATGGTGTTCGACGGCTACGGCTTCGAGCTCGTGATGGAGCCCGAGAGTGCGAAGCTGCTCGATGGCGCTCAGGTCGACTGGATCGAGACCCTGACGGAGAGCGGGTTCAAGGTGCAGAACCCCAACTTGGCGCCCATCGGCTCGAAGCCGTTGGAGGGCCCCCTGGCCGACCGAGTTCGACAGGTCCTCGACCAGATCGTGAACCCTGGAGTGGCCCAACACGGCGGACATGTGACGCTGGTCGAAGTCCGGGACAATATCGTGTACCTCCAGATGGGTGGGGGTTGCCAGGGGTGCGGGATGGCCTCGGTGACGCTGAGCCAGGGGATCGACGGCATCCTCCGGGAGCACGTGCCCGAGATCGAGGGCATCGAGGACGTGACCAACCATGGGGACGGCCAGAACCCCTACATCACCGCGTCCAAGTAGCCGGAAACCCCTCCGGAGGGCCTGCCATGTCGAGGGTCCTCCTTCTCCTGTCACGCAGCTCGTACCGCGCCGAAGCTTTTGTCGCCGCGTCCCGTCGCCTCGATGTGGACGTCACGGTCGGCTCGAACCACCGGCAGGCCCTCGCCGAATCGAGCTCGGGCGCCGCGCTCACGCTCGACCTTGAGGACGTGGACCGATCGGTCGACACCATCGTCCGCTTCGCCTCGGACAATCCGCTGGAGGCGATCGTGGCGGCGGAAGACGATTTTACACAGACGGCGGCGGCCGCGTCGGAGGCCCTCGGGCTGAGGCACCATCCCCTCGAGGCGGTCCGGTCCGCTCGTAACAAAGCGGTCATGCGGCACAGACTCGTGGCGAGCGGCCTACCCTCCCCCTGGTTCCACTTGGCCTCCGTCGAAGCAGATGTGGGGGTGGAGGCGGCGAGGGCTCGTTACCCCTGCGTTCTGAAGCCGCTCGCCTTGTCTGCCAGCCGCGGAGTGATCCGCGCGGACACGCCCGAGGAGTTCGGTCGGGCATGGAGCCGTATTCGTGAAATTCTGAAGCGGCGCGATGTGGTCATACGAAGCGGGCAAGCCGTGGCCGAGATTCTGATCGAGGCGTACATGCCCGGACGCGAAGTGGCCGTGGAGGGGATCGTGGTTGGGGGCGGGCTCCAGACTCTTGCCGTTCTGGACAAGCCGGACCCCATGGAGGGGCCGTTCTTCGAGGAGACCATGCTCGTCACGCCTTCGCGTCTCCCCGAGAGTGTTCAGCGCGGGATCGTCTCCTGCGTGAAGCGGTCCGTGGCCGTCCTCGGACTCCATGATGGCCCGATCCACGCAGAACTCCGTGTGGACGGCGAGCGGGCGTCACTGCTGGAGATCGCGCCGGTCTCCATCGGCGGGCGTTGCTCCTCGATCCTCCGTTTCGAGCCGGAAGCGACGCTCGAGGAGCTGATACTACGTCATGCGTTGGGGATCCCGACGGATGAGTTCTGCCAAGCGCCTGGAGCCGGCGGCGTTTTGATGCTGCCGATTCCCGAAGCCGGCGTTCTGCACGGGGTGGGTGGGTCCGCGGCGGCCCTAGAGGTTCCGGGCATCCAGGGGCTGGAGATCACGATCCCTGTGGGCCAGACAGTTGTTCCCCTTCCCGAGGGCAATCGCTATCTGGGATTTCTCTTCGCCCGAGCCGCGACGCCGGAGCAGGTGGAGGTCGCGCTCAGGGACGCGCACGCGAGACTCAACGTAAGAATCGAGCCTAGATGAGCTCGGTTCAGAACCAGGGAGGATAAGCTCGATTCAGAAATCGAGCGTCGAATCGTCATCGCGGGCGGGGTCGTCCGACCGACCGAACCTCTGCCCAGATGTGATCCGGCGCCGACCGGCGTAGCCTCCGCTCACCTCATGCCAATACGCGATCCTGGGCTCCTGGAACTGCCAGCAGAGATAAACCCAACGGCCGTCCAGGGTGGTCGGAAAGTCGACCAACCCGTTCTCTAGGCCGCCCACCGGAAAGCGAACGCCCCGGTCGATGAGCCGCTCCTTGATGAGATCGTCCATCGCTCGGCTGTGCTCCGAGAGAGCGTGACGATGCTGCACATACTCCTCGTGATCCGGGTTGGTGCTTTGCACTACGAGGTTGCCCCAAAGAGCGTCCAACACCGCCAGCTGGTCAATGCAGCCCTGCGCAGCCTCGCGAAGGTCGTGCAGATCGCTGAGGGCGGCCCCCACCTCAGGAAGCATCTCGTTCGCCTCGTCGAGTGTAAAAGCACGATGGGCCATGGACTAACTCTCCAGTCCTCGCACGGTGTCCACAGAGCCGAACTGGCTCTCGGTGGGCTCAGCTCAGCAAAACCACGCTTCGGTCAGGTGTGGTGACTGAGCACGGCGACGGCGGTATCGTGGTTGGGCGACGGTGGGTTCGCCGAAGATCGTCGTCAGGGTAAAATCCTTGATCCGGCAAAAAGTCGTCCACAGCTCCTCAGCGGAGCTCGCGGCCTCTTCAACGACTCGCGCGACCCCCTTTTGTAGCATGTCCATACGGGGATCCGGATGTCGCCACGTGTACACGAAGTCCTCCTGAACCAGGCTCCCCAAGTGGGGCTGGATCTCTGGGATGCCGAGGAGCCAAGAGCCCGGAGGCAGCAGGAGCCTGATGGAGTACTGCACGGGATCGAGCTGATAGACCAGATCGTGGTTTTCGACGAACTCGAGCAGTTCCAAATATCCCGAAAGAGTGGTCCAAGGCGTAAAAGGAAGCAGCGAGGGGCGAAGGGCCACGCCGGCGGCTCGGGTAATCTCGAGGGCCGCGACCACGTCGTCTCGCGTGTGACCCTTGTCGAGGTAACCGAGAATGTGGTCGTCCACGCTTTCCACCGCGGACAGAACGAACAGGCACCCGAGCGTTGCCATCTCCGCAACCGCGTCACGATGTCGGATCAGGTGCTCGACTTTCGCCGTGAAGTCGAAGCTCAGTTCGGGGTGGCGGTTATGCATCTCCCGGGTGATCGCGAGCGAATGCTTCACACCGTTCAGGAAATCCGGGTCACCAAAGTTGATGTGTTGCGCACCCATTCCCACAAGGGTGTCGATGTCCGAGAGCACGGCCTCCTGCTGAACGATGCGAAGTCTGCCTTCGTACACAGCGGGGATCGGACAATGGCGGCACCGATGAGCACAACCACGGCTGGCCTCGACGTACCCCACCAGCCGGAGCTCTCCGCCAGAAGTCCTCATGTGAGCATACTTCTCGAGCGGAGGTAACAAATGTCGCGCCGGGGGGAGAAACTGTTGTCGGGCGAGGTTGGGCGGAGCGCGAAGCTCCGAGACAGAAACTCCTACAGGGTCCGGCGATTCATCCCGCGTGCCCCCGTTCCTCTCCAACGAATTCTCGGCCAGGCGGTCGACGAACTGAGAGAGCGGCGTCTCGAATTCACCGCCGATCACGCTGTTGGCCAGGCCGTCGAGCAGGTAGTCCTCGTTGAGGGAAGCGTAGAGCCCGAAGTAGCAGATGTGGCACTGCGGATTTAATCCCCTGACGAGCTCAGCGACCTTAACGCCGAGTCGGATCGCCGTGTGCATGGGAGTCGAGATCCCCACGAAGTCGGCCCTCCGCACCTTAGCCTCGTCGATCACTTCGACCGAGAGGTCCTGGCATTCCACCCGGTGCTTGCCTTCGGCGAGTAAGTGTGCGGCGGCGGACGCTACCCCGAACGGGTGATGACCGAGCTCGTAGCAGGAGATGAGGAGTACGTTCATCTTTCCCAGCATCGACTAGGAATTGGTGCCTCCCAACTCTTCGTACAGATAAGCAAGCGCCCGGATTCCGAGCTCGATGTTCTCTTTTGGGAACCACTCGTTGGGGGCGTGTAGGTTGGCTCCCGGTAAAGAGAAGCCCATCAGAAGTACGGGCGCGTCGAGGATCCGCTCGAACTCACCCACGATCGGGATACTACCGCCCTCCCCAGCCAACACCGGCGCGGATCCGAAAGCTTTGAGCAGGGCCGTCGTCGCAGCCTCTTTGAGACGACCGTCGAGCTGGGCGCGCCATGGCACGCCGCCGTGTAGCTCCTGGATTGTCACCTTGACCCCCCGAGGCGTCACCCCGGCCACGTGCGCCCGGAAGAGTTCGGCCACCCGCGTCGGGTTCTGGTCGGAAACGAGACGGAAGCTCACTTTGGCCATCGCTTCGGCCGGAAGCACCGTCTTGGCGCCCTCGCCGGTATATCCCGAAAGTAGCCCGTTGATCTCACACGTGGGCCGGATCCAGAGTCGCTCGGGAACGGAGTATCCCGGCTCGCCGCCTGCGGCCTCGGCGCCCAAGGATTCCTCGAATTCTTGTTCGTCGAAGGGTAGCTCCCGGATCCCGTCTCTGGTCTGCTGATCCCAATCGAGCACGTCGTCGTAGAAGCCCGCGATCGCGATGCGTCCCTCATCGTCGTGCAAAGTCGAAAGAATCCGGCTGAGGGCCATGGCCGGGTTGACCACGGGGCCACCGTATCCGCCTGAGTGGAGGTCGCTGGAGGGGCCTTGGACCCGGACTTCGAAATAGGCCAGGCCCCGGAGTGAAAAGAGAAGCGCGGGTAGGCCCGGAGCGAACATCCCGGTGTCGGAAATCACCACCGCGTCACAAGCCAGTTTTTCCTTCTGAGCTTCGACGAAAGGCACCAGATTCGGCGACCCGATCTCCTCTTCGCCCTCGGCGAGGACGATCAAGTTGACGGGGAGGGTGCCGCTACCCTTCAGGTGGGCTTCCGCGGCTTTGATGTGCAGGTAAAGTTGCCCCTTGTCGTCCGCCGAACCCCGGGCGTAGAGACGCCCGTCTCGAAACTCCGGCTCGAAGGGCGCAGTGTCCCACAGCGCAAAGGGCTCCGCGGGTTGGACGTCGTAGTGGCCGTACACCAGCACGGTCGGAGCATCGGCGCCGGCGCCGCGCCACTCCCCCAAAACCACGGGATGGCCAGCGGTCTCCATCACCTCTGCGTCGAGGCCGGCGGCCTCCATTCGATCGCGGAGCCACTCGGCCGTTCGTCGCGTGTCGGGGTCGTGCTCCGACTTCGCGCTTACGGAAGGAATTCTAAGAAAGTCGAAAATCTCTTCGGTGAAGCGACCGAGTTCTTCCCCGATGTAGCCCTGAACGTCACTCACTCGGGCGTCGCTCATGTCGCTCTCTGGACGTGAATCGTGGCACTCAGATGAGGCCGCGGATGCCCCACCGGTAAATGAAGCTCATGAGCACGGCAAACGAAGCGGCACCAGCCATTCCTCCCGCGCTCAACGCCAGCGGTTCTTCGAACTCGAAAATTCCTACACCCAGCATGCCGCCGATGACCGCACCGAACGCCCCGATCGCGAGGAGCACGGGGACATGGCCTGGGGTTTCTTCGGGTCTCTTTACCAGGGCTCTCACGACGAGGGCGATGAACGCACCCATGGCGATCCAAACGCCGATTCCGATCCAGTTCTCCATTGATCATCCGTTGGGGTTGGCGGCGACACCACGGCGGCCGGCCGTGGATCCCGAAGCAGGGAATCTAAAGCGTTCGCCGCCGCGCGCCATCTCCGTTGTTGGCGCCCACCGAGATCGCTATGGTATCCTGACATATTCAACGGGTTCTTGGGGTGAAATCGTGACAGACGACGACGTCATCGATCTTATTCAGTACCGTGATCGGGATTCGCTCACCCGTGGCGCTGACCCCGCGCGGTCGGAGTTCTCCGTATTTGGGGGCGATGGCGACCGGTCACGTTTTGCGCTTCCGGTTTGGCGTGCGATTTACCTCGTGGGGGGCCGGCGGGGTTCGCTCGTGTGGGTCCCCCAAGGGGGGGGAGCCGATCCGAAAGCGGAGTTCGTACTCGATTTAGGCGAGGATCCGGCGCGCACGCACTGTCGGCTTCCGGACACGGGTACGTCACATACGAATGACGCTCCGACCGTGTTCGATAACCAGGAGTGTGTTGCTGTATTTCTGGGGGTGAGGGACGGGAAGAAGTGGTTTCTTGTGCTGGACGATTACGGCCCCGCTGGCGCCACCGCGGGTTTTCCGCGGGGGGATCTACTGTTCTTGGCGGGGGAGTGTGCCGGTCTGCTCTTCTTCAAGGAGCTGGCAGAAGCGGGCGACAAACTGAATACGGATTAGTCTTTTTGTCCCATCGCTCGCTTCAGGGCTTCGAGCCGGGCATCCACGTCGATTTCTAGCGGATCGGGGGGACTCTCAAACCGATTTTCCTTGCCGTCCATCAGATCGTCCACCTCGGTCTCGGCCGCCCCTCGCGCCTCGTCGGACCCAATTTCGTCGGCGATCCGGTCCAACTGAGAAAACAGGTCGTCCGCTTCATCAATGGAGTTACGGGCGGAGGCCCGTCCGGCCGTGGCGGTGAGTCCGTCCCGGTTCTTTTCCGCGCCCTTGATCGCATCGATCATCTCCTCGAACTCCCCTTGGCGCATATCGAGCTCTTCCTTCAGCGCGAGGGCCTTACGTTCTAGGACTCTCCGACGATGTTCGTGTTTTTCGGCGAACTGGCGGGCCAAGGCGGCTGTCTCTTCGTCCGAGATGTCGAGGGCCAACTTTTCGCGGCGGCGGCACGTTTCTCCTTCGCCCCGTTCCTTCTCCGCCCTCTCGATCGCACCGGTGATGGCCTCGCCGAGCCGGCGGACTTCGGCCTTGGTATCGGCGGCCTCTCTCTTCATTCCACGAAGAAGCCGGCTCACGGCTTCGGGAACGTCGTCGCGACCCAACTCCTCTTTGAAGTTCTCGACGGCTTCGCGGAAGGCATAGCGCAAGCTGTCAAACATGCCCAGACCACGAGTACGACCCTAGTTGAGGAACGGTTCGATCCTCTGGGCAAAGGAATTGCGGGCACGGTGCAGCCTGCTCTTCACGGTTCCGAGGTTGACTCCTGTGATTTCGGAGATCTCCTCGTAACTCTTACCCTCCAACTCGCGCAGTTGGAACACCAGACGATGGTGCTCGGGCAACTCCCGCACCGTGTCCTCCACCAAACGTTTGAGAAAACGCTTCCGGTAGAGGTCGTCGGGTCTCATCCGGTAATCTTCGAACTGGATGGGACGGTGATCGTCGTCCCAACTGTTCGTGAGCCGTTGGAAGAGAACGAGAGGACTCCGCGAGCGGTTCCGAAGCTCGTTCTTCGAGAGGTTGCTCGCGATTGTGTATACCCAGGTCGAGAATTTTTTGGACGTGTCGAACCGGTGTAGATGCCTCGTCACCCTGATGAAGGCCTCTTGAACCAGATCCTGCGCCTGGTCTCCGTCACCGGTCTTTCGCGTGACGAAGTGTACGAGTCGGTCGCGATACCGGTCGTACAAGTCCTCGAAGGCGCCGTTTCGGCCATCGAGATGGGCCGTTACGAGCTCCTCGTCACTCAACGTGTCCAGGGCATCTTCGTTCGAGCCCGTCCGAGCATCGTTTTCTGACTGCAGCGTTTCCATGACGCATCCCAACGGGATCGGGCCGTCGGTAGGGACCGGGTGGACCTGATCCGAGTATGATTTCTCCGTGCGCCCGCAATATGCTCCGTACCGATCTCACCTTCAAGGGTGGACCATGTTTGTTGCCCCCGAGGGCGGGTGGCCACGGAGGGTCTCCGACCGGGTGAAGTGGGTCGCTCACACGGGTGGAGATGGGTGGGCGGCATCGTTTCGCCCGGCAAAAAAAAGAGCGGGGGAGAGGCGGTCATCGCGGCGCGAAACCAGCCCCCCAGGGTGGCCGCACGACTTCCATCCATCTCCACCCGCCCTGTTTTTCAAAAAATCAGACCGATGGTGTGTTCGTTATATAGGATACCGGTCGGGCGGTGTCACTCTCATATGGGTACGCGCCATTCAAAGAGTGCTCGGGACGTCTTCCGATTGGGCCTTGGTGCGTTGCCGGGCGACCGACGGTCTGCGAGATTTACCGAGCCCGCCCCGGCGGGGAGGTGACCGCCCCGGCTCCAAACGAGAACCGACACGAATGACCGACCCCCGAGCGGAGCGAACCGAACTCAGGGAGTCCCTTACGAGCGGGGGCCAACGAGTCTCGGCCGTGGTCGCGCTCACTATTTTGGAAGTGATTCAAGCGAGTGATCGGCCTTTTGAAGTCTTCGAGGAAGAAGACACGTCGATCACGATGCCGCGAAGGTTGGGTCTGAGCGATGTGGTGGAGCGCCGGATACGGAACTATCGGGACGAGAGCAAGAGGGGCTCCAAGATTTCGGAGGAAGAGTTCAGTGACCTGGTGCGCCTCGTGGTGCGAAGGCCGGATGCGAGAGCCGTCTTTTTGGAGTGTGGTGCCAGGCTGGCCGGAAAACCTCCGCGCCAGTCGAAGATTTTGCCAAGGAAAGTCGGATTTGCGCTCGCGAAGCGCAAAGTAGGAAAAACGCTGCGGGCGCTGTTTGGGCGCCGGGTCGGAGGCTTCTCAGACGCTGGATTCGTCTTGGAGGGCCGCTCGCTCCTGTTTATCCAGAGTGACGCGGGCGGGGATGCCTGCTCCATCGTTTCAGGCCTCTGCTCTGCGACGCTGGGCGGGTCGGTCCAGGACCCACCGACCATCGCGCACATCGCCTGTGAGGCTCGAGGAGACGCGTACTGTCGGTGGGGCGTTCAGTAGAAATCGAGGATACGGCACGCATGCCAGCATGGACGGAGGGATCATTGAGGAGAACATGGACGAATTGATCGTTGGAGTGGTTTTTGGAGCAGTCGCCGGTGTTGTTGGCTTCCTTTTCGGGCGAAAGACCGGTGGGACCTCCGGCGGATCGGTCGCCGCCTCACAGGCGCGCCCCTCACAGCCCGACCCGAGCGCCGACGTCGGCGAGGCGTTCCGCTTGGCACTTTCACGCATCGGGGCGTACCTCCGCGAGAACGTGGACGCTCCGCTCGCCGCCGCGTTCAAGGATCGTAGTCTGTCGCTCAGACGAGCGGCGGAAGAGGCGGTGGCGGCGATCGATGATCTGCACTTCTTCTTGGAGGATCCAGAAGGTGAAATCGGAGAGGACGACCTGACCAGAATCGTCAAGGAGGCCGTCCAGGCGTTCGAATCGGAGTGGGACGCCTCCGTGTTGTTCTCGTCGAAGGGTCCCGTCCAAGCCCGCGTGAACAGCGAATCTCTTCTCGACGCCCTGTACCTTGTTCTTCATAACGCTTCGGTGTTCGGCGATGGCAAGGGTGTGGTGGCCACGGTGTCGAGCGACGGAGAGTGGGGTCGCGTGCTCATACAGGACGAGGGTCCGGGGTTCTCCGCGGAGGCGTTGTCGAGGGCCTACGATCCTTTTTATACGACGTCTGAGGGAGGGTTGGGGCTCGGTCTGTCCCATGCCCGGCGAGCTATCGAGTTGCAAGCGGGAAGGATCCATCTACGGAACCGTCCCGACGGGGGCGCGGAAGTGGAAATATCGGTTCCGTTGGCGTAGCCCTCAGGGCCGCGTTCTTATCCTCATTCCCACAGAAACATGTCTCGGGTGTCCAGGGGTAAGGAACCGTTCCACTTCCAGCGTGGGTCCTCGTAGGTTTTCAGACAGGATTCCGAAGCTTTGATAGTCCGTGCCGAAGAGGTTGGAAACTCGTAGATAGACCCACGCCGCCCCGAACTTCCTTTCCGCGCTTGCGTTCACGGCGGCGTAGGGATCGAGCTTGTCGAATCCCGCGTCGTTCCCCTCGTCCCCGATCAGGAATTGTCCACCGACCCACGATCCGTTGAGTTCGAACACACTTCTCTGCGTGCTGTAGCGTATTCCGGCGTCGCCGGCGAAGCTCGGAACCATCGGGAATCGGTCTCCTGGCTCCACTTCGGGCGGGGTCAGGCCGCCTCCCTCGCCGGGGGCCCCGGCGTCGTCTTCATCCAGGAACGGCCCCGACAGTAGCGCCTTCGATTCGAAGCTCGCTCGGGTCCAGCCCATCGCGGTGCGGACTGTAAGCGACGGAGCGCTCAAAAACGGAACGAACGACAAGGAGGCTTCCAGGCCCGCACGGCGGGTGCGGTCGAGGTTGGTGAAAAAGCCCCGTGTTGGCGTTTCGAGATCCGTGACGTTGAATATGTCGTCGTGGACGTCGGACCAATACGCGGCGACTTCGGCTCTGCCGCGGACCTTTGCCATCCGGACCCCGACCTGCCAGGTGTCCGAGGTCACGGGGTTCAACGGGGGATCCGGTCCGAGTTCGAAGGGAAGCTGGCAGGGGTCTTCTGGGTCCGCGCACATGACTTCGAGGATCACGGGGGCACGGAAACCTCGACCGTAACTCGCGAAGGCGTTCCAGCCAGCTTTGAGCTGCTTGCTCATCCCAAACCCGCCAGACCACTCCGAAAACCGATTCCGGCCGCTCCCACTGGGGTCGAGAAGGTCTCGCACGGGCAGCTCGACGTAATCGAAACGCAAAGAACCGTAGACGGATAGCGTAGGGCGGGCTTTCCACCACACCTCCCCGAATGTGCCCACGTTGTTCTCATCGGTTTCGAGGTGCTCGGTCGTCGCGGCGATGATCGACGGAAAGGCCCTGTTGGGAAGCTCGCGGATCTCGATCTCCACGTCGTTCCGCGTCCATTCGGCGCCGGCGGTGGCGATCAAGCCGTCGGACGGCTCGAAGGCGAGTTGTGCGGCGGAACCCGTCGTTCGGATGTTCGTCAGTCCCAACGCATCGGCTTCTGTGATGTTGTCGTTCGATTGGCTGAAATCGGCGAGTCGCCCGTACGCACTTCCTTGCAGCGTCCAGCCCTCGGCGAGACGTCTCTCGATCTGCCCGCTCAGGAAGTGCAGATGCGGAACGAAAAGATCTCCGGAGCCCCCAGTGTACTGCAGTTCTCTACGGTCGTCGGGGGGTTCGGTAATCTCCGGCGGGAGAGGACCGTCCAGCCAAGACTCGGGCAGCGAGCCCGGGCCTTCGAGGCGGTGCGAGGCGAAGGAATAGGAGAGCCAGCCGTCCGTCCGTTCTCCGCGCCCGCCGACCTTGGCAAAGACGCTGCGCTCCTCCGTACTGCTCAGTTGTCTCCAGCCGTCGGCTCGGTCGTACGACGCGACCACCAACCCGTCAAAGTTACCCGCGGAGCCGGAAGCGCCCAGCGATCCGTTCAGCGACCCAAAGGATCCCCCCTCGATTTCCATCTCGATCGAGCGTTCCGTTCCCCGTCTCGTTACGATATTGAGGGCTCCGGCTAGGGAATTCTTTCCAAACGCGCCCACCGGACCCCGGATCAACTCCATGTGATCGACCGCGCCCGAGGGAATCAGTGATAGGTGCACCTGGGATGCGTCGGCCTCGTTCACCCGCACGCCATCCACGAACACGCTCACCCCCTGGGGAACGCCGACGATCGGGGAGAGAGCGAATCCTCGCAGGCGGACTTCAGCTTGCGAGATGCTTCCAGTCTGGTTCGTAAGCGTGACCCCGGCTGACCCCGCGAGGGCGTCTGTGATCGAGGAGCCCGGCGTCCCCAGAGAGTTCGATCCCCCGATGATTTGCACGGGGAATGGTACATCGGCGATGGGAACGGATCCGGTCCGTAAACGACCGATCTCGACCGTGAGCTCGGGGAGCGCGAGCACCGAATCCGCTGGGACGATGGGAGTGGGGGTACGGTCCTGCGCCGCGGCCGGGCTCAGCGCCGCTAAGATCCAGCCGACTGCCACCGCGACCGTTCTGAACGAGGTCACGAGCGCGACGATCGAGTGGCCGGCCGCGCACGACACCGCCAACTAGACGTACCCATACACGTGATAGAGCAGGACGTAGACGACGATTCCCGTTACGGACACGTAGAGCCAAGCAGGATGAACCCAGCGGGCTAATCTGCGGTGGTCCAGAAATCGCTCTTTCCAGGCCAGGTAGAGCAGTCGAAGAACGCCAGGAACGATCAGCACCGCGAGGATCATGTGCGAGAAAAGAATGCTGAGGTAGATGACCTTGACGGCGCCCTCACCCGCAAACGTGTGGGTTCCGGTGATCGTGAAGCGGGTCACGTAGAAAATTAGAAACAGGGTGGAAGTGAAGACGGCGCCAAGCATACACCAGCGATGGCGAAGCACGTCTCCCCGCCGGATGAAAATCCAGCCACTCGTGAGCAGGACTCCACTAGAGAAGTTCAGAGTGGCATTCGTATGGGCCAGAAGGGCGCCAAGCGCCTCAGCTTTCATCGAATGTCTCAGCCCCACGGACCGCTTCAGATCCCATCGACGGCCGCTCCAAGAGCAGACGGCGCGCTCTGTTTCTCGGAACTGACCCCCGGCGCCCACGTCATCACCGCTAGCCCCACCGTGCAAGTGAGAATGGCCGCAGCAAGCAGCGTGTGAAAGGATACTGGTAGGACGGCCAGACGTGTATACACCGACAGGAAGCCAAGAAGCACCTGTAGCGTCACGAGGACGCCCGCGGAGGCTGCGAGAGCACGGGCTGTGGATGGGGCGAGCGTCCGCAAGGCGCGCACCGCAAGGACCAACAACGTGATCAAGAGTAACACGCCCGTAAAGCGGTGACCGAAATGCACCGCCACCGTCGCGGTCTGCAACGGCGGAACCCATTGACCCAAACAAAGGGGGACGTCCGGGCAAACGAGTCCGGCGTCCATGTGGCGGACGGCCGCTCCCAAAACCGATTGCGAAAACGTGAGGACGGCACCTGACACCGAGAGTGTGCGAAGGTTTCGCAGCGGCGCCTCGGCCCCGGTCCCCGCGTTCCAGCGAGGTGAACTCACCACGGTCAAACCCGTCGTCAAACCGAGAAAAACGAAGGCCAACGCTAGATGTGTCGTCGAAACCGCGTCGGGCAGTCTCAACAGCACGGTGAGACCGCCGAAAAGGCTCTGGACCAGCAAGAGCCCGATGCCGGCCAGTGCCCATCTCCGGATCGATGGGCGGCGCGCCTCCGGTTTCCAAGCCACGTAGGTCGCCGCAATGAAGATCAGGACGAGGCCGCCGGCGACGAGACGATGCAAGTGTTCCCAGAAAACGCCACCGGTCATCTCAGGTACCATGGTCCCGAAGCACGTGGGCCAATCGGGGCAAGCGAGACTCGATTCAGTAGCGTGAACGACACTTCCTAGGAATAGCAACCCGAGGGTCCACACCGTTGCGGCGTAAAATGCTCTATAATGATGTCCTGTGTTCATTCCGGATTCTCGCTCATGTCCGGGCTTGGAATCAACCCTCTATCCATCGGTTGTTGGTCCGTTCATGGATCGATCGCATAAATGTGCGCTGACGTGTCGCAAAAAGAACGGCTGACGCCGAAAAGGGCCATCGGGTTCCTCGGGCAGTTGGCCCCCCGTTTACGGCCGTATAGGGCACCACTCCTGCTGGCTTGTTTCCTGATGCTGTGGAGTGTCGGCATTGGTTTGGCGTTCCCGTTGGTTGTCAGGGAACTTCTCGATGCCGCTTTTTTGGCAGAGGACTCCACACTCCTCAACCGCGTCGCAGTCGGTCTTTTGGCGTTGTTCGCAATGTTGGGGGTCGTCAACTTCGGGCAAAGTTATCTGACGGCGTCGGTATCGGAAAAGGTCGTAGCCGATTTGCGACGCGATCTCTTCGCTAGTCTGGTCTCTCAACCTCCGGGATTTTTCGCCAGTCGGAGGGTGGGTGAACTCTCTTCCCGGCTCGCTTCAGACTCGGGTCTGATTCAAGGTGTTCTCCGGTTCGGTGTCCCCGAGATCATCCGCCAGGTCACGTTCCTGGTCGGCGCCCTGGTGTTGGTGACCATCACACATCCCCGGCTCACGCTGGTCACGTTGACGGCCATTCCGTTCGCTGCTTTGGTCGGGTGGTTTTTCGGGCGTAGGGTGAGACGCATCAGCACCCGAATTCAAGATCGTCTCGCCGAAGCCGTCTCCCGGGCGGAGCAGGTGTTCACGCAGATTCGTACGGTCCAGAGCTTCACGCGCGAACCCTTTGAGCTCGAAGCGTTCGAGGGCGCCGTCAACCGAGCCCGGGACGAGGGTCTTCAAAGAGCGGTGGCACGGGCCAGCCTTACGGGGGCGGTCACGTTCGCGGCTTTCGGGGCGGTGGTCATGGTGCTTTGGGAGGGCGGACGGCTGGTCCTGGCCGGCGCCCTGAGCCCGGGGACCCTTGTCGCGTTCCTGTTGTATGCGGTAACCATTTCGGGTGCGATCACGTCCCTCGCGGGGTTCTGGGGGAACCTCCAGGAGGCGGCCGGCGCCGCACGGCGTATCTTCGAGGTGATCGAACACCCCGTGGCGATCAAGTCGCCGTACTCACCAGCGCGGTTGCCGACGCCGGTGCGCGGAGTGGTGCGCTACGAGGGTGTCACGTTCAGGTACGAGCCCGAGTTGCCGAGGGTTCTCGAGGGCATCGATCTTGTTCTCGAGGAGGGTTCGACCGTGGCTTTGGTAGGCAGTTCGGGCTCCGGCAAGAGCACGCTCGCTTCGTTGATTCCTCGGTTTTTCGATGTCGAGGAGGGCTCGGTCACATTCGACGGGACCGACGTCCGGGAGCTCGCTCTGGCCGACCTCCGGAGCCGGATCGGAATCGTGCCGCAGGAGCCCATGCTTTTCGCGGGGACGGTCCGAGAGAATCTCGTGTACGGGAACCTCGAGGCGAGCCAAGCGGAGATCGAAGAGGTTTCCCGAGCCGCTCACGCTGCCGACTTCATCGAAACGTTCCCCGACGGATACGATCAAGTCGTCGGCGAACGGGGTGTCACTCTGAGCGCCGGTCAGAGGCAACGGATCGCGATTGCACGTGTGATGCTCGAGCGGCCCAAAGTGTTGATCCTGGACGAGGCGTCGAGCAGCCTCGATTCCGAAAGCGAGTCGCTCGTCCAGGATGCGCTTGAGCGCCTGATGCAGGGTCGTACCACCTTGGTTATCGCACACCGACTTTCGACCGTCATCCGCTCCGACCGGATCCTGGTTCTCGATCAAGGCCGGATTGTGGATGACGGCTCGCACCGGGAGTTACTCGAACGCAGCGAAGTGTACGATCGGCTCTACCGGCGCCAAACGTTGGAGCCGGCCCTGCCGTGAAAGCGAGTCCGTCGGCTAGGCGCGTCCCGCCGGTTCCGGCACGGAGGCCCGATCCGGATCTCCCGGAAATTCAGCTCGAGAGTCCGCTGCTCCAGTAGCCTCGTCCTCGGCTTTGCTGTCCTGGGGTATCCAGTCCGCCGTGACCAGCCCCTTCTCCAGCCATTCGAACGTTCCTTTCATCGCCTCTTGTGCCACCCGATACGTCTCGGCGTCGTGGTTGGCAAAAAGGTGGTCGAAGCGCTCTCGGATGCGCATACGGGCGTGGCGGCAGAACAGGTCCGCGAGCTCGTATGGCGAGCGGTCGGACGGGTTTTCATCGACGAGGGCCTTTGCATGGACAGCGGTGGCCACCATCACGAAGAGTTCCGCTCCGATTTCGACGATCCTGCCGAGAACCGCCTGCTTACGTTCCAGCCCCGGGCCGAAGCGGATCATCGCGTAAAAGATCGAGCGCGCGAGGCGGCCCGCGGCTCGATTCGCATAGCGCAGGTGTTTTGCCAGCGGGCCGAATTCCCCATAACGCGGCCACCATCCCCACGTTAGCCAACGGCTCGGATACCATACGGCGTAGTGAAGACCCGAGCGCATCAACGCCGCGAAGCGCCGACGCATGGGGGCTTCGGGATCGATCAGGTCGCCGGCAACACTCAAGTGACTGTCGACGGCCTCACGGGCGATGAACAGACGCATAATCTCGCTGGATCCCTCGAAAATGAGGTTGATGCGCGAATCCCGCAGGCCCCGCTCCAGCGGATACGGATGCTCACCGCGCTCCCGCAACGAGTCGGCCCTCTCGTACCCTCTGCCCCCCCGGATCTGAACCGCGTCGTCGAAAATTTTGTAAGCCACCTCGCTGTTCCACATCTTAGCGATGGCAGCCTCGATACGAATGTCGAAGGTCTTGGCATCGGCCATCAGCGCGGTCAGCTCGACCACTGCGTCGAGCGCGAACGTATTGGCGGTCATCTTGCCCAGCATCTGCGCGACGGCCCCGTGTTTGCCGACTGCCGCTCCCCATTGGAAGCGCTCGCCCGACCATTGGCGGCTCGCTAGAAGCGCGGCTTTGGCTCCGGTCGCGCAGAAGGCGGGAATCGACAGACGCCCCGTGTTCAGCGTAATCAAGGCGAGCTTAAGTCCCTTGCCCTCACCCCAAAGTAGATTTTCCTTGGGGACTTTTACGTTGTCGAACTTCAGCACGCCGTTCGACAGGCCGTTGAGCCCCATGAAGGTGCAGGTCTGTTCCACCGAGACCCCTTCCCAGGCCGTCTCGACGATGAAGGCGCTGATCGGCTTGCGGCCCCTCACGCCCTCCCTGGCTGGCGTCCGAACCATGACCACGATGATGTCGGCCCGTGGTCCGTTCGTGCACCAGAGCTTGGTGCCGTTCAGAACCCAATGTTCTCCGTCCTCGGACAAATCGGCGTGTGTGGACAGGTTCGCCGGATCCGAGCCGACGTCTTGCTCGGTCAGGGCGAACGCTGACAGCTCCCCTCCCGCCAAACGCGGTAGGTACTTCCGTTTCTGCTCCTCCGTGCCGAAGTACAAGAGCGGCTGCGGGACGCCGATCGACTGGTGGGCAGAAAGGAACGCCCCCGTGGACGCACATCGGCTACCGACGATGGCCAGAGCCTTATTGTACTGATATTGCGAGAGCCCGAGCCCACCATATTCGACCGGAATCTTGATCCCGAACGCACCGATCTTGGCCAGACCATCGAGCACTTCTTGCGGCACCCAGCGGTCGCGATCGATGGCGTCTCCGTCGATGTGCGCACGGGTGAACTCCTCCAACCTCTCCAAGAACGGTTGGGCGCGGGCCTCTATCTCTGGGTCCGGCTTCGGCAACGGATAAATGAGGTCGAGGTCGAGGTTCCCGTTGTAGAGTCCACGAGCGAAGCTCCGGTTTTTCCATTCGGTTTCGCGCGCACCTTCCGCGACTTGGCGGGCTTCCTGCTCCGTGGCGAGGCTTTGCTTGGATTCTTGAGACATCGTGAAACTCCCCGTGGCTCGGGCCGGGCGGGACTCGGCCGGCGATCTCGCTATGTGCCTAATCTAACGCCGAAGTACGCCGAGTGGTTTCTTCTTTTCGCTAGATGGTGTCTTCCGTCCCACCGCCCGAGGCCGTCTGGACTCCGATGAAAGCCTCGATCACCTCTGCGTGCGCTTGCGCGTCATTGTCACCGAGTTCGATCAATCGTCCAATGTAGTCGGGCTGAAAAAGCACCATGCTCAGAAAGTCCGGACTCTTGGTCTGCCTCGTACCAAGACCGCGCGTGAGAAATCGAAAGGTCTTGGGGAGCTGTGGCTCGAACTCATTGGCGAGGCGTCCCAAATCGATCGAGGGCCGCAACACCAGTAAACTGACGGGCCGCAGGTCCCCTCTTTTCTCGGGCGGCAACTGATTCAACAGGGTGTTCAGGCGCTCCATACGGAGTGCGTCCTGATCCAGTAGATCGAGAAACACCGAGTTCAATAGAACACCCAGAACCTGGGCGGGAGGAGGGTAACCCGTGACCTCGGGAAGTTTGGCCTCAGCCTCGGTTCGGTTGTACCGGGTCGAGATTGCTAGGATTTTTTCAGCTCCGAGATGAACGGCGGGCGAAAGCGGAGCGGAGAGCCGCACGCCGCCATCCCCGAAATATTCGTCGTCGATCTGGACCGCCGGAAAAAACAGGGGGAGGGCGGACGAGGCCATGACGTGGTCGATGGTCAACACGGTCTGCTGCGAGCGACGTTGGGGACGAGTCCAATCATTCAGATCGCGCCCCTGGATCCAAGTCAGGGATTGGCCCGTCGTGTAGCTCGAAGTGCTGAGGGCGACGGCCTTGAGCCTCCCCAACGCCAAATTGTACTGGATTCCCGTCAACTCTCCGTTTACCGCGTGCAACACCTCTGATAGGTAGTATCTGAGAGGTGTCGTATCGACCAGGCCCCGTACCCGGACTGCACCGCCCACCCCCCCCGACAAGAGCTGGAAGATCCAACGCAGACCGATCCAGGAGAGGGACGGTGCGTCGACCCGAAAAACCTCTTCGACCGTTAAGTTCTCCCACAGGGACACCAACTCTTTTACGGCTTGCGAGAAGGAACCGTGGTGCGAGGCCAAGTGTGCGGCGTTGATCCCGCCCGCGGACACACCGGTGACGATCGGTACCTTCAGATCAGGAAACGTTCGAGCGAGATAGCGCAGAAAACCGACCTGATAGGCGGCCCTCGCCCCGCCGCCGCCCATTACGAGGCCGAGGTCGGCATCCCCGTTCGGGGTGCGGTCCGCCAGGAACGTTAGGCCAACGGCGTGCTTGGTCATCCTCAGCCGACGATGGGACGCCCGATAGCCATGATTCCGGCCGCTATGAGCGCCAGTGCCGCGATCGCGCCTATCGCGTGGGGAAGGTAAGACTTCAACTCCTCCGGCCTACGCCGCATGACGGAGACAGGCACCTGCGCCGCCGCCGCCGCGAACAGCATCATGAAGATGTGGCCCGTCACCGCGGGTTGGAACCGACCGGAGAAAAGCAACGCGAGCCCGAGAAGTAGTTGCAGATGGATCGTACCGACGAAGCTGGATGACAAAATCCTCATCCTTTTGTCGTAACTCCGACCAGAAACCACTCCGTATGTGGCATAGAGCACGGTCAGGACCCCTCCTAGGAGGATCAGGTAACGGAGGCCTGAGTGCGCGTTCAGGAAAAAATTACTCATTATTTCGGCTCTTCACGAGTTGGAGGTAAACTGCTGAAGTTCCACCGCTCCGCTGAACGTAGCACCGCTCGCTTCCGGGGTCACCGGTATCATTCGTGTCGGTCGTCTGAGGCGTTTCCCCCGGTAAGTGCCTCCCGGACCACATCGAGCACTTCGGTTTCCATGTCGTCTGCCCCGAGCATCCATTCGAGGTAGTCCGTCTCTTGAGCGGCCACCTCTGCGAGTGGTCGCCCTTTGTGCTTGCCCCTCCGGAAAATCAAATGCGCGCCTTCCTTTTTGAACCACTGCTCGAGGGCTGTGCGAATCGGGATGACTTGGTCACAGTATTCATGCAGTGCATCCATGTCTCGAGGTAGGTCAGGATACCGCTCGATCTGCGCCGCCAAAACCGCTGCGGTCGTGCGGATGTCCCCCAGAGCTGTGTGCGCTTCTTGATGCTCGCGACCCAAGTAGAAGCGGGCCGCGGCGGAGAGATCACGTGGCTCTTCGCGATGGAAGATCCCCTGCATGTCGATCACGCGCCGACTTCGGTGATCGAAGTCGAGACCGGCTCTCTTGAACTCCGCCATGAGCATCGGTAGATCGAAACGTCGGATGTTGAAGCCACCGAGATCGCAGGGGTCCAACAACTCGAGCAAGGACTTGGCCCTCGCCGAAAAGGGAGCCTCGTCTGCGACGTCCTCGTCGGAAATTCCATGGACAGCCATCGCCTCTGGGTGGATGGGGATGCCGGGATTGAAACGTCGGACCCGTTCCATGACATCGCCCTGCGGCGAAACCCGGAGAATGGCCATCTCGATGATGCGATCGTCCTGGGTACTCAATCCGGTGGTTTCCAAGTCGAAAAAAACCAAGGGCCGGTCGAGCTCGATGGGAAGAAGCATCAGAACGGGTGCCAGAATCGGTGCATGACTAAGAGCCCGACGCTCCAAACGCTTCTCGGATGAGGCGCGCCTGTTCGACAACGTGGTCGATGTGCTTCCCCTCGGCGGGGCTGGCTCGTTCCGGCCGCGTCACGTAGTCGAGCTTCACCTCCCAGGGGATCACGGCTCTCAAGCGAGGAGCAACGAAACCGAGGGCGCCCATGTTCCTGGGCTCCTCCTGGACCCACACCACTTGACTGACGTTGGGATACCGAGTGAGGAGCCTTTGCATCTCACGTGACGGGAAAGGGTAGAGCTCTTCTATCCGTGCGATGGCCACGGCTCTGGCGCCGCCCCGGAGTTCGCTTCCGGCTAGGTCGTAAAAGAGCTTGCCCGAGCAGAGAACCAGTCGGGTAACCGCCGAGCGGGGCAGAGCGCCATCGAGTTTTGGAGGTTTTGGATCGAGGCCGCCACGCTCGACGCCGTTGATCCCGTCGAGGTCGAGGCGGTTGGGGTCGAAGTCTTCAGGGTCGAGGCCGTCGTGGTCCACGCACGCTGGATCGTCGAGCACTGACTGAAACTCGCCGCTCAGAAGATCCGACACGTGAGAGCCGGCGCTCGCATGGCGCAGCAGGCTCTTCGGAGACATGACCACCAGTGGACGCTGGGGTCGAAGGTGGGCCTGCTGCCGAAGAAGATGGTAATACTGCGCGGATGTGGTCGGGTACACGACCCGCATGTTGTCTTCCGCGCAGAGCTGAAGAAAACGTTCGAGCCGTGCGCTCGAATGTTCTGGGCCCTGGCCTTCGTACCCGTGTGGCAGCAACATCACCAAGCTGGCGAGTTGTCCCCATTTTTCCCCCCCGGAGGAGACGAACTGATCGACGGTGACCTGCGCCGCGTTGACGAAATCCCCAAACTGGGCCTCCCACAACACCAAGGCCCTCCGCGACGCGACGCTGAATCCGTACTCGAACCCGAGGGCCGCCATCTCAGAGAGTGGTGAGTTGTGGACCTCGAAGCGGGCGCTCCCGAAGTCGACGAACGGCGTGTGCTCTTCTCCCGTCTCTATGTCGTGAAAAACGATGTGCCTATGGCTGAAAGTTCCGCGCTGCGTGTCTTGGCCCGTGAGGCGAATCGGGATGCCTTCGAGGAGCAGCGAGCCAAAGGCCAACGTCTCGGCGTGGGCCCAGTCCACGGATAAATCTGGCCCGAAGTCATTTTTGCGGCGGACGAGCAGACGCTCCAGCTTCGGGTGGACCGCGAATCCAGGCGGTATCTTTAGGGAAGCGACGTTGATTTCTGCGAGCACGTCGAGGGGAACGTCCGACTCTACGACCCCTTCGGCGGCCACGTCGAGTCCGCCCCCGGGGTCCTCGCGGGACTCCCCCTCGCTCTGGACCTGTTGGCGCGCGTCCCGGAGGAATTCAGAGACGCGTTCCTGCATCGCTTCGACGTCTCGGGTAGTCAGGATACCCTGACTTACAAGTAAGTCTCCGTACAGTACTCGGACCGTGCGGTGTTTCTTTATAGCCTCGGTGGTCAGCGGTTGGGTGTAGCCCGGCTCATCGCCTTCGTTATGACCGTATCTGCGGTATCCGACGAGATCGATGATGACGTCGTCGTGATACTCGGCTCGATAAACCATGGCGAGTCGGACAGCCGCCTGACACGCCTCCGGGTCGTCAGCGTTCACGTGGATGATCGGGAAGCGGAAGCCCTTTGCGAGGTCGCTCGCGTACTGCGTCGACCGGCCATCGATGGGGAGCGTCGTAAATCCAAGCTGATTGTTGACGATGATGTGAACGGTGCCACCCGTTGTGTATCCCTTCAGCCTTCCGAGATTGAGGGTCTCGGCAACGACGCCCTCTCCCGCGAACGCGGCGTCTCCGTGGATCAGAATGGGAACTACTGCTGCGGTGTCCTGTTTCGCCTCTTGCTCGTATCCCGTGTTCTGAAGCGCCCGGGTCATGCCCGTGACGACTGGATTCACGAACTCGAGGTGACTTGGATTCGGAGCGAGTGTGACTTGAACGGTGGAGCCGTCGGGTAGATTCCGCTCTCCCTGTGCGCCCTGATGGTACTTGACGTCCCCGGTTCCCTCGACCTTGAAGGCCCCTTTGGCTTCGATCCCCTCGAATTCGCGGATAATATCCCTGTACCCGAGTCCCACGATGTGCGCCAGGACGTTCAGGCGACCACGGTGAGACATCCCCAAAACAACCTGGGTCGCGCCGACGCGGGCCGCTGTCTCCAGGGCGAGATCCAACATGGGGACCAGCATGTCCGTCCCCTCGATCGAGAAGCGCTTCTGGCCGACGTAGGCCCGGTGGAGAAACTGCTCCAGGCTCTCGACCTCGGTAAGCCGCTGTTGAAGCCGCACCCGGTCACCGTCTCCGGACGAGCGCGTGTGTGTCCCGGACTCCACCTGATCCCAGAGCCATCGGACAACGTCCGGGTCTTCTAGGTGCTCGAATTCATATCCGATCGTCCCACAGTAGGCTCGCTGGAGTCGCTCGAGCACGTCCGCTAAGGACTCTTCACGGGCGTTATCGAACACCAGCGAGGCGGGGAGTTCTCGGAGTTCCTCCAAGCTCGTGCCGAAGAAGGACGGATCGAGCTGCGGGTGTCCCGGGGGCTCCGCGCCAAGCGGATCGATGGTCGAGAGGCGGTGTCCGTGGTCTCGGTAGGCCTGAATGAACGACGTGGCCCGGGCTACCACACGGAGAAGACCGCGCATTCTTTGCGCTTCCTGCTGAGCGGTGTTCAGATCATCGACGACCGTCGGCGGTTGCGCGATGGGATCAGAGACTGGGCCGAAGCCACCGTTTTTGCCCAGGTCTTCGGGCACGATCAAACCTGCCTCGGCCATGGCCACCGGACCCGAAGCGAAAAAATCGCGCCACGCCGCCGTCACATTCTCGGGGTTGCGGGCGAACTCTTCGTATCGGGCTTGGGCGTAAGCCGCGTTCTGGCTATCGAACGGATTCTCGTCCATCGGTCTCGTTGCTCGAACGCTGTGGGCCCTGCTTTTCAACCACTTTTTCGGGGCAGGGCTCCCATTGCCATCGGCGCAAATAGTAAGCTAGTCACATTCGCGTCCGGTGGGAGTTCTTTCTCCCCCAGCTTCGCCGGCGAAGGGCTAGATTAGGGGCCTGACGCTTCGCTGACCGTCCAATCGATGGTGGCCGGATCGCATGACTGTAGAATTTGAGAAAAACGGCGTTCCGTTTCATTCGGTTGCGGATTGGATCGATCGATTTCCGTGGCTGTTGGCGGGGATCACGCACGCGGGATTCGCGCCCGATCCGTTCGATCTCCGGCTGTTCGGCGAGCCCCGATCGAAGATCGCTGCCGAGCGGTGGAAGGATCTTCTCCATAGTTCGCCGTTTGAGACGGTCGTACATGCCCACCAGATCCACGAGACGCGAATCGTGGTTCATTACGAGGTCGGCGAGGGGGTTCGGGAGGCCGATGGAGCTGCGGACGGTCACGCTACGGCCAAGTCCGGTGTACTCCTAGCCGTCACCGTTGCCGACTGTGTGCCGGTCTATCTTCTCGACCCGGAGACACGTGCGGTTGCCTTACTGCACGCGGGGTGGCGGGGGACAGCGGCCGGCATTCTTGCCTGCGGGATCGAAGTGCTGTTACGGGAGTGGGGGTGCGATCCCACACGCCTGCTCGTGCATCTGGGGCCGGCCATCTGCGGGGCTTGTTACGAGGTCGGTCCCGAGGTGTTCAGTGCACTCGGCGTAGAGGCACCGGCGGTCGCGGGGCCGGTGGATGTGCGCGCCGTGCTTGTCCGCCAAGCGACTGCGGCCGGAATAGCTCCTCAGAACGTCACCGTCTCCCCCCTGTGTACGCTCTGTGGGAACGGAAACCTGTTCTCCCATCGGGCGGGAAGGCCCGAGCGACAAGTGGCCTTGCTGGGCGTCCGTCCGTGAGCTCGGACCAGACGCGCGTGGTCCGGCGTGATGTTGGTCTTTGTGGCATGTGCGCATTCGTCCACCGTATAGAAAACCGGCGAGGATCCGCCTTCTACCGCTGTGACCGTTCGGCTGAAGACACGCGCTTCCCTAAGTATCCGGCTTTGCCGGTCCTGTCGTGTCATGGGTTTCTGGAGAAGGATCGCCCACCCCACCCCTGAGAAACTCGAGCACGATCTCGAGAGATTCTTTCGGCAGCTCCTCGGGGGGTACGTGTCCGCACTCCATGATGGTGAGCTGGGCTCTAGGAAGCGCGGCGAAGAGGCGCTCACCGATGTCGAGGGGAACGACCCGGTCGTACCTCCCCCAGAGAAGCAGGGTGGGTACGTCGATTCCGGAAAAACGCCGAGTAAGTTCGGCGAAATCGGGGGGTACCATCCCTGCGGCGGTCTTGATCAGAGCGGTGCGGTGCGGTGCGCTGTACAGGGGCTCGGCGTATGCAGTCACCTGGCCATCGGTGATCGTTCGTCGATCGTGGACGACAAAGAAGCGCAGGACCGAACGGATCAAGAGACGTTTTGGAACCAGCCGAAGACCCCATTCGGACAGGCGCCCTCGTGCGGACAGGGCGATAAATAGAGGAAGCCGTTGTGCGTAGGCGGCGCTCGACACCAGAACCAGGCGCTCCAGCCGCTCCAGCCGCTCCTCTTCGAGGAGTCGCAGCGCAACGAGAAGCGCCACACCTCCACCCATGGAATGACCGACAAGCGTGAGTCGACGGATGTCGTTCTTGAGGATCAGGTGATAAACGAGGTCGGCGTGATCCCGTAACGTGTACATATCGTCGGCCGGCGCGGGCGCCGAGCCGTGGCCCTTGAGTTCCACCGCCCAAACGCGACGCTCCTTCGCCAACGGTCCGATCCAACTTCGCCACGTATAGGAATTGGCCGCGAAGCCGTGAAGCAACATGATCTGTTCGTCCCCGGCGCCGTACTGTTCGACGTGCAGCGGAAGCTCGTACCCCGAGGACTCAGGTGCGGAACTCACGTGAGGGTGATCCGGTTCGCCCCTTGATCGATCATTTCCACCGCCCACGATTCGTGGCACGTCAAGAGAAACACTTGCCTCCTCTCAGAAAGCTCGCGAAGGAGCTGAACCCCGCGCGAGCGCCGGTTAGCGTCCCAATTCACAAAAGTCTCATCGATGAACACCGGGAGGCGTTCCCGGTCGTGGTCCAGGTGATCCATCGCGGCCAGGCGCATGGCGAGATAGAGTTGCTCCTTGGTTCCGGTGGAGAGGTTGCCTCCGGCCAACCCACGACCGTCCGCACCTCGTCGGACGTCGAGTTCACCCGTGTCCCCTATAATGATACCGTCATAGCGACCGTCCGTGATGGACGCGAAATATTCCGACGCCCGACGGACGATGTCGGGTTGGTGTTCCTCTCTGAAGCGGGCGTCGGCTACCCGAATGGCATGCGCCAGCACGATTTTGCGGTCGTGTTCGCGTTTCAAGCGCCGCACCTCTCTCTCGAGTGCGTCCACCTCACCATCGATCTCGTCTGCGGTGGTCCGCGCAGCCTCTTGATCGCGCGTGTGCTTGAGTTCGGTGATTTTCTCGCTGAGCGTCGCGATCCGTTCCGAACATTCTTTTTCGGCGGCCCGGGCTCGGGCCAACACGTCATCCCACTCCCGCGAGGCGCCCTCATCGACATCGTCTAATTGCTCGAGACGATCCTTCAGGTCGCCGAGGCCTCCGTGAGTCCTCTCGAGGTCGGCTCGGATTTCTGCGGCCGTCTCGCCCGCCCGACGCATTCGGGTCGCGGTCCCGATACCGGCTTCGACGTCCCCGTTGCCGAGCCTTCTGAGAGCTTGCTCCAGTCTGTCCAGGGTCTCGGTGCGAGCACTCAACTCCGTGCCGACCGCCGCTTCCTCTAGAGCGAGGCGCTCGAGTTCAGCGGCTGCGGACTTCGATTTCTCTTCCGCGTGCTCTGCCTCACGGAGCTTGGTGCGGAGGACGTGCATCGAGGCGGCCGAGGGTTGAGGAAGCTCGAGTTCGAGGCGTTGCCCGAGGTCGGCGAGACGGCGATGGGTGTCATCGAGGGTCTGGATGGCTTCCGTCCGTTCTCTGGTCCGGGCCTCCCGCTCTTCCAACAGTTCTTGGAGCCGCGTAAGCGCGGTTACCAACTCGGGACCGGGGTCGGTAAGACTGTCCGAACGGACCGGAAGGCCGGAGAAGAAATCTCTCAAGGCGGCAAGAGCGGCGGCATACAGTCCATCGGGTGTAGGGGCGGCATCCGACTCGGTGCCCCTCGAGGCGGCGGTCCGGCTCGAGGCTGCTTGTCGAAGCGTTCCCCAGCGGGCCAACAACGTGCTCGCGCCCAACGCCGCAACACCCCCGATCACTCTCGCGGTCACGGCGGCGGAGGGCCAGAGAAGCAACACGGTTGCCAGAACAGCAGCGAAGAGCCCCAGCACCAAGGTGTTCGGAGAAGCTTCCGGAAGCGTCCCCCCCGCGCCAGCACGCATAGAGTCCTCCCGCATTTGGGCGCGGGCGGCCCCGGCGTCCCGCACCCGATCGTGAAGATCGCGCACCGCCAGCCTTCGAAGCACGGACTCTTCCTCAGCCGTTAGCGGGCGCTCGAATACTTGGTGCGTGGTCGACACGATACGACGCTCGACACCCTGGATCTCCCGTTCGAGCGCCGCCAGACGTGCCTTCACCGGCTCCGTCGCAGCGACGGAGGCACCGACTTCGTGAACGTCCTGGCCGACTTCGAGAAGTGTCCGGTGGACGTTCGAAAACGCCTCGACTTGCTCGCGAGCCTTCTGCGCACGTGTTTTCGTCGCACAAAGTCGGCTTCCGAGGTCCTCGACTTCATCGAGCAGGCGACCACGCTCGACCGAAGGGTCGGCGGGAAGGCCGTCGAGCGCACCGGGCGGGCCAGCATCTTGGTCGAGCCTGGCGGCCTGGTCCATCCGGACCCGGAGAGGGAGGAGCTTCGTGATCTGTTCGATAACCAGGCCGTGCTTCTCCGTCTCGACGCGGACGGCTTCGCGTTCCTCGTGCGCGCGTTCCAACTCTCGGACCGACACTCGGAGAAGACGGTCCGCGTCGAGCGCCGCCCTACGTGCCGCGGTGGCGCCCTGGATCTGCTTTTGGAGGACTCTAATTTCCTGATTTCCTCGGCGGTCGGGGCGCCAAAGGCGGCGGGCCTCCTCCTCGAGGGCATCAGCCACGGAGCGAGCCGGGACGAGATCACGTGCACCCATTCCCCCGATGAGGCGATCCTGGATCTCGGACCAAGCTCTCGATTCGAGGGTGCCGACTTCGGCCAACGTCAACGCGAAGATTTGACGGAAAACCTCACGCGTGACGTGGCTCGCGCTCGGCAGGGTCTGGTTGCGCAGATTCTCGACGTGGTCACTTCGAGTTAATCGTGCAGTCGGAGAGCCCGCGAGTTTCCTGTGAACAGCCCATTGTTCGCCATCGTCGAGGCGCATGTCCGCCTCCATCTCGAGGTCGCGGCCGCTCCATGGCGTATATGGATGCTGCTCTTTCGAGGCCGGGTACAAGCCGAAGAGGACGGAATACAGCAGGTGGAAGAACGTGGTTTTTCCCGCCTCATTCGGACCCACAACCACGTTGAAGTCGGCCAACGCCTCGGACCCCGAGTCGAAATCCTCGAACCGTCCGAAGGCGTGGGCTCGCACCCGTACAAACCTCATCTTTCCTCTCCGACGTTCTTGTACATCCTAGAGAGGATCTCGGCCTCGCCGGTATCGAGGAGTTCTTCGACGTACTCTTGCAGCCGCTCGGGTGCATCGAGTCCGATGAGTGTTTGGGACGAGAGTCCGGCAAGAGCGGTGCCGCCGGTGCGGATATCCTGCACGAGACGCAGCGCTTGGCCGAGAACGTCGTCGCGGGCACGGTGCTGGTCGGCCCGAACCAGAGAGTGGACGCTCCCGATTTCGAGGGTCAGATGTAAGAGGCCTAGTCGGTAGGTGAGTTCGTCTCGCAGGTAGTTCTGGTCGTCGTCCCAGGACAGCTCCCGCCAAAGAGGGGTCGCGCCCAAGATGCGAATTCGGGCGATCCAGTCGACATCGGTCTCACCCCCGGTCATGGCGTGCCAACCGTCCGCGATAGTCTCAATCAGAGCGTCGAGTGTGGTCGCTTCGGACGGGTCCTGAATATCGAGGTCTTCCCACTGGATCGGCGCCAGCTTCTTGAACTTCACGACGGGTGGCGTTCCGGGGTGTACTTCGACGAGCAGACACCCTTTCGCTCCCCGCTCCCCGTGGGTTCGGCCTTGCAAGTTTCCGGGGTAGTGCACCCCCGGGTGCTCAGACAAGACCGAGCGCTTATGGACGTGGCCCAACGCCCAATAGTCGTGCCCCGACGCCCGCAGGGCATCGAGCTGGGACGGTGCGTAGCGCTGGTGCACTGCCGATCCCGGCGAATCGATGACCTGCGTATGGAGTACCGCCACTTCCGGGACCCCCGACCCCGCCCCAGGGAAGACCGTCGAAAGGTCGTCTCTTTCGGTGGACGTTTCGTGGCCGACCGCGGTGACCATACCTAGGGTCTCTCCCTGGGCGGACCCATGGGTTGGACCTTTGATGGCCATACGTACCACGGTCCTGTCCCGCGCGACGGTTACGTTGCCGGGCCAGGGCAACTCGACGGAGCGTAGACCCGCCCGTCCGGGGTCGTGGTTGCCGGTGGCGTAGATCACGGGAATGTCCCGTTCGTCCAGACGATGTAGTTGCTCTAGTAGAAAACGTTCGGTCTGAAACGAAAGCCGCTCGTCGTCGAAGAGGTCGCCAGCGATCAGTACGGCATCCACTCGCTCGCTGAGCGCGAGATCTACCAGCCTCTGGAAGGCCAAGCGAGAGGCGTCTCTAAGTCGATCGCGGACCGTCTCCGAGCGGCTCGAGCACGGGGAGTCCAGATGTAGGTCGGCGGCATGAAGGAAACGCATAATCGCCCAGAAGTGGTCGAGATGTGGTTCGTCGCACAAAGCTAGGAGATCCGGGTGTGCGCGGGCCAGGGTTGAACGGGGCCGAACGGCCGGGGACCAGGGTTGAACCGGCCAGACACACATTCCTATCTTTTGGGTACGCCGTAAACCCCCCTTTCCTCACTTGGTCGCGATCCCGACGCGAGCAAGGCTAAGACCGGCCTAGTCATGAGCGACACCTCCGACGCGGTGGTTCTCCGCCTCCGTGACGAGTCTCCGACCATCGACGCGGTATGTCGACAACTCGAGCGGCTTCTCGATCCTGACGAGGCGGAGCCCGGGGTCGCGTTTGCGGAAATTTTCCTTTCCAGGGCCCCGCAGGAATTTCTTCATACGCGGAGTGCCGACGTCCTCGCTCACATCGCTCTCGGCGCGTGGCGATTCGTGCAAGAGAGTCAACCGGGCCGCGTTGATGTCGAGGTCTTTAATCCCGAGGTGGACAATGAGGGTTGGTACGCCCCGGTAACCGTGCTGAGGACCAGTATATCCGAGCGCCCGTTCATCGTGGATTCCCTTCGTGAGTTCCTCCACTCCGAAGGCATCTCGATCGACTATCTCGTCCACCCGGTCATGCAGGTGGAGAGGAGCGACGCCGGAGAGATTATCAGCCTCGGACACTCGACCAACGGAGATAGCAAAGAATCTTTCGTACACTGCGAGCTCTCCCGAATCGTGGATGTAGATACGCGAGAGTCCTTGCGGAGCGAGGTGGGCCGGCGTCTTCAGGACGTGGTCCGCGTTACGGACGACTTTCATCCGATGGTCCGTGCGGTGAACAGCACCGTGGTCCGCCTTGCCGAGTGTGCCTCGGCACAGCCGCGCCTATGCGAGGAGCTGGAGGAGGTCCAGGCCTTCCTGCGGTGGATTCGGGACGGGGCCTTCGTATTCCTGGGTTACCGCGAATACGACATCGTCGAACTGACGGGGGGTCCCGCGATCGTCGTGCGGCCGGGTTCGGGCCTCGGCGTGCTCAGAGACGAGGCCGACTCGTCGTTCGCCGAGCCCGTCCTCGTCAGTGAGACCGACCCGGCCACGAGGGAGCTGTTACTGGAAGGGCCTCATTTGGTCATCACCAAGGCCAACACCCGCTCGACGGTTCACCGACTAGCCCGAATGGACTACGTGGGAATCAAGAAGCTCTCCAGCGACGGGGAGATCGTGGGTGAACACCGCTTTATCGGTCTCTTCACGTCCAAGGCCTACGGAGAGGACGCCAACAAGATTCCTATCCTTCGGCGAAAACTACAGGTGATTCTCGAGGGTGTGGACGCGCAAGAGGGGTCGCACGACTACAAAGAAATCAACACGATATTCGCGACTATGCCCAAGGAGGAGCTTTTCCTCTCGTCGGCCGCCGAGATCGCGGTCAATGTCCAGACGGTGCTCACGTCGTACCACACGGGTGATGTTCACGTCACTTTGCGCGAAGATCCCCTGCGCCGCGGCGTCTGGGCCATGATCATCCTTCCAAAGGAGAGGTTTTCAGGGGAAGTCCGGCTGGCCATAGAAGGGTTGTTGATCATACGGTTGCACGCGGAAGTGCTGAACTACCATCTGGCCCTGGGCGAAGGAGACCAGGCCCGTCTCCACTTCTACTTGTCCACGCCGCGTGGAGTCCGTTGCCGGAGTGGAGAGTGATGATCTCGAGGTAGAAGTCACACGAGGTGATCGAGTTCTCGCTCGAGACGGACTCTGGGCTCTTACGCGGCGACCGTACTCAAGAGAGCGAATACCGACCTGCGACCTTGAGGCTGACTGATCCGGCAAGCTCCCCCAGGGAACTTCGGCGCCGAAGAGGCGGTGCGCGTCTCGATTTTTCAGTACATGGTCGGGAATACCGACTGGTCGATGGTGGCCTTCCACAACTCCGAGGTCATACAGAATTCCGAGGGCATCTACGTTCCTGTCCCGTACGATTTCGACTGGACCGGGTTCGTGGCGGCGCCGTACGCCCGGCCCGACGAGCGTCTCGGAATCAGGAGTGTCCGACAGAGGATCTACCGCGGCTTCTGTCGACCGAATTTCGACATCTCAACGGTCTACGCGCAGTTCCTACGGCTTCGAGACGACTTCGAGGCGCTCTACACCGGGCAAGACGAGCTGGAAGAGGCCAATCAAAGGGAAGCGGTGGCGTACTTAGCCAGCTTCTACGAAGACATTCGCACCCGGGAAAGGGCTCGGGACCGCCTCGAAAAAAATTGCCGGAGGATGTAGCTCATCGGAGTACGCCCCCTCGACCGAACGCTCACTTCTACTTCTTCTTGCGACCGGCGTTCGGGTGGTCGAGGTACTTCCACGTGTCGCCCCGTCTGACCGCCAAAATCGTACTCGGAGAGACCTTCAGAAGTCGGGCCCAGTGCCCAGCCGCGTTGCGCCAGTAGCCCTTTTCCTCGTCCCAATCGCCCAGAACCTCCAGGACCTGCGCCTCATCCAAGAGCGCGTGGGGTGACTTCTCTCCTTGGAGCCAGGGATTGTCGGACCAACGCCTGCGTTTCTGTATCGGGCCCGGGGCCTTGGCGCCCGAGTGTCCGAGGCAATAATGCCTGATCTGACTCGGCGTGTAATCCGGAAAATCCTTGGCGATGTCCGTGTAGAAGCGACCCTCTTGAGCGAGGTCTCTCCACTTCACGATCAAGGGTAGGGGGGGCTTAGCCATGCTCTATTCTTCACTCTCTTTTGCGATCTAAAGGTGCGGTTAACCGAATAAAGTACTCCTGAGACGGTCAGAAGTACACCCAGTCGCGGGGACCGCCGGAGGGTCGACAACGGCCTCCAGGTGGGTCGATTAGGCTCTTTGGCACCGTCGATCGGGCCCCTTTCTAGGGTCGATCAAGCCGCAGGGAGGCGTTGATCAGCTGGCCGATCCCGCGCTTCGTATCGTCCCGACAGCACTGCGCAGAAGGTACAGCACGCTCGCCGATCGTCCTCCCAAGAAGGCCAGAAAAGCGGCGGTTACGCCGACCAAGTCGAGACCCCATCCGAGCGCCACGAACAGGACCGCGATGCAGGCAACTTCGATCGTGGTGGCTATGGTGATCGGGTGGGTGGTTCGGGCCTGGATGAGGACCGCCCGCTCCAGAGCGAGAAGGACCGAAAGGGCGGGAATCGGAACGAGAATTCTTACGGGTACGAGCGCGAACGCGGCGAGTTCGGGCGTCAGCCCCGACACGGTTCCGAACCACACCGACGCGAGTGGGGTGAACGCCACGAGCCCAAGACCCGCCGACGTGGCCAGCCCGAGCCAGAGCGCGAAGCTCGCGATTTCGGGAAAGTGCTCACAATCGTCTCCGAGGAGAGCCAAGGCCGCTTCCTGGAAGCTCAGACCGAGAGAACGGAACAGGAACGAAAGCGCGTGGACGACGGGGAAAACCGCCAGCGACTCGATGGGTGCGAGGCCCCGCCCCATAAAGAACGTGAGCATGGGTTGCGCGGCCAGTCCGATCAACGAGGTCAAAGCCAACGGATAGTAGAATCGGGCGATTCCGCGGTACCCGAGCGGTTTTCTCCCTGGGTGGGGTGCCCTCATGTGGAGCACCCCCTTCTGGTGATGGAGATCGCGGACCGCGTCGGCCGCCATGAACCGCGCAGCGATGGCCTCGACTCCGACCCCGACGGACAGTGCGGCCGCACCGGCCCAAGCTCCAGGAAGCGCGAAGTGCGTGTAGAGCACGGCGCCGGTGCAGCCCATGGAGACGAGCCGAAGCACGGTGCCGAGCGCCACCAGACGCGTACGGCCAGCACGGATGAGGATGCCTTGGAGAAAGCGCCGATAGCCGATGGCCGCCGGCCAGGGTAATAACAGCCACAAGGCACCGTAGGTGAGGTCGGCGACGGGTTCAGGGAGCCCGAGGAGCGTGCCCATGAGCGGTCCGTACACGCGCGGTAGCAGGACGATCAGGAGAAGCCCGGTCGCGAGCGCGTTCAATCCGTACATGAAGTTGCGAAGCTTCCGGTAGGTCGTCTCGTCCTCGACGAGGGCCGTGGCGGCGCTCATGAGCATAATCACCGGCGATTCCATCAAGATCGCGAAAGCGAATGCCACGCCATACGCGGCGAGGTTGTACTCGGGATCGGACATCCGGGCGATGAGCGCAGCCAGGAACGGTCCTTCGGATGCCATCATCACCCACTGACCGGCGAGCGGGACCCAAAAACGGAAAATGGAGGAGGCGGTGCGTTTCACGACTGTGGGTTGCGGGTCTCGCGATGAGGCTGCGGAATCCAGATGCCGAGCAAGACTACGATCATGGTGATGGCGAATGACAGCAAGAATACGCCCGTCCCAAGGACTCCATACAACAATCCTCCCCCGAGGAGGCCGAGGATGCTCGCGACGGCTCCGCCACTGCTCGCGAAGCCCTGCACCGCGCCCTGCTCTTCCCGATCCGCCGCCATGGAGAGCAGAGCCATCAGCGAAGGCCACATGACCCCGTTTCCTAGGGCGAGTAAGCCGGTGCCCACATAGGCTTGTAGCTTTCCGTCTACGGCGAAAAACAAGAAGCTGGTCGCCAGAATCAGACTGCCCCCGATGACCAGAGTGCGCTCGGACCAAACTCGCGACGCGCGCTTCAGGACCGGACCCTGAACCACGACCATCAAGACGCCCATGAACGTGAAGAAAGCTCCGGTTTCCCCAAGTGACCACTCCAGGCGGGTCGCCGCATGCACCGGAAACGCGATGTAGAAGAAGTTGAAAGCGAGGAACACTAGGAAGTACAGCCCAAGCAGTAGCGAAACCGACGGAAGTCGAAGGATTTCCCGCATTCCGAGAGTTGGCTCTCCCTCGATGCGATAACACTCTTTGAGTTCCTGGCCGAGGGCCTTGCGGACCGTGTTTCGTTCTGGGTTCTCTCGGAGCGGGCCGCAGCTCGTGTCGGGTAATTTGAACGCGATCATCAGGCTCGCGACGGCTGAAATGACGAACGCCGCGATCACAGGCGGGATCTCCCTCCAGGCCGTGGCTCCCAGAGCCCCGGCGAGCGCCGGCCCCAGTATGAATCCGAGATTTCCTGATATGGCCATCTTCCCGAAGTTCGAACTCCTTTCGCTTTCGTCGGTGATGTCGGCGAGGTAGGCGTTGGCCACCGACACGTTGCCGCCGGTGATTACGTCCAATGCCGGGCGAAGAATAGAACCACGAGCGGAACGGTAACCGTGAACGCTCCCGTTATGCCGGAATCGACCTCCGCGAGTGGGATTACGGGCAAGGACAGGGCGATCAGAAATACCGCCCAAGAGGTCATGGTCCCGAGTTGACTCAGGAGCAGGATCCGGCGCCGCCCGTAGTGATCGGACATTTTGCCGAGGATCGGAGCGCCGATGAGTTGGAAGAGTGAGTATGTGGCCCCCATCACACCGTAGATCAGGGCGTTGCCTCCGAGCCTCGTGACCAGAAACACCAAAAAAGGGAGGACGACCGAGAACCCGAGGGTTCCGACGAAGTTCACCGAGAGGATCGGATAGATCGAGACCGCTCCCGAGGGGGTCGTTTTACGACGCCGAAGTCGCACCCTCAGGGAAGGCGAAGGATCGCCCGCGGCCCCCCGGTCGGATCGGCCTCGGTGTACACCCGAAGGTAGAGGTCGCCCGCCAACAGGGCGTCGCGCTCCCCCGCGCTCAAGGTGAGCGAACCCGATGCACTCTGGCGGAGCGGGCCGGAGAGGCGGTAAATGACCCCGCCCTCGCGCTCCCGTTGCGCTTGATGGAGGGCAACGCCCGACATCTCAGCGGTCGGGATGCCGGAGACCGTCAGCTGATAAATTAGGGTGCTCACCGAGACGTCCCACGTGAAGAACACGTGAGCGATGGCCCCGCCTCCCTGCGATGCTACGACGAACTCGATGGGCTCGGGAGCGCGATCGCCCTCCAACGGCGGAGTGCGACCGGGGGGACGTCGGGGTTGGACCTTTTGCTCGAACGCGAAACCCAGCGCCAAGAGTCGCGCGTCCTCCAGCGGCCTTCCGAGTAATTCCACTCCAGTGGGAAGCCCCGCGTCGGTAAATCCGGCCGGGACGCTCAGCGCTGGAAGCCCGGTCGTTGCGCTCAACTGGCAGTTCGAGCCTCGCTGGCGATCGCCGATCTGGGCGGCTCGCCGCCGGATGGTGGGGTAGACCACCGCGTCTAGTGCCAGCTCATCCATGATCGCAAGCATGGCTTCGCGTGCCTCGGCGCGTTTGGCGACGGCCCGGTCGTACTCGACGCGGTTTCTCTGCTCGGTCGCCGCGCTGCGCCGGAAAGTCTCCTCCAGCTGAACGTGATAAAGACCCTGACCCAGGATGTCCTGAAGGGAGCCGACCGGTGTACCGGGGGTGCCGGCGAGGTAATCGATCAGGTCCCACTTGAACTCGTGGGCGATCATGCTCGATCCGGATAAGATCGAATCCAGACCGGGAATCTCGATGTCGATGATCCCCGCACCGGCTCCACTCATGCGCTCCAGAGCCTCCCGAACGAGCCCAGAGTGCTCCTGGTCCTCAGTCGCCTCGCCCATCAGCATGGTCAACACACCGATCCGAGCCCCTCCACGAATGCGGGGAGCGGCCGATCCGCTAGGATTTGGGTAGCCGGATCGGCAGGGTCGGCTCCAACCGTGGCGTCCAGCCCGATCGCGAGATCCATCACGGTGCGGGTGAGCGGGCCACCCACGTCCTGTGTGTGTGACAATGGGATGATCCCATCGATGCTGGGGAGGCCTTTGGTAGGGCGGAGGCCGAACAGGTTGTGGTGCGAGGCGGGGATACGAATCGATCCGCACGTATCGCTGCCCCAGCCGATGGCCGCAAAGCTGGCGGCAACAGCTGCGCCCGTTCCCCCGCTGGAGCCTCCAGGGTTCCGCGAGGGGTCGTACGGGTTACGGGTCTGACCCCCGAGCGAACTGATGGTCGTGATGCCGGCCGCCAATTCGTGCATGTTGGACTTTCCGATGATCACGGCTCCGGCTTCTCGAAGCTTGCGTACCTGGAAAGCGTCGTCCGGGGGGATCATGCCAGCCAGCGCGATAGATCCCCCCGAGGTTGGCAAGTCCGCCGTGTCGTAGTAGTTCGGGATCGAGGTCGAGATGTAAAAGCCTTGGGTCGACATGACGTTGGGCGTCACGAGGCGATCCGATTCCTCGAACGGCAGCGGGTCGAGAAGGACGCCATTGACGACGCTGAAGATCGCCGTGTTCGCTCCTATGCCGAGGCCCAAGGTGAGGAGGACCGAGGCCGTGAACCCTGGGCGCCGCCGGAGCGATCGAAAGACGAACTTCAGATCTTGGATTGTCGTGTCCATCGAGAGTCGCTCCTCCTCTGATCCCTTTGAGAACCCCGGTGACGTCGGTGATGGGCGCCGGCCTCCTCACGCTGGCATCTCCCGCGCACGTTGGCGTCTAGGGGTTGGACGCCACCCGTGTTGGAACGGTTGGAAAGGTACGTGCGGCGGTTGCGGCGCGCTCGCTGGTGACACAGACTGAGGCGAGCAGCGGTGGGGGTGGCCGGGCTGCCGCGTGTGCGCCCGCCCTGACCAAATCGGATCCATCGACCTACTGGACGCATTCCTATGAAGAACTTTGCGAATTCCCTGCTTTGGGCTGCGATTTCGGCCACGCTGTTCCTCGTGTGGCCCATGTCGGTGCTGAGCGCCCAGGACGCCACACCTCTCTCCGTGACCGAGGAGGTGCACACGGCAGGCCAGGTGGCATACGAGGAAACGTGTGCGGCGTGCCACCTCTCCTCGTTCGGGGGATCGTTCGAGGCGCCCGAGCTCGCGGGTCCCAACTTTCGAGCGGTCTGGACGGAGCGGTCGCTGGCCGAATTCCGGGCCACCGTTCGCACGATGCCTCCCACGGCTCCGAACTCGCTGCGGGACGCCCAATACGACGCCATCACGGTCTTCCTACTCGCGGCCAACGGTCTGGAGAGGGACGGGCGGACGCTCCAAGCGGATCGCACCACGACTGTCGGGTCGATGCTCACGGGGGCCGTGGCCGAGGTTTCGGCGTCTAGCGCCGCGGGCAGCCGGGCGGCGGGTGGCGGCGAGCGGACCGCCCCGGCGGGCGTGACCGAGACTTTCCGCGAGATCTCCGGCTTCGAGCCCGTTACAGACCAGGAACTCCTCAATCCCGACGACGGTGATTGGCTCATCTACCGGCGAACCTATGATTCGCAGGGCTTCAGTCCGCTCGACCAGATCGATCGGAGCAACGTCGACGATCTGAGACTCGCGTGGGTGTGGTCGATGAAGGACGGAACCAACCAGCCGACCCCTTTGCTTCATGACGGCATCATGTACCTGGCCAATCCTGGTAATGTGATCCAGGCCCTCGACGCAGCCAGCGGTGAGCTGCTCTGGGAGTACACGCGGGTGTGGGCGGACGATTTCCGCGCGGGTGGTTTCGACCAGTTACGCAACTTGGCGATCTACGGAGAGAACATTTTTGTAGCGACCAAGGACGCATACCTGGTCGCGCTCAACGCCCGGACGGGGGAGACGGTGTGGGAGACCCAGATCGCCGACTACCACCTGGGCTACACCAACGTGGCCGGGGTCATGGTCGTCGAGGGTAAGGTGATCAACGGCATCAACGGGTGCACTCGTTTTGTCGAGGAGAGCTGCTTCATCACGGCGCACGATGCCGCCACCGGCGAGGAGCTGTGGCGTACCTACACGGTCGCTCGTCCGGGGGAGCCTGGGGGCGACACGTGGGGTGATCTCCCGCTCGAGCTCCGGGGGGGCGTCGACGTCTGGAACACCGGTAGCTACGATCCCGAGCTCGGGCTGGTCTACTGGGGCACGGCACAGGCCAAACCCTGGGTGGCCGCTAGTCGTGGCCTCACGGTTGAGGACGCGACGCTGTACTCCAACTCCACCCTGGCCATCGATCCCGACGACGGCTCCATTGTCTGGTACCGCCAGCACGTTCCCGGGGAATCACTCGATCTGGACGAGGTCTTCGAGCGGATTCTGATCGATCGAAACGGGGAGCGCTTGGTGTTTTCCATGGGCAAACACGGGATCCTGTGGAAGCTGAACCGCGAGAACGGCGAGTTCATATCACATCTGGAGTCGATCTACCAGAACGTCTTCGACTTCATCGACCCCCAGACGGGCGCCGTGCGCTATCGTGAAGACATCGCTGCCGCGGGGATCGGCGACTGGGTGTCGGTGTGCCCGAGCACCGCGGGCGGCCACAACTGGCCGGCGATGTCCTACAGCCCTGAAGTGAACGCATTGATCGTTCCACTCTCACAGAGTTGTCTGGAGATCCAGGGGCGGCCGATGACGCTGGAGGCCGGATCGGGCGGCACCGCTGCGTCGCGCCGCTTCAAAGACATGCCCGGCACCAACGGCCAGTTGGGCAAGTTGGGCGCGTACGATATCGACACGATGGAAGAGATCTGGAGTGTCCAACAGCGGGCGTCGTTCCTCACGGCAACGCTGAGCACGGGGGGTGGACTCGTATTCGCTGGTGACCTCGATCGTTACTTCCGAGCGTACGACGTTCGCAACGGTGACGTGCTGTGGGAGACGAGGCTCGGGACGTCGGTCCAGGGCTTCCCGGTGACATTCGAGGCGGACGGTGAACAGTACATCGCCATCAGCGCCGGTGTCGGTGGCGGCAGTCCCCGCGGGGTGCCGCGCGCGGTGACGCCGGAGATCCGGCATCCGGAGAACGGGAACGCGCTGTATGTGTTCAAGCTGCCGAGTCGGTAGGGCGGGACATTTGGTTTTCCTATCCTTTCCTGGTGGAGAACTGGTTCGGGGAGCTTGAACGCCGCCCTCCAGGGCCGCTACACCATCGAGCGTCAGCTCGGGCTCCGCCAGGACGCGGCTTCGACGAGAGTCTCGCTTAGGGCCGATTTCTACATGGAACCGAGGTGGGCCGAGGTATATACTACGAGGAGTCGATTCTAGCACAGGGGAGGTTATGGTTAGCTCGCTCCAAATGGTCGAGGCAGCGGCGCTCGAGCTGAGTCCGGAAGAACGGGCCCAACTCGCTCAGCGTCTCCTCTCTAGCCTACCCAGAGATCTTGAGCCAGAGGCTGCCTGGGACGCCGAAATCCGGAGGCGGGTTGCCGAGCTCGAGTCGGGTGCCTTGAATACGACTCCGGCCGAAGAGGTCTTCGCGGATGCACGCCGCCGGCTGAACGCATAGTTGCGCGTCGAGTTTTCGTCTCCGGCCAGCGATGAGTTTCTGGCCGCGCTGGGTTACTACGAAGCCGAATATCCGGGCGTCGGAACTGCTTTTATTGACGATGTCGAACGCGCGGTCGGACTCATTTCGACATTCCCGTCCCTGGGAAGCCCAGGCCCGGATACCACTCGAAGGGTCCACCTCCACCATCACCGATCCACTCACCCGCCTGAACGCCGCCCTCTCCGGCCGCTACACCATCATTTCATTCACCGGATCGGTACGGAGACGGTGATACGATGTGTGATCACCAGGGCGTCTTGTAGCGTCAGCGGGCCGCTGGGCGCCAGGATGAAGTCGGCCGCAAACGCGGCCTCGGCCCTGCCGCCCGTCCACTGTACGCCGGGCCGTCCCGATCCGGTAGTCATGCGCCCCGCGTAGCCGATCTCGAAGTCGGCGAAGTTGGCTTTCGCGCCCAAGGTCGGGGACCACTCCACCCAGCTTTCGTCCTGATTTCGCTTCGTATCTTGGAGGCGATCGCGTTGGTCTAGCGTGTAGGCGTAAGAGCGCACCTCTACGCCCCCCTGAAACGACGCGAGACCGAGTTCGTACTGGAGCCCCATCCTCATGCTCACGTTCGTGAAGAAGAAGTCGTTCTCGACGGTTTTCTGGACTTTTCGGATCACCTTGCCGTCCACGTTGGTCGTGTCGGCGGCAGCCTCCGCCCAGGTGTCGCTCCAGATTGGCTGGAACACGACATCGATCCCAAAGGTGGTGGGCCCACTTGATTTGGCGAGTCCCACCCCGAAGTCGTACGCCCAGGATATGCCCGGATCCCGAGGGATATTCATGATCTCGTAGTTCGGGATTTTGGGATGCGTTTTGCGGTTCATGGTCCACGTGCCGCCGGCCCGCCAGCCACTTTCGGTGATCGGGTGTGAATAGCCCAATTGAACCCCCGACGTGCGGGTACGATCGCGATTAATTTCAACCCGCTCCGTCACGATCGTTCGTTGAGTCGGCTCGTCCCAGAACCAGTCGATGTAAGACACTTCGTGTTTCATGTTGAACCGGTTGTGGACGACCACGGCTCCACCGGTATTACGTTTGCTCGCTGATCCCGAGTTCACGGCTCACTATCGCTATCGTCTTGCCGTTCGCCAATCCTACTTCGGCCGCCCGAAGTGC